>WBZO01000129.1_pt1 | contig 201381 bp, 169 predicted proteins | sample 5204261 | NCBI WGS metagenome assembly WBZO01 (sample SAMN12412400, study PRJNA552823) | activated sludge metagenome | isolation source: activated sludge from anammox sidestream of wastewater treatment plant... | place: USA: North Carolina | collected 2017-09
CGGCGGTCAGCGTCGTCGGAACCTGCCAGCGAATCGGTGTGGGCATGCGCCCATCAGATCACACGCCGATCGAAGAGTCGATCCCCACCGTCGCGGCCACCCACGCTTACGTGATCAGCTCTCTAGGTGCAGGGTGCTCGTGCAGGGTGCTGGGTGCTATGCGGGTGCCGGGTGCTATGCGGGTGCCAGGTGCAGGGTGCTGGGGGCTCGCTATCGTGCGTAGTGTCCGGCTTTAGCCGGACAACCAGAATTCATTCGTACTCTGAACCCTGCACTCTGCACTCTGAACTCTGCACTCTGCACTGCTCTCAGTTCGCCCCGAGGAGCCGCAGCAGCGTGTAGGTGCCGGCGCCGATGGCGAACGCGGCCGGAATCGTCAGCACCCACGCCCAGACGATCTGGCCGGCGACGCCCCAGCGGACGGCGGACAGCCGGCGCGTCGCGCCGACGCCTACGATCGCTCCAGTGATCGCGTGCGTCGTGCTGACGGGCACGCCGGTCAGCGTCGCCACCATCAGCGCGGTCGCCGCACCGGTCTCGGCGGCGAAGCCGCCCACCGGCTGCAGCTTGGTGATCTTCGATCCCATCGTGTGGATGATGCGCCAGCCGCCGGCGAGCGTCCCGAGCCCGATCGCGCTGTGCGCGATCAGCACGACCCAGAACGGAATGTAGAACGTCGGGATGTAGCCGGCCGCGAACAGGATCCCGGCGATGATCCCCATCGTCTTCTGCGCGTCGTTGGCGCCGTGATTGAGGCTGAAGAAGGCGGCCGACAGCAGCTGCAGCCGGCGGAACCACCGGTCGACGCGCGAGGGGGGCGTCCAGCGGAAGATCCAGAGGATGGCGGTCATCAGCGCCAGCCCCGCGAGCAGGCCGATGAGCGGCGACAGGAAGATGAAGACGATCGTCTTGGTCCAGCCGCTCGGGATGATCGCGGCAAAGCCTGCCTTCGCGACCGCCGCGCCGGCGTATCCGCCGATCAGCGCGTGCGACGAGCTGGTGGGCAGGCCGAAGAACCAGGTGATCAGATCCCACACGATCGCGCCCGTCAGCCCCCCGAAGACGACGGCGAAGGTGACGATGCTGATGTCGATCATCCCCTGGCCGACGGTGTTGGCGACGGCGGTCCCGAAGACGAACGCGGCGACGAAGTTGAAGAACGCGGCCCAGATGACCGCCTTGCCCGGCGAGAGGACGCGCGTGGAGACGACGGTGGCGATCGAGTTCGCCGCGTCGTGAAAGCCGTTGATGTAGTCGAAGAACAGCGCGACCGCAATCAGCCCGACGACGATCCAGAACATCGGCGAGCTAACCGTGCTTGACGACGACGCCTTCGAGGACGTTGGCGACGTCCTCGCACCGGTCGGTGGCGTGCTCGAGGAAATCGAGCGTTTCCTTCCACTTGATGACCGCCAGCGGATCGTGTTCGTCCTCGAAGAGCCGGCTGACCGCTTCCTGGTGGATGCGATCGGCTTCGTTCTCGAGCCGGTTGATCTCGACGGCGTGCAGCGTCACGCCCTTCCGCCCTTCGAGCGCGTCGAGCGCCAGACGGATCTGTCGGGTCGACGACGTGATGGTCGTGGCGAGCTCGCGCGCGCCGAACCGGATTTTCTTGAGCTTGTACAGCCGCACGAGCGTGGCGGACGCGTCGATCGCGTCCATGACGTCGTCGAGCGACTTGGCGAGCTCGTGGATGTCCTCGCGGTCGATCGGCGTGACGAAGGTACGGTTGAGACGCGAGATGATGTCGTGCGTGAGGAAATCGCACTTGTGCTCGATCTCCTTGATCTCCTCCGCCTTGCCCCAGACCGGCTCGTCGCCGGCCAGCATTTCCTCCAGCATCAACGCGCCCCGCTGGAGCTCGTCGGCCAGCGCCTGGAAGTCTGCGTAGAACTTCTCTTCCCGCGGAATCAGGCGAAATGCCAACGCGTCCTCCCTCTCACGTGACGGTCCGTCGTGATCTTCAGAACCGTCGGATTGTAGCAGATCCGTTTGGCGCGCCGTTACCGCCTGGCGCGATCGTCCCTCGCGGCCGGTGTACCATTTGCACACGGAGCCGTGGTGAACAACGAGGTCCTCGCGATCATTCTGGGCGGCGGTCAGGGATCGCGCCTCTTCCCGCTGACGCAGCACCGCTCGAAGCCTGCCGTGCCGATCGGCGGCAACTACCGCCTGATCGACATCCCGGTCAGCAACTGCCTGCACGCCGACATCCGGCGGATCTTCGTCCTGACGCAGTTCAACTCGGCGTCGCTGAACCGCCACATCTCGCAGACCTACCGCATGGATCTCTTCAGCCCCGGGTTCGTGGAGATTCTCGCGGCTGAACTCACGCCGGAGAACACCAACTGGTTCCAGGGCACGGCCGACGCGGTGCGCAAGGCGGCGCGGCACTTCGTGCGCTACGACGCCGACTACTACCTGATTCTCGCCGGCGATCACCTGTACCGCATGGACTACTGCGAGATGGTCGACGCGCACATGGACCGGCGCGCCGACATCACCATCGCGGCGCAGCCGTGCACGCCGGAGGATGCGACGCAGATGGGCATCTTCCGGTTCGATCGCGACGGCCACATCATCGCCTTCGAGGAGAAGCCGAACGCCGGGCGGCTCGCCGAGATCGGCCAGAGCATTCCGAAGGGTGCGGTCGTCGCCGGGCACACGGCGGAGAAGCCGTTCGTCGCGTCGATGGGCGTCTACGTCTTCTCGCGCGACGTGCTGCTGGACCTGCTCGCCTCGAACGACGCGAAGGACTTCGGGCGCGAAGTGATCCCGTCGGCGCTCGACAAGTACCGCGTGAACTCGTACCTGTTCCGCGGGTTCTGGGCGGACGTCGGGACCGTCGCGTCGTTCTACGACGCGAACATCATGCTCACCAAGCCGCGTTCGCCGTTCAAGTTCTACGATCCGGTGCGGCCCATCTTCACGCACGCGCGCTTCCTGCCCGGCTCACGGCTCGTCGACGCGCGCGTGCACGACGCGATCGTCTCGGAAGGCTGCTACCTCGGACGGTGCACGGTCGAAGAGTCGATCATCGGCATCCGCACGCACGTCCAGGAGGGGACGACGATCCGGCGCTCGGTCCTCCTCGGCGCCGACTACTACGAAGCCGACGACGTCGCGCCGGCGCGCGGGGATGCGCCGCGCCTCGGCATCGGCCGCGACGTCGTGCTCGACAAGGTGATCGTCGACAAGAACGCCCGCATCGGCGACGGCGCACACCTGGTCAACGAGCAGGGGCTCGAGCACGCCGACGGCGACGGCTACTACATCCGCAACGGCATCATCGTCGTGCCGAAGGACGGCACCATCAGGCCGGGCACCAGGGTCTGAGGCGAATTTGACGATTGGACGATTGGACGATTGGACGATTGGTGGCGTCCGGCTCCGCCATAGCCTTGGCGAAGGCGGTTCAACCGGACGTTATCCGCACGCTCCGCGCGCCGAGTTAACACCCTCGTAACACGTACGTCACCGGCTCCTTACCCCCGATTCCTACGCTCTGATGTCAGTGACCTCGATGTCTCGAGGTCGAGCGGAGTGGAGGAATCGATGAGGATCTTTCGATGGGTGGCCGCGGTGCTGGTGCTCGTGTCCATCCCTTCGCTGGCGATCGCGCAGGCCGACGCGGGTCGCATCAGCGGAACGGTGCGTGACTCGAGCAACGCGTTCGTGGCAGGCGCCATCGTCAAGGTGACGAACGAGAAGACGGGCGACACGCGCGAGGCGCTGACAAACGATCAGGGCTTCTTCGCGGTCGGCCCGCTGCGGCCGTCCACCTACACGATCAGCGCGCAGAAGCCGGGGTTCGCCGGCATCGAGTACACGCAGATGGCGCTCGCCGTGGGACAGGAGCTCGCGCTCGACCTCGAGTTCCGGCCGGCGGGGGTCCAGGAAAGCGTGACGGTCACGGCCACCGCGCCGATGCTGGACATCAGCTCGGCGCGCATCGGCGCGAACGTCAGCGAGCGCGAGGTCCAGAACCTCCCGGTCAACGGACGGCAGATGTCGCAGCTGATGCTGCAGGCGCCGGGCTCGCAGAACGCGGGCGACGGCACGTGGCAGGACATCCGCTTCTCGGGCCGCGCCAACGAGCAGAACGTCATCAAGTACGACGGCATCGAGGGCTCGGCGATCATCGACTCGTCGCCCGGCAATCTGAACGGCGAGACGAAGTCGCCGTTCAAGCTGCAGGCGAGCCTCGAGAACGTCCAGGAGTTCCGCGTCGAGTCGAGCGGCTATGCCGCCGAGTTCGGCACCGGCACCGGCGGCCAGGTGACCGTCGTCACCAAGTCGGGCGGCAACCAGTTCCGCGGCTCGGCGTTCGAGTACTTCCGCGACGACGCGCTCGACGCGCGCAACTACTTCGACCAGCTGCGCAACGCCGACGGCTCGGTGCAGTCGTCCGGTCCGAAGTCGACGCTGTCGCAGAACCAGTTCGGCGGCTCGCTCGGCGGTCCGCTGCTCAGGGATCGGGCCTTCTTCTTCGCGAGCTACGAAGGCTACCGGCTCGACGCGGGACGCAACCTGATCGAAGCGGTCCCGAGCGCCGCGGCGTGGGCGACGGCGGTGCCGGCGATCGCCGCGCTGCGCGGCGGCTTCCAGACGCCCGGCGCCGTGCTCGTCCCCGGCGCCTCGACCAACTCGCTCTTCGACATCGTGCAGCTGCAGGACGAGCAGCGCGTGCGCGAGAACGCCTACTCCGCGCGTGTCGACGTGAGACTGAGCGACACCTGGTCGATGTACGGCCGCGTATTCCACGATCGCGGCACCAACAGCGACCCGGTGAGCGTCACCGGACGCCGGCTGCAGATGACCGCCGACCCGACCAACGTCGTCTACACCCTGCAGGGGCTGTTCAGGAACGGCCTCGTCAACGAGCTCAAGTTCGGCTACAACGCCGCCCCGACGACGATCGGCGCGACGACGCAGGCGGGCTTCGAGAACATCTCGATCAACCTGACCGGCCAGGTGGCCAACAGCGGTCTCGCGGGCCAGGGCGGAAGCACCGGCATCGCGTCGCCGGGCGGGCTCGTGCGCGTGAACAGCGCCGGCAACGGCCGCGGCGCGCCGTACGATCCGTACTCGCTGACCCTCAACGACACCGTCAGCCGTTCGGTCGGCGCGCACCTGATGAAGGCCGGGGTCGACACGCGGCTGATCCGGATGGCCAGCGACCAGCAGGGTGGCATCACCTACACGTTCCAGACGGTGCAGCAGTTCATGGCGAACCAGCCGTCGAGCGTGCAGTACTTCGGCGACCTCAGCGAACCGAGCCCGTTCAACGGCGGCGCGAGCGGCGAGAAGCACACCATCCAGAACTACTTCATCGCCTTCGCGCAGGACGAGTGGCGCGTGAAGCCGAACTTCACGCTCAGCTACGGCGTGCGCTACGACTACTACACGCCGCTGCGCGAGCGCGACAACCGGATCGTGAAGTTCAACATCGACACCGGCCAGATCGATCCGAACACGACGCCGCTGCTGGTGATGCGCAGGAACAACGTCCAGCCGCGGGTCGGCGCGACGTGGCAGCTCACGCCGTCGACCCTCGTCCGCGGCGGCGCCGGCATCTTCGTCGGCCCCGGCCAGACCGAGGATCAGGTCCAGCCGATCGAGGCCGAGCGCATCAGCACGACGGTGACCTCCGGATCGCTGCTGACGCTTCCGGTCGACGTGAACGCCATTCGCGCCAACTTCATCAACAACCCGAACAACCGGTCGTACCAGCCGCGTGCGTATGCGAACGACTACACGCTGCCCGAGCGGGTCTACGGCGAGACGATCTCGCTGCAGCAGGAGCTCCCGGGCAACATGGCGGCGACGATCGCCTACGTCGGCAGCCAGGGGCGCAACCTGTTCCTGCGCAGCATCGCCAACCGCACGATTGGCGTCCAGAGCAACGGCGCCAGCGCCGCCACGCAGGTGCGCGAGTTCGACATCGTCACCTGCGCGGACGGCCGCGTCCTGACCGGCTCGCTCTGCCCCGGGTCGTCGATCGCCGGCATCCAGCGGCCGTACGCCGAGATCGACTACAAGACGAGCGGCGGCCACGACACCTACAACTCGATGCAGCTGTCGCTCACGCGGCGCTCGTCGAACGGCCTCGTGCTGAACGGGCAGTACACGCTCGGCTACAGCAAGGGGACGACCGGCGGCTCGAACGAAGCGATCACCGTCGGCAACAACGCGCGGAGCGTCGACGACTTCGAGTACGACTACGGCTACAACAACTTCGACGTCCGCCACACGTTCAACGTCAGCGCGCTCTACACCATTCCCGGCAGCGGCCTGCTGACCGGCGGCTGGACCGTCGGCGGCATCTTCAACGCCCGCAGCGGTCTGCCGATCAACGTCACGATCACGCGTCCCGACATCGTCTACGTCGACGGCGGGGGGAACGTGTTCCTGAACCCCGCGGCCGACCGGACGGCGGCGGTGAACACGCCGGGCGGCGGCGCCTCCCGGGCGACCCGGCGGCCGGATCTGGTACCCGGCGTCGACCCGTACATCAAGGAAGGCGGCCTGCTGTTCCTCAACCCGGCGGCCTTCGCGACGCCGCAGCCTGGCACCTTCGGCAACATGCCGCGCAACTACCTGCACGGGCCGGCGTTCCGCCAGGTCGACATGGTCGTCTCGAAGCGCGTCCCGTTCGGCCGGACGAGCGGCGAGTTCCGCCTGGAGGTCTTCAATGTTTTCAACACCAACAACTTCACCAATCCGGCGGCGACGCTCGGCAACGCGCTGCCGGGCAACAGCCTGACCGAGGCCAACAAGGTGCAGCCCGGACAGCCGATGAGTGCCGCCGCGGCCGGCGCCGCGTTCGGTCGCGTCACGAGCACCGCGGGCACCACGGTCGGCCTCGGCACGAACCGCCAGGTGCAGCTCGGATTCCGGTTCAACTTCTAGGCCCATCGGTAGGCCGTAGGCGATGGGCGATGGGCTATGGGCTATGGGCTATGGGCTATGGGCTATGGGCTATGGGCTATGGGCTATAGGCTATAGGCTATAGGCTTTAGGCTATAGGCTCCGCCAGATCACGCTGAGGCCGGTGGTGCACACGCATCACCGGCCTTTTTCTTTCGCCCAGACCCTCCCGACCTTCCCGACCTTCCAGACCCTCCCGACCTTGAACCGACCTTGAACCGCCCTTCCCGCCCCTCCCGACCCGCTCCCCTCACGCACCGACTTGCGGCGGCGCCGCCACTCGTCTATCGTCTCCGTGCCATCACCCCGTTCGGAGGCACCCATGGACCCGTCTCGCGTGGCCGCCATCGCGGCGCGCCACCGCGCCCTGGAAGCAGCGGCGCACGTTCACTCCACGCTCGATGACGCGGAAGCTGCCGCGCACCTTCGGCAGCAGATCGATCTGTGCTGGCGACAGCTCGAAGACGAGTGCGCCGCCTTCTGCGACGCCTACAACCGCGCGTTCGGGACCGACCGTCTGTACTGCCAGCCGCACGCCGACACTATCGTGGTGCGCTCGGCCGACGATCCGCAGGAAACGGTGACCATCACACGAACCTCGCCCGCCAACCCGCACGGCGGCCACATCTCGGCTCACCGCTATTCACCGCATGCCGCACCCGTGGACCTGGCAATCGAAGGGCATGTCGAGAACGCGATCGTCACGCTGACCTGCGAGGGGCGTCCCGTGACGGCGACAGACGCCGTGCTGTCGCTGCTCGAGCGCTTCGCGGAGGAACTGGCACGGGGGACGGGACCCGGAGCGAGGAACGGTGCTCAGGAGTGACGGATCGGGCGTTCGAGGGATGTGCGCTAGCGACCGCTGGTGAACCGTGACAGGCGCCGCGTGGCGACACGGGCGATCACGGAGCAGACCAGCACGATCGCGACCAGCACCAGCGCGCCGGCCCAGGCCTGTCGCTGCCAGTCCTCGTAGGGAGAGATCGCGTAGCTGAACACCTGCACCGTCAGCGACGACATCGGCAAGGTCACGTTGGTCGTGAAGAACCGGTTGTTGAACGAGGTGAACAGCAGCGGCGCCGTCTCGCCGGCGATGCGCGCCAGCGCCAGCACGATGCCGGTCACGATGCCCGGCGCGGCCGCCGGAACGACGACGCTGAAGACCGCGCGGGCGCGGGTGGCCCCGAGCGCCAGCGCCCCCTCGCGCATCGTCCCTGGCACGAGCAGCAGCAGCTCCTCGGTGGTGCGAGCGATGATCGGGATCATCATGATGCCGAGCGCCAGCCCGCCGGCGAGCGCGCTGAACTGCCGGAACGGCAGCACGGCGACCCCATACGCGAACACGCCGACGACAATCGACGGCACGCCGTTCAACGTGTCGGCGGCGAACCTGATCGCCGACGCGAATCGGCTGCCGGCGTATTCAGCCACGTAGACGCCGCTCAGGACGCCGACGGGAATCGCCAGCAGCGAGCCGAGTCCGCTCAGGATCAGCGTCCCGACGATCGCGTTCGCCATGCCGCCACCCGTTTCGCCGACCGGCGCCGGCATGCGCGTGAAGAAGGCGACGTCGAGCGCCGAGATCCCCTGCGACACCACGAAGAACAGGACGAGCGCGAGCGGGATCAGCGCCAGGACGACCGCTCCGGCGCAGCACGCGACGAACAGCGACGACAGGATCCGGCGCCGCAGCATCATCAGGCCCCCGCCGGAATCGCCGGACGCGGCGCGGGCGCCCGCAACGCACGGCCCATTCTCCAGATCAGCAGCCGCGACAGCCCGTTGACGATCAGCGTGACGATGAACAGCACCAGGCCGATCTCGATCAGCGCGTGGAGATACAGGTCGTCGGCGGCCTCGGTGAACTCGTTCGCGAGAACCGCGGCCATGGTGTATTGCGGCGCGAACAGCGACATCGACACCTGGGGGTTGTTGCCGATCACCATCGTCACCGCCATCGTCTCGCCGAGCGCGCGGCCGAAGCCGAGCATCACCGCCCCGACGATGCCGGTGCGTGCGTAGTAGAGCGCCGCGCGAATCGCCTCGAACCGGGTCGCGCCGAGCGCATACGCCGCTTCCCGCTGCGCCGTCGGTACCGACTTCAGCACCTCGCGCGCGACCGAGGAGGTGAACGGCACGACCATGATGGCCAGGATCAAGGTCGCCGACAGCATGCCGACGCCGAGCGGCGGGCCGGAGAAGAGCGGCAGGCGGCGCAGCACGTCCGGCAGCGCCACCTCGAACGCGCGCACCGCCGGCACCATCACGAAGATGCCCCACAGGCCGTAGACGATCGAGGGAATGGCGGCCAGCAGCTCGGTGAGAAACACCAGCGGCTGGCGCAGGCGCATCGGCGCCAGATCGGTGACGAACACCGCGATGCCGATCGCGATCGGCGTCGCCAGCAGCAGCGACAGCACCGACGAGTACAGCGTGCCCCAGATGAACGGCAGCGCGCCGAACTCGCCGCCCACAGGGTTCCAGGTCGACGTGGTCCAGAACCGGACGCCGAACCTGGCGATCGAGAGCATCGACTGCCGCGTGAGCTCGAACCCGATGGCCGCGACAATCAGGATCAGCACGAGCCCGAAGACACCGGTTCCGATCCTGAATCCCCAATCCTCCCGCATCTGCATCCGCACGTCAGCCGACGCGAATGGTGTCGAGCGCCGCGAGCTCGCGCTCGATCAAGGCCCGGGGAAGCGGCGCGTATCCCAGCCGCTCGGCGTAGGCCTGCCCCTCCGTCAACGCCCACCGCATGAACTCCACCATGACGCGCGACCGCCGCGCGTCTTCGTGATGCCGATACAGGAGCAGCCAGGTGAACGACGCAATCGGATAGGCACCCTGGCCGTCGGCGTTGGTGATCGACACGCGGAAATCGTCAGGGATGTCGGCGAGCGACGCCGCCGCCGCAGCCGTCACCGACGCGGGCGACGCCTTCACGAACTCTCCCCGGCTGTTCTCGACGACGCCGAAGGGCATGGAGGTCTGGAGCGCGAAGATCAACTCGACGTACCCGATCGCGCCAGGCGTCTGACGCACGAGACCGGCCACGCCTTCGTTCCCTTTTCCGCCGACACCGGTCGGCCACTGCAGCGCGGTCGCGACGCCGACGCGCTGCTTCCATTCGGGCGACACCTTCGCGAGATAATCGGCCCAGATGTAGGTCGTGCCCGACCCGTCCGAACGATGGACCACCGTGATGTCGGTCGACGGCAGCCTCGCGGCGGGATTGAGGCGGACGATCGCCGGATCGTTCCACTTCGTGACGCGCCCCAGGAAGATGTCGGCCAGGAGTGGACCGGTGAAGCGGAGCGCCTCGCCAATCCCGGGCACGTTGTAGACGGGAACGTCGGCTCCGAGCACGGTTGGAACATGCAGGATCGCCGACGGCGCGGCCGCGAGCTGGCGATCCGACATCGGTCCATCGCTCGCGCCGAAGAACACGGTCCGGTTCGTCAGCTGCCTGATCCCGCCGCCCGAGCCAATCGACTGATAGTTGATCTGCACACCCGTGTGGCGGCGGTTGTACTCGTCGAACCACTTCGAGTAGATCGGGTACGGGAACGTCGCGCCGGCGCCGCTGATGTAGACATCGCCGGCGCCGGACGCGCCGCACGCCGCGCTGCCGAGCGCGATCAGTGCCGCGATCGCCCACGGCGCAGACGACGGCCTGTCGCGCCGTCGTCGATGCCCGCTCCCGCTTCCCATCTGCCAGTTCCTGCTGGCAGGTTATGTTCGCGATGTATCGCGAACGGCTCGAGCCTGTTACGGCCGTGTAAATTCCGCGGCCGCCATCCCGGCCCGACGCTCTTCGGAGAGCGTCAGAAGCTGACCTTCGCCCGCGCCATCCACGTTCGCGGCGCGCCGTAGTGGGTGCCGTTGAAGATGGACAGGAAGTTCAACAGGTAACGGGTATCGAAGGCGTTCAGCAGTCCCGCCTGCAGATCGACGCGTGCAGAGCCGCGACGATAGATCTGCGCTCCGGCCATGATGTCGGCGATCGTCCGTGCCTTGGCGCGGCCGGTCGACATGTCGACCAGCGTCAGGGCACGCGGGTCGTCGAAGGTCGCCGGATCGAAGTCCTCCCGAAGCTCGAACGGGATGCCGCTGTCATAGCGTCCGGTGAACGAGACGAAGAAGCGGTCGTCGGGGAGCTGGTAGGTGACGCCGAACTGCGACTGCCAGCGCTGATCGTGATCGGCGTAGAACTGCTCGCCCGGCGCAGGCGTCTCTTCGAGGAACAGGCCGCCGGTGAGCGGTGCGGTCAGCAGCATCTTCGCCCTCGCGATGCTGACGTAGCCGTTGATGCCGCGATAGACCGGCACGTCGAGCCTCGCTTCGATGCCCTCCGCCAGCCCCTTTGCCACCGACAGCGGGAAGGTGACCGTCGTCTCCAGGAACTGATCGACGTCGGCGACGTTGCGGATGTCCTTGCGGTAGTAGGCGACGTCGATCTTGGCGTGCGTGGCGAGCGCCTGCTGCACGCCGACCTCGAAGGCGTGCTGGCGTTCGGACTGGACGTCCTCGCCGCCGACGGTATCCGGCGAGAGCGCACGCGCCTCCGGCGAGCTGGAGAGCAGCAGGTTCTCCGAGAAAGGAGGCATGAACAGCCGGCTGTAGGAGGCGCGCAGGACCGTCGCGCTGTCGTGGATGTGATAGGCAACGCCGAGCCGCGGGCTGATGGCGGTGTCCGTCACCAGCAGGCTGTATCGATCGAAGCGGATGCCGGCGCTGACGTTGAAATCGGTGAACGGCGAGAAGGCGTCCTGCAGGTAGAGCCCGAGCGTCTGGCCGACCTTGCTGCCGGCGAAGACGAACGGCTCGCCTCCGCGCGCCGGGTCGAACTGCGCGGCGACATCGTCTGGGTCGGTGTCACGTCCGATCATCTGGAACTGTTCGCGGACAGGATTGCGGTCGTACTGGATGCCGGCCTTGAGCCGGTGAGAGCCGGTCGCATAGCTGAGCGACGCGTTGACGCCCTGGTGATCGAGCTCGCGATCCTGCGTCGCCGCCAGCGGCACCGCCGTCGTGGCGTCGAGCACGGCGCTGGCCGCGCGCCGGTAGGCAACCGCATCGAGCGTCACCGAGGAGCCGAACTGCCGCAGCCAGGTCACCGTCTGCGAGTTGTCGCGCAGCTCCTGACGCGCATCGTCGCCGCGCGCCTGCGCGTCGGGCCGGTTCGGGGTCTCGAAGCTGCTGCCGTTGATCGAGAACACGGCGCGGACGAAGTCGGCATCCGACGGACGGAGCTCGAGCTTCCCCGTGAAGCGCTGCGCGTCCCCCGTGTTGTGCAGGTTGGCTTCGGTCGGCGGATCGAGATAGCGATCGGTGCGGTTCGCCCCGGCGCTGACGAAGTACCCGAGCCGCGGCGTGACGCGGCCGCCGACGGTGACGCCGCCGTCGAGCGCGTCGAACCCGCCGATGTTGACGCTCGCCTCGCCGCGCGCCTTGCGCGGATCGTCGAGCCCCGACTTCGACGTGATGTCGACGACCGCCGCCAGCTTCCCTCCGTACTCGGCCGGAATGCCGCCGGTCATCACCGCGGCCGACTTCACGTAACGTGGATCGAGCGGGTTGGCGAACGCCTCGGTGTACTCGTCGGTCATCGGCACGCCGTCGACGACGTACTGAATCTGCCCGTGGGAGCCGCGGACGTGGATGCGGCCGTTCTGGCTGGGAATGAACCCGGGCGCCGAGAGCAGCATCGACGAGAGCTGCTTGCTCGGCGTCGCACTGGGCAGCTGTTCGATCAGGCTGGCGCCGAGATCGACGTGCGAGCCGGTCGAGGAGGTTTCGAGCAGCGCGTCTGCCGATACATTCACCGTCTCGGCGAGCCCGCCCACCTTCAGTTCCAGGTTGACGGTCATCGGCACGCTCGAGTGCACGTCGACGACCTGCTGCGCGGGCGTGAACCCCGAGAGGCTGCCGGCGAGCACGTAGATGCCGAACGGCACGTTGGCGAGGGTGTACTTCCCTTCGCTGTCGCTCACCGTCTCCTGATTTGCCTGCGAGACGCGGTTGACGAGGCTGACCGTCACGCCAGGTACGGCGAGCCCCTGCGCGTCCTTGACGACGCCTGACACGGTCCCGACGTTCTGAGCCGACGCCGTCGTCGAGATGAAAAGGATCAATGCAATCGCACTAACGATGAGGCGCCACGGCGCCCGCCGCCATTCGTATGTCATGAACAACCACCTTGTCTGCGCGAACTGACACGCCGGCGCACCGACGCGGTGCGCCGCCCCTCTACGACGTGATGTATGGGGTCAGGCGAGCGGCGGCGCGCGCGCGGCACGCCGCGCGATGACGGTGGCGCTGCCGGCGTGTGTCGAGTCGACGGCAAGCTGCTCGATCCCCGCGGCAGGCGACCACTCGGCAGTGGTGGCAACCAGGGAACGGAGCGACAGGTTGTGGCAGATGAAGCAGTGGTCGGGCTGGCTGTCCCGCGCCTTCGACGCGCCGAAATGGTGCGCGTTCTGGTCGTGCAGGACGAGAACCGGGTTGCAGACCGGATCGTCGCTGTCGTCGTGGAGCAGGATGGAGACCGAGGTCCAGCCAAGCCACAGCTGCAGCGCGAGCGCGAGCAGCGGAGCGACACGGCGGGATCGGATGCGGCTGAACACCACCGTTCTCGACGATACCGCGGAGCCCTGGCGCGGTCAACCGAACGCCGAACGGTCGCGGCGCGGCGTCGGGCGGAGGTCGGTCACGACGCGTGCCGGAGCGAGAGGCGGGCGTCGGACGAGCGGCGCATGAACGCGCCGGTGCGGATCTGCACGAGAAAGCCGCGGGCGACGAGCGCGGCCAGCGCGCGGTCGCAGACGTCGGCGGATAGATTCCACAGCCGCCGCACCTGCGCGGCCGTGAGCCGCAGGTCGGGCATCTCGATGTACTCGACCGCGATGCGGCTGACCACTTCCTCGAGCTCGGGTCTGACAGACGTTCCCTTCATGACGATCTCCGGGTCACTCGCACTCATCTCACCGGTCACCGGCCGCGCACCTGCGCTCAGGCCGCCGCCCACGATCCGTTCCGATACAAGGTCAGCGCCCGGCGCGCGCTTCGCTTCGCACGCGATGTCGGCGATGTAGTCGTCGAACCGGTCCTCGGTGACCGAGAAGTGGCGCCGTCCGAGTGACATCAACCGTCCCGCACGCCCGAGCAGATCGCGCCGCATGAGAATGTGGTCCGTGATCGCTATGACGTCGAACCGCCCGGTCTGGCCGTAGAGATCGACGACCTCGCGCAGCGAGAGGCGGCCGTCGCTCCAGCTGGTATGGACATGGAAGTCGCAGAGCAGGAACGGTTCGTACCCCGGCATCAGGCCCTCACATCCACGTGCGTGCGATCCGCCGGGCGATGCCGCAGGATCTCCGACCAGAAGTTGCGCACGTAGAGCCCGAACACCTTGCGCTTGCCCATCGCGTGGTAGCGCCGCGCCGACGTCCAGACCCAGCATTCCCGGGCGACGTCGACCTGGCCGAGCGGCGTCAAACGGCGGCCGAGGTTCGTGTCCTCGCCGTGGAATTCGATGGAGCGATCGAAACCGTTGATTCCCGTCAGCGCCGCGCGCGTCACCACGAAGTTCCCTCCGTAGAGAATCGCGCCGATGCCGAGCGCCTGGTGCACGAGCAGATGCGTCGGCGGGGCGACGAGGTAGTCATAGGCGCGAATCAGGCCGCGCCCGAGCAGGTCCCAGTCGTAGAAGCGGTAAGGGCCGGTGAGGGCGATGAGCGCGGGCCGTCGCTCGAACCGCCGTTCGACCCGCTCGAGCCAGTTGATTGGCGGCCGGCAGTCGGCGTCGATGTAGGCGAGCAACTCGCCGCGCGCCGCGAGCCGTCCGGTTTCGCGGGCAATCAACAGCCCGCGGGCCGCCTCCCCGATCACGCGCACGCCCGGAATGGCGCGCGCAATCGATCCGGTTCCGTCGCCGCTCGCGTTGTCGACGACGATGATCTCGTCGGCGGGACGGGTCTGCGCCAGCAGGGCGTGAAGACACGCGGCGATATATCGCGACTCGTTGTAGGCGCAGACGATCACGCTGACCGTTCGGCGGGGATCCGTCATCCACCCCAGCGTAGGGCGGCGATGTAACGGACGTTGGTACGGACGGTTACGGGAAGGAAAAAAGAAACGGTTCTATTGCGATTGCTTGTCGAGCGGCGCGAGCAGGATGTACCAACTCTCGCAATCCATCGTCGAGCCGCCGCCGAGCGAGACCGTGAAGCGGAGGTTCAGCGACGGGATGTCCCACTGCTGCCGCGCGCGGGTGCCTTCCATCAGGACGCGGTACGGCTTCAGCAGGTTCTCGGGCGAGTTGTGCTCGCGATGATCTTCCTGGACACCCTTGAAGATCGCGAACTCGCGGCGCGGGCCGAGGTGCACCTCGAACTGCGGCACGCTGTTGACGTAGTGGTCGTAGATCTTCTCGGCGTACGTGCCGTCCGGCTGCTGGCACGACTGCCAGTTGCCCTCGAGGATGTTGCGCGGGTCGCTGTTGTAGGAGATCCACTCCTGCGCCGACGCGTCGCGCGTCCCGGCGAACAGGCCCAGCAGCAGCACACCGGCAATCGATGCCGTCCTCCACACGCTCGTCACGTCACCTCTCCGGCTCATGCGTCCGCGGCGTCGACGCAGGATAACACGCGCGATCGAACCGCCGTAACGCACATTTAACAGCTTCGACATCGAGGCGAAACCTGGGCCCGCTACCGTTGTCTCCGAACATGCAGAAGCACCGGGTGCTCATCGTCGAAGACGAACAGGACATCGCCGGCCTCATCAAACACACCCTCGAGCGCACCGGCAGCGCCGAGGCCGAAGTGGTCGGCACCGGCGACGCGGCGCTGCGCGCCGTGTCGGCCCGGCCTCCCGATCTGATCATCCTCGATCTCAACCTGCCGGTGCTCGGCGGGCTCGAGGTCTGCCGCATCCTCCGGCAGCGGTCCGATGCACGACACCTGCCGATCATCATGCTGACGGCGCGGAGCAGCGAGGGGGACCGGGTCACCGGCCTCGAGCTTGGGGCCGACGACTACGTCACCAAGCCGTTCAGCCTGCGGGAGCTCGCGGCACGGGTCAAGGCGGTGCTTCGCCGTGCGACGACGCCGGAGGAGCGGCCGTCGTCCAGCTATCGCGGCGCGCATCTCGTGGCCGACTTCGACGCCGTCTCGGTGCACGTCGACGGCGAACCGGTCCGGCTCACGCGACGGGAGTTCGAGCTGCTGCATTACCTGGTGCAGAACAGGAACCGCGTCGTCTCGCGGGACAAGCTGCTCGAGCGTGTCTGGGGATACGACCGGCTGGTGGAGACCCGTTCGGTCGACGTGCACGTCGGCCGGCTGCGGCAGAAGCTGGGCGCGGCCGGCCACCAGATCGAAACGGCGGTCGGGCTCGGGTACAGGTTCGTGGAGGGAAAGGCGAATTGACGATTTGACGATTTGACGATTTGACGATTTAACGATTGGACGATGTTGAGAGTTTGACGATTGACGACGTCGCGACTGGCGACTTTCAGGAGGTTGCGATTGAGAATCTGACGCCTGAGCGATCGATGGGTCAGCTGACAGCCGGCTTCGGCTCGATGGGCGGCTTCGGCTCGATCGTCCAGCCGTGCGACAGCAGTTCGGATATCTCGCGCTGCACGCGGGCGCGCGAGCGTTCAACGCGGTGCCAATCCTCATAGACCTCGCGCCAGCAGAGCGCGGTGTTCTCTTCCAGCTTCACCTCCCACCCTGCGGACCCAGCCAACGTAATCGAGTATCGACGGACACGTCCCTCTGACACGACATTCAGGCTGAACATGGAACCTCTCTCAGAAGAACCATCTTGCCCGTACGGTCTGTAACGATGCTGTAAAAAGTCGGGGACTGATGGCTCCTTTCGTGATGTCCTTCGTGTCCTTCGCGCCTTCGTGATGAATCATTTTTCAAGAGGGATTGCGCACTCGGCACTGTCTCATTTCCCGACCGCCCTCAGCATCGACGGCGTGACGAACCAGCGAAGCTGTCCGCCCTGGTCCGGCGCGAGCGGTTCGACGTCGATGCGACAGACGGCTCCTTTCTTGAGCTCGAACGGCTGGAGCGCACCGACGAGGCTGGCGGCAAGCGCGCCGATGTGCGGCGCGTGTCCGACCAGCGCGATCCGTTTCTTGCCCTGGTGCTTCTGCAGATCGGCGAGCACGCTGGCGGGAGCCGCGTCGGGCACGAGGCTGTCGACCGTCACGATCGGCGTACTCGACTCGAGCGCCGCAGCGACGATCTCGGCCGTCTGCCGCGCGCGCGTCAGCGGGCTCGTCAGAATCACGTCGAACGTGACACCCAGCCGTGCGAGCCCGCGTGCCGACTTGCGCATCCGTCCCATGCCACGCCGGCTCAGGGGACGCTTCGTATCGTCGGGCCATCGTTCCCCGCGCTCTTCGGCTATCGCGTGGCGAATCAGATACAGCTGCATCATGCCGCTATCTTGAGCCGGGCGCGACGACGCTGCAAATCGGGTGGCCGCGCGGCCGGCGGGCGTCGAGGCCGGATCTGAAGACCCCGAGCCTGCGTGTCGAGGCCGGGTCTGAAGACCCGACCCTACGTACTTATGGTGCTCAGCGTTGTCCGTTGCCCTGAATTGACGCCGGTCGGTGCGGACGATGAACATACACTGGACACTGCATGCGCCTGGCTGCCATCGACATCGGAACCAACTCGCTGCACATGATCGTCGTGCGCGTCCGGCCCGACCTCTCCTTCGAGATCATCGATCGCGAAAAGGAGATGGTGCGCCTCGGCGCCGGCGGCCTCGACGGCCGCGCGCTGCTGCCGCGCGCGATGCAGACGGCGCTGCGGACGCTGTCGAAGTTCCGCCGCCTCGCCGAATCGCGCCAGGTCGAACATATCGAGGCGGTCGCCACCAGCGCCGTCCGCGAAGCCGAGAACGGCGGCGAATTCCTCGAGGCGATCGTCGCGCAGACCGGAATCAGGGCGCGCGTGATCTCCGGCCCCGAAGAGGCGCGTCTCATCCACCTTGCCGCCGCCTACGGCCTGGGGCTCGCGGACGAGGTCGCCGTGACGGTCGACATTGGTGGCGGCAGCGTCGAGATCACGCGAGGCACGGGACCGGTGCTCGCGACCGGCCGCAGCTTCAAGCTCGGCGTCATCCGCCTCACCGAACGCTTCGTGAAATCGGATCCGATCTCGGCGCGCGACGAGCGCCGCATGGTCAGGTTCATCGACGACGAGCTGAAGAAGTACCTGGAGGGTCTGGCCGACGCCGGCTTCGATCGCGTCGTCGGCACCTCCGGATCGATCCTGAGCCTCGGGACCATCGCCGCGGCCGAAGAGGACGGCGCCGTGCCGACGGCGATCCGCAACCGGCGCATCTCGGCGCGGCAGATCCACCGCGTGCGCAAGACCCTCTGCAGCCTCGGCCTGCAGAAGCGTCTGCTCATGCCCGGCCTCGAGCCGCGGAGGGCCGACATCGCCGTCGCCGGATCGATCCTGCTCGACGTGATCCTGCGGCGTCTCCGCGCCGAGCGCCTCACGCTGTGCGACATGTCGCTCCGTGAAGGGCTGGTGCTCGATTACATCGCCAGGCACCGCAGGGAGATCGCCCACGCGCAGCAGTATCCGGACGTCCGCCGCCGCAGCGTGATCGAGCTCGCCGAACGCTGCAACTACGCGCCGGCGCACGCGCAGCGGATCGCACGGCTGGCGCTCGCGCTGTTCGACGCGACCCGCTCCACCCATGCGTTGACCGATCGCGAGCGCGAGTGGCTGGAGTACGCCGCGCTGCTGCACGACATCGGCGTGCATATCAGCTACGAGCGGCATCACCGGCATTCCTATTACCTGATTCGCAACGGCGATCTCCGCGGCTTCGAGCCGCGGGAGGTGGAAACGATCGCCGTGATCGCCCGGTATCACCGGCGCGCCGAACCGGATCGCAGCCACAACGGCTATCGCGACCTGCCGAAGAAGCGGCGGCATGCCGTGCGGACGCTCGCGGCGATGCTGCGGCTCGCCGAGACGCTCGATCGCAGCCACTCGCAGATCGTGACCGGCCTCACGCTGCACGATCGCGAAGACCATGTCCTGGTGATGCTGCAGACCGCCGGAGACGCGGAGCTGGAGCTGTGGGCCGCCTCGCGCCACGTGGCGCCGTTCGAAGCGGTCGTCGGAAAGCCGGTTCGATTCGACACCGTGCAGGACGCGCAGACGGAACAGCCTGACCGCCGCGCGCGACGGCGCGGCGACGCCCGTGCCCGCCGGGAAATCCGACCGGCCAGAAAGCACGAGACCGCCGCTCGCCACGTTGCCGATCGAAGGAAAACAGGCGCGTCCGTGCTGGCGCTCGTCAAGTAACACCGCGCTCACGCACGACGTCACGTCGCGCGCGCGCCGAACGCGGGCACCGCACGATCGCGCGCATCACCCGGCGCCGGTTTCTGAGTCGAACAGCCATCGCTCCCTGCGCGGCGCCAACGGTGCTGCCAGCGTGCGGCCAGCGCGCTGTAACAACGCTGTAAATATCAGGGGGACGGCTACGGTCGCGGTTCTGTGCTCCGCACGAGGTCAGGTACCATGACTCTTGCCGAGATGACCAGCGAGACGACCGAAACCGGCAGCCGTGGCCCGCGGGTCGTCGCCGTGCTGGACATGGGCGCCAGCGCCGTCCGCATCGTCATCGGCGAGATCGGAGCGGACCGATCCATCAGGGTGCTCGAGGAGGGATCGCGAGGCGTGCTCCTGGGCCGCGACACGTTCTCCGGCGGCGTGCTCAGGCCGCGGACGATCGAGTCGGCGTTCGCGGCGCTCGACGGATTCCAGCAGATGATGCGCGCCTATGCGGTCGAAGAGGTCCGCGCGGTCGCGACGAGCGCGGTGCGCGAGGCGCGCAACGGCGATCTCTTCCTCGACAGCGTGCGGGCGCGCTCGGGCATCCCCTTCGAGATCGTCACCGAAGCCGAAGAGACGCGGCTGCTCTATCTCGCGGTGCGCGAATCGCTGAAGCGTCACGCCGCACTCAAAGGCGCCTGGACGCTCCTGGCGGAAGTCGGCGGCGGCAGCACGACGCTGACGCTGCTTCGCTACGGACAGCCGCTGCGCTCGGGCATGTACGCGCTCGGCGCCGTGCGGTTCCGCCAGCGGCTCGATCTGCCGCGTTACGGTCACGAGCTGCAGGTGACGCTGCTGAAGCGCGCCATCGCGAACGTCGTCGACGAGATCCGCGTCGAGATCCCGCTGCACAAGGTCAGCCAGTTCGTCGCCATGGGGGGCGACGTCCGGCTCGCCGCGGATCACATCCCGGCCGGCGACGACCGTCTCACGCCGCGTGAGATCCCGCGCGACATCTTCCTGGCCTTCGCCGAGGAGATCTCCCAGCTCGACGACGACAGCCTCGTCGACCGCTTCCATCTGCCGGCCGTCGAAGCCGAGACGATGATGCCGTCGCTGCTGGTGTACGCGGGGCTGCTCTCGGAAACCACCGCACGGCGCGTCATCGTGGCCGACGCGTCGCTGCGCACCGGGATGCTGCTCGATCTCGCGCAGCCCGAAGCGGCGCTCCGGACCGAGGACGTGCACCAGCAGGTGCTGGCCAGCGCCGAGGCGCTCGGTCACCGCTACCGCTTCGATCGGGCGCACGGCCGGCAGGTCGCGAGGCTGGCGGTGCAGCTGTTCGATCTGCTCCAGGACGAGCACCGGCTGTCGAAGCGCGACGCGCTGCTCCTCGAGACGGCGGCGCTGCTGCACGACATCGGCATCTACGTGAGCCTCCGGGCGCACCACAAGCACTCGCAGTATCTGATCTCCGCCTCCCAGATCTTCGGGCTGTCGCGCGACGAGACCGCCGTCGTCGCCAACGTCGCGCGCTATCACCGGCGCGGCATCCCGCAGCGGAGCCATCTGTCCTACATGGAGCTGGATCACGATCAGCGGATGCTGGTGAACAAGCTCGCGGCGATTCTCCGCGTCGCCAACGCACTCGATGCGGAGCACCTGCAGAAGGTGCAGCAGGTCCGCCTGGGACGCACCGAGCGGACCTGGGTCCTGGAGCTCGCGGGAGACGGCGATCTCACGATGGAGCAGATCGCGACGACCGCGCGGATCGATCTGTTCCGGGACGTCTTCGGCCGCGATGTCGTCGTCCGCGTCGCGGGCCCGGTGCGTTGATGGCGCCGGGCGACGTGACCGCATCGCTGTTCCTCAACCGGGAGCTGTCCTGGCTGGCGTTCAACGAGCGCGTGCTCGAGGAAGCGGCCGACGCGACCAATCCACTGCTGGAGCGCGTGAAGTTCGCGGCCATTGCCGCGTCCAACCTCGACGAGTTCTTCATGGTGCGGGTCGCGGCGCTGAAACAGTCGGCGGCCGAGCCGAGCACCTGGCGCGATCTCTGCGGCATGACGGCGCAGCAGCAGCTCGTCGCCGTCGGCGCGCGCGCACACGCGTTCGTCGAGGCGTTGTACGCCCTCGTGGTGGACGATCTCCTGCCCTCGCTGGCGCGCCACGGCATCGTCATCACCGACGCGGCGAGCCTTCCGGACGCGCGCAAGGCGTCGTTGCGGCCGTTCTTTCGGGATGCGATCCTGCCGGTGCTCACGCCGCTGGCGATCGACGTGTCGCGGCCGTTCCCGCTGCTGTCGTCGCTGTCGCTGAACCTGGCGGTGCTGCTCGAGGCGCAGGAGCCCGGAGGCGAGCATCGCCTCGCCGTCGTGCAGGTGCCGGCAGGGCTCCAGCGGCTGGTTCAACTCTCCGACGGCGAGGGACCCACCTACGTCCTCCTCGAACAGGTGATCCGGCTGCACCTCTCGCAGCTCTTCCCAGGGCAGCAGGTGCTCGAAGTCACCACCATCCGGCTCGCTCGCGACGCCGAGCTCGAGCTGGACGACGAGGGGGGATGGACGCACATCGACATGGTGGAGCGGGAGCTGCGCCGACGTCGCCGCAGCGACGTCGTGCGGCTGGAGGTCGAAGCAGGCACCTCGCCCGAGCTGGTCGATCTGATCTGCCGGCAGCTGGACGTCACGCGCGACGACGTCTACGAGGTGCGAGGTCCGCTCGATCTCCGCGTCCTCGCGCAACTGCTCGATCTGCCCGGCTACGCGGAACTGCGCGACCCGGCGGTGCAGCCGGTGAACGTCCTCGGCGACGCGGTCGATCTGTTTGCCGCGATCGACGAACGGGACCTGCTGCTCCACCATCCCTACGACGCCTACGAGCCGATCGTGGCGCTGCTGGCGCAGGCGGCGGCCGATCCGGACGTGCTGGCGATCAAGCAGACGTTGTATCGTGCCAGCCCCGGATCGCTGATCATCGCGAGCCTGCAGCGTGCCGCCGAGAGCAGCAAGCAGGTGACGGTGGTCGTCGAGCTGACGGCACGCTTCGACGAAGAGCGCAACATCCAGTGGGCGCGCGCGCTCGAGGAGGCGGGCGCACACGTGATCTACGGCATCCGCGGCTACAAGGTGCACGCGAAGATCTGCCAGATCGTGCGCCGGACGCCGTATGGGCTCCGGCGGTACGTGCACCTGGCAACCGGCAACTACAACGAGCGGACCGCGCGCATCTACACCGACTTCGGCCTGCTCACCTCGTCTCCCGTGGTTGCCGCCGACGCCAGCGCCTTCTTCAGCGCGCTGACCGGCTACTCCGATCCGCCGCGGCTGAAGAAGCTGGTGATGGCGCCGACCGGCCTGCGCGAGCGCTTCCTCCGGTTGATCGACCGCGAGCGCCGGCGCGCCGAAGCGGGCCAGCCGGCCGAGATCATGGCCAAGATGAACTCGCTCATCGACGAGGAGATCATCGAGGCGCTCTATGCCGCCTCGCGGGCGGGCGTCGCCATCCGGTTGAACGTGCGCGGCATCTGCGCGCTGCGGCCCGGCGTGCCTGGACACAGCGCGACGATCGAGGTCGTCTCGGTCGTGGATCGCTTTCTCGAGCACTCGCGCATCTACTGGTTCCTGAACGGCGGGAACGACGAGGTCTATTTCGCCAGCGCCGACTGGATGACGCGCAACTTCGACAAGCGGATCGAGCTGATGTTCCCGCTCGACGCGGCGGAACACAAGGCGAAGGCGACGCACGTGCTGCGGGCGATGTTCCGGGACAACGTGAAGTCGCGGTGGCTGCGCGCCGACGGGGTCTACGAGCGGCGGACGCCGGGAACGGAACCGCCCTTCCGGGTTCAGCAGGTGCTGCTCGAGGAGGCGCACCGCGCGGTGAAGCTGGCGCGCAGCAGCGCCGGCGTCTCGTTCACGCCGCAGCAGTCCTCGGAGTCCTGAAGAATTTACACGGCCGAGACACTGCCGGTGCCGGCTCGGATTACCCTGCCGACATGTTCTCCTCTGCCGCCGCTCTGGCGCCGTCGATCACGCCGCCGCTCTCCGTACCAAAGGTTGCCGAGCCGGAGCCGCCGAAGATCGACTGCACGCGGGTGAACTTCTACTACGGCACGCACCGTGTGCTGCACGACATCTCGCTCGCCGTCCAGCCGAACCAGGTGACCGCGTTCATCGGTCCGTCGGGCTGCGGGAAGTCGACGTTCCTGCGATCGCTGAACCGCATGAACGACATCGTCCCGGGAGCCCGAGTGGAGGGGCTGGTGCGCGTCGACGGGCAGGACATCTACGCGCCGGCCGTCGACGTCGTCGCGCTGCGGCGCCGCGTCGGCATGGTGTTCCAGAAGTCCAATCCGTTTCCGAAGTCGATCGTCGAGAACGTCGCGTACGGCCTGCGCATCAACCGCATGGCGCGCTCGCGCGACGAGCTCCGCGGCAGGGTCGAGGCGAGCCTGAAGGCGGCGGCGCTGTGGGACGAGGTGAAGGATCGCCTGCACACCTCCGCGCTGGCGCTCTCGGGCGGGCAGCAGCAGCGCCTTTGCATCGCCCGCGCCCTGGCGGTCGAACCCGAGATCCTGCTGATGGACGAACCGGCGTCGGCGCTCGATCCGATCGCCACGCAGCGCATCGAGGAGCTGATCTACCAGCTCAAGAGCCGCTACACGATCGTGATCGTCACGCACAACATGCAGCAGGCGGCGCGCGTGTCGGACAGGACGGCGTTCTTCTGGCTCGGGCGGCTCGTCGAGTGCGATCGGACCGAGAAGATCTTCACGGCTCCGGCCGAGAAGCTCACCGAAGACTACGTGACGGGGAGATTCGGATGATGGAACCGGTCGAACGGGTGACGCGCCATTTCCAGGAGGAGCTGGATCAGCTCAAGACGCGGCTCCTGGAGATGGGCGGCATGGCCGAAGAGCACGTGCGGCTCGCCGTGCAGGGGCTCGTCGAGCGCGACCGGGCGCTGATCGACAGCGTGCTGGCCGGCGACGAGCCGCTCAACCGGATGCACATGGAGATCGACAGCCGGTGCTTCACGCTGCTCGCGCTCTATCAGCCGATGGCCGCCGACCTGCGCACGGTGATCGCCGCGGTCAAGATCAACGCCGATCTCGAACGGGTCGGCGATCTGGCGGTCAACATCGCAGAAGCGTCGCGCCGCTACGTGGCGCACCCGCCGGTCAAGAAGCTGATCGACATCCCGCTGATGGCCGGGATCGCACAGCACATGCTGCGCGACGCGCTCGACGCCTTCGTCCGTCGCGACCTCGACCTGGCGCAGCACGTGCTGGACGAGGACGACCGGCTCGACGCGCTGAAGACGCAGATCTTCCGCGAACTGCTCACCCACATGCTGCAGGATCCGGCGACGATCGAGCCGTCGCTCGATTTGATCCTCGTCTCGCGGCATCTCGAGCGGATTGGCGATCACGCGACGAACATCGCCGAGGACGTCATCTTCATCGTCTCCGCCCGGGACGTCCGGCACCACGGCGTCCAGACGCGTCCCTGAGCCCTTGCGAGCTGAAGGCCGCGCCGGCCGCCGGCTGGTTTGGCCGGGCCCGCCGCCAAATCGTCCATTCCGTCAATCGCCCATTTGCCAAATCGTCCATTCGTCAAATCGTCAAATCGTCAAATTCGTTATCATGTATTGATGTCCCCAGCGCAGGATGTGCCCCTGTGCGTCTTCTGCCGGAAGAACCCGGTCGAGCCGCGCTGGCGCCCCTTCTGCAGCGAGCGCTGCAAGCTGCAGGATCTGGCGCGCTGGGCGGACGGCACCTATCGCGTGCCGGGCGAGCCGATCAACCCGGCGAGCTCCGGCGGCGACGACAATACGGACCCCTCGGAAGCCTGATGCGCGCGCCCGACGGCGGGATATCATCCGCTGCTCGCGCAGGTCTTCGGACTCGAGACTTCCGACTGACGATTCGAGACTGAGATGGCCGACACCCTGACGATCGTCGACAACCGCACCGGCAAGCACTACGAGCTGCCGATTCAGGACGGGACCATCAAGGCCATGGACCTCCGCCAGATCAAGACCTCGGCGGACGACTTCGGCCTGATGACCTACGACCCCGCCTTCATGAACACGGCCAACTGCCGCAGCTCGATCACCTACATCGACGGCGACAAGGGCATCCTGCGCTATCGCGGCTACCCGATCGAGCAGCTGGCGGAGGACAGCGACCATCTCGAGGTCGCCTACCTCCTCCTGCATGGCGAACTGCCCACCGCGTCGCAGCAGGAGCAGTTCAACGAAGACATCACCATGCACACGATGCTGCACGAGAACGTGAAGAAGTTCATGGAGGGCTTCCGCTACGACGCCCACCCCATGGGGATCTTCCTCAGCACCGTGGGCGCGCTCTCGACGTTCTATCCCGATGCGAAGCGGATCAACGATCCGCAGTCGCGCCAGCTGCAGATTACGCGTCTCATCGCGAAGGCGCCGACGATTGCCGCCTACGCCTTTCGCCACATCGTCGGCCGGCCGTACATCTACCCGGACAACGATCTGAGCTACACCGGCAACTTCCTGAACATGCTGTTCAGCACGCCGGCCGACAAGTACCACCCGAACGACGTGCTCGCGCGCGCCCTCGACGTCCTCTTCATCCTGCACGCCGACCACGAACAGAACTGCAGCACGAGCGTCATGCGCAACATCGGGAGCTCGCACGCCGACCCGTACGCGGCGGTCGCCGGCGCGGCGGCGGCGCTCTACGGTCCGCTCCACGGCGGCGCCAACGAAGCGGTGCTGCGGATGCTGAACGAGATCGGCTCGGTCGATCGCGTGCCGGAGTTCATCAAGAAGGTGAAGTCGGGCGAAGCCGGATCGCGCCTCATGGGGTTCGGCCACCGCGTCTACAAGTCGTACGATCCGCGCGCCAAGGTGATCAAGAAGATCGCCGATCTGGTCTTCACCGTCACCGGCAAGAACCCGAAGCTCGAGATCGCGCTCGAGCTCGAGCGGATCGCGCTGCAGGACGAGTACTTCGTCACCCGCAAGCTGTATCCGAACGTCGACTTCTACTCCGGCCTCATCTACCAGGCGATGGGGTTCCCGAGCGAGATGTTCACGGTGCTCTTCGCCATCCCGCGCATCGCCGGCTGGCTGGCGCAGTGGCAGGAGATGCTCCTCGATCCGGATCAGAAGATCGCGCGCCCGCGCCAGATCTACACCGGGGCCGACGCGCGCGACTACATCTCGAAGGACAAGCGGCAGTAACGTGAGCCGCACGGTTCTGGTCCTGGCGCTGGCGCTGCTGCAGACGACCGCAGCGGCGCCGCGCTTCGACTCGAACCGCGCCTGGGAGCACCTCAGGCAGATCGTCGCAATCGGACCGCGCCCCTCCGGCTCCCCCGCCATCGAACAGACCCGCCAGTACATCCGTCAGCAGCTCGCTCCGCTCGCGGCGTCAGGCGCCCGGCTGACCGAGGACGCCTGGGACGACGCGACGCCGGCCGGACGGGTGCGCATGGTCAACCTGACGCTCACGATCCCGGGGACATCGAAGGAACGGATCGTGTTCGCCGGGCACTACGACACGAAGCGCTATCGCGAGTTCCGGTTCGTCGGGGCCAACGACGGCGGCTCGAGCGCGGCGTTTCTCATCGAGCTCGCGCGTGTCCTCGCGTCCCGCCGAAACCCGCGGACGATCGAGATCCTGTTCCTCGACGGCGAAGAAGCAGTCGGCGAATGGGCGGGCAGCGACCACACCTACGGGAGCCGTCATTACGTCGCGAACGCCCGGACGGCCGGCACGCTGTCGTCGCTGAAGGCGCTGATCCTGGTCGACATGATTGGCGACCGCGACCTGCGCATCCGGCGCGAGCTCAACTCGACTCCCTGGTTGACCGACATCATCTGGTCGGCCGCGCGCACCGCGGGACACCAGGCGCACTTCGTCGACGAGGCGACCGAGATCGAGGACGATCACCTCGAGCTCCTCGCCGCCGGCGTGCCGGCCGTCGACATCATCGACCTCGAGTACGACGCGTGGCACACGCCGCTGGACACGCTGGACCAGGTGAGCGCGCGCAGCCTGCAAGTGGTCGGCGACGTGATCCTGGCCGCCCTGCCGCAGATCGAGCGGAGGTAGGGCGCGGGCGGGAGGGTCTGGCAGGTGGGGCCAGGTCGGGCAGGTGGGAGGGTCGGGAGGGACTGGAAAGACGGGAGGGATTCGTCGTAGTGTCCGGCTTCAGCCGGACGAGCGGCGGCTTTCCTCTCTCGTCGCGGCATAGCGGATCAGCACCAGCCCGACGACGACGATCCCGCCGGCGACCGCCGACGCGAGACGGACCCCGCGCCTCACGGCCGGACGCATCACGTCGTCGATCTTCAGATACTGCCCGCTGCTCCGGTACAGCACCACCGCGTCGTGCAAATAGCGCCGGCCCGCCAGCACGACGACACGATCGAAGATGACGTTCCAGACCAGGAAGGCGAACACGAGCCAGAGCGCGACGGCCGTCACGACCGCCCTCCGGCCTTCGATCATCGTCCGATGACCTCGTCGACGACCTCGCGAATCTGCGTCGTCATCCAGTCCACTTCCGACTCGGTGATCACGTACGGGGGCATCGCGTAGATCACGTTGCCCAGCGGACGCAGCAGCAGCCCGCGATCGAGAAACGCCTGCGCCAGCCGCGGCCCTGCATCGTCGAGATAGCCGCCGGCCGCCTTGGTCTGCTTGTCGCTCACGAGCTCGACGATCCCGACGCCGCCGATGACGCGAACGTCGCCGACGAACGGGTGCGGCGCGAGCGGCTCGAGCCCTCGCCGCAGCCATCCTTCCATCCGCTGCACCTTTTCGACCGCGTGCGTCTCCTCGACCAGGTCGAGGCTGGCGAGCGCGATCGCGCACGCGAGCGGATTGCCGGTGAACGAGTGCCCGTGGAAGAAGGTGCGCATCCGGTCGGCGCTGAGGAACGCCTCGTAAATGCGCTCCGTGGCGGCCGTGACGCCGAGCGGCAGGTACCCACCCGTCACCGCCTTCGACAGGCAGATGATGTCGGGGCTCACCGCGGCGTGCTCGCACGCAAACAGCCGACCGGTGCGTCCGAACCCGGTCAGCACTTCGTCGGCAATCAGCAGCGTGCCGTGCCGATCGCACAATCGGCGGACGCCCGCGAGGAACTCGGCGGGCCAGACGATCATGCCCCCGGCGCCCTGCAGCATCGGCTCGACGAGAACCGCCGCCACGTCGTCGGCGTGGCGTTCGAGCTGCTGGCCGAGCGTCTCCGCCCACGGCGCGTCGTCCACGCCGGAGGGGCGCACCTCGCCGAGGCACTGGCCTTCGCAGCGTGTGTGCTGCAGCCCGAGCGGGCAGCGGTAACAGTACGGGGCGTGCGCGCGCACGACGTCGAACAGCATCGGCGCGAACGGAGCGGTGAACACCGACTGCTCGCTCGCCGACATCGCGCCGACCGTGTCCCCATGGTAGGCATGGTGCAGCGTGATGAAGGTGCGGCGCCGCTGCCCCTGGTTGCTCCAGAACTGGCTCGCCATCTTCATGGCGACCTCGACGGCGGTCGATCCGTTGTCGGAGTAGAAGATGCGCGTCAACCCCGCCGGCAGGACCGCCGCGAGCCGTTCGGCCAGCTCCACGCCGGGCCGGTGCGTGCAGTTGGCGAAGATGACGTGCTCGATCTCGCGTGCCTGCCGCGCGAGCGCCTCGTTGAGGCGCGGATGCGCGTGGCCGTGGATGTTGACCCACCAGGACGAGGTCCCGTCGAGGAGCGTCCTGCCATCTTCGGTGAACAGGTAGACCCCTTCGCCGCGCACGATCGGTAGCGGATCGGGCCGCGTCAGCATCTGCGTGTACGGGTGCCATACGTGCGCGCGGTCGCGCGCGACGAGCGTCTGTGCGGAGCGCTGGTGTGTCATCGGAGGTGCACGTCGAGCGCGCGCGTGGGATCGACGGCATCGGCCGCCCGCTGCAGCGCCGCCGGCGTGAGCGGATCCAGCAGCGGCAGCTCGCCGATGACGGTGACCCGCCCATGGGTCTCGATAGCGACGCGGTTGTCGTGATCGCGCGGACCGATCAGCACGACGCCGGCAATCGGGACGGCGCGCGCCCGCAGCGCCTCGATCGTCATCAGCGTGTGATTGATGGTGCCGAGCGTGCTCCGTGCCGCAATCACCGCCGGCAGGCCGAGCATGAACATCAGATCCACCATCAGCTCGCGATCGTTCAGCGGCACGAGCACGCCGCCTGCCCCTTCGGCGATCCAGCGGGCGCTCGACGGCTCGTCCGACACGAAGTCCATGATCCCGGCAATCGAGATCGAGCGTCCCGCGAGCGCCGCCGACAGATGCGGCGACAGCGGCCTCGGCAGCCGGATTCCACGCGTGACGATCTGCTCCGGTCGCGCGCCGCTCAGCAACGCCACCGTCGCGGTGTCGTCGTCCTGCTCGATGCCGGTCTGCACCGGCTTCCAGTAGCGCAGCCCGGACACGCCGCCGTAGCGGTGCAGCAGCGCCGCGGACAGGACCGTCTTGCCGACCCCGGTGTCGGTGCCGGTTACGAAGACGCCGCGGAGCAGACGCCCGCCTCCTTCAGCGCGACCGGGAGGAGCCGCGCGAAGCGGTCCAGCGTCGCGACGTCGACGCCGGCGTTGACCGATACCCGCAGCCGCGCCGTGCCCTCCGGCACCGTCGGCGGCCGGATCGCGCGCACGTCGAACCCTTCGGCCTGCAGCGCCGCGGCAATCGCGACCGCGGCGTCGTTGGGACCGACGTGCACCGGAACGATGTGCGATGCGCTTTCCGCGACGTCGATGCCGGCGTCGCGCAGGGCACGTCTGAGCCGCACGGCGCGATCCCGCAGCGCGGCGCGGCGTTCCGGCTCGTCGCGCACGACGTCGAGGCTCGCCTGCAGCGCGTGCGCCATGGCGGGCGGCATCGCGGTCGAGAAGACGAACGGCCGCGCGCGCTGGGCGAGATACTCGATCGCCCAGCCGGGTCCGGCCACGAACGCGCCGGCGACCCCCAGCGCCTTGCCGCCGGTGTTGATCGACACCAGGCGGTCGTGCGCGAGCCCGGCCGCCTCGAGCCGTCCCGTTCCGTGTGCTCCGTACACGCCGACCGCGTGCGCCTCGTCCACGATGAGTAGCGCGTTCCACCGCTCGGCAATCGCGGCGTACCGGTCGAGCGGCGCCTCGTCGCCGTCCATGCTGAACAGCGATTCGACCGCGATGAAGCGGTGGCCGGAACAGGGCGTACGCGCGATCGCCTGCTCGAGCGCGGCGGCGTCATTGTGCGGAACGATGACGCGCTCGGCGCGCGACAGGCGGATCGCGTCGATGAGGCTCGCGTGATTCAGGGCGTCCGAGAAAACGACGTCCCCCGGCTCGGTGAGCGTCGTCACCGCGGCGATGTTGGCCAGATATCCCGACGAGAACAGCAGCGCGCGATCAGCGCCCTTGAACGCCGCGAACCGCCGTTCGACGTCGCCAAACGCGACGCGGTCGCCGCGCAGCAGCCTGGAGCCGGTGCTGCCGCACCCTTCCGCGTCGATGCCGGCGCGAAACGCGGCGACGATCCGTGGATGCGTGGAGAGTCCGAGGTAGTCGTTCGACGACAGGTCCACCCCGCCCGGCGGCCGCATCGTTCGAAGGAGGTCGTGGGCGTCGAGATCCGAGAGGCGCGCCCGGATCCGCGTTTCGAGGCTGCTAGCCGCCGGCATTCACCGTTTCTGCCGTGAGGCGCATGCCGAGCTTGTCGAAGAGCCGCTCGTCGTGCGACCCGCCCGGGTTCGGCGTGGTGAGCAGGCGATCGCCGAGGAACACGGAGTTCGCGCCGGCGACGAAACAGAGCGCCTGCGCCTCGTCGGTGAGCTGCATCCGTCCGGCGCTGAGGCGCACGTGCGACTTCGGCATCAGGATGCGGGCGGTCGCGATCGTCCGCACCAGCTCCAGCGGATCTTCGGGCGGAACGTTTTCGAGCGGCGTGCCGTCGACGCTCACGAGCATGTTGACCGGCACGCTCTCGGGGTGCGGCTCGAGCGATGAGAGCTGGCGCAGCAGACCGTAGCGCACGCGGCGATCCTCGCCGAGGCCGATGATGCCGCCGCAGCAGACGGTGATGCCGGCCTGGCGGACGCGCGCGAGCGTCTGCAGCCGCTCGTCGTAGGTGCGCGTCGTGATGATCGTCCCGTAGAACTCGGGCGACGTGTCGAGGTTGTGGTTGTACGCGGTCAGCCCGGCATCCGCGAGCTGCCTGGCCTGGTCCTGCGTGAGCATGCCGAGCGTGCAGCACGCCTCGAGGCCGAGACCGCGCACGACCCGGATCATGTCGAGGACCCGCTCGAAGCGCTCGCCGTTCGGGACGTCGCGCCACGCGGCGCCCATGCAGAAGCGGACCGCGCCCTGCTCGCGCGCGCGCGTCGCCGCGTCGGTCAGCTCGTCGAGCGACACCAGATCCGAGCGGCCGACGTCGGTCTTGTAGTGGGCCGACTGCGGGCAGTACGCGCAATCCTCGGGGCAGCCGCCCGTCTTGATGCTGAGCAGCATGCAGCCCTGCACTTCGTCCGGCTTGTGATACGCCCGGTGCGCGAGCTGCGCGCGGAAGATCAAATCGGGAAGCGGCGCCGTGTAGATCGCTTCGATCTCGGCGAGCGTCCAGTTGTAGCGGATCTGTGGAGAGTTCACGGTGTGCTTACGCCCGTCGAGTGTAACAAGAACCACGCGAGCAGCACCAGCGCGAGGATCGCGACCACGACGTAGATGATGGACGAGGCGGAGCGGCCGGCCGGCTTGACGTACGGCTGGTACTTCGCTTCAGTGGTCGGCGTTCCGCACCGGTAGCAGATGAGCGCCTTGTCGGCGATCTCGGTCCCGCATTTACGACACTGCATGCGCGCGTGGAAGGATGAAGGGCTTCACAATCGCCATCACGACGAGCACCAGCCCGAAGGTGCAGACGATCGTGGCGCCGGTCGGAAGATCGAGCACGAGCGAGAGGTAGACCCCCAACGCCGACACGACCGTCCCCATCGTCCAGCCGATGGCGAGGCGCTTGCCAATGGTCTCAGCGTACAACATCGCGCCGACCGACGGCACGATCAGATAGCAGAAGACCAGGAGCACGCCGGCAATCGCGACCGAGGAGGTCACCACGAAACCGAACGACGCGTAGAAGAGGAAGTCCCAGAGCCGGGTCGACAGCCCCGAGGCTTCGGCGGCCTCGTGGTTCATCGAGATCGCCAGGAACTGGTGCCGGAAGACGTAGTGGAAGACGCCGATCGCGCCGTACAGCAGCGCGGTCTTCCCGACCTCGCCCCACGAGACCGCGAGGATGTTGCCGACCAGCATGTCCTTCAGGTGCTCGCTCTCGGAGGTCGCCTTGCTCATGGCGAGAATCGACGCCGCGGACGCCACCGCGTAGCAGATGCCGATGATCGCTTCCTGCGGAATGCGGGCGTGGCGGCTGCGGATCGTCGCGAACACCGCCGCGCCGATGAACGTGAAGCAGAGGCTCACCCAGTACACCGCCGGGGAATGTGCGTCGCCGCCGCTGACCGGCAGCAGCAGCGCGATGCTCCCGCCGAACGCCGCGATCTGCGCCAGCGAGAGGTCGACGAAGATGACGCCGCGCTGCACGACGTGCACGCCCAGGTAGGCGTGAATGCCGGTGAGAATCAGGCTCGCCGCAAACGGCGCCGCGAGGAACTGGAGGATGCCGGGGTCGAGGAGGGTCATGGCCGCTACTTTCCTGCCGCCTGCTTCAGCGCGCCGGCCAGCAGGTTCACGTCGTAGTCGAACAGCGTGAAGTAGTCGGTGATCGCCTTCGTGCCGCCGACCGACGGCGGCAGCACGAGCACCTGCGCGCCGGTCTCGCGGCCGATCGCGTTCGGCGTCTTCAGGTCGAAGTAGGGCTCGACGAGCACGACCTTGACGTTCTGGCGTTTCATGTCGGCAATCAGCTCCAGCGTGTGCTGCGGCGTCGGCGGAATCCCGGGCCTCGGCTCGACGTAGCCGACGATCTCCAGACCGAAGCGGTCGGCGAGGTTCGAGTACGAGCGGTGGTAGGTGACGACCTTCGCGCCCCGGTACGGCGCGAGCTCCGCCAGCCAGCGCTTCTCGGCCGCGTCGAGACGGGTCGTGAAGTCGTTGAGCCGCTGGTCGAACAGCGCGCGATCGTTCGGCCGCAGCTCGCCGAGCTTCGCGGCAATCGACTTCGCGATGATCGTGCCGTTCTCCGGGTCGAGCCAGTAGTGCGGGTTGCCGAGCGGGTGCACGTCGCCCATGGCGCGCGTCACCTGCCCGGTCGGCAGGTCGAGGATGCGCGCCTGCAGCGACGCGTCGAGATAACCGGCCGCGCCCGGCTGCACCTTCGCGTTGCGGCTCTGGTTGATGAGCGGCGGCAGCCACCCGATCTCCAGATCGCGGCCGACGACAATCAGCAGATCGGCGCGCTGCAATCGGAGGATGAAGCTCGGTTTCGCCTCGACGAAGTGCGGATCCTGGTACCCGCGCGCGATCGACTCGACCGCGACGCGGTCGCCGCCCACTTCGCGCGCGATCGACGCCAGGTCCTCGGTGGTCGTGACGACATTCAGCTTCCCCTGCGCGCTCGCAGCGTGAACGACCGCGAGAAAGGCGACAGCCAGCAAACACGTTTTCATCAGCTTCATAACGAGAACCTCGGAAACTCTCTCCCGCCCCTCCTGCCCTTCCCGCCCCTCCAGACCCTCCAGACCCTCCAGACCCTCCCGACCTTGTGATGTTCGTCAGAACGGATGCGCGCCATGTGCGCCAATCGCGAACTGGAACTGGAACAACACCTCGTGGGCGGTCTCCCCTTCGGCGTACTTCGTACGGCGCAGCTGACCGCGCACCTGGCTGAACTCGCTCGGCCAGTAGGTGACGACGAGCGACTGGCCGGTGTCGCGGGCGGCGGCATCGAGCGCGCGCGCCGAGCTGTCGAACCGCACGCCGGCGAACCATCGCCGTGCGAGCTGGTAGTCGCCCGACACGTAGAAGCCGGAGGCGTTCTGACGGACGTCGAACGGCTCGCGGCGCCGGCTCCAGAGCGCCTCCGCGCGCCCGACGAACGAGTGGTAGATGGCCCGCTGGAGCGGACGCCATCGGAGCGTCGCATCCACGCCGAACAGCGACGTCGTCGGCTGCCCCTCGTCTGGCGCGACCGCGTTGCCGGAGTCGTTGTGGCCGTACGCGTACGAGGCGCCGAGATCGAGATTGGTCGACTCGCTCAGATCCTGATAGCCATGCAGGTGGGCGGCGTAGCTCAGGTCGCGCCGCCTCGATCCGGCGAACACCGCGGTGTCGCCGCCGCGAAACACCTGGCCGGTCGCTTCGAGGAAGATCCAGGGGTTCGGGATCAGCCGCGCCACCGAGATTCCCGCGTCGGCGAGCGGCTCGTCGCCGCCAAGCAGGTTCGTCGTGATGAGCGGCCGATCGGCCCAGGGGAGGACGTGCGAGTGCAGCGTGTTCACCTTGCCGATCGCTTCGTACTGCCGTCCGATCCTGGCGAGCAGTCCGCCGGGCAGTGTCGGAAACGTCAGATAACCTTCTTCGACGGCGACCCCTTCCTCGCCGAACGAGAAGAAGAAGTCGGCTCGTGCGTACGGATCCACGATGGCCTGGAGCGACAGCTCGCTCTCGGGCAGCGCCAGCGACGGAAGCGGGCTGACGCTGTTCTTCCCGCCCGCGCCGATGAAGTTGCCGATGACGGCAGCGTCCGGATTGAAGATCTTCGAGCTGCTGCCGGCATTTCCGTACACCGGCAACGGTCCGCTCGGTCCGCCGCCGCCGGCGGCGCCCGCAGGCACGTCAGCCGTTGCAGCTGGCGGCGCCTGCGGAGCAGGCGATACGGTCTGCGGCGCGCGCCCTTCGAGAGCGGCGAGCCGCTCTTCGAGCGCCGTGAGCCGCGCATCGAAGTCCGATTTGAGCTGATCGATCTCGGCGCGCAGCGCCTGCGCCGCGGCCGGATCCTGCGCCGGCTGCGCCGACGCCGCCGCTGGAAGGGCCGCGAACGTGACCGCGGCGATTGCGCGCCACAGCCTGGACGACACGACACACATGGCTGCCTCCGACACGCTCGTACACGATTGGAACGAGGATCGAACCGGGCGAATGGTCGTCGCGCGCGGTGAAACGCGCGTCAGACAGACCGCGGAGGCGCGCGCCCGGCGCACCGAATCGGCAACAGGACGCCGGTCAGGATCGGCAGCTGGACGACAGGATCGCCGGCGTCGGCAAGGGCCAGGCGATCGAGCGCGGAGGGTGCATCCGGATCCGCGCCAACCGGGGTCGCCGCACAGGCGGTGCAATGCTGCGGCGTCTTGAGGTGGCAGGCGATGTCGTGGTGCTCCAGCTCCGCGACGACACACGCGGCCGTGAAGAGCGCCAGCGCGAAGCCGGCGAACCGCCGAAGCCGCCGCGACATCATCGGCTCGACATCCCCTCCTGGATGATACGCCCGAACGCCGCGGTATAGTGACACGGTCGCGCCTTGAGCATCCGCACCCGCCGCGCCGCCTTCGCCGTCCTGCTCGCGCTCATCGTGGCGACGACGATGCTGCCGAGCCCGAACAGGCCGGTTGCGGCGCAGACGAGACGGCGGACCGTCGACGCGACGTCACGAGCGGTGCTGCGATCGAACGACGCGGCGCTCCAGGCGCTCACCAGATCCGGCGATCTCGAGATTCGACGGATCGATCGCGACACCCTGGTGCGCGGACGGGTCCACACGCACCTGCAGCAGGTCTATCGCGGCGTTCCGGTCGTCGGCGGCGACGTGACGCGCCAGACCGACGACAGCGGTGCCACCGTCTCGCTCTTCGGCGCGATCTATCCCGACATCGATCTCGACACGACGCCTCGCCTCACGCCCGAGGATGCGGCCGCCGTCGCGCAGCGTGCGGGCGGTACCGCTCCAGGGCCGCTGCGCCAGCCGACGCTGGTCGTGATCCCGCTCGACGCCGGCTACCGTCTCGCCTACACGACCACCACCATCTCGCCCGACGGCGCGACCCGGTACGTCATCGACGCGCAGACCGGCGATCTCCTGCGCCGCATGAGCGGCGTGCAGGAGCAGTCCGCCGTCGGCATCGGCACCGGCGTCCTGGCGGACACCAAGAAGATGAGCGTCACCTCGGCGTCGGGTGTGTTCACGGCGAGCGATCCGCTGCGACCGCCCTCTCTGGTGACCTACGACATGCGCGGCGATCTGCGGCGGACGATGGCGTACCTGAACGGCGAACTGACGCTCGGCCTGGCCGATCGCGCCAGCGACACCGACAATACGTGGACCGATGGCGCGGCGGTCGACGCGCACGCCTACTCGGGCTACTTCTACGACTACTACTTCAAGCGCTTCGGACGCCGCGGCCTGGACGACAACAACTTCCACATGATCAGCCTGGTGCACCCGGTGCGACGCGAGGACTACTTCACGCAGCCCTCGTCGGTCGCCGGGCTGTTCTATCGGAACGCGTTCTACTTCGGCGACGGCATCATGGTCTACGGCGAAGGGCTGCCCGCCGGCGTCACGTCTGGGGGACAGAGCTGGAACTACGTCTCCGGAGCCATCGACGTCGTCGCGCACGAGCTGACGCACGGCATCACCGACTTCACGTCCGGGCTCGTCTACGAAGGTGAATCGGGCGCGCTCAACGAGTCGTTCTCCGACATGATGGGCACGGCGGTCGAGTTCTTCTATCAGCCGACCGGCTCCGGCCAGATGCGCGCCGACTACCTGATTGCCGAGGACGTCGTCACGCCGGGGGGTATCCGGTCGATGGCCAATCCGGCCGCGTACGGACAGCCGGATCACTACTCGCAGCGCGCCATCCTCCCGCCGTCGACCGACAACGGCGGCGTGCACGTCAACTCCGGCATTCCGAATCAGGTCTACTACCTCGCGATCGAAGGGGGCACCAACCGCACCTCCGGGCTGAGCGTGCAGGGGGTCGGCACGGCGAACCGGGAGCAGATCGAGAAGGTGATGTACCGCGCCTTCACGCAGATGATGCCGGCAACCGCGACGTTTTCGACAGCGCGGACGGTGACGATTCAGGCGGCCGTCGATCTGTACGGCGCCGGCAGCACCGCCCTCCGCGCGATCACGCAGGCATGGACGGCGGTCGGAGTGAACTGATGCGTCTGCCCGCACTGCTGCTCGCGCTGGCGTTCGCGCTCGCGGCGCCCGGCGGTCTGCACGCGCAGCCGCCCCGTCGCCCTGGTTCGAGGCCGTCGCGGCCGGTCGCGTCGACTCCTCCGGTGACGATGATCGTGAACGGCGGTGCGTTGATGGCGCAGGGCCGCATCACGCAGGCGTTCGGCGTGTCCATCAACGCGGAAGAAGCGTCGATCGACAGCAGCCTGAGCGCCGGCGCGTCGCCGTTCGTCGAAGGCGGACTGCGGATTGCGGTGACGCCGACGATCACCGTCGGCGCCGTCGCGTTCTACGCGAGCGGCCGCGCCTCGGGAACGGTCGACGCCGACATCCCGCACCCGTTCTATTTCGATCGACCGCGATCGGTGAGCGGCGAGGTCGCCGGCTTGACCCGCCGCCAGACAGGGGTGCACGTCGAGATCGGCGCGCCGCTCGTGATCGCGACGCGGGAGATCCGTGTCTTCGGCGGGCCGTCGTTCGTGCGGCTGGAACAGGCGCTCGTCTCCGGCGTGCAGTACGCCGACGCCTATCCGTTCGACACCGCGGAGTACACCGCCGCGACGACGACGAGCGCGCGGGGCTGGGGAGCCGGCTTCAACGTCGGCGCGGAAACTGATTGGCCGCTCGCCCGTCGGGCGAACATCGCGCTGGCGCTCCGCTACTCGCACGTGAACGTCGAGCTGGCGGCGTCGCCGGATGACGCGACCAGGATGCCCGGCGGCGGGCTCCAGGCCGGCGCCGGCCTTCGTCTCCGCTTCTGACGCGCGGCTCAGCAGGACAAGACTCCAGTAGTCCGGTCTTCAGACCGGGCCGTGCGCCGGGTTATCATGGAAGTTCCCATGCCAACTCTGTTTGAAAAAGTGTGGAAGGCGCATGCCGTTCGGACGCTTCCGAGCGGCCAGACACAGCTCTTCGTCGGCCTCCACCTCGTGCACGAGGTGACCAGCCCGCAGGCGTTCGACATGCTGCGGCAGCATGGCTGGACGGTCGCCTTCCCCGAGCGCACCTTCGCGACCGTCGACCACATCGTCCCCACGAGCTCGCAGAAGCGGCCGTTCATCGATCTCACCGCCGAGGAGATGACCTCGGCGCTCGAGAAGAACTGCCAGCAGTACGGCATCCAGCTCTTCGCCCCCGGCGACGAGCTATCCGGGCACCAGGGGATCGTGCACGTGATCGGCCCCGAGCTCGGGCTGACGCAGCCGGGGATGACGATCGCGTGCGGCGACAGCCACACGTCGACGCACGGCGCGCTCGGCGCGATCGCGTTCGGCATCGGCACGTCGCAGGTGCGCGACGTGCTCGCCTCGCAGTCGCTCGCCATGGATCCGCTGAAGGTGCGCCGCATCGACGTGAACGGCACGCTGAAGCCGGGCGTCTACGCGAAGGACGTCATCCTGACGATCATCCGGCGGCTCGGCGTGAACGGCGGCGTCGGCTACGCCTACGAGTACGGCGGCACCACGATCGACAGCATGTCGATCGACGAGCGGATGACGATCTGCAACATGTCGATCGAAGGCGGCGCGCGCGTCGGGTATGTCAACCCGGACGAGACGACGTTCGCCTTCCTGAAAGGGCGTCCGTACGCGCCGAAGGGCGAGGCCTGGGCTCGCGCGGTCGCCTGGTGGAGGTCGCTGGCAAGCGATCCGGACGCGACGTACGACGACCACGTCGTGATCGACGCCGCCACGATCGAGCCGACGGTAACCTGGGGCATCAACCCGGCCGAGTCGGTCGGCGTGAACGAGGCCATCCAGACGGCAGACGAGGAAGCGCTCGCCTACATGGGCTTCTCGAACGGCCAGAAGGTGACCGGCACGAAGATCGACGTCGCCTTCATCGGATCCTGCACCAACGGCCGGCTCTCGGATCTCGAGGAGGCGGCGAAGTTCGTCAAGGGGCGCCACGTGGCGCCGCACGTCAAGGCGCTCGTCGTTCCCGGCTCACAGGAGGTCCTCCGCCAGGCCGAAGCGAAGGGGCTGGACCGGATCTTCACGGCCGCCGGCTTCGAATGGCGCGGCGCCGGCTGCTCGATGTGCCTGGCGATGAACCCCGACAAGCTCGTTGGCAACCAGATCTCCGCCTCGTCGTCGAACCGGAATTTCAAGGGCCGCCAGGGCAGTCCGACCGGACGCACGCTGCTCATGAGCCCGGTGATGGTGGCGGCGGCGGCCATCGCGGGCGAAGTAACCGACGTCCGTCTCATGCTCGAGGAAGCACACGCGTAATGGCTCCCATCACTGCCGTCACCGGCCGCGCGCTTCCGATGCGCGGCAACGAGCTCGACACCGACCGCATCATGCCGGCCCGCTTCCTGAAAGCGGTCACCTTCGACGGTCTCGAGCGGCATGTCTTCGAGGACGATCGCGCGACCGACCCGAAGCATCCCTTCAGCAATCCAGCCTACGCCGGCGCGTCGCTTCTCGTCGTCAACGAGAACTTCGGCTGCGGATCGTCGCGCGAGCATGCGCCGCAGGGGCTGCTGCGCTGGGGGATCAAGGCGATCGTCGGCGAGAGCTTCTCGGAGATCTTCCGCGGCAACTCGTCGGTCCTCGGCGTCCCCTGCTTCACCGCGGACAAGGCCGACATCGAGAGGCTGCAGACCTGGATCGAACAGCACCCCGAGACGGTCGTGACCGCGGACGTGAGCAGCGGCACCATCACCGCGGGGACGCTGACGATACAGGCGGCGCTGCCGCCCGGCGTGCGCGACGCGTTCCTCACCGACAAGTGGAACCCGACCTCGATGCTCCTCGCCGATTACGATCGGGTCCGCGCGACCGCGTCCAGCCTGCCCTACGTCGCGGGGTTCTGACCGGCCGGCTGAAGCCGGACGCCACATACGCCATCCGCACGTCGTTCCCGTACGTAGGGGCCGGTCTTTGGACCGGCCCGTGTCCTCGTCAGTCGCCGGCGAGCAGGCGCAGCAGCTCGTCGCCGAGCGCGGGGCCGAGATCGTCGACGCGCGAGATGCGCGTGGCGTTCCTGTAGAACTGCGATACGTCGACGCCGATCCCGATTGCTGCCAGCGTGACCGGCGAGCGCCGCTCGATGTCCTCCACGACGGCGGCAAGGTGTCCGTCGAGGTAATCGGGACCGTTCGCGGCGAAGGTCGCTTCATCCATCGGCGTCCCGTCGGAGACGACGATCAGGATGCGGCGGCGCTCCGGACGCGCGACCAGCCGGCGATGCGCCCAGGCGAGCGCTTCGCCGTCGATGTTCTCCTTGAGCATCTCGTCGCGCAGGATCAGACCGAGCGCCAGCCGGGCGCGGCGCCACGGCACGTCGGCTGCCTTGATGACGATGTGCTCCAGGGCGTTGAGACGGCCGGGATCCTCGGGATAGCCGTCGGCCGCCCATCGGCGCGCCGGCTCGCCGCCGTCCCATTCGCGCGTCGTGAACCCGAGCACCTCGCACGTGACGCCGCACCGCTCGAGCACGCGCGCGAAGATCTCGACCGTCAGCGCGGCGATCTTCATCGGCCGGCCCGCCATCGACCCCGAGTGATCGATCAACAGCGTAACAGCCGTGCTCGGGAACGGCGACTCGAGCTCCTGCTTGAACGGATGCGTGCGCCCGCCGCTCGCGATGAACGGCGGCAGCCTCGACGGATCGATGTGTCCATCGTCCTGATCGAAGCGCCACTCGCGCGTCTGCTTCGCCATGAGGACGCGCATCAGACGCTTCGCGAGGCGCGCGACCAGCGACCGGACCTGGCTGAAGTCGGCGTCGAGCGAGGCGCGGAGCTTCTCGAGCTCGTCCCGGCTGGCGAGCGTCGACGCCGTCACGACACGATCGAACGCCGTGGTGTACGCGCGATAGCCGATGCGCGCCGCCACCGGATCCGGTTCGGATTTCTGCGACGGCTGCCGCGCCCCGCCGTCGCCAGGCGCGCTGTTCGCTTCCTCCTGCCTCCGTGCCGGCAGTGCATAGCGGCCGCGACGGATGTCGACACCGGCCGGTTCCAGCGGGATGTTGAACCGCGAACGTGGCGCAGCCGCTGCCGGAATCGGCGCCTGCCCCGCCGCGCGACGACACCATGCGGCTGCCGCCTCGTCGAACGCCCGCTGGTCGCCGACGAGCGGCGCCAGCGCGGCCAGGGCAGCAGCGAGATCGGGCGGAAGCACCGCGCGCACAGCTGACGCCACCGCACGTTTCCCGCCCGGCGCGTCGAACCCGCTGAAGCATTCGAACGCGACCCAGCGCAGGCCGTCATCGTCGGCTCCCGGGTAGGCGAGGAGGTTGCGGGCAATGCCCGCGAGCCAGCGCACGCCGAGCGCATCCAGCCTGGCGGCGGCGAGCGCGGCGTAGAGCGCGGCGGCGTCGGCGGCGTCCGGTCGATGCGCGGCATGCACGGCGGAATCGAGAAAGCGCCGGCGCAAGGCAAGACGGTCGGCGAACGCGCGAAGCGGTCCGATGGTCACCGCCTCGCTGGCGAGCAGATCGGCGTCGGCATCGCCGCAAAGGGCAAGCGTGCGCGTGCAGGCGGCGATCGCCGCGATCGTGCGGCCGTGCACGTCAGCGGACCGGCGGACCAGGTGCCGCCGCTTCGGCCGGCAGGTCGTGACCGATGCAGCGCTGGTAATACTCGGCAACGAGCGCGCGCTCGTCTTCGTCGCACCGGTTGAGAAACGTCAGGCGAAACGCCAGCGCGAGGTCGTTGAACAGCGTGGCGTTCTCGGCCCATGTCACGACCGTGCGCGGCGACATGACGGTCGACAGATCGCCATCCGCGAACCCGCGACGCGTCAGGTTCGCCACCGCCACCATCGCGCTGACGGTGAGCCGCCCCTGTTCGGTTCCGTACTCCGGACAGCGCGCCAGCACGACCTTCACTTCCTGATCGTGCGACAGGTAGTTCAGCGTGACGACGATGTTCCAGCGGTCCATCTGTCCCTGGTTGAGCGGCTGCGTCCCGTGGTACAGCCCGGTCGCGTCGCCGAGGCCGACGGTGTTCGCCGTCGCGAACAGACGGAATGCCGGGTGCGGCTCGATGACGCGGCTCTGATCGAGCAGCGTCAGGCGCCCCTCGACTTCGAGGACGCGCTGGATGACGAACATCACGTCGGCGCGCCCCGCGTCGTACTCGTCGAACACGAGCGCGCACGGCCGCTGCAGCGCCCACGTGAGGATGCCCGGCTGGAACTCGGTCACCTGACGCCCGTCGCGCAGGACGATCGCGTCCTTGCCGATCAGGTCCATGCGCGTCACGTGACCATCGAGGTTCACGCGGACGCACGGCCAGTTCAGGCGCGCGGCGACCTGCTCGACGTGGCTCGACTTGCCGGTGCCATGGCGCCCCTGCACGAGGACGCGGCGGTTGTGCAGGAACCCCGCGAGCAGCGCCAGCGTCGTGTCACGCTCGAAGACGTACGCCGGATCGACCGGCGGCACATGCTCGTCGGCGACCGAGAACGCGGGCACGTCGAGGTCGGTGTCGATGTTGAAGACCGAGCGGGCGGAGAGGGTGATGTCGGGCAGGGTCAATGGAGATAATTGTACGGCTTAGGGCTTAGGGCTTAGGGCTTAGGGCTTAGGGCTTAGGGCTTAGGGCTAAAGCCTTGAGCCTAAAGCCTTGGGCCTACGTTGTCTGTCGTTCTTCCCTAGCGGCTTCCTGCGCCACTTCGAGGAACGCGTTGGCGGCGTGCGAGCGGTGCGCGTTGCGGCACACGAGCGTCAGCTGCCGTCGTCGCGAGATGCCCTGCACTGGTATCGCGACCAGACGCCCGCTGGCGATCTCGGTGATCGCGCACCGCCGCGGGAGCAGAGCGACGCCGATCTCGAGCTCGACCGCGCGCTTGATCCCGTCGAGGCTCGGAAGCGCGATCACCATGTTGAGCGCGATGTGCTGCTCCTCGAACATCCGCAGCACGCGCTCGCGCGCCGGCGACGGATCGTTGTGCGCCACGACCGGCTCCCCCGCGACGTCGGCCATCGTCACCTGCTTGCGCTTCGCGAGCGGATGCGACGGCGGCACCAGCAGCACGAGCTCGTCGCTCCCGACGACGACGTCGAGCAGCCCTTCTTCGGCGGGACGGAACGTCAGCGCGCCGAAGTCGAGGCTTCCCTGCTGCACCTCGACGGCGATCTGGCGCGCCGGCACGCGGCGGACGTCGATCGCGATGTGCGGGTACTTCGCGCGGAAGCGCGCCATCAGCGGCAGCAGCGTATGGATCGCCGCCTCGTTGGCGCCGATCAGCACGCGTCCGCGGCGCAGGTCGCGCAGCTCGCGCATCGCCGATTCGGTCTCCTCGGCCAGCCGGACGAGCCGCTGGCCGTAGTTCTGGAGCACGCGTCCCGCTTCGGTCAGCGTCCCGCTCTTCGACGAGCGATCGAAGAGCTGCTCGCCGAGGTCGTCTTCCAGCCGCTTGACCGCCTGGCTGACCGCCGGCTGGGTGCGGTGCACTTTGGCGGCAGCGCGTGAAAAACTGCGCTCCTCGGCCACCGCGAGGAAAATCCGCAGGGCGGTCAGGTCCATAAATTCAGATTATTGTAACGTAATAATTATCGCTTTGACTTCTAATCATGCCACGGCTACAACTGAATCACCATGAGCCACGATTCCTCCAGGATTGTCGTTTTCGACACGACCTTGCGCGACGGCGAACAGGCTCCCGGCTTCTCGATGGACGTGCCGTCGAAGCTGAGCATGGCGCGGGCGCTCGACGCGCTGGGCGTGGACATCATCGAAGCAGGCTTCCCCATCGCGTCGCCGGCCGATGCCGAAGCCACCCGCCAGGTCGCGCTCGAAGTGCGGCGGCCGGTGATTGCCGCGCTCGCCCGCTGCCGTCCGCTGGACATCGAAGCGGCGGCGCGCGCGCTCGATCCGGCGCAGCGCAAGCGGATTCACACGTTCCTGGCGACCTCCGACCTGCACCTGAAGGCGAAGCTCCGCATCTCGCGCGAGCAGTGTCTCGACGCGGTCGTCGAGAGCGTCCGTCACGCCCGTCGATACGTCGACGATGTGGAGTTCTCGGCAGAGGATGCGACGCGCAGCGATCGCGACTTCCTCTGCCGGGTTGTCGAGGCCGCCATCGACGCAGGCGCCTCGACAATCAACCTCCCCGACACGGTCGGCTACGGTGTTCCCGACGAAACCCGCGAGTTCTTCTCCGAAGTCATCAAGCGCGTTCCCAATTCCGACAAGGCCATCTTCAGCACGCACTGCCACGACGACCTCGGGCTGGCCGTCGCGAACAGCCTGGCCGCCATCCAGGGCGGCGTCCGGCAGGTGGAGTGCACGATCAACGGGATCGGCGAGCGCGCCGGCAACGCGTCGCTCGAAGAGATCGTGATGGCGCTCCGCGTGCGGCAGGATCGGGTGCCGTTCGACACGGCGATCAACACGCCGCTGCTCTTCGAGACGAGCCAGCTGCTCTCGCGCGTGACGTCGGAACCGGTCCAATCGAACAAGGCAATCGTCGGCCGCAACGCCTTCGCGCACGAAGCGGGCATCCACCAGGACGGGATGCTGAAGGACTCGCGGACCTACGAGATCATGCGTCCCGCCGACGTTGGCCAGACCGCGGACCAGCTCGTGCTGGGGCGTCACTCGGGCCGGCATGCGGTCGGCAAGCGCGCCGAACAGCTGGGGCTGACGCTCACGCCCGAGGAGCTCGCGCAGGTCTACCACGAGGTGGTGACGATGGGCGAGCATCGGAAGTCGATCGGCGACAACGACATCCGCCGGATCGTCGAGCGCGTGCGGGCCGGGCAGACCGCCTCCGTCGCGAGCTGATCGTACGTGGTGACCTGGTGACTTGGTGAGCCAGTTCACCAAGTCACCAACTTCTGTCACCATTCCCCCATGATTCCGCTGCGGGACGTCATCCCGTCCCGGTCCGTTCCCTACATCACCGTCACGATCATCGTCCTGAACGCGATCGCCTGGTTCTACGAGGTGTCGATGCCGCGCGAGGATCTGACCGTGTTCCTGCAGATCTACGGCATCGTCCCGGGCGCGTTCATGCCGTCGACGCTGCTGACGGCGATGTTCCTGCACGGCAGCTGGTCGCACGTGATCGGGAACATGTGGTACCTGTGGATCTTCGGCGACAACGTCGAGGATCGCCTCGGCCACGGCCGTTTCCTGCTCTTCTACCTGGTGTGCGGCGTCGCGGCGGCGTTCGGACAGATCGTCATGGACCCGGAGTCGACGCTGCCGATGATCGGCGCGAGCGGCGCGATTGCCGGCGTAATGGGAGCGTACTTCGTGCTCTACCCGCACTCGCGGGTGCTCACGCTCATCCCGCTCATCATCTTCTGGGAGGTCGTCGAGCTGCCGGCGATCATGCTGCTCGGCTTCTGGTTCCTGATGCAGCTGTTCAGCGCCGGGGCGATTGCCGTCACCGCGAGTACGGGCGGAGGCGGCGTCGCCTTCATGGCCCACGTCTCCGGCTTCGTCGTCGGCATGATCGGGGTGCTGGTGCTGCGCAAGCGCCGGCCGCCCGAGGAATGGATCTACTGAGAGGCGGGCGAATTGTGCCTGCGGGTCGTCAGGACTTCGACCTGAGCGCGCGATCGATGCGCGCGAGCTCCAGCAGCAGCTTCTCGAGCGCTGATTCGTAGTCGTCCGGCGACATCGTTTCCTTGCGCGCGCGCAGCTCCTCGATCTCGGTGTTGATCGCGGCGCGGCGCCGGAGCATGGCGGTCGTCTCCGGATTGCCGCTGTCTTCGATCGGCGGTTCGATCGCCAGGTAGGTCACGCGCGCGAGCATGCCGTCGGGCCCCTCGTCGTCGACGAGCCGGCCGACGCCGTCGCCGTTGTCGTCGATCATCGGGTGCTCGGTCGCGAGCTGTCCGCGCTGTTCGAACCACTCGCGCACGCGCGAGCTGATGAACGCGAACGCTTCCCAGACCGACGTCCGTCCGTTCTTGTCGAAGTCGGCGGTTTCCTTCTTCAGCGCGGGAACGAGGAACTGCGGAAAGACCGTCTCGAACTGCTGCGCAGCCGAGTCGTTCGCCGTGAGGACGATGCGGTTGCGGCCGCTGATCTCCTCGAGAAACGGGAAGCTGCCGCTCGCGGCGTTGATGAACACGAGCCTGCCCGGCATCGGGCGGAGCAGTTCGCCCCACTCATGCGCCGTCAGATCGGGGCCGACGAGGTTGAACTTGGCGTCGCCCGGATCGCTGCCGCTGCCATGTCCCACCAGCACGACGAGCACGACATCGTCTGCGGTCGCGCGCGCACGGAGATCGGCGATGGCCGTTCGCACGTTGTCGCGCGTCGCCTTCTGTGCCCCCGCCAACTCCTCTTCGGCGAACACGAGGACGTGATCCTCGGGATACCCGAGCTCCCCCTGCAGCAGCTGGACGAACGACGAGCGCCACTCGTCGTACTTCTCCGCGTAGTCGGGGCCGCCTGACGCCCCGGTGATCACGAGAGCGTAACGTTCGCCAGCCGAGGCCGGGACGCAGGCGATCAGCAGCAGCGTGCAGGCAGCGACGATGCGCGTGAAGAGGGAGCACGTCCGGCTGAAGCCGGACACTACGACAGACCACATCACGCACGACCGCCAGAAGGTCCAATCATCGCCAGGTCGTTCAATCGTCAACTCGTTCAATTGCTAAATCGTCCAATCGTCCAATCGCTAAATCGTTAAATCGTTACATCGTTACATCGTCCAATTGAGCCGCTATCTCATCCCGAACGATCGGCGCAGCACCCATTCTGCCGCCAGCAAGGCAATGACCAGCGCGAAAGCCCATGGCTCGTGCCAGAGGTCCCGGCGTACCGGCTCGAGCGTTGCCGGCGCGGTGGTCGTGAGCGCGCGGATGACCGTGTCGATGCCATCCGGACGAACGTACTGGCCGCCGGTCCGGCGCGCAAGCCTGCGCAGGAATCCTTCGTTCAGCCTCGGATCGGCATACTCCGGATCGGCGCCGCCAACGTAGAACCATCGGTCGGCCACGCCGAGCAGCGTCGGACCGCGACGCGCCTCCGCACGCAGACGATAGAGTCCGGCGGTCTCGGCGACGATGCTCGCCGCCTGCAGCCCCGAGCCGGCAGGGCGCAGCGCGATCGGCACAGGGCCTGAACCTGGCGCGGTCAACGTCGCCTCCACGCTCGCGTCGGCAACCGGCCTGAACGCCGCGTCGCGCACTTCGAGCTGCGCCGCAATCGTGTCGCCGGCCGCCGAACTGTCGGGTACGGCGATCGTCACCGGGTCGGGCGCTTCGGCCGCGAGCCAGCGCGCCGCCTGCCGCCAGAAGTACTCGTAGCTGCGATCGGTCGATGGCTGCAGCATCTTCCAGCGCCACGCTGCCTCGCCGGAGAAGATCATCGAGCGCCCGCGGCCGTACCGCTGCACGGCGACGAGCGGCACCGCCGCGCCGTTCGACGACTGCGTCAGCGCCAGGACCGTCGCGCCGGGGCGCGGGCCCCCGACCGGCGAGACCCAGGCAAGCGGCGGCAGCGACGCCCACGCCTTGCGCGATTCCTCCGGCGTCGCGGCAATCCGCATGATCGGGTGCAGCATGCCGGCAGCCGTGACCGAGACGGCGTGGTGCGCGGCACCGCCTTCGCCGTCCGACATCCGCGCCGGCGCCCCGCCGCGGCGATCGTCGAGCTCCACCGGGAGCGCCTCCTCGACCGGCGAACCGGCGAAGCCTCGCTGCAGGAACGACCGCGCGCCCATGAGCAGCAGTCCACCGCCGCGCGTGCCGACGAAGTCGGACAGCATCTCCATCTGGCTGCGCCCGAAGAGATCTCCCTCGACGTTTCCGATGATCACCGCGTCGTACGCGAAGAGCGCCTCACGTGATGAGGGGAACCCGGACGTGAGGCCCGCGCCACGGCCGCCAGCTGCCTGGATGAGAAACGTGTCGCGGCCGCTGTCGTCCTTCCCCTTCCGGACAATCGAATCGATCTCGAGGCTCGGATCGATCGCGAGCGCGCGAACCAGGAAGCTGTACTCGTAGCCGGGCGATCCGCCGAGCACGAGGAGACGCCGCTTCCGCGCGGCCGGACTCAGCACGATCGCGCGGCTGTTGTTCTCGCCGATCCGCTCCGCGGGATCGACCGCGATCTCCGCCGTGTACACCGTAGCGTTCAGCGGATCGGGCGTGACGGCAAAGCTCTCGTCGGCCGGCGTCCCGTCCGCCGCCGGGACGATGCGGCGCGACTCGACCAGCTGCCCGTTCGCGAGCAGGCGCAGCGCATACGGCTCGCGCGCGAACTGGTGCGCGACCGTCGTGACGTGCAGATCGACCAGCGCCTGATCGAGCCGCGGATCGCCGGCCGTGATGCCGACGACCTCGCGGTCGGGCACCCCCTCCACCGACCCGAGGCCGATGGCATAGACCGGCGGGCTCCCGCCCGCCGCTTTGGCGCTCGCGTCGGGCTCGGTGTCGCCGCCGTCGGAGAGAATCACGATCCCCGGAACCCGTCGTCCCCGGAACCGATCGCGGACCGCGTCCACCGCCGCGGCGAGACCCGATCGGCGCCCGTCGGCAACCAGGTTCCCGGGAGAGGTCGCCCGCAGCGTCTCGTCGGCCCTGAACAGCTCGACGCGGCCGACGCGCGACAGCGCAGGCTCCAGGCTCGCCGTGACGAGCCGCTGCGCCTCCGCGATCCGCGAGCCACCGTCGGCGTCCTCGATCCGCATGCTGCGCGAGGCATCGACGATTACCGGGACCACGACGTCGCCGCTGTTCTCCGGGGGCAACAGCACGATCGGCCGGCAGGCGAACAGCAGCACGGCGACGAGCGACGCCGCGCGCAGGCCGATCAGCACGCCGCGCCGGACGGGAGGCAGCGGGACGAGCGGACGCCGATAGGAATAGAACGCCGCCCCGGCCAGGCCGAGCGCGACGAGCGCGATCAGCCACCAGGGGATCGGCGCGGCAAAATGAATCAGGGTCGTTTCCTCGAGGCGAGCGCCTTGAAGTAGCTGTCGACCTGCTGCTGGTACTCGGCCGGCACGCGCTCGTCGGCGCCCGAAGCGAGCCGGTCTTTCGACGTCTTCTCCTGCAGCTTCTTCGAGAGGTTCGTTTCGACGTCGTCGAGCGCGAGCGTCACCTGACGCGCGAGCTCCTGCCACTTCGAGAAGTCCTGCTTGAATCCCTCGGTTCCGGGAGCCGAGAGCACCATGCCCTGTCCTTCGAACGTCGTGCCGCCACCGCCGCTGCCGCGCGTGCTCGCGTCACGCCGCGTGTCGTCGAGCAGCTCGCGCACTTCGCGCATCTGCTTCTGGATTTCCTCGCGAAGCTGCCCGACGGAATCGGATGTTCCGGTCGCGGCGCCGGAAGATCGGCCCTGCTGATCCGACTGCGACGAGCTGCCCTGTCCCTGCGCACGCGATTGCGGCGAGCCCTGCGGACGGGTGGACGCCTGGCGATCGATCTCCTCGAGCTGCCGCGTCAGCTCCTGCATGCGGTCACGCAGATCGCGCGCGCGGGCGACCTGATCGGTCATGCGGCGCGACTCCTCGTCCTGCGGCGTGTCGGCCAGGTTCAGCCGATCGGCGAGCCGATCCAGCGCGCGCGCCAGCTCCTGCTGCGCCCCTGCCTGGCTCGCGGCACCCGGACGTGCCGTCGGCGTGCCGTTCGGCGTCTGCCCCTGCGACGGCGAGCCTGTCTGTCCCGTCGCCGCCTGGCGCATCGCCTCCGCCGACTGCTGCATCCGCTCCGCGAGCCGCTGCTGTTCGATGTCGCGTGCCGCGTCGGCCGCCGCCTGCCGAAGCGCCTCGGCGCTCTGTTGCGATTGGCCGGCTGCCTGCCTGTCGGCGGGCGTCGCCGCCGACTGCCGGAGCCCCTGCTGCACGCGCTGCACCCGTTCGGCGAGCCGCTCCTGTTCGCCGGCCAGCCGGCGCAGCGCGTCATCGCCCGTCTGACCGTCGCGGGCACGGCTCGACTCCGCGGCGATCCGGCGCTGCGCGTCGGCAAGCTGCCTCGCCTCGAGCTGCAGATCGCCCACCGCCCGACGACGACCTTCGGGCGTGCTTCCCTGCAGCTGCCGCTCGAGATCGCGCAGCTGCTCGAGCGCCTGCTGTGCGCGCGCGCTCGCCTGTCCCGCGTCCTGCCGACGCAGATCGCTCGCGGCGCTCCGCATCTGCTCCGAGATGTCGCGCATCTGCTGCGTGCCGGCGCTTTCCGGTCCCTGCTGTCCTGGCCGCGCGTTCTGGCCGTTGCCGGCGCGCCGCTGCCCCGACTGTCCGCTCTGCCCTTGTCCGCCGGCGGACTGTCCTGCCTGACCGCTCGACTGGCCCGACTGCGCTTTCTCTCCCTGCGATCCAGGCTCGCCGTCCTGCGAGCCCTGCTGCTGCCCCTGCGCCTGCCGCTGCAGCTGCTGCGCGACCTGTTCGGCCTTCTCGCGCAGATCGTTCTGCTCGCGCGTCAGGCTCTCGAGCTGACGGCGCACCTCGTCGGCCGACATCCCATTCTGGTTGCGCGCCAGCTCCTGCTGGCGACGCACGAGCTCGTCCTGGCGTTCGGCCAGCTCCTTGATGCGATCGACCGCGCTCGCGTTGCGATCCTCGGTCTGCTCGGCGCTGGTCTTGTTCTCGTAGTTGGTCTGCTGGTGCCGCGCGAGCTCCCTGTCGAACAGCGACGAGAGGTCCTCGGTCGATCGGTTCGCGCCGGCGCCCGCTCCCGCCTGCTGCCGCTGCACCTGGCGCTTTCTCACGTCGGACTGCGCCTTGAGCAGCGCGTTCAGCGCCTCCATCTCGTGCGGCAGCGCGCCGGCCGTCTTCAGCCCTTCGAGCTCGGCGATCGCGCGCCCCATCGCGTTGGACGCGGTCGTCATCGCGTCCTCCTCGGGCATGCTCTGGCCGACACGCGGCGTGCCCGGCGCAGGCGGTGCCGGAGGCGCGGGCTGCGGACCGGCACCAGGCCGAACCGGTCTCGTCCGCCGCGGATCGCGCATCGTCGATTCGCGGAATGCGCTGCCCGTCTGCTCGACGCGCAGCTTCAGTTCCGTTTCGGATTTGGCGACGGCGCGGATGTCGGTCTCCGACTTCGCTCCCTGCGCGTCGCGCGACCGCCGATCGAGCTTCCAGGTGGCGACGACGATCTCCTTCTGCGCGGCGACGAGATCGTCGAGCTGCGGGTTGCCGCTGCCGCCGCCCATCGCCGCCTGCGTCTGCGCCAGCGTGAACTCCTCCTCGAACGGCTTCACCTCGAGGAAGAAGATGTCGCTGCGCGACTCGCTCGGGCGCTTGCCGCGCGGCAGATCGCGGGCGCGGACGTAGTAGCTGACGAGATCTCCCGGCGCCACCTCGAGATCCTCGAGGTACATCATGTGGCGTCCCGCCACCGACGTCGATCGCGGAGGAATCGCGAGCGGCACGACCTTCTCCGCGCCGCCGCGGATCGAGTACACGAGATCCAGCGCCGAGATGCCGAAGTCGTCCTGCGCCTCCGCCGCGATCTCGACCTCTTCGAGCCGCGTCACCCGGCGATCGCTCGCCGGCCGCACGATGTGCACCTCGGGAGGACGATCGTCGAGGATGCGGATGAAATACTCGGTGCCGCCGTCGCTCTTCATGCCGTCGGCGTCGGCGAGCGCCACGCGGTACGAGCCGTTCTCGGTGATCTGCAGCGAGCCGCGCAGCACCGTCGGCGACTCGACCGCGAGGTTCACCGCGCGATCGGGAGCGAGCACCATGCGGCCGTCGACGACCGGCGCGTCGGCGTGGATCCTGACGGTGACGTTCGTCCCTTCCGGACCGTAGATGTCGCCGCCGTCCTCCTCGACGCGGCGCTCGAGCCCGAGCGCGCGCGGGTAGTCGTACTCGACGTCGATCCGCGCGACGCGCGGCGCTCTCAGGACCGAGACGTCGAAGACCGGCGATGACACGGCGCCGGCGAGCACTTTGTACTGGAATGGGTCGGCGAGCGATCCGAGCGCGAGCTGGAACTGCCCGTCGCCGGTCGTCTCCATCTCCGCCGGCTGCCAGTCGTCAGAACCGCGCGGCGCGCGAAGCAGCTGCGCGACGACAGGCGCCGTGTTTCCCACGAGGCGGGCGTGAACGATCAGCTCCGACCCGGCCTGCACCCGCGCGTTGCCGGGGGTGACTTCGAGCGTCACGTGCGCCGGGAACAGCAGCAGCGCCGCGGCGTCGTACGCCTGACGGACGCTGTGGCGTGCGACGACAAGCGCGACCGCGAGCGCCGCCACCGCGACGGCTGCACGCAGCGCGCCGCGGCGCAGGTCGTCGCGTCGGACGATGGCGGCAGGATCGACATCTTTCGCGGCGTGTGCCGCGTCGGCGACCATCGCGTCGGCCAGCGCCGGACGGTCGTCGGCCTCGCGCCCCGACACGACGTCGACCGCGCTGACGAGCCGTTCGTCGAGCGCCGGCGCACGCTCCTCGATGAAGCGGGCGACACTGCGGTCTGACGGTGCGTGCCGCACCGGCCAGACGGCCCACGCGATGCCGCCGGCCACCGCAATCAACCCGAGGACGCCGATCGCCACGAGCGCAACCGGCGAGTGTGACGCGATGTGCGCCGCGACGAAGGACGCGACGATCACGACGGCGGCCGCAGCCGCGCCTCGCGTCGCAACGCCCAGGAGCACGAGCCGACGCCACCGGGCCCTCACCCGGTCGAGCAGTTCCTGGATGGCGCTGAAGCGCTCGCTCATCGTCGTCACGCGACCCTTGCGGCGACCCACGTTTCCGCCAGCAGCGCCAGCAGCATCACCGCCAGCACATATTGCCAGATGTGCTGACGGTCTTCCTGCTCTTCAGCCTGCAGGCGCGCGCCGGCCTGCGCACTGCTGCCAGCGGTCGCGACGGCGCCGAGAAACTCGTCCGTGGTGAGCCGGCCGGGATCGGTTTCGGCCGGATCGACGTTCACCGCTACGAGATTGGACGCCGGCCGCCCGCCGGCGGCTGCGACGCCGGGGACCGAGGGAACGCCGTCGGGCACTTCGCCCACCAGATACTCGGCCGCCTGCCTGTCGTCTCCCGACAGGTAGCGGACCGACTCGTGCACGAACGGCACGAACGTCGCGTGCAGCGGGAAATCGTTGCCGCGATTGTCGAGGTCCGACGCCACGATCAGCGCGTGCCCCTCGCCCGACGCACAGTCGACGAGCGCCGGCTCGCTCGTCGTGAAGCGCGCGAGCACCGCGCAGTCATCGGTGCGAACGACCGAGACGCGCTGGAACTGCACCAGCCCGAGCGCCGCCTGCGTGGGACCGAAGGCGCGAACGACCGGGTGGCGCACGTCGGCGGCCGCCCACGTGCGCGCGGTGCGCGCGCCGCGGCTGGTCACGTCCGGGTTGACGATCGAGATCCGCGGGCCGGCGAGCACCTCCTGCAGCACGTCGCCGTCGACGTCCGGACCGGCGCCGACGATCATCCCGCCGCCCTTCTTCAGATACGCGGTCAGCAGCTCGCGTCCGTGATGTTCGAGCGCCCGTGTCGAGAGCAGCACGACCGACGTGTGCGCATCGAGCCGCTCCTGATCCCACGACGCGAGATCGCGCGCCGCCACGCCGCGCACCGCATAGGCCCGTCCATCGTCGGCGGCGGCGGCAAGCGCCTGTTCCAGGTAGAACGCGTCGCGCGCGAGATCGCCCGACGTCGTGACGACGAGCACCGCGGGCTGCGACGTCGCGTCGAGAACCAGATAGCGCGCGTTGTCTCCGCCGGCTCCGGCCTCGTCGTCGACGCGAACGGACGCCCAGCGTCCCGCGGGGAGCGCGAACGAGACCGTCGCCGTTTGGCCAGCGCCGACAGGCACGGCCGATTCGGTCACCGCACGCGCGGCGGCGCCGGCGCCGTCGCCGGCCTCGAGGTGTACGCGCGCGGTCGTCGTCTCGGAGCCGGTGTTGCGCAGGCTGGCGACAATGCGATCGCCGGCGATCCGCGCGGCGGTCACCGCGAGATTCGGCGGCGGTGCCCCGACGTCGGCGACCTTCACCTGCGCCGTCTCGGGAACGGTGGCCTGCTCGCCGCTGTCCCAGCCCGTTTCCTGCAGATCGGTGACGACGACGATCGTTCCCAGCCGGCCGCGCAGCAGATCGACCGCGGCGTTGAGCGCCGCTCGGTACCGTGTCCCACCCGCGCCCGGCATGGCCGCGTCGATCGCGGCGTTCGCGCGTGCGTAATCGGTCGACGGCTGGCTCGCCACCTGCGCGCTGTCGGCGAACGTGACGACGCCGACGACGCTGCCGCGCCCGGCGTCGTCAATCGCCTGCTTCGCGAGCTGACGTGCCTTCTCGAACTGTCCGGGCGCCGAAAGGCTCAGCGACGTGTCGAGCGCCACGATCGTCGTGCCGCCCGAGGCGGCGACGTCCGACGAGAAGAAAGGCCGGGCAAACGCCAACGCCAGCAGGAGCAGCGCGGCGACGCGGAGCGCGAGCAGCAGCAGCTCGCGCAGACGCCGGCGGCTCGAGTGCTCGACCGGCGCGCGCCGCAGCAGGTGCACCGCCGAGAACCGCACGCGGGTCTCCGGTTCGCGCTTCAGCAGGTGCAACACGATCGGGACCGACGCGGCCAGCGCACCGAACAGGAACAGCGGCGAGAGGAACCCCATCTAGAACGCGTGCTCCCGCGTGGAGAGATACTGCATCAACGCGAGCTCGAGCGGATCGGCGGTCGTCAGCAGGTGGTAGTCGATCCCTGCCGCGCCGAGCTCCCGCTTGTAGCGCTCGATCAGCGCCTGCATCGCCTCCACGTAATGCTGCCGGACGACAGCGGGAACCGCCATCACCTCGGCATCCGATTCCATGTCCTCGAACCGCGTGGCCCGCTCGAAGGGGAACTCCAGCTCGTGCGGATCGAGCACGTGAAACACGACGACGTCGGTGCCGCGGAACTGGAAATGCTTCAACCCGCGAATCACCGACTCCGCATCGTCGAGGAGATCGGAAATCAGCACGACCATGCCGCGCTTCGTCAACGAAGACGCGAGCTGGTGCATCGGCTTCGACACGTTGGTCCGCTTGCCGAGCTCGAGCCGCTCGAGCGTGATCAGCATCGCGCGCAGGTGCCCCGGACGGGCGCTTGCCGGGAGCATGCCAACGATGTTCTCGTCGAACGCGGTCAGGCCGACGGCGTCGCGCTGGCGGTTCATGAGGTAGGCGAGCGAGGCGGCGAGGCACTGCCCGTACTCGAACTTCGTGATCCCGCGCGAGCCGTAACCCATCGAGCCGCTGACGTCGAGCAGGATGTGGCAGTCGAGGTTGGTTTCCTCCTCGAACTTCTTCACGTAGTGGCGATCGCTGCGCGCGTAGACCTTCCAGTCGATCGTCGACAGGTCGTCGCCCGGCATGTACTGGCGGTATTCCGCGAACTCGACGCTGAAGCCCTTGAACGGGCTCCGGTGCAGCCCCGTCAGGAAGCCTTCGACGATGGTACGGGCGCGGAGCTCGAGGGTGCCGAGGCGCGCCACCACCGCCGGATCGAGGAACTGGCGTGAGCGCGGACCCGGGGCCACGGCCTACATCCCGCTCTTCGGCACCGGCACGGTGTCGAGCAGCCGCTCGACGATCGTGTCGGACGTGATCCGTTCCGATTCCGCATAGAAGTTCGTCATCACGCGGTGGCGCAGGATCGGCTTGGCGAGCGCCTGGATGTCCTTGATGGCGACATGATACCGGCCGTGCATGAGCGCGCGCGCCTTGCCGCCGCGCACGAGCGCCTGCGACGCGCGCAGGCCGGCGCCCCACTTCACCCACTTGTCGACGAAGTCGGGCACGCCAGGCCGGCCGGGGCGCGAGGCGTCGACCAGCCGCACCGCGTAGCGAGCGACCTCTTCGGCAATCACGACCTCGCGCGCCAGCTCCTGGAAGTGAAGGATGTCGGCGCCGTTCAGCACCCGCTCGGGGGTCGCCTGTTTCTTGCCGGTCGTCTTCGTGACGACGGCGACCTCGTCATCTTCGTCGAGGTAGTCGATGACGAGGTTGAACATGAAGCGATCGAGCTGCGCTTCGGGCAGCGGATAGGTGCCTTCGAGCTCGATCGGGTTCTGCGTGGCAAGGACGAAGAACGGCGGCTCGAGCGGATAGGTGCGGCCGGCGGCGGTGACATGGTACTCCTGCATCGCCTCCAGCAGCGCAGCCTGCGTCTTCGGCGGCGTGCGGTTGATCTCGTCGGCGAGGATGATCTGCGCGAAGATCGGCCCCTTTACGAACCGCAGGCGCCGGCCTCCCGCGTCTTCGTCGAGGATCTCGGTGCCGGTGATGTCGGACGGCATCAGATCCGGCGTGAACTGGATCCGCTTGAACTCGAGATCGAGGATGTCGGCGAGCGTCCGGATCAACAGCGTCTTGGCGAGCCCCGGCACACCCGTGATCAGGCAATGCCCGCCGGTGAACAGCGCGACGAGCACCTGGTCGATGATCTCGTCCTGTCCGACGATGACCTTCCGAAGCTCGGTCAGGATGCGCTGACGCCCGTCGGCGACGCGCTGGACGCTGGTGGTCTGCGTATGCGAAGTGTCCAAACGAGGTCCTATTCGATTTCAGTGCGTGAGCGCGTACACGACCTCGTTGATGGCCATCCGGTACGCGAGCGACGTGTACTTCAGGTAGCCGGGATAATCCTCGGCATTGGACCATTCCCAGCCGTCGCCCATGTCGGTGTTCCAGTTCACGTAGAGCATCGGCCGCTGGTTGTCGTCGAAGATCGTGCGCAGCCGCGCGACGAACCCGCCCTTCTCCCAGCTGCGGCCGGCCATGAACGATCCGAGCCCGGCGACCTGCGGATAGGCGTCCAGCTTGTAGAAGCAGCTGAAGACCGGATGGTCCTTCGGGATGTCGACGATCGACCGATCCGGGAAGACCTTCTTCATCTCCTTCTCGAAGTGATCCCACTCGTACGGCCCGTGGAAGTCGTCGAAGAAGGCGGTGCCGCCGCGCAGCAGGAACTCGCGCAGCGTCTTCGCGTCGCTCTCGGTGAGATTCAGGTTGCCCGGCTCGACGAAGTAGATCCAGGGGTTCTGAAAGAGGCGCGGATCGTCGAGCGACAGGACGATCGGATCGAGCACGTCGATGGCGGTCGCCGTCTTGATGCGCCGCGACAGGTTCTGCTCGGCAGCCGGCCCGTCGATGAGCCACGGCTCGCCGACGAAGTCCTGCTGCTGGCGCGTGTTCTCGGTCGTGTAGTGGTACTTGATCCGCACGAAGCGCCACTGCAGGCCGGCGAAGCGGTCGTCGGCGCCGGTCGGCAGCTGCGCGTCGACCTTCGGCTGCAGCGCGGGCGCAAGCGTGAAGGCCAGCCCCGCGAGCGCCGTGATCAGACGGCGCCGGGTGGTGTTCACGGGCGGGCCTCTGCGAGCTTCAGCAGCAGGTCCTGGGCGCGCTCGTAGCTCGGCGCGATCTCGAGCGCCGCCAGCGTCTGGCGCCGCGCCTCGGCACGTTTGCCCGCCTGGAAGTAGCTCTCCGCGAGATCGGTGTGCGCCGCCGCCTGGTCGACCGGGTTCATGGCGACCACCGCCTTGAACTCGCGGCTGGCGGCATCCGCCTCGTTGGTCTTCATGAGCACGCGTCCGAGCTGGGTTCGCGCTTCGGCGTCGAACGGGTCGATGGCGACGATCCGGCGATACACCGGTTCGAGACGATCCGGCTCGGTCACGCCGGCGTCGCGCAGCAGCGAGGCGAGCTTGCGCGCCGCCTCCACGTTGTTGAAGTCGGCGGTTACCAGGTTCTGCAGCGCCTCGATGGCGGCCGCGTTGTCGCGCCGCTGCAGCGCGAGGTCGGCGAGCATCGCGTTGGCGCTGTCCTGGCCGGCGGCAATCGGCACGAGCGCGGCGGCCTTCCTGAACGCCGCGAGCGCGCCGTCGAGATCGCCTGCACGCCGCAGCTGGACGCCGAGCGCCATCTGCGCGATGTAGCTCCCCTCGTTCGCCGTCACGTACGCCTTCAGCTCCTCGATCGGCATGCGCGGCAGATCGGTCCCTTCCGGCGGCGTCTTCAACGCGGCGCGCAGCGCGCCGAAGTGCCGATCGTTGAACCGATCGAAGCCGTCCTGCATCTGCGCGAGCGTCACGTCGTTCGCCGCCTTCAGCGCTTCGTCGATATCCATCCCCTGGCCGTACGCCCGCAGCAGCTTGTGGAGCCCTTCGTCGCCGTAGGTCTCGACGATGTACTCCACCAGGAGCGAAGCCTGGAAGTACGCGATGCTGATCAGGCGCGGATCCTGGAACGCGGCGTTCAGGTTGGCCAGCTTGATCGCCTTGTCCTCGTTCAGCAGACGGACCCATTCCAGGTCCTGCCCGCGCGCCCACTCGGCCCGCGCCAGCTTCTCCTCGTAGACGGAGATCCCCTCGGTCAGCCAGCGAGGCACCCGCTGGTTGGACATCTGCAGGGTGACAACGTGCGCCAGCTCGTGCCAGAGGGTCGCTTCCCACTGGAACTCACCCGGACGCGCGCGCGGCGAATCCATCGTGACGACGCGGCCGAAGCAGGCGCCGAGCGCGCCGATCATTCCCGGCAGGCCGACGTTGCGGACGGCGAAGTCGTCGTGCTTCGGGAAGATCTCGATGAGGATCGGCCCTTTCGGCGTGAACTGATAGCGCTTCGACAGCGTGTCCATCGCCTGGTGCGCCATCGCGACGGCGGAGTCGCCGATGACCGGCGCCTCGACCTTGTCCATCCGGATGATGAAATCGCCGTCGCGCACCGTCACGAAGGTGTCGAGCGTGTCCATCATCTGGAGCAGGTTGTACGAGACGACGTCGTAGGGATGCTCCTTGAAAGACTGCTCGAGCGCGCGGCGCGCCCCTTCCTCGTCGCCGGTCCGCAGCAGATGGGTGCCGAGATCGGTCAGGCTGCGTGGGTTGTTCGGATCGAGCGCGAGCCCCTTGCGCACGAGCACGACCGCTTCGTCGAACCGGTAGTTGTGCGCGGCGAGCTCGCCGGCCATCCGGTAGGCCTCGCCGTAGTTCGGCGAGAGCGCCAGGACCTTGGCGATCTCCTGCTCGAACTCCTGCTGCTTGTCCTCGACGTAGGCGAGCGCGGCGAGCAGGGCGTGGCCGTCGAGGCTGTTGGGATTGACCTCCAGCGCCTGCTGGATCGATTTGCGTGCCTCGTCGCGATGCCCCGCGTCGGCCGCTTCGCCGGCGATGAACAGGTGTGCCGGCACCGAGGAAGGATTGGCTTCGAGCGCCTTCTCTGCGAACTCCACCGCTTGCGGCGGGTTGTCGTCACTCAAGGCCCGGGCCATGCCGACGAGCGCTGGCGTCCAATTTGGGTCTTCCTTGAGCGCGGCCTGAAACGCTTTCAACGCGTCGGCGTTGCAGCTCTGGCAACGTGCTTCCAGCGCTAACTCGCCAGACGCTGTGTGAATGGCGGGATCGCGTGGCGTAGCCGATTCAGCCTCGATGAAGGCGGACGTCGATTCCTGATACCGCGCGAGCGCCTGCAGAGCGCGGGCGCTGCGAGCAAGATCGGTCGGGCGCGCGGCGCGATCGGCGACGTCGGCCACGCGCGTGAGCAACTGCGTCGCTTCGGGCCGGCTCAACATCTTCAGCAGCAGGCCGAGCTCGATCGCGGCATCGCTCTCCGGCTGTCGCTGCGCAACGGGCCGGAGGAGGTCCTCCGCTTCCTTGTACTTTCCGGTCTCGATGAGCGCGCGCGCGTGGAGGGCGACAAGGGTCGGATCGAACTGCTCCTTGCCCGTAAGCGCGATGACCTCGTCGTAGCGCCCCGCCACCAGCGCCTTGAGGGCCAGCTGCGCCGGCGTCTGCGGCGCGGGCGCCGGCTGCTGCGGCCGGCGCACCTGCGCGACCGCCACCGTCAGGAGCACGCCGAGCACCAGCGCGGCGGCGAGACCGAGCGCCTTGCGCGTCATCGGCACATTATATAGGACGGTTTTTGTCCGTTTTCGGTCCGCCAAGCGAGCTCGTCGGCTTCAGGCTTTGGGCTTGAGCCGTGAGCCGTGAGCCTGAAGCCTTGAGCCCGAAGCCCTGAGCCCGAAGCCCTAGAACAGTTCTCGCCAGGTATAAAACAGCGTGGCGTTGAACGCCTGCACCGCCATGAACGAGACGAGCCAGGCGGTGCGGTGGCGCGGCGGGATGACGGCGCCGAACCAGACGAACGCCGGGAACAGGACCGACGAGAAACGGCCGACCGACAGCATCCCGCCGGCAGCCATCGGCGGCAGGATATTGACGAGGATGAACGCCGCGTAGGCGAGGCCGAAACGCCGCGCGACCGGAACGGTGGCGGCCAGCACGAAGATCGCGCCGAGCGCGTTCAGCAGATCCCCCGGCACCTGCGAGCTGTACGCGTACACCCCTTCGTTCGCGAGCCACGCGTACCGATCGGAGATCAGCGCGGTGAACCCGCGATATTCACGTCCCCATGCGGCGTGGCCGGCGGCCCACGCGAGCGGGTTGTCGGCAATGTGCCAGACGTAGGCGGAGTACAGCAGCACGCCGACGCCGGGCATCGCCGCCGCCGCGAGCGCCGGGACGAACGCGCGCATCGATCGGCGCTCCGCCGCACGCTCCACGTTGTCGCGCGCGCCGCCGTTCAACCACGCGGGCATCCACGGCGCGATTGCCATCAGCGCGAGCGGAATCGAGAGGAAACAGCCGTTGGGCCGCGTGAGCCCGACGAGGAGCCCCCATCCGCCCGCCGCCCACAGCTCGCGCCGCCTGAAGTGGAAGAAGGCGGCGACGGCGCCGAGCAGGTAGAGCGATTCGGTGTAGACCGCGCCGAAGAACAGCGCGAACGGATAGGCGGCGATCAGCCAGACGCTGAAGCGCGCCGGATCGTCGTCTCCGGTCAGCTCGCGCGCGAGACGAAACAGGTACGTGAGCCCCCAGAAGAAGCAGCCGAACGCCACGATCGTCCCGCCGACCACGAACGCGAGGCTGGCCCCGCCGAGCAGGCGGGCGACGATGCGCATCAGCATCGGGAACGCCGGAAAGAAGACGATGTTCTGCTGCGCGTTCGGATCGTGCGACAGCACGCGATAGCCTTCGGTCGCGATGCCGAAGTACCACGCCATGTCCCAGCGCACCTGGAGATTCGCGATCTCGTTCTCCGACAGGCGCAGCGGAGGGCGGCCGTGGTTGTACCCGATCATCACGACCGCCATGTAGCCGACGAACAGGATCGCGGGCCGCGTGCCGACGAGCGCGCCCCAGGCCACGCGCGCCGACGGCGCACGCAGACCGGCCAGGGCGCGGCGCGGCAGGTCGGCGTAGATCGGCGGACGCGGCGCGAGCCAGTGGCGCACCGCCGCGAGCACGCCCGCGTAGATCAGCAGCCGCCACGGCGAGGTGAGCGCGACGCGCACGCCGCCGACGCGCTCGCGGAAGCCGCCCCACTCCGCGACGACGACGGCCAGAAAGACGAGGAAGAGGCAGACGAGATCGAGGCCTCGCGCCCAGCGCGGCGGCACGACCGGATCGTGCGCGGTCTCGGTCGCGCCAGGCGACGGCAGGTGGGACATGCGAAGATGACGCGAAAGCTATCCGCGCCGGAGTATAGCACTCAGCGCGCGGTTCTCGACCCGCACCCGGAGCGCCATGAGGCCGACGAAGAGCAGCGTGCCGAGCGCGCCGGCGACCGGTGCGTTGGCGACGAGCGCCGTGCCGATCAACTCTCCCGCGACGCCGACGTAATTCGGATGCCGCAGAAACCGGTACGGGCCGGAGGCGATCGCGCGGCTCCCCGGCACGACGATCACGCGAAACGTCCAGCACCGCCCGAGCGAGACGATCGCCCACCACTTGAGCAGCTTGCCCGCGGCGAACACCGCCGCGCCGGCGGCGACCTGCATCGTCGTCGGGACGGAGCGGAGCAGCCCTTCCCAGAGCAGGACGGCGAACAGGCCGGGATAGGCGACCTGCATGAACGGGTAGACGTCGTGCGCCGGCTCGATGCCTCCGCGCGCACGCTGCGCCCGCTCGTTGGCGGCGGCGCGACGCGCTTCGACGAGCATGAACCCGTAGACGAGGAGCGCGAGCACGGCGAGACGCGTCATCGACGGTCAGGAGGCGCGCGCGAGATCGCAGTCGCCGGCGCGACGGATGAGCGCGCGGATCAGGAAGGGCGCGAGGCGGCCGCCAAGAGCGGCGCCGTGGACGCCAATCGGCGACGCGACGAGCCCCCGCAGCACCCGGTTGAAGCGCCACTTCGCTCCGAACTCGCGTGCGCGGTCGCGCGCCAGGGTCGCGTGCACGCCGGTCCATCCGCGCTCGAGGGCATGCAGCGCGGCGTGCGCCGCCATCTCGCCTCCCCTGAGCGCGAAGCGCAGGCCGTCGCCGGTCATCGGATCGACGAAGCCGGCGGCGTCGCCGGCGAGCAGCAGCCCTCTGGGCGCGACGAGGTGCGGCACCGCGTCGACCGCCAGCGGACCAAGCACGATCGGCGGAGAGACGAGACGCGCAGCATCGAAGCGGCCGCGAAGCCGCCTGTCGCCGGTCACCGCCGACATCAACGCCGCGGCCGGATTCCGCAGCGCGCCAGGCGACGCAGGCTCGAAGGCGCGAACGAGGCAGACGTTGGCCACGCCGCCGGGCAGCGGCGCGACCCCGATGTAGTGAGTGGGCCGGATGTGCATCTCGCCAACGTTGGAGAGGCCGGCTACGCCGGCCGCCTGCGCGCCGATCGCCCAGCGCCGCGGCGTGCGCGGATGACGAGCGAGCCCCAGCGCGAACGCGAGCGTCGAGCGGCGGCCGTCGGCGGCAATCGTCACGCGCGCCGCGATCCCGATGCGGCGTCCAGCCGCCGTGCTGCACGCAATGCCGCCCACGAACGCGCCGTCATTGTCTGCGTCGTGAAGCGGACTCCGCGCCGTCACCTGCTCGCGGACGTCGGCGCCCGCCGCGGCGGCGGCGGCGGCCAGCGCCGCGTCGAGCCGCTGGCGCGGGATTGCGAGCCCGTGGAGCGGGCCCGGATAGGTCGCCTCGACCGACACCGAGCTCCCGGTCACGCGCATCCCGGCGAGCGGGAGCGCCCCGGCCGTCACCCCGTCGAGCCCCAGCCGCGCCAGGATCGCAATCGCCCCAGGGTTCAACGTGTCGCCGCACAGCTTCGGCCGCGGAAAGCGCGCGCGATCGATGAGGCAGACGCGCGCCCCCGCGCGCGCGAGCACGATCGCCGCCACCGACCCCGCCGGTCCCGCGCCGACAACCAGCACGTCGAACATCACCTATCCCGTTCGAAGCGACCGTCCCCGATCACCGGCTGCACCGGCACCCCGCACCCTGCACCCCGCACCCTCACAGCACACCCCGCACCCTGCACCCTGCACTTGGCACCCTGCACCCTCACAGCGCACCCAGCACCCTGCACCTGGCACCCTGCACCCCCACGCCGCACCCCGCACCCTTCAAACCCTCCCAAGCACGATGGCGCTGTTCTTCGACCCGAAACCGAGACAGTTGCAGAGGGCCGCATCGACCGTTGCGGCGCGACCTTCGTTCGGAACGTAATCGAGGTCGCACGCCGGATCCGGGTCGCGCTGGTTGATCGTCGGCGGGAGGAAGCCGCGCTCCATCGCGAGCGCCGTCGCGACGATGCCGGCGGCGCCGCTGGCGCCTTGCGGATGCCCGATCATCGACTTCGTCGACGAGCCGGCGAGCCGCTCGGCCTGCGCGCCGAACAGCTCGCGCACGCACCGCGATTCGACGGCGTCGTTCAGCATCGTCGACGTGCCGTGGTAGTTCACGTACCCGATCTCCTCGCGCGCGCGGCCCGACTTCTCGATCGCGCGGCGCATCGCGCGGACGATCTCCGTGCCGTCGGGCGCCATCTGCACGCGGTGCCAGGCGTCGCACGTCGACGCGTAGCCGTCGACCGAGGCGTAGATCCGCGCCCCCCGCGCCCGCGCGCGGTCCTCGCGCTCGAGTGTCACCATCCAGGCCCCTTCGCCCAGCACGAACCCGTCGCGCCCGCGGTCGAACGGCCGCGACGCCGCTGCAGGCCTGTCGTGGTACGCGGTCGAGACGACGCGCATGCGCGAGAAGCCGTACAGCATCCCCGGCGTCACGCAGGCGTCGGCGCCCCCCGAGAGCACGATCTCGGCGTCTCCCGACCTGACCAGGCCGGCCGCGTAGCCGATGGCGTCGGTCGAGCTGGTGCAGCCGCACGAGAGGACGTGGCTGACGCCGTGCAGCCGCAGCGAGATGGAGATCTCGCTCGACATCATCCCGACGATGGAGATCGGAATGGCGTAGGGAGTGACCTTGCGGCCCCGCTCGACGAAGAAATCGTAGTACTGCCGTTCGCCGACGTCGATGCCGCCGCCTCCGCTGCCGATCACCACGCCGGCGTCTTCTTCCCCCACCCGCAGCCCCGCGTCGTTCCACGCCTCGCGCGCCGCGATGACGGCAATCAGCGCCGCGCGCGAATAGCGCTTCGGGTCGGCCCGGTACCCGGGATCCCAGATGTCGTCCCCGTCGAGCGCCGGCACGTCCTCGATCGTCACGCCGCAGACCGGCGCCGCCACGCGGCACCCGATCGTATCGTCGAGGTCGTCGAGGAGCCGGACGCCGCTGCAGCCGCGGCTGATGTGGTTCCAGAACGTGTCCCGGCCGACGCCGAACGGCGAGACGACGCCGATGCCGGTAATCACGACCCTGGGCAGCACTGAGGTGTCCTTATAGCATTTGTGCGACAGGTGAGCTGGCCTCCGCCTCTCCGTGCCGGACCGCTGCTATCCTGATGCCATGGCGACCGCGACCGACTCCGATCGTACCTACCCCAGCGAGCTCCCCGCCCTCGCACTGCGCGAAACCGTCGTGTTTCCGCTGACGCTGCAGCCGCTGGCAATCTCGCGGCCGCACTCCATCGAGGCGGTGAACCGCGCCCTGGCAGGCGACCGTCTCCTGTTCCTGACGCTGCAGACGCGCGAGACCGACGATCCGCAGCCGAACGATCTGAAGACCGTCGGCACGATCGCCGCGATCCGCCAGATGGCGAAGGTCCCGACCGGCGGCATCCACGTGATCATGGAAGGGCTGCAGCGCGGGCGCGCCGAGCTGCTCACGCGCACCGCCACGGCGCTTCGCGCAACGGTGCGGCCGGCACCCGAGGACGCCGAGCGGACGCTCGAGGTCGACGCCTACGTCCGCCGCATCCGCGAGCTGATCGACAAGGCGCTCTCGGTGAGCAGCGGTCTCTCCCAGGAGCTGCGGACGATGGTCGCCGGCATCGACGATCCGCTGCGGCTCGCCTATCTGCTCGCAAGCCTGCTCGACATGAAGGCCGACGAGAAGCAGCGCATCCTCGAGACCGATCGCCTGCTCGACAAGCTGGAGACGGTGGCCGCCGCCCTCAATCGCGAGATCGCGCTCCTCGAGCTGAAGGGCAAGATCGAATCGGCGGCGCAGCAGGAGATGACCGACGCGCAGCGTCAGTACTACCTGCGCCAGCAGATGAAGGCGATCCAGGACGAGCTCGGCGAAGGCGAGAAGCCCGAGGTCCAGGAGATCCGCAAGCGGATTGCGGAGGCGGAGCTCCCCGAGCAGGTGAACACGGTGGTCCTCCGCGAGGTCGATCGGCTCGAGCGCATGGGGCCGGCGTCGCCCGAGTACCAGATGATCCGCACCTACATCGACTGGGTGCTCGACGTGCCCTGGTCGACGCGCACGGAGGATCGGCTCGATCCGGTTGCCGCGCGCCAGGTGCTGGACGAGGATCACTACGACCTCGACAAGATCAAGGATCGCATCGTCGAGTACCTGGCGGTGCAGAAGCTGAAGGCGCAGCAGACCGGGTCGGTCGCGATGAAGGGGCCGATCCTCTGCTTCGTGGGACCGCCCGGCGTCGGCAAGACGTCGCTCGGACAGTCGGTGGCGCGGGCGATGAACCGGAAGTTCGTGCGCGTCTCGCTCGGCGGCGTGCGCGACGAGGCGGAAATCCGCGGACATCGCCGCACCTACATCGGCTCGATCCCGGGGCGCATCGTCCAGGGGCTGAAACAGGCCGGCGCGATCAACCCGGTGTTCATGCTCGACGAGATCGACAAGATCAGCGTCGGCTATCAGGGCGATCCGGCGGCGGCGCTGCTGGAAGTGCTCGACCCGGCGCAGAACCACGCGTTCCGCGATCACTACCTGGAGATCAACATCGATCTCTCGCAGGTGCTCTTCATCGCTACTTCCAACCAGCTCGGCACGATCCACCCGGCGCTGCTCGATCGCATGGAGATCATCCAGCTCGCCGGCTACAGCGAGCAAGAGAAGCTCCACATCGCGAAGCAGTACCTCGTGCCGCGTCAGCTCACCGAGCACGGCCTGACCGCCGAGCAGGTGACCTTCGACGACGGGGCGATCCGCCGCATCGCGAGCGACTACACGCGCGAAGCTGGCGTGCGCAACCTGGAGCGGCAGATCGGCACCGTCGCGCGCAAGATCGCCGCGCGCGTGGCGGGTGCCGCCACGCCTCCCGCTCCGACGGCGGTGCACGCCGACGATGTCCCCGACTACCTCGGGCCGCCGCGGTTCCAGCAGGAGATTGCGTTCCGTGTCTCGCGTCCAGGCGTCGCCACCGGCGTCGCGTGGACCGAGGTCGGCGGCGACGTGCTGTTCGTCGAGGCGAGCGTGCTCCCCTCCGGGCACCACGACGTCATCCTCACCGGTCAGCTCGGCAGCGTGATGCAGGAGTCGGCACGCGCGGCGCTCAGCCACATCCGCGCCGCTTCGAAGGAGCTCGGCATCGACCCCGAGTTCCTCGACAAGCACGATCTGCACGTGCACGTGCCGGCGGGCGCCATCCCGAAAGACGGCCCATCGGCCGGCGTGACGATGGCGACGGCAATCGTCTCGGCGCTGAAGAACCAGACGGTGCGCCCCGACGTCGCGATGACCGGCGAGATCACGCTGAGCGGCCTGGTGCTGCCGGTCGGGGGCATCCGCGAGAAGGTGCTCGCCGCGAAGCGGTTCGGCATCAAGACCTTCGTCCTGCCGTCGCGCAACAAGGCCGATCTCGTCGAGCTGCCGGCGGAGGTGAAGGAGCAGATGACGTTCGTGCCGGCGGCGACGCTCGAGGATGTGCTGAAGGTCGCGCTGCCGCAGGAAAGCGTCGTGCCGATACCAAGCTGAAGCCGGGTGGAATTTGTGGGTATGGGCTCTAGACCGCCCAGCGCGACACGATGCGTTCGGCGACCACCTCCGCGCCGTTGGACGCCATGCGCGCCGCCGGCGCCGGCCGTGACAGCAGGCGATCGATCGCCCCGCTCCACTCACCCGCCATCAGCTGCCCGCGCGCGATCGGGGCGCAGCGCATGACGCGCGGCAGCTCGCGCTCGAAGACCTCCTGCTCGCGGAAACGGCCGCGCGGCGCGTACAGCAGCGCCACGCCGTTCGCGATGCACTCCGACACGATCCCGTATCCGAGCTTCGTGACGACGAGGTCGCAGGCGGCGAGGAGATCGGTGTAGGTCACTCCCGCGTGCCTCAGTTCGTCGTGGCGGATCACGCGAAGCGACGGTGGCGGCGCGACACCGCCAGCTTCGTAGTCGGTCGCCACGAGCGTGAACCGTCCGTCGGCAGCGGCGCGCTCGAGCGGCACGCTGCTGCCGTGACCTCCGAAGGTCGCGAGCACGATCGGGCGATCGTCGTGCAGCGACAACCGGCGTCGCGTTTCTTCAGGATCGCGCGTCGCATGTCGCGCGACGAGCGGAACGTCTTCGACGTTCATCCGCTCGAACCCACCCCAGAACGGCATCCGCAACGCGAGGGTCGCCTGCGCGTCGGCATCGGCGATGAGGCGCCGCACGCCTGGCGCGATCGTGTCGAACTGCGGGTACGCCCCGTAGATCCAGTCCCACGTGAAGTTGCCCACGGCAACCGACGGAACGCCTGCGGCGGCCGCGGCGGCGAACGCCAGCGGCGGGATGTCGCCGGCGACGAGGTCGATCTCGAGACGGCGCAGCAGCGCGCGCTCCGCGTCCACACGCGCATCGAACTCGCGGTAGAACGCGGAGGCGCGGCGTGCGGTCTCGTCTTCGTCAATCGAGAGGCTGTCGGGCTGAACGACGCCGCTGTCGGTCTCGCCGTCGACGCGCTCGACCGCGCGCTCCAGCGACCGGGCGAGGAACCACTCCGGCACCTGGGTGCGCACCAACAGGCGCAGCGACGGTTCCCGTCTCACGAGCGCGTTGACGATCTCGACGTCGCGTGCCGCGTGCCCGAACCCGTGACCGGAGATGTAGAAACAGAAACGGAACATGGTGGACGTTCAGCAGGCCGGAACGGGTCAGCGAAGGGTGAGTGTGCTCATCCTCACGCGGTTGGCAATTCTTCGTTTGACACTCACGAACATTCCCTGGCCATTGATGCGCCCGTAGCAGGTCGAAGGCGCGGGGGCTGAAGCCGATGATGTTCTTCCGGTATTTTCGTGCGAAGGCCTTCAGAAAGTACTCCGCCAGTACCGGAATGTCCTCACGCCGCTCCCGCAAGGGAGGAAGAGCCAGCTCGATCGTATTGAGACGAAAATAGAGATCCTGTCTGAATCGCCCATTCCGGATCTCCGCTTCGAGATCGGCGTTCGTGGCGCACACGATTCGAGCGTCGACGCGCTTGGTACGTGAGGCCCCTACCGGCTCGAACTCACCGGTCTCGACGACGCGCAGCAGCTTCGCTTGTGCGCTCGGCGAGACGAGCGCGATCTCATCGAGGAAAATGGTACCCCGGTGGGCCATCTCGAACCGGCCGATCCGATCCGACGTCGCACCGGTGAATGCTCCCTTCACGTGCCCGAAGATCTCCGCCTCGAACAGCGATTCCAAAAGCCCTGCGGCGTTGACGCTGATGAGCGGCCTGCCGGCACGTGACGACCATGCGTGCAGCGCCTTGGCGAGCAACCCCTTCCCGGTGCCGTTCTCGCCGACGAGGATACTTCCGTACTTCGCATCGAACGACTCCCACGACGCGTACGCGCTGTTCTCGCGCTGGATTCTCCAGCTCGATGACAGAACCGACCGCGGCCTCGAGCCCGCCGATGCTTCGCGCCAGGGTCTGGTTGACCACGACCTGTGCAACGTCTTCGTCGCTGAAGCCTCCTCCGCGGACGATCGGAATGCCGGTGGTCGCGAAGTACGCGTTGTCGACGGCGTTATAGGCGACCGTCAGCCGGTCCCCTCCTGGAGTGGTGATATCTCGAACGAAGCTGCCGGATGCAAATGGCGGCATGAGGGCAACGGCAGCGCTGTCGACAGCCGGCAGCGCGCGAACACGCTCGATCACATCATGCGTCCATGTCTCGCTGCGCCCACGTACACCCATTCCCGATACCGGTGCCGGCTGGAGGACGATCAACCGTTCGATGTCGAATCCAAGGTTCGCACGGTGCTGGTTCCGCAGTGTGGCAGCCAGCTGCAGGGCGAGCGTGAGGAGCAGCACCGACATGGCGATTTGCGCAACCACCAGGGCGCCGCCGACTACGCTCGAGCGAACGGCGCCGCCGTCGCTCCGCAGCGCCATGCCGAGCGGCTGGCGGATAACCGCCCATGTCGGCGCCACGGCGCCGACGGCCGCCGTCGACGCGGAGAACAGCAGCGACCAGGTGAACGTCCGGATGCTGGGATCCTCCGGCAACACGACAGGAATCGCCGCGGTCAATTGAATCGTGCCTATCGCCCACCCAATCCAGGCACTCAGCAGGACACCCACGACAGCCCCACAGACAGAGAAACATCCGCACTCGAGCAGGGTTTGCCGCAGGATCACGCCTCGCGAGGCACCCAGAGCAGCCTGGAGCGCCACTTGAGAGCGCCGTCGCTGCGCCCGAACCAGCCAGAGGCCCCCGACGTTCAGGCCGACGATGAGAAGGATGACGATGCCGACTGCGGCGAGCAGCGCGGCACCGCTGAACACTGCCGATTTCTCGCCACGACCGACGGCGGCATCGGCGACCGTCAGCAAGGTCACAGGCGCTCTTCGATCGCCCGCTCGCGTGATCAACGCGTTGATTTCCTGCTCCGCTGCAGCGGCAGCCGTCGCGCTGCGCATCCGGACGATGACGTTGATCCACGCGCCGCGATTCAGAATCTCCGGCGAGAACACGCGCAGCTCACCCGCCAATGCCATCGGGATGAACAGCTCCGGCTGGGACGCCAGCGTCGTACCGGTGAACTCACGCGGCAGCACGCCTGCGATAGGCAGCGGCCTGTCGTTGACGCGGAGATAATCGCCGATCACCTCCGGATGCGCGCCGAAATCAGCCCGCCACAACTTCTCTGAGAGGACCAGGACCGGCGACAAGCCATCGGGCGGCGCCGCAGGACCGGTGACGGCGCGACCGACGCGAGCCGATATCCCGAGGTTGTCGAAATAATTGTCCGATACCAGCATTCCCTGCATCGCCCGCGGTCCGTGCGGTGTCTCGACGAGCACGTTGGCGACTCGAAAGCCGCTGACCGCCTCGAGCGTCGTCGCGGCGCCAATCGCCTCGAGCTCCTGTCGCGACAGCGGTGCCGAGATGACGCGGAGCCCCTCCGGCCGTGCGGCAGCAATGGGGCGCAGAATCAGACGATCCAGCACTGACGCCAGCGTAGTGTTGACCGCCACGCCACCACCCAAGATCAGAACCGCTAGGAGCACGACGCCCGCGTCCTGCCTCGCATTTGCCGCAATCAGACGCAGATCCCGCACGATGCCCATTCTCGAGGCCCCTTCCGCTGCACGCGAACGTCAACGAGAAACAACGGTTATGCCAGCAACAACCGCGCTCTGGCACACCATCCAGAATGCAACCGTTCGAAACTGGACACCGTCTGTCCACGTCCGCACAGCCTTGCCGCCGGGCGCGGCCGGGAACACTCAGGCCTCAGCCGGACACTCGGCGTCCGAACTTAGCCAAGCTAACGATCGTACATGCCTCGTCCGAGTCGAATGCGGATACCGACGAGCGCCTTCAGCATCCCCCAGCCGTCCCGCACCATGCTGAGGCGCGACTGCGCGCGGTAGTGCCACTCGATCGGCACCTCGACGATGCGCAGCCGCTGCGCGCGCGCGACGGCGAGCACCTCGACGTCGAACGCCCAGCCGTCGACGGTCACGCGCGGAAAGACCGAGCGCACCGCGTCGGCGGTGAACATCTTGAACCCGCACTGCGAATCCTCGATGCCCGGCAACACGAGCCACTGCACGCCGCAGTTGAAGAGGCGTCCCATGAGATGCCGGTACATCGGTTCGCCGATGCGGCGCGCCCGCGCCCCCTCGCGCGATCCGATCGCGATGTCGAAAGGGGGAGCCACCGGCGGCACGAACCGGACGATCTCCTCGATCGGCATCGAGAGATCGGCGTCGCAGATGAACCGGTAGTCGCCGGCGGACGCCATCAGCCCCGCCTTCACCGCGCCCCCCTTGCCGCGGTGCGGCTCGCACTGCACGATCACGCGCGGCTCGCGCGACGCGAACGATTCGGCCACACCCGCCGTGCCGTCCGACGATCCATCGTCGACGACCCGGATCTCCCAGGACCAGGGTTGCGTCTGGAGGAAAGCGGCGACGGCAGCGAGGGTGGCACCGAGCCGGCGCTCCTCGTTGTACGCCGGGATGACGACCGATACCGACGGCATCGCCATCACGCGTCAGCGCAGGCCGCGCAGCGCCGCTTCGGAGCTGCAGACGGCGTACGGTCCGGGCAAGAGCAGCGTCGTGTTCAGGAACGACACCATCGGGGGCGACGTGATCGACGCCGGCGCGCCGCGTTCACGCTGCCGCGCGACGAACGCACGCCAGACGGGATCGCCGATCAGGATGGGCCGCGCCGCGGCCGGGTCGGTCAAGGCGCGTTCAATGGACGGATCGAGCGGGGTCTCGGCGTAGACGATCGGTTGCACGCGCCTGAAATAGTAGTACAGGGGATGCCAGATCCCGTCCGGCACGTCCAGCAGGATGCCGGGCTGCTGCGGCTGCGCGCGCTGCACGGCGAGGACGCAGGCGGCCGCCGTGCGCATCGGATGCCGTTCACGCCGCAGGAGCGTCAGATCGGTGCGGTAGGCCTCGAGCGGCATCACGCCGAGCATCAACAGCGCGACGATCAGCCGCACGGTGCGCGCGCTCGTGCGCGTCAGCACCGCGACGGCGGCAATGAGGACGATTGGCCGGATCGCCGCCTGGCTCCTGAGCAGCGTCGCGCCGTCCACGCGGATGCGAAAGCCGCCGGTCGCGATCGTGAGGATGGCCATCGCCGCCGCGAGCGCGATCGCGACCGAGGCGACGGCCCGCATGCGTCCTCCGGACAGCGTCGCGCTCAGGATCGGCACCGCCTTCGCGAACAGGTCTTCCGCGCGTTCGAGGAGCTTCCGCAGGACGACCGGCGCGAGCATCATCACGAGGCCGGCCAGGTAGCCGGCGGCGAGCGCGACCGGAGGCAGGAACGGGTACGCGTAGTGATAGAGCTTCGACGTCGCCGCGGAGATGATCGCGAGCGGCACCGCCGCCCACAACAGCACGACCGCCCCTTCGAACCATCGCCGGCGCATCGTCTGCACGAGCAGCGTGACGAGCCCCGCGACGACGAGCCACTGCACGCGGTCGGCGACGAGCTCGCTCCAGGCCTGCTGCAGGTAGTACGGCCAGGGCTGGAGGTGCATCGGGTCGAGCGAGTCGGTCATCCGCCGCACGACCGATTCCCCGAAGATCGTCGTCCAGAGCTCCGATCCGAAACGCAGGTGCGCGTAGACGAACCAGGGGGCGCACAGGGCGACGGCCAGCAGCGCGCACCCGGCCCACGTCCGCCAGTCGTCCAGCAGACGCCGGCGGCACCGGCGCGATCCAAGTACCGCCATGGCCAGCGTCAACGGCAGGAAGAGCGCGGCGACGAACTTCGTCATGAAGCCGAGGACGAAGAAGAGGGTCGCGGCGACGGCGTGCCATCGCCGCCGCGCATCGTCGACCTCGTTCCAGCGGAGCAGATGGAAGACACCGCCGCAGTAGGCGAGGAGCAGCGACGCTTCCATGTTGTTGGTGCGCAGGCCGTGCGCGAACAGGAGCGGCGTGTGCACGAACAGCACGAGCACGGCGACCGCGCCGCACACCGGTCCGGCGAGGAGCGACCCGATCGCGAAGACGTACACGAATGCCGCGCTCCCGGCGAGCGCGTCGACGAACCGCAGGCCGAACTCGTCGTGCGGCAGCAACCCCGCCTCGATCGGCAGGGCGACCATCCAGAATTTCAGCGGAGGTTTTTCGAGAAAGGCGACGTTCTCGTTCGGGCTGCTCTTGGGCGCGAGCCAGTCACCCGATTCGAGGATCCGATCGACGGCGAACGAGTAGATGGCTTCGTCGTTCTCGAGATCGTCGCCGCCGAGACCGACGAAGAGCGGCAGGCAGAAGGCGACGAGGATGAGCGCCAGCCAGAGGCGGCTCAGCCTCAGGCCTTGATGCAAGTGACGAGCGACCAGATCCTCGGAATATTGACCTTCTCGATGGAGACTGGCTCGAGCTCGGCCTGCGCGAGAAATCCTGGCAGGTCGAGATCAGACTTGAAGCCGATGTGCACGGTGAAGGGCGAGATCGCGCGCTCGATCCAGGCCAGCAGCCGGTTCGGGCTGCGGAAATGGTTGAGGAAGATGATCTTGCCTCCCGAGCGGCAGACGCGGCTCATCTCGCGTGCGACCGCGACCGGATCGGGCACGACGCTGATCAGGTACGGCGCGTAGACGATGTCGAAAGAGCCGTCGGCGAACTTCAGGTCGGCGGCGTCCATCTCGACCAGCCGCACGTTCGCAGTCCCCTTGCGGGCGACCCGCTCGCGCGCCTTCTCGAGCATCGAATCGGAGAGGTCGATGCCGGTGACCGCGCAGTCGCGCGGATACAGCGTGGCGTTGATGCCGGTGCCGACGCCCACCTCGAGCACACGATCCCCCGCCTTGATGCCCATGCGCTGGATGGCCTGAAGCCGTCCGGGATGCAGCGTGGGACCGAAGGTGAAGTCGTAGATGGAGGCGAGGTTTTCGTAGACGCGGGCGACGAAGTCGTTCTCGACGGCGGTCACCGACAGCGCGCGCGTGGCGACGTCGGACCCGACGATCTCGTCGTGCTCGGGCTGCGGCGACTCGAATAGCGGCATCAATAGCCTCGGCGATATCGGGTCAGTCGCGTCCTGACCCCTGAATCAAGCCCTGTACGCGCACAGACGGGCCGGTAAGGACTATACATCTGGTCCGTCAACGAAGTCCATCAAGGACAGCCAGCGCGGCGTCGATGTTCCCGGTCTGCGTCGACACCTGGATTCCCTGGACGGCATGACGCAGGCCGGCGGCGATCTCGCGTGCGATCGCGATCCCTTCGGCGGCCGCGGCGGCCTGACCGTCGGCCCGCCGCATCCGCTCGAGCAGCGGATCCGGGACGCGGACCCCCGGCACCTCGTTGGCGATGAACTCGGCGTTGCGCGCCGATTCGAACGGGAACACCCCGGCGATGATCGGCAGCCGCGCCGAGTCGATCCGTTCGAGAAAGCGCTCGAAGCCGCCGAGGTCGAACACCGGGCGGGTGATCACGAACTCGGCGCCGGCCTCGACCTTGTACTCGAAGCGGCGCAGCTCCTCGTCGAGGTTCGCGGCGGCGGGGTTGACCGACACGCCGATGTGGAACGCCGTCGGCGCGCCGATCGGCTGGCCGCCGAGGTCGCTGCCGCGGTTGAGCCGCGTGACGAGGTTCGTGAGCCCGATGGAGTCGACGTCGAACACCGCGGTCGCGTCAGGGTAGTCGCCGACGCGGCCAGGGTCGCCGGTGATGAGCAGCAGGTTGCGCAGCCCGATCGCGTGAGCGCCGAGCAGATCCGACTGGATCCCGACCAGGTTGCGGTCGCGGCAGGCGTAGTGCAGCACCGTTTCGATGCCGGCCTGCTGCTCGACCAGCACGGCGAGCGCGAGGGCACTCAGCCGGGCGCCCGACCGGAGCCCATCGGGGATGTTCACCACGTCGACGCCGTACCGCTTCAGCTCGCGCGCGCGCTGGATGGCCGGCTCCGCCTCGTAGCCGCGCGGCGGCAGCAGCTCGACGCCGAGCACGAAGGTCCCGCGCGCCAGCTCGCGCGCCAGCCGCGACTTCTGCTCGCGCGGCACCGGCGGCGCGACGATGCCCGGCTCCACCGGCGTGAGCGCCGGCTTCGATTCGCGCGTCTCGACGTGCGTCGACGGCGTCGCCCCGCGCACCGCCGACTTGATCTGCCGGATGTGCTCCGGGGTCGTCCCGCAGCAGCCGCCGACCACCTTGACGTTGTGCAGCATGAAGCGGCGCGCGTACGACGCCATGTAGTCCGGGGAGCAGAGATAGATGTTCCGCCCCTCCACGTCGCGCGGCTTGCCGGCGTTCGGCTGGGCCGAGAGCTTCAGCGAGGTCACCGCTTCCATGCGCTCGATCGTCTCGAGCATCGGTCCCGGGCCAACCGCGCAGTTCACGCCGATGATCGTCGCGCCGCGCTTTTCGAGCTCGGGGGCGAACCGCTCGGGCGGCGTGCCGTCGAGCGTGTTGCCGTCCTCCTCGGTCGTCATCTGCGCGATGATCGGCAGGTCGCTCAGCGAGCGGACCGCGTCGATCGCCGCGCCGATCTCGTTCAGATCGCGGAACGTCTCGAGGATGAACAGGTCGACGCCGCCGTCGAGCAGCGCCTGCGCCTGCTCGGTGAAGTACGCCCGCGCCTCGTCGACGCCGGTCTTGCCCCACGGTTCGATGCGGATTCCGAGCGGACCGATCGCGCCGGCCACGTAGGCGCGGCCGTTGGCCGCGCGGCGGGCGATCTGCACGCCGGCGACGTTGATCTCCCGCAGCTTGTCGGCCAGGCCGAACGAGGCGAGCTTCACGCGGTTCGCGCCGAACGTGTTGGTTTCGAGGATGTCCGCGCCGGCGAGCACGTACTCCTGATGGACCGCTTCGACGAGCGGCGCCTGCGTCAGGTTCATCGCGTCGAAGCTCTTGTTGATGAACACGCCGCGCGAGTACAGCATCGTGCCCATCGCCCCGTCGCAGACGAGCACGCGCTCACGAATCGCGTCGAGAAAAGGTGTCATAGAAAACTGTCAAAAAGCACCAACACGGACACGCACGGCGGCGAACGACGCCTTCACGGACACGCACGGCTCCCGAAAGAGGCCGCACCGTGTTGTCCGTGGGCACGCATTAGATCCGTGTCCGCCGTGTTTGAATCTTCTTTCACGTATCCTGCCGTTCGCAGCGGAACGTCGCGGCGTCGATGAGCAGGTACGACTTGGTCACGACGTCCAGACCGATCGAGCGGACCCCCTGGCGCACCGAGTCGGTGAACTCGTGATGGTGCCCGAACAGGTGCAGCCGCGGACGCATCGAGGCGAGCACTTCGTTGATGACCGTCTTCCCGGCGTCGATGCGGCGTCCGGCGGGATAGAACGGGCGCGGCGCTTCGTGCGTGAGGAAGACGTCGATCCCGGTCAATGCCTTGCAGGCGAACACCTCCTCGCGCACGAAATGACGCCGCTTGTCGTCGCGGCTCTTCCCCAGCTTCATCGTCCCGCCGCTGACCCGCTTGCCCCGCGACGGCGGCAGCATCGACACCGGCGAGTGATACCAGCTCGGGGCGAAGGTGCCGCCGAGCGCGGCCACTTTCCAGGGCCCGACCTCGTAGGGGCCGCCGTTGGGCAGGTAGTGCAGCGTCGGCGCCGGCGGCTTCCCCGCCATCGCCTGCGCGATGACGTCGAAGTCCTCGTTGTTCCCCTTGATCCAGTAGATGGGGCGCGGCGGCGCGAAGTACTCGCCGTCGTTGCTCGCCACGTCGCCGACCTGGACCCAGAACGGCACGTCCGGGTGCCGCGACATGATGTCGACGACCGCGTCGAACGCACCGTGAATGTCACCGAGCGCGCCAATCTGCATGTCGGTTGAAGGCAGCAGGGGCAGGTCGAACGTCAGTCAGGCGCGAGGCCGATCCCGTCAGCCGTGCGCGCTCGTCGTCGCCGGCACCAGCAGGTCGGTCTTGTCCCAGACGAAGTCGCTCTTGCTGTAGACCGCCAGCTCGTAGTCCTTGCCCATGAAGATCGCGCCGACCGGGCAGGCTTCCTCGCAGTACCCGCAGAAGATGCACCGCGTCTTGTGGATCTGGTACACCGACGCGTAGCGCGGGCCCGCCTGCACGGTGCCATCGTTCTCGGCCGGTTCCAGGTAGATCGCGTCGGCGGGACAGGCGACCGAACAGAGACCGCACGCGACGCACTTCTCGAGGCCGTTCTCGTCCCGCATCAGCACCTGCTTGCCGCGGTACTTCGGGAACACCGGAACCTTCTCGTCCGGGTAGTTCACCGTGATCGGCTTCTTGAAGAGATGCTTGAACGTGGTGGCGAACCCGACGATCAGAGGACGAATCACAGCCATTGCTCTCAGTTTACCCCGCCGATAAGATCGAGTAAATCGAGGATGCCCGGCCCACAGTTTCTCTCAGCCGAGCAGGTGCTCCTCACGACGCTGGTCGTGAAGCTGGCGGTCATGGCGGCCCTGGCCACCATGCTGGTCCGCTATCGCCGGTTCCGGCACATCCTGATTTTCGAGCGCCGTGGCTGGGGGGATCGCCTGATTCTGGCACTCGCCCTTGGCCTGCCGCTGACGGCCGGCGTCGCCTCGCGCCTGCTCTTGAACTATAACGCCGCCGATCTGACGCTCGAGGGCGCCTTCGTCGTCGGTCTCATCGCGGGACCGTACACCGGAGCGATCGTCGGCCTGCTCGTCGGGCTGCCGCCGCTCGCCAACGGCGAGATCATCGCGCTCCCCTTCGCCGTCGGATGCGGCTTCGCCGGAGGCGGCCTCCGCGAACTCTGCCCGAAGGAAGCGATCTGGCACTTCTCCCCGTTCGTCGTCTCGCGGCTGCCGGTGCGCATCTGGCACATGCTGCGGCAGCGGCAGATCGACTGGCAGGTGATCCTCCTCATCGCGCCGGTCGGCCTCGAGCTGATCCGGCAGGCGCTCGGATTCCGCTGGAGCGCGACGCACCGGCTGTTCTACCTGCACCCGGAGCCCTTCTGGACGATTGCCGTCATTCTCGTCGCGACCGTCGTGACCGTCGCCACCCCGATCAAGATCTGGAACAACGCGCGGATCGAACACCGGCTCGAGGAGCAGGAGAAGCTGTTGCTGGCGGCGCGCATCGAAGCGCTGTCGAACCGCATCAACCCGCACTTCCTGTTCAACACGCTGACGTCGATCTCCTCGCTCATCCGCACGCAGCCCGACACGGCGCGCGTCCTGATCACCAAGCTCTCCGGGCTGCTGCGCAAGCTGATGCGGAGCACCGACCACTTCGTGTCGCTGCGAGAGGAGCTCGAGTCGATCGACCAGTACCTCGACATCGAGGTGGTCCGCTTCGGGCCGCAGCTGCAGGTCGTCAAGGACATCAGCCCCGACACGCTCGACCTCATCGTGCCGAGCATGCTGCTGCAGCCGATCATCGAGAACTCCATCAAGCACGGGCTCTCGCGCAAGGTCGGCGGCGGACGCATCACGATCCGCACGGCGCGGCGCGGCGATCGCTCGCTCATCGAAGTCGAGGACGATGGGCTCGGGATGACCGAGGAGCGCTTGAAGGAGGCGCTCGAAGGGGGGATCGGGTTGAGCAACGTGAACGAACGGCTGCGGACCATTTACGGCGCCGCCTGCACGCTGAAGCTGTCGAGCCGGACCGGCAGGGGGACGTCGGTGAGCGTGGAGATTCCGGATCTCACGCTGCCGGAACGGATATCGGCATGAGCGATCTCAAGGCAGTGCTCGTCGACGACGAGCCGCTGGCGCGCGAGGAGCTCGGCTTTCTGCTCGGCCAGCTCGGAGGCGTCGACGTGATCGGCCAGGCCGGCAACGGCATCGAAGCGGTCGAAACGATCGACCGGCTGCAGCCCGACGTCGTCTTCCTGGACGTGCAGATGCCCGGCCTCACCGGCTTCGAGGTGGCGCGTCGCCTGCTGGACAATGAGGCGGGCGCGCAGATCGTCTTCGTGACCGCGTTCGATCAGCATGCGATCGAGGCGTTCGAGGTGAACGCCGTCGACTACCTGCTGAAGCCGGTCGACCCGTTGCGCCTCGACACCGCCCTGCAGCGTGCGCGACGCCGGATCGCGGCGGAGCGGCAGGTGCTGGCGGGCGACGGTGGCGGGTCGGCGCTGGCGACCGATCAGCTGGAGAAGATCCTCCAGCTCGTGAGCGAGCGCCAGAGCCGCCGCGAGCGGCTGGCCATCAAGGTCGGCGAACGGCTGCTGCTCGTGCAGGCCGAAGAGATCATCCATGCGTCGCTGGCGGACGACACCATCACCATCATGACGAGCCAGTACACCGGCACGTCGAACTACCGCACGCTCGACGAGCTGCAGGCGCGGCTCGACCCGAGCGTCTTCTGGCGGGTGCACCGGTCGCACCTGGTGAACATCAACAAGATCAAGGAGATCGTCCCGTGGTTCAGCCGGAACTACATCCTGAGAATGAAGGACGAGAAGGCGACGGAGATTCCCGTCAGCCGCACTCAGACCCGACGGCTCAGGGAGTACCTGAAGATCTGAGCGCATCGGCGGTCGCACAGCCGTCCGGCGCGGACCACGCGGTCGCGTCCGCAGATCCTGCGCTCGCGGAGGCGCCCGTGGAGCCGACGCTGTCGCACGACCCGTCGATGCCGGCCTTCGGGCGCCAGGCGGTCCCCGTTCCGGCCGCCATCCCGCTCCCGACGACGACGCTGCCGCAGCGCCGGCCGATGTCGAAGGTGCAGCAGGTGCAGGAAGAGCTCGTCGCCTGGGTGAAGACGCTCTTCTCGGCGGCGGTCTACGCGATCCTGATCGTCACCTTCGGCTTCCAGGTCGCGCGCGTCGAGGGGCAGAGCATGGCCCACACGCTCGAGGACCAGGATCGGCTCATCGTCAACAAGCTGGTGTACCGGATCAGCGAGCCGCGCCGCGGCGACATCGTGATGCTCTATTACCCGCTGAACCCGGACAAGTCGTTCGTCAAGCGGGTGATCGCCGAGGAAGGCGACAGCGTGCGCATCGTCGACGGACGGGTGTACGTCAACGACATCCCGCTGCAGGACGATTACGTCGCCGCGGAGTTCCGCAGCCACGACGACTGGGGGCCGGAGGTGATTCCCGAAGGCTACTACTTCGTGATGGGCGATCACCGGAACAACAGCTCCGACAGCCGTCACTGGGGCATGGTTCCCAAGAAGTACATCATCGGGAAGGTGCAGCTGCGCTGGTGGCCCGTACCGACGGCGCGTGTCTTCTGAGCGGTACGCCGACGTCGGACGCGTCCTCACGCGCGTCCTGATCCTCAACCTGGTGGTGGCGGCCGCCAAGATCGCGTTCGGCTACGCGAGCGGCGCCATCAGTATCCTGTCGGACGGCTTCCACTCGCTGACCGACACCGCGTCGAACGTCGTCGGGCTCGTCGGCATCGCCGCCGCCCGGCGTCCGCCCGACGCCGATCATCCCTACGGTCATCGCAAGTACGAAACGGTCGCCGCCATCGCCGTGGTCGGCTTCCTGGCGCTCGTGATGCTCGAAGTGCTGCGCCACGCGTTCGACCATCTGACGGGGCGGACCGCGCCGCCCGAGATCTCGTCGACCGGCATCCTGGTGATGGCGGTCACCGTGGCGGTGAACGTCCTGGTCGTGCGATACGAGACCGCCGCGGCCGAGCGGCTGGGCAGCGAGATCCTCATGGCCGACGCGACGCAGACACGCGGCGACGTCTGGTCGTCGCTGACCGTCATCGTCGCGCTCGCGGGCGCGCGCGCCGGCTGGCCGATCCTCGATCCGATCGCGGCGCTCGTCGTCGCGGCGTTCATCGGGCGCGCGGGCTATCAGATCGCGACGACCACGACGAAGATCCTGAGCGATCGGATCGTGATGTCGGAGTCCGACATCGAGCAGGTGGTGATGAGCGTCGACGGCGTGCTCGGGTGTCATCAGATCCGTACGCGCGGCTCCTCCGATCACGTGTTCCTCGACTTCCACGTGTGGCTGCCGCCGGACATGCGGCTCACCGACGCCCACGACATCTCGCACGTCGTGAAGGACCGGCTGATGACGCGCTATCCGCAGATTGCCGACGCGATCATCCACCTCGAGCCGCCGCCGCGCGGCTGAGTTCGCCTGTAAGATCGCGGGGCACTCGAAGGGTGCAGGGTGCGTAGAGGGTGCTGGGTGCTGGGTGCAGGGTGCCGTAGAGGGTGCTGGGTGCAGGGTGCAACGTGCAGAGTGCTGGGTGCTCGGACTGGGTGCCGAGTGCAACGTGCAGAGTGCTGGGTGCTGATGCTGCAGGGTGCTGCCGGGGTGCTCAGTGTTGAAGTCGCATCTCGCGTCGTAGTGTCCGGCTTCAGCCGGACCCAGCCCCACCTGCCTTACCCGCCCTTCCTGCCCCTCCCGCCCTTCCCGCCCTTCCAGACCTTCCCGCCCTTCCAGACCTTCCCGCCCTTCCAGACCTTCCCGCCCTTCCAGACCTTCCCGCCCTTCCAGACCTTGCCCGCCCCTCCCGCCCGTTTTATTTGCGCGTGATCCTGATCTCGAACACGCGGGGCCAGAGCTTGCCGGTGATGAACAGGCGGTCGGCCGCTTCGTCGTACGCGATGCCGTTGAGGACGTCGGTCGTTTCGCGCTCGCGGGCCGGGAGCAGGCCGCGGAGATCGATATAGCCGTTCACCTTTCCGCTGGCCGGATCGATCCGCGCGATGTAGTCGGTCTGCCAGACGTTGGCGAAGATCTCCCCCTTCACCACCTCCAGCTCGTTCAGGTTCTTCAGCGGCGCCCCGGCGGCGGTGACGCGCAGGCGGCGCCGCTCGGCGAACGTCGCAGGATCCAGGTAGCGGAGGAACTCGGTGCCGTCGCTCATGATGAGCGACGTCTTGTCCTGCGTGAGGCCCCAGCCCTCTCCCCGGTACCGGAACTGCCGCCTCGGGGCGAACGTCTGCCGGTCGTAGACGAACGCGATGCCCGACTGCCAGGTGAGCTGAAACAGCTCGCTGCCGCGGACGGTGATCCCCTCACCGAAATAGGCCGCCGGCAGATCGCGCTTCTGCAGCACCTCGCCCGTTTCAATCTTCACCTTGCGGATCGTCGACCGGCCGTTCAGGCCGGTCCCTTCATAGAAAACGCCGTCGACGACCTGCAGCCCCTGCGTGAACGCGTCGCGATCGTGCGGGTAGCTGTGGACGATGGTGTAGCCGAAGATGGGCAGCGATGCGCCCGACTGCCACGCCGCGAACCCGGGACGACGCGCACCGATCATGACCAGTCCCGCGAGGAAGAAGATGCCGAGCCACCGGGCGGCTGTTGCAGGTCTCACGATTCGATGATTGTACGATTTCACGTCGTCGCGACAGCTGTATTCGACCTGAGGCGAGGAGCGTTTTCCCGCCGCGCGGCGGCAGGACCGCCGGCGACCGTAATCGCAGCGAGCACTCGGGTCGTTGGCGGCACCGTCGAGCGCCGCGATGCGCGCGTCAGCGGACGAACGTGCCGCTCTTGCCGCCGGTCTTCTTTATCAGGCGGATCCGCCCGATGACCATGCGCTTGTCGACCGCCTTCACCATGTCGTAGACCGTCAGCGCGGCGACGGCCACGGCCGTCAGCGCCTCCATCTCGACGCCGGTCTGCGCCGACGTGCGGACGCGCGCCTCGATGTCGTAGCCGGTCGCGGTCGGGATGAGCTCGACGTTCGCGCTCGAGATCGGCAGCGGGTGACAGAGCGGGATGAGCGCCGAGGTCTGCTTCGCCGCCATGATGCCCGCCAGCCGCGCCGCCTGGAGCGGATCGCCTTTCTTGATCGCGCCGCTGCGCACCTGGCTCAGCGCCTCGCGCGACATGCGGATCGACCCGCGCGCGACCGCCTCGCGCACCGTCACCGGCTTGTCGCCGACGTCGACCATCGTGACGCGTCCCTTCGCGTCGACGTGGGACAGCTTCGCCGCCGCGCGCGTGCGCTTCGCCATCATTCTGCCTTCGGCGCCAGATCGCCGTTCGCGAGATAGAACGACAGGCTCTCGAGCGAGACGGTCAGGTCGACCCCCTTGACCTTCACATCATCGGGGACCTTGAGCGTCCCGGGCGAGAAGTTCAGGATCGCCTTCACCCCCGCCGCCACCACCATGTCGGCCACGCGCTGCGCCGACGGTCCCGGAACCGCCAGGACCGCGATGCTGACGCCGTCACGCTTCACGTAGCGCCGCAGATCGGCGATGTCGTAGATCGGCACGCCGGAACGCGACTGCTGGCCGATCTTCTCGGAGACGGTGTCGAACAGCGCCGCGATCTCGAAGCCCTCCTGGCGAAACCCGGTGTAGTCCGCGAGCGCCAGCCCCAGGTTGCCGGCGCCGACGATGGCGACGCGAAGACGGCGATCGAGGCCGAGGATCTGCCGCAGGTGCCGTTTGAGGTCGCGGACGTAGTAGCCGACGCCGCGCACGCCGAACTCCCCGAAGTACGCCAGGTCCTTCCGGATCTGCGCCGCGTTCAGGTGGAACTGCTCCGCCAGGAGCTGCGACGAGATCGTCCGCGTGCCGACGGCTTCCAGCTCCGTCAGGCAACGGAGATACACCGATAGCCGGTTTGTCGTCAGTTCCGAGACCTGGTCGGCCTGCTGCCGATTCCTGGGGGATCGCCCCCCTGCCTTGTTCAGTTCTTTCACAAGCGACGGAAGATTGTAGCAAAGTGCCGTGCTAATATCCGGTGCGATGCGGCGCCCCGCTGCGGATCCGGTCCAGGACGAGGCAGTGGCGACGTTGCCGCCCGTCTTCGAACCCTACGTTCCCGCCAGCGCGTCCCCCGCCGAGTTCACGTTCAAAGCGGTCGTCATCGGCGCCCTCTTCGGCCTGTTGTTCGGCGCGTCGACGGTCTATCTCGGGCTGCGCGCCGGTCTCACCGTCAGCGCGTCGATTCCGATTGCGGTCCTCGCGATCTCGGTGCTGAAGCGGCTCGGCGGCTCGACGATTCTCGAGAACAACATCGTCCAGACGATTGGATCGGCCGGCGAATCGGTTGCCGGCGGTGTCGTCTTCACGGTCCCGGCGCTCATCTTCCTCGGCTCGGGAGCGAGCTATTTCAACTACTTCCAGATCACGATGCTCGCCCTCGTCGGCGGCGCTCTCGGCACGCTGATGATGGTGCCGCTGCGGCGCGCGCTGATCGTGAAGGAGCACGGCGTCCTCCCCTATCCCGAAGGGACCGCCTGCGCGGAGGTGCTCGTGGCCGGCGAGCGCGGCGGCAGGCTTGCGACGCTCGTGTTCAGCGGGCTCGGCGTCGGCGCCCTGTGGAAGGCGCTGTCCTGGATCTTCAACCTGTTCAGGACCGAGATCGGCTACTCCGCGCCCCGAACGGGACAGTTTCCCAACGCGACGCTGAACGTCGACCTGTCGCCCGAGTACCTCGGCGTCGGCTACGTGATCGGACCACGCATCGCCGGAACGATGTTCGCCGGCGGCGTGCTGTCGTGGCTGGTGCTGCTGCCGCTGCTCTCGATTCTCGGGGCCGCGCTGACGACGCCGCTTCCGCCGATCCATCCCAACTTCGCGAACAACCCTGCGACCGGCCGGCCGTTTCTGCTGTCGGAGATGGCGCCGGGCCAGATCTGGAGCGCCTACATCCGCTACATCGGCGCGGGCGCGGTGCTCGCATCGGGCCTCATCACGCTGGCGCGCACCATCCCGACGATCGTGAGCTCCGCGATCGAGGGGATGCGCGGCTTCGGCGCGGGCGCCGGAACGGCCGTCGCGCGGACCGAGCGCGAGATCCCGATGCCGGCGGTGCTCATCGGCACGCTGGTCATCGCGCTGGTGCTGACGCTCGCGCCCGGCATGCCGCTGCAGGGCAACATCCTGGCGGCGATCCTGACGATCGTGTTCGCGTTCTTCTTCGCCACCGTGTCGTCGCGCATCACCGGGCTGATCGGCACCTCTTCCAACCCGATCTCCGGGATGACGATCGCGACGCTGATCCTCACCTGCCTCCTCTTCGTCGCGCTCGGGTGGACGGGCGATGCCTACGGCGCGGGCGCGCTCTGCGTCGGCGCGGTCGTCTGCATCGCGGCAGCCAACGCCGGAAACACCTCCCAGGACCTGAAGACCGGCTACATCGTCGGGGCGACGCCGCTGTACCAGCAGCTCGGGCTGCTCGTCGGCGTGATCGCGTCGGCCCTGTCCATCGGCGTGACGACGCTGTACCTGCACCGCGTGTTCGTCATCGGCTCGGAAGCGATTGCCGCGCCGCAGGCGACGCTGATGGCGACGATCATCAAAGGGCTGCTCAGCCAGAACCTGCCCTGGGGGCTGGTGCTGGTCGGCGTGTTCGTGTCGCTGACGCTGGAGCTGTGCGGCATCAAGTCGCTGTCCTTCGCGGTCGGCTCGTACCTGCCGATTGCGACGACGGCGCCGATCTTCGCCGGGGGCCTCGTCCGCTGGTGGGTCGAGCGGAGCACCGGCGCCGCCGAGGAGTCGGAGCTTGGCGCCGGCACGCTCTTCAGCTCGGGGCTGATTGCCGGCGGGTCGATCTGCGGCATCCTGTTCGCGCTCCTGGTCGGCACGCAGACGATCGGTCCGTTCCAGGCGATCGGCAACGCCGTTCCCTGGTTCCACACCGATACGGTCGTGGCGCAGATCGCCAGCGCTCTGCTCTTCCTCGCGCTCGCCGTCATCACGGCGCGGGTCGCGAGGCGTAAGATCGTGTAGCCGGACGCCCGAGGCGTCAGCGGCGACTGCCATGAAGCGTCTCCTCCTGCTGCTCCTGCTCGTCGCGGTCTCGGCCTCGGCCCAGACAGGCGCGACGCGGCGCGCCACGAACACCGACGCGCTGGCGGCGTATCCTTCCTTCTTCCACCTGCGCCCCGTCGTGGTCGTCGGCGACCTGAAGCTGCTCGACACCGGCGAACTGCGTCTCACGACCGACGACGTGTCGGTGCGCGTGGTGTACGAGGGGAGCACCCCCGACGGCCTCGCGGAGGTGCGCGGCGAGTTCTGGGATCTCGGCAAGTTCAACGCCGACGAGCCTCGGCTCGCCGGCTACGATCTGCGCCGCACCTTCGGCATCGATCCCGAGGGACCGTGGCCGCGATCCGGCCAGGTGACGGCGCTGGTGGCGTCGGCGGTGACGAAGGCCGAGACGCCGTCGGCGCCGAGCATCCGCAACATCGTGCTGCACCCGTCGCGGTATCTGGAGCAGAAGGTGACCGTCGTCGGTCAGTTCGGCGGGCGCAACCTGCTCGGCGAGCTGCCCGATGCGCCGGCGCAGAGCCGATGGGACTTCGTCGTGCGATCGGCCGACGCGGCGCTGTGGGTGACGAACCTGAGGCCGCGCGGGAAGGATTTCGAGCTCGCGCTCGACACGCGCATCGACACCGGGCGCTGGATCGAAGTGTCGGGCACGCTGCGGCAGGGGCGCGGGCTGCAGTGGCTGGACGCCGGCGACGGGGGCAGCATCGCGATTGCGCAGCCGCCGCGCGACGTGCCGGCGCAGCCGGCGATCCGCGTGCCCGCCGCGCCGCCCCCGGAGGTCGTCTTCAGCGCACCGACCGGCGGCGAGACCGACGTCCTGCCGACGACGAACGTGCGGATCCAGTTCTCGCGAGACATGGATCCGTCGACGTTCCGGAACCGGATCCGCGTGCGCTACGCGAACGCCGCGGCGCCGGCAATCACGTTCACGACGAACTATCTTCCCGGCACGCGCGTCCTCGAGATCCGGTTCACCGCGCCGCTCGAACGGTTCAACGGCGTGATCGTCGAGCTGCAGGAGGGGATCCTCGGTACCGACAAGCAGCCGCTCGCGCCGTGGCAGCTCCGGTTCGACACGTAACGCTCGAAGCTGCCGAATTCGAATCCGTCTGAATATTGACCTGCTGAGCCAAGACCGCTCAACTGGCAACCCATCAGGACCTGCCCTGCTCTCGCCTTGCACCGTGGGCCAGAACCGTATGGCGCGGACTGCTAACGAGCGCCTCGACCGTCAGGGTGAGCTCGCCACAGCGGGACGCTATATCCGACCATGCCTTGGACGTCGTGCGACCAGACCCGGACGCCGACCACCCACGGCACATCCTCGCCAAGCCACCGCCCCAGCCGTGCGGCCACCAACACGCCCACGCCCCCAGCGTGCGGTCCGGCGCCGGTCCCCACCAGCAGCCAATCGAGCGACGGGACATTCACGAAAACGTTGGGTCCAAGGAGATGCCGTCCCAGCGCACGCGATCCCGAAAACGTGTCGCTGTCCAGGCCGAGTCCCGCAATCAGGCCGGCGACGCGAACACGTGGTTTCGGCGCCGGCGGGTCCAGTCCCCAATCGAGACCTGCCAGAGGATTCGGCGACGCCGGCAACGGGCGCACCAGCCAGCCACCGAGCAGCGTGCCTCGCGTCGTCGCCTGAGAATCGCCGTCCTTGAGTGCAACGTTCCTGATCAGGACCATGCCGTCCGGAACGAACGGCAGCCGCCCGCCGGACACGCTCCCGCTGCCGGTTGACAGCGGATAGTCGGCTCCGCCCGGGGTCGACGCTGCGAAACGCCAGGTCTGGTCCTGCGGCAGCTCGTCGTCGAACCAGTCGCGGGACAGGCCGACGAACTTCAAGTCGAGAGCGGCGGTTACACCATCGACGCTGACTGCGGGACACGTCACCCAGTTCCCGTCGCCGAGCCAGTCGACCGGCACCGGGCTGGCGGTCGTTTCCGGCGTTCTGCCGCCGGCCGACGCCTTGCCGAATGCGGTGTCCCGCCGCTGCCACCGCGGCCCGGGCCAAGCCTCGTCAGCAGATCGAATCGCTTCCAGCTGGCTCTCGATCTCCGCACGGTGTCCGCGCACGTTCCAGGCATCCAGAGCCTGGGCCATGGCTGTCTTCGCTTGTTCCGAACCAGAGGCAGCCGCGTCCTGGGCAGTCGCGTACTCGTGCGCCAGCTGGCGGTATAGCTCGAAGCGCCGCGAATACTGCCGATCTCGATTGAGCCGCCACAGCTTGTCCCAGAGTGTACGCCGGTACAGGAGCTGACGCTCCGCACGCCTGCGCGCCGCCAGCTGCTCGGCAGTCGGCGTCACCAGCGCGGTCTCGCGGTTGGACAGCGCCGACGCGTAGGCTTGCGAAATTGAAATCGTGCGATCCCGCAGGACGATGCGGTCGAGCAGCTTCGCGCGAGCCCTGGCGCCGCTCTCGCTACCCTCCACCACCTGTTCGTCGATGGGTACGTAGAACGCCGGCGAGACCAGCTGCCGTTCGGGAGTCGGCGCCAGGCAGCCGCCGATGGCGTTGCGCAGCGCTTCGGCCGGCCGCGACTGCGCCCGGACCGGCGCGGTTGCGACGACGGCGATGCACCACAGGAAAAGAAGGCACCGGACCATGACGGGTCAGCGTCGCTCGCCGCTGTGAAACGCCCCGAGCAGTTCCTTCGCCCTCTCGCTCATCTGGTCGCTTTCGAGCGTCTTGGCGCGCGTCAGCGTGTCCCTGGACTGCGTCCACTTGTAGTCAGTCAGGTTGGGATTCGGACTCTTTGGCAGGATCTCCACGAAAAAGCCGATGATTTGCGGCGACACGAACGACAGCTCGTTGCCGTTGGCGACCGCCTTGGTGTAGGTGTTCGAGTCCGCAGTGTTGGTTCGGCCGCCGAAGGAGAACGGTCCCCACCCGATCGAGCCGCCAGCGCTCGTCTTCTGATCGAACGTGGTTTTCAAGTCCGAGCTCCAACCGCCCTTGATCTTGACGTTCCTCGCCAGCAGCACACCGGTGGGCAGGTACGGCATGATGACGTCTGGGCTCGTCGGTACCGGCGTGCCGTCGGAGATCAACTTGTGCCTGTCCGGGGCGCTGGCCAGCCACCGCCACGCATCGGAGTAGAACACCGCTGACGTCATCCACGGCCGATCGAGGATCACGGTGGTCAGATCCATCGACAGGGTGTACTGGCTGACGTCGAGCTTGAAGAACGTGCGGTTCTCCTCGTGGCTGTAGTCGGCCCCCACGCTCCACAGGCCCCAGCCAGCTGACAATCCGCCGCTGGTGCTGGTATGGCTCGAGCTGGTTGTCTGCTCGAGCTCCTTCTGATCGGTCGCGAGCTTCGTCCAGTCATCGGTGGTCGAATACCAGTTCTTGTACGACGGGTACGAATCGTAAATCCCGAAGCGCTGGCCGCCGGTCGTCCTGGTGTTGGTCAGGAACTGGTCACTCAGCTCGCCCCACCAGACGTTAGGGTTCAGGTGCTCGTAGGTATCGATGGTGGCCTTGGCCGCAATCATGTCGTTCTTGTTCCCAATCAGCCGGTAGTCCTCCTCCGCTCTCTGCAGCGCATCGACGAGAGTCGCCGACGGTTCAGAGTCGGGATTCGCCCGGCGATAGGTTTCGATGTCGCTGACCGCCTTGGCGAGTGCCGTGCGCCTGTCCTGGAATGCCTTGAACTGATCGGAGTAGACCCGCTTCTGCGGATCGGCAAAAACGACGGCACGCGCCGCGGTGAGGAGCGCCTGCTGTTCGGCCGTAGGCTGGATGGTCGGCGGCTCCTTGTACGTGAGCACGCGCTGATACACGTCGGTGACCCGTTCGTTCTTCCAATGTGCGACCCACGTCGGGGTCAGCACGCGGTCGAGCATCCGCGAGAGTCGCGCCTGGTCCTGCGGTTTGGTGAGATCGAGCCTCGGGTCAACCAGTATGCCGGGATTCAGCAGCACCAGATAGCTGCCGCCGGTCACCGGATCGTTGCTCCCGACGCCGACCACCGACTCAATCTTGGTGAACAGCTTCTTCATGATTTCGACGTTCGGATCGTCGGCTGCGCTCACGGTCGCAGTCAGAAGACCGATGCCGAGGCACAGAGCCAAGACGCATTTCAAGGTACGCATCCAACTAACCTCCATCGGCGGCTAGAGAGCCGCCATTCCGGCTATTTCCATTCGAGACGCTCGTCGGGATCTGGCGCGCGCGCGACGACCGTGCAGTACCAACCCACGATCTGGACCTCGTCGACGGCAAAGCCTCGTCGCAGGCGCCGTGCGGCGAAGAAGCGTTCCTCAGGGCTCTGCAGGTATCGACCTGACGTCGCAAACGGACCCCAGCTCGACGCCTGGCCGGCGCGTATGCGATCGCGCAGCGCTCGCAACTCAGCGGCGCTGAAATCACCCTGGACCTCGACGTGCCGCACCAGAAGGACGTGGGTCGGCAACAGCGGCATCAGTTCACCGGACGCGGCCGTGTCGCCGCCAGACACCGGTGGATGTCCTGGCGGCCAGCGCCAGATGCGATCGGCCAGAACCCCTTCGTCGAGCCAGGGACGATCGAGGGGAACGACGCGCGCCTCCATGCGAATGGATGCCCGGGTTACTGCGGTCGGAGCGAATGTGTGGGTGGCGCCGCTGCTATCGTCGAAGCGCCACATGGCCCAGCCCGGCTCGGGCGCTACGTGACCCGGCTCGATGCGGGCAGACGGTGTCACGCTGAACTCGAACGTGGTCCAGTCGGTGTCGTTAAGCAGCTCGCCGACGTCGTTGTTCGGCGAGACCGGGTAGTAAGTGCCACTGGCCGAGGCCTCGGCATGCTGAGCGAGTCGCCCCCTGAGCCCATCGCGTCTCTCCTGGGGTGAGGGCACCGCCAGGAGTTCCCGGCGGCCGAGCAGCCGCTCGAATCGAACCTGATCGCCTTTCAGCCGCAGGTCTTCTGCGGCTGCGCGGAGGGCCTCACGCATCTGCGCCGTGCGCTGCTCCTCCGGCGTCGCTTCGAGTCTGGCCGTGAGCTCGTCCAGCGATCGCTTCAGATCGAGGTACTTCCGGTAATCGGGTTTGGGTATCTGCCGTTGAACGTCCGAGTACAGTTCGGCGTTGATCGCGGCCAACTCACGGCGCTGCCCCGCATCCAGCGCGCTGACAGCCCATTCGGACGTTTCGAGAATCTGGGCGTAGACATCGGCAACGGTTCGACCGCTCCATGTGGACAGCCATGCTCTTGACGGAGCCGAGTCGAGGCGGCTGGTGATGGCCGCTGCTTCGGTGCCAGTCAGTTCGTCCCAGGAATCGACGGCGACTCCCGGAGCAGCCACGACGAACGGTGCCTGCGATCCGGCGGCGCCCGGGCCCGCCATGAGGCCGTGCATGGCTTCCATCAAGCGCAGTTGCTGATCGCCCTGCGCCCGTCCTGGAGAGGGAATGCACAACACGACGGCCGCAGCTGCGACGAGTTGCTTCACCATCAGTACCCGCCAAGGAAAGTCCGGTCCCATGCGACAGTAGGTGTCAGCGTCGTTCTGAGCCACCGTGCTCGCCGACCCTCTAGACGGACCGATCGCAGATTTTCCGTTCGCCGGGACGGCGGTTGGAGGACGTCCCTACCCTAAAAAGCGCGAGCGAGTACCGCCCACAGGAGCCTCGACGTCCCCAGACACGTTGCTGCGAAAAGCTGAATACGCGTCCGTCTATGTCCTCGACCGAGCGGTAACGCCCGGTGACGCCACACCCAGGAGGACACAGTGCCGTTTCCCCATGCCCGCACGGTCGCGGCCGTCTTGTTCGCCATCACCACCACGTCCGCGACCGCTCTCGCTCAATCAGCCACGGATAAGGCGTCCCGCGCCGAGACCGTCAAGAGCTCGTTGACGCTGCAACTCGAGTCCGACGGCAAGACGATCGATGTCGCCGTGGACGACGGCCAGCCGGTTCCCCTGAAGAAAGATCAGGTCTTTCTCACCAAGCGCTGGGTTCAGCTGTCGTTTTACCGCATGAACCCCCTGCGCTACATCGCTACCGCAGGTGTCACCGACGCCGACGATCCCGACCAGGCGACGATCGCGAAGCTGATAGATGCCCTTTTGGCGGTGGTCGAGACGGTGAAGCCAGGAATCCAGACTGAGGAAGCGACGAACAACCTTTCGGCCGAGTTCGTGAGGCGTGCACCAGATGGAACACTACCGGAGGCGTGCAGTGAGCTGACGGCGGCGAGCACACTCGCTTCAACGCTCGACACGAACCTGTTCGACGAAGTGTGGCTCCCGTCCACGATCAAGAAGGCGCTCGCGGATTGGGACGGTGTCATCGACTCCGGCCTGAAGGCGCAGAGGAGCGGTCCGTCAGTCGTTGGCGACGTCGCCAGAGACATCGGCCAGTGGCTCGTGACCAAGCAGATCGAGCAGAAGATCGAGCGCGCCGCCAACGCCATCAAAGAGCTGGAGGCACATCTCGCCGAGAACGCGAATGCCGCCGCCAACCAGACCCAGCAAGCCTGTCGCGAAACGACCAGAGGCTGGTATCGGATGTTGCACCTGACCAACCCGGCCGGTCGGTTAACCGAAATCAAGCGCATCGAGGCAAGCATCAGGGAACTCCAGGCGCTGCTCGCGAACACCTACGCGAACGACAACAACTGGGCGCCGCAGTCGACCCACACCTCCTACATCCTCAAACGCATCGTCGAACCGACGCGGGAGAAGATGCAAACCGTCGCCGTCAAGGTCGCGAAGATCGACTACAGCAAGCTCGACGAAGTGACGCCGGTCGTCGTGGCAAAAAGCGAGGAGGTCGCCTCGGCGTCCTTTACGGTGCGGAAGCATTCGCTGCTGATCCCCGAGGTTGGCGTCGGCGCCACGTTCGCGCGGCTGCCGCGGCCAAAGTACGCCACGACGACCAATCCGGACACAGGGAAAACGGTCGTCGACGAAGTGACGGTGGAGGAGACGACAGTGGACCCCACCGTGATGGTCAACTTCGTCTGCCGCTGCGACACCATTCTCACGCCGATGTTCCAGCTAGGCGCGTCCACCGACAAGGATCACCCCGCCATCTTCATCGGTGGTGGCGTGCGACTATTCCACTCGGCGAAGGGCGACTTCGGCATTGGCTATGGCTACGTCAACGCGTGGGTCAAACAGCTCCAGAAGTTGAAGCCTGGCGATGTGGTCAGCGGGCAGGCAGCGCTCGACAAGGACCTGAAATTCCAGCGGCTCGGTGATGGCAAGGCTTTCGACGACGACAGCCGGTGGCACCACTACATTAACCTTCAATACAAGTTCGGGCTGTAGAGGAGACTCCGATGCGCCTCACACGCTTGACGATTGCGACGGCTTTCGTTGCTGCGCTCGCGTCGGCCTGCACGCCCACCCACGAGAACACGACTGATGCATCCAACGCATCGCCCCAGCTTGGCAGTGTTCGGGTCGAGGAACTCCCTTTCGGCACGAGCGTCCGCGTCAAGCCAGGTGCCGGGGGGATGGACGTAATCGAGCTGCCGTTCGGGTCGGTCCTTCGTTCCGCAATCTGGCCAAAGCCGGCTCTCGACGTCTGCTGGGAGAATCCCGGGGACGTCGATCCGAACTACCGCACTCTGGTGAAGCAGGCGGTGGAGGACACGTGGCAAAAGGAATCCAAGCTGCGCTTCGGCGGATGGGCGCAGTGCCAAGCCTCGTCGCTCGGCATACACATTCGTGCGGCTGATGAAGGGCCGCACACGAAGGCGCTCGGCAAATACCTTGATGGGCGCCCGGAGGGAATGGTGCTCAATTTCCAGTTCGCCCGCTGGAGCCAGGGCTGTCAGCAGAAAAAGGAGTTCTGTATCTGGGCTATCGCCGCGCATGAATTCGGACACGCCATCGGTTTTGCGCACGAGCAGAACCGCGCCGACGCGCCGTTCGAATGTCAGAGCGAACGCCAGGGCACCAATGGCGACTGGAATGTGACGTCCTACGACGAACACTCGATCATGAACTACTGCAATACGACGTGGAACAACGACGGCCACCTGAGTCCCCGTGACATACAAGCGGTCACCACGATTTATGGCACCCCATAGATTGCTGACGGTGACGTTCGCCGTGAGTATCTGCGTGCTGACCAGCGCGGAAGATGCCGTGTCGCCGGCGAAGATCTACGCGGCATACAAGAGCGCGGTGCTCAAGGTTACCGCGACCGGCGAACTCTACAACCATGAGCGCGAGCTCTCGACCGGATCGGGGTTCGTCCTGAATCGCGGTGGTCTCGCCGTGACGTCGAACCACGTCGTGTTCGACGAACCGGATAACTACAAAAGCGTCACTATCACGGTTTCGATCGGACCAAATAAAGAGGCAATCCAGCGGCAGGCCACCGTGGTCGCGACCGACAAAACGCACGACATCGCGCTTCTGCAGGTGGACGGGGGCCCGATGCCTGGAGCCGTTCTGCTTGGACAATCGGAGTCGGTCGCGATCGGCGACGAGATCGCCGTCATGGGGTTTCCGCTCAAATATGATCTCAGTATCGTCAGGGGTCTGCTGAGCAGCGCGCCGGCCACGGACAAGTGGCAGACCGATTCCGCATTGAATCGAGGCAACAGCGGCGGGCCGGTGTTCGATCGAACCGGTCAAGTCATCGGCGTCGCGGCGGCCGGTGCGGTGATGGCCGATGGCATTCCCGTCGAAGGCATCAAGTTCCTGGTGCCGATCGATTCATTCCGCGACACCATCGCCCAGGTTCTTCCCCCGCCTGCGCCGCCCGTCTTCACCGGCCGAGGTGCGGCCCGTGGCGCTCCCATCGAAGGTCCGGCAGTGATTTCGGGGCGCGGCCGGGGGACGCTCCCCCCCTTGCCGGATCCGCGCACGGTGGCCCCGACGCAGACGTTTTCGCAGACCTTCACCGTATCCAGGCTGCAGGAGACCCACGCCCCGCTGACCTCCACCGCCACTCAGTACACGCAAACCTTCTCAGCGGAACCGGGCTACCGGTTCACCGACGCTCAGTTGAATCCGCTCAGCGCGAACGCGGTTTCCGGAGCGACAGTGCATCTCGAGGAGGGAAATACCCGCGCCGTGGTGACTTTTACCCTCACCAGCGGTCCGATGTGGAATCAGGTGCGTGCGTGGTATCACGCCAGTCTCATCACGGAGCAGGCATTGATGACGCCCTGAAGAAAACGCCGCGGCAGCCAGCTCACCGCCGACGCTGGCCAGCCTCTCATCGAGAAACGGGCGTCGACTATAATCCCGCCACGTTTCGCCCGTGACATCCGAAACTCTCTTTCTCGATAACCGCGAGATCATAGAGCGCGCGATCGCTGAGATTGTCCGCAGGCACAGGCTCCGCGACGACGATGCGGAAGAATTTGCGGCGATCGCACGCTTGCACCTGGTGAAGGACGACTATGCGGTGCTCAAGCGTTTCGAGGGGCGGAGTTCGTTCACCGCCTATCTGTGCACGGTCATCGCTCACCGCTACCAGGACTGGAGGAACGCCACCTGGGGCAAGTGGCGGCCATCTGCCAAGGCGAAGCGCCTCGGACCGCTCGCTATCGATCTGGAACGGCTGCTCGGTCGCGACGGCCTCTCTTTCGAGCAGGCCTGTGTCGCGCTGCGGAACGCACACGGTGCGAGCGCCGAACCGAAAGCGCTCGAAGAGATCAGATTGGCGCTGCCCGAGCGGCAGAAACGGAGGCACGTCTCCGACGCCGAGCTGACTCACATGGCAGCGCCGCCCGCCCCGTTTCAGACCGACGCCGAACGCGAAGCGAGCCGCCGGCTGGCGAGTGACACCGCCGGGGCAATGGCGGAATGCGTCCAGGGGCTTGCGCCGCAGGATTCACTGATCGTGCGTATGCACTACCAGGATGCGTTCGCCATCGCCGACATCGCACGCCTGCTCCACCTCGACCAGCGTCCTCTCTATAGCCGCGTTCAACGGATCCTGCAGATGCTGCGGCTCTGCCTGCAGACGAAGGGGATTCAGGCCGAAGCCGCCAACGAAGTCCTCGAACAGGGCGGATTCGACCTGCTCCAGGCCGATGGCGACGCGTCGGGCGGGAAACGCGCATCCCTGTCCGTCTTTCCGATGGAGCAGGCGATCAGCACTCCAGATTCGCGAGGGCGGATTGGCTAACGAGAACCGGCCGACGAGTGCCTGCTTGGACCCTGAGACGATTGCCGCATTCATTGACGGGCGTCTCCAGGGCGAGGAGCGAACGCAGGTGGAGTCGCACATCGCGCGCTGTTCGGATTGCTACGACCTCTTCGTCGAGGCGGCGCACGCCACGCTGTCCGTGACTGCACCGCCGGCCGGTGCTGCGGGCCCGGCGCAGGGTTCATCCGTACGATCCCGTCGATGGTTGTGGGCGGCCGGGCTCGCCGCCGCCGTTCTACTGGTCGCGTCCGTCTTTCTGCGACGCACGCCTGCCGATCGGATCGATGACGCGATGGCTGGGCTCGTCGCCTCAGTGGGCGAGAGCCGCTTTGCCGAGGCGCGCGTCAGCGATCCCTTTGCGTGGGGACCACCCCCGGTGGTGATGAGAGGTGATGCGCGGCGCGACATCCCGCTGCCGGTGCAGCGCGCGATGCTGGCCGTACAAGAGGCAGCGCAAGGCGATCAGCCCAGGGCACTGCGGGCGGCGGGAGTCGCAGCGCTGGCGACCGGCGACCTCGACCGCAGTATTACCCTGCTCGATCGAGCGTCCGCTGGCGGCGCCGCCGACGCCCATGTCGACTACGCCGCGGCCTTGTTCGAGCGCTGGCGCCGCGATCAACGGGCGGCCGATCTTGCGACCGCGCTCGACCAGATCGTTCGCGCGCTGAGGACCAAGCCGAACGAACCGGCGGCGCTCTTCGACCAGGCTCTGATTCTCGAGGGGCTCGGCTTGAAGACGCAGGCGGACGCGGCCTGGAACGCGTTTCTTGCGGTTGATGCGACCTCTCGGTGGGCCGACGAGGCCAGGGCTCACGTGCAGAGGCTGCGCGCCAGCGTGAACCTTCGAGACTGGAGACCGGGCGATGAGCCCGCGGCGACGGTCCTCGCCCGAGAATATCCAGGCGCGCTGACCGCCTTTCTCGAGACCTACCTTCGAAACTGGCACCAGCGTCCATCCTCTGAGGAGCGGCGTGCCGCAGGTATCGCCGCCGCTCGTCTTCGGAGTGCGGGGCGTGCGCGCACACTGACTGAACTTGTGGCTTCCAGCGAGGCGAAGATGAGTGACGACCGACAGGCGTGCCTCGCCCGCCTCTTCGAACTGCGCGGGGAAGCGCTGACGGCGTTTGAGGACGCTCGCTCAGGTGAGAGTGCACGGCTCGCTGAGCAGGCCGGGCATGCCGCGTCGTGCGCCGGCGTCCTGGTGCCGGAGTTGACAGCCATCCGACTGCAGGCGCAATACGCGGCGACACGCAGCCCTGACGCGGTCGCGGCCGTGGCACAAGCGGCCACGGCAGCGGAGCAGGAACGGCGCTGGGATCTCGCGGGGCGCCTCCGCCAGACGCTTGCCGCCGCCATGGTCCGCGCCGCGCGCTTTGATGCGGCGTTGAGCAGCAACCAGTCGGCGCTCGATGATTTCGACAAAGACGGCGACCTCGCCGCAATCGGTGCCGTCCACTCGGCGATGGGCGAGGTGTTCCAGATGCAGGGAGACGCCGAGCGCGCCTGGGAGCACTATCGCGAAGCGCTTGGGCGCATCTCGCTGATGTCGTCGTATCGGCAGAGACACATCGGCATCTCGCTCGCCGCCACCGCTGCAGAGAGCCAGTCGTTACCCGGAACCGCTCTCTGGCTGGCGCGTGAACTGGAGGCGCATGCAGAACGATCGGGCAACGGTGCCGGGCTGGTCATGTCGCGTCTGATTCAAGCTCGTTCAATCGCCGCTCTCGGCGCGCCCGCCGATGCCGCGCCACTGCTTGACGCGGCGAGACAGGCACTGCCGGCGGTCGCCGATGAACGCCTGAGACGCGCCTACGGCTGGGAACTGTCGTGGCATCAAGGGCGAATCCTTCAGAGCGAGCAGCCGCGAGCGGCCCTCGCCGCGCTCGACGATGCGTATGCCGGGTATCGGGCCAGCGCCAATCACGCGAGGCTGGCTGAAGTCCTCCTGACTCGAGGGTACGCGGAACGCCAGCTTGGCCATCCAGCCGATGCCGAACAATCGTGGGCTGAGGGCGTCGACATCGTCGACCAGCAGCGGCAGGGCTCGACAGAGCCAGAGCTTCGCATCTCTCGCGTGGACGAGCTCTGGGATCTCTACAGCGAGCTGATTGAGGCGCGAAAGGATCGGCCGGCGCTGGCGCTCGAGACGTGGGAAAGAGGCCGCGCACGAGCCTTGCTCGACGCTCTTGGTGGAGCGGCCCGCCGGCAGCCGCTTCGCGGAAGCGAATTGTATGAATGGCTGCCCGCCGGCGTAACGGTACTTGCCTACAGTGTGCATCCACAGGAACTGATGATCTTCATCGTCGACCGAACCGGAGTGCGGATTGTCTCGGCTCCGGTGTCGCAGAGTTCCCTCGAGCGGATGGTGAGGGGCTATGTCGCCGCGCTCGAGCGAAACACAGCGCCGTCTGAAGCGGCAGCGCTCGGTGCATGGCTGCTGCCGCGCGATCTGAAGCTGGAACCGAATCGTCCTCTGGTCGTCATTCCTGACGCCGGCCTCCACTCGCTACCGTTCGCGACGTTGCCAATCGGCGACGGCCGTGCCCTCGTGCAAGCCTCGACTCCGATCATGGCGTCTAGCCTGACGACGCTGAGGATCACGACTGAGCAATGGGCAGGCCTGGGCTCGCGTCAACTGCTGACGGCCGCCAGTGAAGGAGCGCCGGCGCGGAATCTGGCGCCGCTTCGCGGCACTCTGGTTGAGGTGCAGCAAATCGCCCAGCGCTACTCTGCGCCGGTCGTGCTCGAAGGGAAAGCAGTGACCCGTGACGCGTTGCTGCGAAGGCTCTCGCGCGCCGACGTGTTTCATTTTGCCGGCCATGCGTTGAGTGGAGGACGCCGTGATGCCGAAGGACTGGCCGTGTTCGGCGACAGCGACCTCGTGACACCCGACGACATCATCGCGGCTCACCCGCCGCGCGGGATGGTGGCGATCCTGAGCGGATGTGAGACGGGACTGGGATCGCTGGCGAACGGAGAGGGAGCCGCGAGCTTGTCTCGGGCCTTCACCGCCGCCGGCGCGTCCGCCGTCGTCGCCAGCCTGTGGCGCATTTCCGACGCCGATGTGCCGCACTTGCTTGTCGACCTTCACTCTCAGATGACCGAAGGGGTTCCGCCTCCCGCGGCTCTTGCCGCGGTGCAGCGCAACGCGATTGCGCGACACGAATCGGCAGCCACCTGGGGCGCGTTTCAGATCACCAGCGGGATTCTCGAAGGAGCACACTGATGGGGCAGCTGCGAATCACGTTCGTCGGTCTCGGCTTGTTCGTCAACAGACCGCTCGGCCTCGTGGCCATCATGCCGGCAGCGGCACACCAGACGAAAATCATCGGGCCATGGGGAGAGGTGCCACTGGAGCCAGGTTCGTCGCTGCGCCTGGTCGCCAATGATGGTCCGCTCGAGCTCGGTCCGACCCTGCGGTCGAGCAGCGAGTACATCCCGCATCTCGATCACGTCTATGGCCGGAAGACGGCCTGCCCGGCGGCGCTGCTGCAAACCAAGCTCGAAGGACTGACGGCGAAAGACGTCAATGCCCGACTGATACTGTCCGGGGGAATGTGGACCGGGCTGCCGGCGGTTGTGTACAACGGCCTGTTGCGGGATGTGCTCTGGAAGTTCGATCCGGCTGGACAGCGCAAGCAGACGTACCTCCAGAAACTCACCGATAGCTCGGTCTATACCTGCACGCTCCCGAATGGAGACTACTGGGTCGATGTGGATAGCCGCGAGGCCCGGCTCAAATTCGCGATTGCCGACACGCCAACGGACATCACCCTCTTCAACGAGGACCGCTGCTTGCTGCTCGAGAATCCTGACTATTCACCACAGGAAGTGTCGTCGTTGTTCGCTCTTGTCGAGAAGCTCCCGTTCCCCGCGGTCCACGGCATTCCGTCCACCGGTATCGCGCGAGCGGCTGAGGGCGCCCGCGCGCTCGTGAAGAAGACCGAAGACAATCCGCTGGGTTGCGCGTGCGACCCGATCTGCTGCCAGATGCAGATGGAAGAGTAGACGGCGCGGCGCAGGCGGCGGCTGCCGTCACGCGTGACGTGGACAGCTACGCGGGAAGGGAATCGAAGAGCGACGTGCAACGGTAGTACACGCCGTGCTCGCGATCCCACACGAGGGCGTTGTTGTAGACGTCGAACAGGCGGTACTCCGATCCGGTGTGTCCGAGGAAACCGACGCGCAACTGGCCCGTCCGAATTCCGCAGGGCGCGCCGCCCAGCATTAACGGGTTGGTCCAGTCCACAACCGACAGGCCCTGCTCGATCGGCACAGAATGCACGTCGAGGGCGTCTGTGAACGCACTAACGGGTGGCGCCGCGCCGAATGACGTCAAGTGCACGTGGTCGCGTCTCAGGACCGTCGCTGCACCGTCACGAAACAGGATGAACGGAAGGCTCGCGTGTGGTACGGGCACGCGGCGCGTCGGCACCGCGTCGGGAACGCCACCAGGGCCGACTTCGAACCACTGGGCGTCGTCAAGGATGAAGCCGTTTTCGGCATGGCACACGAGTGAGCCGGTCAGCGCGAAACAGCGCGCTCCGGAGGTGTCAACAAGCGCAGCGAGGAAGTTGCGACCGGCATTGTTGTCAGCCGTGAAGCACGACCACAAGCGAATGGACTCGAAGTTGGTGTGCTCGAGAATCGCCTGCCAATCGTCCATGCTGTCCTTCGTCGTGCCCATGAACTTGGTCGGGTCATTCGTCGAGAGACCGCCGCCGGTGAAGACGACGCCTGACGTTCCGTGACCGACGATGTGGACGTCCTGTCCGCCCGACAGGTTGTTCACGGCCATCGCCGTAGTTCCATGCGTATGGACGTGACCGTACACGGTGGTCAGGTAGCGTCTTGCATTCCGCAGATAGCCGTTGTCATTCGTGACGGTTTCATCAACGGTCACGTTCGAGCCGGTCGCAGCCATGGGCACCTCGCGGGCGCATTGTGCATCGTTTCGGCACTCCCTGTCAGGGGCTGGTCGGCCTTCGCGCCCTTCGTCACTTCGTGAGCCGAGCGTCGAACGGACGTACTGCACCGGCGCCCGGCGGCCTCTACGGCTTGCAGTTCACGTCGACCACTGCCGGTTGTCGTTTCTCTGACCGTCAACATGGCGGCGTCGATTCGCGTCCACGGTGCTGCGCTGCCCGGTCGGACGCGTGCGTAACGTCTCCCTGGGGACGCTGCTGGCACGGTGGCGCTGGTACTGGTTCTGCGGATCGCCGCCCGGTGACCCGGCCGAGATCGCCGTGACGTAGAAGTGCGACTGCGCTGTGCCGCGATGCGGACTGCCGGTGCCCGGAGCAGAAGGCAATGATCTCGGATGCGCGTCCGGCCGCAGGAGCGCAGGAGCCGCCTGAGGATTGCTCGCAATCGGCGGCATCAGCGCCGCATGCTTCAGTAGTAGCCCTGAAGAGATCTCGCCATTCCAGCTCGTTCCGCGGCCGCGGAACTCGCGCGCACCAGAGATGCGGGACCGCGGCAACCGACGAGAGCGGCGATCGTAAAACACGTCTCGCAGGGCTGACACGGTTTCCGGTTTTCCGTCTCCAAAATATCTCCAAGAGCCGGTGAAAAACGGTGCGACCGGCTGGTGCTTGGTGACGCAACCTAAGTAGCAGTTAGCTCATTGATGCGCAGGCGCTTGCAGCCAGGAAGTCGCGCGCCATCAACCGGTTACGAGACAGGGCTCGTCGATTTCGAATCCCTGCCTCCCAATTCCACTATCTCACAGCAGAACCACCAGTTAGAGTCCGCCGTCGCCGTTCGGTGGGTGACGACTTCAGTGTGACCTGACGAACCGGGAGTACTGGAACGATTGCGTGCTCCCCCATGGCGTCGTGTGGACTGCAGGCGCGCCTCGTGAAGTTCAAAGGCGGGACCAAGCTCGTCGGCGAGTTGGGCCGACGAGTAACGCGCCACCGGTAAACCGCTGCACCTCTCCGGTCCGTCAGGCGCGAACGTGGCGATGATGGCGCTGCCGCCGAGCTTCAGTGTTTGGAGCAGGTGGTGCCTGTAGCGCGCCCGCTCGTCGGGCGTCGTCAGAAAGTGGAAGACGGCGCGGTCGTGCCAGATGTCCATTGGCTCGAGCGTCCAATCGCTCGTGACATCCGCTTCGATCCACATCGGCACCTCCGCAGCCGGCCCGAGACGTGCCTTCGCGCGGTCGAGCGCCGCGCCGGAGATATCGAGGACGGCCAGGCAGTCGAGGCCTCGTGCGGCCAGCACGTCGACCAGGTGCGAGTCGCCACCGCCGACATCGAGCACGCAGCTCTCCGCGGTCAGGCCGGCCGACTCCAGCATTTCGAGCGAGATCGCCGGTAGCGGCTCGAACCAGCTGACCTCCTGTTCGGTCTTCGTCGTGTAGACCCGGTTCCAGTGCGCGGCACGTTCCATGGTCTTGTGTCCTCAGCCTTGCGCGATCGTCGTGGATTGCCGCGACGTCTCTGGTGCCGACGTGTAACGCTAGCCCTAAGTCAGGGTGCTATTCGGCGCGGAGCGCTTCGGTGGGCTGGATGCGAAGGCCGCGGCGGGCCGGGCCAAGGGTTGCGAACAACCCGACCAGCACCATCACCAGGGCCATGATCGGCAGCACCCTGAGGCCGAACGAGCCGAGCATCTCGCCGTCGCTGGCGCGATCGATCAGCAGCGCCAGGACGATACCCACCACCACGCCGGACGCGAGCCGCAGAGCCGCCTTCGCGAAAATACTGCTCAAGAGCTGCCGCGCGTCAGCGCCCATCGCGGCGCGGATGCCGATTTCCTTGCGCCGTTGCGACACGGTGAACGACATCATCGCGTAGATGCCGGCCGCCGACAACAGCAGGACGGTGACGACCACCAGCGAAGAGCCGAGCAGCATCAGGCGGAGACCGATCATCCGCTGCCGCTTCATCTCGCTGAGTGTCACGATCCGCAGCCGCAGCGTGGGATCGAGCGCCGAGGTCAGGTCTCGAAGGCGTGCTGAGAACGGCGACGGGTCGTTGCCGCGCATCCGAATCAGCACCGTCGCGCCCGCCGAGCTCCGCAGCGAGTGATAGATGACCGGTGCGATCAAGTCCGACCTGATGCTGTTGGTGCCCAGGTCGGTGACCACACCGACGATCTCATATTGCGTGGTGGTGCCGCCCGCCGCCGCTTCGCGCCTATCTGCCTCGACGTAGTGCACCAGACGCCCCAGGGCATTGGCGCCGCCGAGCAGTTGATTCACGAACGCGCGATTGACGACGATGGCCTGCGTCGAGCCGCTGCTGTCGTTATCGCGTAACGCCCGGCCGGCAATGACCCGCGCTCCAAACGCATCGAAGAAATCGGTGGCGACGCGGTTGAAGCGGACATCGAGCTCACCTGATTGAACGTTGACCGTGCCGTCAATGGCGATGCGCGCCCTCGGCTCGGCGCCCGGAATGGTGGCTGCCACCGTCACGTCATCCACCGCCGGTTCGGCTTCGAGACCGGTCACGAGCTCCGTCGTCGATTTCTCCAATCGCAAGACCGATTCGCGCGCGTAGGCGGACGCTGTCATGCCGGCCGGCGGATCGGGATCCGCGCTGACGCTGGCCGCGAGGAAGGACTCCTCGCGGTAGTTGGCCGTGGTCAGGCCGCCTTGGATTCCATCCACACTGATCTTGATGGCGACCGGGAGCCCAATCATCGCGATCGCCACTTGCGCGACGATCATGACCGTCCAGACGCGTCCCAGCCGCAACCCGTCGGTGCCGCTCGCCTGCTTCAACGTGTCTTGCGCTCGTCGTCCGGTCGCGTGCAGCGCAGGAAGGACACCCGCGACCACGGCCGCGAACACGGTCAGCGTGGCGACGTACAGGTAGGCCACCACTGGCATATCGAAGTTGAGGAAGTAGGGCACCGCCTGATTTCCCTCGGCGGCATAAATGGCGACGCCCTGTGCAATGCCGAATCTGGCGAGCCCGACGCCGGCGGCCGAGGCTGCCGCGCTGAGCACGAGTGCTTCGATGAACAGCTGACCGACGATGCGGCGACGGCTGGCGCCCAGAGCCGTTCGAACCGCGATCTCCCGTTGTCGCGTGGCCGTCCGAGCGTAGATCAGGACACCGACATTGACGGCGACGATCAGCGCCAGCATGCTGATCATCGACTGCGCCGCCGTGAAGTCGCGCGTGGTGGTCCCACGGATGTCGAGGATCGGGTACGCGTACGGCATGACGCGCGGTCGCAGCCGGGCGTGCGTGAGCGGAAACGCGCTCGCCGCCTGCGCGCCAAGTGCCGAGAGCTCGGCCTGGGCCTGGTCCATCCGAACGCCGTCACGCAGGCGTCCGAAGATGAAGATGTCGGGTCCTTCTCGCGGTGCAAACGTAGCGCCCCCGGTACCGAGCGGGATCCAGTAACGGTGGTTGACGGGAAATCCGTACCCCTTGGGCATGACGCCGACGATGGTGTGCACCACGTTGCCGATCCGCAGCTCTCGCCCGAGCACCGACGCGTCGCCACCAAACCGCGAGTGCCACACGTCGTACCCGATGACCACGATCGGCGGGGCGCCGGCGCTCTCGTCGGCTGCGACAATCGCGCGTCCGATGACCGGCTGCACACGGGTGATGTTGAAACCGTCCGCCGTGATCTGTGCGACCTCGGCGGCCTCACCCGGGCCGCCGGCGACGGCCACGTTGCGCGCGATGGTTCGAAACGCGCCGATCTCGCCGACCGTCTTCATCTCGCGCCGCCACATCACCAGGTCGTGCATCGACCGCCGCATCTCGGTATTCGCTTCGACGTCCCAATTCTCGAGTGCCACGATCCGCTCGCCGCCATCGACCGGCAGCGTCGCGTAGAGGAAGGCATACAGGAACGTGAAGAAGCCGGCGGCGATGGCAACGCCAACCGCCATGCCCGCGCCGCCGATGATTGAGAGCCCGGGGTACTTCACCAGCATCCGCGCGCCGAGCTTGAAGTCCAGCCGCGAGTTGTCCAGCCAGCGAAATCCGCGCGCGTCGCGCTGGTGCTCCTTGACCTGTTCGACGCCGCCGAAGGCGCGTCGCGCGGCCAGCCGCGCGTCGTCTCTCGGCATGCCTCTCGAGACGAGCTCGTCTTCGAGCAGCTGAAGATGTGAATGGATCTCGCGCGACAGATCCGCCTCGACTGCGCCGGCGCGGAAAAGTGACAGCAATCGCAGGACAACACGTCGGATGGTCGTCATCGGTTGAGCGCGCGCCAGCAGGGCCTAGGAGCAGAGCGCCAGGTTCGACATCTCACGACTCCATGACCAGGAGCCGTTCGACAAGCCCCGCCAGTCGACGCCAGCGCGCCGTCTGCCTGGTCAATGCCCGTGCTCCGGATCCCGTGATCGCGTAGTACTTGGCGGCTCGGTTGGTGTCGGTCTTCTTCCAGGCGCCTTTGATCCAGCCCCGCTGCTCCAGCCGGATCAACGCTGCGTACAACGTGCCCTGGTTCAGGGGAAACGGATCGGCGGACACCTGCTCGAGACGGGCGGCCAGCCCATAGGCGTGCTGTGGCCCCATCGTGGAGAGCGCCCGGAGCAGGATGAGGTCGAGGGTGCCTTGGAGTACTTCCACGCGTTCGCGTCGTTCACTGGGCATGTCAGTGTGACGATAGCAAGACCAGCACTGAGTTGTCCAGTGGACGGCGCCGTGTGCGCGCGCAATCGACGAAGGCGTGGATCGCGCGATCAACCCGCGTCACAATCCGACACAGGACACGCGCAACCGCCTCCTGAAGCCGTTCAAGCGGCGCTTGGGCACCGCTCACGGCCAAGCCGCGGCGGACCGCTGCTTGACATGGTGATGGGCGAATAACCCATGAGCGTCACGCCAGCGCCCTGAGCTCTCCCTCGATCTTCTCCCGGATGATCGCGATCAGCCGATCGCGATCGTCGGCGGTCATGCCCGCGGTCTCCACCGGCTCGCCCACCGAGATGTCGATCGTCACCGGGCGGATCCGCCAGCTTCCCTTGCGCATCGCCTCGCGTCCGCCGCGGATCGCCACCGGCACGACCGGCGCCTGCGCGAGGATGGCCATGTGGATGCCGCCCTTCTTGAACGGCAGGAGCTCGTCGGTGCGGCTGCGCGTCCCCTCGGGAAAGATCAGGAACGAGTTGCCGCCCCTGATCGATCGGGCTCCCGCCTCGATCGACTTCATCGCCGCCTCGCGGTTGCGGCGATCGACCGGGATGAACCCGCCGAGACGGAACGCGCGCGCCAGGATCGGGATCTGATCGATCTCGTGCTTGTAGAGGATGTGCATCCGCGGGTGCAGCGCCTCGAAGAGGACCGGGGGATCGACGTTGCTCTGATGGTTCGAGCAGTAGACCGCCGCGCGATCGAGCAGCACGTGCTCCCGTCCGCGCACGCGGAACGTGATCCCGGACGTGAAGAGCGCGAGCCGCACGCCGGCGTGCCCGAGGAAGTACAGCAGGCTCTTCCACCGGAAGAGAATCGCCAGCAGCATGCCCGGAGGACCGGCCAGGAGGACGTAGAGCGAGACGGCGACGTAGGTCGTCACCGTGCGGAAGGCGGAGATGATCACCGGGAGGGCATGATAACGAAGAAAGCCCGCAGGACGATGCCCTGCGGGCCCCAGTGCAGCGGCGCACGCGAGGTGCGCGACAGCCGCGATCGGACGCGGCGTTTACGAGACGCGTGCCGCGCGGCGCGACGAGGAGGCCGCCTGCGCACGCGGCGCGGGCGGGGCGCTCGCCTTCGTCACCTTCGGGCGCGGCGCGGCCGCACGCGACTTCGCGCTGAAACAGCGCTCGAGCGCGCGGTCGACGCGCCCCTCGATCGAGGCGGCGGTCTCGCGCATCACTTCGGATACTTCGGAGATGATGAGGAACTTCGCGCGGTCGAGCATCCGCTTCTCGCGGAACGAGAGGCTCTTGGACTTGGCGAGGAACGTCAGGCTCTTGAGCACGTCGGCGACGTCGTAGATCGAGCCGCTGCGCATCTTGTCGGAGTTGTCCTTGAAACGCCCTTTCCAGTTCTGGTGATTGTCAATCTTGCCGTCGCCGAGGAGGCCGAACAGTCGCTCGACTTCTTCATCGCTGATCGCCCGCCGCAGCCCCACGCCGTCGACGTTCGCCACGGGTACGAGCACGGTGGTCTCGTTGGCCACGATCCGAAGATGGTAGAAGCCGCAGGTAGTACCGAGGATGGTTTTCTCCTCGATCCGCTCCACGATGCCGAGACCATGATTCGGGTAAATGACCTTGTCGCCGACTTTGAATGTCACGGTTCCCCCTGTTAGGAGCGCGCTGATGGTAGGCCGATAGAGTGCCGGCAGTCCTCCGAGTATACCTGACTCGAAGAGGCCTCACAACGAAAAATGGCCGAAATTCGGCCATTTTGGCAGACTTTCGCCCTCTCATTGGCTCTGCCGTTCGGCTCGGCCATGACGCCAGGCATCGACGGCCGCGGTTGTCGTCGGTCGCCCTAAACCGCTGGATTGGCACGGAGTTGAGCGCAACGCCGCAGCGCGGCGCGCCGGCAGCGCCCGAACACAGCTGTCGCGGCCGAGCTTGGCGCAGTCCGCGTGACTTTCGTACTCCCCGCTCCGCTATACTGACCTTCTCTCCTTCCAGGCCGGAGTGGTGAAACTGGCAGACGCGCGGGACTCAAAATCCCGTGACCTTTACAGGTCGTGTGGGTTCGATTCCCACCTCCGGCACCACAGACCCCCAGTCCTGACATCGCCTGGCTACTCGGTCTTCCCCCGTTGATTCGGGCGCAGCACGCGCGGGTTGCTCGAATGTGCACACCAGGAACGCGGATCGCACGACAAATCCGCGGTCCAGCTTGCAGCACACGGTGCGGATCGACCATGATGCGGCCGGTTGCCTATATCGTTCGAGCAAGGAGGGGATTGACAGCAGTGCCGACAGGATGTCCGGTCCTCGTCGTCGAGGACGACGCGGAACTGCGGGAGATGATGGTGGCGATGCTGGCGCTCGAAGGCTTCGAGCCCCAGTCGGCATGCGACGGTCTCGAGGCGCTGGCCCGGCTGAAGACCGACAAACGTCGCCCCCACGTCATCGTCCTCGACATGATGATGCCGCGCATGGACGGCTGGGAGTTCTGTCGCGAGCGCGCAAAGGATCCCGACCTCGAGGACATCCCCATCGTCGTCCTCTCGGCCGCTCCCGCCGAACGCATCGGCGTGCCGGTGCAGGCGATCGTCCCCAAGCCGTTCGACTACGACAGGCTCCTGATGACGATCCGGGCGCATTGCTGCTGATTCGTGGCCGGGTCTGAAGACCCGGCCCTACGTACGTTGGGAATCCGTACGTGGCCCGGAATCCCGTACGGGGCCGGATGCGTACGTAACGATGGGTCTTCAGACCCGCCAAACCGTCCTTACTGTACCGACCATCCTTACGGTGTCTGACGGCGCGTGTCGATGCGGACCGCCCCACGTTCGAGCCGCACGGAGATGTCGGCCGACGGGTCCGGCGGCGCACCGGGCGGCACGACGTGCGCGTCGAAGACGCGGCCGGTGAAGAGTTGGAGCGCCGGCTGCTCGGCCCCGCCGAACGCCGAATCGAAGTTCGAGTGCCGCACCGCCTCGTCGTAGAACACGACGCGTCGAGCCGTCGTCAGTTCCGGCACCTGCCGCAGCGCAGCCAGGGTTCGCGCCGACACGCGGGCCGGTTCCACCCAGCGGTCGTTCCGCACCCCGTACACGGGAATCATCAGCAGGACGACGCCGAGCGTCGTCACGAGCCAGCGATCGTCCCGCAGCGGACCCACCTGCCGCATCCGCTCGACGATGGCCGCGAACACGATTCCCGCGGCAATCGAGGCGAACACCACGTACAGGCTCGATCGGATCGGCACGCGCACCGTGATGCAGACCCCGGCGAGGAAGAACGCGAGCGCGAGCAGGAGATCCCGCCGTGCGAGGGCGCCGAGCGGCGGCACACGCCGGTAGAACAGGCCGAGCAGCACGATCAGCACGAGCGTGCTCGTCGCCGCGCGGTCGACGTAGTGCAGCAGGTTCTCCAGGATCCGCGCCGGGCTCCACGTCAGGCGATAGAAGTCCGGCGCGCTGCCGGCCGTAAAGGCCTGCGTCTCGGCGCGCAGCCCGAAATAGGCGGCGGCGACCGCGCCCATGCACGCGAGATCGATCAGCCATTCGCGCCGGGGTCGTCCGTCGAGCAGCTTCGCCGTCGCGATGACGGCGGGAATCGGCAGCGCATCCTCCTTGCTGAAGATCGCGGCCGCGAAGAGCGCGCACCCGAGCGCGCGGTGTCCGCGCAGCATCGCGACAATCGATGCGCAGGAGAAGAGCGTCATCAGCAGCGACGTGCGTCCGCTGATCCAGAGGACCGCCATGTCGATGCCGCTGGGATTGACCGCCCACGCGAAGGCGCCGGCGGCGGCGGCGACGAGGCCGAAACGGATCTGGCGGAGCAGGACGAACACCATCGCGGCGCAACCGGCATAGAGCGCGAGGTTCGTCAGGCCGTAGCCGCGCGCCCACAGTCCGTACAGCGCGCGATCGAGCCCGAAGCTCAGTGCGACGAGCGGACGGTAGAAGTTCCCCTCCCAGCCGGCGGAGAAGGCGCGAAGCGGGTGCTCGAACGCAATCGTGCCGTCGAGGATCCAGCGGAAGTCGTCCTTGACGAACCCTCGTCCCACGTCACGAAGGTAGACGGCGGCGGCGAACAGCAGCCAGATGACGGCGATGGCGAACGTCACCCGGCGATCGTGCTGTTGGCTACCGGGTGCGTCCGCGCGGCTGTCCATTCGAGAGTGTTATCAGTCTAGTCGCGCGACACCTCGCAGCGGAAGCTCGCCGCCTCCTCGATGCTGCCGCTGCCGACGTACCGCGCGACCTGCGGATGCGGGCAGAGCGGCCGCGTGCGATCGAGCCGCCCTTCGACGCGCGACCGCGCGATCACCTGCGCCGGCGGAATGCCCTTCTCCACCCAGTTCTCGAGCGGCGTCAGCATGTCGAACTGGTTGGGGCCGGGGCCGCCGCTGCAGTGGTGCATGCCGGGCACGAGGTAGAGCCGCGCGAACGCGTCGACCTGCTCCTGTCCGCCGACGATGTCCCGGGCTTTCTCGAAGTAGGAGAGCGTGCCGTACGCGCTGATCGCCGGATCGGCCCACCCGTGATACAGCAGCAGCTTCCCTCCGTTCGACTTGAACGGCCGCAGATCGGGATCGAGCGGGCTCAGGATCTCCGTCATCGTCTTCATCCGCTCGAGATCCTGCGGGAACCTGAACGTGCGCCAGGTCAACGTCGGATCATCGTCGTCGGTCGCGAGGAAGCGCATGTTCTGCTCGGACAGCCGGTAGCCGCTCGGCACGGACGCGCCGGTGTAGGCGAGCGTTCCATCGGCCTGTCGCTGCGGACGCTCGGGCCCCGAGATCCAGGCGCGCCACCCGGTCGCGCCCCCTTCGTGTCCCGGCGGAAACGGATGCGCGTAGGTCTCGCCGGTGGGCAGCTTCGCGCCAGCGTAGATCTTCTTGACGACGTCGACCTGTCCCGCCGTGAGGCACGTCGCCTCGTCCGCTCCCTGGCACTTCAGCGTGTCAGGGTCGAACGTGCAGCGGCGCGGATCGGCGACGAGGCCGTCCTCGAGACCGTCGGCCTTGTCGCACGCCGCCAGCGTCGCCCGCGACAGCAGTTCGAGCTTGTCCCCCGGCAGGTAGTTCTCCGGCTTCGCGAGCATCGTCTGGTAGACGAGGGCACGGCCCACCTGCATCGGCGTGCCGGTGGCCGGATCGCCGGCGATGATGCCGTCGAAGTCGTCGGGATACCGCTGCACTTCCATCAGCGCCTGACGGCCGCCGTTCGAGCATCCCTCGAAGTAGGCGTGCTGCACCGGGCCGCCGTAGAACGCGCTGGCGATGGCCTTGCCCGCCACCGCCGTCACGTGCGTGCCGCGGTGGCCGTAGTCGATCTCCTTCGCGCGGTTGCTCCACCAGTCCGGCTCGTTCTGGGCGTGACCGGTGTCGGTCGACGCCGACGCGTAGCCGCGCATCAGCCCCTTGCGCAGCGAGCCGATCGTGCCGCCAAGGCCGCCGACGCCAACGAAGTAGAACTTGCCGTTCCACCGTTCCGGCAGGCCGACGCGGAACCGCACCTCGTTGCCCGGCGTCGCCGTGTGGCCGTCCACGAGGCAATGCCGCGGCACCCCCGCAGACGCGTCGACGACCCGGGCGCCGGTAATGATCGTCCCCTGCGGCGCCTTCGCCTGCAGCGCCGGGACGACGCAGTCGGCCAGGGTGGAGGTGGTCCCCTGTGTAAAGACATGCACGCCAAGCGCGCCGAAAATGGCGACCGCGATGCTGGTGGCGAGCCGGAGGGTTCTTCTCATGGCGGAAATGCTACCCGATTGGCGCGCGGAACGACCGGCGCAGCTGGATCCCGGTTTGCACAACCTTGCACGACAATCCTTACAGCCGAGGTGAATCATGGGACTGCGTGATACGTACAACGCCGCCATCCAGGTGGCGAAAGGGCTGCACATGCAGGGTGCGGCGGAAGAACGCGACGGAAAGCTCTACTTCCATGGCACCGTCCAGAATCAGGACGAAGCCAACAAGATCTGGGACGCGATCAAGACGGTCCCGACCTGGCGGAACGACATCATCGCCGACATCAAGCCGTTGAACGCCGGCGCGCCGGCAGGCGCCGCGCCGGGCGGCGCGACCGGCACGTCAGGGAACTCGGGTCAGACCTACACCGTGAAACCGGGCGATACGCTCAGCAAGATCGCCAAGGAGCTGCTCGGGAACGCCAGCGCCTACCCGCAGATCTTCGAAGCCAACCGCGATCAGCTGTCCGACCCCGACAAGATCAAGCCAGGCCAGGTGCTGAAGATCCCGGCGCGCCACTGAGCGCTCAGCGCATCTCGTCACAGGAGGCGGCACCGCGGCGCTTCACGATCGCCGCGGTGCCGAACTGCCGCAGGACGTCCAGTTCGTCGCGGATGCCTCGCGGCAGCGCCGGGAGATCGGCAATCGCGTACGGCAGCCCGCCCGGCGTGAGCCAGCGGAGAATGGCGTCGTCCGGCTCGTAGGTGGAGTTGTCGCCGGTGCGCGCCGACATGCGCCGGTTCCCGAGTACAGCGAGGTGCAGCCAGTACGCCGTCTCGTCGTCGGCCACGAGGTAGTCGATGCAGCCGGCGGGCAGGTTCGCTCGCGCCCACTTCCCCGCTTCGTACAGCGGCAGCGATGTCGCCGGCGGCAGCGGATGCAGCCGGCGTGGCGAAGCGACGAGCGGACGCGCCGCCAGCACCAGCACGAAACCCGCGAGGCCGAGCGCGGCAGCCTCTCGCCAGCGTGCTCGCGGTACGTACGGCGTCATCAGCGTCCACGCCTCGCCGATCGCCGCCGTCGCAAGCGCCGCCATCGGCCAGAGCAGCAGGTAGAACATCTTCAGCGCCATGTAGGGCTGCGGCGCGTGCGCGCGTTGCGCGACCGCGAAGAACGCCGTGGCTTCCGCGAGCACGCTGACGGCAAACAGCACGGTGGCGCGTCCGCGCCTGTGCCGCGACGACGCGACAAGCCCAATCAGGGCCAGCGACACGAGCGGCCAGCTGAACTCCGACAGCGACGGCCACGGCGCGGCGCCGCCCGTGCCGGCGAGCTGCAGCCATCCAAGCCTCCCTGCGAGATAGGCGGCGGCCACGCCACCGAACGGAACGATCGCCACGGCGTAGTGCCGGAGCCTCGTGGAGAACGGCGTCTCGGTGCGCGCCAGCATCACCAGCGTCGCCGCCAACACCGGCGCGCCGGTGTAGACCGGCCAGGTGAGAAACGCCGCCGATGCCGCCGCGGTGAAGACCACGCATGTACGCCAGTCTGGCGATCGATCCCACGCCACCACCGCCCACCACATCGCGACCGCGAACAGCTCGGCGACGACCTGGGCCACGAACCCGTACTCCGTGAACGCGCCCAGGAAGTAGCGTGGAGCGGCGAGCGGCAGGATGACGGCGATTACCGCGATCGAGCGCGGCGCGTGCGCCGGCAGCAGCCGCCGCGCGATCAGGAACACGAGCCCCGCCTTCAGGGCGACGGCGATTGCCTGCACCGTGTGCAGCGCGCGCAAGCCGTCGGTTCCCGACCATGCGCCGGCGAGCGCCGCCAGGATGTGGCTGCCTGGCGTGTACTGGGCCATCTCGCCGAGGAAGCGCTCGAGCGACGGGTCGTGCACCAGCCGCCAGTGCTCCTCGATGTACCGCACGAGCAGCAGGTGGTGCGTCAGGTCGGGCCCGGTGCTCAGCGGAAGCAGCGACGGCCAGGCAAGCCAGACCAGCCATGCGGTCATCGCCCCGACGATGCCTCCGAAGAAGGCGCTGTCGAGCGGGCGCGGATCGGCCAGAGGCCGCAGCAGACGCCACGCGGCCGCCGCAACCAGCGCCGCGGCGATCAGCATCGTCGCCGGCGCGAGCGCGAGCCCGGCGGCATCGAGGACGTACGACAGCACGATGACGCCCGCGGGAATCATCACCGCGATCGCCGCCCAGACTTCGGCGGACGTCATCCGTGAGAAGGGAGCATGAGCTCGGGAGCGCCGGTCATCACAGCGATGAGCTTCAATCTATCAGGAGCGCCCTTCTCCCGTTCATCGGCGGCCGTTCATCGGCGACGGCGCAGCATTTGCTCTTGACCGGACCATGAAGGGTGACGAGGACAACCGTCGCCGAGGGAGAGAGAAAAGATGCTGTTCACACTCGCGCTGATCCTGTTCGTCGCGTGGCTGCTCGGACTGGTCGGGTTCTACACGATCGGATCGATCGTCCACGTGCTGCTGGTTATTGCTGTCGTGCTGTTCCTGGTCGGGATCATCAGCGGCCGAAGAACGGTCGTGTAGGTGGACGTCCGGCTGAAGCCGGACGCCACGTAACGTAACGAGCCGACGCCGCATATCGAGGCGGACGCCACGGATGCGGACGCCACGTACGTCTCACGACGTACAATTGGCCGTTGCGCAGAGTTCTCGTTGTCGTCGTGATCGCCGGCGCCGCGCTCGCGGCTGCCGCCTGGTGGTTTCGCACGCGGAGAGATACGCCGCCGGCGTCGATCCCGGCGGCGGTCCTGTCTTCGTGGACGCTCGTCGTCGGCAACGGCGGCGAGCCCTGGATCGTGGGGCTGAAGCCGTCCGACAGCCTCAGCGGTCTGCTCTTCGAGCAGGCCGCACGCCATGAGGGGCGGCCGCTCGTGCGGCCGCCGTACCAAGCGGTGCCGCTCGTGCTCCAATCGGAGTTCGCCGACAGCCTGCAGGGGGTCTACGGCAGCGACTCGATCGTCCGGATGGCGCGCGAGGGCGGCATCGAGACGGCAACCTTCCACCCGGTGTGTCTCGCTCATCAGAGCGTCGATACGCGATCGGGTCACGTCGATCTCTACTTCGTTCCCTTCGACGCGCCCGCGTTCGCTCAGCTGCGCGCCGACATCACGCCGCTCGAGCCTGAACATGCCGGCATCGGCATCTACGAGCCCGGACTCCTCACACCAATCCTGATCGTCGGCGCGACGACGAATGCCTTCGACGAGCTGTGGCCGATCCGCTTCGACAGCGAGCGCGACTGCGAAGAGCCGATACAGATCGCTCCATGACACCGGCGTCTTCCGGTCGCATTCGGCTGTGGTTGCGACGAGGTCGACTCAGGCGTTAGCATCGCGGATACCGGTCGCGCGGCCTCTCTGCGACCGGACCGTTCACACGGCGCCTCCGCGGGAGCGGCGCCACCCGTCTGGTGTGTGTCGTGCGACTCTCTCTGCGGTATCAGCTCGGACTCACGCTCATCATCGTCAACGTCCTGCTGACCGCGGGCGTCGCGCTCGTCGCCTATCGCGCGGCGCACGACGCGATGATCGATCAGGCGCTCAGCGCCGTCTCGATCGTCGCGCAGAGCCGGGAACGCGAGCTGCTCGACATGCTCGAGCACCGGCAGCAACGGCTCAACGGCTTCCTGCAGAGCCTCGAATCGCTGTGCGGCGAACGGGGTCCGAGCGGACGCCTTGGCTGGGAGCCCGAGTGCGTCGGTACGGCGGTGGAAGGGTTTCACCGCAGCGAGCGGGCGACGGCGACGGATGTCGTCTACGGCGGGCGGCGTCTCGCGCACGTCGGCCCCGAGGTCCAACTGCCGAAGCCGGGCCCGGAGCAGCTCGTTTCCTTCACGGCGGAACCTGGCGCGCAGAACTACGCGATGTCGGCGAGCATCGCCGAGCTCGCGGTACACGCCGAGTTCGGCCTCGCCGACGTCAACGCGATTTTCTCGGACCGTGCCGGTCTCGAGTCGGGCGGCGAAGCCTTTCTCACCGACACGAGCGGGCTCCGGATGACCACCACTCCGGGCGCCGATCTGTCCGGCGCGCCGGTGCGCATCCCGGGCATCCAGGCGTGCGCCAGCGGTGCCGCGCAATCGACGCAGGCGGTGAACGATCGCGGCGATCGCGTCATCGCCGGCCTGCTGCCGGCCTCCGGCGTCGGCGGCGGCTGCATCGTCGCGAGCGTGCGTTACGAGGATGCGACGGCGCCGATCCTGCGCCTCGGCCGGCTGCTCACGTACGCCTCGGGCCTCGTCGGCCTCGTCGGGTTCGTGGTGGCGGTCGTCGTCGCCAGCGTCGCGACGCGGCCGCTGAAGCGGCTGGCCGATGCGGCACGGCGTCTGGCCGCGGGACAGTTCGACGCCCGCATCCCGGTCGAAGGGCCGTCCGAAGTGCGGCAGCTCGCGCAGACGCTGTCGCACATGACCGCCTCGATCGGCCGGCTGCTGCAGCAGGAGCAGCAGGCCAGGCGCGACGCGGAAGAGGCCAACCGGACGAAAGACCAGTTCCTCGCGACGCTCTCTCACGAGCTGCGGACGCCGCTCAACGCGATTCTCGGGTGGGCTTCCATCCTGTCCCGGAGCGAGTACGACAAGTCGCGCGTGTCGCACGCCGTCCACGTGATCGAGCGCAACGCGCGGATCCAGGCGCAGATGATCGAGGAGCTCCTCGACGTCTCGCGGATCTCGGCCGGCACCGTGCAGCTGCACGCGACCGACGTGCACGTCGCCTCCGTCGTCGAGGCGGCGCTCGAAGCGGTACGGCCAGCCGCGGAGACCAAGGGGGTCGTGCTCGTGAAGCAGATCCACGCGCCCGACGCGGTCATCCGCGCCGACGGACGACGGCTGCAGCAGGTCGCGTGGAACCTGCTGTCGAACGCGGTGCGGTTCACGCCGGAAGGGGGCCGGGTCCAGGTGTCGCTGCGTCGGATCGACGACGAGATCGAGCTGGAGGTGGCCGATACCGGCTGCGGGATCGCCCCTGACTTCCTGCCTCACGTGTTCGAGCGCTTCAGACAGGCCGACAGCAGCACGACGCGTGCGACCGGCGGCCTCGGTCTCGGGCTCGCCATCGTCCGCGACCTGGTGGAGCTGCACGGCGGACGCGTGCGCGCCGAGAGCGACGGCGAAGGCAAAGGGGCGACGCTCACGGTGCGTCTGCCGGCGACGCCGCCGGAAGGCGCGGCGCTCTGGACCATCGCCGCGCAGGCCGAATCGAATCGGCTCGCTCACGCGCGCGTCCTGGTCGTGGACGATGACGCCGACTCGCGCGACGTGCTGAAGGCGGTGCTCGAGTCGGCTGGCGCGGAGGTGCTCATGGCCGATTCGGCGGCGCAGGCGCGCGCGCTCTTCACGCGCACGCAGCCGACGGTGATGATCGCCGACATCGGGATGCCGGGCGAAGACGGCTACGCGCTCATCGCGTCGATCCGCCAGATGGAGAGCGGCACGTCGCACGTGCCAGCCGTCGCGCTGACGGCGCACACCAGGGACGAGGATATCGCCCAGGCGCTCGCCGCCGGCTTCCAGGTGCATCTGGCGAAACCGGCCGACGCGGGCCGGCTCGTCGACGTGATCGCATCGCTCGTCGAGCCGCAGGTCTGACACGCGCATGCTAGAATCCGCGCGGCGCAGTCGCTCCGCCGAGACCGGTCGTTGCCGGCGGACACCGAGCGTCGCCGCCACATCCAGGAGGACCGTAACGATGGCCGCTGAACAGTCGCGCCGCGACATCCTGAAGCAGATCGGTCTCGCAGGCATCGGCCTGTCGCTGGCGAACCTCCCGGAGTTCGTTCTGCCGGCGATGGCCCAGGGCGAGACGCTCGTGCCCTTCAGCGACATCCCGGCGAACTTCAACCCGAACCCGAACGCGACGAGCCGGACCTTCGACATCCGGAAGATCGACGGGCCGTTCACGCCGGCCGATCAGTTCTTCACGACGCAGCACTACGGCCACCCCACGGTCGATCCGGCCACTCACCGGCTGACGGTGAGCGGCATGGTGCGAACGCCGCTGACGCTGTCGCTCGACGAGCTGAAGAAGATGAGCGCGCGCGAGCTGATTGCCGGCTTCGAGTGCTCGGGCAACAGCCCGCGGCTGGTCCAGGGCTTTGCGAGCAACGGCCGCTGGACCGGCGTGCCGCTGCGATTCGTGCTCGACCAGGCGGGCGTGTCGCGCGACGCGCGGGAGTTCGTCTTCTTCGGCGCCGACAAGGGACCTGAAGAGGTCGAGTGGCGCAACCAGAAGTTCTCTGTCGAACAGCACTTCGGCCGCAGCCTCAATCGCGAGCAGGCGCTGTCGGGCGAGCCGTTCCTGGCGTGGGCGCTGAACGGGCAGCCGCTCACGGTCCATCAGGGATCGCCGCTGCGGCTGATCGTCCCTGGCTGGTACGGCGTCGCCAACGTCAAGTGGCTCTCGAACATCCACGTGCAGGACGAGCCGTTCCTCGGGAAGTTCCAGGCGCGCTGGTACCGGACGCTGCGCGAGGAGAACATCGGCGGCGTGACGATGCCGAAGGAGAGCGGCATCTCGCGGATGCGGCTGAAGTCGGTGATCGCGCGCGTCACGACCAACGGCCGGACGCACACGATCACCGGGTTCGTCCTCAACGACGGCACGCCGATCCGATCCGTCGAGGTGAAGATCGACGACGGTGCGTGGGAGAAGGCGATCCTGTCGCCCGAGACGTCGGCGACCTACGGATGGAAGCTGTTCACCTACGAGTGGAGCGGCGCGACGCCGGGCGAGCACACGCTCGTCTCGCGCGTGACCGACACCAACGGCGGCGTGCAGCCGACTCCGCAGGACCTCGCGAACAAGAAGACGTTCCTCGAAGATAACGGCCAGTTCCCGAGGAAGATCACGATCGGCTGATCAGGGCTATAGGCGATAGGCGATGGGCAGTAGGCTTTGCCCTGTCGCGCTGTCCCATCCCCGCGCGACGTGACGCGGCCTGAAGCCCAGAGCCTGAAGCCCAGAGCCTGAAGCCCAGAGCCTATAGCCCAGAGCCTGTCTTCCTCACCAATGAAACGTCCACCCCTCACGCTCGAGCTCCGCGCGGCGGGTACGGGCCTGCTCCACCGCTTCGGCGCGCGTGGCGCAGCGGCATGACGAGGTCAGCGTCGTGCCGTAGTAGATGAGCAGGTCGAACTCGCCGCTTCCCTCCACACGGCGCAGCTCCGCGTCGACATAAAGATTGCGCTTGCGCAGCCGCCAGATTCGCAGGTCCGTTGCTGGATCCATCGTTTGAAATCCAATTCTACGTACTCGACGTCGATTCGCGCGCACGAAGGCGTCTGCACGCCGTTGCACCCGCTCCGGGCGTGTGACAACATCCTCGGGCTTTTTGTCGCTGTCTGAACCGGCGGCTGGGTCGGATTCTCGATCGTCGTCCTGCGCCTGCCGGTCTATTGCCTGGAGGACGCATGTTGAGATCGTTGAGGAGAGGCCCGTTGGTGCTGGCGTGCCTTGCGCTGTCGTACGGTGCGGCGCAGGCGCAGACCAACGGGAGCATTGCAGGCGTGGTGCGCGACACGTCGGGCGGCGTGATGCCGGGCGTGACCGTCGAGGCGTCGAGCCCGGCGCTCATCGAGAAGACCCGCGCGGCCGTCACCGACGCCGACGGCCGCTACAGCATCATCGACCTGCGGCCCGGCACCTACGCGGTGACGTTCACGCTGACCGGCTTCAGCACCGTGAAACGCGAAGGCATCGAGCTGACGGGCGGGTTCACGGCGACGGTGAACGCCGAGCTGAGAGTCGGCGGCCTCGAAGAGACGATCACCGTCTCGGGCCAGAGCCCCCTCATCGACACGCAGAGCGTGCAGCAGCGCAAGTCGCTCACGAGCGACCTGATCGACTCGATCCCCACCGGCCGAAGCTTCCAGAGCCTCAGCGTGCTGGTTCCCGGCGTCAACATCTCGCTGGCGAGCCAGGACGTCGGCGGCACCGGCGGCGAGCGCTACCAGACGCTGTCGGTGCACGGCAGCCGGTCCGACCAGATGCCGCTCGTCATGAACGGCATGCCGTACAACAACATGAACAACACCGGCGGCGGCTACAACACGACGCTGGTGCAGAACACCGGCACCGTGCAGGAGATGACGATCACCACGAGCGCGCTGTCGGCCGAGTGGCGATCGAGCGGCGTCCTGAGCAACACCATCCCGAAGGAGGGGGGCAACACCTTCCGCGGCTACTTCTTCGGCAACTTCAGCAACGACGCCCTGCAGAGCGACAACCTCACGGAGGAACTGCAGCACATCGGCCTGACCCGCGTGAACAGCGTCCGCAAACTGTGGGACGTGAACCCGGCGGCAGGCGGTCCGATCATCCGGGACAAGCTGTGGTGGTACGGCGGCTTCCGCTACTCGGGCGCGCAGAACTACATCGCCGGGATGTACGAGAACCTGCGGCCGGGCGACCCGCAGTACTGCAACAACGCCGCGGGCTGCACCTACGGCGACGCCAATCATCCGACGCGTCTGGTGCCGAACAACCAGGACCTGTCGAAGCCGGCGGTCGGCGGTGATACCTGGACGCGCGGCGAAACGCTGAACCTCACCTGGCAGGCGTCGCAGCGCAACAAGCTCACCTTCTACGGCCACTTCAACCAGCGCCTGGTGGACTGCAACAACTGCAGCGCGACCACCTCGCCGGAGGCGGGACTCTACTTCACGCACCGCCCCGAGTACATCCTCCAGGCCACCTGGAGCAACCCTCTCACCAACAAGCTGCTCTTCGAAGGCGGCTTCACCTTCTACAACGAGCGCTGGATCTTCGGGCCCGAGCCGTACAACGTCAACGGCTACGGTCCCGACGCGGTGATCTCGAAGACCGAGTCGTCGCTCGGCATGACCTACGGCTCCAACAACGTGTTCACCACCGCGTACAACCACCAGTACAACATGCGTGCGGCGGTGAACTACGTCACCGGCAGCCACGCCTTCAAGTTCGGCATGGCCGACATGTGGGGCACGCGCAACTACCGCTACGACACGAACCGGGCGCAGGCCTGGTCGTTCAACCGCGGCATCCCGACGACGATCACGCAGTACGCGCGGCCGCTCATCGACCTCGAGCACCTGAAGGCGGCGCTGGCCTTCTATGCCCAGGATCGCTGGAGCATCGACCGGCTGACGTTGAGCTACGGCGTGCGGTTCGACTACCACAACGCCTACGTGCCGACGCAGGACCTGGCGGCAATCCCGTTCGTCGGCGCGCGGCAGTACGACGCGATCGAGAACGTCCCGAACTGGAAGGACATCTCGCCGCGGGTCGGCGGCACCTACGACCTGTTCGGGACCGGCAGGACGGTCGTCCGCGGCAACTGGGGCAAGTTCCTCGCCAGCGAATCGACCAACATGGCGACGCTGAACAACCCGGTGAACACCTCGGTCAACAGCGCGTCGCGCAGCTGGACGGACGGCAACGGCAACTTCGCCCCCGACTGCGATCTCGCGAATCCGGCGGCCAACGGCGAGTGCGGCCTGCTGAACGCGCCGCTCGGCTCGCTCAACGTCGCCGCCCGCTACCTCGAGGAGATCACCCGGGGCTGGGGCGTCCGGCCCAACGACTACGAGTTCGCCATCGGCCTGCAGCACGAGATCCTGCCGCGCGTCGCCCTCGACTTCCAGTGGACGCGGCACTCGTTCGGCAACTTCGTCGCCAGCTACAACACGACGCGGCCGCCGTCGGCCTACGACCAGTTCTGCGTCACCGCTCCGACCACGGCAGCCGCCAACAGCGGCTTCACGCTGCCCAACGCCGGCCAGCAGATCTGCGGGTTCGTCGATCTGAACCCGGCCTACTCGCGCACGGTGCCGTTCTTCGAGGTGCAGAAGGCGAGCAACTTCGGCGACGTGTCCGACGTGTATACCGGCTACGACATCAACCTGAACGCCCGGCTGCCCCGCGGCGGCATGGCGTCGGGCGGCGTCAGCATCGGCCGGGAGGTTACCGACATCTGCGAGGTCGCCGGACAGGCGAGCATCACCTACGCGTCGGTCGCCGGCGTCGCCGCCTCGAGCTCCGGAACGCTCGCGCCGACCTACGGCTCGACGACGGCGGCCGGCACGCCGAGCACGCTGTACTGCCGCGTCGAGCCGCCGTATCAGCCAGACGTCAAGGGGCTCGTGAGCTATCCGCTGCCGTGGTGGGGGCTGACCGCGAGCGCCACGCTGCAGAATCGGCCGGGGCCGCAGATCCTCGCCACCTACACCGCGACCAACGCCACGGTGCAGAACCTCGATCGCAATCTGAACACCGGCTCGGCGACGACCGGGTTGATCGCGCCGGGCACCCTCTACGGCGACCGCTTCACGCAGCTCGACGTCCGCTTCGGCAAGAACTTCCGCTTCGGCGGCCGGCGCGTGCAGGCGATGGTCGACGTCTACAACCTGATGAACGGCAGCGCGGTGCTGACGCAGAACAACACCGTCGGTCCGAACTGGCGGACGCCGACGAGCATCCTGCAGGGACGCCTCGTGAAGTTCGGCGCGCAGCTCGATTTCTGAGGCTTAGGGCTTAGGGAACTCGATCGTAGTGTCCGGCTTCAGCCGGACCGTGAACGTAGTGTAGTGTCCGGCTTCAGCCGGACGACCACCGTGACGCGGCACGGACTTCGGTTCGTGCCGCGTCTGCATTTCCCGCACAGTTTGCCGATCCCGGCGGGAAAACACATCACGGACGTGCTGGTGAAGTTCCCGGCGACATAGCCTCCAGCCGTCCACGCAGCCACTCCCAGAACCGGCGCTCGTCCTCGTCTCGCGGGGCCGCGGCCGCGGCGAGCCGCCGCGCGGCGTCGACCTCGCCCGCCTTCGACAGCGCATACGCCCGCAGCGCCGCGACCGTCCCCGACCGCATCCCCCGCTGCTCCGCCGCGTCCAGCCAGCGCGCGGCGCTGGCGAAGTCGCGACCCGAGATCGCCCGCAGCGCGCGGGCGTATTCCTTCGCGCTGCTGCTGTCCTCCGACGTCTCCGCGATGCGCTGCTTGACCTCGTCGCTGCCGAGCATCCACAGCGGCAGCGTGCGGAGGCTGGTCGTGGAGAGGATGCGATCCAGATCCTCGATACGGGCGAGCGGACGCGCACCATCCCAGTACACCTGGTTCACGAGCGTCTGCACGTCGAAGTATGGCCGCGAACGTTCGAGCAGTTCCGGCGGCCAGAGCCCGCGCACGAACGGCGACGCCTCGAACGCGTGGCGCGCGCGCGCGGCGTCCAGGGTCGACCGGTACATCCGGGTCGCCAACGGCTCGGCACCGTACCGCGGATCCGACAGCGACGGCCGCCCGGCCGCCGGACGCAGCCGCTGCGGGAAATCGTCGGTCAGCGGCGGCGTCTCCTTCGTCAGCTCTCGAAGAAACGCCGCGTCGCCGATGAACGTCGCTCCGATCTGCTCGGGGCGCTCGAACCCGACCTCGCGCAGCCGCGACTCGAGCCCCGGCGTCTGCCACGGTTTCGAGAGCTCCTCGATCGTGCGTTGCCCGAGCGGACCTCGCGATCCGACGAGCATCAGGTCGAACGGCGTCGCGTTCCACAGCGTGCAGTTGCTGAACACGTCGCAGAAGGCGCGGATGATGGTGTTGACGTCGGTGCCCGGGTTCGGACGCGCCACCGGCACCCAGTACGTCGCGATCCCTCCGTCGGCCAGCCGGTCGCGCACCAGCTCGAAGTACTCCCGCGTGTAGATGTTCACCGCGCCAGGCGTGCGCGGCGGCGGCGGCTCACCCGTGATCAGGTCGAACCGCTGCTCGGTCGTCTCGAGGAAGAAGCGGCCGTCCTCGACGTGCAGGCGGACGCGCGGGTCGTCCAGCGGACGCCCTCCCTCGTAGATCGCATCGCTCATCGCGACGACGTCGCGCGAGATCTCGGCGACGTCGATCCGCTCGATCGACGGCAGGTGCGTCACCGCCGCGACCGTGACGCCGACGCCGTAGCAGACGACCAGCGCGTTCTTCAGCGGACCGTCGTGAAACAGCATCGGGTAGTACGCGAACGCACGCATGTAGCGCTGCCCCTGCAGCGCGGTCCCGGACATCGAGAAGCCGTTGGTAATCAAACGGCTGTAGACCTGCCGACCGAGCCACCGCTGCTGCATGACGAACAGCGTCTCGGACGGCCCTTCCTTCACCGCGACCACTTCCGACCCGTCGTCGGCGTACGCGGCGGCGGCACGGGCCACGTAGTGGCGGCTCATCCCGTCGGCACGAAACGCGAGGAGCAGCACCACCAGGCCGGCGGCGGCGGGAATCGCCAGGCGCGACGACGCCGACGCGCGCGCGCCGGGACGATCGCGCACGCGCGCCAGCGAAGCCAGCAGGGCGACGACGACGTATCCACCAGCCAGGATCACGAGGCTCCGCTCGAGCCCGGCCGCCGGCATCAACACGTACGCCGCCAGCGGCGGTCCGCACATCGCGCCGGCGGTGTTCGCGAGCGTCAGCCACCCGGCCGATGCCGTCGGATCGCGGTCGTCGTGGATCGACTCGCCGATGATCGTGAACAGCACGCCCGACAGGAGCGAGGACGGCAGCGTCAGGAGGCATCCGAACCAGAGCACCGTCTGCCAGGCGCCGGCCTGCGTCCCGCTCGTGAGCCCCTGGAACAGTCCGTACGAGACGAGCGTGGCCAGCGCGGAGAGACATGCGAGGAGCGGCAGGCGGCGCGTCGCCGCCGGATCGCGCCGGAGCCAGGCGGCGCCGGCGAGACCGCCTGCACCGACCCCGGCCAGCACGACGGCGAGCATCAGGCTGACCGCGAGCGTCGTGACGAGCACGTACATCGACAGCAGCCGGAACCAGACGACTTCGAGGCCGAGGAGCAGCGCGCCGCAGACAGCCGCCGACACCAGCAGTGCGGAGCGCGCTCGACCGCCGTCGTGGGCCGTTGCCTGCCGGTCCCCGCCATCGGCAAGGCGAGATGACGTCGAGGTCGCGGGCAGAAGCAGGGCGACGGCTGCCGCGCAGACGTTGAGCAGCGCGGCCACCCACGCACTGCTCGATACGCCGAGCGACGCCACGAGCACCGTCTCGGCAAAGACGACGCCCGTCACGGCACCGAGCGTGTTCCAGCCGTACAGGCGGCCGAGACTCGAGCCGAACGGCTCCCCCATCCGGCACAGCGCGGCAATCAGGATCGGCAGCGTCGCCCCCATCGCGGTCGCGGGCACGGCAAGCAGCACGAAGGCGAGCGCGAAGCGGGTTGCGTTCAGCACGAACGGCGATTCGCCGGCCACGCGCACGACCGGCATCAGCACCGATGCCAGATGCGGGAGGAAAAAGGTGACCGCCAGCCCGGTCGCGGCGACGACCAGTTCCAGCAGCGCGTACACGCGGAGCGGGCGCGTCGTTCGACGGCCGATCGACACCGCCAGGCCGTTGCCGGCACCGAGGCCGGCCATGAACCCGGAGAGCACGACGGTGACGGCGCCGACGCTGCTGCCCAGCACGAGGCCGCAGCGGTAGAACCACACGAGCTGAAAGATGAGCCCGGCTGCACCCGACAGGAAGAACGCCGCGCGCAACGCGATCGACGCGATCATGCACGCAAATGATATAACTCTCGCTCCCGCGGCCCATCGGGCAGCCGCGCACGCGGACGCGGACGCGGGGAACGCGATCGGATCGGGATCACGAACACGGAGCCGAGAGACGATGAAACGATTCACATTGGCGACGGCGGCGGCGCTGCTGCTGTCGATGGCCGTCGCGGCGCAGCAACGGCAGCAGCCGCAGCAGGCCGCCTCGCCGGACGCTCCGGCGCAGCCGCTGCTGTCGCCCGGACCGGCGGCGGCCCGCTACCCGCGCAACGCGCAGGAGTTCGACGAGCTGTTTCACACGGTCAAGAACTGGGGCCGCTGGGGGAACGACGATCAGCTCGGCGCCGCGAACCTGATCACCGAGGCGAAGCGCAAGCAGGCGCTCGCGCTCGCCAGGGAGGGCATCGTCGTCGGCCTGGCGCATCCGCCGCTGAAGGAGGCCGCGGCCGACAACACGAACCCGTTCAACCACACGATGAACCGCGGGCTGTCGACCGACACCTACAGCGTCAGCTACCACGGGTACGCGCACAGCCACATCGACGCGCTCTGCCACATCCTGTACAAGGACCAGACCTACAACGGGCATCCGCGCGCCGAGGTCCTCACCGAGAAGGGGTGCACGCAGCTCGGCATCGACAATCTGCGCAACGGCGTCGTCACGCGCGGCGTGCTGATCGACATGCCGCGGCTGAAGAACCTGCCGTGGCTCGAGCCGGGGACGCCGGTGTTCGCGGAGGACATCGAGGCGTGGGAGCGGTACGCGAACGTGAAGATCGCACCTGGCGATGCGATCTTCCTGCGCACCGGACGCTGGGCGCGGCGCGAGAAGCTCGGACCGTGGAACGTGGCGCGCAACGAGGCTGGCTACCACGCCTCGATTGCGCCGTGGCTCAAGGAGCGCGGCGTCGCCTTCCTCGGCAGCGACGACGCGCAGGACGTGACGCCGTCGCTGGTCGACGGGATCAACCTGCCGGTGCACACGCTCGCGATCACCGCGCTCGGGGTCGACATCCTGGACAACCAGGATCTGGAAACGGTCGCCGAAACGGCGGCCCGCCTGAAACGGTGGGAGTTCCTGCTGACGGTCGGCCCGGTGCCGGTCACCGGTGGAACCGGCTTTCCGGCGAACGCGCTCGCGATATTTTAGTGACTGTGTTGGCATCCTTGGTATCTGAGATTGGGGTCCGGGCCGGGCGAACTTCCTGGTATGTCGCGGCGATCGAACGAGGAGGAACCGATCGATGAAGGCATTCATCGCGTTGACTGCAACGCTGCTGATGGCACTGCCCGCGGCGGCTCAGAACCGGACACAGCCGGGAACGGCAACGGCGCGGCAGCCGGCGGCACCTGCACCGCCGGCGCCGGCGCCAGGGTCGGCCGGGATCTTCAGGTCGAACGCCGATCTGCAGGCGGCGCTCAGGAAGGCGATCGCCGGCACGGCCGACATGGCGACGTCGGCCGTCGCGAACACCGACCAGTACCGGGTGAACATCGTTCATCGGCCGAAGCCGAACGGCGCGATCGCGCATCCGGGCAACACCGAGCTGCACTACATCATCGAAGGCTCGGGCACGGTCGTGACCGGCGGCCGGATCGTCCGCGCGCCCGGCGCGCCGGCCGCGAGCGCGACGATCGAGGGGGGCGAGTCGCACCCGGTCACCAAGGGGGACATCATCATCGTCCCCGCCGGATCGCCGCACATGTACAGCGCGGTGAACGGCGAGATCACGTACCTCGAGGTCCGGTTCGTCGCGCCGAACTAGTCCTGGTCAGGCCGATACGACGAAAGCTCTGACACAACAAAAAGCTCTAACACAGAGGACACGGAGAAAAACACACGGAGGACACGGTTCTATCTTTGACTTCCGTGACCTCTGCGTGACCTCGGTGCCCTCCGTGGTGGAGCATTTGAAACGGGATTAGAACCGCAGCAGCCGGTTGACCTTCACGACGAACGCGCGGTTTCTCAGGCCCGAGAAGCCGCCGGCGGCGGTCGTGTCGCGCTCGTCCGTGTAGACGACGAAGAGCTCGCTGCCGGGGCGGTACTCCCAGCGGAACCGCAGGTTGCTGCTGAACACGCGCTCGTTCGACGCGTACTGCACCAGCCCGCTGGCGAACATCTGCGGCGAGAACGCGTAGTCCGAGCGCGCCCGCAGCACCGTCGTCGTGAAGTCGCCGGCCGGCAGCGACACGTCGTTGATGGAGAGGCTCGGCTCCACCGACAGCCGGGTGAAGACCGACACGCGCGCGCCGCTCACCGTGAACGCGGTGATGGTGCCGTCGTAGAACTGCCCCTTCTGCAGCTGCACCGTCCCCGACATGCGGCGCTGTTGCCCGAACGCGTAGCGCGCCGTGACGTCGGTGAAATCGTAGCCGCCCGGCGCGATCGTGACGCCGCGCGCGACGGTGAAGGGGCCAGGCAGGTACTCGAAGTTGCTGCCGGCTTCGACCGAGAACTGGTCGCTGTTCTCGCGCTCGACGTTGACGCGCGCCGACTGCTGACGCGACTCCATCCGCCCGGTCGTGCTCCCCTCGATGTACTCGACGCCGCCGGTGAGCGTGATCTGGCGGATGCCCTTCATGTTCTTCGGACGCGGGCTGTAGCGCACCTCGCCGAACGTCCGCTCGAAGTCCCGCCTGCGGAGGAACCCGACTTCGGGATCGAACGTGTCGCCGACCTTGACGCGTTCCACCTGCACGCCGTAGAGGTCGGGTGAGTAATCCAGCCGCGCCTGGTAGCTGGCGCCGTCGCCCGACAGGTCGCTCGTCTCGGTTCGCGCGTAGTAGCCGCCGAGCGTCAGGTCGCTGAAGAAGTTGAAGATGCCGTCGACGCCGTACGCCTGGTTCGAACGGCCGGGAACGGTCGCCGATTGCGACCGGTTCGTCAGCATGACGCCGACCGCGCTGCGCCGCAGCACGTCGCGCTTCACCCGCACCACCGAGAAGTTGGTCTGCGGCGTGCTCGACGCGCGCTCCTCGCCGGTCTCGATGTTCAGCAGGCCGAGGCTGAACTTCCCCACCTTGCCGGTCACGCGGCCGCCGACCTGGATCGGCACGACACGGCCGTTGTTCAGGCCGATGCGCCGGCTGTAGAAGAGCAGCGGCGTCGTGCTCGTCGACGCGCCGCCGCCTCCGCCTCCGGAGCCGGTCGTCGGGAAGGCGGCGAAGCTGAAGATGCCTCGCCCCTCGAGGAAGAACTCGCGCTTCTCCGGAAGCTGCAGCGTGAAGCGCGTGAGGTTCACCTGCTGCTCGTCGACCTCGACCTGCGCGAAATCGGTGTTGTAGGTGAAGTCGGCGGTGAGGTTCGCCGTGATCCCGTACTTCGCGTCGATGCCGATGTCCCCTTCGCCCTTGTTGTCGATTGCCGGGTTGACCAGGCGATCGGTCGTCACGCGTGTGATGCCGTACGGCTTCAGCTCGATATTGCGGCTGGCGGGCGGGAGGTCGAGCCCGACGAGCGTCGCCGCCGCCGAGATCCGGAAGAACCCCTGAGAACCGCCCATGACCGTCGGCAGCGGCGTCAGGTGCACCCACTCGTTCTTGCGCCGGATGGCACGCCGCATCTGGATGCCCCAGCTCTGATCGGTCCCGGACACGTAGCGGATCGACTTGAACGGCACGGCGATCTCGATCGTCCACCCGCCCTCGAAGCGGCCGGTGCGCACCTCCCACACCGGGTTCCAGTCCTGGTTCGAGTTGCCCTCGTCGGCTTCGCTCAGATCGATCCGCCCGCCGACCGGGTTCGAGTAGAAGACGTAGCCGTTCCGGCGATCGTGGAAGGTGTCGATCATGAAACCGAAGTGATCGTTCTGCCGCACCTGGTTCGCGTCCCGCCGCATCTCGTTGGCAATCCAACGATCGGGCGGAGCCGAGTCCCAGCAGCGGGCCGACACGTAGAAGTACTCGGCGTCGAACATCACCCAGGCCTCGGTGCGCTCGGTCGGCGCCTCGCCGTTGCGCGGCAGCGTCTGGACGAAATCGGAGATCGGCGTCGTGCTCGCGTAGACCGCTTCGTCGAGCCGGCCGTCGATCCGCAGCGGCTCGGCCAGCCTGATCGCGCGCACGGTGGCCTGCCCCGCCTCGTTGCGGGAGATGACCGCGGGCGGGACCGGCGCCGGCGGATCCTGCGCCCACACGGATCCCGCGAGCACGATCGAGAGCACGGTCAATGTCGGAACACGGATCACGGACAACCTCGGGACAGGCGCACGAGGACAGCGCGACGGATGCAGCCGTGGACCTCGAGGTCCGCGGCTGCGCATGACTGAAAAGCGCTCAGAACCGCAGCAGCCGGTTGACCTTCACCACGAACGCGCGGTTCTTCAGGTCGGGATACCCCGGCCTGGTCGTGTCGCGCTCGTCCGTGTACACGATGAACAGCTCGCTGCCGGGGCGATACTCCCACCGGAAGCGCAGGTTGCTGCTGAACACGTTGCCGCTCGATGAGTACTGCAGCAGCCCGCTGGCGAACATGCGCGGCGAGAAGCCGTAGTCGGTCCGCGCGCGCAGCAGCTTCGTGGTGAAGTCGCCGGCCGGCAGCTGCACGTCGTTGATCTGCACGCTCGGCTCGACCGACCACTGCTTGAGGATCGCGTAGCGCGCCGACGTGAAGCCGTACCCCGTGATCGTGCCGTTGTAGAACTGGCCCCGCTGGAGCGAGACGGTGCCGTTCAGCCGCCGCTGCTGTCCGAGCTGGTACGACATGGTGACGTCGTTGAAGTTGTACCCGCCCGCGGGAATCCTGACGCCCGGCGCGATGGCAAACGGCGCGACCAGCAGCTCGTAGTTGCCGCCGACCTCGACGACGAACAGATCGCTGTTCTGCCGCTCGACGGCGAAGCGCCCCGTCTGGTTGCGCGTCTCGAGCTGCCCGGCGCTGTTCTCGATGTACTCGAGGCTCCCCTGGTAGGTGAACTGCCGGATGCCCCTGAAGTGGTTCCTCGGGCGCGGGCTGAACCGCGCCGACGCGTACGTGCGGTCGAATCCGTACCGGCGCACGAAACCGACCTCCGGGTTGTAGTTCTGGCCGACGTCCAGGAACTGCAGCTGCAGCCCGTACCGATCGGCGCCGTACTCGAACCGCCCCTGGTAGCTCTGGTTGTCGTCGTTCTTCCCGTCGACGTTCGACCTGGCGTAGTAGCCGCCCATGCTGATGTTCTGGAAGAACGAGAACGACGCGTCGGCGCCGTACGCGAAGTTCGACGCGTCCTGCACGACCGTCGAGCTCGACCGGTTCGTGAGCATCATGCCGATGCTGCTGCGCCGCAGGATGTCGCGCTTGATCCGCGCGACCGTGAAGTTCGTGTTCGGCGTGTTCGCGACCGGCTCCTCGCCGGTCTCGATGTTCAGCAGGCCGATGCTGTACTTGCCGGCCTTCCCCGTCACGCGCCCGCCCGCCGTGATCGGCACGACGCGGCCGCCGCTCAGGCCGATCGCGCGGCTGTAGAAGAGCGACGGCGTCAGCGAACTGCTCGCCGACGTCGCGCCGGCCAGGCTCGTCGTCGGGCCCCCCTTGCCGAAGTCGAAGATGCCGCGCCCTTCGAGGAAGAAATCACGCTTCTCGGGGAACGAGATGTTGAAGCGCGTCAGGTTCACCTGCTGCTCGTCGACCTCCACCTGCGCGAAGTCGGTGTTCACGGTGATGTCGGCCGTCAGGTTCGCCGTGATGCCGACCTTGGCGTCCAGGCCGACGTCGGGGTCGACGTGGTTCGAGATCCCCTGCGCGCGGTCGGTCGTCAGCTTCGAGATGCCGTACGGCTTCAGCTCGATGTTCTTGCTCGCGGGCGGCAGATCGAGCCCGATGAGCGTGGCGGCGCGCGAGATGCGGAAGATGCTGGTCGAACCGCCGGTGGACGCCGGCAGCAGCGTCAGGTGCGTCCACTCGTTCTTCCGGCGGATCGATCGCCGGAGCTGCACGCCCCACGTCTGGTCCGTCCCGGAGTTGTAGCGGATCGACTTGAAGGGGATCGCCATCTCCGCGGTCCAGCCGCCCGGAAACCGTCCCGTGCGCACCTCCCAGACCGGGTTCCAGTCGACGTTCGGGTTGCCCTCGTCGGTCACCCACTGATCGGCGAAGCCGCCGAGCGGGTTCGTGTAGAAGTTGAACCCGTTGCGCCGATCGTGAAAGGTGTCGAAGAGGACGCCGAACATGTCGTTCTGGCGCAGCTGCCCCGTGTCGCGGCGCAGCTCGTTGGCGGTCCACTTCTCGGGCGGGGCCGAGTCGTAGCACTTGCCGGTCACGTAGATGTAGTCGTCGTCGAAGAAGATCCAGGCCTCGGTCTTCTCGGTCGCCGGCTGCCCCTCGGCGGGAAGGGTCTGGATGAAATCGCTGATCGGCGGCACGCTCCCGTAGATCTCCTCGTCGAGCCGTCCGTCGATCCGCAGCGGCTGCGTGAGCCTGGTCGCGCGCACGACGACGCGCCCGTTCTCGCCGCGCGAGATGACCTCGGGTGGAACCGGAGCCGGAGGATCTTCGTTCGAGACAGCGGCCGGCGCCGACGCCGGAGCCCTCCGCGGCTGCGCCACCGCCGGAGATACGAACCCGCACACCGCGACGGCGGCGCAGATCGCCCGTCGCATCGCTCCAATTGACCCGAATGGCATGGACACCCGACTGTGAGAACGCACAGGACGTCCAGCTAAGCCGGACGCCACGACTGATACGGCAAGAACCGCCCGGAAGGGGGCGAAGAAGTGTAATCGATTTTCAGTCGAGGCCGAAGGCGAGCAGTACGTTGCCGGGTCGAGCGCGGTAATCGCCCGAGCTCACGTACAGCATCCCATCGACGACGACCGGCGCCGGCCCGTTGAGCGAGGCGCCGTGCGCGCGCACGCCGTTGACGGTCAGGAACTCGCGGTTGGTGTCGAACTGCCAGATGACCGAGCCGTCCCTGGTCGAGTATGCACGGATGCCGCCGTCGAACGATCCCGACAGGACGGCGCCGGGAATCACCGTGACCGCGGCCGACTGCGCGGCATTGCACCCGCGAGCGGGCCGTCCGCACAGCAGCGGGCTCGGAGGCGGCGCGAACCAGGCGCGCTCGCCGGTCGCGAGCGTGACGGCATGGAGACCGCCCGGACTCGGGCGGTTCTGATCGGCCACCGGGAGATAGGCGCGTTCGCCGTCGACCGCGATGCCCCACTCGATGCCGCCGAGCGAACCGCCCTGTCCGGCGCGATACTGCCAGACGATCTTTCCACCCTCGTCGGGATCGAGGCCGTAGGCGACGCCGCTCTTCTGCCCGATGACCAGGATCTCCCTGCCGCCGGGAAGGCGGGCGAGCGCGGGCGAGACGCCGAAGTCGAAGTCGGGCCCCTGCTCGCTTCCGCAGTTCGGTTCCCCGGTCCGGCATCCGAAGACGTCGTCGGGCGTGACCTGCTGCGACCAGCGCAGGCTCCCGGTCTTCAGATCGAAGGCGACGATCGCGTCGGTCCCCGGCTGCGACGGTCCGCTGTAGGTGTTGCCGACGCCGACGTAGATCGCGCCGCGCCGCGGATCGATCGTCGGCGCCGACCAGATCGCGCCGCCCGACGGCCCCCACGACTCGCCGCCGTCGCGGCGCTTCCCCATCACCTTCGGCTCGTCGGCGATCGGGTAGGCGCGCCAGATCGTCGTGCCGTTCGCCACGTCGAGGGCGACGATCGCGCCGCGGAAGGTGCAGCAGTCGTAGGTCGGGCTCTTGCCGACCTCTTCGTACGACGAGGTCGGGACGTAGAGCCGATCGCCGTACAGCGCGGGCGAGCCGGTCAGGCGCACCAGCGGGTGATCGTCGACGCGCACGCTCCAGATCTGCCGGCCGTCGGCGGCGTCGACGGCGTACGCGTAGCCTTTCTGATCGGAGAAGTACGCGTTGAACCGGCCAGGCTGATGCGGGCGCGGCCCGACGACCACCGATCCGCGCACGCCTCCCTGCGCCTCGAAGATCCAGGCGACGCAGCCCGACTTCGCGTCGAGCGAGTAGACGGTGCCGTTCTGCGTGCCGACGAACAGCCGTCCGCCGACGATGGTCGGCTGCGCCCACGCCGAGGTCGCCTCCGGAAGTCCGAGGGCCCACTTGAGCGTCAGCTTCGGCAGCTGCTCCGACGTCAGCCTGCCGATCGACGGCGGCACGGAGTGGGTGTTGGCGAGATCGGGGCTCCAGCCGTTCCAGCGCGGCCCGCTGGACACCGACGCGAGCGGAGGCACCGTCGTGCAGCGGCCGATGCTCGGATCGACCGTCGTCTCGGCGCCGACCTGCCTGCCGGTGAGGAACTCCGCGACCGCGCGCCGCTCGGCGCCGCTCAGCGACAGCCCCTGGTAGCGCATGGCGCCGCCGGTCAGCGCGGCGATGATCGACTCGGGCGATCGTTCCCTGAGCTGTTCGGGAGCTGGCGCACGGCTCGTCGCCGCGCCGTCATGGCAGGTCGCGCAGCTGTCGCGAAACACCGCGCTGCCGTCGGCCGTCTGCGCGGCGGACGGCGAGGCACACGCCGCCACGGCCGCCGCTGTCAGCAGCACGCGCGCACGCGAGGACAGGAATCGGACGATCAGATGCTCTTCAACTCCGCGCCGGCGCCGGCGAGCAGCGCGCGTTCGATGTTCGCTCCGTCCCCCTCGCGCGGGCTCTCGACGCCGACCAGGATCTTGCCGTTGGAGACCTCGGGGTCGTACAGCACCGGCCGCCGCCGTCCCAGGCCGGCGGTGACGATGAGCGTGACGACCGTCGCGAGGATCGCCCCGAGCATCGTCAGCTCGAAGATGACGATCAGGTTCGGGTACCAGGCGACGATCGGCATGTTGCCGACGACGATCGGCCAGTCCTGCTCGCTGAAGGTGGTCAGCCAGGTGGAGAACAGGAACCCGGCGAGCCCGCCGCCGGCCGCGATGTACCACTGGAAGCTGTGGCGGCCGATGTGGCTGAACTCGTACTCCTCCATCGGCGCCGCGGTGATGACCGTGATGTCGCTGTCGCCGTAGCCGGCGGCCCGCAGGCTGTTGACCGCGTGCTGCGCGGCGTCGCCCGACGCGTAGAGTGCGTAGACCGTGCTCATGCGTGCGTCTCCCCGAGCCGCGACTCGTGTGCCGCGACCAGCTCCTCGGCCGCGTGCGCCCCCGCCTTCATCTCCCAGATGGAGATGATCGGGATGAACTTGGCGAACAGCGTGTAGAGCAGCATCATCGCGGCGAACGTGGAGAGGGTGATCACGATCTCGGTCGGGCGCGGGCTGTAGGTGCTCCAGCTGTAGGGCAGGTACTTGTGCGCCAGCGACGGGACGACGATCAGGTAGCGCTCGAGCCACATGCCGACGACGACGCCGCACGACGCGATGACGCAGCCGGTGATCGTCCGGAAGCGCCGGACGCTCAGGATGATGACCGGGAGGACGAAGTTCACCAGGACCATCGTCCAGAAGAGTGGCGAGAAGGTGCCGGTCTGCGTCACCTGGAAGGTGTTGATCTCGGCCGTGTGGTTGCCGTACCAGGTGGTGAGCCGCTCGTTGAAGGTGAAGTAGCCCCAGAGCAGGCTCATCGTCAGCAGCAGCTTGCCGAGGTTCTCGAAGTGAATCGGCTCCAGGTACGCGTGCAGGTGCAGGACGCGCCGCAGCGCCGCCATCGCGATGATGAGCCCGGCGATGCCGCTGAAGATCGCGCCGGCCACGAAGTAGGGGCCGAAGATCGTCGAGTGCCACATCGGCACCGGCGCCATCGAGAAGTCGAACGAGACGATGGTGTGCACCGACACGGCGACCGGGATGATCGCGATCGCCATGATCTGCATCGCCGTCTCGAGGCGGTGCCACTGCGCGGTGGTGCCGCGCCAGCCGAGCGCGAGCGTGCCGTAGATGCGGCGGCGCAGGCCGGTCGAGCGGTCGCGGATCAGCGCGAAGTCGGGAATCATCGGCAGGAACAGGAACAGCAGGCTGCCGGTGAGGTAGGTCGAAATCGCGAAGAAGTCCCACACCAGCGGCGACCGGAAGTTGGGCCAGATCAGCCGCTCGCTCGGATACGGCACCAGCCAGAAGAACAGCCACGGCTTGCCGAGGTGAATGATCGGGAACAGCCCGCCGATCATCAGCGCGAACGCCGTGATGACCTCCGCGCAGCGCGTCACCGGCCGCCGCCAGCCGGCGTTCACCAGCCGCAGGATCGCCGAGATGAGCGTCCCCGCGTGGCTGATGCCGATCCAGAAGACGAAATCGGTGATCAGGAAGCCCCAGTAGACCGGCCAGCGGAGACCGGTGAGGCCGAAGCCGCGCCACATCTGCATGAACCAGGAGAACAGACCGGTGGCGACGATCGCCGCGAGCACGGCGACGAAGAGGTACCACGACGCGCCGGTCCGCATCAGCGGACGCAGCAGATCGGCGGAGAGACGATCGTCAGTAGTGCTCATGCGTGTTCCACACCCTGGAGGTAGGTCACCTTGGGCGCCGTGCCCAGGTCTTCGAGCAGTTTGGTGCCGCGCGGCGATTCGGCGAGCCGCGAAACCTGGCTCTCCGGATCGTTGAGGTCGCCAAAGACGAGCGCCTTCGACGGGCACCCCTGCACGCAGGCCGGCTTGATCTCGCCGTCCCGCAGCTCGCGTTTCTCGGCGGCGGCGGTCTCCTTGCCGGCGGCGATGCGCTGCACGCAGAAGGTGCACTTCTCCATCACGCCGACCTCGCGCAGCGACACGTCGGGGTTCAGCTGGAGGTGCAGCGGCTTCTCCCAGACCGGGTTGAAGAAGTCGAAGAACCGAACGTTGTACGGGCAGGCGTTGGCGCAGTAGCGCGTGCCGATGCAGCGGTTGTAGACCTGCGCGTTCAGCCCTTCGTCGTTGTGATGGCTGGCGTAGGTCGGGCAGACCGGCTCGCAGGGAGCCGCGTCACACTGCTGGCACATCACCGGGCGGTACTTCATCGAGACGTCGGGGAAGTCCCCCTCGATATAGCGCTCGACGCGGATCCAGTGCATCGCCCGGCCGCGCGACGCCTGCACGTCGCCGACCGTCTGGATGTTGTTCTCGGCGTGACACGCCGTCACGCACGCGCCGCAGCCGGTGCAGCGGTCGAGATCGACCGCCATCCCCCATCGATGTGCCATTACCGGGTCTCCCCATGGTGCGGCTCTTCGCGCAGCTCGCCGCGGGCCGAGAACAGAATCAGCCGGTCGTCCGGATCGCCCGCGCGCGCGATCTTCACGCGCGTCGCCGCCCAGGCGAGCGTGCCGGTCTCCTCGTGCGTGACCGCCGCGAGGATCTCGATCGGGTTCTGGCCCCGCCCCGTCGCATACCGCGTGAAATGCGTGTGCCCCTGCCCGACCGGCATCGCGACGATGTCGGGCGCGAGGGCGGGGTTGAGGAACGCCGGCGCGCGCAGCGCCCCGACGGTCGACGCCACCTCCACGAGGTCCCCCAGGCCGATGCCGAGCCGCTCGGCGGTGCGCGGGTTGATCTCGACCCAGCTGCTCCACATCGCCGACGTCAGCGGATCGGGCAGCTCCTGCAGCCACGGCAGGTGCGCGAGCGCGCCGTCCAGGAACTGCGTCGAGGCGTACGGCAGGAAGTGCAGCGGATACTGCGCCGCGTCGCCGTCGAAGGCGGGCGCCGTGTAGGCCGCCGGCGTCGGCCGGGCTTCGGCCGCGACCGGCTGCGCCGCGAGGGTGCGCGGCAGGTCGCCCCACCAGCCGCTCTGCGACTGCGCGGTCGACCAGGCGTCGTCGCCAATCGGATCGATCGTCGCCTGGACCATCTCCTCGAAGGTCTGCCACGGGAGGTCGAGCGGCGCCTGCAGCGTCCGGGCGACCTCGAGGAGCACGTCGCCGGTCGGCCGCGTCTGGAACAGCGGCTTCATCACCGGCGCGGCGACGCTCAGCACCGCCTGGCTCGATCCCGATTCGGGGGCGCCGGCGACGAACGACTCGAGGAACGTGGAGTCGGGCAGGATGAGATCGGCCAGGACGCTCGTCTCGTCGACGAAGCTGGCAAACGACACGATGAACGGCACGCGTCCCAGCGCCTCGCGGATCCGCCAGGGCCGCGGCGCGCTGAACACCGGGTTCGCCTGGTCGACGAGCAGCACCTGCGGCGTGCCGCCGGTGGTGAGCTGGGCGAGCGACCGCGGCGCCTGCGCCCCCTGCCGCGCGAACTGCGGCGTGAACAGCAGGCCGCCTTTGGCCCCGACAGCGCCCACGAGCTGATTCAGCGCGTTCACGGCGAGCGCCGTGAACAGGCCGTTGGTGTGCGCCAGCGGCGTGCCGCCGACGATCGCGACCGACGGGCCGCGCTCGACGAGCTCGCGGGCGAGCCGCTCGACGCGCGCGGCGCGGACGCCGGTGATCGAGGCGACCTTTTCAGGGTCGTAGTCCGGCAGGCCGGCGCTCCAGCCGTCGACGAGCGCGCCCGCGCGGCCGGCGTCCGCGGGCCGCAGCTGGTCGCGCAGGATCACGTGCGCCAGGCCGAGCGCGAGCACCCCCTCGGTGCCCGGGTTGGCCGGCACCCACTCGTCGGCGCTGCCGCCGGTGGTCGTCATCCGCGACTCGACCTGCACGAAGGCGCCGCGCACGCCGGGACGTCCGCGGCGCATCGCGCCGTAGGCGGCGGAGTGCGCCACCGGCGCGTTCCAGGTACCGAGGAAATCGGCGCCGAAGCCGAGGACGAAGTTGGCGTTGGCCAGATCGAAGGTCGGCAGCTGGCGGTAGCCGAAGCTCAGCTCGTTGGCCCGCCGCAGCAGATCGTCGGAGAACAGCTCGTAGACGATCGGCGCCGGGGCGCCGAACTTCGCCGCGAACTGCTCGAACAGCGTGCGGCGCGGACCGGCCGATGCGCCGGTGATGACGCCGAGCGCGTCGGCGTTCCCCGCGGTGGCGAGCGCGTCGAGCTTCGCGACCAGTTCGGCCAGCGCCTGCGCCCACGTGATCATCTCGAAGGCGCCATCGCCGCGCGTGCCGGACCGCTTCAACGGCTGGACGATGCGATCGGGGTGATACGTCAGCTGGATCGCCGCCTGGCCGCGCGCGCAGAGCCCGCCGCGGCTGACCGGGTGCGTCTCGAAGCCTTCGAGCTTCTTGGCCACCCCCATCCGCACGACCCCCTGCTGCCCGTCGCGCGTCGTCTCGACGTCGGCCTGCATGACGCGGACGTTCAGGCCGCACGCGCTGCTGCAGAGCGGACAGACGCTCGGCTTCCACTCGGCCAGGCCGGGCTTGAGCTCTTCGTCGGGGACGAAGCGGATGATCTGGTGCTCGGGGACGCCGCAGCTCGCAAGGGTCGCCGAGGTCCCGGTAATCGCGGTGAGCTTGATAAAGGTACGGCGATCCATCAGTAGTGACAGGTGAGGCAGTCGTTCGGGGCGTTCTTCTCGCGATGACAGGTCACGCAGAACCCCATGGTGTGATCGACGTTGCGCTGAGCCACCGTCTGGTGGGCGACGTCGCCGTGACAGGTGGCGCACTCGACGTTGGCGCGGATGTGCGGCGCGTGGTTGAACCGGACGTGCGCCGACTGCGTGAAGCCGTAGACCCGCTGCCAGTCGAGATCGCGTCCGTTCTCCTGCATCTGCGTGATCTGCTGGATGCGCGGCCGATCGGTGGCGATCGCCGCGTGGCAGATCAGACAGGTGTTGACGCTGGGCAGTCCGGCCTTCGGTCCCGTGGTGACCGACTCGTGGCAGTACTCCGTGCAGGTCAGCCCCTTCTCGATGTGCGTGTTGTGCGGGAACTCGATCGGCTGCGTCGGAGTCCGCTTGACCCAGAAGAAGTCGTTGACGGCGGCGCCGAAGGTCTCGTGGGCCGTCGTGAGCGGAGGCGTGGTGGTCTGCGCCGAAGCGGTATACGGCGCGCCCTGGACGGGAGCCGGGCGGTCGTCGAGCCAGCCGCATCCGGCACCCGCGATACTTGCAACGATACTGAGGAGGACCGTGTAGCAGCGCATCTGGATGCCGGTTGCCTGGGTTCCGCCGCTACTTCTTGGGACCGACGCTGCGGAGATAGTTGACGATGTTCCACATGTCGGTGTCGCTCATCCGCCCTTTGTAGCCGCGCATCTTCATCTCGGGGCCGGCGCCGTCGCGAAGCACCAGGAAGATCTCGCCGTCGGTCGAACCGCGATCCCACTTCGCATCGGTGAGGTCCGACGGGTGCGTCCCCTTCGGCGCCATCGGTCCGTCGCCTTTCGCCTCGGGTCCATGACAGAAGCGGCAGTTCTTCTGATAGCCCGCCTTGCCGGCCGCAATCGATTCCGCCGTGGTTTTCACCGGGTTCTTCAGCGCTTTTCCTTCAGCGCTCCCGCCGGGGTTCTGCGCGCCGAGCGTCGTCATCGCCGCGAGGGCGAACGCCAGACCGAATATGAGTGAGGACGAAACGCGGTGCATGTATCCCGCTCTCCCTATTACTGCTGTGTATTACGTAATTGCGTGAAGACTGGAGTGTAACAGTCGGGGATTTTGCCACAGCCCCGACAGTCCCGCAACCCACCTTCGCTATACTTCACGCAGTGGTGAAACGAACCTTCCGTCTCTCCATCCTACTGATCGCGGCGCTCGAAATTGTTGCGACGTGTGGCGTCGCCGCGCAGACCGCGGACGAAGCGAACGCGCGGCTGCAGCAGGCGGCGATGAACGGCGATCTGGCGCAGGTGCAGACGGCCATTGCCGCGCACCAGCCGCTCGACACGCCCGGCGATTCGCGCATGACGCCGCTCGGCATCGCGGCGCTGTACGGCAGGGCCGATGTCATCCGCGCGCTGCTGGCCGGCGGCGCCAACGTCGCCGCCGATCAGGACGGCGAGTCGGCGCTCGCGGTGGCAGCGCACGAGGGGCACACGGCGGCCGTCGAAGCGCTGGTGGCCGGCGGCGCGGAGGTGAACGTCAAGGACAAGGACGGCATCACGCCGCTCATGGCCGCCGCATCGTCGAACCGCGCGAGCGCCATCCGTGCGCTGCTCGCGCGCGGCGCCGACGTCAACGCGGTGAACAACGACGGGGCCACGCCGCTCATCGCCGCCGCCTACGGCGGACACGCGGAGGCGACCGACGCGCTGCTGGCCGGAGGGGCCGACAGCAGCGTGCGCGACCGCGCGGGGCGGACGGCGCTGATGGCGTCGGCGCTCGGCGGCAACGTCGCCGTCACGACGCTGCTGCTCGCGCGCAAGGCCGATCCGCAGCTCGAGGACAACAACGGCATGAACGCCCTGGTCTATGCCGCCTCCACGGGGCAGGACGCGATCGTCGCCGAGCTCCAGAAGGCCGGCGTGACCAAGGGGCTCGACCTCGCGCTCGCCTACGCCGTGCGCGGCTGCCGCGTGCCGCTGGCGACGTCGCTGCTCTCGAGCGGCGCGAGCCTCGACGCCGAGCTCGCCGGCGACCACCTGCTCATCCTCGCGACGTCGACCAACTGCCGCGAGGGGGTCGACCTGCTGCTGGCCCGGGGCTTCGACGTCAACAAGCAGAACGACGAGGGGATGACGGCCCTGATGCACGCCGCTGGCGAAGGGTTCGCCGACCTCGTGGCGCTGCTGCTCTCGAAAGGGGCCGACATGGAAATCCAGAACACGCAGAATCAGTCGGCGTGGCTCTTTGCCGCCATGGGCAACCACCCGGAGGTCGTCGAGCTCCTGCGCGCCGACCGCGAGAAACGCCAGAAGCCGGCTCCCCGATAGCGCAGGCTTCAGCCACGCAGATGTAGTGTCCGGCTTCAGCCACGCAGATGTAGTGTCCGGCTTCAGCCGGACCGTCGCAGCTTCAGCCGGACCGTCGCGGCGATCGTCGCGTCAGCCGGACGAATGCGATTCAATCCGCGCGAGCAGCGCCTCGAGCGCCGCAGGCGCCGCCACCAGCTCGCTGTTGCCCAGGAGCGCATCGAGCTCCGCCCGCGCATCCACCGCCGAGCCGAACGGCCGCTCCGGATCGAGCTGCAGCGCACGCGCGAGCCATCCGCGCAGACCGGGAAGGAGCGGCTCGACACCACCGCGCGGGGAGACCGCCCGACAGGACGCGACGAGGTCGGGAACCCGCTCCGGGAACTCGTCCTGCCGGAGCGGACGCCCCAGGATCAGCGACAGCGCGACGACGCCGATCTGCGTCACGTCGCAGCGATGATCGAATCGCGGCGACAGGCTGCTGGCGGGAAGCGCAACCCGGAGCTCGCTCCAGTACCGCTCGCGCGAATACCGAAGCTGCTCGAGCGCGCCCCCGAGCACCTGCTCCACGATCAGCAGCCTCGCCTGCGGCGTCACGATCAGTCGTTCCGGCGCAATCGCGCCGTGCGCCACACCTCTCGCGTGCTCGTGGAGCATCGCGATCGCCGGCACCAGCTGCCGAAGGAGGCACAGCGCGGCGTTGATGTCGATCGGGACCCGGCGCGCCTGCGCGCCGGCGAGCAGCTGGGACAGCCGCAGCCCGTCGGCATGATCGGAGACGACCCGCAGCCGCGGCTCGACGCCGCGCGCCCGCTCCACGCCGCGCACGTGCGCGTAATAGGCGTGACGGAAGGATGCCAGACGCCCCGCGCGCTCGCGCAGCGCGTACTCGAAGGAAGGCACCGTCGCAAACGACGGGCGCAGCGTCAGCACGTCGAGGTCCGCCCCTCCGGACGGGTCGGCCGCACGTGACCGCTGTCCGAGGCTATCCTCGAAGGTCACCGCCGGGCAGGCTGGAACGGATGAAATGGTCTGGGGTGGGGACGCGGCAGCTTCCATGGTCTTCGCGATCGGACGGGTGCGACGACCAGGTGATGCGCGAACCGTGCCGCGCGGCTCGAGATGGAGAACCGGTGCGGCCTGTGTGACTTGCGGGGATTCCGTCGAGGAAGGATCGCGAACGGAACGGGGAGCGGCGTTACAGCTCCGTCTCCGCCCCCCGATTTCTGTCGGTTACTCGGGTGAGACTGACGTCCTGCCGCAGTCGTCGCAGCGGAGATAGATAACCGGCAGCGACTCCGAGCGGCCGATGACCTTCGCGCTCGGAACGCCACAGCGGGGACAGACGATTGCGCTAGCCGATGACCGTTTTGCCATTGATTACTCCCTCGCCATTTTAGACCCGTTGAAGGGTTGGGAGGATCCCCAAAAAATCGAGCTCTAGCGGCTCGAGCTCATCCTTACTGCGTTTTTCGATTCGACGTAGCCGCACCCACCTGCTCCCCGGACCCGAATCTAGTGCGTCGGATCCGGCGCCTTCGACCGCTTCAGCCGCTGCCCCAACGCGCGGATCCCCCCGATCGAGAAGTCGGCGATGTGCTGCGCCAGCGTCTCGATCGCGTCGCGATCGCCGCTGAAGCCAGGCACCAGCCGCTTCGACACCGGGTTGGCCATCGCCCCGTGAAACTGCGACTGCACGCTCAGGACGCAGCGCATCACCCGGTCGTCGTCTGGCGGAAGACCGAGCATCTCGCCGATCAGCTCGCGCATGTCGCCGATGCGCGGCTCGATCACCTCGCGGACGACGAACTCCAGCGCGTCGGTCGGATCGGCCATCTCGTGCATCATCAGCTGGTGGATCCAGGAACTGCGCCCCTGCCCGACACGCTGCAGCAGCACACGGATGTAGGCGCGCAGCCGCTGCTCCGCAGTGCCCCCCTCCCCCGCCTGGCGCGCCTGCTCGGTCGTCTGGCGCATGATGGCCATCGCCATCTCGAGCACTTCGAGATACAGGCCGCGCTTGTCGCCGAAGTGGTAGTTCACGGCGGCGACGTTGGCGCCCGCCGCGTGACAGATGTCGCGCACCGTGACGTGGCGAAAGCCGCCGGCCGCGAACCGCGTCCGGGCCTCCTCGAGCAGACGTCCCCGCGTCTCGCGATCCGGCTCGGCACCCGCCGGCCTCCGGGCGCGCCGACGCGGGACGCGCGCCGCCTCCTTGTGCACTAGAGGCTTCTCCGGAAGAGCAGCGTCGCCGCGCCCATCGTGACGACCGAGAAGACGACCAGGTACGCGAGGTCGGCGGTGATCGCCTCGAACCCGGTGTTCTTCAGCAGCAGGCTCTTGAACGCGTGCACCGCGTACGTGAACGGGTCGGCCACCGCGATCACCTGCATCCACTTCGGGAACCCCTGCTGCGGATACACGGCGCCGCTCGGGAAGTAGAGCAGCGTGTTCAGCACGCCGAAGACGGCGCGCGGCATGAGCGGATCGGTCACGCGGACCATCAGCAGGAACATCATGCTGATCAGCGCGAAGGCGGTGATCGTGATGACCACCAGCAGCCGCATCAGCCGCATCGGATCGAGCGCGTTCGGCACGCCGGCAATCAGCGACCCGATCACCATCAGCACCGCCCCCGCCATCACCGCGCGGATCGTTCCGGAGATATTGAAGCCCGCGATCAGCTCGAACTTCCGGATCGGCGTCACCAGATACCCTTCGTGCAGGCCGCGCGCCTTGTCGTCGATGAAGATGATCCCGCCGCCGATCATCACCATCATGAAGATCGACATCGTGATCGAGCCGGGCAGCAGGTACTGCACGTACGGGACGTACGGATAGATCTCGACGACGTCGAGCGTCGCCTGCCCGGGAATCCGGTCGGTCGTGTGCGCCGGGCGGTCGTAGGCGCTCATCATCTGCGACACGGTGGACGAGAGCGTCGCCGAGACGAAGTTGTCGGTGTTGTCGGCGATGAGCGCGACCCTCGGCTCGTTGTGGCTGACGACGCGCCGCGAGAAGTCGGGCGGGATCGTCAGCACGCCGTTGACCACGCCGTTGCGCAGATCGCTCAACGCCCGCCCCGGGTCTGGATACTCGACGACGTCGAAGGTGTGATTGCCGGACGCCACCGCGCTCGCCAGCTCGCGGACCTTGACGGCGGGCACGCCGTGATCCTGATCGACGACCGCCACCTTCAGGTGCTTCACGTTGCCGCCGAACGCGTACCCGAGGACCACGAGCTGGACGATCGGGAACATCATCGACATGACGATGAGCATCGGGCTGCGGCGGAAGCGCCGCATCTCGCGCTCGATGATGGCAAGGGTCCTGTGCATCGTCATTGCCGCCTGATCATGAAGGGGCTGTCCATGGCCGACGGGCCCTGCAGCGAGTCGCGCAGCGCGCGCCCCGTGTAGTGCACGAACACGTCGTCGAGCGTGGTGCTCTGCACCGCCAGCGAGTTGACCGGCACGCGGCGCTGCGCCGCCATCTGCAGCATCGCCATCGTCGTGGCCGGCCCGTTGCTGCTGGCGAGGCGGTACACGTGGTCGTGGCCCGTGACCTCTTCGACCTCGGGCAGCGTGCGCAGGACCTCCGGCCAGTCGGCGGGCGGCGCCGCGAAGCTGACTTCGAGGACGTTCCGTCCCGGCACCGACGCCTTCAGCTTCATCGGCGAGTCGAGCGCCATCAGCTGTCCGTGGTCGACGATCGCGATGCGATCGCAGAGCTTGTCGGCCTCGTCCATGTAGTGCGTGGTGATGAGGACGGTGAGGTCGCGCTCCGACTTGATGCGCTGCAGCATCTCCCAGACGTGCACGCGGGACACCGGATCGAGGCCGGTGGTCGGCTCGTCGAGGAAGAAGATCTTCGGCTCGTGAACCAGGCCGCGGGCGATCTCCACGCGTCTGCGCATGCCGCCGGACAGATTGCGGACCTGCTTGTCGCGCCACTCGGTCAGCTCCACCGACGCGAGCAGCTCGTCGATCAGCCGCCTGCGGCGATCGCGCGGGACGCCGTACAGCTTCGCGTAAATCAGCAGGTTCTCCTCGACGCTCAGCTCGAGATCGCTCGTCATCGCCTGCGGGATGACGCCGATCACCTGCCGCACCTGGTCGGCCTGCTTCGAGACGTCGAAGCCGTGAATGACGGCCGTCCCCTCGGTTGGCGGGAGCAGCGTGGTGAGCATCCGGATCAGCGTCGACTTGCCGGCGCCGTTGGGACCGAGCAGGCCGAAGATCTCGCCCGCCGGCACCTCGAACGAGATGCCTTTCACGGCGGTGAAGTCGCCGAACCGCTTGACGATGTTGCGAACGTCGATGGCCAGCATGCCGGATCAGTGCAGCGGCAGGTCGACGTAGGCGGTCATGCCGACGGCCAGCCGCCGATCGGCGTTGTCGCAGCGGAGGCGGATCTCGAACGTCTTGATGTCCCGCTTCGTGCGGCTCACGTCCCGCTGCGTGGCGAAGGCGGCGTCGACGCCGCGGTAGAACACCGGGCACTCGAGGGCCGCGCCCGACGGCAGCCGCACGTGCATCCGGTCGCCGATCGTCACGCGGTCGATGTAGCTCTCCTCCACGTCGGCGCGCACCCAGAGATCGTCGGGGTCGACGAGCGTGACGACCGCCTGTCCCGCGGTCACCACCTCGCCGACGCGCGCCGCGCGGACGTCGACGATGCCGCCGACCGGCGCCTTGACCTCGGTGTATCCGAGGCGCACGTCGGCTTTCGCCTGCTGCGCGGCGGCCGCCTCCTGGAGATGCTGGTTGATGCTCACCTGGCCGCGTCGGACGGCCACCTGCTCCACGTTGGTCCTGGCGAGACCGACGGCGGCGCGCTGGGCGTCGGCCTGCCGCTCGAGCGCGGCGACGCGCGCCGCGGCGGCGTCGTACGAGGTCCGCGCGGTGTCGAGCTGCTGCGCCGGCGCCACCCCTTCGCGCGCCAGCGACCGGGTGCGCTCGAGATTGATGCGCGCCGCCTCGAGCTCCGCCGCGGCCGCCTTCTGCTGCGCCTCGGTCGCCGCGAGGTTCGCCTCCGCCTGCCGCACCTGCTCGCTCAGCTGCTGCTCCTCGTAGCGCAGCGCCGCCTGCGACTGCTGGATCTGCGAGGTGATCCCCTCGACGTTGTGCACGGCATAGGCGCTCTCGGCGCGCAGCTCGTCGGGCGAGATGACGGCGACGACCTGGCCCTGCTGGACGGTGTCGCCCTCCTGCACCCGCAGCTCGTCGATCCGTCCGCCGATCTGCGGTCCGACGATGACGTCGTTGGTGGTGACGACGCCGGTCAGGACGAGGGCGTCCGGCTGCCGGTTCAGGTACCAGTAGAGGCCGCCGCCGAGGGCGGCGATGACGAGGAGCGGAAGCAATCGTTTCATATCGAAGCAAACACATGTATAAAACATGCGTTTGACAGAAGTCAACCGCGCGGCCGGCGGCTCACCGCTTCTTCGTCTTCCGCGCCGGTCCGTCGACGAGCTGCCGGACGGCGCGCCGCTCCCCGGCGGAACGGGCGCGCAGGTAGCACTCGATGGCGTCGCTCAGCAGCCGCCACTGCGGGAGCGAGCTGACCAGGCTGAGCGCCTGCAGCTTGGCCTTGGCCTCGGCGGGAATCCGGAGGCCGAGCTGCGGGTAGTCCTTCACCTTCTCTCCATCGCGGCCCGCGGGGGGCCGGCCGACACGTCGCACGTGCGCTTTGCTGGCATGCTGTCGAGTTGAGGCTATAGCTGTGTTTGTGCTAGCAAGAATTCGCCGCTATAATCCGGCCACCGCGGTCATGAAGCGACGTCGGGAGGCAGAGACATCGAAGGACAGACCCGGCCGGGGACGTCCTCCCGTGCACAAGGAGTCCTGGTCGAAGGTCTCGGTCGTGCTGTTCGATCGACAAATCGCCCATCTGGACGCCCATCACGGCGTGCGCCGCGGCCAGAAAGGCAACCCGCTCAACCGCGCCGAGATCATCCGCGCCCTGATAGATGCCCTGATCGAGAGCGGCATGGACATCTCTGCCGCCAGTTCGGAAGCAGACCTGCGCGCCAGGGTTGCCCGCCGGCTGGCGACACCCTTCAGGTAGCGCCAGGCATTGTGGCGCAGTTCACGATTTAATTCCATCCCTTTTACGACGCAACGCCTTACGGCGAGTCGCAACGCCTTCCTTACGGCGGGTCGCGTCGCCGTCGCGGCGGGTCGCGTCGCCGTCGCGGCGCGTCACGTCACGCGGCAGCGTACGTGTCTGGACCGTACGGCCCGCGACAGAAACACTTCCCCTTCGGTTCGGCACTTGCATATCATGAAGGGCTGGCGCGCCTGCGCCCCGCCTCTCTGTCGGATTCACCTCTATGACCCATACCAGCGCATCGAGGGCAGACACCCTCGACCACCTCGGGGACTTCACGGCTGACAGCCGCATCGTCCCCGTCACGCTTCTCGCCGTCGTCATCGGGCTCTGCGCGTCGGTCGTCGCGGCCTGGCTGCTCGACCTGATTGGTTTGTTTACAAACCTTTTCTTCTTCCAGCGGGTCTCGACCGCGCTCGTGACGCCCGCGGGCCATCACCTCGGGCCGCTGGTGATCCTCGTGCCGGTCGCCGGCGCGCTCCTGATCGGCGCCATGGCGCGCTGGGGATCCGAGCGGATCCGCGGGCACGGGATCCCCGAGGCGATTGAAGCGATCCTGATCAACGGCTCGCGCGTCGAGCCGAAGGTGGCGCTGCTGAAGCCGCTGTCGTCGGCCATCTCGATCGGCTCCGGCGGACCGTTCGGCGCCGAAGGGCCGATCATCATGACCGGCGGCGCGATCGGATCGCTCATCGCGCAGTTCTTCCACCTGACGAGCGCCGAGCGCAAGACGCTGCTCGTCGCCGGCGCGGCGGCCGGGATGGCGGCGACCTTCGCGGCGCCGGTCGCGTCGGTCATGCTCGCCGTCGAGCTGCTCCTCTTCGAATGGAAGCCGCGCAGCGTCGTCCCGGTCGCGCTCGCCAGCGTCGCCGCGGCGGCCGCGCGGCGCCACCTGATCGGGCTCGGCCCGATCTTCCCGGTGCCGGTGCACCCGTCGTTCATCGGCGCCGAGGGGCTCGCCGCCTGCGTCGTCGCCGGGCTGCTGGCCGGCGCCGTTTCCGCGCTGCTGACGCAGGCGGTCTACGCGTCGGAGGATCTGTTCGCGCACCTGCCGATCCACTGGATGTGGTGGCCGGCGATTGGCGGCCTCGGCATCGGCATCGGCGGATGGTTCTTCCCGCAGGCGCTCGGCGTCGGCTACGACGTCATCGGCGATCTGCTGCAGGGGGATCTCTCGCTGCACCTGATTGCCGGCGTGCTGTTCGTCAAGGCGGCAATCTGGGCGTTCTCGCTCGGCTCGGGAACCTCCGGCGGCGTGCTCGCGCCGCTCCTGATGATCGGCGCGGCGCTCGGCGGCCTCGAGTCGCGCCTGTTCCCGGCGGAAGGAGCCGGGTTCTGGCCGCTGGTCAGCATGGGCGCCATTCTCGGCGGGACGATGCGTGCGCCGCTGACCGGCGTCGTGTTCGCGCTGGAGCTGACACACGACGTCAACGTGCTCCTGCCGCTGCTGCTCGCCGCGGCGACCGCGCACGGCTTCACGGTGCTCACGCTGCGCCGCTCGATCCTGACCGAGAAGGTCAGCCGACGCGGCTACCACTTGAGCCGCGAGTACGCCGTCGATCCGCTGGAGATCGTCTTCGCGCGCGAGGTGGCACGGCGCGGCGTCGCCGTGCTGCCGACGACCGCCACGCGCGCCGCGGTGGCGGCGGCGCTGCGGCCCGACAGCTCCGCTCGACACGAGCAGCGGCTGTTTCCCGTCGTCGACGACCACAATCGGCTGGTGTCGGTGATCACGCGCCGCGAGATGCGGCGCTGGCTCGATGAGCCGCACCCGACCGCGGCACGGCTCGGCGACCGCGAGCTGCCGCGTCCGGTGATGGCCTACGCCGACGAGCCGCTGCGGGCGATTGCCTTCCGCATGGCGGAGTCGGGCGTGACGCGGATGCCGATCGTCTCGCGCGCCGACGGCACGTTCGCGGGCATGATCGCGCTGCGCGATCTGCTGACCGCACGCGGGCGGATTCTCGAAGCCGAGCAGCGTCGCGAGCGGGTGCTCTCGATGCCGTTCCGCCGCCCGCGGTTCATGGGCGGCACGCAGTCGGCGGCATAGCGCGGGAAATTGACGATTGAACGAGTTGACGATTTAACGATTTGGCGATTTGGCGATTTGGCGATTGAGAGATGTGACGTCCGGCTTTCATGTGTGGCGTCCGGCTTCAGCCGGACGTTTCACCGCGTAGTGTCCGGTTTCAGCCGGACATGTCAACCCCGCTGAAACGCGGGCACTACGACGAGCGCGTCGACGTCGTCGGTGCCTCCGCTCACCGCACGAACGCCGACTCCGAATCGGTGACGGTGTAGCTGACGCTCAGGAACAGCGTCAGCAGCACGCAGGCGGCGGCCGACAGGTACGGCATCCCGTCGCCGAAGCGGGCCAGCGCGGCGTTCCCCCAGACCGGGCCCATCGCGCGGCCGAGGCTCTCCATGGCTCCGGCCGCCCCCTGCACGCGCCCCTGTTCGTCGCCGCGTCCGGCGCGGCTGACGAGCGACGACACCGTCGGGTGCCCGAAGCCGATCCCGAAGGCGAGCGGAACGAGCGCGATCGTGAAGAGCGACACGGTGCGCGCGAGCGTGGCGCCCACGAGACCGACCGCCGTGCACGCGAGGCCGAGAATGAACGTCGGCTTGTCGCCGAGCCGCTGCACGATCGGCCGGATCGCGGCCCCCTGCACCACCGCGCCGAGGATCCCGAACCCCGCGAAGAAGTAGCCGGTCTGCGAGACGTCGAATCCGAACCGCCCTGCCACGAACAGCGCGAACGTCGTCTGGAAGATCGCGAACGCGAACCAGTAGATGAAGTCGATCCAGAGCACGCGGCGCAGCCCGGGCCGCCGCATCATCTCCGCGAGGTTGCGGAACGGCATGCCGGTGCCGGCCGACGCCCGGTGCATCGTTTCAGGCAGCCAGAAGTAGGCCATCAGCGTCGCGACGAGCGTGATCCCCGCCGCGGCCCAGACCGGCGCCGTGTAGCTGTAGCGCGCGAGCACGCCGCTCAGCGCCGGGCCCATGATGAAGCCGAGACCGAACGCCGCGCCGATGAGCCCGTACGCCCTGGCCCGATCCTTCGGCTCGGTGACGTCCGCGACGTACGCCCGCGCCGTCGAGATGTTGCCGCCCGACAGGCCGTCGACGATGCGCGCCAGGAAGAGCATCGTGATCGACTGCGCCATCGCCAGCATCACGAAGCTCAGGACCGTCCCGGCGAGGCTGAAGATGAGCACCGGCCGCCGGCCGTACTTGTCCGAGAGATCGCCCAGCGTCGGCGCGGCAATCAGCTGGCACACCGAGAAGACGGCGAACAGCAGCCCGATGACCGGCGGCGACGCGCCGAACGTCTCGGCGTAGAACGGCAGCAGCGGGATGATGATCCCGAAGCCGACCAGGTTCACGAAGATGGTCAGGAAGATGACGACGAGCGGACGCGTCAATCGATATCGCCTTTCCCGGCGCGCGGCCCCTTGAAGTCGCGCACAGGCGGATGATCCAGGTTGCCGACCCGCCACGCCGTCTCGTACACGAGCTGCGCGACACGGGTCAGCTTCGCGAATTGGATCTTCGACACATCGTCCGTGTTGGCGTGGTAGTCGGGGTGCAGCCCGGTCGTGAAGAAGATGACCGGGATGCCCTTGGCGGCGTAGCTGTAGTGATCGCTGCGGAAGTAGACCTGCTCCGGATCGGCCGGATCGTTCATCTCGTAGTCGAGCGTGAGCGGCGGCTCGAGCGCGCGATTGGCCTCGCGGTTCAGCGCGTGCAGCTCGGTGCTGATCCGGTCGGAGCCGACCAGGTACACGGTATTCGATTCGCTCGGCTTGTCGTCGCGGTTGCGGCCGATCATGTCGATGTTCAGCTGCGCGACCACCCGGTCGAGGGGAACGGTCGGATGATCGGCATAGTAGCGCGACCCGAGGAGCCCGCGCTCCTCGCCCGCGTGCCACACGAAGAGCACCGAACGGCGCGGACGCGGTCCCTGGCTGAAAGCCCGGGCCACGGCCATCACCCCCGCGGTCCCCGATCCATCGTCGTCGGCGCCGTTCCAGATCCGATCGCGCTCGGCTCCCACGGTCACCCGGCCCGGCGCGCCGGGCCGCTTGTTGTCGGAAGTCAGTTCCGACTCGGCATAGCCGACGTGATCGTAGTGCGCGCCGATCGCGACGTAGGTCGACTTCAGCTCGGGGTCGCTTCCCTCGACGATGCCGACGACGTTCTGCGTGAGCTGCGTGCGCACGACTTCGTAGTCGGCGTCGAGATTGAACGTGAGCGTGACCCCCTCGAGCCGGAATCCGGCGATCGGCTCGCGCCCCTCCGCCTTCTTCTTCAGCGCGTCGTACTTGACCGGAGCGGCGCTGAACAGGAACCCGAGGAACTGATCCTCCGCGGTGACCGACGGCGCGACGGTCTGATCCAGCCGCTGCGTCGTCGTGAAGTCCGGCTGGATGCGCTCCTGCGATCCGCGGCTCTCGGCCGCGCTGGTCTGCGGCCGGGGAGCGTTGGTTACCGGGCCGATCGTCGCGAGCGCTCCCATCTGCTCGGTGAGCCACCGTCCCCGTCCGCTGAGCAGACGGCGGGCCTGGTCGGCGTCGATGGCGCGCGGCGCCTGCGTCCCGAGATAGACGACCGCGCTGTTGCGGAAGTCGCGGCCCGCGAGGTCGGAGTAGTTCGCCCCCGGTGCGTCGAGGCCGTAGCCGGCGAACTCGATGCGATCGACGGTGAACGTCCGTCGGGTTCCGACGAAGCTCGGGAACCTGATCCCGTCGCCGTCCTTGAACGTGCGGATCTTCTTGCCGACCTGGACCGTCACGGTCGAGCGGCTCGTCGTCTTCACGCCCTGGACGTGGACCGCCTGCAGGTATCCACCCGCATCGCCGGCCGGCTTCACGCCCCACTCCTGCAGATGCCGCTGGATGTACCCGGCCGCGAGGCCGAGCCCTTCGGTGTAGACCGCGCGGCCGCCGAGCTCATCCGACGCGAGATACGTCAGCCACTCCTGGATATCGTGCTGGTCGATCGACGATCGGCCGCCCGCGGCGGTGAGCCCCTGTGCCACGAGGCACGCCGCGAGCGCAGCTGACAGAATTGTCCGGCGGTGAAACATACGTCCTCGGTTCTACTATAGCCGCTTGCCTTGTGTGCCGAGTTCAGGTAAGGTGTTTCGCCTAAGCTTCCGCTTGCCCACCGTGTCTTTTCGCGTGCACGCCCTCGCCGTAGCGGCAATCCTCAACACACAGCAAGGAGATCATTGATTGGCTGTCCGGTTGTTCGTCGGTAACCTGTCGTACAGCACGACTGAAGCGGACCTGCGCGCCTATTTCGGCGCCGTCGCGCCGCCGTCCCAGGTCGTGCTCCCCGTTGACCGGGAAACAGGTCGCCCCCGCGGGTTCGCGTTCGTCGAATTCGTGGATCGTTCCCACGCCGAGACGGCGATTCAGCGCTTCAACGGTCAGGTCTTCAACGGTCGACCGCTCGCCGTGAGCGAGGCTCGCGCACGCGAGGATCGAGGGCCCGGCGGTCCTCGTCCCGGCGGCGGGTTCGCCCCGCGCCCGGGCGGCTTCAGCGGCCCGCGGCCGGGCGGACCGGGTGGTGCGGGCGGCTTCAGCGGACCGCGCCCCGGCGGGTTTGGCGGTCCGCGCCCGTTCGATCCGAACGCGCCGGCGGCGCCGCGCAGCCGCAACTTCGGACCCGACGCCAAGCCGCAGCGCGGTCCGAACGCGAAGGCCAAGAAGAAGGAAAGCGAGCGTCCGCGCGGGCCGATCCCGACGAAGTTCACCGGCCGCTCCTTCTCGCTCGACGACGACAGCCCGGACGAGGCGCTGCCGGACATCGACAACTTCGCGACGAGCCTGCAGGATCAGAACGACGACGCCGACGAGGAGTGATCCGTTTTCCTCGATGACGGGCGAGAACATCTGGTCGGCGGTCCTGGCGAGGCTGCGCGTGACGCTCGACCCCGACGAGTACCGCCGCTGGTTCTCCGCATCCTCACAGGCCAGCGATTCGGGGGATCAGATCACGGTCTGGGTGCCGGCGTCCACGGACGCCCGGCACATCAACGTCCACTACCAGGATCGGATCCTCCGCGAGCTCGAGACCCTCGGCCGGCAGGGCGTCGCCCTGCGCTTCCTCGCCGCCGGATACGAGGAAGACGAGGACGAATACGACGAGTGAAAAGAGTGTGACGTCGGCGGCTCGCGCCTTCGGAATCGGATCGGCGGTTGTAGATTTGATCTCGAAGGCCTCCTGAGCCGTGCTCTGGTACCGCAGCCTCTACTGGCGTATCGCCGTCGGCTTCATCGCCTGCCTCGCCCTCCTGCTGGCCGTGCAGGGCATCCTCTTCGTGTGGATGATGGCGCAGGCCGGTTCCGGCATCCCCAACCAGCCTCCCGATCGCTTCGCGCAGACCGTCGCGATCGACGTCGCGCAGGAGATCGAGCGGAACCCGGCGGTCGACGTCGAACGGTACCTGCGGCAGGAGTACGCGCGCGACGCGCAGCCGTTCTTCGTCGTGCTCGCCGACAATCGGATCATCGAGATCGGCTCGCGATTCCGCGAAGCGCTGAAGGCGGAGGCGCGCGCGCGCATGGAGGTGATGCGCGCGGTGCCGCCCGACCGGCTCGCGCGCGGCGGGATGCTCGGCCGCGGCGGCTTCGGCCGCGGGGTGTTTCCCCCGGACGGCGACCTCCTGCGGCCCAACGGCCCGAGCGAGCGCGAAGGACGGTTCCGGCTGCCCGACGGAGCCGCCGGCCTTCCACTCGGCCGTCCGCCGCAGGCGTTTCGCCTCGGCAGGCCGATGCCGATCGTGGCCAACGGCACGCTCGTCGGCGTCGTCGTCGTGCCGCCGCAGCCGCCGTTCACGTTCCTGCTGACGCGATACGCGCCGGCGCTCCTCACGGTGGCGGCGGCGACGCTGATCGTCGGCGGCGTCATCGCCGCGGTGGTCATCTTCGGCCCGACGCGGCGGAGGCTGAAGGCGCTCGAAGAGGCGGCGCGACAGCTCGGCTCCGGCGATCTGCGCGCGCGCGCCCCGTCTGGTGGCAGCGACGAGGTGGCGGCGGTGGCGACCGCGTTCAACGCGATGGCGTCGGATCTCGCCGCACGCACCGAAGCGCTGGTTGCAGCCGACACCGCGCGTCGTCAGCTGCTGGCCGACGTGTCGCACGAGCTGAACACGCCGGTGACGGCCATGCGCGGCTACCTGGAGACGCTCGCGATGCCGGAGATGACGCTCGATCCGGCGACGCGCGCGCGGTACCTGTCGATTGTCAGCGACGAGACCGCGAGGCTGGAGCGGATGATCGGCGATCTGCTCGACCTGGCGCGGCTCGAAGGCGGCGGCGGGACGCTGCAGATCGAGCGCGTGCGCGTCTCCGATCTCTTCGACCGCGTGCGGGCGCGGCACGGGCAGCAGGCGGAGACGGCGAACGTGCGCATCGAGGCCGAAATCGAGCCCGGCGCCGACGCCGTCCTGGCGGATCGCACCCGGATCGAGCAGGCGGTGCAGAACCTCGCGGCCAACGCGCTTCGCCACGCGCCCGCGGGAACCGTCGTCGGGCTGAGAGCGCGAACCGACGGCGACACGATCGCGCTGCTCGTTTCGGATCAGGGGCCGGGAATTCCGGCCGAGCATCTCTCGCGCGTGTTCGATCGCTTCTACAAGGTGGACCAATCGCGCGCGGCGCGCGACCAGCAGCCGGGAGGCAGCGGGCTCGGCCTGTCGATTGTCAAGGCGATCGTGGAACGCCACGGCGGGCGCATGGCGGTGCGAAGCGTGCCGGGCCACACTGTCTTCGAGATCACCGGCCTCCGCCGCGACCCGACGCACGCCTCGGCCTGACGTCGACGCCCTACCCGGCCCCGCTCCAGGCTCCAGCCGGCGGGACCAGCTCCAGCTCGCCCCGGATCTCCTCGAACGCCTGCTGCAGCTCGTGAATCATCCGCGGCACGCGGTTGGCGCGCGCGTAGACCCACCCGGTTTCGCGCACCAGCTCGTGGCCGTCGATGCGCGCACAGAAGAACTGCCCCTCGCGCACCTCGCGCGCGACCGCCTGGTAGGGGACGATGCTGATGCCGAGCCCGATCTTGACCATCGCCTTGATGATCTCGACGTTCTCGGTGTCCATGACGACCGTCGGCTCGATCTTCTCGGTGACGAACATCGAATCGATCACCCGGCGCGTCGCCGATCCCGGCTCGAACAGCACGAACGGCTCCCCTGCCAGATCCTGCGGCGCGACCTTGCTCTTCCTCGTCAGCGGATGCGTCGGCATCGTCACGAGGAGCAGTTCTTCGCGAAGCACCGGCACGGTGACGAGATCGGATTCCTCGATGGGCAGCGTCAGGAGCCCCGCGTCGTGGCGTCCGGCGCGGATCTCCTCGACTCCGCGCGACGCCGTTGCCACCGTCACGCGCACGTCGAGCTGTGGATGCACCTGTTTCAGGTGCTGCAGCAGCGGGGGGAAGACGTACAGGCAGACGGTCATGCCGCCCGCGAGCCGCAGCGTTCCGCGAAGCGCGCGCGTGCGATCGGTGATCGCGCCGACCGTGTCGCGCACGTCCTGGAACACGCGCTGTCCGAGCTGCACCAGCGCTTCGGCGGCCGGCGTCATCCGCACGTGACGGCCGACGCGCAGGAACAGCGGCTCGCCGAGCTCCTCTTCGAGCAACGCGATCTGGCGGCTGATGGCCGATTGCGAGACGTGCAGCTTGCGGCCGCACGCCGTGAACGAACCGGTCTCCGCGATCGCCTGGAGGATTTCGAGCTGCCGCAGGTCCATCGGGTCAGCTCAGGATTGCAGAATTGCCTGATTGCGGCAAGGATCGACAGGAGATGGACTCGGCGTATTTCCTCATAGGCACCGACGGGCGGCACCACGGCCCGCTCTCCGCGGACGATATTCGGACCTGGCTGGCCGATGGCCGCGCCAGCAGGTATTCGCGTGCGCGCCGCGCGAGCGACGAGCAGTGGCTGGCGCTGCGCGAGATGCCGGAGTTCGAAGAGGTGACGCGTCCACCGCACCTGGGCGGAGGGACGCCGGCGCCGGCGGCGGACGCCGGCGGTCACGACGATGGCGAGATGCTCCGGCCGGCAGCGGCGGCCTCGCGGCTCGATCCGCTCTCGTGCTTCCGCCGCGCGTGGTCGCTCGTGTCGCGCGACTTCGCCGTCCTCGCCGGATGGACGCTGATCGTCGTCATGGTCATCATCGCGATCGGGATCATCCCGAGGTTCGGCTGGGTTGCGGGGCTGCTGGTCAACAACCTGCTGCTCGCCGGCATCTACGCGCTGTTCCTCGGCCGGATGCGCGGGCGGCGCCCGTCGATGAACGACGTCGCGAGCGCCGTGCGCGCGTCGGCCGGAGGGATCATCATGGCCGGCCTGATCCAGTCGGCGCTGACAGTGCCGGTCGTCATCGCGAGCCAGGCGCCGTCGCCGACCAGCGCGGCGGCGCTGCTCGTCCTGTTCGTGCCCTGCCTGTACCTGCTGGTCGGCTACGCGTTCGTCCTGCCGCTCATGGTCGATCGGCAGATGCCGGTCTGGCGGGCGCTGGAGGTGAGCCGCCGCAAGGTCCATCGGCAATGGTTCGCGACCTTCGGCCTGCTCCTCGCGGCGGGAATGCTGCTGTTCGTCTCGGGCCTGGCGTTCGGGTTCGGCCTCGTGCTCACGCTGCCGCTCTGCACCGCCGCGCTGATGTTCGCCTACGAGGATCTCTTCAGCGACGCGACGTAGGGTCGAACGAGCGCGACGGCGCGCGATTCAGCGGCCGTAGACGTCGAGCTCCGCGATCCACCACGGTATCGTCGGCTCCTCCCCCGTTTGCCGCAGGCGAAGATAGCGTCCACGCGCCTTCTCGAGCGCGAGCACGATCGGGACGGTCGCCGGTTCGGCGATGGCCCCGCGCACCGTCTGGACGCCGACGTCGCCGGTCCAGACGTCGGACCACGCCGTCCGGTCGTCGGACACCTCCACCGCGAGCCCCGCGGGATAGCCGAAGGCGTAGGCGCCCATCGTGAGCACGATCGTGTCGACGTCCCGCACGGCGTCGAGCTCCACGACGATCTCCTCGCCGCCGGTCTGTCCCAGCCCTGTTCCCCAGGCGGTCGTGATGTCATCGTCCAGCATCCGCGCGACGTCTTCCGCATGGCGGGTCGCGGATATGCCGGCGACGCGAAGCGGCGTTCCGCGCGGTGCCGGCGATGGACGCGACCGGGGCGAAACGATGAACGAGGTCCAGTGATCGCGTGTGCCTGACGTGTCGATGCCTGCCGACAGCAGCGCGCGCGCGATCGACTCGGCGTCGCTCCGCCGGCGATCGATCGTCACGCCGATCGGCGCCGACGGCCACAGCTCGTACAGCGCCTCGTAGTGGCCGGCGCGAAGCGCCCGTTCGAGCGGGATGTAATGCGGCGGCAGGTAGCCGCTGAACCCGTTGACGATCGGCCGGCCGTGCTGCATCCCTCGGAACATCGCGCCGAAGTCGGTCTCGGGATCGCCGAGCGGCAATTCGACAACGGCAGCGACGTTCGACCACGACTGCACGCTGGCGTCGGGTGCGGCGGCGACCGGCAGGCGGAACCACCCGTCGAGACAGAGACCGGCGCCGAGCAGCGCGAGCACCGCCGCTCTCCGTGGACCCGTTGCCCATCGTACGACAGCCATGGCGACGAGCACCGACTGGCACAGCCCCGCGAGCATGACGAACCGCGCCGGCACGCGCAGGGTGTCGAACCCTGGCAGCCGCATCATCCATGCATACGGCGGCTCGTACAGCAGCGGGCGGCCGAGCAGCCGCGGTTCCGGCCCCATGGCGAGGATGTACATGGCAGCAGCAGCGAGCAGGTAGAAGGCCGCGGTCGATCGTGCCTGCCACATACGGCGTGTCCATGGTCCCATCAGGAACGCGGCGAGGCGCGTGCCGACCGCAATCGAGAACGGCTTGTGGAAGTCGCGCACCGACAGCGGTCCCAGCGTCCACGGGCCGATGACGAACACGCTGAAGGCGACCGCCGCCGCGACGCCGGACACGAGCACCAGGGCGCGGCGGATCCGCTCGCTCTTCGACCCTGCGGCGGACGAGATGCCCTCGCCGGCACGGCGGCACGCGACGAGCGCGACGATACCGAGGACGATCATCGTCAGGCCCGGAAAGACCGCCGCTTCGGGCCGCGGCCGTCCGAGCCGGCCGCCCCAGGCGATCAGATCGGCCGGCGCGGCGAGGAAGTCGGCCAGGTCGATCCCGAACCGCTCGATCTCGTTGATGTCGCGTGTCAGGTGCAGCGTCGAGTGCACCACCTCGTAGTGCCACAACATCGGCGCGAGCGGGAGCGCGGCGATGAGCCCCGCGATCACGATTGGGATCCAGCGCCTGACCGGCCGCACGAACCAGATCGTCCAGAGCGCGACGAGCACCGACGTGTGGAACATCGCGTACCCGTTGGCCAGTGCCTGTCCGAGCCACGCGCCGCCGAACAGCACGAGCCATCTCGCGCGCGCGTCGCGCAGGTATCGGTGCAGGCCGAGGAGCACGATCGGCGTCCAGAAGTAGGCGAGCACCTGCACGTGCGACAGCTGCGTGGCCCGATACGGCGCCAGCATGAACGACAGGCCGGCGAGAGCGGCGGCGTCGGTCCTGCCGGTCAGCTCTTTCGCCAGCAGGTACATCGCGATCCCGCAGAGCGGAAACGTGGCGACGAACACCGCGTTGTACGCCGCCACCGGATTGCCGGTCAGCATCTGCGCCGCCGCCGACAGCGGCAGGAGCGAGAGCAGCACCTCCGAGAGCGCGATGGCGTCGCGCGCCGGGAAGAACATCGGCCCGTTCCACCAGGCGTCCGACAGCGGCACGTGGCGGCTCTCGTGCCACAGGATCCACGAGTTGAGGACCGGATCGCCGGTGTCGTGCGGGTATGCCGAGCCGAACCGGATCAGGAGAGGAAACAGCAGCGCCGCGGCCACCGCCGCGTAGAACGCCGCCACGCCGAAGCTGCGCCGCATCTGATGGTGCAGTGTACCTGACGCGTCCGGCTGAAGCCGGACGCCACGTACGATCGCGCACGACGTACGTAGGGCCGGATCTTCAGACCCGGCCGTCCGAGTCAGACATCACGATCGCGCGGGGAGGAGCACCGGCTTCGCGTCGCGGCTCCACCCTTCGTCCCACGTCGGTCGCGCGGACCGCCGGGCGCCCGTGCGCAGGCGTTCCAGCGTCCCCTGATCGCCCGGGAACGTCTCGAAGATCTCGAACAGCACGTCGGCGAGTTGACGCGCGGTCGAGAACAGCAGGCCGTTGTCGCCGTGCCGCACCCGTTCGGCCAGGCACGCACCGTAGTCGAGCGCGCACACCGGGACGCCGGTGCCGAACAGGTCGGCCACCTTCATCGGGATGTCGAGACCCGACGACGATCGATGCAGGCACAGCCCGAGATCCGCGCTGCCGACGACGCGCGGGTACTCTTCCGGTTCGAGCCATCGTGTGCGCAGCTGCACGCGCCTGGCCGGCAGCCCGGCGAACAGCCGTTCGAAACGCCGGCGCCGCGCGCCGTCGCCGGTGACGAGAATCACCAGATCGGTGAACCGCCGGCCGGGCGCCGCCGCTTCCCACCCACGGATGCGGTCCTCGAGGTACGGAACGGCCTCGACGATCAGATCGAAGTCCTCGTCCTCTGTCCAGCTCGTCGGACAGACGATCAAGGCGTTACCGTCCAGGCGCACACCCAGCCGGCCGAACAGCGCCTGCTTGAAGCGCTCCCGTTCGGCGCGGTCGACCGGCGCGAACACCGACGCGGGCCGGTCGTACAACACCGTCGGGCGCGGCACCTCGAACTTCCGTTCCAGCCACGCGGCCATGCCGCGTGAGACGCAGATGTTCGCGTCGACCCGCCTCGCGTCCCGGCGCTCGTACCATCGCGCGAGCCGCACCGCCGGGTTCCACCGGCCGAGGCGTTGTCCCAGGACGGTGTAACCGAGGTTGTGCCAGTCGACGACGAACTGCACGCCCGGCCGGCGCAGCGACAGCGACGAGACCGCGAACGTCGGGAACGCGGGGGGATTCTGCATCAGCACGAGATCGGCGGGCCCGAGGCGGCGCAGCCGCCTCCACAGTCGCCAGCTGACGCGCAGCGTGTCGAATACGGCGACGATCGCGTAACTGAGCGCGCCCGCCTGGCCGAACCGCCGCGACGAGGGCTCGATGCGATGGACCGTGATGCGGGGGTCGTGGAGGACGGCCCGCGGGAGAGCGGTGCCTTCGTACCCGACGAGGTCGACGTCGACCCCGTTGGCCGCGAGCGCTCGCGCGTGATACAGCATGCGAGCGCTCTTGCCGAGATCGGCCAGCGCGATGACGACGGCGCGCATCGGGATACGTGAGTGACGGTCTGGCGCGCGCGACGATCGCGGCGTACCGCCGTGATTATAGAACGAACGTCATGCGCTCTTCTTCAACCGCATGGCGATCATCTCGACCACGGCGCGCTCGTGCGGGTCGAGCGCCGCGCCGCCGGTCGAGCGGCCGCGCGGCCCGGGCGCCCCGATGGTCGCCCCTGCCATGTACGCGTCGAGCACGGCCGGATGGATGTAACACTTGCGGCAGACCGTGCGCGTGTTGCCGAGCCGCCTGGCGACCGACTCGATCGCCTGCACGACGTTGCGCTTCGCCTCGGCGGCCGACGAGAACGGCTCGACATCGGCGAGCGCCCGCGCGGCGAGCACCGTGCCGGCCCACGTCCGGAAATCCTTGGCCGTGAAATCCTCGCCGCTGATCTCCCGCAGGTACGCGTTGACGTCGGCCGAATCGATCGTCTGCCGCCGCCCTTCGTCGTCGAGGTACTGGAACAGCTCGTAGCCGGGAAGATCCTGGCAGGCTTTCACGATGCGCGCGAGGCGGCGATCGGAGAAATCGATCGCGTGCTCGATGCCGCTCTTCCCGCGAAACGAGAACTGCACCCTCGGTCCATCGACCTTCGCGTGCCCGTCCCTCATCGTCGTCAAGCCGACCGATCCGTTGTGGCGGGCGTACTCTTCGTTGCCGACGCGGATCAGCGTCTTCTCCAGCAGCTGCACCACCGCGGCGAGGACCTTCTCGCGCGGCAGGCCGGACCGCTTCAGATCGCCGTCCGCACGGCGGCGAATGGTCGGCAGCGCATCGGCAAACGCGATCAACCGGCCGTACTTCACCTCGTCGCGCACCTCGCGCCATCGCGGGTGATACCGGTACTGCTTGCGCCCACGCGCGTCACGGCCGGTCGCCTGCAGGTGGCCGCTGGCGATTGGACAGATCCAGACGTCGGTCCAGGCCGGCGGGATGCCGAGGCTCTTGATTCGCTGGATTTCGTGCTGGTCCGTCAAGGGACGTCCGCCCGGGAGCACGTAGCGGACCCGCCCCTTGCGGCCGACGCGACGGATGCCTGGTGTCGTGTCGTCGTTGACATAGCGAAGTCCGGCGACCTTCGCGGACTCGATCGGATCCAGAGGCAGCGGAACGACGGCACCCGAGCGCCGCCGCGTCGCACGCGCGCGGATGGCGGTGCGCATCCGCGTACGCTGCGATCGAATCTTCCGCTGTTCGGCACGAAGCCGCTGCCAGGTCGCCGGAAGCCGCATCGTCTACCGCGCCTGCTCGATCTCGAGCGCGTTGGCGAAGTCCTTCACCCCGGGTGCCGACTTGACCAGATCGGAGACCTTGGTCTTCTCCTCGGCGGTGCGCACGTCGCCCTTCACCGTCACGACGCCGTTGTTGACGTCGAAGTCGATGTCGCGATCGCGAAGCACCTGATCGCTGTCGATCATCGACTTCAGGCTGCTGCGAATGCGTCCATCCATGTCGTCGGCCGTCGTGTCGTTGACGTCGGTCACCGTGAGCTCGTTCAGGACCTTTCCCGACGTCCCGACGGCGGTCTCGGCCACCTCCTGCGCACGCTGGCGCTCGCGCGTCGAGTCGACCGTCCCCTTGAGGTGGGCGATGCGAGCGTCGTTGTCCCAGTCGACGTCGACGTCCTTGATGTTCGCCTGGTCGAGCGCCTCTTTCGTCCGCACCGACGGATCGGGCGCCTGCTGCGTACTGCAGGCGCCGGCCGCGAGCGAGAGGCTGAAGATGATGGCTGCGCCGCTGCGTGTGATCCGCATGTCAACTCCTCCATACCGGCTGCTGCCGGAGCACATCCGCGCGATTCGCGGTGTCCCACAGGCTGGAGTAGCAAGGAGCTCACCATACTCCGGGTGCAGGGTGCGGGGTGCAAGGTGCAGGGTGCAGGTGCAAGGTGCAGGGTGCGGGGTGCTGGGTGCAAGGTGCGGGGGTGCAAGGTGCGGGAGCGCAAAGTGCAGAGCTCAACACTCTGCACTCATCACTTTGCACTCATCACTCTGCACTCTGCACTCTTCACTCTGCACTCTTCACTCTGCACTCTGCACTCTTCACTCTTCACTTGCGCTGGGCCAGAGGCGTTCGCCGGTGATGAGCCGCACGCGGCGCTGCATCGTCATGTAGGCCCATGCCCATTCGGACATGACCGCGATGCGGTTGCGAAAACCGATCAGCCAGAAGATGTGAATCGAGACCCAGATGAGCCAGGCGACGAGGCCGGAGACCTTCAGCGGACCGATCTCGGCCACGGCGGAGCCGCGGCCGATCGTCGCCATGTTGCCGTAGTCCCTGTAGTGGAACGGCTGCGGCGGCTGCCGCTCGAGCGCGCGGCGGATGTTCCTCGCGGCGTGCGCCCCTTCCTGCTTGGCCACCTGCGCCACGCCCGGCAGCCACCGGCCGTCCTGCTGCAGCGCGCAGATGTCGCCGACGACGAACACGTCGGTACGGCCCGGCACCTGGAGCGTCGGCTCGGCGAGCACGCGGCCGGCGCGGTCGAGCGGTACGCCGAGTGCCGTGGCGCTGGGCGAAGCCGCGACGCCCGCGGCCCACAGCACCGTCTGCGCCGCTATGCGCTCGTCGCCGATCTTCACCCCGTCGGCGTCCACCGCAGTCACGATCGAGCTCGTGCGCACGTCGACGCCGAGCCTCGCGAGCGATTCGGCCGCAGCCGTGCGCAACGTCTCCGGAAAGGTGCCGAGCAGGTACGGGCTTCCCTCGAGCAGGATGATGCGCGCCGACTCGGGATGAATCGTGCGGAAGTCCTGTCGCAGCGACTGCCGTGCGATCTCGGCGAGCGCCCCCGCGAGCTCCACGCCGGTCGGTCCGCCGCCGACGATGACGAACGTCAGCAGACGGCGCTGGGCCGCTTCGTCGGTTTCGCGTTCGGCCGCTTCGAACGCGAGCAGCACCTGCCGGCGGATCTCGAGCGCATCGTCCAATGTCTTCAGCCCCGGCGATCGCTTCGCCCACTCGGGATGACCGAAGTAGGCGTGCGTCGCGCCGGTGGCGACGATCAGGTAGTCGTAGTCGAGCGAGTTGGGCGGCAGCGGCAGACCGCCGGGATGCGCAGCGGTCGAGGCCGATGGATCGCCGGGGTCGAGCAGCACGCGCCTGTTCTCGACGTCGATGCCGCGCACGTCGGCGAGCAGGACCTTGACGTTCGGCTGCCGGCGCAGGATCCAGCGGATCGGCGACGCGATGTCGCCGGGCGACAGCGACGCCGTGGCGACCTGGTAGAGCAGCGGCTGGAAGAGATGGTAGTTGTGCCGATCGACGAGCGTGATGCGCACCGGCGCGCCGGCGAGCTCGCGCGCGGCGTCGAGCCCGCCGAATCCGCCACCGAGGATCACGACATGCGGCGGTGCAGCCATCACGCGATAATATCGGAACCGATGCCTGTCTCTTCAAGCTCGCGCGGGCGCGCGCCGGCGCTCAACGGGCCGGTATCGGTCGTCGACACCGCGTGCCCGCTCGACTGCCCCGATTCGTGCAGCCTTGCCGTCTCGGTGCGCAACGGAAAGCTGGTGAGTATCGACGGCTCGCACCGCAACCCGGTGACCGGCGGCTTCATCTGCGCGAAGGTCCGCAGGTTTGGCGATCGCGTGTACGGACCGGATCGTCTGCTGTACCCGGGCATCCGAAAAGGGCGCAAAGGCGAGGGGCGCTTCGAGCAGGTGTCATGGGAGGTCGCGCTCGATCATGTCGCCGCCAGGATGCGCGAGGCCGCGGAGACGTGGGGCGCCGAGTCGATCCTCCCCTACTCGTACGGCGGGTCGAACGGGCTGCTCACGCAGGACACGCTCGACGCCACGCTGTGGCGGCGGCTGAAGACGTCGCGGCTCGCGCGCAACGTGTGCGCGGCGGCCACCGGTGCCGCGCACATGGGCCTCTACGGAAAGATGCCCGGTGTCACCTACGAGGACTATCCCGAAGCGCAGCTGATCGTCCTGTGGGGCGTCAATCCGAACGCCTCCGGCATTCACCTGATTCCCTACATTCGCGACGCGCAGGCTCGCGGCGCCCGGCTGGTCGTGATCGATCCGCGCTCGACACCGCTCGGACGCAGCGCCGACGTGCACCTCGCGGTCCGTCCAGGGACCGACGTCGCGGTCGCGCTCGCGATCCACCGGTTCCTCTTCGTCAACGGCTTCGCCGACGAGCGCTTCCTCGCAGAGCACGCGCGCCATGCCGATGCGCTGCGGGCGCGCGCCGAGGCATGGACGATCGATCGCGCCGCGCAGGTTGCCGGCATCGACCCGTCACGGCTCGAGCAGGTCGCGAGGCTGTACGCCGAATCGTCGCCGGCGCTCGTGCGCTGCGGGTGGGGGCTCGAGCGCAACCGCAACGGCGGCAGCGCCGCGGCGGCCATCCTCGCCCTGCCGGCTGTCGGCGGCAAGTTCGGCGTCCGCGGCGGCGGCTACTCGATGAGCAATTCCGCCTCGTGGGGAATCGAGCGCACCTGGATCGGCGCGCCCGAACCGGACACGCGTCTCGTCAACATGAATCACCTGGGACGCGCACTGCTCGAGTACCAGGATCCGCCGGTGCAGCTGCTGTTCGTCTACAACTCCAACCCGGTCGCCACCGCTCCGGATCAGCAGCGGGTCATCAAGGGGCTGCAGCGCGACGACCTCTTCACCGTCGTCTTCGAACAGGTCATGACCGACACCGCGCTGCACGCCGACGTGGTGCTGCCGGCGACGACGTTCCTGGAGGCGTACGACCTGGCGAAGTCGTACGGCACCATCAGTCTCGATCTCGCGCGTCCCGTCATCGAGCCGGTTGGCGCGGCACGGTCCAACGCCGACGTCTTCGGCGCGCTCTGTGCGCGCCTGGGACTGCTCGACGAAGGCGAACCGTCGGGCGAGCTCGACACGATGCTCGCGGTGATCGACGCGCTGCCCGCGACCGTCGGCGACGCCCTGCGAAACGACCGCCGGCCTGCGCCGCCGTTCGGCACGCGGCCGGTCCAGTTCGTGGACGTCTTCCCGAACACGCTCGACCGCACGATTGATTTGTGTCCGGAGGATCTCGATCGGAGCGCGCCAGGCGGGCTGTATCACTATCAGCCCGATCCGGCGACCGGCCAGTATCCGCTGGCGCTCATCTCGCCGTCGAGCGAGCGGACGATCAGCTCGACGCTCGGCGAGCTGCCGCGGCCCGCGAGCCGGCTCCTCATGCACCCCGACGATGCGGCGGCGCGCGGGTTGGAGGACAACGACGCGGTACGGGTCTTCAACGCCCTCGGCGAGGTGCACTGCACGCTGCAGGTGCTGCCGACGATCCGGCCTGGAACCGTCAGCCTGCCCAAGGGGCTCTGGCGCCGCTCCACGCGCAACGGCTACACCGGCACGTCGCTGGTCGCCGATACGCTGACCGATCTCGGAGGCGGCGCCTGCTTCAACGACGCCCGCGTCCAGGTCGCGTCGTTACCATCTGCGTGAAAGTGCAGAATGCAGAATGCAGAGTTTAGAGTGCAGAATGCAGAATTACTCTGCACTCTAAACTCTGCACCTAGCACCCTGCATCTAGAGCGCTTTTCAGATGTATGTAGCTGCCGACCTTCAGGTCGGCCCGGCGCGGACCTAAAGGTCCGCGGCTACACACAACTGAAAAGCGCTGTAGCACCCTGCACCAGCACCCTGCACTCTGCACCTAGCACCCTGCACCCGGCCCCCCGCACCAGCACCCTGCACCTAGCACCCTGCACCTGGCACCCGGCCCCCCCTGCACCCTCAGTAGCTGAACGTGAAAATCAGGTCGGCGCCGCTCCCCTGCACGCGGCTGAACACCGACTGCTGCGTCGTCGCACCCTGCAGGACGTTGGTCTGCAGCCGCAGCCAGCGGTTGATCTCGTACTCGAGGATGAAGTTCGTCGAGCTCTGCTCGCCGATGCCCTGCTGAACCTTCACGAAGAGGTTCTGTCCCAGCTGCTGGCCGAGCGTCAGCTCGGGCCCGCCGCCGTTCTCGGGCGCGAGGTTGATCTCGAAGGTGTTCAGGTTGAGCGCGTTGCCAATCGACTGGGCGAGCTGACCGGCGACGGCGCCGGCCGCGAGCGACTGCGCCCGCTGCGCGAGCGACACCTGCTGCCCTTCGCCCAGCTGGTTCAGCGGCTGGTTGAACACGATGAGCGACAGGATGTCGGCCTGCTCGAGCGGCGGGGTGCTGCTCAACTCGATCTCCGGCTTCTGCAGCGTGCCGCGGACGTTGACACGCGCTTCGACCCCCTGGATGATCCGCCGCGTCCGCAGGTCGAGCGTCGGGTCGATCTGATCGAGCCCTTCGAAGCGGACGCTGCCGTCGCGCAGGATCTCGAACCGGCGCCCCTGGAAGTCGTAGTTGCCGCGGATCGTGTTGACGGTTCCGACCAGGCGGATCGTGTCGCCCGGGTCCTTCGTCGCCGTCATGTCGCCGCCGAGCGTGACGTTCAGCGCGCCGAGGCTGACCGGCGAGCCCGGCGTCTGGAGGCTGCTCGCCTTCACGACGAGATCGTTCGGAATGGTGAGCTGCAGGTTCATGCGCAGCGCGTCGAACGGGCTGGCGGGCGCGGGTGCCGGCGTCGCCTGCGCGATGACCGCGGTCGTGTTGCCGGCGTCACCGGAAATCGACTGCGTCGGGTACGGCGACGCGCCGATGATCGCGATGATCTCGTCGAGGTTGATCTCGCCGGTCGTGACGCCGAGATAGCCCTGGACGATCGGCGAGCGCAGCTGACCGGCGAGCGACAGCGCGCTCTGGATCCGGACGTTGCCCATCCGGTTGTCGATCACCTTGAAGTCGTCGGCGTTCACCCAGATCTGGAACCCGCCGACCTCGCGCGCGTGCAGGCCGAGGTCGCCGGTGATCGACAGCGCGCTCTGGTGGTTGTCGAGGATCGTGATCTGTTCGATGTGCACCCGCTCGGGCTGCAGTTCGACGCTGCCGGCGATGTTGCTGTAGCTGACGCCGGTCGGCTCGATCGTCGCGGCGCCGTCGGCGATCCTGATCGAGCCTTCAGGGTGCGGATCCTGGGCGCTGCCGGTCACGCGGACGTGCGCCTCGAACGTCCCCTTCACGTCCTTCACGGCCGTCGTGAAACCCTGGACGAGCGCGAGATCGAGCGGGCTGCTCTCGATCGCCAGATCGACCCGCTCGGCCGGCGTCGCAGGCTCCACGTGCCCGGTCACGCGCGCGGTCTCGTCGTTCGAGGCATCCGCCGGGCCGCTGAACAAGGTCGACGGCAGGTAGCCCTTCGCCGTGATCCACTGCGTCGCGTTCTGCTGCAGGCGTGCGTCGAGCGTGACGCCGGCCGGCTCGTAGGCGACGGTCCCGTTCAGCGTGTCGTAACGGAACTGCCGGAAGCCCCCCTGGTCGACCTGGAACGTCCCGGTGACGGCGGGCGCGGCCTTCGTGCCCGAGACGTCCGCCGATGCGTTCAAGCGTCCCGAGAACTGCGGCTCGCGCAGCAGCAGCGCGTCGACCGCGGCGAGGTCGATGTTGTTCAGCGTCACCTTCAGCGCATCGCCGGGACGCCCGAACGTCCCCTGCGCGTCGATCCGCTGATCTCCGCTTTCGAGACGCAGCCGATCGATCGCGATCGTCTCGCCGCCGTACTGAATCGTGACCGGCGCCTCCGCGGGGATGTTCCAGCGCTGCTCGCCGGCGGCAAGCGCGAGCGACGTCAGGTGGATCTCCTGGTGATCGGGATGCAGCACGACGGAGCCGCCCGCGTCGAGCGTCCGCCGCGGCTGCGCCGCCGTCGCCTGGAACTCCACCGTCTTGTCCGCATACGTCGTCTTCGCCGTCAGCTCGTTGATGTTCTGGCCGGCGACCGACACGAAGGTCGCCTTCGTGTCGGCCTCGACGCGAGCGCGCTCGGCGTCCAGGTCGGGCACGCTGACCGAGTAGGTCGAGTCGACGCTCAGCGCGCCGTTGCCCTGGTACTCGAGGCCGTCGCCGCTGAGGGTGCCGTCGGCTTTCAGTTCCGTGCGGTTGCCGGTCACCGTGCCGTCGACCTTGACGATCCCCTCGAGCGGCAGATCGAAGAGCCGTCCGATCTCCGCGAGCCTCGGCGAATCGGCGTGGAACGTCAGGTTGCTCTCGCCGGTCTCGTTCAGCGCGAGCGTGCCGGTGGCCGTGAGATTGACGTCGCGGCCGACGACCTCGAGCGTCCGGACCTCGCCGGTCTGATCCTGGTAATCGGCGTCGAGCGATGCCGACTGGATCGCGAGCCCGCCGACAGTCGACGGCTCGAGCGTCACCTGCGCGCTGGCGGCGACGTTGTCGACGGTCACGCCGGTCGAGAGACCGTGAATCGTGGCGTCGGCGTTCACCGTGCCTGCGACGGTCCCTTCCATCCCCGGCTTGCCGCTGGCGACCGCCGGGTTGAACTCGGCGAAGCTGCCGGCGGCGGTCACGTGCGCCGTGTCGTTCGCGACCGTCGCGTCGAACGCCAGCTGCGGCACGCGGCCGCCCATCAGCGTCGAGTCGCTGATGGTTCCGCTCGCCGTCAGGGTCATCTCGCGCGGCGTGGTGCCGCTTCCTTCGGCCGTCACGTGCGCGTCGATCGCGCTCTCGTAGCGTGCGTCGGCCAGCGCGGCGACGTCGAACGCCGTCCCGACCTGCTGCAGGTCGAGATCGGCAATCGTCGCGTCGGCGCGGTAGGCGAGCGCCGTGCCGTTCATCGTGACGCCCGCCGTGCTCCCCTGCGCGATGCGCGCGCCTGGAACCGTCGACTCCGCGAACGTCGCCTCCGCGTCGATGCGGCGACGCTTCGGATCGTCCGGGATCGTCCCGGTCGCGCGATAGTCGGCCGTCACGTCGGTGCGCGCTGGCGGCGCGTTCAGGCTGCGCGGGAGCTTCGAGACGTCGAGATGGCTGGCGCGCCCCCGCAGGTCGAACGACAGCGGATCGCCGGCAGCCGGAATGGTCACGAGACCACGCGCCGTCGCGCCGGCGCCGTAGGCGTTTGCCTTCGCATCGAGCGTGACGCGCCGCCCGTCGATCACCGCGTCGGCGGCGACGTTCTCCGCGGTGTACCCGGCGGCGGCGACACGCGGCGCACGCAGCGACGCCGTCCCTTTGAGCGACGCGATGTCGGAGAGCGAGGCGGCTGTGACGTCGGCGTGCAGGTCGGCCGTCAGATCGCTCCGCTGCCCGGGGTCCTTCAACAGCGGCGCAAGGTCCAGGTGACGCACGTGCAGGTCGCCGCGGACCGCCTGGCCCGGAGACTGCACGTCGGCCACGAGCTGTCCGGTCACCTGTCCGGCCGACGAGCGCACGTTCATGTCGACGCCGAGGCGGTCCAGCGGTCCATTCAGTTTGAGCTCAAAGGCCGGCTGCAGCGCGATCCCCTGCAGCGAGGAGACCACCCGCGCGATCTCGGGAATCGACAGCTTGTCGGACGACAGCTGCAGGTTCAGCTGCGGCGTCGTCAGATACTGCTGCACGGCGCCGTCGACGAGCACCGAGCTCTCGGCTGTGCGCAGCGCCAGCTTGTCGATGAACAGCGTGTCGTCCTTGACGCTGATGCCGCCCGACAGCGCGTTGAGCGCGATCGCGGGCTGCGACGCGCGGAACGAGACGTGCGAGATCTCGATCGAGTAGCGGACCGGCTCGTACTTGAACGCCAGCTTCGCGTCGATCCGATCGATCCGATCGGGCACGTCGACGCCGCTGGTGCCGACCGCGCCGTCGATCACGACCGTCGCGTCGCTGATGCCGATGTCGTCGATCGCGATCGGAAACTGCGGCCCCTCCCGATCGGCTTCCTGCTCCTGCTTCTTGACGAGCTTCGCGATCGACCAGGTGTCGCCGTCGCGCCGCAGGTAGATCGTCGGTTTGTTCAGGCGGATGTTGTCGACCGACAGCCCTTTGGCGATCAGCTGGAAGACGTTGTAGTCGACGCCGAGATCCTCGACGGCAACCACCTCGCTGCCGTCCATCGACACGGCGACGTTCTCGAGCTCCACGCCGAAGAACAGGTTGCCGCCGAGCCGCTCGATGGAGAGTTGGCCGTTCAGGTAGTTGTTGGCTTCCGCGACGATGTAGCCCCGCAGCCAGTTCTTGAACCAGGCGGTCTGCGAGACGATGATCGCGGCCGCCGTCGCCCCGACGACGAGCGTCAGGACCAGGAGGAGCGCGTGAACGATCCGGCGTGCGAGCCGCATGCTGACTCTGGCGGTTACAAAAGACGGGCCGGCGGCGTTTGATGAGCCGGAGAAGGCTGTGGGCTTATGGGCTATGGGCAATGGGCTCTGGGCTCTAGGCTCTAGGCTCCGGGCCTTTGGCCCTTCTCAGGTGTATGTAGCTGCCGACCTTCAGGTCGCTCTGTGCGGACCTCAAGGTCCGCGGCTACACACCCTGGCCCGCCCTAGAATGCCTGGCCGATGCTGAAGTGGATCCTCCACCGGCGCGCCTGCGGCTTGCCGTCCACCAACAGCCCGTCGATCGGGTTCAGCTGGTAGCCGAGGTCGAAGCGGATCGGTCCGACCGGCGTCTGATAGCGAAGCCCGGGGCCGACGGCGTACCGCAGGTCGCCCAGCTTGTACTGCATGTCGCCCGCCCACACGTTGCCGCCGTCGACGAACGCGACGGCGCCGAGGCTCTCGCCGATCGACAGCCGCAGCTCGGAGCTGAACGCGAACATGCTGTTGCCGCCAAGCGGCAGGCCGTCGCTCGCCGGGCTGACCTCGTAGCGCCCCCACCCGCGGATGCTCGTCGCGCCGCCGAGGAAGTACTTGCGCGAGAACGGCACCTGCCGCGGATCGTCGTCCGCGGCACGGATGCCGCCAATCTGCAGGCGGTTGGCGATGACAACCCTGTCGCTCACCGGGATGTAGTGCCGTCCGTCGGCGCTGAACGCGTTGTAGTTGAACGTCCCGGGCAGCACCCGGCCGGCCACCTCGGCGTGGAACGAGAGCTGGTAGCCGCGGTGCGCGTTGAGCACGTTGTCCGCCGTCGTCCGCTGCAGGTCGAACCCGACGGCCGACAGCATCCCTTCCTGCTTGCCGGTGCGGGGGTCGAGACCGAGCGCGATGGCGGTGGCGATCAGCTCGGGATACAGCTCCGAATTCTTCAGCACCTCGTCGTCGATGGCGCTGCTGTTCCGCTCGTTGGTCATCGAAACGGCCCAGGAGAACCGCTGGCTCTCCCGGTGGGTCAGCGTCACCTTCCCGCCGGTGACGGTCGAGTGGAAGGCGGGCGTGAAGGTGTACCAGCGCTGCGCTTCCGCGCCGAGCGACATGTGCGGCGTGAAGACGTACGGCTGGTTGAACGTGAGGCGCAGCCCGCGATCGAGCGACGACCAGCGCGCGTGCACCCCCGCGCTCCGCGCGCCGCCCAGGAAGTTGACGTGCCGGTACTCCCCGTCCACCCGCGCCTTCTCCTCGGTGCCGTAGCCGACGCCGAAGTTCACGCGCTGGTGCTTCCCTTCCGCGACGGTCACACGCGTGTCGACCTGCGGCTGCCGCTGCTCCGGGTTGAGCGACTCGATGTTGACGAACTGGAACAGATCCATCGAGTAGAGCCGCCGCTGCGACTCCTGCACGACGCTGCGCCGGTAGAGATCGCCCGGCTTGAACGTGAGCTGACGCTCGATCACGCGGTCGCTCACGCTGCTGTTGCCCGCGATGTCGACGCTCCCGAAGTGCGCGATCGGACCTGGATCCGCGGTGAAGACGATCGTCGCCGCCTTCCCGGTCGAGCCGTCGTTCTCGTCGGTCGCGACGCGCGCGTAGGGGTACCCGTGATCCCTGAGCAGGTTCACCGCCAGTTCGTGCGCGGCGGTCACTTCCTGCCGATCGCGCGGCTCGCCGACCGCCAGCGGCATCGTGCGCTTCACGCGGTTCAGCGCGCGCTCGGGAACCGTGTCGAAGTTGCGGAACTCGACGGCGGCGATCGTCACCGGCTCACCCTCGTCGATGGTCAGCGTGACGTCGACCGAGTCCTGTGCGCCGTTCAGGTCGACGTCGAAATCGGTGACGCGCGCGTCGGGAAACCCGCGATCGGCGTAGAAGGCCTCGATGCGCTTCAGGTCGGCGTCGAACCGGCCGCGATCGAAGTAGTTCTTCCGTCCCCACGGCAGCTCCCATCCGACGACGGGAACCTTGGTGTTCTGCTTGGTCGCCAGCGCGGCGCGCAGCCGTGATTCGTCGACGTTCCTGACGCCGTTGAACTTCAGCGAGTGGACCGTGACGGTCCCACCATCCTTGCAGCCGGCCGCGAGCGCGGCAGACAGCAGGAGCAGGCCGAGCGATCGGCGCGCGTGACTCATGCGGTGGAAGTACACCACACACCGTGCCAGGTTTGAGGCATTCGAAACCGGGGGCGAGCCGGCGTTCACACCTTGGTTGGCGTGCGGGGTCCGGCGGAGGTGAGGGCGAGCGTCAGCCCAAGCCCGATGACGACGAGCGCCGCAAGGGCGAGCCAGACAGGGGAGACGTACCGGACGACGCCGGCCTGCCAGAGGGCAAGGCCGGCGCCGATCAGGAGTGCGAAGTAACCCACCAGATACAGGTGGATGAAGCGCATTACCGCACGTTGACGGTGAGGGCGGCGCGCCGGTTCAGGCGACGGGTCTCCTCACGCGAGTTGTCGTACTTCGGGCGCTCCTCGCCGTAGCTGATGGTCCGGAGCCGGTCGGTCGACACGCCGCGGCTGACCAGGTAGTCGCGGACCGCGTTCGCACGACGATCTCCAAGGGCCAGGTTGTACTCGGCCGTGCCGATGTTGCACGTGTGGCCTTCCACCTCGATGCGCAGGTTCGGATCCTCGCGCAGGGCGGTGACCGCCTCGTCGAGGATGCGGGTCGCCTCGGGCCGCAGCGTGTAGCGGTCGAAGTCGAAGTGCACGTCCTCGAACGTGTACTCGCGCACCGGCGGACGCGTCACCTGGATCGTGACGTTCGCCGACGCCGTGCCCCCCTTGCCGTCGTCGACCGTGACGGTTGCCTGCACCGGCCCTTCCTGCTGCGGCGCGGTCCAGAGCGTCTGCCGGTCGGACGGGTTCGCGAGCTGTCCCGACGGCACGGTCCACCGATAGGTGAGCGTGTCACCGTCCGGGTCCTGCGCGTTGGCGGTCAACGTGGAGCTCTTGCCCACTTCGACCGTGCACGGGTCGCACTGCGCCTGGACCGTTGGCGGCCGGTTCTGCGGCGCTGGCGGTGGCGGCGGTGGTGGCGGCGGCGGAGGCGGCGTGAAGACGCGAACGCCAGGGTGGAACCCGAGGCGCACCTGCCAGTCGACGAAGTCGCCGGTCGGATCCGAGTCGGTCTGGTAACCAGCGCGATCCTGCCGCGGCAGGTTGAAGCTGACGCCGCCGCCGACGAAGAACCCGCTGCGGTGCTGCCAGGTGAGCCCCGCGGTCGCGCGCGTGACCTTCTCGACGTCCGACACGAGCGGCGGAACCGACGTGTCGAGGCTGGTGATGATCGGCCCGGTGATCGTCGCGGTATCGCCGTTCGGCACCAGCCCGTTCACCTCGAACACGCCGCGCAGCGGACTCCGGCTCGGGAAGCTGGCACCGGCACCCCAGCGGAACGCACCGCTCGGGATGTCGATGTCGTCGGGCTGCCCGCGCCACTCGTAGCCCGCGAAACCGGACAGCTCGACCATCCGGTTCGCTTCGCCGCTGGCGATGAAGTCGACGGCGAAGTCGGGCTTCCCGGTCGACACCCCTTCCTCTTCCTTGCCGGTCGGCGCCTTCACGATGCCGCGGACGGCAAGAGCCGCCGGCCTGTTGTCGGCCTGCGACAGGAGGTTGACCTTCGCGCCGACGTACAGGTCGCCGACGTTGTTGCCGGTCCAGTATCGGCCGACGCGCGGGTACCGATCGACGATGCCGCCGACCTTCGAGTCGGCGACGAAGATCGGACGCAGGTCGCGATCGATCCGGGTGTCGAACAGGAACGACCCGAAGACCTCGGCGCGATTGCCGAGGCCGACGGCGAACGTGCCGGCGAAATCGCCGACGTTGGTAAAGCCCTGCACGAAGTTGGTGCCGCGGCGGTAACCGCTGACGGACCACTTACCGTGCGCGAGCACCTCCGCGGTAGGTACAAACCACAGACCGGTATCGCCGAAGAAGGTTGTCGTCGCCGGACGTAGATCGCTCGTCGCCGCGGGAGCCGACGATGTCTGGGTGCCCGATGGATTCTGAGCCGTGGATGTCCCTGAAGTGTTTGGTTGAGCGCTGACGCCCGCCGACACGGCGAGCGTCAGAGCCCAGGCCACGGCTGCGCGTCTGACCATTGGTTGTCGCCTCCACTCTGCGCCGTCCGGCCGTGAACGGCACTACCACGGCCGCGTCCCTCACTGGGCGCTGCCGTCGCTGTTCGTGGTCGCCGCCGGCTCTGCCGGAACGATCAGTCGACCACGGCCGCCGCGACTCACCTGACCGCCCTTGCGGCCCGCCGAGCGCGCTTCTTCCGCCGTCCATTCATGCGCCGTACCCTTTTCGTGCGCGGCGCGCCCGCCCTTGCTGGCGATCTCGCGCTGCTTCTCCGGCGACATCGATGCGAAACCGCGACGTTCTTTGCGCTCTGTATTCACCGTTCTCCTCCGTCGATGGGTCCCGAGTCACCAGGCACTGACGACATACGGGCCCTTCTGGTCAGGCTGCGGTGGAGGATCCTCCACGTGCGGCGGCTCCGGCTCGTCGAGCGGCGTCTCCGGCACGTCGTCGTCAGGATCCCTATCGCGCTCGTCCTCGTCATCGCGAGGGGGAACGGTCCCGAGATACAGCGGCACGCCGCCGCGTATCACGAACCCGAGGCGCGCAGTCGGACAGGTGGGGCTGTCGCACACCATCACCCCGACGAGTTACAAAACAGGTGCCACAGCCGCGGTAGAGCGCACGGCGCAATTCCTTGTCAGTCAATCACTTGGAAGTGTGTAATCGGTTGACCACCTCGTCGGGTGCAGTGGATTGCTACAGTCGGGCTTATCGGTAGTACAAATGTGCGACGGCGCGATCAATTGCCCTATATCGAAGGTTTCTGCGTCCGCGCACGGAAATATTCGCAATCACGGCAGTTCCTGACGTCGAACTGGTACCGCACCACCGGGAACAGCATCGGGTGCGCGCAGTAGAGCAGGTGGCCATCCTCGATCGTGTGGAACCCGAGATTGGACGGGATGTCAGGGGTCCGACGCCCATACCAGCACGCGCGATGGCGTTCTTCGGGCTCGGGCATCGTGGTCGCGAAGTGCGCTACTTGGTCTGCTCCGGCCGGTAGTCCGGCGGCAGCGCCGAGCCCTCGCCGAAGAAGAACTCCTCCATGTGGTGCGCGATTAGCTGCTGCGCTTCCTTCTGGAAGGGCATCAGCCGGTACTCGTTGAGGATCATCTTCATCCGCTCTTCCCAGAGCTTCCACGCGTCCGCCGAGACGTTCTCGTAGATGCGCTGGCCGAGCTCTCCGGGCCACGGCGGCGCCGCCAGTCCCGGCAGCTCTTTCTGAAACTTGACGCAGAAGACCGTCCGCCCTCCCGTGCCCTGTGTGTCAGCCATGGCGCGATTGTACCACCGGCACTTCGGGATCGATGGTGAACGCCAGGCGCGCGCAGGCGTCGCGCAGCGCGAGATCCACCTCTGTCGGCGCCGCTCCGCGGGCGAAGATGAAGCCGAGATAACTCGCCCCTTCGGGTAGCGGCAGCAGCAGTTGATCCGGCTTCGCGGTGATGACCACGTCCTCGATGCCGCTCACCGACTTCGCGACGTCGACGCCGTCGGTCGCGCGGTACATCCCGCGCCGCGGGATCGGGATCATCATCACGCCCGATGCGCACGGTTCCCTGCTCCACTGCGATGACGCCTCCCCGAGCGCATGGCGCAGCAGCAGCTCCTCCAGCGTGATGGCGGTCCCGCGCGGCTGCACGAACCGCAACGCGCGCGCGCAGATCCCGCCAATCGGACGCGCCGCGACCTCGAGCACGAAGATGCCCCGATCATTCACGCGGCACTCCGCGTGAATCGGACCGTGCCTCAGACCGATCGCGTCGGCCGCGGCTGCCACGCCAGCCGAGATGCGCGCCGCCAGCTCGCGCTCGGCGTCGGCGAGCGTCACGTAGATCGTCTCCTCGAAGAACGGGCCGTCGAGCGGATCCGGCTTGTCGAAGATCGCGAGCGTCTGCAGCCGTCCGTCGGACATCAGCCCCTCGAGGGCGTACTCGTGCCCTTCGATGAACGACTCGAAGACGACCTGCGCATGCGCCGGATCGCGCTCGGCCCGGATGTCGGGACGCGACAACAGCGTGCGCAGCCGATCGAGCGCGGCGCGCAGCTGCTCGCGATCGTCGACGCGCATGACGCCGCGGCTGCCCGAGAGCGACACCGGCTTGAGGACGCCTGGAAAATTCCCGTCCGCGCCGAGCCGATCCGCCGATTCGGAGAGCGGCGCGACGAGGAAATGCGGCGTGGGGAGGCCGGCGTCGCGCAGCCGCTCACGCGTGCGCGGCTTGTTGCGGGCAATCGCCGCCGCGTGCGCCGGATGTCCCGGCAGCCCGAGCGCGTCGCGGACGTGCGCGGCGAGCAGCGCAGGGCGGTCCCCCACGGCGAGGACCGCCGCGAACGCACGCCGGGCGTGAGCGGCCGCAATCCGCCGCACCGAGGACGACAGGTCGTGGAACCGGATCGGAATCGCCGCGTCGCGCCACGGGTCCTCCAGCACGGCACATCGATCGGTCGCCAGCACCAGGTCGACGCCGAGACGGTCCGCGGCCTCGCCGAAGGCGTGCGTCTGGTAGCCGGTCGTCGTCGCCACGAGGAGCACGCGCGGAGCCATCGATCGCTACACCAGCCTGATCTGCTCGGCGTTCGGCTCCGCGCAGCAATACCACGGCTCGTTCATCTGCGGGACCGCGCGCACCGTCCCCGCGGGCAGCGGCTCCGGAGCCGGACGGCCGGCACGCTCGAACGCGAGCCGGCGGATCGCCTCGAACAGCTCGCCGCGCTGCGACGTGAGCTGTCGCCCGACGAGCGCAGACACGTCGGCCTGCAGCTGGTCCACGCGGGCATCCGGATGGCGCCAGCGATAGGTCAGGCTGCCGGCGTCGAACGACGAGACGAACGGCTGCATCTCGGGCACGTCCAGCAGCTTCGACCCCGACGGCAGGAGCAGCCGGATCGCCAGCTGGATCGGCGCCACGTGGCCGACGAGATCCAGCCGCGCGATCGCGTCGAGCAGCTCGCAGTAGCCGTCGAGCGTGACCCACGGGGTGAAGGCGACGAAGGTCGGCGCCAGGGCGAGCCCGGCATCGCGACACACGGCGACCGCTTCCTCGAAATCGGCGCGCGTGTGCCCCTTGTCCAGGATCGCCAGCACGCGATCGTCGATCGATTCCACCGCGCTCGTCACGAAGAGGCATCCGCTGTCGCGCAGCCGTGCGAGCAGGTGGCGGTGCTTCAGCAGGTGCTCCACCTTGATCGTGACGTCGTAGCTGAGCGCCGGGAGCTCCCGGTGCATCCGCTCGACGATGCGGAGCGCGTGCGTCGGACCGTTGAAGAAGTCGGGGTCGCCGAAGGTGATGTGCTCGGCGCCGGCCGCCGCCTGCGCCGCCACGTCAGCGAGCACGACGTCGGCCTGCACGATCCGGAACTGGCCGTTGTAGACCGGCACGATCGGGCAGTGCCGGCACAGGTGCCTGCAGCCGCGGCTCGCTTCCGTATATCCCGCTGTGCGCGTCGTGCCGTCGCCCAGTTCGAGCCTGGCGTAGCGTGAGAGCGCCGGCAGCGTGCGCCGATCGGGGACGAGGAACTGGAGACGCGGAAGCGGACGCGCGTCATCCCGCTGCTCGCCTCCACCCTCCTGCTCGCCTCCACCTGCCGAGGGCGAGCCGGAGCGCGCGATCTCGGCGAGCGCGCTCTCGAACTCGCCGCCCAGCACGTCGTCGACACCCAACGAGCGGAGCCAGTCGGCGTTGAGCGGCGCGTAGAGGCCGTACGCGCAGATGCGCGCCTCGGGGTTGGCGCGCCTCACCTTGCGGATGACCGGCGCCGCCATGCGCGTCGCGGTGTGCATCGGCAGATGAAAGCCGATCAGGTCCGCGCGGCGTACCGCCTCGTCCTCGAGCCGCTGCTTCGTGAGATCGGCGCACTCGACCACCACCCCTTCGCGCGCGAGCCACGCGGCCGGCGACGCCAGACCGAAGGGCTGGTGTCCCAGGTCGTAGGTGGAAATCAGCAGCGCCCGGGTCATCCGGTCATTCTGGCACACGTCTGCTAGAGTGATCGCCGAGGACGTGATGCCGACGCCGCATCGTCATCCGCCGGGGCTCTACGTGCTCTTCTTCACCGAGCTCTGGGAGCGCTACAGCTTCTATTCGATGATGGCGATCCTCACCCTCTACATGGACGAGGCGCTCCGCTTCGACGCCGCGCGGATCGGCCGCGTCTACGGCGGGTACATCGGAGGCGTCTACCTGATGCCGCTCGTCGGCGGCCTCGTCGCCGACCGCGTGCTGGGGTTCTATCGCGCGGTGATCCTCGGCGGCCTCATCATGATGGCGGGCCATCTCGTGCTGGCCGTCGAGTCGCTGCCGTTCTTCTACACGGCGCTCGTGCTGCTCGCCTGCGGCAGCGGCCTCCTCAAGCCGAACGTCTCGACGATCGTCGGAAACCTCTACCGCGACCGTCCGCAGCTGCGCGACGCCGGCTACAACCTGTTCTACATGGGGATCAACCTCGGCGCGCTCATCGCCCCGATTGCGGTCGCCTGGTTTCGCGCGCGCTTCGGGTGGAGCGTGGCGTTCGCCTCCGCCGCGGGCGCGATGCTCCTATCGCTCGCCGTGTTCGTCTCGGGCCGCCGTTACATCGCCGCGGCGGCGACGATGGTCCCGCCTGGCGCGCAGGAATCGGCCGCGGTGACGCCGGAAGACGCGCGCTCGCGCGTGCTCACGCTGCTGGCCATCTTCCTGGTCTCGGCGATCTTCTGGTTCGCGTTCTACCAGAACGGGTTCACGCTCACCCTCTGGGCGCGCGACAACACCGCCACGTCGATCGCCCCCGAGACGTTCCAGTCGGTCGAACCGCTTGGCGTCATCCTGTTCTCGGCGGCGCTGGTCGCGCTCTGGGGCTGGCTCGGCCGGCGCGGCGCGGAACCGTCGACACCGGTGAAGATGCTGCTCGGCATCGTCTTCGTCGCCGCCGCGTACGGGCTCATGGCGGTGGCAGCGGCCGGCGGCGGCGACACCGGCCGCGTATCCGCCTGGTGGCTGATCGCGGCGTACCTGGTGATCGCCGTCGGCGAGGTGTGCCTCAGCCCGATGGGGCTGTCGCTCGTGAACCGTGTGGCGCCGCCCCGAAGCCGCGGGCTGATGATGGGCGCCTGGTTCGTCAGCCTCTCGGCTGGCGGCTACCTGTCAGGCGCCATCGGCGGGTACTGGAACGACCTGCCTCACAGCCGGTTCTTCCTGCTCGTCGTCGCCATCCTCGGCGCGGCGGCCGTGGTGCTCGTTGCGCTGCTGCCGCACCTGCGTGCCGTCCTGCGCCGCGTCGACGCCGTCGAGGAGGCCGCGAGCTCAGCACTCTGAACTCTGCATTCTGCACTCTGCACTCTGCACTCTGCATTCTGCATTCTGCATTCTGCATTCTGAACTCTGCACTGGTGACCCATGGCCCTCGACGAATACAACCGCAAACGCAACTTCTCGACGACCCCCGAGCCCGCAGGCGTGGTGCGAAAGGGGAAAGGCCGTGAGCTGTTCTTCTGCGTCCAGAAGCACCTCGCAAGCCACCTGCACTACGACTTCCGGCTCGAACACAACGGCGTGCTGCTCTCGTGGGCGGTGCCCAAGGGGCCCTCTCTCGATCCGAAGACGAAACGGCTCGCCATGCAGACCGAGGATCATCCATTCGACTACGGGGAGTTCGAGGGGGTCATCCCCGAGGGCTACGGCGCCGGCATCGTCATGCTGTGGGACCGCGGCACCTGGACGCCGGAGGTCGACGATGTGGACGCCGCGCTGAGGAAGGGCGATCTGAAGTTCACGCTCAGCGGCTACAAGCTCAAAGGATCGTGGGTGCTGGTCCGCACGAGCGGCCGTTATCCGGGCGCGCGCAGCGGCAGCGACGGGCGATCGTGGCTGCTCATCAAGCACAAGGACGAGTGGTCGGGCGATCTCGACATCGCCGCGTTCGCGCCGCTCAGCGTGAAGAGCAACGGCGACTTCGCCGACATCCTCGCCGAGGACAATCCGGCCGTCTGGCAGACGAACCGTCCGGCGCGCGGCGGCGACAGCGGGGCGATGCTCGCCAGGATCATCGAGCGCGCCGCGCAGCTGAAAGCCGCCCGGGAGGAGACGGCGACCGCTCCGCCGCCACGCGCGAAGGCACGGACCGCCCGAAAGAGCGCCGGCGCGAGCAAGACCCCGGCACGACGCACGACGACGAAGAAGAAGGGAGCGTGACGGGGGAAGTTGATGATTTAACGATTTGACGATTTGACGAATTGACGGCTTGACGATTTGACTTTGACGATTTGACAGCTTGACGATTTGGGATTGGGCGATGTGTAGCCGCGGACCTTCAGGTCCGCCGTCAGCCCCTACGACAGGAGCCGCTGCGACAGCACGGTCCACACCGTGTAGGCGAGGCGCAGGCGATCGTGTCGCGCGATGTCGCGGCACCAGAGCTGCGCGCTGACCTCCTCACAGTGCGGCGGCAGCGTGCCGGTCGCCAGCGGGCGCTTGTGTTCGACCGCGTAGCGATCGAGCACCACACGGCTGGGCCACTGGTTGTTGGTGATCACGACGTCCACGCGCCGATCGATGGCGCGCTCGAGCCACGACACGGCGTCGGCGGCGGTGAAGCCGGTCATGCCGCGTCCTTCGGTGAGCAGGTTCGCCACCAGGATCACCGGCCCGTTCATCGCCTTGAGCGCGTCGGCGACGCCGCGCACCAGGAAGATCGGCATCAGGCTCGTGTAGAAGCTGCCGGGGCCGATGACGACCGCGTCGAAGCCGGCAATCGCGCGCGTGACGGCCGGATGGATCGCGACCGGCGGCTCGAGCCAGATGCGCCGGACCGGCCGGCCCGACGACTGGCCGGCGTCGACTTCGACCTCCCCGCTCGTCATCGATCCGTCGTCGTACTCCGCGCAGACCGAGGCCTGCTGCACGCTGACCGGCCAGACGCGGCCGCGGCACCCGAGCAGCGCGCGCAGGCCGTCGATCGCGTCGAGGAAGTCGCCGCTGTAGCGCTGCATCATCGACAGCAGCAGGTTGCCCCCCGTATGCCCGCCAAGCTTCGCGTGCTCGAGCGTCGGAAGGCGCGCCAGCAGCACGCGCCGCGCTTCGCGCGTGTTGCGCGCCAGCGCCAGCGCACACTTCAGGATGTCGCCCGGCGGCAGCACGCCGAGCTCGTCGCGCAGGACTCCCGAGCTGCCGCCGCTGTCGAACATCGTGACCACCGCGTCGGCGTGGATCCACGGGTTGGTCTTGAGGCCGCCGAGCAGGCTGGGCAACCCGGTCCCGCCGCCGAAGCAGCCGACCTTCAGTTCACGCATGCGCATGGGGAAACGATGAGAGTGCAGAGTTTAGAGTGTAGAGTGCAGAGTTTAGAATGCGGAGTTCATTCTGCACTCTGCATTCTGCTTCTGCATTCTGCATTCTGCATTCTGCATTCTGCATTCTGCACTGAGCCGCATTCTGAGTTCTGCGACCTGAGCTGTCAAAGCGATTGTAGGCCGAGGGCGATAAGATGCAGTGATGCGCAATGCACAGGCGGTGCAGGACCTGGACCGCGACCTGCGGACCATCTTCGGCGATCGCATGCAGTCGCTCGTGGTCTACGGCGCGACGGCGTCAGGCGACGCGCCGGTGGCAACGCTGGCGGTGGTCGCGTCGTTGACCTCGATCGATCTCCGGCGATGCGCCGAGCGCGTCGAGGTCTGGCGCCGCTTCGGTCTCGCGACGCCGCTGCTGCTCGAGGTGCACGAGTTCGGCCGGTCGCTCGACGCCTTCCCTTTCGAGTTCGGCGCGATCCTCGCGGATCACGAGGTCGTCTCGGGCCCCAGCCCTTTCGATGGCCTCACGGTCGATCCCTCGGATCTCCGCCGCGCGTGCGAGCTGCAGGCGCGCAGCCACCTGCTCCACCTGCGTGAAGGGTTCATGGAGGCGGAAGCCCGCAGCGACCGCGTCGCGGATCTCGTCGTGCGATCGGCGGCGCCGCTGGCCGCGCTGCTGAAGAACGTCCGCGGTCTCATGCCCGCTCTCGACACGCCCGCCGTCCTGACGCGGGTCGTCGAGCTCGCGCCTGGCGGCACCCTTTCGTCGGACGAGGCACGCCGCCTCTTCCCGGACTACCTCGCCGCGATCGGCACGCTCGTCGGCGAGCTGGATCGCTGGAGCGCCGCGTGAGCAGCGCGGCGCCGGCCGCCGGGCGCGCGCTCCGCGCGACCCGGCGCTTCGTGACAGGACTGTGCGTCGTCGGCGCGCTGCTCGCCGCTGCGGCCGCCGGAGCGCAGACGCGCGACATCCCGGCGCTCACGCGGCCGGTGAACGACTTCGCGAACGTGCTCGACGCCGCCAGCGAGCAGCGGATCGAGCAGACGATCCGGGCGCTGATGGCCGCGAGCGGCGACGTGATCGTCGTCGCCACCGTGCCGACGATCGAGCCGTACGGCGACATCCGCGAGTACGCCGTGAAGATGTTCGAGAACGGCGGGCGCGGCATCGGCGACCGTGGCAAGGAGAACGGCCTGCTCATCCTGCTGGCGATGAAGGAGCGGCGCGTCCAGGTCGAGGTGGGGTACGCGCTCGAGCCGTTCGCCACCGACGGCTTCACCGGCCAGATCAGCCGCGAGGTGATGACGCCCGAGTTCCGCAACGGGAACTACGGAGCCGGTCTCCTCGCCGGCACCAACGCGATTGCGGCACGCGTCGCGCAGGGGCGGAACGTCCAGCTGACCGGCATCGCGCAGGTCCCGATCCAGCAGCGCCCGCCGAGGCCGCAGATCCCGTTGAACTGGATCATCGTCGCCATCGTCATTCTGATCATCCTCAGCCGATCGGGCGGCGGTCCGCGTCGCGGCGTCAGGCGCTGGGGCCGTGGCGGCTGGAGCGGCTGGTCGAGCGGCGTCGGTCCGTTCGGCGGCGGGTTTGGCGGCGGCTTCGGAGGGGGCGGCGGCGGATTCGGTGGAGGCTTTGGCGGGTTCGGCGGCGGCCGCAGCGGCGGCGGCGGCGGGGGCGCGGGCTGGTAAGCCGGCTGTAAGTAGAATCGGGGGATGAGCATGATGATGCGCAGAACGGCGATTCGTCTGGTGGTGCTCGCGCTGGCGGTACTCCCGCTGACCGGCTGCTCGTACAACCGCTTCGTCAGCCAGGAGGAAGCGATCAAGGCGCAGTGGGCCCAGGTGCAGAACCAGCTGCAGCGGCGCAACGATCTCATTCCCAACCTGGTCGAGACCGTGAAGGGCTACGCCGCGCACGAGGAAGGGGTCTACAAGGACATCGCCGACGCGCGCTCACGCCTGCTCGCGGCGCGGTCGCCGGAAGAGACGATCCAGGCGGCAAACCAGCAGACCAGCGCGCTCGGCCGTCTGCTCGCCGTCGTCGAGAACTACCCGCAGCTGCGCGCGAACGAGCAGTTCAACCGGCTGATGGACGAGCTCTCGGGCACCGAGAACCGCATCGCGGTCGAACGCATGCGCTACAACGAAGCGGTGCAGGCCTACAACACGTCGCGCCGGCAGTTCCCCGCCAACCTCACCGCGCGCGTTTTCGGCTTCAAGGAATATCCGTTCTTCGAAGCGCCCGAATCGGCTCGCGAGGTGCCGCGCGTCAACTTCGGCCAGGCGCCGTCGGGGCAGGCACCGACGACGCCGCCCGCGTCCGCACCGGCGCCCTGAGCATTGACACGGAGCACACAGAGAAAAACGGAGAACACGGAACCTACTAAAGGGACCGTGTCCTCCGTTTCGACTCCGTGGCTTCCGTGTCAGTGCATTTTGCTTCGCGAGAAGCCATGATGAGCGACCCGGAGCTGAGCGCCAGGAAGCTCGCGCACATCGCTCGACTATTTGAGCATCAGCATGTCCCTGGCAGCGGCCTGCACCGCGTCCGCGCTGAACGGCAGCGGCACCTCGTCGCCGCGAGCCCACGCGGCGGCGAGATCGTCGTAGTGCACGCTCGACGGCGACCCCGACTGGCCGGGCGGAGCCATCACGGTCGAGCGGTCCCAGTTCCCGATGTGGAAGGTGGCGCGAAACGTCGGAGGAGGACGGAGGCCTGCGACGAACACCGATTCGTTCGCTGAGCCGCCGCGCGGAAAAGGACCGACGTCGAAGCGGCGGCGCGCGGCATCGAAGACGGCGAGCGGATGACGAAACGTCACGCTGAAGATCGCCTCCGCACGCTCGTCGCCTCCCGCTGCCGCCTGTTGTTCCACCGCCGCGGCGAGCGCACGGACGACAAGCGCATCACGGTCGGACGCGCCGGCGAACCACGGGGCACGCGGAGGCGCCAGCACGCCGGCGAGATCGATCCGGTTCGCCACGTCGTCGACGAGCTCCGGCGGCACCAGCCGTTCCGCGGCCAGCCGTCTGGTTGCCCGCTCCAGCTCGACGTACAGGTGCGCGCCGGCCGAAGCGGACGTCAGCATCCCGTCCCATGCGGCGAGCGTCGCGCGCGCCTTCTCCAGCGCGGCTGGCATCGTCTGCAGGCGAGCGAGCAGCGGCAGAAGGACAGCTGCCGCAGATGAATCGGCGTCGTCGCGCGATGCGAGCAGAGCGGACGGGGCTTGTCGATCGGGCATCGCGGCAACAGGCTCCGCGGCGAGATCGACCCATCCGTTCCACGCGTTGGCGCTCCTCCACCCGGCGTTGACCAGCGCGCCGATTCCCGGCGGACGGCTCGGGACGAGCCCTGCCCGGCGGCGTTCCACGCGGCCGTCGACATCCGCGTAGACGAACTCCGCGATCGGCATCTTCCATCGCGACAGCGCCGCATGGAACTCGCTCCACGACTGCGCGCGGTTGATGACAATCGCGGCGAGCTCGCCGGCGCCCCCAGGCTCGACGCCGCTCCACCGCAGCGTGTAGACGAGGCGCCGCTCGCGATCCCGCGCGATGACGACGCCGTTCGGGGTGTACTGACGGTCGTACTCGAACGGTACGCTCCGCCCCTTGACGTCCAGCCGCTCGTGATCGATCGCCATGTCCACCCAGCGTCCGTCACGCTCGACCTGCTGGGGGTCGGCGGGGTTGAGCCGCTCGACGAACACGTCCTGCGTATCGAGCCGCACGGGAGCGAACGTCCACGCGATCCGATCGTTGTGCCCAACGGCGACGCCGGGAAGCCAGGGCGACGTCGCGCCGGCGACGTTGAAGCCGGGCGCCGACAGGTGCACCAGGTACCGGCGGCCCGGCGCGATCAGCGCGTCGACCTGCCGCATGGACACGATCGGCGATCCATCAGAACCGCGTGTGACCGCTGCGCTCGCGCCACCCTCGTCGAACGCAGACGTCGAAGCCGCCGTGCCGCTCGCGCCGCTGCCGGTTGTCGTGCGCGCCTCGCTGGCCTGCTGTGACGGGCGGGGAGCTGTGCTCGCGGGAGCGGCGAGCGTCAGGAAGAACGGTGCGGTGCCGATCCGGCGAAGGGTATCCGGGACGACGTAGGTGATGGCGGAGAGATCGACGTCAGGGTCGAGGCGAACGCTCTCCCCGGTCGGCGGCGGAAAGATCTGCATCGCGCGCGACACGCCGATGGCCGCCGCAAGACGCGCGCGCAGCAGATCGTCGGCGGCATTCGCGCTCGCGAGGAACGCATCGGTCCGGTTCAGCAGATCCTCGGGCCTCCAGAGCTCCGGCGCCCATCCGGCGAGGACGAACTCCTCCGGGAGCTCGACGCGCGCGCGACGCACCCACGCGTTGATCCCGTTCGTGAACGCGATCGCAATGCGCCGCGTGTCCGGTCCGTAGCTCGCCCACTCGCGCTCGATGTCGCCGCGGAACTGCACCCTGCGCGTCATCGCGTCGCGATCGATGAAGTTCGCGCCGAGCACTTCGGCGAGGCGGCCCTGCACCGCCCGCTTCCACAGATCCATCTGGAAGAGCCGATCCTGCGCCTGCACGAATCCCTGTGCGAAGAACAGATCGTCTTCGTTCACGGCGCTGATGTGCGGAATGCCCCAGGCGTCGCGCGTCACGGTCACCGGCGCCGACAGCCCGCCCACCTCCAGCGTGCCTGAAGTCGCCGGCGCAACCGGCGGCGGCATCTCCGGCGGTGCGCCGCGGCGGCACGCGACGAGCGTTACGCACAGGAGCAGGGCACAGGCGCGCGATAGACTAGCGGCCATGGCGCTGCGCGACATCCTGCTGGCGGAGTTCGATCACGAGATGGCGGCGACGCGCCGTCTGCTCGCGTGCGTGCCTCAAACAGCGCTGGCATGGCGGCCGCACGACCGCGCGAGGACAATGGGAGAGCTGGCGGCGCACGTCGTCGAAGTGCTCGGCTGGACCGCTCACGTTCTGGACGCGGCAAGCTTCGACCTCGATGCCGCGCCGGCGCCGGCGCCACCGGCGCTCTCGACGACGACGCTGCTCGAGCAGTTCGCCGACGCCGCGCGCCTGGCGCGTACGTGCGTCGACAGAACCGATGGCGAGCTGAACGCGGTGTGGTCGCTGAAGCAGGGAGGACAGGAGCTCTTCTCGCTCCCGCGCGCGGCGGCGTTCCGGATGCTCGTGCTCGGCCACGTCGTTCATCATCGCGGACAGCTGTCAGTGTACCTGCGGATGAACGACGTGCCGGTGCCGTCGCTGTATGGGCCGTCGGGCGACTTCGATCGCGCGAAGTAACCCTTTACCCCCTTACCTTACACCTTCGCTGTAGCGTCCTGCACAGCCTTGACGCTCTGAGCAAGCCTCCTCACCCCTTCCTCGATCTCGGCCGGCGTGAGCGCGCAGAACGGCAGGCGCAGGAAGCGCTCGCCGCCGCCGTTCGGGAAGAAGGCGCGGCCGTCCGAGAGGTTGAGGCTGCGCGTGCCGGCTTCGGCGCGCAACGCGCTGGTGAGCACCCCCTCGGGAAGTGTGAGCGAGATGAAGAAGCCGCCGTCGGGCCGCGCGTCGACCGCGCCGGGCATGTGCTTGTCGAGCGCCGCGAGGCAGGCGTCGAGCCTCGGCAGGTACAGCGTCTTGAGGCGCTCGATCTGCGGCTGCAGCAGGCCGCGCTGGCACCACTCGTAGGTGATGCCCTGCGCGAGATAGCCGGGCGAGATGTAGGTGTCCTCGGCGACCTTCGCGAGCACCTGGATCAGATCGGGCCGGCCGATGATGAACCCTGTGCGAACGCCCGGCGCGATGAGCTTCGTGAAGGAGCACATGAAGAGCGTGCGCTCCGGCGCGAGCGAGTAGATCGACGGCTCGTCGGTGCCGCGATAGCGGAGCGGCCGGTACGGCGCGTCCTCGACGACGAGGAAGCCGTGCTTCTCCGCGAGCTCCGCGATGCGGCGCCGCTTCTCGCCGGAACAGGTCGTGCCGGCCGGGTTCTGGAAGTCGGGAATCAGGTAGAACAGCTTCGGGCTGTGCTGCGCCAGCGCGGCGTCGAGCGCTGCCAGGCTGGGACCGTCGGCTTCGAGGTCGATCCCGATCACCTGCGCGCCGTGCCGGCGGAACATCGTGATCGCGCGATCGTAGGTCGGGTTCTCCGTGAACACGACGTCGCCGCGCTGCAGGAGACCGAGGCAGAGGAACTCGACGATCTGCAGGGAGCCGTTGCCGGTCATCACGCGATCGGACGTGACGCCGTGCCACTGGGCGATCCACTCGCGCAGCGGCTGGAAGCCGGCCGACGGGCCGTACTGGAGCATCGCGGGGCCGCGCGCCTTCAGCGCATCGATCGCCGCCGCGGCAACCTCCTCGAGCGGGAACGATTCGTTGGCAGGCACACCGCGGGTGAAGTTGATCGTATCCATCGACGTGACATCCTCAGGGCAAGGGTCCGGGGAATTCTCTTCGGTGCGGAACACTCGATCATAGTTCAGAACGCAGAGCTCAGTGCAGAGCACGGCACGCGTGGTTCAGTTCGATTCGGCCGCCGCGAGGATGGTCGCCAGCACGATCTCTCCGGCCTGGACGTTCTTCTCCTTCGTCACGTCGATCCACTCGTCGAGCGAATGCGACCGTCCTCCGGCGCCCCGGCCGATCGTGATCGCCGGGATGCCCATGCTGATCGGCACGTTGGCGTCGGTGCTGCCGATCTCGAACGTCGGGTTGAACCCGTACGCCCGGCTGACCGCTGCCGCGGCCTGCACCAGAGCGGCCGACGTCGGCGTCGTCCCCGACGGGCGATCGCCGATTAGCTTCACGTCGGCGACGATGCGCCCCTCGCGCGTGCTGCGGGCCCGGTTCTCCTCGTCGACCGCCTCGCGCACGACGCGCTGAAACGCCTCGTCGATCTTGCGCAGCTCGTCGGGCGATTCCGACCGCATGTCGACGAGCATGAACATGTCGGTCGGGATCGAGTTCACCGACGTGCCGCCGCCGACGACGCCGACGTTGAAGGTCGTGCGCGGCGACGCCGGCACCTGCAGGCGGGAGAACTTCGTCATGGCGTTCCCCATCGCGAACGCCGGGCTCACGAGCCCGAATGCGCCGTAGCTGTGCCCGCCGGGCCCCTTGAACGTCACGCGGTACCGGTGGCTGCCGAGCCCGCCGTTGACGATGCCGTCCTGCGTCCCGCCGTCGATCGAGATGAAGCTCTTGATCCGGTCCTTGTACTTGCCTTTCTGCAGGAGGTACTTCGCGCCGCGCAGGTCGCCCTCGCCTTCCTCGCCGACGTTGCCGACGAACAGGATGTCGTTCCGCGTCTGGATCTTCGCGGTGTCCATCGCGCGGATCACGGCGAGCATCAGCGCCAGCGCGCCGGTGTCGTCGCCGGCACCGGGCGCGTAGAGACGGTTGTTCTCGCGTCTCGTGCGCACGTCGGTGCCTTCCGGGAACACCGTGTCGAGGTGCGCCAGGACGGCGAGCATCGGACCGCCGCTGCCGGTGCCCGCGCGGACACCCATCACGTTGCCTTCGGCGTCCATCTCGACGTCGCTCAACCCGGATGCCCGCAGCATCTCCAGGTACGCGGCGGCGCGCTGCTGTTCCTTGAACGGCGGCGCAGGAATCTCGGTCAGCGTGATCAGTTCCTTCACGAAACGATCGTGATCGGCGTCCATGGCCGCGCGCGCGGCGCGGAACTGGCTGCTGGCGAGAATCGCCTGGACGCGCTGGTCGGTCCCCTGGGCCTGGACGGCATGTCCAGCCGACAGGCAGACACAGCAAAGAAGGAGGGCGACGAAAACCTTGAGTTTCATCCTGTCTTCCACCAATAACGGCCCGCGAAGCCGACGGGTCGATTGTCGGTCATCACCTGCGGGCGATCAAATCGCCCCGTCCGGCGCTAGAATCGCGCACATGCGACGTCTTCTTCCCGTTCTCGTCTGCGGTGCGCTGCTGGCCGTTCCGCTCGAGGCGAACCGGCAGCCGGTGCGTGCGCGCCATGGCATGGTCGTGGCGATGGAATCGATTGCCGCCGACGTTGGGGTCGGCGTCCTCCGGAAGGGGGGGAATGCGGTCGACGCGGCGGTTGCCGTCGGCTTCGCGCTGACCGTCACCCATCCTTTTGCCGGCAACATCGGCGGTGGCGGCTACATGCTGATCCGGATGGCCGATGGACGTGCGACGTTCATCGACTTCCGCGAGCGGGCGCCGGAGAAGGCGACGCGCGACATGTATCTCGACGCGCAGGGGAACCTGACGCGCGACAGCCTCGAGGGATGGCGTTCGACCGGGGTGCCCGGATCGGTGCGCGGCTTCGAGATCGCGAACACGAAATACGGCCGCCATACCTGGGCCGAGAACCTCGCCCCGGCGATCGAGCTCGCGACGAAAGGCTTCGAGGTCTCGTACCCGCTCGCCGAGGGGCTGCGGGGATCGCGCAGCCTCGCGCGCGATCCCGAATCGCGGCGCATCTTCCAGCGTGACGGGAAGTTCTTCGACGTCGGCGAGACGCTGGCGCAACCCGATCTGGGACGCACGCTGCAGCGCATCTCCGCGAACGGCCCCTCCGAGCTCTACGAGGGCGAGACGGCCCGAAAGTTCGCCGACGAGATGGCGAAGCACGGCGGCCTCATCACCCTGTCCGACCTGAAGAACTACAAGGCCATCGAGCGGACGCCGCTGCAGGGCACCTACAAGGGGTACACGATCCTCACGGCGCCTCCCTCGAGCTCGGGCGGCATCGCGCTCCTCGAGATGCTCGGCATCCTCGAGGGCACCGGCTACGAGAAGGCCGGCTTCGGGTCAGCGGCCGCGATTCACTACGAGGCCGAAGCGATGCGGCGCGCCTACGCCGATCGCAACGAGTACCTCGGCGATCCCGATTTCGTGAAGAACCCGGTCGAAGGGCTGCTGGACAAATCGTACCTGGCGAGACTGCGCGGCACGATCGATCCGCAGCGCGCGACGCCGAGCGCGCAGGTGAAGCCGGGTCAGCCGGCCGGCGTCGAGAAGATGGAGACGACGCACTATTCGGTCGTCGACGCCGAGGGGAACGCCGTCGCGGTGACCTACACGCTCAACGGCGGATACGGCAACGGCATCACCGTGCCCGGCCTCGGCTTCCTGCTGAACAACGAGATGGACGACTTCGCGTCCAAGCCGGGCTCGCCGAACATGTTCGGCCTCGTGCAGGGGGAACGCAACGCCATCGCGCCCGGCAAGCGGCCGCTGTCGTCGATGACGCCGACGATCCTGCTGAAGGACGGCAAGCTGTTCATGACCGTCGGCGCGCCAGGCGGATCGCGCATTCCGACGGCGGTGCTCCAGGTGATCCTGAACGTGATCGACTTCGAGATGAACATCCAGGACGCGATCGACGCGCCGCGCGTGCACCACCAGTGGCTGCCCGATCGCCTGTCGATCGAGCGCGCGATCTCGCCAGACACGGTCGAGATCCTCAAGGCGCGCGGCTACGACGTCGACTACTCCCCGGGCGTCGTCCTCGCCCAGACCGCCGCGATCGTCAGCGACGACGGCTGGCTGCAGGGCGGTTCCGACGGCCGGTCGGCCGCCGGCAAGGCGGCGGGATATTGAACGGCGCGCCGCAAAGCGTCCCGTGATCGGAACAGGCCGGGTCTAAAGACCCGGCCCTACGTACGGAGACCCGGCCCTACGTACGGAAGACCCGGCGACGACATGTCCCGCAGTCGTGGCGTCCGGCTCTCACCGCTGGCGCGCGGCCATCGCGCGCGTGGCGGTGCCGCCGCCGATGATCGCGTAGGGGATCGTCAGCGCTACGCCCGACAGCGAGTACCACATCGGCACGACGCCCCACAGGCTCACGGCGCCGACGATGTTGAGCACCATCAGCAGGAACCCGAGGCCGAGCGCGTAGCGCATCCGCGGCTGACTCGCGGGCGCGAGGCGTGCCGCCAGGTGACACCCCAGAATCGCGAACAGCCCTCGGTAGCCTGCCATCAGCAGCAGCGCCGGCGCGCCCAGTGCCGGGCGCGCGTCGCCCGGCAGCACCTGGTGCCCGCTCAGCGCGTTATCGGTGACGACCGTCAACAGCAGCGTCACGACGCCGCCGGCGAACACCGGCAGGATGTGCCTGAGGAGCATCGGCTCGCTGGTCGGGTCTGCGGTCATCGTCTTCAATCGTACCGCACGACGCGAACGCCGGAGCTCACTCGACCGGAGCGGATCCGATGACCGGTGCGCTCGCGAGGCTGGCGGGCACGGAGGTCGCCTCCTGCGGCTCGTCCCCGGCGAGTATGCGCCGGGCGCGTTCCAGGTCCAGCGCGCCGTCCCACTTCGACACCACCATGGTCGCCACCGCGTTTCCGATCAGGTTCGTGATGGCACGCGCCTCCGACATGAAGCGATCGACGCCGAGCAGCAGCGTCAGGCCGGCGATCGGAATCGTCGGGAAGGCGGCGAGCGTCGCCGCAAGGGTCACGAAGCCGCTGCCGGTCACCGCCGCCGCCCCCTTCGAGGTCAGGAGCAGCACGCCGAGGATCCCGAGCTCCTGGCCAATCGAGAGGTCGACGCCGCTCGCCTGCGCCACGAAGATCGCCGCCATCGTCATGTAGATGGAGGTGCCGTCGAGATTGAACGAGTATCCGGTCGGCACGACCAGGCCGACGACCGGCTTGGCGCACCCCAGGTGTTCCATCTTCGCCATCAGCCGCGGCAGCACCGACTCCGACGATGACGTGCCGAGCACGATCAGGATCTCCTCGCCGATGTAGCGGAGGAAGCGCACGAGGCTGAAGCCGGTCGCCCTCGCAATCAATCCGAGGACGACGATCACGAAGAAGGCGCAGGTCAGGTAGACACTCGCCATCAGCTTGCCGAGCGCGAGGAGCGAGACGACGCCGTAGCGTCCGACCGTGAAGGCCATCGCGCCGAACGCGCCGATCGGGGCGAGCCGCATGATGATGGCGACGAGCTCGAACAGCGCCGCCGACGTCATCTCGATGATCTCGACCAGACGGTGGACGCGAGGGCCGAGCCGCAGCAGCGCCAGGCCGAACAGCACCGAGAACAGCAGGACCTGCAGCACCTCGCCGCGCGCGAAGCCGCCGACGATCGTGTCGGGGATGACGTTCATGAGGAAGTCGACCGTGCTGAGGTGCTCCGACGCGGTCGTGTAGGCCTTGACGGAGCTCACGTCGGCCGTGGACGGATCGAAGCCGAGGCCGGCGCCTGGCTGCAGCGTCCTCACGACCACGAGGCCGATGGCGAGCGCCGCCGTCGACACGACCTCGAAGTAGACGATCGCACGCAGGCCGATCCGGCCGACATCCTTCATCTCGCCCATGTGCGCGATGCCGACGACGACCGTGGTGAACACGATCGGCGCGATGAGCATCTTCACGAGCTTGATGAAGCCGTCGCCGAGCGGCTTCATCGCGGCCGCCTGCTCGGGCGCCGCGACGCCGAGCAGGACGCCGAGCGCGATCGCGATGAGCACCTGCACGTAGAGGCTTCCGTAGAGCGGCCGCTTCGCCATGGGCGTCATGATAGCGGGTATGATCGACGGGATGGACCCGTTTGTACCACGTCGCGGGCTGCGCGGCGGCCACCGGATGACGCTGTACGGCTGGGGCAATCCACGCCGGTTTCCACGCCTCCCGACCCCGGTCGTGCGCTACTTCGACGTCAAGCCGAAGACGCGCGTGCTGGCGCACTGCCACTGGCAGCCGGACCCGGCCGAGCGGCCGACCCTCGTCATGCTGCACGGGCTGAACGGCTCGAGCGAATCACACTACATGAAGGGCATCGCCGAGAAGGCGTTCGCCCGCGGCATGAACGTCGTGCGGCTCAACCAGCGCAACTGCGGGAACACCGAGCACCTCTCCGAGGGGCTGTTCCACTCGGGGCTGACCGAGGACGCGCGTCACGTGATCCAGGAGCTGTCGTCGGTAGACGGCATCCGGTCGATTGGCATCGCCGGCTACTCGCTCGGCGGCAACCTGGCGCTGAAGCTCGCGGGAGAGTACGCGGAAGCGGCGCCGCCGGCGCTCACGGCGGTCGCCGCGGTCTCGCCCATCATCGAGATTGGCGAGTGCACGCGCGCGCTCGAGCGCCGCTCGAACATCGTTTACGAGTGGAATTTCGTGCGGGAGCTGAAGAAGCGGATGGAGCGGAAAGAACGCTTCTGGCCGGGCTATTTCGATCTGACGAAGCTGAGCGCGATCCGCAGCGTCCGCGAGTTCGACGACCTCTTCACGGCGCCGCACTTCGGCTTCGCCGGCGCCGAGGACTACTACCACCGCTGCAGCGCGATGCGCGTCGTCGACCGCATCCGGGTGCCGGCGCTCATCATCACCTCCGAGGACGACCCGTTCGTCCCCGTCCAGCCGTTCCGCAGCCCGGTGCTCGCGGCGAACCGGCACATCGAGCTGCGGATCACGGCGCACGGCGGACACTGCGGCTTCATCGGACCGCGTACCGCTGACGACGATGGCTACTGGGCGGAAACGCAGATCGTGAAGTTCGTCGAGCGGCAGCACCTCGCACGCGCGACACGCGATGCCGCACGCGATCGCGACGAAGTCGCAGTGTGAGTGCAGAGTTTAGAGTGCAGAGTGCAGAGTGCAGAGTGCAGAGTGCAGAATTGAAGAACTCTGCATTCTGCACTCTGAGTTCTGCACTCTGAATTCAAATTAATCCCAGCCTCTGCATCAGCATCTGCGCGAGCTCGGGCCCCTTGCCTTCCTCTTCGTGCTTGAAATAGACGAACACGTCGCTGCATCCGGCCGTCGCGGAGGCGATCGTGTCGGCCCACCGCGCGATGTCGTCCGGCATATACCCCTCGTCTCGCAACCGGAAGTACGCGTAGCTGGCGGTGACCTCGACCGGCGCGGAGAGCTTCTCGCTGTCCGACACGCACAACGCAAGGTTCCGCGCCCGCAGCCGCTCGAACACCTCGTCGTCGAACCACGAGGGGTTGCGGAACTCGAACGCGGCGCACAGGCGCGGCGGGAGCTCGTCGAGAAACGCATCGAGCAGGGCGGCGTCCTTCTTCAGATTCGGCGGGAGTTGGAACAGCAGCGCGCCAAGCTTGTCGCCGAGCGTGCCGGCGACGCGACAGAAGCCCTGCGCCAGGTCCCCGGCGTTCTTCAGCCTCGCGTCGTGCGTGATGCGTCTCGGCGCCTTCAGCGTGAGACGATACGGCTGCGGCGTCTGCTCCGCCCAGCCGGCCACCAGCTTCTCGTTCGGCATCCGGTAGAAGGTGTAGTTGATCTCCACCGTCGGGAAGCGCGCCGCGTAGTACGGGAGCATCTTCGCCGCGGGCAGATCCTTCGGATAGAAACTGCCCTTCCATTCGGGGTAGTTGTAGCCCGAGGTCCCAACCCAGATCATCGTGTAAGGCTAAACTAGACCATGCGCATTTTCACGGTATTCCCGTTGCTGCTCGCACTCGTCACCGCCGCGTGCGGAGGCGGCGGCTCGACCGAACGGCGCGAGTACAAGCTCCAGGGACAGGTGCTCTCCATCCAGCCCAATCACAGGCAGGCCGTCATCCGCCACGAGGAGATCCCCGGCTTCATGTCGGCGATGACGATGCCGTACGACGTGAAGGATCCGAAGGAGTACGAGCCGCTGAAACCGGGCGACCTGATCAACGCGAAGCTGATCGTGCTGGAGACCTCCGCCTACCTCGAGGACGTGAAGAAGGTCGGCGAGGCGCCGCTCGAAGGGCAGTTCAGCGCGCCTGGCGCCGCGGCCGGGTTCGAGCTGACGAAGATCGGCGCGCCGGTGCCCAACCAGACGTTCGTCAATCAGGACGGCGCGTCGGTCGCCCTCGACGCCTTCCGCGGCTCCGCCGTCGTCGTGACGTTCATGTACACGAGCTGTCCGCTGCCGAACTTCTGCCCGCTGATGGACAGGAACTTCGCGGCGATGCAGACGAAGCTGAAGGAGAACGGCAACCTGCTGAAGGTGCACCTGCTCAGCGTCAGCTTCGACCCGCAGATCGACACCCCCGCCGTGCTGAAGGCGCACGCCGCGAAGCTGGGGGCCGATCCGCGGATGTGGACCTTCGTCACAGGCGACCGCGACGAGATCGACAAGTGGGCGTCGGGGTTCGGCGTTTCGATCTCGCGGGCGATGAACGATCCGCGCGACATCACGCACAACCTGCGGACCGCGATCATCGATCGGCAGGGGAACCTCGTGCAGGTGTACAACGGCAACGAGTGGACGCCCGAACAGGTGCTCGCCGACGTGCGCGTGATGGTGGGTGTCGACTAGCTTCACGCCGCGCGAGCGGCGGCTGATCGCGCGGCTCCGGACGCCGGCGCAGGTCCAGGCGTACTTGAACGCCCTGCCCTACAACAGCGAGCGCGACGGCGAGACGCTGCGCAGCTTTCGCGGCGTCGTGCGGCACGGCTCGGCACACTGCCTCGAAGCGGCCCTGCTGGCGGCGACGGTGCTCGAGCCGCACGGCTTCCCGCCGCTCGTCATCAGCTTCGAGTCGATCGACAAGCTCGATCACGTCATCTTCGTCTACAGGGAGCGGGGCCGATGGGGCTCGGTCGCGCGGTCGCGCGATCCGGGGCTGCACGGCCGGCGGCCGGTGTTTCGAACGCCGCGCGCCCTCGCCGCGAGCTATCGCGATCCGTACGTCGACTTCACCGGCCGCGTGACCGGCTTCGCGGTCGTCGACCTGAACAGGGTCATGGGGCGCTACGACTGGCGCCTGTCGGAGCGGAATGTCTGGAAGGTCGAGCAGGTGCTGATCGACTACCCGCACCGGCGGCTCGTGATGAGCGACACGCGGTACGCGCGGCTGCTCGCCCGCTACAAGGCGTTCCGTGCGTCACACGACGATCGCAAGCCCTGGAAGTACTACGAAGGGCGCGAGACCTGGATGCCGCTCCCGCATGAGCGCACGTGGGAATGGTGAGTGCGGAGGGTGCAAGGTGCAGAGTGCAGAATGCAGAGTGCAGAGTGCAGAGTGCATGGAAATCATTCTGCATTCTGCATTCTGAACTCTGCACTTGTTAATCGAGATCGAAGTCGCGCGTCGGCTTGCTGACCGGTTCCTTGTGCGCCTGGCGCAGCGCCTCTTCGAAGCGGCGCGACAGCGCGTCGCCGCGGTTCTTCTCCGCGTCGACCGACTGCTGGAAGATCGACTCGCGGCGGGCGGCCTCCTCGGCGAGGATCCGCTGCGCGTCGCTCAGCTCCGGCTTGTTGCCGCGCTCCGGCTCGTGGTGCGAGACGACGCGGCCGAGATTCAGATCGATGACCAGCGTCGCCTGGCAGCACGGGCAGGTGACTTCGAGCTCCGATTTGAGGCGTGCCATGATGCGTGTCCCTCGTGCGGCGCCGCGGCGGCAGGCAGCCCTGCGGCACGGTCTATCATAGCGTAGTGAGCCTCGCGCCCCGGACCGCGCTCCGCATCGTCACCTACAACATCCACCGGTCGCGCGGCATGGATCGGCGCACGCGCCCCGATCGCGTGGCCGAGGTGCTGCGACACGTCGACGCCGACGTCATCGCGCTGCAGGAGGTCGTCGGCGCCGGTCCGCGCGGCGGCGGCAGCCACATCGAGGAGATCGGCGCCGCGCTCGGCATGGGCTGGGTCATGGCGCAGACACGGCGGCTGCGCGGCCACCAGTTCGGCAACGTCGTGCTCAGCCGGTACCCGATCGCGAGCCACTGCCAGCACGATCTGTCGTACCGCTCGTGCGAAGAGCGCTGCATGCAGCGGGTCGACGTCGACGTGAACGGGCGCACGCTCCACGTCTACAACGTGCACCTCGGCACCGCGATCCTCGAACGGCGTCACCAGGCGCAGCGGCTCGCGACAATCGTCTCCGATCGTCACATCACCGGACCGAAGATCGTCCTGGGGGACTTCAACGAGTGGATGCGCGGGATGACGACGACGCTGCTCAGCGCGAAGTTGAAGAGCGTCGACCTGCAGCAGTACATGAGCCGGCGCCGGACCTACCCCGGGCTCTTCCCGATCCTGCACCTCGATCACATCTACTACGACGGGCCGCTCGACATCGTCCACATCGAGGTGCTGCGCTCACGCCTCGCGCTCGTCGCGTCGGATCATCTGCCGCTCATCGCGGACATACGAATCTGACAGTGCAGAGTTCAGAATGCAGAGTTCAGAATGCAGAATGCAGAATGCAGAATGCAGAGTGAAGAGTGCAGAGCTCACCGGTCCCAACTCTGAATTCTGCACTCTCCCTCCGACCTCAGCACTCTGCACTCTGAATTCTGCACTCTGAACTATGCTCTGAGGCGCTTGGGTTGGCGCTGATGCGGGCGACTTGGGCGTCGCGCGATGGGCGGCAGCATGAAGCCGTGCCGAAGGGAGCGCAGATTTCGAGGGCGTGGCGCCGTAGGCAGCGCAGTCAGCCGGTTTAGGCGCACGCCCGAGGGGCGTCAGGTTGAAATCTGCGCGGACGACAGGCACGGCTTCGAGCGCGAGCGCCACAGGAGCGCGCAGCGGCGTCAACCCAAGCGCCTTCTGGGATTAGCATCAGTCTTCCGCGAGCTCGAGTCCAATCGGCGCGGTGTCGTCGACGACGCTGACGGCGCGACGGTGCCGGCGCCGCTCGCGCGTGGCGCGCGCTTCGGCGTAGATGCGCTCCGGCACCGGCTGCACGTCCCACGCGAGCCCGAGCGCCTGCATCGCCCTGATCACGTACCAGGTCGGATCGAGCTCCCACCAGTAGAACCCGTTGCGCGCCGCGCGCTGGTAGCGGTGATGGTTGTTGTGCCACCCCTCGCCTGCCGCGAAGAGCGCGGTGACCGCGTTGTTGCGCGACTCGTCGATCGTGTCGAAGCGGCGCGTGCCGAAGAGGTGATTCACCGTGTTGATCGCGAACGTCGCGTGCGCCAGCGTCACCGTCGGCAGGCAGAAGCCCCATACGAGCCAGGGGAACCCGCCGGTCAGATACATCGCCAGCGCGAGCAGCAGCGGCGGAACGAAGAAGTACGTGTCGAGGAAGCGGATCTCCGGGAACTTCGAGAAGTCACGGATCACCGGGTTGGTCCCCTCGATCCGATCGTGCTTCGCGTCATTGAGGAACCAGCCGATGTGCGCGTAGTAGAGGCCGCTCACCATCGGGCTGTGCGGATCGCCTTCGCGATCGGCGAACCGGTGATGGTTGACGTGGTGGCCCGCCCACCAGAGCGGCCCTTTCTGCATCGCCGCCGTGCCGACGAAGGTCCACACGAACCGCGCGACGCGGTTCATCCGGAAGGCGCGGTGCGCGAAGTAGCGATGGAACGCGAGCGTGAGCCCGACCGCGCGGACGAAATGGGACGCCGCCCACAGCAGCACGAGCGCCCAGGAAAACGGGACGGCGAACACGAGAAGCGCAGATGCCTGGACGAGCCAGAACACCGCCTGCGTCAGGAGTGTCATGGGAAAACGTGGACGTGGATGAAGCGCGAGGGAGAGCGCCGCCGGAACCGAGGCTCAGCCTTCTTCTTCGTACTCTTCTTCTTCGGGCGGTCCGAGCCGCGTCGACGGACGCAGCGCTTCGCGGTAATCGTAGAGCGGCAGATCCCGCACGTGCAGCGTCAGCATGCAGCCCGGCGACTTCTCGTCGACCACGACGGTGACGGGGCTGCCCTCCACGCCCTCGCGGAACGTGATCCGGCATCCACAGGCGAGCCGCGCGTGCGTGAACCCTTTCAACATCAGGGTGATCATAGCACGCCGGGTCGGGGAAGCCGGGACCTGGCATCAGACCAGGCTCTTCAGAGCAGCGCCTTGATCTCCTGCTCGAAGATGTCCTTGCCGGTGAGGCCGGTGTGCGTCGCGCAGATCTTCCCGTCGCGCGAGATCATCACGCTCACCGGAATGCCGAGAATCGGGCCGAACGCATCCTGCACGTCGTCGTGCCCGAGCCCCTGCAGGACCACGTAGTTCATCCCCATCTCCTTCACGTAGGGGGCGAGCTTGTCGACCGGATCGTCGACCGAGATGCCGACGATCTGCAATCCCTGCGGACCGTAGGTGTCCTGCAGCTCGATGAAGTGCGGGATCTCCACCTTGCACGGGCCGCACCAGGTCGCCCAGAAGTCGAGGACGATGACCTTGCCCTTGTAGCTGGCGAGCGAGACGTCGCGGCCGTCGACGTCCTTCAGCGTGAAATCGAGGTTCGCCGGCTTCGCGTCCGCGGGGCACGACAGCACGGGCGTCGAGTTGTCGGAGACGCCCGCGATCGGAGCCTCGCTCACCATCTCCGGATGCTCTTCGACGAGCCACGGCATCTGCGTGGTGATCGTCAGCGCGGCAAGGGCGATTACGCCCAGCGTGGCAATGGCCCAACGGATACGCATTCGTGAAACCTCATTTGATCGTGGTGCGCACGAGCGCCGCCATCCGCTCGAGCTCGTCGGGCGGCTCGCTCGCGACGAGCACGAAGGTCCGATCGCCCTCGGACCAGATGCGGCACTGGTGTCCGAACACCTGGACGATCTGCTCGTCGCGGCGTTCACCCGGCAGCATGAAAAGCGAGACCGGCTGCCCGTTGTGCCGGTACATGATGTGCGCGACCTTTCCCTCGCCCGACAGGCACGGCCGCGAGCCGACCAGGCTCACGTCGTCGTGGCCCGTCGTGTCCGGCAGCCGCACGTGCCAGCCGAAGCCAGACGCCATCGCAGCCTCGACGGCATCGGAGGTGTGCTGCGTGCCGAGCAGCCTGTTCAGCCGAAAGCACTTCTCGTGATCGAGCGCCAGCTCCGCGGCGAGCACGCGGGCGGAGCTGCGCGTGGCCTGATACAGGAACGCGCCGCCGACGACGAGGACGAGCGCCGCCGCGAGCGCGAAGGGGGCGAGCCGTGTGCGCCACGAGACGTGCGGCACGGAGAATCCGGCCGAGGCCGCGTTGTCGCGCGCAACCGTGCGGCACATCATCGCGCAGCGCGCCTTCAATGCCGGAGGGGCGGAGGTGTGCGGCAGATCCGAGCGCCTGGCCCTGACGAGCGCGCGGACGGCGCGTTCGGCCGCCACTTTCGCGCGGCAGGGGGGACAGGCGGCGATGTGCGAGGAGACCGCCTGCTCGTCGCCTGCCGCGAGCTCGCCGTCGACGAACGGCGTCACGAGCGCATCGATGCGGGGACAGTCAGGCATTGACAGGTCTCAAGTGTTGTAGACGACCGAACAGCAGGCGGCGTCCCCGCGAGATGCGCGACATCACCGTGCCGAGCGGCACGTCCAGCATCCTGGCGATTTCGGCATACGAAAACTCTTCCACGTCTCGCAGCCAGACCGCCTCGCGAAAGGCGTCCGGCAGCTCGTCGACGGCCGCCTGCAGCTCTGGCGCGAGCGTGCTCCTGATGAGGAGCGTTTCGGGATCGTCGACGCGGCCCGGCGTGCCGAGCGCGGGCGTCTCGGCCGCCTGGTCCACCATCTCGCTGTTCACGGTGACGGCCGACTCGCGCGCGCGGTCGCGCACCCGGTTCCGCGCCGTGTTGTGGAGGATGGTGAACAGCCACGCGCGGAGGTTGGTGCCGCGCTCGAAGCTGTCGGCGGCACGAAACGCTTTCAGATAGGTCTCCTGCACCAGATCTTCCGCGTCGGACGGCACCCGCGTCAGCCGCAGGGCGGTCCTGTACAGACTATCGACGTACTCCAGGGCTTCAGCCTCGAACGACGACCGGGCGTCCGAGTCCGCGCCGGGCGACGCTCTGTTGGCCTGTCCCATGCGCATGTCACGCGCGTCTTCCGGGTTAACCCCGGAGCGCGCCGATTTATTCCTATGCTACTGCGGCTCGAGCCTGTCGAGACCGCTGCCTGCACAGCCTGCCCGCCGGAGCGCGCAGCGCGGCATGGGCGTGCCCGCCGGAGCGCGAGCGCGGCATGGGCTTGCCCGCCGGAGCGCGGAGCGCGAAGGCGGGTGTCGCCTCCAGATGTCGCGGGGTGGAGCGCCGCGAGGACAGGCGGCCGTGTCAGTCGGCTCAACCGGCAGGTCCACCGTTTG
>WBZO01000130.1_pt1 | contig 201366 bp, 160 predicted proteins | sample 5204261 | NCBI WGS metagenome assembly WBZO01 (sample SAMN12412400, study PRJNA552823) | activated sludge metagenome | isolation source: activated sludge from anammox sidestream of wastewater treatment plant... | place: USA: North Carolina | collected 2017-09
GCCGGAGGAAGACGAAAGTCTTCTTCTTTGGCATGCCCAAGATCTGAAAAAGTGCTAGAAAACACGCTGCAATTGGAGCATTGACTTTTGGCCGCCCTCATGGAAGCGTTAAAAGTCATCAGGGCAGCTATTCCATTTTCATGTCCAGCAAATGATCTGCCCTATCAACGAGGAATTCTGATCGAATTTGGCAGTCAAAGTGTCAAGATAAAGCTTGCTGCAAGTTCCTGAGCGAATAATCAGACGTGCACTTCTTTGGATTTTCGTACTCGGTTTCTCGATCTTCCTTTTGAACAAATTTGTTATCCATCTATACCTCCTATAGACAAATCAAGATAAGAACAATTATCCAGAAAAAGTAAAGAGTACCAAAGGCGGCGTTTGAAGTGGTGGGAGTTAGTGAGCGCAAAAACTGCATTGCCGTCGGCTTGGCCCGGGGCACTCATCGACACAAAAGCACCAAGAAGGATGAATCTGAACTGCGTGAACAGATAAAGGAGATTGCGCATGCTCGAAAACTATTTGGCTACGAACGAATAACCAGGCTGTTGCAACGTGGCGGTCTGCGCATCAACAGGAAGCGCGTTTACCGAATATACAAACAAGAAGGACTTCAGGTGCGCAGGCGATGCCGCAAGAGAGAACGCCGACTTCGCAAACCGCTTGAACCAGCCACATATCCGTGTCAAAGATGTCCTCTAGATTTCGTTAGCGACAGCTTATCCAGCGGCAGCAGACTCAGAACGCTGAACGTCATCGACGAATTTACGCGCGAATGCCTGGCGGTAGAGGTGGATTTTAGTTTGCCTGGAGAGCGTGTTGTGAGAGTCTTGGAGCGTCTCGCCTGGTGCTATGGGAAGGCCCGATAGCCTCGTGCTAGACAATGGTCCTGAATTCACCGGCAAGGCACTCTTTGACTGGTCGCAACGGCACAGCGTCAGTCTAGATTTCATTCGCCCAGGAAAACCAATGGAGAATGGAATCTGCGAATCATTTAACGGTCGATTTAGAGACGAATGCCTGAACGAAACTTGGTTTCGTTCAATAGATGAAGCGCGCACAATCACTGAGGAATGGAGGCACGACTAGAACACGATAAGACCGCATGGGTCGCTGGGAAGAATTGCACCGTCGGAATTCGCTCAGCAATTTCGAGAACAGAAATTGTCCGCTTGACGTGGTACAAGAAAATGGGTGGGGTCAGCAGCTGTCTCTTAAACGTGGTCCAACAAATGGGGGCAACGTCAGGATCTACATCAGAGCTCCTGGACCAAGGCAAGCAGACGATTGGTGTGTGTGTCATTGACAAACTTAATCTTCTCAATCGGTCAATTCGGTTGAGTAAACTAGGACTGACAGTACCCATATGACACCAACTTTTATGGACCAAATTCCGAATGAGATCTGTTCTATTTAAGTTGAAGAAGTTTCTCTACCCAAGAGTTGAAATGCGCACAGTCTGCGCGCAATCTCGGCAAGCCAATATCCTTAGCTATGATAGGTCCGAAAAATGCTTTCTGATAAAACGGATACAAAGAAATAAGGCGCTTAGATGGAGCAGTAGTTCTACCGTTATTAATTAACTCAGGCGTAGAAAATTGGTTTTTAATGTTTCTTAGATCAGTGAGTCTCGAATCTCCCATTTTGATTTTCAAAGCTTGATCAATTTTTTCTATGTCTACAAAAAGAAGAGCCTCAAACTCGTGCAACTGAAGATAGGGAATAAAGCGGGTTTGCTGATTAGGAAAGGAACTTTCAATTTCTTGAGCAATTTCCATTTCTAAATTTTCCACTTGCTTATAAGTATCATTGACAGTCTTGGCACTACTTTGATGGGGGCAATCGGATGGAAAACCATAGAAGTCAATCATCGTTGTCACATAGGCAAAATCATCTTGCTTTAGCCATCTCTTGATTTCCTTTGTAATGTATTGATACTTAGTCACACCGCCTAAACTTCTAGCGGTTAAGTAAATACCTTGTTTAGAAAGTTCAGGAGCTAATAAATCTCGAACAAAGGTCTCCTCAGTAGTACCTTCAACCAATACATTGACTCTGACAAACCTATTCACGAGTGGGTCTTCCGCCAAAGACATTCCTCTCCCACATTTCGCCCAAGGAGAATTCTCCTAGCCATTCCCTTAAATCAGTAGTTTCCAATCGCATAAATTTCGAAGCGTGCTCACTACGCTCAGCAACAACAACATCCTTTACCTCGAAGTGATTTAGCAAACTAACTGACTGTGTAGAAATTATAACCTGACAATCGGAAGAAGCTGCAGACTTGACCAGTGAAGCGAGAATTGAAATTGCATAAGGGTGCAAACCAAGTTCAGGTTCATCAATCAGAATCACTTTTGGTTTGATGGGTTGCAAAAGTGCAGTGGCCAAACAAACGAATCTAAGAGTCCCATCAGAAAAGTGATGGGCCAAAAATGGCTCTTCGGCACCCTTTTGATACCACTCCAAGCGAATCTTCTCTTCATTTTCCGGCATAGGCCGTAGCAAGAAATCCTTAAAGAACGGAGCCACCAATGCCACTGCGTCGCGAATGAGAAAGTAGTTCTTGGGATAATTAGACTTCAAGTGATTCAAATATGAAGCAAGATTAGCTGCATCAGAGCGTAAGGTCATATTGTCATTCAAGCTGCCGACTTTCTTGACCTTTGCAGCATCACTAGTGTCATGAAAATGATACACGCGCCAACTTTTGAGGCTCTCAAAGACGTGTTCTACAACTTTGCTAGAGGCACTAGCCTCCGCGAGTTTACTCTCTTTGTGTCCAGTGCCCAAGGTCTCTGTATACGGAGACCTATACCCCTCACCTGCAAAGGCGCAAATTTCAGATTTAAATATAAGGTTATCGGCAGAGGTGGGCACCCATATCGCTCTATATTCATTCTGTCCGAAAAATAGCCTAAGGCCAATCTTCTCTGTATTTTTCTCTCCTAAGAACAAGAGAGAGTCTGCACCTCCTGAAACAGCTACAGCTTCCTGAAAATCCTGAGCCACCATCCTATTCAATATTTTGAACAGTGAAATGAAATTGCTCTTTCCTACACCGTTAGCACCGATCAAAACATTAATGGGAGAAAGCTCCAAATCAGCAGATCTGATTGACTTAAAGCCATCTACTACAATCCTTCTCAGAAACATTTCAAGACCTTGAGTTATTGGCTGAATAGACTAGCGCAGAATCGTCTAAAAGTTTCTCCAATATGGAGTAATAAACAATCACTAAAGCAGCGATTCCATTTTTCCATAATGTCTAAAAACTCACCCTCGGAGAGACTCGAACTCCCGACACCCTCCTTAGGACGGAGGTGTTCTATCCAACTGAACTACGAGGGCCTAGAAAATTAGTTTACCAGACCACCCCGGCATTGGCATCAACTTCGATACCCTTAGAAACCTGTCACACCTTCACTTGTCATCAACCTCAACAGCCTCATCACCCCCACCCTCCGGCGCAATCACGTCACCAGCACCCCCACCATCACTCTTCCCACCACTAGGTACAGAACCACTCCCCCCACCCACTCCTCGCTTCCCATAAGAAAGAAAGAGCACAATCTGCCACAGATGGGGCAGGCTCCAATAAACCAACAATAGCAAGGCGATAGCATAGCCTGCCACAGTCAAATACAAACCCAAGGCAAAAGACCTGGGCTTATAGTCAAACTCAACCAAATGAGCGCCCTTCTCAAGCTTTACAGCCCGCATCAGACCATTTGCTCTGGCAAGCTTTGCCTCAAAGCTATCAACCTTGACCCGCCACCCCGGGTAGAAATGGTCGCATAAAATGAAATAGCCGGGGCTCTTAAGAGTGACAGCAACTGCCAGGTGTTCCGGCTTGTCAACCATTACACGCACACTGTTCGCCTTGCTGCGCTTGTTGGTCTCGCCGCCATCGCCCACAGTGGTTTTGCCCCAATCGGCTGGCACAAGCAAGGGCAGCCGCTCGCGCACATCGCCGTCCACAAAGGCAAACTCAGGCTTTTCAAAAGGGCTGTCTACAAGTGGGTCTTCCTCTATAAAGTCTTTCAGATACTGGCTGTCTTTCTGCGCCAAATACTCAACCAAAGCTTCGCGCTTCTTCTCTTTAGCCCGGTTCTCTTTCGCACCAGCAGCCCCGGTCCCCGAACTACCAGCACCCACCGCACCCGAGCCCAAGCCCGCCCCCGAGCCGCCACCAGTCGCACCAGCTGCAACACCATCAACAACCTCATAACCCTCACTCACATAAGCACGCGGCGTCGGTTGCAACACCTCATAAACCCGCAAGGCAAGCGCCTTGCTTTCATGCTTGAGGGCAAAATATTTCTCGTCCAGCAAAGACACATCGAGAGGTCCCTTGCCTTTGTTTTTCTTTGTTTGCGAGCCGACAAACTTTGTGGCGGTCAGCCGACAAAACAAATATAAGGGCAAGTCGTCTTGCCCGGCGCGCTCTAGCGAGCTTGCCTTATAGACTTTCAAAAAATTCTTTTGAAATTGCGAGGTGGCGGCGGCTTCATAACCACCGGTGACCGGGTAGGTGCCCACACTGGTATTGGGCAAAAGCAAGTCGCGGCAATATTGCATATAGTTTTCGCCCAGCTGAATCTTGTTTAGATCACCGCGGGCATGATAGCCGCGCGGGCTATACAGCGGGTCGAAATAACCGGTCAGATAGCGCCCGACGCCGTTAAATTCGTTTGCTTTATCAAAATTAGCGGTTTGCGACATCGCTGTTAGTCTATCTGCCAAAACCGGTCGCCGATAAAAGCCACCAAGGCTGGTGCGTTGCGGCAGCATAAAAGAAACCGTGGCAAGAGATGCGATTATGGCACCGATGGCGATGGCATAACGTTCGCTTTCTTTCATGGCCAGTTTATCTGCCGCCAAAAGAAAAGCTAGAAAAATTGAGGCAATTAGACTGTTGACTGCTAAAGCCCGAAAGAGCATTTCAAAAAAGCCTGGTGCGGCTAGTGTATAAGCGATGCCGTTTGCGGTGAAAGGCTTGGCGGCATAAAGATCGCGGCAAAAATATAAAGCGGCAAAGATGGCGGTAAGACAAAGAAATATAGAGAGCAGCGAAATAGTCAGCCGCCCTGGTTTGGCGACTGCCACCTTAAGACCATAAACTGCCAAAAGCGCCAAAAACAAATCGACAAAAATCATCAGCTTGACTGGGTAGCGCAGTACCGCAAGCGGTGGCACAAGCTTTAAAAGCCAGCCGCTAACCGGGGTGTTGCAGCCGGCGGCGAGCACGGCGGCTATAACAAAACCCAGAAAAAACAATAGTCGCCGTTTTTTATGCTCTTTGGCGCCAAAAGAAAGCAAAGCCAAGACCAAGACTATCGGCCCCACGCAGGCGGTCGGCATAAAGGGATAGTAACCCTTGCGACTGGCCACTTGGGCTAAGTACAAAGACAATGAGTGCTGCAGGTCGCCTAAAGGTTGTCCGGTAAAGAGACAAATATAGTCGTACCAGTTGGCGCTCCATAAAAAGACCTGGCTGAGGCTAAGCCCTGAGGCTCTGGGTGAGAGGCGGGTCCATTCATAGGTTGGCAAAATAGAGATCATGCTCATGGCTAAAGCCACAGCAAACGAGACTGCCACTGCGGCAAAGTCAGAGACCACCCTGGCTTTATCAGACCCTTTGCCAAAGCAATGACGCAAGGGCAAGAGTGCCACCACACCAAGCAGCAAAAAGACCGGCACAAATATCTCGGGGCGACCGGCCATAATGGTTGTATGTGCCAACCAGGCAGAGACGGCTATGTATAAAAGCTTTTCTCGCCCTCTGGCTTTGTTGAGCTTCAAAAAGGCGACCATGCTTAAGAAGCCCCAAGAGGCTGTGGCCGGCAGCGAATAATTGGCGGCAAAAGAAAACATATAGCCGTTTAGGGCAAGTATTGCACCAAGGGCGATGGCAAGCACCACGGTCAGCTCTAGCTCTAGGGCAAGAAAAAAACCGGCGGTGAAGGCGACTATTTGGCTTAGCAGCAAGGTCAAAGCCATGGCTTTACTGTATGAAAGAAAGCCAAATAGAAAGCTTGGAAAATAGAACAAGCCGGGCGAGGGGTTGGCGGTCTGGGGCATGCCGCAATATAAATAGGGGTTCCATAGGGGCAGGCGCCCTTCTTTTAAGGCTGCACTGATGAGCCTGGCAAAGGGTTCAAAGAAATAGGTGTGGTCTGAGACGAAATATTCTCGCCCGGCAAAAAGTACCGGGTAATAGAAAGCCAACAAAATCAGAGTTAAAACAAAAAGGGAAACCAGATAGGCTTTCCCTTGATTTGTATGCACTGTCTTTATTCAGCTTTAAATGTGAGGAATTTCGAGGCTGTGTCTTGGATTGTTTGGCCAACTGGAATGGCTGAGCCAGAAATCTGTGTCACTGCATTTTTAGAGAGTTGCATGAGGGGCTGAACGCAGGTCAGACCGGCAGCGGCAACAATCACTGTGCAGAGCATCAAGGCAAAAGCAGGAAACTCTTGCGGTGAGCCGACATAAGGCTTGGGCTGGTCGCGACCGGGCAGTTGGGCGACTTTTTCAGACGGCTCGGGCACGATCATGGCGATTACTACCTTGGTGTAGTAATAAACCGCCGGTATCGAGGTGATTAGAGCGCAGGCGACCAGTACCCAGCCCAAAGGCAGACCCAAGAAGGGTTGGGTAATTGAAGCACCGGCTGTGAAAACAAAGACTTTGGCAAAGAAACCGGCGGGCGGTATGGGCAGACCAGCCAGGTTGAGCAAGCAAACCGACATGGCGATAGCCAAGAGCGGACGGCGGCGAATCAGACCGGCGTAGTCTTCGATGCGGTCAGAGCCTGTTTCGTTGCTGAACATTATGGCGGCGGCAAAGGCGCCGAGGTTCATAAAGCCATAAACCAGCACATAAAAGACCATGGCTGATAGACCGGCTTCGCCGCCTGCCATCAAACCAATCAATATGTAGCCGACATGGGCGATGGAAGAGTAGGCAAGCATACGCTTGAGTGAGGTCTGAGCCATGGCAATGAGGTTGCCGGAGATCATAGATAGGATGGCGAGCAAGCCGAGCAGACCGAGCCAGACAGCTTGGTACTGACCGAACATAACGCTCAAGAGTCTTATGGCGACTACAAAACCGCCCGCTTTAGAACCTATTGAGAGGAAAGCTGTGACCGGTGTGGGGGCGCCTTCATAGACGTCGGGGGTCCACATGTGGAAGGGCACGGTGGAGAGTTTGAAACCGACGGCGCTGAGTACCAGGGTCAAGAGCAAGACTTGGAAGAATGAGGCATTGCCGCCGGCACCCACTGACAAGGCGTCGCGGATGACGTCAAAATTGGTGCTGCCCGAAAGCCCATAGAGGAAGGAAAGGGCATAGAGAAGGGTGGCGGTGGTGGCGGCTGTGGAAAGCAAATACTTAAGGGAGGCTTCTTGGCTCTTGATATCGCGCTTTTGGAAGCCGGTTAAGAGGACGCAGCAGATACTGAGTGTTTCGAGTGCCACAAAGAGCATGATTAGGTCGGACGAACCGGCCAAGAAAAGATTGGCTAGAATCGCCGTCAGCAAGATGGCGTAGAACTCGCCGGTATTTTTGCCGAATTTATGGTCATAGCCCATGCTCATGAGGACGACCACGATGCCGACCACGATGCTCAAGAGGGAGAAAAGACTGTAGAGCGGGTCGACTGTGAAAACACCGCCGTAAAGCTTGACGGTGGTGTTGAGGTCGCGGGTGAGAAGAAAACCAGCGGCACCGAGGGCGACCAGGCTGACTATCGGGGTCATGCCTTTGGCTTTGGGAGCGAACAGGTTCCAGAGGGCGGCAAACAAGATGCCCACCGTCAGAACGATGTGCGGCGCCAGGTGACCTAACTGTTGGTAGTAATTATTGATTGCATCCATAGTTGCTAAGAATTCCCCTTTGAGCACCCTTAATTTTACATAGGTAGAAACTGTCCTTACAGGGTTTCGCAGACTCTTTAGCTAAGCTTTGCTTTAGTTTATGCAGATTGGCATATTGACAGCCCGGGCGGCTTCTTTACAGCTTAGTGAAAGCTTGAACTGGTGAGAGCCGCCTGCCGGTATATGCGAAAGGCTTATGAGTGATAAATTTGGGTAAGATAGTTCTTACCGGGCGGCACGCTTAACGATACGACCGACAGCAATTAGAACCGCTAGACTCAAAGGTCGTACACAGGCACTTAATTTTCGCACTCAGGAAGCACTTGATAATGTCCGAAAGAGCAAAGAGGTTTTACAGAGACCAGTCAGGCAAACTGCATATCAAGCCCGATAAAGCAGCAGCTTTATTGGTGATGGAAGACGGCACCGTGCTTGAGGGGCTGACTTTTGGGGCTGAGGGACGCGGTTTTGGCGAGCTGGTGTTCAACACGTCGCTTATGGGCTATCAAGAAGTCTTGACCGACCCCAGTTATGCCGGGCAGGTCATCACCATGACTTATCCCGAGATGGGCAACTATGGCACCAACAACGAAGACCTTGAAAGCAAGAAAGTTTTTGCCCGCGGTCTAGTGGTGCGCCATCTCTCTAGGTTGCATTCTAATTTTAGGGCGGAAGAAAGCCTTGAGTCTTTTATGAAGAAGCACAATGTGGTGGGCATAAGCGAGGTCGACACCAGGCTAATTACCCGCAAGTTGCGCGACCTGGGCGCCATGCGCTGTCTGATTACTAATTTGCCCGAAGATTTGAAAGCCGGCGGCGAGGCCCTTACCAAGCTTGTCAAAGAATCGCCCGAAATGACCGGGCAAGACCTGACCAACGAAGTAAGCACCGACAAGGTCTATAAACTGGGGCAGGGCAATAAGCTAAAAGTGAGCGTACTCGATTTTGGCTGCAAGGCTAATATTCTCAACGAGCTGGTCAAGCGCGATATCGAGGTCACGGTTTATCCGGCTGCCACTGCCGCTAAAGCCATATTAGACACCAAGCCTGATGGCATTTTTCTATCTAACGGACCTGGCGACCCGGCTGCTTGCGGCGCTGTGCTCAAAGAGTTGCCTCATCTGATTGATAGCAAGATTCCCATTTTTGGCATCTGTCTCGGTCACCAGCTTTTGTCTATCGCCATGGGCGCAAGCACATACAAACTAAAATTTGGACACCGCGGAGGAAATCAACCGGTCAAAGATTTGACCACTGGAAAAATAGAAGTAACAAGCCAGAATCACGGTTTTGCCGTTGACGATAAGAGCTTGCCTGAGCATCTCGAATTGACCCATATAAACTTGAATGATAACTCGGTGGAAGGTTTTAGGCACCGCACCTTGCCTATCTTTGCCGTGCAGTATCACCCCGAATCGAGCCCGGGTCCGCACGATTCTACTTATTTGTTCGACCGTTTTGTCACTCTAATGTCTGGTGCAGTCAAGGCCGCCAAATAAGCGGCTTCATCGTCTATCCCTTTCTTTTCGAATTCGGGTATCAAACTTGTACAAGTTAGCCATATTTGACTTTGACGGCACCCTCGTCGACTCTACCCCCGGTATCATCGACGTGATGAAAATCGTTGTTGATGAATACAACTTTCAAGAAGGCATTCTGGAAGAATGGCAGCACCTGGTCGGTGTGCCTCTACCAAGACAGATGGAAATTATATTTCCTGACCGCGACGCCGACTTTCACTTGGAAGTAGCCAATCGTTATAGAGAAATCTATGACAAGATGGCAATTGAAATTTGCCCGCCTTTCCCGCATATGGTTCCTATGCTTAAGAACCTGAAAGATGCCGGCATTACTGTCACCATTGCTTCGTCTAAGCGGTCAAACCTGGTGCAGGTGGTTATCGACCACCACAACCTCAATGAATATTTTGCCATGGTTGTGGGCGCCCAAGAGGTGACCAACCACAAGCCGCATTCAGAATCGGTCGATGTGACAGTAGAAAAATTTGGCACCGCCCGTGAAGAAACAGTGGTCATCGGCGACAGCATTTTTGACCTCGACATGGCTCGCAATGCCCGCGTCGACGCCATCGGCGTCACAACCGGCGTGCACACTGCCGAGATGCTTGCCAAGTCTGAGCCGACCCATATTGTTACCGACTTGGTGGCAGTCGAAAAGATTATTTTGAACGGCAGAAAACGCTAAGTAGAAAGACGACAAAACAAAATAAAAAACGACAAAACAAAAGAGGGACAGACTTTTCAATCTGTCCCTCTTCCCCATTTTGCGATCTCCTTAAGCCGGAGAAAAGTCAGCTTGTGGTCCGTTGGCGGGCTTGTCAGCCTTTTTCTTGGGTTCTTCCAGGAAGTCTTTCGGTAGGTTGACGAAATCAGTCTTTCTAGGATGAGATTCGACAATACCTTCCGAACTGACAAACTTGACGCGGGCATCGGGATCAGCGTTTAAATCACCACCCACAGTGATTATGCGAGATCCAGATCGGGCTTCAACTTTGCCGCCGAAGACAAACACTCTGGCACCGCTGTTGACGACTACATCGGCACCGGGTCTAACTATCCCGGCTGTTCCCTGCATGTACTCATATTTGTCGCAGTTTTCAGCTCTGACGAAGCCTTGTGAGACAACCACTCTCTCGCGGGGAGGGCAATCTAGCCCTTGAGCGCGAGCGGCGTCCTTATCGTCTTTCGCTGCCGCCTGTGGTTTGGGTGCTTCCGCCAGCTTCAGGGTTATACCTGGAGGCAGTTGTCCCATTCCATTTTTGCGATTGAGCAAGACGGCCATGTCGCTATTGAGGGCGACTATACGCTTCATCTCTTCGGCGATTTCTTTGGGCGTAGCGTCGGGTTTGCCGGTTACACCGAGCGAACGACGGGCTATGTCTTTCAGTGAATCACCTTTTTGAATGGTGTATTGCTTGCCTTCGAGCACTTCCACTGCCCAGCTGGAATACTGCTTACAGCCTCTTTCGTCGAGGGTGACGGCAGGTACCCAGTCTGAGTATTTGTCTTTGCTCGCGGTGCGATTGACTTTCAAATCGGCTTGAGCTTCAAGTGACATTCTCACTTGGGGATCAGCCTCACGACTGCGTACTTCAGCTACGCCTTCGGGCAGTTTCATCGCATCATTTTCTTGCACTATCGACCGCTTCGGCGGTTCTATTTCAAATCTGTTCACGGCAGGTTTCCTCAGCCTTTTTAAGAAAGTGTAGAGTTAGTTATTTTTTCTTTTTGGTTTCGTCTACACAGTCATCAGCTTTGGGCTGCGGCTTAGGTTCCGGCTTAGATTCAGGTTTGGGAGTGGGTCTATGTACCGGTCTGGGAGCAGGTTTGGGAGCTTCCATCTCGATAAAGGTGATTTGGTTCTGCTGAATCACGGCTGTAGGAGTAGACTCTACTTTGCTGACGCGCTTGTCGAGTTCGTCTACTTTCTTGAGCAGAGCTTCGTCGATTTGTTTCTGTTCTTGCGGGTTTCTGCCGTCTTCGACGATGATGACGGGCTTATCGAGACCAGCACGCTTGAGGGCTTCCATAGTGCCGTCAGCGGTGGCGGCCATGGTGCCGCAGACAGAGTCGAGTTCGAGAGCGGTCTTGGCTTTGGCATCGGCCATGCGCTTGGCAGACATGGCTACGCTTTGAGCCATGGCGTTGGTGTTCAGTTCGCGACCGGCTTGCAGTTGCAGGCTCCAGCCGTTGAGAGCTTGGGAGGACTTGTTGTCGGCTGCGGTGCAGACATTGACCATGGTGCGCTGGAAGTCTTCTTTCTTCATGCAGGTTTCGTTGATAGTGGTCTTACCACCCGAAACACCGATACCGAGCACGTATACACCGGCGCTGCCGCCTTCGGAACAGAAACCGCCGCCGCGTACATCGGGAGCATAGGCAGAGCCGCCGTAGACCGTGGTCTTATTGACGCTGTGGTCGTTGATGGCTGCGCTGCCGCCTGCGGCATTACCGCCGGTGGCTCTGGCGTCGGAAGCAGAATTACCGCCGGTGGCTCTGGCATCAGAGTTGCTTCTCGAATCAGAATTGCTTCTGGAGTTGGAGCTGGCGTTGGCGTCCGAATTGCTTCTGGAGCTGGCGTTGTTATTGTTTGTATTGTCGTTGCGGTTATTGTTGGCGTTGTTGTTGGTGTTGTCGTTACGGTTGTTATTGCCGTTATAGTTGCGGTTGTCGTTGGCGTTGTTGTTGCGGTTATCGTTGGAGTTACGATTGCTGTTGTCGTTGCGATTACCGTTCAAGTTGACCAGGTTCAGGTCGCCAGGAGTGGGCTGGGGAGCGGGAGGGGTCTCATGGGGTCTATCGTATGTCATTTTTGGTTTCCTCGTCGAAGGCGTCAGAAAACAGTCACGGTGGGTCGCGACTTTTAGCTGATTTAGTGGGATAAAGGAGCTCGGTGCTCTGGGGGAGATGCATTAAGATTGCCATAGGTTTGTGACATATTTGTGAGCGCAAAGTCTTGTTCTGGCTTTGTTTTGCGGTTTCTACGTAGCAAACAGGGAACAGTTTGTGACATTTTGCAGTCATAAGCCAAATGACACCAAACTTAGTCATATCTATATGAGATGAGTTACAAATAAATGCCGCCCACAAGCCCTACTCTTGCAAGTAAAAGCCACATAGCGTGGGCGATACAGCCAATGAGACGGGGTTTATAGATGAAAAGCCCGGGCTTTATTGATGGTTTGTTAGGCGCGTTAAACGGGCTCAAGCCGCCATTCTGCTATCATCAAAAGTCTATGTGGCAAAACACTTTCGGCAGCAAGAGAAATAGCAAGGGCGGGCGGTCGTTCGCTGGCTTTAGCGCATCTAGTTTTGCTGTTTCAGTGTCTATGTTGTCGCTGTTTAGTGCTTTTGTTTCTTTTTTTGTTTGCGCTTTTGTTTGTTTTTTTGTTTGCGCTTTTGGCTTAGACCTGGTCTTTGCCGGGACTGCCCTCGCCCAGCAGACTGACAAAACAGCCGATAAGCCTAACGAAAAACCCAACGAAAAGCCAGATATAAAATCAAGCACAGCCGCCAGCGGTGAACAAGCGAGCAAGCAAGCCCCTGCCGAAACAGCACAGAATGGGGTAAAACAGCCCGACACTGCGCCAGCAGAAGCAAGCCCTAAGGTTTTGCTCAAGCCCGGTCAGGCTCTTACTATAGATACCGGCTTTGAAGATATCGTCTGTACAAACGATGTGGAACTGGCCCGCAAGCAAAGAGAGGCTTTTCCTGATAATGCCGAGGCAAGCTTTATATATGCGGTGGCGCTAAGCCGTACCTTTAAGGTAGAACAAGCCCTAAAAGAAGTACGACGGGCCAGAGGTCTGGCTGAGAAAGAAGGCGGACCGGCTTATTTTAATAAGATGATTAGCACCTATGAAAATATGCTTACCTATTGTCCAACCGACAATCAGGTGCGCTACCACCTGGCTTGGGCCTATTACATGAAGGCTTACCTTTTGGCTCGCTATGACAAACAAGATAAGACCCATCCTTCATATAAGGAATGGATCAAGACTTTGAAGGAAGATCCGGCGCAAGATCAGTCTAAGGACCCAGCTAAGGACCCAGCTAAAGATCCGGCGGCTGCTAACGCAAGCGCCGCCCGGGTGAAAAGAACAATCGAGATGGCTTCGCCCAAAGCCATTCCACAGATTCAAAACTATTACAAACTAGCCCTGGAAAAGCTCGATCAGATATTAGCCAGTAATCCTACTGATGTCTGGGCACGCATATATAGAGCGCATCTGGCCTATGAAGCGGGCGGCAAATTGGACGAATCTATTGCCGAGTGGTTGAGTGTAAAAGATGCTAATCCAACCAATCCGGCGCCCTATTTCTTTTTAGGCGAGGGTTTTCTTAAGCAAGGCAATTTGAGAGAGAGCCTTAAGAATGTCTCGCAGGCAGTAGCCCTGCGAAGCGAAAATAAAAATATCAGCGACAATAAAGAACTGAAAGAGAAAGCAGAAACCACTGCTAAACCTGCAGCAATAGAAGAACAGAACAAAGCAAAAGATGGAGGGCAGTGAATAGCCACCATGTGGATATTCAGGACAGACGCATTCAAACTAATTTTGGCCCTGGCGATTCTCGGAATAATCGTCGGTTTGATGTTTTATGCGCAAATGCAGGCCGAAAAGGAAGAGAGAGAGCACGGGGAGCATATTAAAGCCCATCCCACAGCCGAGAAGATATCTATTGACAACTACAACCTTTTGGAAGTTGATGGCGAAAACAAGGTGAAGTGGAAACTTACCGCCAAGAGCGGCGTCTTCGAGAAAGACAATAACGTTCACCTCACCGACATAGTGATGCAATATTTCGACGGCGACCAAATAAAGATGCAAGTGAGCGCGCCCATTGGCGTGGCCAACGAAAACAGTCGTGAAGTGAAGCTTGACTCGACCTCAAAACAGCCGGTGGTGGCTGAGGGCGAACAAGGAAAGTCAAGAATGGAAACGAAGCGCCTGGAATTAACGAAAAAAAATGGGTTCAAGGCTACCGGGGGTGTTAACATCGTGGTGGCCGGGGTAGCCAAGGTGACCGGAGATATGGCATCCGGCGTTCTCGGTAAGGCAGATCTTGATGGATTCAAGATTACGGGACATACCCATGCCATCATCGAGTAACCCTAAAGACGAAAGCTATAAGAGATATCAGGCAATAAGCACCAAACAGTTGTCAAGCAGCCGAGTACAAAAGAAAAGAACAGACGAAAAAATGGCGACAAAAAAGATAGCAACCGGTCTCATACTCTTAACCCAGCTGGCGGCGATGATACCGCTGGCAGTGCCGCAAGCAATTGCCCAAGCCCCGGCGGCAGATGCCGGCGGCCCTATCGATATTGTTGCCAACGAGCAAGAATTTGCCGGTGACCATATGGTGGCGCGCGGCAATGTCAGAGTAAAATTCAAAGACACTATTATTTTGGCGCCACTAGCCACTCTTTATAAAGACCCGGTCACTGGACAATCACAGAGAGCAGTTTTTACCGGGCATCCGCATCTTGTGCAGGGCACCAATAAAATTGATGCCGATGTGCTTACTTTTGAAATGGCCAGTTCAAAGATTATCGCCGAAGGTCATGCCCATTCTGAAGTAATCAATGACGCACCGGAAGAAAAGCCGCAAGAAACAGCTAAAGCCGGCACTAAAGGTGCCAAGCCTGTGGCAGCGAAAAAGGCTGATGAAAACGAATTTGGTGACGATGCCCCTGAGCAGGAAGAACAGACTACAGCCAGTGCTGCCGGCACCGGCGGTAGTGCCGGTTCAAGTGCTGGCACAGCCAGCCCCTTGGGCGGACCCAGCGAAAGTGGACCAACCAAAATCATCACTGATGCAGATAAACAGATATACGACAAAGCCACCGGCCAGTTTGAAGCCTATGGCAATGTGAAAGTGCGCACCGGCGATATCAATGTCATCGCAGACCAGCTCAAGATGGCCTATGGCATAGACACAAGACCGGAAGCAGCTATTTTTACTGGAAGGGTCTCTGCTACCCAGGGTTCAAACAATACCCAGTCAGACCGTATGACTTATTTTCTCAATACCAAACGCCTGCAAGCCGATGGTCATGTCAGATCTAAAGTCATTCAAAACAAAGCCCAACCGGCAAACAAGACCGAGCCGTCTAAGCCTTATGCCGAGCCCACCAGCGAGCCTATTGCCAATGCTGCATCCAGCAAAGGGGCAGGCGACTTCCAGGCCAATCTGGTCAATGGTGCCGATGCTGAAACCGACCCGCCTATCATCATTGTTTCAGACGGACAAGACTATAACAAATTTACTGGTCGCCTTTCGGCCCACGGCAATGTCAAAATCTTTTATAACGACACAGTCGGCATTGGTCCCAAGGTTGTGCTGATTCGTAACGCTGATGGTCAAGCCGAAAAGATAATCTTCACCGGACGCAGCCAGATTACCCAGCCGGGTAAACGCTGGATCGCCGACCGCATTCAGCTCACTGTGGCTGACCGCAAAGTACTGGCGGAAGGCAACACCAAAGCCTATATCTTGCCGAAGAAACAAGAAAACCCTGGTCTTGATTATCAGCTTGCCCAAAGCAAGAACAAGCAGGTAAGTACAAGTAGGATAAACGCGGCCCAATGACGTCAACTTTAGTTAGTTCTGGTCTGAAGACCCTTGTTATAGACAACCTGCAAAAAACCTACGGCAGAAGAAGAGTAGTGGACGGTGTCAGCTTCCACGTCAGCCGCGGTGAAGTGGTCGGCCTTTTGGGCCGCAACGGTGCCGGTAAGACCACTTCATTTGATATGGTCTTGGGCTTGGTCAAGCCCGAGCGCGGTCGCATCACCCTTGGTGACAAGAACATTGCCCAATTGCCCATTCATGAGCGCAGCCGCCTTGGTATCGGTTATCTGCCCCAAGAAGCTTCAATTTTTCGCAAATTAACCGTCAACGAAAACATCAAGATCATTCTTGAGCTCAAGAACATACCAAGACGCGAGTTTAACCAACGCATCAAAAACTTGCTGGAACAGTTCAGCCTTGATCACCTGGGCGACACCCTGGCTGTGCAGCTATCAGGCGGTGAAAGAAGACGTCTGGAAATCGCCCGCTGCCTGGCATCAGAACCTGAATTTATCTTGCTGGACGAACCCTTTACCGGGGTCGACCCGATTTCAATTACTGAGATTCAGGGCTTGATTAGAAGGCTCAGAGATGAATGGAACCTCGGTGTCCTGCTCACCGACCACAACCCTCGCGCTACGCTCAAAATCACTGACCGCGCCTATCTTATCGACAACGGCAAGATACTTGTGGCCGGCTCTTCGCGCGAAGTAGCCGAAAGCCCCGTTGCCCGCAAACATTATCTAGGCGAGGACTTTACCCTATGACCTTTGGTCTGAAGCTTGTCGACCGCTATATTGCAAACGAGTTCTGGCAGCCGCTCTTATTTGGTATTGGTATCGTCACCGGGGTCTGGTTCGGCGCCGAACAGCTCAAGTCTATCTTTAACTTGGTTATGCGCTCGGGTGTGCCCCTCGAAATGGCTTTGACCATTCTCGGTCTGCACTTGCCCGAAGTCATTGTTATGACCATCCCCATCGGGGTCTTGCTGGGTACACTCTTGGTTTTCAACCGCCTCTCGGGCGACTCTGAAATTTTAGCTCTGCGCACAAGCGGCGTCAGCTTTTATCGCATTATGGCGGCACCCTTGATGTTTGGCGTGCTTACTAGTTTTGTCAGCCTTGGCTTGAACGAATGTGTTGTGCCCTGGGCCAACCGCACATCTAAGCGGCTTGAATGGGTGGCACTTTATAAAACCGAACTGCCGGCTGGTCAGGCTAACTTTACCTATTTTGAAAGGGGTAAAGACCTGGCTTTGAACCGCATTTTTTATGTGGGCTATTACAGCGGCAGAGACCTGAGCAATATTATTGTGCTCGACTTTAGCACCGATAAACTGGTGAAAATTATCGCCGCTTCAAATGGTCTCTGGAATAACGGCGAATGGACCTTGATGAACGGGCGCACCTATGTGCTATCGGGCGACTCAGACGTAACCAGGGTGTTGCGTTTCGACAAACTGGTCATTCCTGGTTTGGGCACTGTGCAAAAGGTGATGGAGACCGGCAAGGTCTCGCCTAAAGAAATGAATATGCTTGAGCTGGGTCATTATCTAGACCTGCTGAAAGAATCGAACAGTGTCACCAATGACCTACTAGTGCGCTACTATCAAAAGTTTTCGCAACCGCTTGCCTGCTTGATAGTTGCTCTAGCCGGAGCCCCGCTTGGACTTTTGGCTAGACGATCGCGTTCAAACATGGGTCTCATCTATTCGGCTGTGATAGTTTTCCTCTATTACGTGCTGCAATCGTCATCGGGCGCCATGGGTGATGCCGGACGCATACCGGCTATGCTTGCCGCCTGGATGCCCAACCTGGTCATTGGCGCCTTGGGTATAGTGATTCTCTATTTCAAAGCAAAATAGTAAAAGCTGGAAATATTTTCTTTATCGGCATGTCACCGGGGCTGTTTTGCCTTATTAATAGGTATCGGCTTTGAGAATGAGATTTGTCTTATCAGGCACCCGCTTAAACCTTTCCGTCTAGTGCGTAAAAACCCGTATTGACTTGACCATTTAGCAACCTTAATCTTGATCCAGTAAATATATCCCAGGCAGCAAGCGAGACCTACCTTTGGCTAGCACTAGTCAAATCGCTAAATCTCTTCACAGCGGTTCGAGGCGCTCGAACAAAATGCTGGTAACCCTGTTCGTGGCGGGCACCGTCATGGTGGCGGTACCGGTGACCTACCTGGCTTTAAAAGACTATCCACCTGTGCGAGCCCTGCAGTCGGCTCTGGTGCAAGAAACAGGCAAGCTCTTAGGCAAGTTGCCTAAGCATCAGACACAAGGGCAAGCAGAAAGCAATCTGAGCGCCCCGTTGGCTGCAGTGGGCGGAGTCTCTGCAGTCGGGCAAGGTCTGCAAACAGGCGGTCAGAAGCCCACCACATCTGAAGAGATGCGCATAGTTGACCAAGCAGTGGCGCAGTTGCAGAGCGGACTAGAGAAAGATCCAAGCAACACCACCTTGCATAACCGCCTGGGCATGATTTATGCCGAAATAGGCGAGATGCCCGAGGCCGAAGCACAGTTTAAGCAAGCCATCTTGCTTTCGAGAGCCAAACTTTCAGAGCTTTATACCAAAATTCAGGTGAAGCGCCTCGAGGGCGACCTGGCTGCGGCATCGGCAATGATGCTCAATGTTTCATCGATACAACTAGATCTTTCATCGGCCCATTCCAACCTGGCTAGAGTCTATGAAAAGCTCGGCGACAGCCAGCGTGTGGTGAAACAACTAGATGAGCTAAACCGCGATGTGGTTATCGGAGGCGGACTAGCCTCGGGCACAATCAAGGCAAGTGACAAATCCGACAAACCGGCTAAAGCCAGTCCAGAAATTGTGGCTGGTCTAGCCAGAGCCGAAGCCCTTATGCAAGTGGGTAGAATGCTCGATGCCGGTAGAGAACTGCGCACACTGCTCGCGGTGGCGCCCGATCTAGCCGAAGCCCACGAGCTATTGGGCAAGACCGGCATAGCCACCAATAATTTTTTCCTGGCCCGCAGAGAGTTTGAAGAAGCGGCCCGCCTAGAGCCGACCAAAGCCGCTTACTTTAGCAGTCTCGGTTTTATTTATGACCGGTCAGGCAAGAAAGCCAAAGCCATGGAAGCCTATCAACAGGCTTATAAGTTGGAACCCAAAAATGCAGTCAATGCCTTCAACTTGGGCAATGCCTATGCGGCAAACAATCAAAACAGCCAAGCCACCAACTATTTCAAACAGGCTATAGAGCTCAATCCCAATTTGGCCTCCGCCCATAACAATTTAGCCTCGATGTATTCGATGGCGGGCAACTATGAGGCGGCAATCAAACAGTTTGAACAGGCAATTTATCTGGCACCACAGATGGCATCAGCCCATTATGGTTTAGGGCTGGCCATGTACAATCTCAAAGATTATGCCGGTGCAGCCATGTCTTTCAAACAAGCATGTTTGCTCAATCCTAATTTGATAGACGCCCAGGCCAAGCTGCAAGTCTGTCAAAGAAAAGCGACTAGATCACTATAACAAAGCCGTTTTCGATGCCTAATTTGATCTTGCTTGGGCCATCTGGTGCCGGAAAATCTTCTTGCGCCAAGATTTTGGCAGAGCAAACCAAGCTTAGTCTGGTTGATAGCGACAAGCTTATTGCAGAAGGCACGGGCATGAGCCCGCAGCAAATCTTTGCCACCATGGGTGAAGCGACCTTTCGCGAGCTGGAAAATCAACTTTTAGACAGCCTCTTTGAGGAAACGGCGCCCTTTGTACTGGCCTGCGGCGGCGGGCTGCCGATATTTCCCGGCAATATAGAGAAATTGAACCGGCTTGGTTTGACTGTCTATTTGAAAGCCGGGCCGCAAGCCCTTGCCAAGAGAGTTCTGACTTCGGAAGCACGACCGATGCTCGATGGTGAAGGCGACCTTGTCAATCGCGTCAGTCAACTTCTTGCCAAGAGAGCGCCTGTTTACGAGAAAGCCCAATTTACTGTGGATACAACCGGGATGACAGTAGAAGAGACTGTTCAAACTATCTTGAACTACTTGAAATAATTGATATATGCCTGGTTAGCAGTGCTATCATTGGCTATTGAGAAATTCGACCTTGAAAAGGAGCGGTCCTTTTGACAGTCACGCAAGACGAACTAATGTATTTGCAAAGCCAGCTTGAAGGGCTGGAGTCGATTTTCATGGAATTAATGCCCTTCGGCATTGAGCTGAAACGTCAGCATGTACAAGATTATTATGACAAGCGCTTTGACGCAGCCACCAAACCGGTTTCATCGGTAGCCGAAAACGAATTGCGCAGACAGTTCAATACAAAGGCTAACCAAGTGCGAAACCTGGTGGATAGCGCCGAGAGTCTCGGTGACGCCGGCAACCGCCTTAATTTGATTAGAGCGGCGGCATCTTTGCCCGAAGAAAGAAGCAAAGGGTTGCTCAATTCGGTCATGACCTTTTCTAAAGCCCTGGTTATGGAAAACAGGGTAGAGACCGATGTCTTTGGTGAGATTTTGCAGTCTAAAGAGCTGCGCGCCGTCGAAGCAAGAGTTTTGCTTGGTGCCGCCATGTTTATCATCGACCGGGAAGTACCCACCAACGAAGGCATCAATATGCCAATCATCGATGTTCTGGGTGAACTGGTGCAGATGGTGCGCAGAGAGCAACTATTGACCAGAAACGATCCCTTCCTTGTGGAAGCTCAGTGCGCCTTGGAAGCCATGGAAATGGAAGAAGAAGAGCTGCAGTCGTGATCAAGCTCTTGGTCATTAACGGACCTAACTTAAATCTATTGGGGCTGAGAGAAACCAGTCACTATGGTACTTTGACCCTGAAGGACATTGAAGCCAATCTCGAAGTGCGGCTGAAAAACAAGGCTGAACTGAGCTTCTTTCAGTCAAATCATGAAGGGGCGATAGTAGATCGCATTCAGGCGGCTTATCAAGAATTCAAAGGCTCAGAAGAAACCAAAGGCGGCATAGTGATTAATCCTGGCGCCTATGGTCATACTTCTATTGCCATCAGAGACGCCCTTTTAGCAACCGCCATCAAGTTTGTCGAAATTCATATCTCTAATGTCTATGCCCGCGAAGAGTTCAGACACAAGAGTTTGCTTTCTGATATCGCCAGTGGTGTTATCGTCGGCTGCGGTCCCCTCGGTTATGAACTGGCTGCCGAAGCCCTTTTAGCCAAGCTGAATTAAGTTAAGCCAGTAAGCTGAGAGTAATAGGCTGAGACTAATAAGCTAAGCAAACAAAATAAGCTAAGTCCGGTAAGCCGAGTCCAATAAGCTCAGCCTAATAAGCGAAGCAAACAAAATAAGCTAAGTCAAAGCAGCTATTGAATGACAACAGAATGTCTAAGCGTTGAAACTCTCTTGGGTCGAGACCAAGCCTGACTTGGCTATGGTGGCAAAGCGCTGGCGTCTGGTGAAATGACCGCCTTCCGATGCTCTTGCTATGGCTGCCACCTTGGCTTCTTCGCTGTGGCGACCACGGGCTTGACGCAGATACTTGAGGGCGCCGCCTTCGCCGAATTGATTGGTCAGGTCTGCCACCAAGGCAACGCCCATGGTCGACTGTATGCCTAGACCTTTGGCTATTTCGGCGGCACGCTCCACATGTTCGCGCACCATCATCACTTGCACTCTTTGAAAGGCCGGTTCTCTGACAGCGGCTTGCATAGCCCGACCCAGTTCATTACCGGGGGCAAAATGGGCGCGTCTGACAAAGCTTTCGTCCATCAAATTATCGGCATTGCGACCAAATATCTGTCTAAACTTGGCTGGGTCGGCTTCTTTCATGCGATGCAATAATTCAGGCAGGTTGCCCGACTTTTGATTGCTTTGCTGTATGCCTACCGAAATGCCCGAGCCGGCGTCATTCCAGTTAATGCTGTCGGCGCGCCCTTCGTTGCGACCAATCAAAGCCACCACTTTATCGACATCGGAACCACCCAGTCTGATGCGGCGACCGCGGCGGCTACCGCCTTCGGGCAAGGATTTGTCAAAAAGCTCGATTTCGACATTCTGACCGTTAGCCAGTCTTTCTAGGTCTTTCTGCGAAAAGAAAGAACCGTTCACTTCTTTTAAGGGCGTATTGTCTGCCGGAGAGATAGTCTGAGCCTGGTCAAGATTGCGAATCATGGGCATCAAAGCGCGGGCTTCGGCATCTCTAAATATTTCAAGCGGGTTGGATGCCGCTCTCACGCCATGGTCGAGTGAAGCCATCGTATCGAGCGAACCGTCGGAACTGCCTGATTTGTAGCTATCGCGAAAAGCCTTTTGCTCGGCACTGACGCCGGCATTTTCGCCTCCATCGCTGCTGGTCATGCCGAACATGCGGTCGAGAGCTTTGAAGGCAGTGCGCCGCAGCTCGTCTGGGCTTATCTCGCCGCCCTTTTGAGCCTTAATTTCATGCACTTCCTGAATAAATTTGCTTTGCGCCATTACAGCATCAGACTGACCCAAGACGTTTGCTTCGCTTGCTTCTTTGCTGTTTCTATCTGAGATGGGACTTTCAGGCTTTAGGGTCATGAGAAAAATTGTAAGCTCGGGGGAGATTACAGCTAAGCATAAGCCCATGCCCTAAGGTCGGCAATGAGGAAAACACGTACTATAATAGACGTTTGTCGGTTATCACCTCGAAACTATGCCATTTAGAACACTCAACTTACTACTAGCGCTTACGCTCTGCCTGACCTTTTCAAAGGCTTATGCAGAGGGCGAAAGCAGCGGTTCTGCCAAGAGCGAAGGGCAGAAGAGCTCGGGCAAGGGCTATAACAAAGAAGCAGTGGCTAAATATAACCAGGGGCGCGAGCTTTACCGACACGGTTATTTCAATAAAGCGGTGGAAGCCTATAAGCAGGCGATCGCACTTGACGACAGACTGGAACAGGCATATTGCAACCTCGGTCTCACCTATATCAGACAGAAAAACTATGCCAAAGCCCAAGAGGCGCTTAACAAAGCTTATGCTCTTAAGTCGGACCGCCCTTCAACCTTAAACGGCATGGCCTCGGTACTGTTTTTTAGAGGCAAGAAAGAAGAAGCCATTGAAAAATGGCAGGCTGCTATCAAAGTCGACCCCAAATTTGGCTCGGCCTATATGAACATGGGCAAGGCCCTGGAAAGTTTGGATAGGTTTGATGAAGCCAAGCAAGCCTATGTCAAATCGCTGCAATTAGAGCCTGATCTTTCGCAGGCTTATTATCATTTGGGGCTTTTGATGCTCAAAGACAGCAAAGAACCTCAAGCCCATTATTTATTGAGCCGAGCCGTTTCACTCGAGCCCGAGTCTGAAACAGCCCGCGATGCCCGCAAACAGCTGGCTAGTCTCAATGATAAGTTTGAAAAAGAGTACAAAGAATTAGGGCTGAATGAAGATGCACCGGCACTCAAGCTCGACCATGAAGAGCACAAAACTGCTGATGCGCACCATAGCGGTCAAGGGCAGCATAAAGGCGAAGAGAAGAAAGGGCTGAAGGGCTTGCTTAAGTTGAAGAGCAAGGCGGCAGCACCGAAAGAGTCGGGTAAAGACGCCAAAGATTTGAAAGAGAAAGATCCTGCTAAAAGCACGGTGATGAAGCTCTATAATCCCAATATCGAGCCTGATCAATAGTCATAAGTAGCGATAGCCATAATTAGCGATAGCCATAAAAATGATAAGCATCGACGATAAGAAAAAAAACTTTGCCCAAATCGTAGATGGCAAAGTTGTCGACGATTCTGAACGGGTAGAGGTATCAATCAAAGGTTCTATCTCTGGTTTCAGAGCCACAATTGAGGCTATCAAACCTGGTTTTCCCTTTAGCACCACTCTCTATATCGAAACCGATGTACTGGGTGATGGTCAAAAAGAAGCTCTCTTTTCCATCACAGTTACGCCCAGAGTGGCTAAAGGTCTTTCAGGCATAATCGGCAAACTGCTCTTGCTGGACGCCAGAGAGGCACCCACCGGTTCCAAAATCTTCGACAACGAATTTATCGCGACAAGCAATAACGAAGCGATTTGCCAGCGCTTTATCAATTATCCGGGTGTGGCTGAAAAAATAAGAACACTGAGCCGCTATTGCGGTTTTCGTGAATTGCATATTCAGGGCGGCAAAGGGCTTGTCCTGGTCATTCCCAATTCTTTTGACAGCATCTCTTACGACAAAGTAAAAGCCAGCTTTCATGAGCTTGGTGAACTGGCGCAGATTCTCTTTGACTTTTGATGGCTCACTAAAATGGCTTACTTAGACGATATCAGCCGCCTTATCAATACTTACTTAGAGCACTATGCCGATAAAGAAGAGCGGCAGCGTCTAGAAGTCTTGTTGCGCCAAGTAGATGAAGGCGACGCCGAGCTGACCAGCCGCAAAAATATGGTGGGGCACCTGACGGCAAGCGCCCTAGTCTTAGATAGACAAAATAGGGTACTGCTCATCAAGCACAACATGCTTAACCGCTGGCTGCAACCGGGCGGTCATATTGACTGGCAGGAAGCGCCGCTCAAAGCCTCAGTCAGAGAGCTTAGCGAAGAGACCGGTATAGCGGGGCAAGATTGTTCTTTGGTCAAGGGTTATCCGGCGGCGGCATTGCAGTCGGCTTGCGCAGAAGAGCTTGCCGCCTTCGTTTTTCATCAAGACATTCAACCCATAGACATTGACTCGCATGTTATTCCAGAAAACCCAGCAAAGGGCGAAGGGCGCCATTTGCACCATGATTTTCAGTTTGTCTATAGACTGTTGAACGACAGGGCCGAGCTTAACTTGCAACAAGAAGAGGTGAGCCATTTTAGATGGGTCGGCCTCGACACACTGATATCAAAAGAATACGGAGTCAGGCTGGCGCGAGTTGCCGCCAAAATCAAAGAAAATAGCCGCGTTTAGTGCTGCTCGCTTTTTTCGTTCATCATTGCTGTCAAAGCTTGCAGCCGGGTATTGGTCAGCCTGGCTTCCGTCAGTCTGGTGCTGCTGCGCTGCCTTTTCATGCTTTCTTGCGCGCTTTGCTGCGCACAAGCATCGAGACCAACCGCCTCTTTTTCAAACCAACTGTCGCTGCCCATAGGGCAATTGGCTCTCGCCACCGCTCTCAACTTATTCAAGTCACCGGCATGCGAGGCGGTTCCTATATTTCTCAACTTATCGGCGACTTTCTCAGGCGATATCACTGGTAAAGACTGCGAAACTGCTTTACTGCTTTCTTTTAAACTTGATTCGACGACCGGGTGAAGCTCTCGTTCGTCCTTAACTTGTCTCAGTCTTAATTGACTTGGAATTAGTCGACTTGAAATTAGTTGACTCGGTCTTAATTGCCCAAGTCTCGAAATAACGTGCCTGAACGCAGTCTCGCAGGCCTCCAGATAAGAAGGTTTCGCCATAAGAAAAGATACCTGTTGCTACCTAACCACACCTTCTTCCAGCTTATCCTTGACAAGCTCGATTGGGGGGCATCGGGGGGCAAACTTGAGCGATTATTTACAATTGCCGGGCAGCGTAGAGTATATACTCGCCTTGTGCTAAATTTACTCTAGAAGCACTTAGTTACGGATATGACCGGGAGGTTACATGTCGGAAACAACTACTGAGCCGCAAGTTATCAATTTGACTGAAGCTGCCGCTCAAGAAATCAAAAGACTCCTCGCTGATGAGCCTGATAAAACAGGTCTTCGCATGGAAATCCGTGGCGGCGGCTGTTCTGGTATGTCTTACGGACTGCGTTTTGACAATGCCCAAGAGAAAGACCATGTTCTAGAAGCCTTCGGCGTCAAAGTTTTCATCGATCCCAAAAGCGCCATCTATCTGAAAGGAACCCACCTCGATTTCCAAGGCGGGCTCAATGGTCAGGGTTTTGTCATCAAGAACCCCCAAGCCAAGGGTAGCTGCGGCTGCGGAAACTCATTCTCGGTCTAATTTAGATATTTCGGTTAAAATTTGAACGGGTCGAATGTTGAGTTCGGCTCGTTCTTTGTTATGTCCATACTTTTCTCAAGCCGCCCTCGTGAATCTCACAGCCAGGCTCAAGAATAGTCTCAATTTATGCAGTTACTTTGCCAATCCATCCAACAGACTCAATAAACTCAAAAAATCAAACTAACAAGATGCAAGAACAATCTAAATGCGCCTTTCCTGACGGCATCAAAAGCAATTTCGACTTTGGTCTTTTGTCTCTAAAAGGACCAGACGCCAAAAGATTTCTGCAATCGCAGTGCACCTCAGATGTAAACGCACTGGCAAGCAAGCAAGGTCAACCCTCCAGCCTGCTTGACCGCAAAGCCCTAATCATTGCTTACTTTCATCTATATTGCCTAAGCCAAGAGCATTATTTGCTGGCAGCGCCAAAAATACAAATAGACGCGCTGAAGAGTCATCTTGACCGTTTTATCTTTGCCGACAAAGTAGAAATAGTAGAAGAAGACTTTGCCGCCTGCACTCTTTTGAGCGGCGAGACAGCCGCTCTGAAAGTGCGCAACTTGGTTAGAAGCCTGGGCACAAACAACAAGCAAGAGCTTTCATTGCAAGATTTGATTGAAACAGATGCCGGTTATATCTTAAGGCTGCCGATGCAAAGCACAGACTGCTTTCTTTTCTTTTCAAAAGAAGGTGGACAGTCCCCCGCTTTAGCCCTGCCCGAGCTTGATGCCGCAGAAATTGCCGCAAGAAGGGTGGAGTCGGGCTATGCCCTTTTGGCAGTCGACTATAAAGACACTCTATTGGTGGAGCTGTCCTTAGCATCACCGGCGGTATCATATACCAAAGGTTGCTTTCAAGGGCAGGAAGTATTGGCTAGGGTGAAAGCCCAGGGCTCGCCCACAAGACAACTAATGGGTCTAGTTTTAGATAGAGCGATAGACTTAGCGCCGATGTCTGAAATAAGATTAGCCCCAGTCCAAGAATCAGCAAACAAAGAATCAGCAAACAAAGAAATAGCTGGCACCATAGCCAGTCAAGCCTATAGCCCACGACTACAGAAACATTTAGCTTTGGCTTTTTTGAAGCGCGACCTGAGGGTGCCCGGTCGCAAGCTTGAAATCAGCACAGAAAGCGGACCGGTGACGGGCGAAGTCACTACTTTGCCCTTTATCGAGAACAAAAGTGATGCCGACCTGGCCAAAGTTTTGTTCGACCAAGCCCTAGATCTGTTTACCCGCCAAAACGACACCGAACAAGCTATTGAAAGGCTGGAAGAAGCACTCTATCTAAACCCAGCCTATGAAGACGCTTTTGAAGCCCTCGGTGTCATTTTGTCTAAACATGAAAATGCCGAAGGCTATATAGATAAAGCCATTTCAGTCATGGAAAAGCTTGTGGCGCTCAATCCTGATTCGATTATGGCCCATGCCAATCTTTCGGTCTTTTATTTAGAAAAGGGCGACAAAGAAAAGGCGGAAGAAGAGAAAGCCATCTCGATGAGTATACGCATGCGCGAGGCGGCAAAACTAGCCATGCAAGAGAAGAAAGAAAAGGAAGACAAAGAAGCACTCATCAAAGAATCGCAAGAGCGCATCAAGATGTTTTTGCAAGTGCTTGAAATAGACGCCGATGACCTCTTTGCCAATCAGGGTCTGGGTAATTGCTATAACATTTTAGGCGAATTTGAAAAAGCCGAAGAATATTTGCAAAAGGCAATCGCCATCAAGCCCAATCATACGCAGTGCTATGAAGATTTGGCGGCGGCTTTGGCCGGGCAGGGCAAGATAAAAGAGGCAGTTTCTGCTTATCAAAAGGGTATCGAAGTGGCGGCCCAGAAAGGCGACATGCAACCGCTTAAACGCATGAAAGAGAAACTCTCGGCTTTGGAGGCAAAAAGCCCGGTCTAATGCCCAAAAGCAAGCTGCTCAGTCTGTTTAGTATCTTGGTCTATGCATTTTTGTATGCACCAATACTGGTACTGGTTGTCTTTAGCTTTGATGAAAGCAAACTAGGTGTATCTTGGACCGGTTTCACCTTCAAATGGTACGCCTCGCTCTTTCAAGACGAAAATGTTTTGCTGGCACTTAAGAATAGTCTGCTTGTGGCAGTCGCGTCGGTCTTTATTTCGACTGTCTTGGGTGTGGCTGCCGCCATGGGCTTGAGCAAGCTCAAAAACAGCGGCGTCAAAGTCGCCCTCAATGCCTTATTGATTTTGCCTGTACTGGTGCCCGAAATAGCTATGGCGGTTTCGGCGCTCTTGCTTTTTATCAGCCTTGGCATATCACTGGGCTTAGGCACAGTCATCGCCGCCCATGTGGTTTTCTGCCTCAGCTATGTGACCATGACAGTCATGGCTCGTTTGCAGGGCATGAACCCCAGCCTGGTGGAAGCCGCAATGGACCTGGGTTTGACGCCACTACAAGCCTTCTTTAAGGTCACCCTGCCACTGATTGCCCCTGGTATCATTTCTGGTGCCCTACTAGCTTTTGTGCTTTCCCTAGACGACTTCGTCATCACCCAGTTTACTGCCGGTGTCGGTGCCACCACTTTACCCCTGCGCATTTATAGTATGGTCAAATTCGGCGTCAGCCCCGAAATCAACGCCCTTTCCACTCTTATGCTCTTGGTCACTGTTTTGATTGCAGGCAGCGCCGAGCTAAGTCGAATCAAGGGCGCAGCAAAGCAAGGCTAGTTTGAGCCTGTTCTAAAATAGTCCTAGAGATTTTGTAGTCTAGGGTTTACTTTATTGGCTAGATTGGCAGCCTAGATCTTTATGGTCTTGCCTATTTATAGACTAGATCATTTATAGTCTTGCACTTTTATAGTCTTGCAACTACATCGGCACAGAAGCCGCAGAGGTCGCCGAACTGATTGTCGCCGCCGGTCTTGGAGCCGACATCGCCGGTATATTTCCAACAGCGGGCGCATTTGTCGCCCGATGCTTTGTAAGCGGCAACGGTCAAGCCGTCTTCGCTTACAGTTGAAATAACTTCAGCACCATCTTTAGGCAGACCATTGTCTGAGACCTGGGCACCAGATGTGATGAAAACAGTGGCTAGATCTTTTTCCACTTTCTTGATCTTGGCTGCTTTTTCTTTGTCTTCAAATGACATCACCACAGTGGCTTCAAGCGAACTGCCGATGGCACGGGCCGCTCTTGCCTGTTCGAGGGCTTTGTTGACGGTCAAGCGCACAGCCATCAGGTCAGACCAATAGGCGGCGGCTTCTTTGTCCTCCAACGAGGCGTCTACAACCGGATAATCAGTAAGCAGTACCGAGCTTTGATTGCCGAAAGATTGCTTGATTGGCTCACTTAAATGTTGCCAGATATCTTCAGCCAGGTGCGGGGTGACCGGTGCCAACAGACGCACCAAAGTATGCAGCACTTCACAAAGCACAGTCTGCACAGCTCTTCTTGCCTCGTCTTTAGGATGCGAGGTATAGAGCCTGTCTTTGACTATGTCGAAATAGAAGGCAGAGAGATCTACACCGCAGAAGTTTTGCAAAAGCTGATAATACTTGAAGAACTCGAAGCGATCGAAATCACGGGTCACTTCACCGACTACTTCATTGAGCCTGTGCAGTACAAAACGATCGAGAGATGATAGTTTAGACTTATCGACTTTGTCGACGGCAGGATCAAAATCACTCAAGTTGCCGAGGAGGAACCTGGCGGTGTTGCGCAGTCTTCTGTAGACATCGGCCAGTTGCACGAGCATGTTTTTGCCGATTGGAATGTCGTCGGTATAATTGACCGAAGCCACCCAGAGTCTCAAAACATCGGCGCCATATTGCTTGATCACTTCATCGGGCTCGACCACATTGCCGACCGACTTAGACATTTTGCGGCCGCTTTCATCGACGACAAAACCATGGGTAAGAACGGTCTTGTATGGTGCCCGGTCGCTGACCGCTACGCTTGTCAAAAGCGAAGATTGGAACCAGCCGCGGTGTTGGTCGGAACCTTCCAAATAAAGTTCGCAAGGAGTACCACCCAGTTCTGGTCTTTCATCGAGCACTGCCGCATGGGTGACGCCTGAATCGAACCAGACATCCATGATATCGGTTTCTCTGATGAAGTCGGTGCTGCCGCATTTACACGAGAGCCCTTGCAAGAAGTACGAGGGTTCGCGCTCCCACCAAGAGTCTGAACCTTCTTTATCAAAGACGGCAGCCACTCTTTCGATGCTTTGATCAGACATTAGCGGTTCGCTGCAGCCTTTGCAATAAAAGACAGGTATCGGCACGCCCCAGGCTCTCTGACGGCTTATGCACCAGTCAGAACGGTTTTCGACCATGTTGAAGATGCGGTTGCGTCCGCTATTGGGCAGCCATTCCACAGTATCGATGCACTCTAGGGCGCGTTTGCGGAAGCCTTCCACCGAGGCGAACCACTGTTCGGTGGCTCTAAAGATGAGGGGCTTTTTGCACCGCCAGCAGTGCTGATATGAATGGTTGAAAGTGCTGTGGCCAAGCAAGGCTTGCTTTTCTTTGAGATGCTCGACCACCAAGGGGTTGGCTTTGTCATATCGCTGCCCTTCAAAAATGCCGCCCTCTTTGGTGAATATGCCGCGACCATCGAGTGGCGAGACAACCCCCAAATTGTAGACTTTACCGATGATAAAGTCGTCGGGACCGTGACCGGGTGCGGTATGCACACAACCGGTACCGGCTTCGGCGGTGACATGATCGCCGTTGATTACTCTTGAGAGTCTATCTAAGAAAGGATGCTTAGTCTCTAAAAGCTCCAGTTCATGACCTAGAGCCTGGGCTAATACTTCCACCTTGCTTTCGGCTTTGCCGATGGCAGCCAAGAAAGCCTGCTTCAAGCTTTCGGCGATAACAAGAATGCTTGGTTCGCCTTCCACTTGCAAGAACTGATAGTTGAAGTCTTTATTGAGTGCTATACCGAGGTTGGAAGGAAGGGTCCAGGGAGTAGTGGTCCAGATGACAAAGGCCACTTCTTTATCTTTTACGGCAGCGGGCAATTTGGCGTAATGCTCTTTGCTGCCTTCTTTGTCCACCAAAAACTTGACATAGATTGAGTGTGAATTATGGTCGGCATACTCAACTTCTGCTTCAGCCAAGGCGGTTTCACAGGTAGGACACCACGAGACCGGCTTCAGCCCTTTATAAAGATAGCCCTTAGCGGCCATCTTACCAAAGACTCTTATCTGTTTAGCCTCGAAATGCTGATCGAGAGTGATATACGGCTTTTCCCAGTTGCCCCAGACACCGAGGCGTCTGAAGTTAGTCTCTTGCCCTTTCAAATTGCTGAGAGCAAAAGCCCGGCAACGCTGTCTCAGCTCAACCGGTGTCAGGGCGGCGCGACCGCCTTTTACATCTTTGAGCACGGCATTTTCGATGGGCAAGCCATGGCTGTCATAACCAGGCACATAGGGCGAATAGAAGCCCTTTAGTGCCTTGTACTTGGTGATGATATCTTTGAGAATCTTGTTGAGAGCCGTACCTATGTGAATCTTGCTCGAAGACAAATAGGGGGGACCGTCATGCAGAACATACTTGGGGGCGCCGGCTCTCTTTTTGAGATTAGCCTCATAGACCCCGTTCTCGTCCCAGCCCTTTTGAATCTCCACTTCCCTTACGGCACTATTAGCCTTCATCGGAAAAGCGGTTTTGGGAAGATTGACCTTATAGTCGGGCTTCTCTGACATAGTTTTCTCCTGATAAAAACAAAAACGCCGACATCTCTGCCGGCGACACTTTCGCCAGCTATATTAGTCTCAGATAATGATTGCGGACACCAATAGAGTCGACATGCAGCTAATCCCTAAATCTTGCTCGGGATAATAAGCATAAATAAGCCAATGATGGTCGTCAACAAATCTGCAAGAAGCGTAAAGAGATAGAAATACCGAGTTTTAAAGAGTCTAAAATCTCATTATCTCTACCGGCTGGAAAAACATCGAAAAACATGGAAAAAATCGAGAAAGTAGCAAGAGAAGCAGCGCTTAGAGCAGGCGAGCTGCAAAAGGCAAGAGTAGGCAAGGTGAAATCACTTGACTACAAGAGTGCTTTTAACATAGTCACCGATGTTGATAAGGCCAGCGAAGCTCTCATCATAGAAACAATCAAAGCCAGCTTCCCCAATGATGCTTTTTTGGCGGAAGAAAGCGGTGCCGAATCGGGCAAGCAAGAAAGCGCCCGACGTTGGATTATCGACCCGCTAGACGGCACCACCAACTTCGCCCATAGCTATCCTTTCTTTTGTGTCTCTATCGGTGTGGAAGAAAAGGGTGAAATGGTGCTCGGTGTGGTCTATAACGCCATCGCCTCAGAGATATTTGTTGCCAGCCGCGGTCAGGGTGCCACTTTGAACGGCGAGAAGATTGCGGTCTCGAACCGCACCACCCTTGATACCAGCTTGCTTGCCACCGGCTTCCCGCCGGATACTTTAAAAAGCGTGCACCACAATATGGACAGCTTTCGCACCATCACCAATATGTGCCATGGCGTCAGACGCGACGGCTCCGCCGCCCTTGATCTTTGTTTTGTGGCAAGCGGCCGTCTAGATGGTTTCTGGGAAAGAAAACTGGCCCCCTGGGACGTGGCAGCCGGTTCTTTGATTGTCAGAGAGGCGGGCGGCAAAGTGACCAATTTAGAGGACGGTCCTTTAGATATGACAAGCGGTCATATTCTAGCCACAAACGGCAAAATTCATGAAGAAGTGGTCAAGGCACTGGCTCTTAGTACCGCTGCCAAATAAGGGCAGGGCTAAGGCTAGAAAATAGTGAGGGCAAGAGAAAGCCACAGTGAGGCTGGAGTTTAACTAGAGCCTGGCTAGATTTTGACTTATTCTCTTGCCTAGATTTTGACTGCTTTTCTTGCCTAGATTTTGACTAGACTTTTGCTTTGGCATAGCGGCCAAACCAAGCGCCGATTGTAATTATCAGCACCTCGATGAGCATGCGTGGCGAATCAGTAAGGACATTTACCTTAGAGCCTTCAACGTTGTTCCAGTTGATAGCCACTTCCTTAATGGCATAGCCCTTCAGTCTGGCGATGTAGAGAAGTTCAACGTCAAAGGCAAAGCCGTTTAGACGAGCGACTGAGAAGATTTCTTGGGCAGCTTGCCGCTCAAATAACTTAAAGCCGCATTGGGTGTCGTGAATACCCGGCAAAAGCAAAGACTGCACAATTAAATTGAAAGTATTGCCGATATATTTACGATAAGCCAGAGCGTTCACTTTGGCAGTGGGATCTTCCTTAGCCCTGGAACCGATGACAACCTTGGCGGTGCCGCCACCACTGGTAGTTACAGCCAAAAGCCGCTCGACTTCTTCTATAGGCGAGGAGCCGTCAGCATCGTTCATGAGCAGATATTGCCCTTCAGCCTTGAGCATACCGGTGCGCACGGCAAAACCCTTGCCCTGATTGGGTGCATAAGAAACCAGGCGCACGGTATTATCAAGAGCGTGGCGGGCGAACTCTTCCACAACTTCGACCGTACCGTCGAGGCTGCCGTCGTCGACCACCAAAATCTCAAAGGTTCGCCCGCTTTTCTCTAGCTCGGCAAGCAAAAACTCATAGACCGACTCAAGAGTACGCGGCAGCCGCCTCTCTTCGTTATAGGCCGGAATTATTACCGATAAAAACGGCATCTAGAGCAAGTACTGCCTTTCCGTGTTCTTCACTATCTTATTAGTAGTGGGCCGACCAGGCGGCCCACTAAATAGATACCCTACTTAGCCAGTTGACGCTCGGCTTGTGAAGTAATTTCAGGCGGAACAAACTGAGACTGGAGAGTTCTGTAGTTGCGAATATAGCTCAGCTCATCAAACTGAATGTACTTGCCGTAGATGCGCTCACGAGCGGCTCTGGAATTAGGGTCTTCAGCATAGCCGTTTGTAGGTGAGAACATGCCGATGCGATTGTTGGGATTGTAGGCGGCACCATTTGAATAGGCATTGAGATGCTCACTACCCGAAATGACAATCTGACCAAAGCCTTCGGCGATCATGGCATTGGCGGCCAAAGTGCCTTGCGAGCCACGCAAACCGGGTACCGGTATCTTAGAGAGCAAGGGCACTTCATGTATTTTGGCACCCAAGGGGCTCAAAGCCGCATACATAGCCGTATCTTTCACAAATTGGGTTCCGTCGAAATGATACTGACCAGGCGCACTCATAGCCCATCTAGAGGCTTCATTTGTGGCATTGAATGAAGCAGCGAGCGGTACCGATTTACCGACATTAAATAAATAGCCTGTGGCATTGGCGCTAAAATTGCCGCCGCGATTGGCCACTGCGGCAAGCACGGCTTTCTCTGTATTGCCGACAACAACGGCTGCAGCTGCACCGGGCACCATGGCGCCGATACCGCCGGTTACCGAACCGATGCGATAACCTTGCAGGAAGTCTTCTTTAAAATTGGCTCTATCGTACTCTTTGGTCATGCCCATCCAATCAGCCATATTGTGGGCGCCGTAATAGGTGAGACCACCGGCGGTGCCACCCAGGACCACACCACCGGCAGTGCCGACGGCAGCGAGACCTATACCAGCGGCTGTGGTAGAGACACCCAGTAAGGCAGCTGTACCGGCCACGGCACCGGCCGAAGTGGCGGCGCTGGCGACACCAAAGCCGACTACGGCTCCGACTACACCGGCACCGACAATGGCGTATGTGCGCCAGTCTTTGTACCACGGTACATATTCACAGGCTTTTTCAATTTGTTGTCTCTGCTCATCGTTAAAGCGTGTGTTCCAATATTCAGGATGGTCACGCTTGAGAGCTTCCAACTCTTCGCTGGCCGAGCCCTTCTCATTGAGCATGCTATAGCGGTTGATGACCAGCATACGACGCTCGGCGTCTTCAAAGTCATTGACTTTCTTGGCATTCTCTTCCAGTTGACGCTTGGTCGCTTCCAAAACTCTCAGCTTATCTTCAATTTCTTCTCTAGCCATCTCGCGTTTGGCTTCGACATCAAATGACTTACCAGGCAGTCCGGAAAGTTCAGCCTTGAGCCCTTTAATCTCGGCATCTAGTCCATTGACACTTTGTTTGCGTTCTTCTTCGCGTTTGATGGTGAGCTGCTGCATTGCCTTCAAAATCTGATCGGCACCGATATCAGTACGATTAGCACCGTTCTTCAAGACTTCATCAAAACTAGCGCTGGAACCTCTTCCAGAAGAAGTAAGTTGCCCTTCAGCCATCTTCTTGTTATAGAGGTCTGCTAGTTGTCTAAACTGAGCGGCATTGGTGGTGGTACCAAGCGCCATCTGATTATCGAGAGCCTGCCATTCAGGCGTATTGTACTTAAACTCAAGCTTGTCGCCATTCTTTTCTAGACGACCGACAGCACCGGGATCATCGGCCTTGATTTGCACCATAAGCTTTTCAGCATCGGCTGTGCGTCCCTGACTGGTGAGAAGACGCATATACTCAAGTCTAGCGTTGTTGGCACTGTCAACAGTGGCTTTAATGCGATCTTGTACTTCCTGACTTTGACGAGCCATAAACTCAGGATCGCGGTATAGAGTAGCCAGTTTATCTAGACCAATGCCCTTGGTCTGCTCCACCGCTTCTTTAAGCATGGCTTCTTTTTTAGCCGGATCTCTTTCGATAGCCGCTTCGGTAACTTTCTTGGTGATTGCTTCACCACGATCTTTGACGCCCAAGTGCTCGCCGACCGAAGCTAATGCCTTTTGATAGGTCGGGTTATCGCGAAAGTTTTTATTCTCGCCGGCTTGAATAATCATATGGGCGGCAAGTTGCACATCTTTTGGATCTACCAAAAGTTTGCCGTTCTCGCCTTTCTCAAGACCATATTTTTCATTGGTCAAACCAGCAGCCATATACTGGGCATAGAGCATCTTGGTGGCGGAAGAAAGCTCACCAACACCGCGCAAACGTTCCATATCGGTCTGCAATTGGTTCATGCGAAGCAGATCGGGATTGTTGGGCTGTTGCTTCATGAGATTATCAATCTGAGTTCTCACTTCGCCAGGGTTGGAAAGAACTATATCGATACCAAGTTTTTGCGAGAGAGCTACCCTTTCAAGAGTGTTCTGCTTGGTCAACTCGGTAAGAGCCTCGGTCGGTACATTGTCGGTCTTTTTGATGGCGGTGGAAAACTGTGTGTCTATCTCACGCTTAAGCTGTTTGACCCGCTCGTCCACAGTCATCTCTACTTCGTTGCCTTTAGAGTCGGTGACTTTGATTTTGTCTTGCGGGTTAGTATGTTCTTTATCAAGTCTGGCAATTTCTACTGCTGCAGCCTTGGCATTGGCCAAATTAGATTTGACGTCATCGGCATGGGTTGTGACTTTGTCACCTAGTTGGGTGCGATCGACAATTTGAAAATTGTCAGACTGAGCCGGCTTTTCTGCCTTGGCCGGTGCATCTTTCAGCAGTTGCACAGTATCCACCACCGGTTTAGGCTGACCCTTGTCGCCTTCGGTTGGCTTATCTACCGGTTTTACTTGACTATCGCCCATAACACTTCCTCTAGAAAAGACAGCCAGGCTCTAAAATCTGAGGGGGGTAGGCTGTGCTCTTTCTCTATACAAATGTGCCCAAAATTGGACAAATTCAGACCTTTTTTTTCATGAAAAGTCTGGAAAGGCAGAACTATTCAGCGCTTCTCTTGACATCCAGCTTGACTCAGGGACTTAACTATTGCCCTCTCTACAAAAGAAAGAGTTCAGGATCTGCTCCTGCACTCTTTCTTTCATGTCTTTGAACTGTCTTTCCAGACTGCTTTAGGGTTGATCAAAAGCGCTCAGACCGAGTGGGTCATTTGCAGAAGTCTGGGCTTGTCCGGCAGGCGGCGGAGCAGCTTTGCCTTCTTTAGCAGCCTTATCTCTTGCGGCTTGCTCTCTAGCTTGCTGTTCAGCTCTAGCCTTGGCCTCACTAGCTTCTCTGGCGGCTCTTGCTTCCGCTTCTTTAGCAGCAGCAACTTGAGCGGCAGTATTTTGATCTTGGCTGCCTTTATCTTGGCTCACTTGCCCTTCTCGCACTTGCTCGAAGACCAAGCCGGTGGCATTGGTTTCATTAGTCAGCGGTGCTTCCATACGCTTGGCTTTGGCATCGGCGTCGGCGGCATCGCTGTAGCCTGTAGCCGAGCCTTTATTGAGCTCGTCAAAGCCCTTATAAAAGACATAACCGAGAGCGCCTTTGCCTATTTGCTCGCTGCCGGCAATAGCCGGTCTAAGCAAGAAGCTTCCGAGCAGCACATCAGAGGCCATGTTGCCGGTCATACGCTCGACCAGAGAACCGTTGCCGATGAGTGAACGCTGCAAAGCCTCACCAACTGTGAGCTGTCGACCAAGTTCGCTATCGACACGGGGGCGACCGAGGGCATCAGTGTCGATGGCATTGTCATAAACACCCGTGATGCTGCGATAGGCGCTTGAAGCAATGAGCGAACCGCCAAGCGCCGCCCTGGTTCTAATCTGATTAGAAGTTCTCTCTAGTTGAGCCAGGTTGGTGTTATTGGGATCGATCTTGCCCCAGTTGCGGCTGGGACTGGTGAAGTTATAGAAGCGATCGCGGTACAACATGTCGGCAGCGCCGCTTGCGGTTCTAGAGATAATTCCAGGCTCGCGGGTGCGGGTGCCGAGTATGCCGTCGATGCGCTGAGAGGTGAGGTTGCCGTTTAGACCAAGAGCACGCGGGTCGCGGCGCAGAAGGTCGCTTATCGAGGCAGTCTCGGCATCGGCAAAGTCAGGATGACGACGGGTGATATTCAATACCGATTGCAGTTCGCCGCCCATGGCATGAGCTTCCTGCAATTGACGCATGTTCTTGATACCCATACGTTCCAAGACCGGCAAGGACTCATCGAGACGCTTGATGAGATCAGGATCTACACCCGGTTTCTTCTTCAGTTCAGCCAAGACATTGCTTACACTTTGGCTGTCGGAAAGCATCACTGCTTCTTTAGCCCGGGTCATGCGACCGCGCTCAGGCAAGAGACCTTCGCGGGCGGCGTTCTCCATGAAAGCACCCATATCGGCATATTTTGCTTCGAAATAATAGGCTTTCAGGTCGCCGAGATTGCTCACACCAGAATTTTTCAGGAAAGTGATCTGGTCTTTGATAGCTTGTTCGTCGGCATATTTGCCGGGATTTTCTTTGGCTATGCGACGGACAATCGTGTCGATCTTGGTCTCAGGACGCAGACCAACAAAGGGCACATTATCGCCCAGTCGTTTATTGCCGGCCACAAGAGCCTTATCGACTTCACCGGCAAAATCAACCATGCGCTGACTATGAGCTTGGGCTCGTACTTCAAGATCGCCTACGGTCTTGAGGTCGATGAGGTCGGCGGCAGCCAGTCTGGCAGCCAGAGCTTTGTCAGCCGGTCTAGTCTTCATGATAGAACCCATAAACTCAGTCAGCTGAGCCTTGTTCATATCTTTCAGACCAAGCATGCGATACATTTCTTGGGCTTCGGCCTCGGTCATGTCTTTGATGGGTTTGCCCATAAGAGCCTGAGCCCGCAAAGCATTTTCAGAAGGCGAGATAGGCAGAGCCTTAGCTTTAGCTTGTTCAATTGCCACAAGCTCTTTAGCGAGATCGGCACCCTGACCGGAAATTTTGCCTGAAGCAAGCATTTCTTCGGCAAAGCGCACGCCGGAACTGTTAGCATCGACGAGTCCGCCGGCCACTGCTTTGTACGACATATTTTCGGTGCGGTAAGAAGTACCGAAGAGACGCGAACCATATTTGAAGCCGGAGACCATGGCGGCCGAGGCGCCACCGTGAACCAGAGTATCTCTGAAGTTTTCAGCCTCGCCGGTCATGCCGTACATAACCGCTGAACGCACACCGATGGCGCCCACTAGACCCATGGCGTCACCACCGAGATCGGCGGCAGGTCCCTTGAGTTTGGCATATTTAGCCAGCACTATTTTGCCGCCGGTGTTGAGCACAAAGGCTGCAGCCATCGAAGCCATGTCGGCAGTACCGCTGGAAGAATCGGCTCGCACTAAGCGGGCGGCATCTTTGAAGGCCTGGGGATTATGTAATTCGCCGAAGGCAACAAGCTGGTTGAGCATAGTGTGCGGCACATTGGGATTTTCTTTCTGCCAAATAGCCAAAGCCTCTGAAGCCATTTGTCCAGCCACTTGGGGCTTGTAAAGCTCATCAGTGGTCTTGACCTGGGTGGCAGGAGACTTACTCAATTGCAAATCGAGTTGGTTCATCATGTCGTGTCTCAGATAGATCTGAGCCAGCTCTAGACGGTAAGTAACCGATAGGTCTTTCATACCGTATGAAATCTCAGGCTCGCCTTTAGCGTTACGCTTGATTTCACCGTTCATCGAGAGCTTGAGACCGGCTAGCTGTTCTTCGAAAGGTCCGACATTGCCGATACTCTTGCCTTGCAGCTCCATCTCTTTCTTCATCAGGTCATAAGGCAGACCATCAGCAGCTTTGAGCGCCGACTGCGACCATTTCTGCATATCGGCCAGCTGATTGACACCACCTTCGACAAAGGCGGTGGCAGATCTCTGCACCGAACCAGGTTCATATGGTTGCTTGGCAGTAGCCATCTCGACCATCTTGTCGCGGCGGCCAAAATCACCTAGATATTTGGCGTACTGCAACTGCAGGTTGGCGCCATACTGCATATTGACGAAAGAGAGATAGTTTTCGGCATGCAGCTTGTACCGTTCTTCAGGTGTAAGATCCTTACCTTCGGCATTCTTGCCGTCGGCGAGCATCTTCTGGTTGCCTTCGACGATCTCGCGGTTGGCTTTCTGATATTCGGGGCTGCCGAACTGTCTGATCAGTTCTTCATAAGCAGCTTTCACTTCCGGCATGGTCAGGTTGCCCTTACCTTGCTCGGCTCTGATGAAGTTTTCCAACTGGTCGACCGGCTTGTCTTTCATCTGCTCGGCAAGCGGCTTAGACTTATCGATAACGAGGGCGGGCACGCCATCGCCGGCAGTACCGACTGCGCTGGTATCACTACCGGTGGCTTCGTAAAGTTTCTTCAGTTGCGGACCAAGCTCGGGATCTTTCAATAGAGCACCCAAAGCTTCAGCCTTTTGAGGACCGAGAGATTCGGTTATGGCCTTGACTTGAGCGGCGGCACCGGTCTTATCGTCGGCAGCCACCAAGGCGTTGCCGTACTGGGTGCGCATCATCAGTTCCATATCGGCGGCTTGCCTATATGAATGAATTGGGCTGGCGAGCAGGTTGACATCATAGGCTTTCTTAGGATCACCGCCTACCGAAGCAATGTAATCTTGCTGGGCTTTCGCATAAGCGGGGAACTTTTCGACCAATTCTTTTTGAGCAGCTTCACGCTCTTCCGGCTTTTCCGATTGTCCTTTTTGCATAATCGCCAAGAGAGCCGGATCAGACTGCACCTTGACGGCTTCTTGTCTATAAACTTTGTTGGCGGCCAGTACAGTTTCAAACTTATCTTCGCCCACTTGCTTAATTAGCTCGGTAGCAGCGGTGACGGCAGCCGGTTGGAAATGATTTTTCATCTCTACCAAGGCATTGATAGAGTCATCCATAAGCTTCTTGCCGTTATCATCAATCTTTCTGCCATCGGTGGCCTTGCCTAGGGCATCAAGATAGTTGGCACCGGCAACCACTCTGTCTTCTACTGATTTAGCATCATAGGGTTTAGCAGCCGTCTGCGGTTTGTCGCCGCCTTCGGCCGGTTTATCGACAGGACCAGCTGGTTTATCACCAGTGCCGGCGGGCTTGTCGCTTGTGCCTGCCGGTTTGTCGACAGGACCGGCTGGCTTGTCGCCCTGAGCTTGGGCGATGGCTTTCTTGGCCGCCTCATCGTTGAAAGCTCTCACTTTGTCGTGCAAAACAAAGTAAGCATCAGGAGGAGCACCGTTAGAATCTTCGATACGTTTCATCTGGCGTTGGAAATGGATGTCGTCGAAGATAGTGACATTCTGCAATTGCAGACCGGTCTCACCGAGTTTCTGCAGGTCTTCAGGGGCAAGCTTGGCATGTTTCTTGGCGGTTGCCTCGTCAATACCGGCAGCCTGCAATAGTTTTGTATTGCCGTCTTCAGCTTTGCCCTGACGGTAATACCAGAGAGCCATATTGCCATAAGCAGCATCTTTGATGCGCGAGACACTGAAGAGTTCACGCTCTTTTTCTTTGAGGCGGGTTTTCTCTTCTACATTAGTTTCGGTCTTGAGCTTTTTCTGCACTTCGGCCAGTTCAAGCTTAGCCTTTTCGATATCTTGCTTTGAGACCTTCTCGGCTTCACGAATAGCTTTCTCGTAGGCGGCTTTGGCTTCATCGAGCTTACCGGCTTTATTGAGGGCTGGTACCTCTTTGTCTAATATGTCGTTGACTTTCTTGAGCTGGTCAACCGGGTTAACTTTTTCGGGAGCCTGCTGCAGACCTCTATCAAGTCCCTTCTCGGGGGCCTTGTCTGGAGCTTTTTCGGGAGCCTTATCGGGCGCTTTATCTGGAGCTTTAGCATCGGCCCCGGCTTGCCCGGCGGGTTTAGCCGGTGCAGTGACGTCGCCATCTTTCTTGACGGCACCGGTGGGCGCCTCTGTCCCTTTGGCATCCACGGGCTGCCCCGAACCGGTTGGTCCGTTGCGCCTTTCTGGAGCGCCGTTGACTATGTCGAAGTTAGGCTCGTGTTTAGGCTCTTCTTTCTTTTTGTTATCGCCCGACCCGTCTAATGCAGCCATCTATTAAGACCTCAAGAAATGCTTTCCAACGCATTAATTAATTTATTCCAGCATCAATAGCCTTTGAAACTGGGGAAACTACGTAGCGGCGTTGTCAAGCGGGTTGTTTCCCTTACTTTTAATCATTACTACACCGGTTTGAATTTTTTTGGACAGGGCATCAATTAATTTCTATAACAGTGACGCCGTCGCCGCCTTCATACAATTCACCCGGTCTAAACTTGATTTTGTAGCGCCCTTCCGAAAGCAAAGAGCGCACGGCTTGCTTTACAGCACCGGTGCCATGACCATGGATGATCATAAAAGGACTGATGCGGGCAAGCACACAGCTATCTATAAAAGATTCGGAGAGTTGCAGGGCTTCATCGACCCGCTTCCCCCTCAAATCGAGGGTATTCACTGCTGTTCTTACAAAAACCGATATCGGTTCACTTACATCTTTAAGCTGACCTGAAAACTTTGCCGAAACCTGAGCCGGCGAACTACGTCCCTTATAAGAGCGCCGCTGTTCCTTGAGCTTGCTGCCGGACACCGCTTCAATCTCAGCCGGGCGAGCCTTCACTTTTAGACTGCCCAGTTGAATCAGCAGCTGTTCTCCATCCACGGTCAAAATCGAGCCAATCTGATTGAGAGCCAGATGCCGCACCGCCGCTCCCGGTTTGAAGTCGGGCAAAGGAGCCTTAAGGCGCTTGTTCTCCTCGTCTTTCCATTTCAGTTCCGACTTGATAATTTCCAAATCTTGTCGCGCTTTCTCGGCTTTCTTAAGAGAGGGGCTGCGCTGCAACTCTTTGACAGTCTCAGAGACTAACTTCTTAGCCGCCTCAAACTCAGAAAGCAGCTTACTGCGCTCTTCGGTCATCAATTTCTCTTTGTAGCCCTTCAGTTCCGCTTCTTGCTTAGACAGACTTTCGGTCTGGGCGACAAGCTCTCTATTTTGTCTGAGGTTCTCTTCTTCTAGGGCACTCAAAGACGCCATTTTCTCGGTCAAGTCTTTGATCAGCAAGTCGACGCCGCTATCGACACCCATGAGAGATTTAGCTCGGGCGACGAGATTTTCATTCAGCCCTAATCTGGAAGCGACGGCAATCGCTTTCGATTCGCCGGGTACGCCCAATCTCAATCTATAAGTAGGTCGCAGATTCTCTTCATCAAACTCGAAACTGCCGTTTAAGAAAGTGGAGTTGCCGAAAGCTAGAGCCTTGAGGGCGCCCAGGTGGGTTGTGGCCACAAAAGTAGCGCGGCGCCCCTCCAACTCTTCTAAGATTGCCTGAGACAAAGCGGCGCCTTCCTTAGGGTCTGTACCGGCACCTACTTCATCGAGCAAGACCAATAATCCGGTATCGGCAACCTCGACTATTTCAATGATGTTTTTCATATGGCTCGAGAAAGTGGAAAGACTCTGCTCAAGCGACTGTTCATCACCGATATCGGCCGCCACCAGGTCAAACAAACCGAGACGCGAACCTCTGCCCACAGGTGGAATTAAACCAGCCCGCACCATCAGGGCACAGAGCCCGACTGTTTTTATAAAGACAGTTTTGCCGCCGGTGTTTGGACCGGTGATTAAAAGAGCGCGTTTACCGTCTTCCAGAATGACGTCGTTGCCGATTACCGACTTAGCTTCACCGCGCAGCATCAAAAGTGGATGTCTGGCCTCTTTCAACATCAAGGAGCACTCTTCGGTCAGTTCAGGCATGTTGGCATTAGTAAGATGGGCCAGCCTGCCCCTAGCAAAGATGCAATCTAAGTCTATAAGCACTTCATAGCTTGCCTTAAGTTCAGCCGCATAGGGCAAAAGCTCGCGCGAAAGGCTGTCTAGAATGCGTTCAATTTCAGCTTCAATTTCAGTGCCTTTGAGCCTAATCAAGTTAGATAGCTCCATCACTGAAAGCGGCTCGACATAAACCGTCAGACCGGTTGACGAGGCATCGTGCACCACGCCTTCTATTTGATAGCGCATTGATGAATTGACCGGCAAGACGAATCGGCCATGTCTGACTGTATAGAGTTCGTCGGTTAAAACCTTGCTGCCGGCAAGTTTATGAATGATATTGCGCAATTCTTCTTTGACCCGGTCTTCCAGCTTGCGGGCATCTTGCCTGAGGCGCGAAAGCAAGCTTGAGGCGGTGTCTTTCACCGATCCATCGTCTTCGATGGCCAGTTCAATCTCTTTTTCAACATTGGGTCGAGAAATGAGCAATTCTCCTTTGCGATGGAGCAAAGGAAAACTAGGCTTTTCTAGAAGCAAAAGAGAATTTCTTGTTCTGCGCGAAACCGAGAGGAGACGACGCATGCTGAGAAGTTCATGGGTACCAAGTGTCGCCCCGATGGCAAGTTTTTCTAATGATGCCCAGTCTACTTCGAGTGAAGATAAATCGGGCTCGCCCTTAGCAGCTACCAAATAAGCGGCTTCCTGACTTTCAGAAAGTCTCAGCCTAGCTATATCTAAGTGTTGCCTGCCCAGTTCGGGACGCAAAGCTGATAGACGTGCCCGTCCTTCTAAAGTTTGCGCCAGTAAAGAAAGTTCGCTTACCAGCTTGTCCCATTCAAGAGACTTGAGGCTGCGCTTTTCTATACTTTCGACTGACAATTCTCGACTATGGCAATTATACGGAGTTTAGTTGAGTTCGGTGATGGTCTCAGCGCCTGCGGGAGCAGCAGCAACTTGAGGATAGTCGGTGGCTACAGCCAGACTCTCGATACCGAGATTGCCGAGCAGTTTTTTCAGTCTAATTTTTTGCAGTTCGTAGCTGCGATTGTTGCGCTTGTGCACAATACCAATCTTTTCCAGCTGCTTTATGGCATCCATATGTGCTTCCGGTACGGAAGAAACGTCTACGGTGCCTCTCTCGTTGAGCCATGAAATTGTGGGAGAAAGTGTTCCCAGTAGCTTGCGCATCGGCTGTTCGAAAACCGGCATAGTAAAAAAATCCTCGTACCAACCTCCCCCAATTCATTCCACTGAATGCATCTGGAGTCGGCATGCTAAAAACGGGCCGCCAAAGGAATATTAACAGCTTGACATTCAATATAGTTAGTAAAGCCTTGAAGCCTGTATACGATAATGCTAGCTGCCTGATAAGAAGGCTGCAACTGAGGTCTTCTTGCTGGACCACCGCAGAAACGCTTAACAGAGAGTTACAGTTCAAGAAAATTGAGCTTGAGGAGAATCAGTGATTTATCAACTGCATGGCGTCAAACCTCTTTTGGAAGAAGGAGTCTATATTGCCCCCAATGCCGTTGTCATCGGTAAGGTAATTGTGCGCCAAGAGGCGAGCATTTGGTTTTCGTGTGTTGTCAGGGGCGACATCAACTCAATTTCGATAGGACAGTCGAGCAATATTCAAGATGGTGCCATTTTGCATGTCACCCAAAGGCACTCACTTTCAATAAGCGAAAGAGTGACAGTGGGGCATGGCGCCATTTTGCACGGCTGCCATGTGGAAGACGATTGTCTGATAGGCATGGGTGCCATTGTGCTCGATGGGGCGGTCATCGGTAAAGGTTCTATTGTTGCTGCAGGCAGCGTTGTCGCGCCCGGCACCGTGGTGCCGCCCGCTTCCATGGTCATGGGCGCACCGGGCAAGGTGATGCGGGGCGTGAAAGAAGAGGAGACGGCATTGATAGCTCTCACCTGGCAAAGCTATGTGAGCAATGCCAGAGACTTTGCCAAAAACCTCGATTTAGTTTGAACTGAGCAAGTTGCGGCTCTGTGCCGAAGGCGCCACATGGTCGTTCAGCCAGCTCTTGATTGTGGTCATGGTGCTTGGCTCGATATGCGAAGTCTCAATCAAGACATGGCCCTTACCCTTGAGCCAACACATGGTGGTGTCGCGGCTTTTCAGACGGCTCATCAATGACTTAACGGCTTCGCAGCGCAACATGCGGTCTTTATCACCCTGAATAATCAGCACCGGCATATCGGCAGGCACTTGCGAGACATGATTGATATTGCCTTTGATATAAGATGCCGTATTGAGCAAATCAAGACAGTTAAGATGCTTGCGCACAAAGGGGTCCTGCAAAGCTTCATCGGCGATGACCGGGTCTTCCGAGGCAAATTTCTTTATATAAGGAACAAGGTTGACTTCGCCCATGGGATTGGCCACCAGATGAGCCAAATCTTTGACCATTTCGGGTTCTAGATAAAAGCGCCTTTTAATCGCCGGACTGGAGAGAACCAGACCATCTACTTTGTCGGGCAAAGCAGCGGCGATGCGGATGCTCATGCCGGCTCCCATACTTTCACCCACCATATAAATTGGCAGGTCGGGATACTGACTTCTCAGCACAGTCACCAACTCTTTTAGGTCTTCAAAGCTGCGTTCATAGGCAACTTTAGCTTCGACCTTAGACTTTTCATCGTTGCCTGCGGCGGTCCAACGACCATAACCCCGCAGGTCGGGAGCGAAAACGAGCATGCCCTGCGATGCCAGTTCGCGAGCAATGGTGTCATAGACCCGACCATGCATGACCAGCCCATGAACGGCTACGACTATTCCGCGGGTGGCGATTTCATCGTCTTTCCACATCGAAACCGGTCGCTTCGGCAAGAAATCGAGGGTTTTCACCGGCTCGTCTTCACGAACAGGCACAGCCTCGGCACTTTGAGCCAAGCTAAAAGTACAAAAAACAGCGGCGGAGGCAGCAAGGGCAGTTGTAAGAAGCAGCCCTTTTCCAATTTTTATGACATTATCGACAAATGGAAAGGAACTTAACGACATCTTTCCCCCTGGGTCGTTAGGCTAGTAGCTGCGAAGAGCGTGGACGAATATTTATTTCACTGAAGCTTATGTACCAAGAAGTAAGTACCTTTGAAACGCACTTTCTGGACCAGTCAAATTAAATCTGAGGATTAAAACCGTGCCCAAACGAACCGATATCGAAAAAATCCTTGTTCTCGGAGCAGGACCAATAACCATCGGGCAGGCATGTGAATTTGACTATTCCGGCTCTCAAGCCTGCAAAGCCTTAAAAGACGAAGGCTATGAAGTTGTACTGGTCAATTCAAATCCGGCCACAATCATGACCGATCCCGAAGTGGCCGACCGCACCTATGTCGAGCCTGTCACAGCCTCGGTGGTGAGAGAAGTTATCGCCCTGGAGAGACCCCAGGCTCTCTTGCCGACCATGGGTGGGCAAACCAGTCTGAATGTGGCGGTGGAACTAGCTGAAAGCGGAGTCTTGGACGAATTTGGCGTCGAACTAATCGGCGCCAAGCTGAAAGCAATTAAGTTAGCCGAAGACCGCGATCTTTTTAAAGAAAAAATGCTTGAAATTGGACTTTCGGTGCCCAATTCGGGCATTGCCCGCAATGCTTCAGAAGCTAGAGAAGTAGGACAGCGCATTGGTTTTCCCATAATCATCAGACCGGCTTTTACCCTGGGGGGAGCCGGCGGCGGCATCGCCTACAACCAGGAAGAACTGGACGACATAGCCGGTCAGGGACTGGCGGCCTCACCGGTCAGTGAGATTTTGTTGGAAGAAAGCGTACTTGGCTGGAAAGAACTCGAATTGGAAGTTATGCGCGACCGCCTCGACAATGTGGTAATTATCTGCGCCATCGAAAACTTAGACCCGATGGGGGTGCATACCGGCGATTCGATCACTGTCGCGCCCTTGCAGACAGTCACCGACAAGGAATACCAAAGACTAAGAGACGCCGCCATCAAAGTCATTCGCGCTATCGGCGTCGACACCGGCGGCTCCAACATTCAGTTCGGCATCAATCCCCAAGATGGCCGCATCGTCGTTATCGAGATGAATCCGCGCGTCTCGCGCTCTTCTGCCCTGGCCAGTAAAGCCACCGGCTATCCGATTGCCAAAATCGCAGCCAAGCTAGCCATTGGTCTTACTCTCGATGAAATTGCCAACGATATTACCCGCGAAACCAAAGCAGCTTTTGAACCCACTCTAGACTATGTGGTCACCAAAATACCCCGCTTCAACTTTGAAAAGTTCCGCGGTGCCGACACCACCCTCACCACCCAGATGAAGTCGGTGGGCGAAGTCATGGCTATCGGTCGCACTTTCCAGGAATCTTTTCAGAAAGCTCTGCGCGGCATGGAAGTGGGGCTGACCGGCTTTGCCCAGGTGGAAGCAAGAAGCAAAGCCGACTTTTGGGAATGGCGCCGCCGTCTCTCGCTGCCCTCGCATCACCGCATCACCGATATCTACGGCGCCCTTTCGGCGGGTATTTCACCGGCTGAAATAATTGAACTGACCGATATCGACCCCTGGTTTATCGACAACCTGGCTGAAATTTTCGAGACCACCGAAGAATTGAAAGAAGTCGGTCTTAGTCTGGAAGACCTGGACCGCGAAATTTTGCTCAAGCTTAAGCGTATGGGCTATGGCGACGAACAATTGGCCCGCATTATGGGTGTATCGGAAGCCGAGGTCTGGCAGCACCGCCGCGCACTAAATGTGGTGCCAGGCTATAAGATGATCGACACTTGTTCGGCTGAGTTTCAAGCTTTTACGCCTTATATGTATTCGACCTATGAAAATGAAAGCGAAATGTTCGAAGCGGTTAAGCCGCGCGTGCTCATTTTGGGAGGCGGTCCAAACCGCATCGGTCAGGGTATCGAATTTGACTATTGCTGTGTACATGCCAGCCTCGCCTTGCGCGACTTGGGCTTTGAAGCAGTGATGGTCAACTCTAACCCAGAGACAGTCTCCACCGACTATGACGTCTCTGACAGGCTCTATTTCGAGCCCCTCACTTTGGAAGATGTTTCGAATATCGCTGAAATTGAAAAACCCGAAGGCATTATTGTGCAACTGGGCGGGCAGACGCCTCTGAAACTAGCTAAGGGACTGGAAAGCAGAGGCTATAAGATACTCGGCACCAGCCCCGAGAGTATCGACATGGCCGAAGACCGCGAAAGATTTGGTGAGTTAATCAAGACTTTGGGACTAAAGCAGCCTGAAGGAGCCATCGCCAGAAGTGCCGCTGAAGCTATCGAACTGGCTTCTAAAATCGGCTATCCGGTTATGGTCAGACCAAGCTATGTGCTGGGCGGCAGAGCCATGTCCATCGTTTATTCGCAAGAAGATCTGGAACGTTGGTTAAGTGAAGGCTTTGCCCGCGGCGACATGCATGTGCTTATCGATGAGTTTCTTGAAAATGCTGTCGAGATAGATGTTGATGCTATTTCGGACGGCAGAGCCACAGTCATCGCCGGCATTATGGAACATATCGAACAAGCAGGAATTCACTCGGGCGACAGCACCTGCGTCTTGCCCAGCCAAAATATTCCATTCAAAATCATTGAAGAAATTAGAAAAGCCGTCACTGAGCTGGCCGACAAGCTCAAGGTCATCGGTCTGATGAATATTCAGTTCGCCGTAAAAGACGAAGAACTCTATATTTTAGAGGTCAATCCCCGCGCCTCTCGCACCATCCCCTTTGTTTCAAAGGCCACCGGCGTGCCCTGGGCAAGGGTGGCGGCGTCGGTCATGGTCGGCAAGACCCTCTCTGAACTGGGCATCAAGCCAAGACTTTTACCGCCGCATGTTTCGGTCAAGTCGGTGGTCATTCCTTTCAAACGCTTCTCAGGATCGGTGATTTCGCTTGGTCCTGAAATGAGATCGACCGGAGAAGTCATGGGGGTAGCCAGTCAGTTTGGTCTAGCCTTTGCCAAAGCGCAGCTGGCCGCCGGGCATGGTTTGCCCACCAAAGGGCGAGTCTTTGTCAGTGTTTCCGATACACACAAACAAGAAACCATTCCGATAGCGCAAAACCTGTATCAGATGGGCTTTGAGCTCATTGCCACCAGGGGCACCGCCCAGGTGATTAGAGAAGCGGGCATTCCCTGCCTTTTGACCAACAAAGTCTCAGAAGGTCGCCCCAACCTGGTTGACCGCATTAAAAACGGCGAAATTCAGCTGGTAGTCAACATACCCTCAGGACGAACAGCCAGAGACGATGACCAGCTTATTAGGCGGGCGGCGATCAATTACAACGTGCCTGTGGTGACCACGGTCTCGGGCGCCAAGGCAGTAACCGCCGGCATTACAGCTCTGCAGGGCGGCAATTCAAGCTTTGCCGTGAAGAGTCTGCAAGAATATCACCGCAACATAAGCCACTTAGAGACGACCAGCAATAAAAGAGTTTGAGCCTGATCTAAATAGAGTTAGACCTAAACAGAGCTAAAACTATATTGCCGCCAAGCCATAAGTGGAAAAGCGTGTAATAAAAGAGCCGAGGAAAAAGGCTAGAATCTTGGGCGTCTATACTTTCGCTTGAGACTTTAACCGTGTCGAACTCTATTGATCTAGCTAAATATATCGATCACACCTTGCTTTTGCCCCAAGCCACCAAGGCTCAGGTGAGCAAGCTTTGTCAAGAAGCAATGGAGCATAAGTTCTTTGCTGTTTGCGTCAATCCCTGCTTCGTCAGACAGGCGGTGAAAGAACTATCCTCTTCCAATGTCGCCGTGGCAACAGTTATCGGTTTCCCTTTAGGAGCCAACCTTACCGACATCAAAATTGCCGAAACACAGCGTGCCGTTGCCGAGGGTGCCGAAGAAATCGACATGGTCATCAATGTCGGCGCGCTCAAGTCGGGAGACCTAGACTATGTCACCGAAGAAATCAAATCGATTGTGAAAGCAGCCAAAGGCATGCCGGTGAAAGTAATCATCGAAGCCGACTTGCTCTCTGATGACGAAAAAGTGCAGGCCACCGAATGCTGTGTCAAAGCCGGAGCAGCCATGGTGAAAACTTCCACCGGTTTTGTCAAAGACGGCAAAGGGGCCACCGTCGCCGATATAGAACTGATCAAGAAAGCTCTGGGCTCGGCCAAGCTAGGCATCAAAGCTTCAGCCGGCATCAGAGACTATGCCAAAGCCAAAGCCCTTATCGACGCTGGTGCCACCAGACTGGGAACATCGGCCGGGGTAGATATCGTCAAATTACAAACTGCAGATGAAAAGGCAGCCGCCTACTAAAGCCTTTCGAAAGGCAAGGAGAAAGATCAATGAAATTGAATAAGATTGGAGGCGGTGCGCTTCTTCTTATGGCAGCGCTTCTCAATACAAGCCCCGCTACGGCTCAAGAAGAGTCGGAAGCCATGAAAAAAGGCGAAGCGGCTTATCACAAAATGAACTTGAAAGAAGCCACCAAACAGTTCAGAGAAGCAATCAGACAAGAACCCACCAATGCTAAAGCGCACCAGAGACTGGGCGCCGTTTTGGCGGCAATGGAAGACTATGACACAGCCATTTTGGAATGCAAACAGTCGATTAAACTAGACGGCAAAAGCTTCCTGCCCCACGTCGTGCTTGGTCAAATTCTCGCCAACCAAGGCAAAATACAAGAAGCCATGGTCGAGTTCCAAGAAGCCTGCAAATTGAAGCCAACTAGCTTCCGTTCCCACATGGACCTGGGCTTTGCCTGTACCCACCTGGGCAAAGTAGATGAAGCCATTGCCGCCTACAAAAAAGCTAGCGAACTGAATGATAAAGACGCTTCGCCCTTGATTAACCTGGGTGTGCTCTTGGCTCAGCAAGGCAAGTATCCGCAAGCCATCGAAGCCGAACAACAGGCTATCGCCCTCGATAAAAGAGTACCCGAGTCTTATATCAACCTGGGCAATATCTATGCCGAATCAGGCGATACCCAGTCGGCTGTGCAAGCTTTCAAAGACGCTCTCAAAATTGCCCCCAATCATCCAAATGCCTTGAGTGGTCTAGGTTGGATGCTCGAGAAACAGGGCGACTACAAAGGCGCCATCGAAAACCAACGCAAAGCTCTCAAAACAGTGCCTAACTTCTCACCGGCAAAGCGCAGACTGGCTACAGCTCTGGCTGCATCCGGCGATAACAAACAAGCCGAAGCTGAATTCAAAGGCGCCATTCAACTGGCCCCTCGCGATGTTACCGCCCACGTCGAATACGCTCAGTTCTTGGAAAAGCAAGGGCAAAAACAATCGGCCCTGGCTGAATACAAGAAGGCTTTGGAAATCAAACCTGATTCCAAAATTGCTCTAGAGGCAATGAACAAGCTGGAAAAAACCAAGTAATTAGACAAGCCAGCCTAAACAAAGCAAATTAAGAAAGAAGAGGAAGAAAAAATCTTCCTCTTCTTCTTTTATCTGTCTACTTACGCTTGATGTCTTTATCTAGATCGCCCAGTTGGGCTGAAACTGCACCCATCCAGTTGGTATGCCACAAAGTATCTACATAGAGCTTGCGCACGGCACCAACAAGACCAAGTTCGACATTGTTTAGACGCTTGATGATGCTCAGATCTTCTTTCAATAACTCTTCCGATTCTTTGAATTTATTTTGATAACTGAGCACCATGGCATAGCCATAGAGGGCGCGCACAGCCCAGATATTATCGGGCATACCGTGTGAACGCCACCATTCGATACCAAGCTTATAGAGACGCTCAGCTTCGTTATAGTCGCCTAAACGTCTATAGATGTCGCCGAACTTGGCGGTTGCTTCCCAGTAAATGGTCGGATGCTGTTCTTTGTCTTGTTCGGCCATGGCGAAGAGTTTGTTGTAAACTTCAGCAGCCTTGCGCAACTTATCTTGTCTCGAGTAAATATCGCCCAAGACTCTCAAACATTGAATCGTCTGACCATTCAATGTTTCTTTGCCATAGGAAAGATCAACTGATCTGGTACCGGCGGCGATGGCTTCAGTATAGTCTCCGGCCATAAAGGCCGAATAGGCCACCAGGCGCAAACATTCAGATAGTGGTCCGGGACCTTCCTGTCCGTCCTTCTCTAACTTTTCAGTGACCGAGACCAATTTGCGAGCATACTGCTGAGCATCGCTCCAGTGCTGACTTTCAAAATAGAGCTGCACCAGTGAAAAGACAGAGTCGGCGTATTCTCTACAATTGGTCCCCATGTCTCTTTCAATGTTTTGCAAAGAAAGTTTGATGGCTTCTTCTTTATTGCCGAAGTCGTCTATAGGTTTAGTCTTGCTGCTTGGATTGACGAGCCAAAGTGTATTGCTGTCAAAATTGGGATACTTCTTGCTGCCTTCCGGCTTAAGAATGAACCAAGACCAAAAGCCGACAATACCGACCAGAAAGAAAATGGAAACGCCCCAAATTATTGCTTCCACCGATATGCGCGTACTTTTCTTTTCCCGCTTACGCGGTGTTTCTTCGCGATAGACACCGGCTTCTGCTTCCCATTCGGCGTCTTCGGCGGTCATAAGCAGTTCTAGGTCATCTTTAAGATCGGCGGCACTCTGATAGCGAGCATCGGGATCTTTTGCCAGACACTTAGCCACTACTTCTTCGAAGCGCGACGAGATGGGCTCCATCGAAGGATCGAGCCCCATGTCGCGCGGATTATCATTCATATGCTTGTAGGCGGTTTCAAGCACGTTCTTACCGACAAAAGGAGGTTTGCCGGTGAGAGATTCATAGATTACGCAACCGAGTGAATAAATATCGGAGCGGTTATCGACTTTCTTACCGGCACATTGCTCGGGACTTAGATAAAGCGGGCTGCCGAAAGCCTCACGGGTACGAGTCATAAACTGATCTGTCTTACCGCCTTCAGTTTCTTCGGCGATGATACGGGCAATACCAAAGTCTAGAACCATGATGTCGTCTGAGAACTTTTGGTTATCCAAAATAATGATATTGCTTGGCTTGATGTCTCGGTGCATGATATCGGCTTTGTTAGCCGCTGTCAGAGCATCGCAGACCTGGCTGAAAATACCAACGGCGCGCTCTGGTCCGATGTGTCCGGTTTTGGAAAGCAGATCTTCGAGACTCTCGAAAACCAAGGGTTTCATGATTAAACAAACACGACCATCAACAAAGACCACATCTTTATAGGTGGCAATGTTAGGACTATTAAGGGCAATCAGAGCCCTTATCTTTTGCTCCAATTTCTTGTAATTTTTGATAGTCGAAATGAGATGCTTATGAATTACCTTGACAATAACCTCCTGACGGTTATTGCTGTCAATGGCTATATAGACCGAGCTGAGGCTGCCATCGGCTATTTTCTCTTCTATTTCATAGTGGTCGAGCACCTTGCCTATAAAAGGATCTTTCGACTGGGAAAAAGCGTCGTCCTTGAAACTAAATGTATCTCTACCTGACGTCATATATTGCACTCATATTTTGTACTCATACTTTCAGTCTGCCAAACACCACTGTCTTTAGATGCCATTATGAAATCGGAACAAAAGGGAGCCAAACCAATCATAATGCTTCTTAGCTTCATAAGCATAGGAAGCACAGGCAGTTTTCTCTGAACCGGTAAGTCCGGGTAAGGCTCTTTCAAACTCGGCGGCGGCTTGTCTAAAATAGTCGCCCTTTTCACGCTCAAGCAAGTAGAGCCCGTGCCTGAAGCGCAGGCGACTGAGCAGCGACTTTTCAATTTGCGGCTCATTCTGCATATATTCAAGCGGCTCCAAGTATGGATCTTCCTTATCGAATTTCTCGGCGATTCGATAAAGGTCGGCTAAGTTTGCCCTCTTATTTATTTCTTCCAGCTTGTTGGCGTGCTCATCTTGTTCCAAATCGGAAGAACTAATATTTCTGCGCCTATCGGCTAAACGCTGCAAAAACTCCACCGAAAGATTTCTTTCCAGATAACGCCTGGCTTTTTCCAGTTCGTGGTTATCTTCCATATGTACTATAAAGACAGTCAAAAGATCGTTCAGCACTACTGGGTCGCCGTACTTTTCAATGTGAACATCATTGAGAGCGTCTTCGGCGTCATGCAGCACCTCTCGCATATCGTTATTGAAAGAATCGGTCGCGCTATCGCGCGGCTGCGAGTTTCTTTGAGCAGCTCGATAAGCAGCTACAGCGCCTAGATTAGCCTTCAGGCTAAGCTCTATATTGCCTTGCCTTTCAGAGGCAACCAGTCTAGTTCCGTCACTAACAGTTTTATCCAGCTTGTCTAGTACATCGACACCGATTTTGACATCTTTGTATTTCTTCAGATCATCTAAAACATCGGCAAAATCTTTGCCGGCTTTTTCATAACGCTGATCTGCATATTTGATATCAGCGCAGTTTAGATTGAGCCGACAGATTTTGAGCAAATTCTCCGGCGAGGGCTCCTTTACTCCGCCTCTCAAAAAATCTAGAGTCGGCTGCACTTCCAGCAGTTCTTTCTTTCTTCTAGCATCGAAAAGACGGGGTCGATAGGTATAGGTCAAGAGCGGCTGTGGATCTTTCAACTTCAACTGGTGCTCGGGAATCTTGGGCACCGGCCAAAGAGCAAAGACTGCCACGCCCATTAGTAAAACTGTGACCAGGGCGGCCAGCACCAAAAGTGGTGTCATTATGCTGAAACCACTTTGCTCGACTTGATTGTCTCTAGCTGCTGTAGTTTTTTTTGACGAGCTTGTTAAAGGCACTTCTTCTAAGGCGGCAATCAGTTCTTCCACATCGGCAAAGCGACTTTCAGGTTCTTTCTCAAGACAGCGCGCCACGATGGCGTGAAGCAGAGGGGCGCCGACATGGTTCAAAGACTCAAGGGCGGTCAAGTCTGGTTTCTTCTCTACATGCTTGAGCATCACCTCGGTAGGATTGCGCCCAGCCATGAGTTTGCGCCCGGTCACCGCTTCATACATAAGACAGCCCAGTGAATAAATATCGGCGCGCCCGTCCAGTTGACGCCCGCGGCATTGTTCGGGGCTCATATATAGCGGCGAGCCAAAAACTTCGCCGGTCTTGGTAAGCGAGTTGAGCTCTCGCCCGGCGGTCATCATAAACTTAGCTATGCCAAAGTCGACTATTTTGACATCGTTATTTTGACGCAAAATCATGATATTGCTGGGCTTAAGATCTCTGTGTACAATGCCGCGGCTATGGGCATGGGCAAGCCCCTGACAGACCTTGATAAAGATGGGAATAGCCTCATCGATGCTCAAGCGCCCAATGCCTTCTTCATCGGCATCGGCCCGCTCGATAAGCAGGTCTTCCAGAGACAGCCCCTCTAGAAATTCCAAAATAAGATAAAAGCCCTGCTCTGATGCCCCACAGTCATAGACCTGCACCACATTAGGATGAGCAAGACTGCCTGAGGTCATCGCTTCTTGTTGGAAACGCTTTACTGCGGTTTCGTCTTGCGAAAGATCGGCTTTAAGAAACTTGACCGCGCCAAACTTATTCATGATCACGTGCCTGGCGCGATAAACCTCGCTCATGCCGCCTTCACCGATACGATCAAGAATCTCCCAGCGATCGAGGGTCAAGCCGGTCAATTTCTTGCGATCATTCGAATCAGTCATATAAGCACTAGTTTAGCATCAAGAACTGGGCTGAGTAGTCGGCAAATCACTACTTTAGATAAGTCTGTTTAGTTGTTCTGTGCAGCTTAAACATACTGACTCCTAAAAATTTGGGTCTATAATCTCTGCACAGGAGATCTGAACTTTGCCCTCAAAATATTATTGGTCACTCTTGGCTTGCAGCCTGCTCGGCGGATTCTCGCCTCAAGCAGAAGCCGCCGCCGAAGACGGATATATCTTCAAGCAGGATAGTTCAAGATATGGCAAGCTGACCTGCTATGTGACCCCGACACGTTTTCGCATGGATGCGATGGATTTGCAGATTCATCTCAAGCCGCCCTACAAGTTCATCATCATGTATAACACCGAGCAAAAACTGCAATACAAGACTACGGTGGACAGTGTCGCCAAAAGACTGACTCTGCGCACAGTCGCAGAGAAAGACAAGAAACTTGGCACGGTGGAAGTCTTGCGTCGCATAGAAGACCGTAAAATAGCCGACTTTATGTGTCAGGGTTACCGGTCAGAACACATATACAAAGATAAGAAGAAGTTGCCAAGGCCGCGCATGAATATTTATGCCACCCGCGAGCTCAATCTGCCTAAAGAGATGGAGATCGCCTGCGCCCATCTGAGCGACTGCCCGACCGGTTTGGGTTTTCCTCTGCGCCTGCAGTTTTTTGAAAATTACAAAGATGAAAAGACCGGTTTGAGCGGCATTAAGTTGACACAGCTTCTCAATACACTGAAAGCGGAGAAAGCCAAGCTAAACGACCAGATATTCCAAGAACCAAAGGGCTTCAAGAACGCCCGGGATGAAGCGGAAGTGGTTCTTGGCGATACCGGGTATTGATTTATTAAGAATAATTCTCACCCCTAAGGTCGATTGCAAGCTGGTAAGTTTTGCAGCCGATTACCGAAAACGCCCACCGGCTGAAATCTTGATATTGTCAAGACTGAATAGTCGATATCTTCCTGAGAAGCTCTTAATTGACTGAGCCCGGTTGAGACTGCTAGCCTTTTGTACAGCTATTGAGAATTATTCGCAAAGAGATTAGCGAGTAATGCAAAAAGTGGCATTGTCCAAACTTTAGTCAAAACAAATCACAAACCCAAATATAGATTGAACGCAGAATGAGAAGGAGAAAGATGATGAATCGCAGAAAGCGCGGTCAAAGTATGGTTGAGTACGCCCTCGGTATCGGCTGCGTAGCCGCCCTTTGCGTAGTCGCTCTGGGATCGCTTGGCCATATCGCTGGCGACATGGTGTGGAAAGTAGAACAAGCCACCAACTATGGCGGCACAAAATCCACCGAGCCAGGTCGTACAATCCAGATCACCGGCGACAACGCCAAGCCCTGGATCATCGACTAGTTCTGAGAGTTTAATTGCCGCCGCTTCGAGAGTTTCTCTTTAGAACCGGCGGCAATTTTTAATCACTAATTGCAACTTTGATGAGGGCGAGCCGCCTGTGCCGTCAAGAGTCATAACCAACAGAAAGAAAAGCCACCGCTCAAAAAAGCGGAACGGTCAGGCCATGATTGAACTGGCCTTGAGCCTGCCTTTCTTTTTGCTGATCATGGTCACTATTCTCTATTTCGGCCGCTTCTTTTATATGAAGCAAGTTGTGCTTAGTGCCTGCCAGGAAGGCGTCGCCGACCTGGCTCTGAGCGCCTCACTCTCCGACCCCTCAAGACGCGAAGCCATACTTGGCTTTGACCAAACGGGCAAACAAGTAAATGCAAGTTCGCGACTCTCGGCCATTTTAGGGTCGGCCAACTTGCTATCAGCCGGCACCAGCGGCGACCTGCCCCCAGGCTCAGTAGTGAAAGTGCTGCCTTATGACGCCGATGCCGCCGATCCGACTCTGGCACCAGGCACAGTGGCTGTAAAGATTACCTATCCTTTTAAGTTTATCGGCAGTGCTTTTCCTGCCCAAAACAGCGATAACGAATTTGGTTCAAATTTTGGAGTTTATGCCGGTGAAGGCACCGCCGTAAATTTCAGAGACAGCTTGATAAGCGAAATAGCAGTCTGCGGCAAACAGCTGGCAGACTGAATCTGTTAAGAGAGGCTCAAAGTGGTACAGACCTTAGAACAAACAAACAAGATGTTGCTGTCTAAAGAAAGACTGCCGGTTAAAAAGCCGCAGTCTTCGCCGCTCACTCTCATCTTGGTGGCACTGCTGGTTGTCTTGGCGGGCGCCACTGTCTTTAAGGCTATGACACCAAAGCCGGTGGTACAGACCATAAACGTAGTAGGCGCTGGGCAGGACATTTTGCCCGGCACTAGAATCTCTTACAACAATTTGCACTATGTGACTGTACCGGCATCTTTTGATCAAGAAGGTCTGTTTGCCAAAAACAATATGGTAGTAGGCAGAATCGCCCGCACTTTTATAAGTAAGGGTGAACCTCTGCACGATACAAGCCTGCTTAAGGCAGGTCAAACCCTTTCTCAGGAGCTTGAAACACACGAAAGAGCTATTTCGCTAAAGCTTGACGACGAAGCCCTTGTCGACCACGGTATCACCGGCGGCGACAAAGTAGATGTCATTTTTACCGCCACAAAAGAAGGCAAAAAGTACACCAAAACAATCTGTCAAAACCTGCCTGTAATTTTCAGCTTGCCCAAAGAAGCAGTGAAGAGCAAAAGTCTGCAAGGTCATGACGCCTCGCGCATCACCCTGGCAGTCACCCCGGAACAAGCCGAAATTTTAAGCCAAGCGGAAGAAACAGGAAGAATCAGATTGGTTTTGCGCAATCGTTTAAGCACAGTCGAGCCAAAGTCATACGGCATAGCCGAAGACGATCTTTTGCCGGCTAAAGCCCACCAGACACAGCCAAGCTTGCCCGCCGCCGCCCCGGCAGCAGTGCCTTTCAACAGCAATCTGCAGCCAGCCCTGCCGGCCCTTGCCGTACCGCCACCGCCGCCACTCTTTGACCTCAACCCAGTCAAAACCATGCCGGAAGTGAAAAAAGCTGCCGACTGGGTTGTAGAAGTATTTACTGGCAACCGTAGAGAGACGCATGAATTTCCACGATCACAGTAAAGGCAAAGGCAGAAAGACTGCCCATATAAAGCGAAGCAGGCAGGGGGCAATCCTGCCTCTGGCGCTTTTTCTAGTCTTTGTGGGCATTGCTTTTGCCGCCTTAACCGTAGATGTCATGCGCAGCACCTACAATGTGCAGATTCTCAAGTTTGCCGGTAAAACAGCGGCTCTTGCCGCCTATGCCAGTCAAATAAAAGAGCCCTCAGATCTTTACGATAGCAACACAGCCAAAAACAATATTGCCGCTGCCCTAAATGAAATCTCGGGACAAGGCAATAACACGATCGCCTGGCATCAAGCCCTTTGCGGACCAGATAGTGGCCAAAATAACAGCGGCAGTTCGGCGGTAAAGTTCAGCGCCGACAAAATCGAATTCCCCGAAAATCAGCAAGACTCAAACGAATTTTTCTTGACCCTAAAAGTAAGAAGGGAAGGGGTGGACGCCTTACGTCAATTCTTTATGCCTCTTGTTTTTGCCCTCAATAGTTCGGTAAATCCCAAAAGCGACGAATTTAGCCTTTTAAGTCCGATCATAGATGTAGAAGTGGCGGCTCAACCAGCCACTCGCATCGGCGCAGGCGTAAGCCGCCTCGATGCCGATCTTGAGAAAAGAAAACTGGCAGGCTTTGCCGCCATGCCAATCGCCCTCAGTAATTTGCAATATGCCGCCATCGCCCAAGCGCCGCCGGCTCTTGTCACAATCGATCTAGATAATGCCGCCAGCCCACCGGCAGCCGGACATATAAAAGCTGCCCTGGTCAACTTGAGCGAGGGCACAGGCAATAGCTATTTTGGTGATGCCCAGGGTAATAAGGCCGTAAGCGACGCAATCTCCAATCTAAAGTATTTCATCAAGGGTGATACCACGGCCATTCCGCCGAGAGCTGTGGAAAGAGGCATGATCTTGTCTGCTATAGACCACGAGAGCGCCGCATTCACGAGCCAGAAAGCCAATCTCACTGCCATAGTCAACACACTAAATAGTCAAAAGTTTCTCTATATGTTTCCGGTGATGAAGGGCAATCCCGTGCCCGGTACCCGTTCCAGCCAGCATGAAGTCTTGGGCTTTGCTCTCTTTCAACTGCAATCTATGGCAGTGGATCCGACTGCCGGAACTGCCTTGGCTTTGACTGTAAAGCCGGTTAGTTCAATAGTCATGCCCAATGTCTGCCATGCAGCGGCGGCTTATGACGGCCGCGCCCTTGCCCAGGCAACTGCGCCTTTCACCACCAGAGTTTTAGCAGGCGAACACAGCATGGCGTCCAAGAAAATCTCGATGGTCATGGCACCATCTCTGGTGAGGGCACGCTAATGCCAGTAAGCAATATGAAAGTCAGCAGTATAAAAGAAGGCAAAACAATTGGTGTGCTGGGAGTGAAAGGGGGCGTAGGTTCCTCAACTTTCGCCCTTAATTTAGCCAGTGCTCTCGCTTTGGGTGAAAAGGTCAACCTGGTGGATGGTAATCTGCAACAACCCGACCTTGCCACTTTGCTCAATGTCTCTCCCCGCTTTAATCTGCAAGACTTGAGCCCGCGACTTGATGGGCTGACAGAAGAAATGCTCGCCAGCATGTCGTTGCCCGAAAAAGATCTAGGCAATCTGACCTTAATCACCCCGCCCCTGGTTCTCGACCAAGCCCTGACTATTTCGCCCTATGCCTTGGTCAACCTGCTTGCCGGGCTGAGACAGCTGAACCATACCACCGTTATCGACCTGCCCAAGATAATGGACCAGACCTTACTCGACTTGCTCGACAGCTTAAGTCATCTCTTTTTGCTTATCGAAGCGACTGTGCCGGCCATCGCCGCTGCGGCACGCTGGTTGAAAGTGATAAGCGACCTGGGCTTTGCCGGTGAAAATCTCACCATTGTGCTTAACCGCGCCGGTGGCAAAAACAAAGAAATTGAAGGGCAAATATTGCAGATGGTCAAAGATAGAGACTTCAACTTAGTGAAATTGGCCAACGACTTCAAAGAAGTAGAAAATGCCGCCGTAGTGGGACTGCCCCTGGTGCTCACGGCGCCTCGCTGCGCCTATAGCCGTTCGCTCAAAAATATAGTTGCTTCAATCTCTCTCGAATACAGCAGGAGCTAGAAATGACCGATCTTAGATCAATCATCAAAAGTAGAGCCTCCGAGCTGCCAGGACAAGGCAAACAAAGCAATGCCTCTGCTTCGAGTGTAAATGCTTCTCTTGCAGGTGAAATGGCACCGGCCGCCAAAGAAGCAAATGAGAAACGCGCCGGTCTAGGCTTAAGCTTGCGCCCAGCGCAGAACAAAGCCCATTTGGAACACCATGATCTGAAGATGCGTATTCACGAAAGACTGGTGGATAGCATCGATGTCAGCGTCTTGATGAAACTCTCGCAAGACAGCGAACTGGAAGGCGCGGTGCGCGAGACCATCAGAGTTTTGGTGGACGAAGAGAGACTACCTTTATCTGCAGTCGAAAGAGACACACTGACCGAAGAAGTACTCTATGAGACACTCGGTCTTGGTCCGCTTGAGCCTCTTTTGAGTGATGCCTCTATAAACGATATTTTGGTGAACGGCAGCCAAAGTGTCTGGATCGATCAAGACGGCAAGCTGGTGGAAACACCAATTAGATTTAAGGACGACAAACATCTGCTTCATATAATCAGCCGCATAGTCGCCCGCATCGGTCGCCGCATCGATGAAGCTTCGCCCATTGTAGACGCGCGCTTGCCCGACGGCTCCCGCGTCAATGCCATAATTCCGCCTTTGGCTCTAGATGGTCCGGTACTATCGATTAGACGCTTTAGACCAGTACCTTTCAATGTCGATGACCTAATTGAAAAAGGTGCTCTTTCGCAAGAGATGGCTGACTTTCTCAAGAAAGCAGTGCAAGCCCGCCTCAACATACTCATTTCAGGCGGTACTTCGGCTGGTAAAACCACCTTGCTCAATGTTATGTCATCGCATATTTCAGGCTCGGAACGCATCGTCACCATAGAAGATACCGCCGAGTTGCGGCTGCAGCAAAGACATGTGATTAGACTGGAATCTCGCCCGGCCAACTTGGAAGGCGAAGGGGCAGTAAGACAAAGAGAGCTGGTCAAAAACGCCTTGCGGATGAGACCGGACCGCATCATAGTGGGCGAAGTGCGCGGTGCCGAAGCTTTAGATATGCTGCAAGCTATGAATACCGGTCACGAAGGTTCGCTCACCACAGTGCACGCCAATACCGCCCGCGATGCCCTAGCCCGTATCGAAACTCTGGTTTTGCTGTCAGGTGTCGATTTGTCGCAAAGATCAATTCGCGAACAAATCGGCGCAGCCTTTGACTTGGTGGTACAAGTGAAGCGACTATCAGACGGCAAGCGCCGAGTAGTAAGCATCTCTGAAATCACCGGCGTGCAAGAAGGGGTGATTGCCATGCAAGACCTCTATGAATTTAAAGCCACCTTGAAAGAAGGCGGCGAGTTGACCGGCCGCCACCAAGCCTGTGGTATCAGACCGGCAAAATCTCTGCGTTTTCAAGAAATGGGAGTGGAGCTTCCCACCGAGCTATTTCAAAATGTCGAGATTGCGGGTAGCGAACCATGAACCACACTCTCAGCATCGACCCTACTTATTTAGCGCTCACCCTGCTTTTGACCGTGGTTACAGGCATAGTCTTGACCAGACTTTATAGCAGACTGAGATGGAATCGTCAGGTAAAAGAGCGAGTGAAAGAAGCACTTTCACCGGCTCTCAATCAGACCTCGGGTCCGTCAGAACAGAAACTCTTGAAAGAAAGAGTACAAGTAAGCAGCGCCATTGCCATCAAGGCACCGGCATTTATAAGCGATCTTGTAGCGATGAGCGGTCTAAGCATGGACGCCTCCGAGTTTACCGGCCTAGTGCTTATTTCTGCCTGCTTGAGCCTGCTTGGCGCCAACTATTTTGAAGCCCCTCTTTGGTTGACCTTACTTTTGCCTGTGGCAATTCTTGCCCTGCCGATTATCATTCTCAAAATCAAAGCCCAGGCGGTAAGAAGAAAGTTTCAAGAACAACTGCCAGATGCCATCGACCTCATGGTCTCGGTCTTGCGCTCGGGCCACAGCCTACCGCAGGCGGTCAAATCTATCGCCAGCGATTGCCCGGCTCCTCTTTCAATCGAGTTTGCCCATATAGATCAGCGCATGAACCTTGGTCTGACTCTTTCAGAGGCTCTCGCCTTTGTGCAGCAACGCTATAAGCTTACCGAGCTAGACTTAATCGGCAGAGCGGTGGCTATTCAAGCAGAGGTAGGCGGATCATTGGCTGAACTGCTGGATAAAACCAATGTCACTCTTAGAGGCAGACTTAAGCTAAAGAGACAAATCGGTGTGCTCACCACCCAGAGCCGGCTCACTGGTTTCATAGTCGGTCTTTTGCCCATCTTTCTTGCCACCGCCCTTGAAGTCTTGAGCCCTGGCTATCTCAATCCGCTCTTTACGAATGAGACAGGCAAGCTTCTTTTGATCCTAGCCATAGGTTTGCAATTTTTAGGTATGTTCCTGATGAAGAAAATGACCGAGGTAAAAGCCTGATGCCTGAATATCTAAGCCAATATCCCGAGTTATTTGCCTTTGCCGCCGTCGCCCTGGTGCTGGTCGCTGTGCAATGGCGTCGCAAGACCCAGTCGGCAGGTAGTGGCGGACTTATGGGCACAAATCTCAGTAACAATCTGTTCGGTAACGGTCCTCTTTATTTGCCGGTCTACTTAACCAATCCAGCCACTGAAATTCTCAGACCCTTCCCTGCCTATCTAGAGAAACTGCAAACCAAGCTCAATTATTGCGGCTTCCGCGGCAATACCCAGCTGGCTTTTCTAGCCTCAGCCAAACTCTATCCCGCCCTGCTTTCAACAATACTTTGGGCTTTCGTCAATCAACCTCTGATTGTCTTGGGCACGGCCATCTTTCTTTTCTTTGCACCAGATTTGGTGATTACAGTTTTGGCCGGCAGACGCAAGACTGCCATCAGAGAAGCCCTGCCGGAGCTGTTGGACCTCATGGTGCTCTGCGTCGATGCCGGGCTTGGCCTAGATGCCACCTTGACCCGTGTCGCACAAGAAAAGCAAGATAGAAATGATATTCGTAGCAATCGCAAGAGTTCGCCTCTAGCGGAAGAGTTGCTTACTCTCAACCGCGATATTTTGCTTGGCATGAGCAGAGAAAGAGCCTTTCAGGAACTATACAAACGCACCGGCGTAGAAGAGCTGGGCGCCTTTGCCGGAGCCCTCAACCAAGCCAATCAGCTGGGGTTGAGCATCTCAAAGACCCTGCGCAACCAATCTGAATATCTGAGAACTAAGCTCAGTCAAAAAGCAGAAGAGAAGGCAGCCAGACTACCTATCTATATGGCTTTTCCCCTGTGGTTCTGTATTATGCCCGCCCTCATGGTGCTGGTCTTGGCGCCTTCGCTGCTCATCTTCTTCCAGCATGTAAAACCGGGCGGCATTCTGCCTTAATCTATTGAGAAGGTTCCGCCAGCTCAGTTGAAAAACTGCCTTTAGGCACCCAATATCTATCCTTCGGTCTCAAATCACAGGGCGGCAAACTGTTTCTGTGTATATTCATTTGTCTACTGTAATTTTCTCCAACAGAACCCCGGTCTTGCATTTGAGCCGGTTCAAAGTCCTGGGTTTTCGATGAGTTTAGATCAGTGCTGATTTTGTCTTCTTGAGTAAATTTTCTTTCTTTGAGAGAACTCTGGATATTGTTAGAGTTTTGGCTCTTCTTAGTGTTCTGGATTTTCTTAGAGTTCTGGATTTTCTTAGAGTTTTTAATTTTCCTAGAAATTGATTTCTTCTTTGAGTTCTCGGCTTTCTGAATGTACTTAAGAGCGCTATCTGTTTTCGCAGGAGAGACTGTCGCTTCTTGCGAACAAGCAAAACCGACATAAACTTGACTAAATAGGCAAGCCAGAAAAAGTCTTGACCAAACTAGACCAAAGCACCTCATGACTTGATTCTATCAGTTAAAACTAAGTGCAAGACATTGAAACGCCCATAGACTTGAGCAGTTTCTGTAAATCGAGCAAACAGGTATAGGTCGGCATCAGCCAAAGGGTCTCGCCCTCTTTTAGTTCATTCAAAGACAATTCCAAAGCTTCTTGCAGCTTGGGCACGCAGACAATCTTATCTGCTGCATAACCGGCATATTTCATGCGCACGGCCATGTCTTCGGCTCGCTGCCCAGAGACAACCAAACTGGTTTGGGCGGCGGCAGCCTTGGCCAACTGTTCGAAATCGGCATCCCACAACCAGGAAACATCTCTGCCATCGGCCAAATTATCGTTGATGGCAATGAGCAAACGAGCTTTATCGTCTTTCACACAAGAGCTTACCGCCTGGGTGGCGCCGGCCGGATTTTTGATCAGCTGGACGATCACCGGCTTGCCGTCGATAACAAGCTTTTCAGAGCGACCAAAGAGAGTATTGTATTCCTTAAGACCATAGCGAATTGCCTGATTGCTCACACCCATATAGTGGGCGGCGGTGGCTGCAGCCAGCGCGTTATAGACATTGAATAACCCAGGCAAGGGCAAAACACAGTCTTCTTCGCTACTGCCAATTTGCAATTTAAAACGCGAACTGGTGGCAAAGACCTCTACAACTTTGGCGACGATATCTGGTTTGGGTCTAGAGTTTTCACAACTGGGACAATACCAATGACCAAGCTGACCATAAAATACATTATGAAAAGCCACTTCGGCTCCGCATTTAGAACAATAAGCCAACTCTTGATTTGAACTGGAAACCGTGGCTTCTTTGACCGACTCTATGCCATAAAAAACCCTTGACTCATCAGGTACAAGCTGGCTGACATTGGGGTCATCGGCATTGAGTATGGCGCGGCTATGGTTTTTGACAATACCGCTTGAAATTAGCTTGGCTGTTGTATCCAATTCACCGAAACGATCTAATTGGTCTCTAAAGAGATTGGTGACCAGCACAGTCTCGATTTTCACTTCACGCGCCACTACAGGCAGTGCGGCTTCGTCAATTTCAAACAAACAAAGATCAGCCTTAATGCCGCTTGCCCAGTTGGCAGACTCAACCAAAGAGGCAGTGATGCCGGTGACCAAGTTGGCACCCTGGCGGTTATGGGCAAAAGTAAAGCCGGCCACTCTAAGAATCTCGGAAAGGATACCACTGGTAGTGCTCTTGCCATTGGTACCGGTGACGGCGACGACACCTTTCTTGGTCTGTGCCGAAAGATTGCTTAAGACAGACGGAGATAATTTGCGAGCGATACGTCCAGGCAAATTGGAGCCCAAGCCCAGGCCAAGCTTTCTGATCGTACCGGCAGCCAGCTGAGCAACAAGAACGGCAGCCTTATCTGAGACGGTTAGATTCTTCTCTCTAGATTCAGTTCCACCCGGCTCGGTGCGGTTTGTTTCGACCATTTCAGCGGTTCTCTCCCAGACAAGATGTCGACTCGGCTTTTGCTTCGACTTTATTGAAAATATCGTTGACGTGTCTATCTATGAAAGCACGCAAACTATAGGGACTGGCTTTAATGGTCAATTCCTCGCCCAGGCTCAGTGGATATATTATGTGAGGCCCATCGATATAGACTTCACCGGTGCGCATCATCGACTTTACTTTCATCTGCTTGGCTTGATCAAGCATGCCGTTCAATAAAACAAAGTTTTCACCCGGTCTTGTATATGGTTCGCGAACCAGATATTCAAAACTGCGACAATCGATGGGGCTCACCTGCCCGCCGGCTGAACGCATCGAGCCGGTGGAACCAGCCGGAGTGCTCACCCAAATACCCGAAGATCTCTGCTCTTCTTGCCTGCCGTCTACATTAATAAAATACCGACTGGTGGCCGCCGGCGAACTATGGGCAATCAAGACTTCATTCAAGGCCAGTTCCTGAATAACTACTCCATCTATAGAAAGTTCGAGGCGCAGTATATCTATTGGATGCAGTCTCTCGTCGATTATGCCTTCCAGGCAGTCTTGAAAATTGTCTTTATTGGCTAGGCAGAAATGTCCGAAACTGGAAGAGCAAGATGAGTTGACACCAAGAATTGGAACATTGCGCAGAGCATGGGAGGCATCGAGGAAGGTACCATCGCCCCCCACCGATATCATCAAGTCTATATCTTCGACTATGCCGGGCACCTGAGAGCGCCAGAGCGACTGGAAACTGATGCCCAGTCGGCGCAACTCAGACTCAACCAATTCAAGGGTTTCCACATGCTCTTCATGGGCAAGCCTGACCCGTGAAACAACATCCGAGCCGCTTTCCATAAGCTTGAGAAAACGCGCTTCTTTATGTTCCTGCGCCTGAATCTGATAAGTTGACTTCTTGTGAACGACAAGAACTTTTTCAAGCTTCAAATCTGATTACACCAAACTAAGCTAGAGCTTACGAATGGCTCAGATTAGCAGATTTATAGCCTTCATTACAAGCTTATGTAGCTATCAAATAACAAGGCTGGAAATAAGATATAATCAGCCTCTGTCTGTTTTAGCCTGGTTGCGGCATTTGCTGCACCCGAGCCGACCTTTTGCAATGGAGGAGCTATGGCGCTCACTGGTAACGAGATCCGCGACAAATTTGTTTCGTACTTCGAGAACAAGCGTGGACACCTGCATCTGCCCAGCTCCAGCTTAATTCCTGACAATCCCACCTTGCTTTTGACATCAGCAGGGATGGTGCAATTTGTGCCCATCTTCCTTGGTCAAGCAAAACCCACCGAGCCGCCACGTGTGGTCACCGTGCAAAAGTGCGCCAGAGCCGGCGGTAAAGATTCTGATATCGAAAATATTGGACGGACAAGCAGACACCATAGCTTCTTCGAGATGCTTGGCAATTTCAGCTTCGGCGACTATTTCAAGAAAGAAGTGATTCCATGGGCTTGGGAATTCGTTACTAAAGAACTTGGTCTAGAGCCAGAGAAGCTCTATGTCACTATTTTTCAAGGTGACGAGCAAAATCCACCCGACGACGAAGCCTTTGAAATTTGGAACAAAGTAGTCGGCGTTCCGGCAGAGCGCATCTACCGCATGTCCAGAAAAGACAATTTCTGGGGTCCGCCCGGTCCCACCGGTCCTTGTGGTCCTTGTTCCGAGATTTATTATGACCGCGGACCCGACTATGGTCCCGAAAGCTTCGACGATTATTGCTATAAGGGCGTCGAAGGCGATCGCTATATGGAGTTCTGGAACCTAGTGTTCATGGAACTCTACAAGGATGAAGAAGGCAAATTCAGCCCTCTGGAAAAGAAAAATGTGGACACAGGCTCTGGTCTTGAGCGGGTAGCCTTGATTTTGCAAGGCAAGAACAATACCTTTGAAACCGACCTGTTCTTCCCTATTCTAGAGAAAGTTTCAAACTTAGCCGGTGTGCCCTACCGAGGTGGTATCAATAACGGTCCTTGGAACTTAAGCCAAGAGACCAAGCAAGACAGTTATCTCAAGATCATTGCCGACCACGCCAGAGCCGTCACATTCTTGGTATCAGACGGCATTCGCACCTCTAATGTCGGACGCGGCTATGTGCTGCGCTTCATCATCAGACGCGCCGCACGTTTCGGCCGACTGCTCGGCATCACCGAACCTTTCATCTACAAACTTGTCGATGAAGTGGTGAAAATCTACGGACACTTCTATAAAGAACTTGTCGCTCAAAAAGAGAGCACAGTGCAGGTAATCAAAGAAGAAGAAGAGCGTTTCGCCAAAACCATCGAGCGAGGCACCAGCCTCTTGAACGATATGCTCGGTGCAGAGGGCAAAATCCTTGCCGGTGAAGATGTCTTCAATCTTTATGCCACCTACGGCTTCCCCATCGAATTGACAGCCGAGATTGCCCAAGAACATGGCAAAACAGTAGACATGGACGGCTTTGCCAAAGCCAGAGCCAAACACGAAGAAGTTTCTTCGGTGGGCAAGTTCAATGTCATCATCACCGGTGAAGAAGCCCTCGGTAAAGTCTTGAAAGAACACGGCGCCACCGAATTTACCGGCTATGGCAAGCTGAGAAGTGAAGCCACCATACTAGCCATCATCGGTAAAGACGGCAATTTGTTGCGCGAAATCTCTGAAGGCGAAGAAGCCGACATCATCTTAAATTGCACGCCCTTTTATGGTGAATCTGGTGGTCAGCTCGGCGATACCGGCTATCTAAAAAATGAAGACGGCATCTTGCAAGTGCTCAACACCAAGAAGCATGAAGGTCTGCATATACACCGGGTCAGATCTATATCGGGCGTCATCGCCGATGGTGCCAAAGTAAACGCCGATGTCGATGCCGGCAGACGTAAAGAAACAATGTTGCACCATTCTTCCGCCCACGTCTTCCATGCCGCAGTCAGGCAAATTTTTGGCAAAGAAGTTGTGCAAGCCGGCTCGCAAGTCGGACCGGCAGCCATGCGCTTCGACTTTACCTTAAGCAAGCAACCAAGCAAAGCCGAACTGGCCCAGGTCGAAAACCTGATGAACACTTGGGTGCGCACAGCCAGCCCGGTCAAGACCACCGAAATGTCCATCGACGAAGCGAAACAGACTGGCGCCATAGCTATGTTCGGCGAGAAATACGGCGACAGAGTAAGAGTGGTGCAGATGGGCGACTTCTCGCTGGAATTTTGTGGCGGCACCCATGTGGCCAATACAGCCGAGATTGGTCAAATCAAGATAATTTCGGAAGGCAGTATCTCGCAAGGGGTGCGCCGTGTCGAAGCCCTCTCGGGTGAAAAAGCCTGGAACTATATCTCAGACCAATTGAGACATCTTACCGATGCCACAGACCGTCTCAAGATCAAGCCTGCCGAGCTAGGCAGTCAGATAGACAGGCTGCAAGACAATCTCAAGCAGAAAGAAAAACAACTGCAAGTGCTGGAAGAGAAATTGGCAGTGGCTCGTATACCCGAGCTTATCGCCAAGGCTTCTAAAATGGGAGAGACGACTGTGGTAGCGCAGGCGGTGCAAGATATTTCGCCCGCATCACTCAAGAGCCTGGCCGAAAATCTGAAAAATCGCGAAAATCTTGCTGTCTTGTTGGCGGCACCGCAGCCTGATGGCGGGGTTTCTTTGGTGGCCGCTTTCAGCCCAGAGCTGGTCAAAAAAGGTCTCAATGCCGGCAAAGTCGCCTCTGAAGTAGCGCAGATATTGGGCGGCAAAGGCGGTGGGCGCCCAGACATCGCCCAAGCCGGAGGCAAAGAACCTGAGAAAGTTTCAGAAGCCCTGAACCGCTTCAATCAGATCGTCAGCAAACTGCTTGCTGTTTAAGGAAAATTGCCATGAGCGAAAATAGTCCGCAATCACCAAACCCGATGCCGCAACAAGTGCTTATTTATGCCGACGGCGGCTCTAGAGGTAATCCGGGGCCGGCCGGCTGTGGTGTCGTGCTCAGCAACGCCGCCACCGGTGAAAATCTAGAGAATATCTCGCATTTTCTCGGCACGGCCACAAACAATGTGGCCGAATATACCGGTCTAGTGCTTGGTCTAGAAAAGGCCCTGGCCTTAGGCATTCCCGAAGTGGAAGTGCGCATGGATTCGGAACTGGTGGTCAAACAAATAAAGGGCGAATACCGGGTCAAAAACGAAAATCTCAAACCTTTATATCTAAAAGCAACCGCTCTCAAAAGCAAATTCAAAAAGTTTGCCATCAGCCATGTCAGACGGGAGCAAAACAAGGAAGCCGATCGTCTTGCCAACCAAGCTATGGATAGAGGAGCGTAAGTAATGCCGATAAGTAATTGGGTGAAAGTCAGCCCCAAGTGGAAACATTTGGTACTAACCTGCTCCGCCCTGGTCTTGCTTAGCTGCACTGCCGCCCAGGCAGCACCGCCGGTGCGTATTGCCGTCGTCACCGGCAACGGCAGCGGTGTAGAACAAGACATAGTCGACCGTATATCTAGTCAGCTCTCAAATATGCCCGACGTGGCACTTTCAACTGTAAACCCAGACTGGTACGTGGTTTGCAATATAAATGAAAGTATTGACCAGATGTCAGGTTCAATTAGATATAACGGCTCGGTCTTGGTCAAGACCAATTCCGGTCAGGTTATACATACAGCAGCAGTGCAAAAATACAACCAAGACTTTTCGGTCTCAGGCGCCCCCCAGCTCAATAAAAGGCTTGTGGACAACGCCGCCCGAGATGTAATCAACGCAGCCAGCACCCGCGTCATTGGACCGATACAACAGGCTGTCATGATTGAAATGGAAACCCGCGACCGTATCATTCAATCGCAGAGTTTGGGTGATGAAGACAAGTACCAAGAAGCCATCTCGCTCTTGAGACCAATAACCCCAGACACGCCGCATTTTAAGGACGTAAGAGCTCTTATCGACCAGTTCGAAATGGAACAAGACGCCCTAGAACGCATGCAGGCAGCCCAAGCTAAAGCTCAAAAGGGCAGCCTCGGTGAGGCAATAAATATAGCTTCGGGCGTAAATGCCAAGAGCAAAAGATATAAGGCATCCCGCACCAAAATTGCCGGTTGGAGGGCCATGCTGACCAAAAAGAAAGCTAAGTAAGCCGATTAAGCTAAGCAAGCTAAAAGATAGATTAGGCAAAAATAAATCAGCCGCTCAATCCTATCTTTAAGCACCGAAAGGTTAATCCAGTATCTTTAACAAACGCCGTATCAGGTAAGGAGTAGATGATGAAATTGAGGAAGACACTGGCGCTCATGTTTGCGCTCTTCTTGCTGGTAGGCTCGATGCCCCAAAGCTCGTTAGCCGCCACTAAAAGACGTATTGCCATTCTGCCGTTCGAATACGGCTCAGTCTCTGGAGTGGTTGGCACATATGACGTTGGTAAAGGCATTGTCAGCCTGCTCATCACCAAACTAGTCAACGATGGTACTTATTCAGTGGTTGACCGACAGATGCTCGACAGCATCTTGAAAGAACAGAACCTATCGGTTTCAGACCGCGCCGACCCAGCCACCGCCTGCAAAATCGGTAAAATTTTGAGCGTTGACGCGATCATCGTAGGCACGGTTACTCAGTTTGGTTATGAAACCAAATCGTCAAGCGCCAGCCTACCCACCGGTTATATCCCCTCCATTCCTTATGTAGGTGGACTCGGCGGCTTCATCGGCACAGTGCGCTCCAGCAAAAGCAAGGTAAAAGTAGCCGTTGATGCCCGTGTTATCGACGTAAACACCACCGAGATTTTGGCCGCCGTGCATGGCACCGGCGAAAGTAAGAGATCATCCACCGGTGCTTTTGGCGTCGACGTTGATTCTTCCGACTTTGCCACTTCAATTGCCGGTGAAGCAACCTTGCAAGCCGTCGAAGATATGGGTGGTCAGATTATCGCTGCTGCGGCCAAAATTCCCGACAACCAGTCTATTGCCGCTCAGAACGTAGAAGGCAAGATAGCCGATGTCACCGGCAACTCTATAACTTTGAACGTAGGCAAAATCAATGGCCTGGCTGTTGGCGACAACCTCGCGGTAGAGCGACCTTTCAAAACCATCACCGACCCCGATACCGGCAAAGTGATCAAACAGATCAAGAACACTGTTGCTGTCATCACCCTAGACTCGGTTGATAAAGAAAGTTCGACCGGCAATATCGTTAAGGGCTCGGGAGTACGTGTGGGCGATTCGGTCAAGAAAGTATCGATGGAAGTATCAGCCATCGTTGTCTCACCTGTGGGCGGAGCCAGCGAGCCGGCCGGTATGAGCCGTTCGATGAGCGCCACCGGCACTATCATCAATAATGCCGCCAAGCAGGTAATCAACGACGCCGCCAACCACGCCGTCAATAGTGCCACCAAATTGCTCAACAAGACCAATAAGCCGCACTAAGGAGAAACTATGAGAAGCTCGATCGGGAGCCTTTTATTGACCGGACTTTTGCTTACAAGCTTGGCCTCGGTTTGGGCCAAAGAAGTAAACTTCGACGAAGTCTTGAAGAACGGTAATTACATGCTTCAAATTGGTGAGTCGGAAAAAGCTGCTGCTTTCTTCGCAGCCAAAGTGAAGAAGTATCCAAGCTCAGGCGCCTGTCACACCGCTCTCGGTCGAGCCCTCAAACGTTTAGGCAAATTAGACCAAGCCAAAGAAGAATTCAAGCAAGCCACAGAAGTAGAGCCCACCTTTCCGGATGGCTTCTATGAATACGGCGTGCTTTCTGAAAGCGACAAACAATGGACCCAAGCCGCTCAAGCTTTTGAGAAATATCTGGAATTGAAACCAGAAAATGCTCAGAGACGCACCATTGAAGATCGCATTCAGTACTGCAAAGGACAATAACCAAAGAGGAGCTAAGCTGTGACCGAGAAAAATTATGCCTACTTCCAGGGTGCAATAGTTCCTCTGGAAGATGCCAAAATCAGTATCATGAACCATTCGTTCATGTACGGCACTGCAGTCTTTGAAGGCATACGCGGTTACTGGAACGCTAAAGAAGAAGAACTCTATCTCTTTAGACTGAGAGAGCATTACGAGCGCATGGCCGACAGCATGAAGATCATGTATCTCGACGTCAAATACTCCATTGACGAACTCTGCAAACTGACCGTAGAACTGGTCAAAAAGAACGCTCCCCGTACCGACACCTATGTGCGCCCTACAGCCTACAAAACCGTGCACCGAGTCGGTCCCTCCCTCGAAAACAACCCTTCAGACATTTGTATTTTTACAGTGCCTTTCGGTGATTACTTTCATGGCGCCGCTGGTCTGAAAGTGCAAGTTTCGAGCTGGCGCCGAGTAGAAGACAATGCCATCCCCGCCAGAGCAAAGATTGTCGGCGCTTATGCCAATACCGCCCTGGCCAAGACCGATGCCCTCATGGCCGGCTTTGATGAATGTATAGTTCTCTCTGAAAACGGTCATGTCTCTGAAGGTTCAGCCATGAACGTCTTTATGGTCAAGAATGGCAAACTGATCACCACACCTTCCACCGAGAATATTCTGGAAGGCGTTACCCGTCGCACCATAGTTGAGATGGCCGAAGGTGAACTGAATCTGAAAGTGGAAAGCAGACAAATAGACCGTTCCGAACTATATATTGCCGATGAGCTTTTCTTCTGCGGTACAGGCGCTCAAATAGCTCCGATTATCGAAGTTGATCGTCGCCCGATTGGTTCTGGCAGCGCTGGTCCTATATCGACTATGATAAAAGACAAGTACATTTCACTCTGTCGCGGCGAGATGCCCCAGTATCACCACTGGCTGACACCCGTCTATTGCAGAAAAAAAGCTGCGACATAGAGAGCTGCGACATAGAGAGCTGTGACATAGAAAGACTATTCACCAGTCTAAAAGCAATCCAGGAAAATGATCATGAATAGAACGGCGAAACTAACTTTATCGACACTGATGGCGGTGGCGGCCATTTTGGTTTCACCCATGGTGAGAGCCGCGGAAAGCCAGCAGGCAATAGTCTTTTATCACTATATAAGAGACCTGTATTACGCCAAGAATCTCAATCAGATCACCAAGTTCTGGGCAAAACCAACTCGAGAACCGCTGGAAGCCCTGAAGGGACAAGCAGCTAAATATAAGCTGGAAGAACTGAAAGTGGGCTATGTCTACAAGCCCAAGATCAATGTGCAACGCATGCAGGGAATACGCTGTTTGATGAAAGGCACGGCTATTGCCAATGACCTCGGTCGAACCTTTCCGTGTTCCCTTGATGTGATTATGATCTTTGAAGAAGGTTCCTGGCGAATAGAGCACTATCACTGGTCAGCCACAATCAATCAGTAGTTAAATTTCTTTCTTTACTGAAGACTTGGCTGACCAGTAAGTTGCATCTACCAAGTCGGTCTGGCACTGCCGCTTGCAGCGCTATTGGCAGATTGACTCATGCCATAACCTGACTGCGGAGCGAAAGAACCATTTTGGCTATTATTGGAAGATCCACTGCTGCCTTGCTTGTCGTAAGACTTAAGAGCGTCGCCTTCACCGGTTTTTGATTCAGAGCCATGCGATTCAGCGGGCTTGCGACCTTCAATTGATTTAGCCTCGCCGGAGTCCGAAGAAGGCTTGCTATTTGACTTCTCAACACCGTCAGCGCCGGTCTGTCCGGTCTGTGATTGATCTTTGCTGCTGCTATCACCGTTAGCTTCACCCTTACTGTCTAGCTTCGCGCCACCGTCCGGCGAGGTTGGGTTTTGACTTTTGCCTCCCTCATTTGCTGATTCAGGCTTGCTATTTTGCTTATCGATACCGTCAGCACCTGCCTGACCTTTTTGTGATTGATCTTTATTAAGGCTATCACCGCCGGCTTCACCCTTACTGTCTAGCTTGTCACCGCCGCCCTGTGATTTTGGCGAATCACTTTTGGAGCTGGACTCAGAAGCTTTTGATGCACTTTCGCCTGTCTTGCCGGTGCTCTCGCTCTGCGTACCTTCTTTACCGGCAGAAGCAGCACCTTCTGCATTGGGAGAACTCTGTGATGGATTATCACTACCGGCAGCCTGCGAACCATCGGCTCCACTAAGACCGCTTTGATTAGCCTGCTCTTGTCCTTTTGATTGTGTTTTCTCAGAGCTGGTAGCAGCCCCGCTCGATTTAGAGACACTGGCTTCCGCGCCATTAGCCTCGGCACCATTAGACTGGGTATTGGCATTATCACTTTTGCTAGAAGCTTTGTCATAACCACTTATTGGTGCGGCATTGAAGTCGAGATTGCCGTCTTTAGAGACTCCGGCTGCACCATTCGCTTTGTTCTCGACAGCCATGGCGGCTGCTTGTTTATTTAGCTCATGAACATCGAAATTGTTGTTTTCAACAGTGCCTTTGCTCTCGACTGGTTTATCGAAGCGTTCATTATTGTGTGTATCAGCCATGATAAGAAACTCCTTTGGAGAAAAGGAAGTCAAAATAAGCGAAAAAAACTGAGCTCCAAGCAAAGGAAGCTTCTAATTTATTCTCTTAACTGGTAATTTGACTTGCGAGGGGTAGAGGGCCGGTAGAGGGGCATGTAAATTGAAATCTATGCAACGAGCATTTCAATCACGATGTCAGAGTAGCAAAGAGGTTGTAACAGAGTTGTAAATATTTTAAGACAAGGCAGGAGTTAGAAATGTTCAACCTAAACCGTCCACTGAAAGGCACAATGCTGGCTTGCTTGGCAGCATTAGCAGCTCTTTCCACAGGCAAAACACTGGCACAAAACGCAAACGGGCTACCGCCTCAAATAGTTTTGCCAAATTCTTTTATAGGTTCTTCTATGGGTTCTTCTTGGGGCTCGGTTCCTTATATAGGGACTTTTAGGTCAGTGCCTTATGTGGGTTCAGTGCCTTATGTGGGTTCAGTGCCTTACTTGGGGTCGGTACCAAATATAGGCTCTTTTAGATCATTCGGTTCAGTGCCATATCTAGGCTCCGTGCCAAGTATAGGCTCGATTCCCTATGTCGGCTCGATTCCCTATGTCGGCTCGATTCCCCATATAGGCTCAATTCCAAGAATCGGTGCCCTGCCTTACAGCAATTTTTATCGCCCCAGCGCCTTCTCCGGCGCTTTCAGCGGCAATTATGCCCGCCCCTTTCAGAACTACGGCATTCCTAATTCGGGCAGGCTTTCCAATACAACAGTCATTCAAACAGCCCCCAGCAAGGCAAGCGGCAACTATTATTCTGGTTCGGTCGGCGATGCAAGCGCCTCGGGCGGTTACTATTCATCTTCCAGTTCCAACGGTCAGAAAAGCCAAGATGATTATGCCTATCTAAACCGCATACAAAGGCCGAAGTCTCTCAATAACTCATCAGACAACTATTGGGGCTCATCGGGCAATCCCTTCCCGAAAGACTTGAAATCTGTGCCCTGGGCCCCCTAAATTATCAAGATAAACTGGCGGTAAGCCTGGCAAAGTCCGGAATCGGGCTTGCACTGGGTATAATCTACTAGGTCCTCTCGCGTAAGTTTGATGAAAGAACTAATAGGTAAGCCTTTATTTGACATCTTAGAAAAGCAGGACCGCCCGGCTGATGCCCTCGCTTTGGTGCATAAAGCCTATGATTTTGCCTATAAAGCCCATGACGGGCAGATGCGCAAGTCGGAAGACCCCTATATCATTCACCCGGTCGAAGTAGCCTGCATCTTAGCCGAGCTCAATGCCGACACCGAAACCATTTGTTCAAGCCTTTTGCATGACGTGCTGGAAGACTGCGACGTCAAGCCAAAAGAAATGGAAGAGGCTTTTGGCCCTGATATCAGACGCATCGTAGAGGGCGTCACCAAATTAGGCAAGTTTTCTTTCAGTTCAAAAGAAGAAAGACAAGCCGAGAACTTTCGTAAGTTGCTTGTGGCCATGGCTGAAGACATTCGTGTGGTCTTGGTCAAGTTGGCAGACCGCCTGCACAATATGCGCACTATGGAGCACATGCTGCCCCATAAGCAAGCTGAAAAAGCCAAAGAGACTCTGGAAATTTATGCCCCCCTCGCCAACCGCTTTGGTTTGGGACGGATGAAATGGGAGCTGGAAGATCTTGGTCTAAGATATCTACATCCAGATGAATACCAAGAAATCGAAAGATTGGTGGCCGACACTAGAGCCGAGCGCGAACTCTTGCTGGAAGAAGTCGTGCAGAAACTAAGAGTAGAGCTGGATGGTCGAGCGATAAAGGCTGATATTTTCGGCAGACCCAAGCATCTCTTCGGTATCTGGAAGAAGATGAAACAACAGCAGAAATCTTTCCATGAACTCTACGATGTGCTTGCCGTCAGAGTAATCATCGAAAGCAATCCAGACAAAAACTTCTGCGAACTAGAAGCTGACCCAGACACACAAAAGTGTTATGAAGTGATGGGCACGGTGCATGCCATCTTTCGACCGATACCAGGGCGCTTCAAAGACTATATAGCTATGCCTAAATTCAATAGCTATCAAAGTTTGCACACAGCCGTGATTGGACCCAAAGGCAAGCCAGTCGAAATTCAAATCAGAACTAGACGCATGCACCATATAGCTGAATATGGTATCGCCGCGCACTGGGCCTATAAAGAAGCCGGAGAGGCTGTCAAAGCCGATTCAAGTGCCGACAAAAAACTAGCTTGGCTGAGACAGTTAGTCGAATGGCAACAAGATCTCAAAGACGCATCTGAATATCTCGAAGAAGTGAAGATGGACCTTTTTGCTGATGAGGTCTTTGTCTTCAGCCCAAGGGGCGATGTCATCGACCTTCCCTCAGGTTCTTGCCCAATAGACTTTGCCTATCGCATTCATACCGATATCGGGCACCGTTGCATCGGGGCTCGCATCAATGACCGCATTGTGCCCCTCAACTCGGTCATGAAAAACGGCGATATAGTCGAAATCATTACCAGTAAAACAGCCCAGCCCAAAATGGACTGGCTCAATTTTGCCAATACTCATGGGGCTAAAAACCGCATCAGACAGTGGTTTAAGAAACACCACCGGGAAGAGCATATCCAGCAAGGACGCCAGATGCTGGAAGCCGAACTGGGACGCAACACCCTGGAAGAGTTTCTCAAATCAGACAAGCTCAAAGAAGTGGGCAAACGTCTCAATATTGCCGACGCCAACGATATTTTGGCCGCCGTCGGCTATGGCGATCTTTCAATCAACCAAGTGGTCAATCGTATTCGCGAAGTAGACCAAGCTGAAAAGATTCAGAAAAAAGGCTATGCCATACCCACCCCACAAGAAAGCAAGCCAAGCAATATTTCCAGTCTAGGCGGGCTTTTGCATCATTTAGCCAAATGTTGCCAGCCGGTGCCGGGCGAACCAATCGTCGGGGTTGTCACCAGAGGTAGTGGCATAGCCGTGCACCGCATCGACTGCAACAATCTGCTCAAAATCGAAGAGTCGAGGCGCATGGCTGTAGACTGGTCAAAAGACCGCAACGCCAGCTATCCAGCCGGTCTGCAAGTAGAATGTCTAGACCGGGTCGGTATCGCCGGAGATATTCTCAAGAAAGTCTCGGACCACAAAGTCAATCTGCGCGATCTGCGGGTGGAAACGCACAGAGACAAGAAAACAGCAACTATCTTTCTTTTGCTCGATGTCAACGACATCGACCAGCTGGCGCGCGTCTCGCAAGCCATATCGCAAATATCAGATGTGATCAGGGTCTTCAGAAGAGATCACCGCCGCCGCAATGTCTCAGGCAACGGCAATGGCAGCGGCAACGGTAATGGCAGCGGTAATGGCAATGGCAACGGCAGTTCAGAAAAGAAAGCTGGCTCCAAAGCCAAAGCCGGCGAACGCTCGCGCAAACGTAAGACTTCTGAATAGCAGATAAGGTCGTAGACGAGACAGCGATAATTGAAACTAATACTGGCTACAACCAACAAAGGCAAGCTAAAAGAGTTCCAGGCTCTTTTGCAGCAAGCCAAGCTCAATCTTGATGTGGAGCTGGCGCCAGCCGGCTTCGACCCGGAAGAAACCGGTTCTACTTTTACCGAGAATGCTTTGATTAAAGCCAGAGAGGCCGCGCGCATGACCGGCCAACTCTCACTGGCAGATGACTCCGGACTGAAAGTGGAAGCCATGGACTGGCGACCTGGCATTTATTCGGCGCGCTATGCTCCAGGCACAGACGGTGATCGCCGCAGCAAACTCTTGCAAGAGCTAGCCTCTATACCAGAGGGCAAGCGCAGGGCCGCCTTTGTCTGCGCCCTCGCCCTATGCGATGGCAAGCAAGATCTTTTCGTTTGCGAGATAGATTGGTGGGGCAAAATTGGCTTTTCAGAGGCAGGTGAGCACGGTTTTGGCTTTGACCCCATATTTATTCCAGAAGGCTACGAGATTACAGCCAGCCAAATGGAACCCTCTTTAAAGAACAAGCTCTCGCATCGCGGTATGGCCTTTGCCAAACTTGTGGATTTTTTAAGTAATCTTTGCAAGCCGGGTAGTCAAGAAGCGGTTCGTTAAGAGCCCAAAAGGCAGCGCTGGTCACCCTGCACCAGCCACTGAAATTACTCTCATGATGGAATTAAAATCAATACAGGTAAATACAGTTCACAAGGGCTAAGCTGTCAATGTAGTGCAGACTACATGACAAGGAGAGCCATGTCTGAGTTTCTAACTTACTTGCAGCCCAAGGGCGCGCCCAGCGACGAGAGTGCCTACAAGGCGCCGACTGTGCCGCAACTGCAAGAAAGCAATGCCACCACCCATACAGCTCAAGAAGCCCCACAGCAGGGTGAATCAGAACAAGCCCTGATCAAGATGCTGGAAGATCGCCATAGAGAACTCTTGCTCTGGATAATGAATCTCGAACTTAGACTGCCCCCTTATAAAGTCTGACCCCTTATAAAGTTTATATAGATGTCTCTCAGCCACGCTGAACTTGAAAAACTCTTAGAAGCGGCTAGGATGGCAGCCAAACATGCCTACGCCCCCTACAGCAAATTGCCCCAGGGTGCAGCGCTGCTCACCGACAGCGGTGAGATTTTCACTGGCGCATCAGCCGAATTTGCCACTTATGGTGGTTCGATATCAGCCGACATCGCCGCCTTAGTCAATGCCATGAATGCCGGCAAACGCAAATTCAAAGCCCTCTGCGTGCAACCCTTCAGTTATCCATCGGGTGTAGCCAGACAGTTCTTTGCCGAATTTGGCATTGCCTTATCTGTAGTAGCGCCAATCAATAAAGTCGGCACGGCAAGCGAAAATTCTCAAGACGACGCCTCACAATATCGCACCATAGACTTGCAAAGTCTTTTGCCTGAACACTTCGGACCAGCCAACTTAGAAGCTGCAGACAAATAAGCCAGCGGTTCCGGCTGTATAATTCTTTCATGGAAAATACAGAGACAACCTGCCAAGCTTGCTTTCGTCCGCCCCTACCAGCCGGTGTCGATTTAACAGCAGAGACTAATCAATGGGTTTCTTACTGCCGCTGCCAATATACATATAAGCCCAATGTGCAGTTCACCATCGCAGTTTGCGGAAAATGCAGGCGGCGTATACCTTATCAAAAGGGTCTAAATTACCGAATTCCAACTGATCGCTTTGAACTTTGTAGTTGTGAAACACCGGATGCCCAAAATATTTCAGCGCAGCTCAAGCCGGGCGAGAGCGACCCCTTTAGCCTTGAACCAAATTCCGTTCTAAAAAACAGCTTCCCGAAAGAGAAATACAAACCGATAGCACTCCTGGGTGATACCGTCCGAGCCACCACCCTGCTTTGCCGCGACAAAGAAAGAAACACCAGGGTGGCGGTGAAAGTCTTCAAGAATATTCCCGTCAATTTGCATCAAACTTTTGAAAGCGAGATGCGCAAAATCAAACAACTAACCCACACCAATATAGCCAAAGTAGCCGACTTTGGCATTGAAAACAATTGCCCATACGTGGTTAGCGAATACAAAGACGGCTTCAGCCTCGAACAGTGCATGGCTATGTACGACATTCCCAGCCATGATGTCGCCGTCAAGATTTTGATAAGCCTCTGCGAAGTACTTGCCTATGCCCAAAGCCAAGGTGTGCTGCACAGAGATATCAGACCGGGCAATATCATTTTTATTGATGATACCAACGCCGAGCCAACCATAGCGGTCACCGACTTTGCCATGCCCAAAATCAAAAAGAGTGAAGAACTCAATCATCCATGGCTGACTCTCTATTATTCGGGCGATGAAGCCCGCAATCTGGAATACAACGAAAAAGCCGAGCTATACAGCATCGGCAGCCTTGGTTATTTTCTCTTGACCGGTCAACCACCTTTCAAAGACGGCACCGCCCTCGATATCAAAAATAGTCACGCCCTCAAGTTGCCGCCGCGCATTTCGTCGCTTAAATTTGCAGCCGATAGACCGAGAGATTTGGAAGAAGTGATTGAAAGATGTCTTGAGAAAGACCCAAGAGAGCGCCTCGAAACCATCGCCAAATTGAAAGAACGTCTGGAAGTCTTTCCCCGTCGTATTCAAATGCAAATAGAAGCAGTAGAAAGAGCCAAGCAGAAGGCAACAATGTTGCGCCTTGGATCAATTGCCTTGGGTGCAGTCATTGCTTTAGCCCTGGCAATAATGGCTCTAGCGCATAAGTAATTCACTTTGAAAAAATCTGAGCCCCAAGCCCGCAGCCGACAGCCGAAAAGATAAGACAACAGATTGAGGCGACAAAACAACCAAAAGCCTTAGCGCTGCCAAACTCAAGAATCAAGAAGATCAAACCAAAAAAGAGCGGAACAACGGCAAAGAAAGTAAAAGCAATTATCAGCAAAGAAAAGACTTCCTCAACTGGAAGGAGCCGGCACACAGGCTCTAGAAAGGGCTGCTTACTCAAAAACTTGATGCTCATCATAGTAAAGAAAATGAGAAACTGCACGCCCAGAGAGTACTGGACCATTGAATTGTAATTGCGATCTAGTTCTTCGCCTGTATACTTTCCCATCTCTAACTAGCCTCACCCCAACAAGCAATAATTAAACAACAGACTGGACACCATACTTGGCAATTTTCTCAACATCCAGATTTTCTCTGTAGAACATATTGTAAGTATCGAACGGAATTATGCGACCATCTGGATGCACTATGTGCACACAGGCTCGTTTAACCGACCTGACATCAAAGTTAAAGCGGTCCAGAAATTCGATAATGATCACCCTGAAAATATTCCGGTAAGAAAGCTCTGTTGGCACCTGCAGCTTGGGCAGACAACAAAGCAAATCACCTACTGCATGGGAAGTATTCTTTTCTGCTTGATTGAGAGAGAATAGTTGAAAGAGCTTTTCTTTCATGACCGGGTCTTTCTCGTACTGAATGGTATTGCCGCCCTTAAGCAGTTCTTCAGGCGGGATTAGCCCCGATAGAGGTACGACTTTTTGGTCTAACTTGAGGGCATAAGCCATAGCTATGCAATCAGGATGACAAGGCACAGGCAAAATATCAGATTCTGAAAATAGCTTGCTCTGGCTCAAAATCTGCTGGCGTACTTCAGATAGAGTGAGCCGGTCGCAAGCAGGGTCAAAAGTCTCAAGGCGACCGGCAGACTGCACAGGCTGAAAAGTAACACCTCTGACGCAAGGTTCTTGCAAAGCAAAGTCGATAATCTCGCCTATTTCGCCGTCATTCAAGCCTTTTTGCAGAGTAACCACCAAGGTGGTGGAAATATCAAACTGATTGAGATGGTCTAGAGCCTGTCGACGAATCTGACGCAGATCCTCACCTCTTAGCACCTTGAGTGCATCGGCTTTCAGACTGTCAAATTGCAGATAGACTTCAAAACCGTCTTTATATTGAGCCAAACGTTTGACGAACTCTTTGTCTTTTGCCAAACGTATGCCATTGGTGTTGACCATGAGATGACGAATCGGTCTCAGTTTAGCGGCATCCATAATTTCAAAAAACTGAGGATGTATTGTCGGTTCACCACCAGAGAGCTGCACCACATCTGGTTCACCTTCATTTTTGACCAGCTCGTCGAGCATAAATTCAATTTCGGCTAAGCTGCGAAAACCGCCTTTTTCAGGTGAAGAATCGGCATAACAAACTGGGCAGGTCAAATTGCAGCGCTCAGCAATTTCGATGAGAGTCAGACAACTATGTTGCTCATGATCTGGACAAAGACCGCAGTCATAAGGGCAGCCGTGCACCGTAGAAGTGTTGAAGCGCAAGGGGGTCTGCGGCGGCTTCAAGAAATTACGAGAGCGCTTGTAATACTCTATATCTACTGAAATCAAAACCCGCTCTAAACCATGCTCTAGGCAGTTCTTGAGCATATAGACCTTTTCATCCTGAAAGACTATTTTGGCTTCCACTTTCTTTAGGCAGTGGCTGCATAAACTATTGGTCAATTCATAAAAGATGTAAGGTCGCTCGTTTATTGCTGTCATTGATTTCTATTATTTAGTGAGATAAGACAGATGATTATCACAGGTATAGCAAGAAATTGCTCGGCATTGAGTCCCCAGTAAAGATGAGGCACCGGCTTGATAAAGTCAATTAGAAAGCGAAAAGACATATAGAAGAGCATAAAGCATCGGTATTGCATGCCCGGCTTGGAAAAGAAAGAACTTTTTCTGTTCAGCCTAAGCCAAATCCAGAAAACGACTATGGCGAATATTTCATAAAGTTGGCAAGGATAACGCCTCAGACCATCGCCAAAGTCGAAACCGGGATCAAAACTAAAGCCGAAAAGATCTATTACTCGGCTTTGTATGCCATAGGTTTGGTCGTATTTACCGCTTAAAAAACAGCCGATGCGTCCAAGGGCAATACCAAGCAGCAAGGGCTCGACAAAACGATCGCCGGTCTTAACTTTGACGCCGGTAAATAGCTTAGCTATTTCTACAAAGAGCCAGCCAAAAACAAGGGCACCGACAAGTCCCTTGCCGCTCATGAAAAACTGAACCAACTTTGTACTAGATAAGACTTCTGGGTGATTCATCAAGACCACGAGCTTGGCCCCAAAAAAAGCACCAAATAAAGCGCCGGCGGTAACGGCGTGGCGCTTACCAGCAGTCAAAATATTCTTTTGCGGTCCCTTATCTTGCTGACCAAGCTCTTGCTGACAGATCTCTTGTTTTTCACTCTCTATTTCTCGGCGCTGCGCCGCTGTATAGAGCCGAAAGCCCAAAGCTATAGCCAAAAACTCAAAAAGAGTATGAACTTCAATAGGAAGCTGACCTAGAGACATTTTTCCTTGCTCTTTCCCTTAGACTCAATCAGCTTTGGAAGTCTTTTCTTTTAGGCTGACTATGCGGCTTTCAATGCTCTGCGACAGGGCATGTTCTTTGCCATAGCATTTCTTAGCTATGGCTAGAGCATCTTCGGCTCGGCGCAAAGCTTGCTTGAAACGCTTCTGCATTGTATAGAGATCTGAGAGATTATCAAGACAAATAGCCACATCGGGATGGTCTTCACCCAATAGTTCTTTGAATGTATCAAGTGCCCTCAGTTGCAGGGCTTCCGCTTCGGCTAATTTGCCTTCTTTGATATAAATTCCGGCTAGATTATCCATAGCTGAAGCCACGGCGGGATGCCTCTCGCCATAGTTGCGCTTCATTATAGACAAAGACCGCTCCGAAGCCTGCCGAGCCTCTTCAAGCTGCCCCTTCTGGCTCAATGCGGTAGCCATATTCCCCAGTGCCAGAGCCAGGTCTGTGTGGTCGCCGCCGAGCTTTCTTTCATAAATTGCTACAGACTTCTCAGAAAGCTTGAGGGCATAATCCCATTCTTTTAGCTTCAAATGCAGCACTGCCAGATTGTCCATCACCGCAGCCACTTCAAGCGAATCGCCCCCCTTGACTTTGCTCAGTATGGCGATCGAGCTTTCATAGAGAGTGATAGCCTCATCATACTTACCGGCTTCGGTCAGAATGCCCGCTAGATTGCTCAATTCGACGGCAAACATATAACTATCTTTAGACGGGCGACGGTTGAGCAGCTTCAAAGCCTGCCGCGAAAAACCCTCGGCTTTCTCATAGTCGCCTTTGGCCTTATACAAGAGCGACAGATTGCTCAAAGAAACAGCCTTGCGGCTATCGTCCTGGTCAAAAGAATCAGCCAGTTTGAGGGCATTGTCGAACTCTTGGGCGGCGCCAGACAAATCGCCTTGGTACAAGAGTTTGCGACCTTGCTCGGTGAGGCGATGCCAATTTTGATTGGGCTTCTCTTCAGCAGCAAAGACAGCTTGAGGTGCTGCAAACAAGAAAAGACTTAACCAGAATAGATTTAAACAGAATAGATTTAAACAGAAGAATCCAGGCCTGAATAAGCCCCCTGCACTAGGAGGCTTGCCTAATCTTGGTTCCGGGGTGAAATGCTTCAAACCTGGGCCCTAGGCTGCATTGCTAACATCACGCCTTGCGGACGCCTCTTTAGCATAACAGTCCAGCCAGCCCAACTGCCGACCTAATTAACCTTCTCGAAAACTAACTTAAGCTAGTCGCAGCTATAAATGCTAAATCTAGATAGAGCTAAAGCTAAATGGGGCTCATATTGTAAACGGTGTGCGGCTGACAACGGCTATTGAGCTCAATAACCTTATCGTGGGCACCCATCTTCAAATAGATCTCGCTAAGCTGCGAAGACACGAGCCCCACAGCCGGATGAGCCGGTCCCAAACACTCTTCGGTAAGATGCAAGGCACGATTGGCGACCAGGGCAGCGGCGGCTGCCTTGTTTTGCTTATAGTAAATGCGCGATAGCTTGATGAGAGCCTTAACCACACAAGTTTTGCCAAAGGCATGCGAATGTTCTTTAGCACGCACCGCACGCAAGGCATACTCAGCGGCACGCTCTAGCTGGTCCTGCTGCAAATAGAGTTCAACAAACATATCTAGAGTGGAAGCCAAAAATTTCTCTTCCACCGAACTGCTTACTTCAGCTTCGGCTAGAGCCGCCAAAAGCGAGTCTTCGGCATTGCGCCAGTCGCCGTTAGCGAGCGCCCGCTGGGCAGCAGTCATGTACATCGACCAAGCATTGAATTTTGACATAGTAAATCACCCCAGCTCAGTTAATGAGCGAGTCTAAACTAGACGCTAGTAAATAGTAAAAGGAGTTACCGGGAAATTGTCCTTACTATAGGGGTGATTTGTGGCGTTGTTGTGGCGAAATCGGTCAGTTACCACTTATGCTGTTCATTTTTTAGGATTTCCCCTGATTTTGCATCAATCTCCATCTCAATCTTTATACGAGGCTTCATTTTCAGATCTATTTTCCAGACTAGAGGTGTATCGTCTCTTTCCAGTTCGATTTCTTCCACTGATGCCTCTGGATATTTGGATAAAGCCAAGTTTTCAGCCTGTTCGATTGTAAAGGTGACATTCTTTAGCAGACTGCCGCCGCCATCAGCCCAGGCAGCGGGGGCGAAAATGGCAAGAAGTCCCAAAAGAAGCAAAAGTGATAGAGTCGGAAACGATTTACGGGGAAAATACATCTACAACCTCGACTTGGATAATAATGGTTAATTGTACTTGCAGGATAAGCCACTAAAACACTTGAAAGCTGCTGTCTGGAGCCTAATATTTGCTCTCTTTGCTTGGCAATCTAATTTGCTTGCAAGCCAAGCCGTCTGGGCTGGTTCTCTAGACCTTGGGCAAGTCTCAAATAAACTGGCCTTTCAACCGGAAAAGCCGGTCTATAAACCCGATTTTAGTCGCTTTAGCTTGGGGCTTGATGTTGATACTAAAAATGGTGCCGGGCTTTACCCCCTGATCAAAGAAGTTGAACCAAATAGTGCCGCATACAAAGCCGGTTTGCGCAGCGGTTGTGCCCTGGTTTCAATCGATGGAAAAATCGCTGCATTTATGGGCATCGATCAGTTGCAGGCGGCCCTGACCGGCAAAGAAGACTGCAGTCAGAAAATAGAATTTATGCCTGCAAATGGCGTAAGCACAAGCAAAACCAAGACTATCAAGGTCAAGAGACTTGCTTTATCACAGTTTGAGAACAACAATCTGGCTAGACGTCTTGCCGACGATCGCAAGATTTATCCTGAAAGATTGGTCCACTTAACAGGCGGCTTCGCCCCCATCGACTTACCAACTTTTTTGAGGCAACTAGCCGCTGAAGGCCCGGCAGTGATCGAATTTTACTTAAAGGAACCGGATGCCACTCTTAATAGCAAAGTGGCATCGACCAATAAATTACTTAGCCAAGCCCAGCTTGAAATGCCTGAAGATGAGAGTAAGGCTGCACCAATCGGCATCATATCTATAAAGATTGACGACCCGGCCACAAGGCCACTGCGTCAACATTTTCGCATCGACAAGGCCCCCGCATACATATTTATTGGCTTTGAAGGCGATACCATAAAAGACTATGTCGACGTGGTCAGACACCAAATTGATGCAGCCGATTTAGAAGCCGAATTGAATGAGATTGCTCTTTTGCAGGGACGAAAACTAAACGGGCTGCCGCTTCTCTACCCAAGTCTGGCGCAGCGATGGAAAGCAATAACCAATAGAGAAATAGATCTGGCAAAAGAGAAACTATTGAAATAACTATTTTCTGTTGCCGTTTTTTATTAGCCACACGTCTACAGGCAACTGATAGAGGGCTCTTATCGTGAGGGCATCTGAGTCGCTTATTTGAGCGGGACCAAGCGGATTATTGACGCCGGCATCGTACATGATGTCATCTTTGTTGCGTGAATGCTGCAAGCCGAATACATGACCAAATTCGTGGCAAGCGGTGCGGTAAAGCAAGCTGGAGTTAGTCACCTTGGTATCAATTTGCACTATGACCGGACAACCACGCACTGCCATAAGAGGGAAATTGACACCGCTCGAAGGCGGATAAATAGTATAGCCGCAGCGGTCCATATTGTTGGTGAAGAAGACAAAGACATCGGCAATGGCAGGGTCTTCCACTAAGGCATAGCTCAGTATTTGCTCTTTCATCAAAAAACTCCAAGGCGCCAAAGCCGAAGCCACCACCTGCTTGGTTGTGGGCTGATAGCCTGGTGCCACAGGCAGAGCCTTGAGATAAGCAGGGCTGTGAAAAGAAGCCGCATAAGGCGCTAACTTATCGGAAGGCAAAATTCTTCCAGCCAACCCATCGGGCAAAAGTTTGCCGTCGGTTACATAAATATTGATCGGGCGTGCGGCTGGATGCCAGCGCAAAATGATGCTGTTTAACTTGCAAGAATAAGGTCTGGTTGTGCCCCTCAATCTTTGAAAAATGGGTTCGGCGGCACAGGTGAAACTGTCTATGGGGGCGCACATGACAAAGAGCCTGGCAAAGGCATTGATAGCCACAGCGCTGTCGCCCTTTGCCGCCGCACAAGAAGCAAGATAAAAGCAAGTGGCAATATCGCGCGGATTGAGAGAGTTAGCCTTACTGAGCAGGGGCAGCGCTTTTTCATAGTCTCTATTTTGATAATATTTATAGCCCAATGCTGCCAGAACTTTGGGATTACTGGTCTTGCCTTTAGCTAGAGCCCCCAGCGCCCAGAAAGAAACCGAGACCAGGAGTAGACAGATTAGATACAGTTGCGTTCTTTTCAATAGTATTGACTGAAAGTAAGGTCTAAAAATAGTTTGATCCCGGTTTTTAGACCGGTTTCCGAGGAGTAACCAGTCTACAAGTGTAACCAAATCTATGAAATTATGAACAGTAGTGAAAAAGTCCTTATATAAATCATGAAACTAGATTCTCCACCGGTAATCATCAGCCTCACCATAGCCGGCTCTCTCTTGCTTGCGTCTTTTATAAACTCGGGCACAAACGCGGGTAAGGGCAATAAACCAAGCGAGTTCAACCAGGTCAAGCAGGTGAATAGTCGCTACAATCCAGAAAACCTGGGAGTTGTCGGTCTGACTATGACCATAGGCGGCTCTAAAGAAGCGCCGCAATATGCTTTAGCACCGTATCCAGTAGTGGTGAAGGTTTCGGAAGGCAGCCCCAGCCAAAGCCTTGGTATCACAGCCGGTGCCCACTTATGCAAAATAGACGGCGTAGATGCTGGTTTGATGCCGCTTACAGTACTGGGCAGCTCTCTTAGGGGGCTAGCCGGTTCAGAAGTAACTTTAGAGATTGAGCCACCGGGAGCAAAATCGACGACCACTTTCAAAATCAAAAGAGCCCCATTTCAGTCACTAAAGAAAAAAGAAGAAAGTGGTCTATATGCCAAACAAGCAGTGATGGAAGGTTCTGAGGGCAAAGGACAGTTACCGGCATTCTTTCTCTTGCGAAATAGAGAAAGAGCGCTGGTAGTGGAATTTTACAAAGGTCGAAAAGAAAGCCCGGTCGAAAAGCTCATCGCTGAGATTAACAAGGGACAGGGCAGCGGTGCCGACTATCTTTCTTATGAGATGACAGATGCCAATATAGTGAAATTGGTCGATTATATGGGACTGAAAGAGCCGAGTATTCTATTTCTGCCGCGCCAAGCCTGGCAGTACGAAGACTCTATGATTAAGCCGGCGCAGGCACCCCAAGCTAGTCTTGAACAGGCGCTCGACCAATGTCTTAAGTCTCACGCCTGGCTTGACCATTAAAATTAAGCTGCAAGATGCCTATCTTGAAAGAGACTGATATAGTAAATTGGTGGCATTCCTAAAGAGTATCTTGCAGCATGAAAACACAAAAACTAAGAGCGCCACGAAATATACTTCTGGCACTTGCCCTATTTTCTTTTGCCTCTATGCAGAGTGCGGTTCTAGCCTCTGACTACGACCAGGGGCTAAAGCTTTATCAAGCCAAGAACTATGCTGCCGCCTTACCCCTTTTAGAAAAGGCGGCCAATGCCAAAACTAATGCCTGGCAGGCACAGTATCTCTTGGGCAATACATGTTTGGCTATGGGCAAAATGGACGAAGCCAAAGCGGCTTATCAAAGATGCCTGGCCACTTGCAACGATAAGAGCATTCAAGACCATGCCAAAGGCGGCATCGCCACAGTCGATGCCTATAAACAAGCCCAGGCGCAAGCACAGTCACTAAGAAGGACCACTAGTACTACCGGTACATCTGGGACAACCGGTACGAGTGGCACAAGATCTTCCTCAGCCAGTGCCAGTGCTGCAGAAAGCGAAGATGACGAGCCGACTGAGAAAAAGCTCGACAAGAATGCCCAGATTCGCAATGAGCTTTTGGCCAAGGCAAGACAAGAAGCAAATAAGATCAGGCGCGAAGCAGAAGAACAAATCAAGCACGAGAAAGAAAACTCGAATGAGTACTTTCAATTTAGCGACGGCAGCATAAAGTTGGATATTTCAAACGCAAGAGAAGATCAAATTCGCAAAGAAGCGGAAGAGAGAGCCAAGCGTGTTATGTATGAGGCTGAGCAAAGAGCCAAAGGCTACCGCTCCAACTAGAGAGTCTTCTTTGCTAGTTTTGGCAAACGGCTAGTTTTGGCAAAAGGCTAGTAGTCGACTTCGGTCAGCTTTTCATCAAGCTCGATGACATTCCATGTACCGGTGACAAAGCCGGTGGCACAGGTTTGCATATGCTCGGCTTCTTCCTCGCGGTGGGTTTCTTTGAGTAAGTTGGCGTAATTCTTGAGCACTTGCAAGGTGAGCGGATGTTCCGAACCTAGTTTCTTGGTGCGAATATTGAGAGCGGTTTTGTAGGCAGACTCGGCATCTTCATAATGTTTTGCCAGGTGTTGCAAGAGTCCCAAATTGACCAAGCAAGTGGCAACCGATGGGTCTTCTTCACCGAAAAGCGACTCGTACTGCTTAAGACAAGCCGAAGCGTACTTGATGGCATTGTCTATGTCGCCCCCGTAATAATGCAATTTGGCTAGACTATTGAGACTTTCGGCCGTGACCGGCGTGATCCCGCCTTCTTTCAATGCCAAAATTTCATGCAGCCGAGCGGCTTGGCTTGCCGCTTGCAAGTGCTTGTCTTGCTTTGAAAGCACGTCTACAAGGGCAGAAAGTGTAGTCCATCTGCGGTTATCGGTAATACTATGCTGCTCGACCAGGGCAAGCGCCTGGGTAAGACTAGACTCGGAAGCGGCCCACTGACATTGCTCGGCAGCAGCCCTCGCTTCATCAAAGTGTTTCTGCCATAGTTTTTCGGCTTCTTGCTGGGTCAACTTGGGCGGAGTCGGTGCCTCAGGCAACTTAACCGCCTGAAAGCGCCCGGTCTTGCTCCATTGTCTGCCGCTAATCAGCGAAGAAGCAGTGCTTTTGTCTTTGTCGACCGGCACTATACCAAGCGACTGTCGCACCTGACCAAGAACCGAAGAGAGATGCACCACTTCTGGATGCTGGGCGCCTAATTCGCGCAATTTCACTTGATGAGCTTTAGCTAGAAGCGGTTCGGCATTGTTGTAATCGTTCAGCACATGGTAGATGAGAGCAAGATTGGCTACCATACAGGCTGTATCAAAATGATCATGACCTAAAACTTGCCCATAGATGCCTACCAATTCTTTCGCCAGCGGCACAGCATCTTCAAACTTTTTTTGAAACCAGAGACACTCGCAAAGTCTCTCCATAACCAAGGCTCGCCTGCGATCTGTGCGCGGCAGATCATGGGCTTCTTCTAGTGCGGCATACCAGATACTTTCTGCATAACTGTATTTCCCTTCGGTCTGGGCTTTCTCAGCCGACTTCCAGTAATCTTCCAGTTTCTGAATAGCTCGTTTCAAAATTCAATACCTTACAAGACAGGTCAGAGTGCCTGCGCCAAATTTTGTCAGAAGTAAGGGATACCGATCAGGCCGGTCATAGACAAAAATCAAGAGACGCCCTGAGTTGCTTGAAAAATCAACTGAAAGCCAAGACAGGCAGCAGCAAGAAGACACAATATACAAGTCAGATTGCGCCGAGCAAACAACTCTTTGCATCGTGACTGCTGCTTCATTTCCTCTACCCCTAAGAAAACTCTCTCAGAAAACTTTTGTTTCTATGTTAGCAAACCAATGGGCACCACAGGAAGGGCATTTGCTCGTAAAGCCGGACATGTAAAGAGATGCCGCCGGTTATCTATATATAAATTTGGTCTGCCTGCCGCCGCACTGTGCCAATAATATTGAAGTCGGTCAAAACGGAAACAATGCAATGGGCTACACAGACCTGAGAGACTTTATCGATGTTCTCGATAGAAACGGCGAACTGATGCGCATCAGCGAGGAAGTTTCTGCCGACTTGGAACTGGCTGAAATAACAGATCGAGTCAGCAAAATGAATACGGGCAACAAGGCCTTACTTTTTACCAATGTAAAAGGCTATGAAATGCCCGTTTTGATCAACGCCTTCGGGTCGCACAAGAGAATGTGCCTTTCCCTAGAAGTTGATAATCTTGATTCAATAGCTGACCGCATCAGGTCCTTCATAAAGCCGAAAGTACCTGAGAGCTTTATGGACAAACTGGCCTTCCTGCCCATGCTCATGGAAGTAGCCAAGTTTCCCCCCAAGCTTACAGGTGGGCAAGCCCCTTGCCAGGAAGTGGTGATCACCGACCCCGCTTCGCCAATGCTCGACAAGATTCCGATAATCAAGTGCTGGCCCGAAGACGGCGGTCCCTTCATTACTCTTGGCTGTGTCATCACTAAAGACCCCAGGCACGGCAACCGCAATGTCGGCATGTACCGTCTACAAAAATTCGACAATGTCACCACCGGCATGCACTGGCATAAGCACCATGACGGCGCCCGCAACTTCGAAGAAAATCGGCGGCGCTCACAACAAAGCGATGCCAATCAACCGGAAGAGCCGCCGAACTACGGCACTTTCTTTGACAAAGAAAGCTATCAAAAGCCGGGCAACAAAATGGAAGTGGCCGTGGTGCTCGGGCCGGACCCGGCCATCACATATGCCGCCACCGCCCCTCTGCCTCCCGAAATCGACGAACTTATTTTTGCTGGCTTCTTGAGACAAAGCCCGGTGAGACTAACCAAATGCAAGACTATCGATCTAGAAGTGCCGGCCAACGCCGAGATAGTCATCGAAGGTTATGTCGACCAAAATGATTTGCGCACCGAAGGACCCTTCGGCGATCACACTGGTTTTTACAGTCTGGCTGGTCTTTTCCCGACTTTCCACGTCACCGCGGTCACCCACCGCAAAAATCCTATCTATCAAACCACTATTGTGGGCAAACCGCCGCAAGAAGACTGCTATCTGGGCAAAGCCACAGAGCGCATCTTTATGCCCATGGTGCAGATGCTCGTGCCCGAGATCGTCGATATGAACCTGCCCTGGGAAGGCGTCTTCCACAACTGTGTCATTCTCTCGATAGATAAGCGCTTCCCTGGTCATGCCAAAAAAGTGATGAGTGCGCTCTGGGGTCTCGGCCAGCTTATGTTCACTAAGTTCGCCATCATCGTAGACAAAGAAGTGAATCCGCACGACCTTTCGGAAGTGGCCCTGCATGTCTTTGGAAACACCGATCCACGCAGGGACATGATGTTTGCCGATGGTCCCCTTGACATACTCGATCATGCTTCGCCGCTTATGGGTTATGGCTCAAAAGTCGGCGTAGACGCCACACGCAAATGGGCGTCTGAAGGTTTCAACCGCACTTGGCCAGATCCTATCGTTATGTCGGATGACGTGAAACGCAGAGTTGATGAGCGTTGGACTAAGTTAGGCTTCAAAAAGTAGTTGCCAAGAGCCACTATTTAATCTAAGAGTGTTGAAAAACCCACCGGCACGGGAATATCACAACTACGAATTCATATTCGAGTTATCACATATTCTCTCCGGTGTGTTCTATGAGCAAGTGGAAGCGCATAGCTAGTTTTCTCATGCTCGCCTTCGTGGCGGCGACAAATCTCACCCTTCCCGCCATGGGACATCGGGTGCAGCCTGTGGACATTTACCACAGAGCTTGGCAGTTGGTCAGAGACAATTACTACGACGCCAACTTCAACGGCCGCAACTGGTCTGAACTGGAACACAAGTTTGACAGCCAGATCAAAACCACTGCTGACGCCCACAAATATGTCAAAGTGATGCTCGAATCATTGAACGATCCCTACACTCGTTTTCTCGACCCTCGCGCTTTTCAAGACGAGAACGACGCCATAGACGCCAGAATTGTCGGTATCGGCATCAACCTCACCCAAAGCAAAGACTTGCAGAGACTAATCATCAACCGAGTCATCGAAGGTGGTCCGGCTGAACAGAGTGGTGTCAAATCTAATGACGAAATTGCTGCCATCGACGGTTTCAATGCCACAGGCATGACCCCCGACCAAGCCGCCGACCGCATCAGAGGCAAAGCCGGCACACCGGTTCAACTCACCTTGCGCAACAGCAAAGAAATCAAAACAGTCAATATCGTCAGACAGCAAATACAAATCAAAGCCGCCACCTGGAGGCTCGATAAATCTACCAATATCGGCTATATCACCCTGCACACTTTCATCTCTAATGATGCCGCCGCCGAATTCAAAGAAGCTCTGCGTAACTTGGCTAAAGCCGACGGCTTGATCATCGACTTGAGAGACAACCCCGGCGGTCTGCTCAGCAACGCCCTCGATATCGCCAACATGCTTCTTGAAGGTGGCGCCATCGTCAGCACCATCAGCAGACACGGCAGACACACCGATATCGCCGATGGCAGCCCGGTGACTCATCAACCGATCGTTATCTTGGTCGACAACGAAAGTGCCAGCGCTTCTGAGATTCTAGCCAGTGCTCTCAAAGACAACGGCAGAGCAATTATTGTCGGCGAAAAAACCTACGGCAAAGGTCTGGTTCAAGAGATCAACCGCCTGCCTGGTGGAGCCGCCGTTCACATCACAGTTTCTCGCTACCTCACCCCGAGCGGCCTTGATATCAACAAAGTTGGTGTCATCCCCGATATCACCATCACTGGTAAAGGCGAACAAGAAAGAGTAGCAAGAGAATGCCTCAAGGAAAAAATCGCCAGCCTGAAGCCGATTCGCACCAGCAGCCGAGAACTTGACCTGGCACTCACCAAGTAACTATGAAAATGCCAAAGCAAGATAGAAGAAATAAGAGACTGAGCAAACCGCCGATTCTATCGGCGGTCTTGCTGCTTAATATCTTGCTTGCCGGTCTAGCTGTCCCTGTCTCAGCCCAGGGTGCACAGGGGTCAGATCAGGCGCCTCCAGGCTCATTCTTGCAAAGCGGCGCACAGCCACAACTGCAGCAGCAGCCGGCTCCAAACTATTCATATAATTCGCCACCGATAAATCAGGGGCAATTTATAAATCAGGCGCAGCCTATGAATCAGGCGCAATTTATGAATCAGGCACAGCCTATGCTAAATCAGGGACAATTTATAAATCAGGCACAGCCTATGTATCAGGCGCAGCCTATGCCAAATCAGGGTCAATTTATAAATCAGGCACAGCCTATGCTAAATCAACAGTTTCAACAGCAAAACTTCAATGGCGCCCCTAGTCAATTTCAAAGTCAGAGTCTGCCGCCCTATCAGGGCAACCAAAATAGCAACGGCTTTGCCAGTCAAGCACCCGACCTGACACAGCAAAATGGGGTGCAACAAGGTATGGTGCAGCAAAATCAGAACCTCGGTCAAAGCTCGCAGTCGGTAAACAGCAATTTGCCAGCCGGTTGGACAGCCGACTTTCCCAGCATGGACGACTTCAACAAAGGCAGTCTACAAAGTCAGAGTCAGAGTCAAACTCAAAACCAAAGTCAGTCCGAAACAGCCGCTACAAGTCAAAACCAGCCGAGCGCACTGGCAGGAACAGGCGCTGTGGCAGCCGGCATCGGTTCAGCCTTGGTGCGAGGTCTCGGTGCAGTGATGGCGGCAAAATCGGGTTACGGCTATGGTAGTCCTTATGGCATGTCACCCTATGGCATGTCTCCTTACGGCTATTCAGGTGGTGCAATGGGTAGCCCCATGGGCGGCTTACTGGGCAATTCGATGCGCATGATGGGCGGCTCACCCTATGGCATGTCTCCTTATGGCATGTCCCCGTATGGCTATAACGCCAACCCGGTCAATAGTCTGATCAACCAAGGAATCTACAGGATGTTCAGTCGTTAGCATCGGCAAGAACAAGTAGAACCGGCTAAACTGTGCTAATTTGGAAGTAATCTGGAGGAGAAAAGGTGCAGAATTTGAAGAGTACCGCTAAACATTGGGCAAGAACCTTGCTTGCTCTTTCGCTTAGCTATGCTCCGGCAATGGCTCAGGCACCCGAAGCCGCCACTTACGAAAACTGGCAAAGTGCTCCTCCCGGAGCCTACCTGAAAACACCGGCGGCGAAACCGGCAAAAGCTCAAACAGCAGCAAAGCCAGTCGCAAAAGCAGCGGTAAAGACAACCAAAACAGCAGCAGGTAAATCGGCTCAGACTGGACCATCCGGCGCAGTACTGCCTTCTCACAAACCTTTCATCGAGACACCAGCTTATGCCGGACAGCAAGATAATTCAGGGCTCGGGCAGTCAGACTGGGTGACACCGAACACCCTGGGTAATACCAATACCGGTCTCTCCGGCATGTCTACACAAAATATGCCTTTGGGAGACAACGGTGGGGATGCTTCTTTTCAAGCAGATCAATCCGCCCAAGCAGAAGAACCGGGGCAATCAGGATGGAATGTACCTGCAAACTCGATGCCTAACAACCAATTTGGCGGTAACTATTCTATACCGGCAAATGCCATGACTGGTGATCAGGGTGGGGGTAATTTCTCAAGCGGCGCGCCGCAACAGTCAGGCTGGAACGTACCGGCTAACTCTAATTCTGGTAATTCGAATTTTGGCAATGCTAATTTTGGTAACTCGAATTTTGGCAATTCGGGCTTTACCAATACCGGTTTCAATAATGCTACTTCGCCTGAACAGTCAGGCTGGCAGCTGCCCGGCGGCAAAACAGTAAAAACAAGCAAGACTAGACCGGCCAATACCTCGCAGAGCCAAAGCGGCTGGCAGATGCCCCAAGGGGGAAACAACTTTTCAAACCAACTGCAACCGCTCTTTGGGCAAGTGCTTGAACAAGAGGCAGCAGGCGGCGGCGGCAATTTCCAATCAGCCGGTGCCATGCCGCAAGGTAACTTCAATAATGGCGGTTCGGGTGCCGGCGGCAACTTAATGGCAGCACCGCAACAGACTGCAGACGGCATGCCCGCCGGTGGCTTCCATGTCAGCCCAGAGGCTTCAGCCATGCCTGAAACAATGAACTTACTAATGAATATGGCCAAACAAAACCAAGTACAAAATCGCACCGTCGGCGGTGCGCCTCGCCGCGGCATGACCACACCGCCCATAGTGCGCGGCGTAACCAATCAAGTAGGCAGAACAGTGAACCGCGCCGTCAATCGCAGTGTCAACCAAATGCTTTACCGCGGTCTCAACTCTTTGCGTTTTTAGTAACCATCTTATAAAGCCCGTCAACAATGCTGGTGATTCTATCGACCCTAATCGTATAGTCACTGCGCAATGTGGCGGGCAAAAGTCTTACTGCATCAGCTAATTTGCCTTGCATCAAATAGGCATAGCTGAGCTCATCGAGCATGCGCGCTTCTTTGTAGCAAGTCGATGAAAAGAGTGCGTCATCTTGCTTGAAAGGCGCCTTTTCAAAATAATCCAGGGCACGCTCTAAGCAGGCTGAAGCAGCGGCGTTATCGCCGGCACGGGCATGCGCTTGGGCAAGGTCGCAGAGGGGTTCTATCAACAAATGATTGGCAGGAGGTTCACCCTTATGCCTGGCTTCACGTGCCAGACTGTGCTCTTTCATTTCAAGCAAGTGTCCATAATCATTCACTGCTTCAGACTCTTGATAGGTCTCAAATGAGGCTCGTGCCCGCACCGCTAAGCAGAAAGGGAACAAACTATGTTCGTCTCCTAGACAATTCAAAGCCTGATAGACAGCTTGTCTAGCTGTTTGTAAGGCTTGACTGGGCAAGCCCTGGGCAAGCAGAGCGCGACTGCGAATAAGCAAGGGCTCGACCACGAGGGCGTGCAAATTCTCGTTTTCGACAGTGCCGGGCAGAACCAATTCATAAGCCTGTTTAGAGAGAGCGGCAGCCAAAGCCGGTTTACCTTCTTTCTCATGCAGCTTTGCCAAACCCAATAAAGGAAAGTATGAGGAGCGATCACTTTCACCAAATTCTCTGCGACTAAGGCCGAGCGACTGCCTAAGATAGCGCCCGGAAAGTTCAAGTTCAGAAAGATCAAGATAAAGCATACCAAGATGACACAAGGCTTTGACCAAGAGCCTATCGAGAGCCAATCTATTTGAGGCGGCGATAGTATTCTTCTTTTTCTCTCGCTCAGACTTTAGACCGTCGACTATATGCTTAAGCTTGGCCAGACACTTCTCTTTGTCGACGGCGAAATCTTTATCGACACTCCGGCTCAATTCCAGCACGATTGCTTCTAAATCAAGGCCATGCAAGAGCGGCTCATAGAGGGGCAGTTCGCGTGCAGTATCTAAAATTTGTCTAGCCAAATCCATGGTTTCAAGAGCATCATCGAACTCTTCCATGCGGCACTGTGTGCGGGCAAATATCACCAAAAATTCGCAAAGGCGCGATATCTGATCGGCATCGACTTTGCCCTTCTGCAAATTTCGCAATTCGGCAGAAATCTCGGACAAGACCGGGCGAGAAGCAATCGTAAGCTCTCTATAGCGACCTTGATCAAAGTCATCTTTGACAGCCTGGTGTACTTCTAAGAGCCTACGTCTATCCATGCTTAAGCACTGTATTTCTGCCGCTCTGGGCAGACTTCAGAGATCACTTCTTGAATTTTGTTGAGTATGCTGCCCAGACCGAAACGCATAGTAGCCGAAGCAATAACCGGATTGGGAACCTGGGCCACAAGCCAGGCGAGGTCTTCTTTGCGGACCCGATCGGCTTTGTTGAGAACAGTAATCATAGGTTTATCGACAGCGCCGAGATCGCTCAAGACATCATGCACCGAGCTTATATGCTCAAGCACATTAGGATGCGAGGCATCCACCACATGCAAGAGAATATCGGCGACTGCGACCTCTTCTAAGGTGGCGCGAAAAGCCGTTACCAGTGATGTGGGCAATTTCTTGATAAAGCCTACAGTGTCTGAAATGAGCACCGGACTATGGTCGGGCAGAGTGGTGCGCCTGGTGGTCGGGTCTAGTGTGGCGAATAGTTTATCGCCGGTATAGACATCGGCTTTGGTCAAGGCATTCAACAAAGTCGACTTACCGCTATTGGTATAGCCGGTCAAAGCCACCACAGGCAAATGCTCGCTCACACGCCTCTTTCTCTGCGTGTCTCGATAACTCTTAATGCGCGCTGCTTCTTCTTCCAAGAAAGTAATTTTCTCGCGAATGCGACGGCGATCTATTTCCAACTTGGTTTCACCAGGGCCTCTGGTACCGATACCGCCGCCCAATCTTGAAAGGGTCTGCCCTTTACCAATCAGACGAGGATAGAGATACTTGAGTTGGGCCAATTCAACTTGCAACTTACCTTCTTTAGTCTGGGCTCGTTGGGCGAAAATATCCAAAATCAATTCGGTACGATCAATTACTTTCACCGCCACGGCTTCTTCTATATTGCGCTGCTGGTTGGGTGTCAGCTCTTGATCGACAACAAGCAGGGTGGCACCCAATTCTTGAATAAGCAAAGCCACTTCTTGAATTTTGCCTGAACCCAAGAAAAATTTGGGGTCGGGTCCCTGCCTTGTCTGGGTGAGGCGACCGCAAACAGTGGCTCCAGCAGTACGGGCTAGACGTGCCAGCTCATCTAAGTCGTCTTCTACCTGCCAAGAATTGGCGCCGTCGCAAACCAAACCAATAAGAAAAGCTCTTTCTTCACCTTCAGCCACTGCCAATTCGGGGGCGCGAGTGCGAAACTCTTCTTCGAGTGCCGAAATCAACTCTTCGAAATTATCTTCTTGTACGCCGCGTACTGTTTGCGCCGGCAAAATCTTCCACAGTTTGCCATCTGAATCGCGCCCGGGCAAAAGATGAGCAACCTGAACTAGATCGGCTAATTTAGCCTGTTCCCCTTTAGATCTAGAAAAATTACCACGGGGATCAACCGTCACTTGAGCCAATAGGTCAAGGCGATTGCGCGCCATAAATTGCAGACTTTCCTTAGATGAGACCAGTTCGGCATGGGGGCTCTTGCCTGCTCGTGCGCCATTTTCGGCAGGAGCCTGCACCGCCGAAATAATACGATGACCACAAAGACGACCAGGACCAACACGTACACCGCGCAGTTCAGGCATCTGCACATCGGCAGGTGAGCCGACTGTGACATTCACAACTTGACCACGTCTATTCACGACAATTGAGACTGCATAGCCCGTCTCATGAGTAATTTCGGCGATGGAATCAGCAATTTCCGTCGTCAATATCTTATCTTTAGGAATACGCTTCTGCAGTAACCGATTCAGTTTTTTGATTTCAGACTGCTTGAGTCCTTTAGCTCTTCCTAAATCTAGTTTGCCGTGCAATATGCGACCTCCGCGGGTTTCAGAAAATGAGCGAATCTCATTGCATCATACCCGTTTATCAGTCGAAATACACCCATAATTAATGTATAACAACTACCCGCAGCCGCTATCTAAAAGGCCTTTAGCGGCTCTCTTGCTCAGCCGAAACTTCTTCATCTTCTTCTGACTCGGTGACGGCGCGAAACTCGCGATTCTCGCCCCGAGTGCCTTTTCTGCGCTCACGAAAAACCGTACCGAGGGCGCCCCAGTCCATGACAAGAGTACCGCCGGCAGCACGGTGCTGCTTGTCCCAATTCATCAGCAAATCAAGACAAGCATGGTCGATATATTCCAAGTCTTCAAGATGAATATGCAATTCACTATCGCCTTTGACTCTATCTACGGTATCAGCCAATTTAGGTAGGCTCAAGAAAGTGGCTGCGCCACTGAGAGACACATGGGTGCGATTGCGTTTTGGATCGTAACGTAGTTTGATCTCAAGGTGCGAAAACATATATAGCAATTTGCATACAGAAAGCACTACTCCGGCAATAACACCGGTCAAGAGATCTTCACAGACTATTAGTATGACCGTGGCCAAATAGATGAGAGCCTCAGAGCGTCCGTATTTGCGCATATCTTTGATTACTTTGAAATTGACCATTTTGTATCCGGTAAAGACAAGCAAAGCCGCCAATGAAGAGGTAGGAATATGCTCAAGTACATGAGGAAAGACCACGACAAACAACAAAATCCAAAAGCCATGCAGTATGCTCGACAGTCTAGTTTTGGCGCCGGCAGCCAAGTTAACCCCGCTGCGCACCATGACTCCTGTGAGAGGCAGACAACCGACCAGACCGCAGAGACTATTGCCTATACCTTGCCCAACCAGCTCGCGGTCATAGTTTGTACGCGGTCCATTATGCATTTTGTCTAGAGCGGCACAAGTAAGCAGGGTCTCGGCGGTGGCGATAAAGGCTATGGCAACAGCGTCGAGCAAGACCTCGGTACTGAAAAAGCGCTGAAAATCACCTATGGTTGTCACTGTCAGCGAGGCAAATAAATTATCGGGAATGGCTACATATCTGACCGGCAGGGCCAAAAAAGTAGAAAATCCTGTCGCCAAAAGAACTGCCACGAGAGATCCAGGCAATACTTTCAGCCGCCCCGAAGCAAACTTTTGCCACAAAATCAGAATAATCACAGTCACTAGACCCACTGCAGCAGCTAGATGGTGAGTGGTTTCCGCCGCTCCGGTGCCGGGTACGTTCAAACCTTTCCAAATAGCCGAAGGTATAGAAAGTAAGTTATTGATACCACTGCCTTTGGGCGAGTCATCAACCATGACATGAAACTGGGCGGCAAAAATAAGTACGCCAATACCAGAGAGCATGCCGTTGATAACCGCCGGGGGAACGGCACGAAACCATGGCGCCGCCTTGAGACAACCGGCGATAATCTGCACGATGCCGGCTAGACAGATGATTACTCCAAGCCTCTCGGTACCATGCTCTTTAATAAGTTCGAGCACAACCACTGCCAGTCCGGCTGCCGGTCCGCTCACCTGCATAGGACTGCCGCCTAGAAAGCCGACAACAATGCCGCCGATTATGCCGGTGACAATACCATGAGCCGGTGTCAGACCTGAGGCAATGGAAATACCCATACACAAGGGCAGAGCAACCAGAAAGACCACCACCGAAGCCAGTAGGTCGGCCGAAAATGTGCCTTTGCTCTCTTCTTTACTAGTTGAACTACCCGAATTAGCCGAATTAGCCGAACTCGCTGCAAGAGCCTGAGCCTCCGCCTCTTCTTTGTTGCGCATACGCAGATGCGATTCGAAAGGCGAAGGAGGTCTTTTCTTTCCTGGACTGTCCGCCAAAGAAATCACCCACTAACCGATATCTACAAATTTTAGCAGATCATAATACGAGCCCCGATTAGCAACCGATTAGCAACCGAATGGCAGTCAACTAGCAGGCGGCAATAGTATGTCTGATTAGAGGGCGAGCCCCACTCTCGCCGCATCTTTTCAAAGAAGGCAAGAGCTTGCCTGGATTGAACAAGCCTTCTTGGTCGAAAGCCTCTTTAATATTTTCCATAAAAGCTAAATCATCAGAGCTGAGCAAGGTCTGCATCTCTTCGACCTTCTCTATACCAATACCATGCTCGCCCGAGAGAGTACCGCCTAGAGCCACACAAAGAGAGAGTATTTCCTTGCCGGCCAACATCACCCGCTTTACTTCGTCAAGCTTGTCACGGTGATAGAGCATGCAGGGGTGTAAATTGCCATCACCGGCATGATAAACATTGGCAATTGTCAGGTCGAATCTTTCACCAATCTTTGCTATGCCATCGATAGCTTCGGCCAATTTCGATCTTGGTATTACGCCGTCTAAGACATAGCCATGCGGTGCAATGCGACCGAGCGCCCCGAAAGACAACTTACGAGCTTTCCAAATACGCATGCGCTCGGCTTCGTCTTTAGCCCAGGTTACAGATATCACCTGATTTTGTTCCAGACAACTCTGCACAATTGCATGGGCGGCATTAATGCCGTCACCATCAAGTTCAATGATTAATAGAGCGGCCGCCTCTCTATTGAGACCTAGTTTTAGATAATCTTCCACCGCATTAAGAGTAAGCTTATCGATCATCTCCATAGCCGCGGGGATCACCCCTTGCGCCACTATATCTGATACCGCCTGCCCGCATTCACCGACCGTAGAAAAATAGGCAAGCAAAGTCTCGACCCTAGAGGCTTTGGCAGTCAGTCGCAGTAAGGCTTCTTGGACGAGAAACAAAGTACCTTCCGAGCCGACCATAAGCGATGTAAGGTCGACACCGCCTCTACCAAAGCCGCCGAATTCGGCGATTTCACCACGACTGTCGACACCACGCAAAGCCAAAACATGATGGGTGGTCATGCCATATTTGAGGGTGTGCGGACCACCGGCATTTTCGGCTATATTGCCGCCTATGGTTGAAGCTATCTGCGAGCTGGGGTCGGGTGCAAAATAAAGTCCATATTTGCTCGCGGCCTTTGAAACAGAAACATTGGTGGCACCGACCTGCACATGAGCAACCCTTTCGTATGGGTCGACTGCAAGTACTTTAGACATTCGGGTAAAGACCAGCGAGGCACCGCCATGCACACAGGTAGAACCGCCGGATAGACCGGTGCCGGCGCCACGTGCCGTGATTGGAATCTTGGCGGCGGCAAGCAGTTTCACCACAGCCTGGGTCTGCTCGATAGTGGCAGGCAAGACCACCAGGTCGGGTACAGCCATATCGAGTGTTTCGGCATCTGATTCATAAAGAGCCAGGTCAAGACTATCGGTAAGCACATAGTCAGCCCCGACTATGTCTTTCAATTGCTCAATCAAAGCCTTTGCTAATTTGCTCAACTGCCCGCAGACTACCCCTGTTTAAGACTGATTATTGCTGCATGGGCATCATTTGCATTTGCTGCATCATTTGTTGCATTTGTTGCATTTGCATAGGCTGCTGCTGCATCGGTCTGCCGCCACCCTGTTTAACTGTCTCGCGATCATTGATCATGTGCTTGAAGCCTTGATCGCCGTAGTTCCAGGTAAATGTGCCGGTTTTCTCGACAAACTGCCGTTTTGAATTGGGTGGAAACTGCAAAACCGGATTATTGGTCATCGAATTTATAACGCCTATGAGCATGGCATTGTACATAGGGTTAGGACTTTTCTGCAAAACACGCACATTGCCTATGCGCCCGTCGCGGGCCACCACATAGCCGACTTGGCATAGCAATGGCGGACTGGTCTTGAAAGCCATCTGAGCCAATGTGTTGAACTTGACATATATAGACTCGGCCACCCGTTTATGCCAAGCATCCCACAATAATTGCATCTCAGCCGAATTATCCACTTCGGCGGCTTTCGCTGCTTGCTGCTGCAAACCAGATTGCATGGGTGGGCGGCGCTGAATCGGGGGCTCGGGCGGCAGACTGTCTTCCATAGCAGGCATCTGCTGACCGTTAAACTGACCACCTTGATCTGTCACTGCGGCATTCAAGGGTTTGCGCGGCGGCTTGGCCCTTTCGACATCAAAAGAACCAGGCGGCGGCTCCAGCGCATTATCAAGCGGATTTTCATTGGGGTCACTGCCAAAAGGGTCGCCGTCTACATCTTTACGCTTCAAGCTGGGACCATCGCCCCTGTGGGTGTGGTCTTCCTGCACACCGCCCTGGAGAGTATTTTGAGCGGAGGCAGGCAAAATTGCCAATTGCGCCCCCAGCAAAGACACGAGCGAAACACCCAAACTGATTGTCAAACTGGTAAAAAGCGACTTATTCATAGCTGCTACTTTGGTAAGAGGGTCTAAATATAAGGAAGCCCGATAATGCTAATGTACTCCATATTCCAAAAAAGTAAATTCGCGTTTCTCCCAGTATTCTAAGGCAAGCAATGTGTAAAGACCAATCTTCTGCAAAGTCGGAACAAAATATCGGCGCTGTCGGCAGCAAAGCCGAGAGCAAGCCAAAGAAAATCAAAGCAGTGCCCACTTTGACCCAGGGCTATGTGATTGATAGCCATGCCCATGTCACCCGTGAGTTCTTTGCCGAAGAACGAGACCAAGTGCTTGCCAGAGCCAAGGGCGGCGGCGTGGGCAAGATGGTCAACCCGGCGGTAACTTTAGAACGTGCCGCCCTTGATGAACTGGCTGAGCTTACCGAAAAAAACGATTGGATCTTTGCCGCCTGCGGTCTGCACCCACACGAAGCCAAAGACTGGCAAGATGATAGCGCCGCCTTAGTGGAAGAATATCTTGCCAAACCAGGCTTTGTGGCGGTAGGAGAGTGCGGGCTTGATTTCTTTTACGACAATAGCCCAAGAGAAATACAGATGCAGGTATTGGCCAGACAAGTAGAGCTTGCCGTAAAGCACAATTTGCCCATCATCATTCACTGCCGCGATGCCTGGTCTGAGACCTTTTCAATATTGAAAGAGTACGGCAAGGGCAAGTTAAGGGGCGTTTTTCACTGCTTTACCGGTGGTCCAGAGCATCTTGATCAAATCAATGGGCTCGACTTTTACGTTTCATTTTCTGGTATTTTGACTTACAAAAAATCGGTCGCCATACAAGAAGCCGCCGCCCTGGTCAGAAAAGACCGCATGCTGGTGGAAACCGACTGTCCCTTTCTTGCCCCGCAAAGTGTTAGGGGCGAGCGTAATGAACCATTATTTGTTTTGTGGACGGCAGAAAAATTAGCGCAACTGAGGAATATTAGCCTTGATGAAGTGGTCGCCCAAACCACAGCCAATGCCGAGCAACTATTTGCCATATGACCTCCGAAAACTATAGTAATACAGAGGCAAGCTCGCCTTCAAAGGCTGGCAATGCCAATGCGGCTCTCACACTTTTGGGTGATGAAGTCTTGCTTGACCTGGCCGGACCCAAAGAACGCCTTCTCTTTGATTTTCTCCTCTTTATTTTGCCGCTTTGGCTCTTCCTAATCTTGTTTCTAGCAGCAGCATGTTGCAATTCAAGAATAGCAGTGTTTGGCTTACTTGCCAGTCTTGCTTTTCTCATTGTGCCAATTGTTTTGCTGGGTATCTTCAATCTCAAGCTTGGCTTTATGAAGGGTCAAATCAACCTACCTGGCATCATTCCTGGCACTGTTAAATACAGCGACATCAAAGCAATTAAACTAGAAAAGGTAAAGCTTCCCGCCGGGACTCAAAGAGTCTTGCAATTTACCGTGCAGGGACAAGGCGACAGCGTAGAAAAAATATCGGTCAATATCGAAAACCTCACCATAGAAAATGCCAAACTTTTGTGGCATTGTCTGGCTAAGAACTGCAAAAGCAGTGAGATTGACTTTGCCTTAAGACAGTCTTTGAATGACTGGGGTAGTGCCGAACAAGACTCGCTCAGCAAAGCCTATTCTTTACTTGGCATAGAGCCTGGCAAAGAAAGCGATCGAGACCTATCAATCGAGCTAAATTTGTCTAGATTGAAGATGCGCAATTCATATTTTGACTATTTGAGCAGTCCCTTTCAGTTTTTCATGAAGAGCTGGACAGTTCTCTGGCTGCTCACAATTGCAATAATTTTCTCAGGTCTGCACAAGGTACCGATGGTCCAAACATTGCTTTGGGCCTTTATCGCTCCTATTTGGGGTTTATTTTATTTGCTGTCGGCCCTGCAATCATTTGGTTCGACTTTGCTGCCGGTGTCGCTTGCTATTGGATTACTGGGCTTGGTCGGTTTAGTTTTGGTAACTAAGGAAGGCATTGCTCATATTCAAAAACTAGATCAAGCCATCGACCAGATCTATATCGACTATCTCGGCATAACCAGTCGCACCAAAACAAAGACAGGCTATTTGCCTCTCTCGTATATTCAGTGGAAGCACCTGCAGAAAGTGACCGTTGAAGGCAAGGGAAGAGCGAACCGTGCTCTGGTTTTCACTCCAGATACAGAGGGCAAGGCAAAGATATCGGTTCCGCTTTATAGTCTGAACGACAGTAAAGCCATAGAAAAATTATTCGAAGCACTAAAAGTCTGGGCACCAGAAAGCGCCATCGAGCCAGATCTATTTAAGGAGCTGGGGCAAGATGTCGGTGGTTCATTCACTGAGCTTTGGCTAAGCTCACTGAGCAGCGCCCCGGCTCTAGAGGCGCTGACGCCGCTTACACCTGGTGCAAGGCTGGAAGGTCGCCCCTATCAGATAGAATCTTTGCTTGGTTCGGGCGGTCAGGGTGTGACTTATTTGCTTAAGTGCACCGAGACAGCTAAGACCTATGTGCTGAAGGAAATTATTTTGCCAAGCCGCACCGGCTATTTGATGAAAGAAAAGCTTTTGCAAGACTTTGAAAAACAAAGTCGTCTGCTTGCCAGAGTTAAGCATGACAGAATAGCAGGGCTAAAAGAGAGCTTTGTACATGATGGTAGAGCCTACCTTTTGATGGACTTTGTCGAAGGCGAAAGTCTCTTTGACCATATCTTAGATAAGAGAATTTCTGACTCTTCAGGCTGTCCTGAAGCTTTTGAACTGGAGCAAACAGTCAAATTTGCCATCTCTTTGTGCGAGATTTTGGAGTATTTGCACGGGCTTGAACCACCGGTCATACATCGCGACTTTACGCCTCATAACTTGATTTTAGATAAAGACGGCAAGCTAAACTTGATTGACTTTGGTGTAGCTTTAGAAAGTTCAGAAACAACCGCCTTACAGAAAGCCAGTATAGTGGGCAAACAGAGCTATATGCCCATTGAACAATTGCGCGGTCAAGTAGATAAGAGCTGCGATATCTATGCCTTGGGCGGTTGTATCTATTTTATGCTAACCGGCCTAGAGCCCGAACCATTAACAGATTTATCAAAGGTAAAAGAACTGGCCGACCCCAAATATGCCGATCTCTTGCCTATACTTGCCGGATGCACAGCACAAGAAGCAGAAAACCGCTTTAAATCAGCCGGTCAGTGCAAAGAGTCGCTGCAAAACTGGTTTACTGCGAGGGCTGGATGAGTATTCACCGACTAACCTATAAAGACAGATGGAGCGGTCCAGTTTACTGGCTCTTGGTGCTTTACTTTCCCAGCTGGGGTCTCTCAAGCGCCGCTGCAATACTAATGCTATTTTGTGGTGCTTTCATCTATCTGGCTAAACAAGATTTATACTCAGCCATAACCTTGCTAGGTGCCTGCTTTTATCCTTTGATTATCTTTTTGGGCGGCATCATTCTTTGCAATATCATGCGCGAAAACACAATCGAAATAGATAATACCGGACTGACTCTGCCTCTACGTTTAAGCAAAGGCGAACTCGGTTCTTTCATTCCCTTTCACCATATCGAGAAAGTGGAAGTAACTGAAGCAGATGGTCAAAATAAGCAAGAAAATAAGCAAGAAAACGAGCTGAGCGCAGCCACACTGAAGCTGACACTGAAAGACAAGCAGCATATAGAGATGAATCTGGCAAATTTTAGCAACACCGACCGTGAGCAGATTTTGCTGTCGCTTTCACTGCTCAGCCCCGATAGGGCGGTGGACGAAAGTCTGCTTAGAGCAAGAGACAAAATATCTAAAGAAAACGACGAGAAGAGGCTCTTGAGTTTCACCAATATGTGGGAAGAAGAGCTGGCCAGTCGCTTTTCATCTTCGGCATATATGCCGCTTTATCCGGGACAGAAACTTTTGGACGGTAGGCTTGAAGTATTAAGACAGCTCAATTTGGGCGGTTGGTCGGCGGTCTATCTTTGCCAAGAAGACAGCAAGCGCATGGCGGTCTTAAAAGAGTCTGTGATACCGGCGGGTGCCCGTGCCCAACTGAGAGAAAAAGCGCTTTCGATGTTTGAGCGCGAAGCCCAGCTATTGATGCGCATCAAACACCCAAACATAGTCAAGGTCTATGATTATTTCACCGATAATATCAACGACCGGCACTATATTTTGCTAGAAAATTTGAGCGGCGAAAACCTGCGCAAACTGGTGCAACTAACTGGTCCCAGGCATGAGCTAGACGTTATCAACGATGCGCTTACGCTTTGCTCTATTTTAGAGTATCTGCATAGCCTCTCACCGCCTATGGTGCACCGCGACCTCACTCCAGACAACATAATTTTAGACAAGAATGAAAAACTGATTCTTATAGATTTTGGCGCCGCCAATGAACTAATTGGCACCGCCACCGGTACTATGGTCGGCAAGCAATGCTATATTGCCCCGGAACAGTTTAGGGGCAAAGCCTGCCCCCAGAGCGATCTTTACAGCCTGGGCGCCACCCTTGCTTTTCTCTTGACAGGAGAAGACCCGACCGCCATGAAAACGATAGATATCAATGAAACTTATCGGGGCACGCTAAAAATCAGAGAAGGGCTCAATAGTCTAATCAAGACACTGACCGCCCTTGACCCTCAAGAGAGAGGCACTGCCAAACAAGCCGGGGGCACTTTGCTTGAGTTAATAACCGCCGAGACATTAAGTTAGAGGTTAACGCACCCGCCATGAATAACGGCGCAAAAGCTGTTGCGCCTGGGAATAGGCGTTTGACTTTGCTTCCACTTTCTTGAGCAATTCCACCGCCCGAGGGTATTGACCGGCCTTTGCATAAGAAAGAGCCATCTGCACATAGGCATCATTCAAAGTCTGATCAAATTCATTGGTAAGCTTCTTCTCTTTTAGAAGCCTCTCTAGAATAGCCACTCCTTCTTCGCAGCGGCCTTTATTGATGAGAGCGCAGGCAGCGCGGGCTTCTTCCTGCACCATATAATTGCCGGCAAAGTAATTACCGGCGACAATCAGCACCGCCCCCAGTACCAGAGCCCTGACGATCATAAACATGCGGTTTTCTTTTTTGCGTTTGCGCGGCTTGAGCGGACGGGCTTCTAGTCCATAGTCAAGCATAGCCTGCGGATTGCCGAGAGCGGCATAACTATCCGAGGTTTCCATAGGTCCACCGTCGTCTTTTCCTGGGTTGAAAACCAAATTGCCCTTGCCCTGAAAGGGTATCCAATTTTCCGGTGGCTTGACCGAAACAGTCTTTTGTCTGCCTTTGCAGGCGGCTTGAATGTCTTCCCAAAGTTCTTCAGCGCTTTGCTGTCTTTCATTGGGATTCTTAGCCATAGCCTTCATGATGGTTTCATTCATTTCGGGCGGGAAGGTGACTTCGGGCTGGACAGCGCCAAGGGAAGGAGCGGGATTATTGACATGCATGAGCATAAGAGCCATGAGATCATCGGCTGAGAAGGGTCTTTTGCCTGTCAGTGTCTCAAAGAAAACTACACCCATACTGTAGATGTCGGTTCTATAGTCGACATCTACACCGCGGCACTGCTCGGGGCTCATATAGGCTGGTGAACCGCAGACTTTACCTTCTAAAGTAAGAGAAGCAGAGGAAGCACCGGAGTCGCTCCACATTTTGGCGACGCCGAAATCGAGCACTCTGATGGCATTCTTTTTGATTAGATCAAGCGCATCAAGATCGCCTTTGATGTCGACATCTTCTAGAACAATGTTCTCAGGCTTAAGATCACGGTGAATGACTCGGCTGCGATGGGCTTCACCGATGGCCGCACAAACCTGCTCAAACAAAGGAAGAGCTTGCTTCAAATCTAGATAACCGCGTTTGCGCAGAACATCTGAGAGGGTGACACCTTTCAAGAGTTCAGTGACGATATAGGGCTGACCTTGGTCCATAACGCCAAAGTCATAAAGTCTAATTATATTTGGATGAGAAAGGCGGCTGACGGCACGAGCTTCTCGGTGGAAACGCTTGACCGAGTCGGAATTGGCACCGAGGAAGTGATGGAGCAGCTTGACCGCCATTTCACGACCGGTCGACTCTTGTATGGCCTTATAGACCATGCCCATGCTACCCTTTCCGACCGGATAAAGAATGCGATACTTCTCTCCGAGTATCTTGCCGATAATCGGATCATCGGGCAAATTGACGAGTTTGGAACCATCATCAGGACACTCGCTGAAATCACCCTGGAAGTGTGTATTGCACTCTAGGCATAACTTCATTGCTAGCCTCTTTTTACCTTCTTCTTGAGCTTACGCATCAGCTTCTGGACTTCTTTGTATTTTTTGAACTTGCTTGGGATTTTCTCAAGCATTTTCAGAGCTTCTTGCATTTCAGCTTTTTCAGCGCCCTCACCGGCTTTCGATTCGGCAATAGACAAATAGACGCCATAAAGTTTTTCTTGCTCCGAGGCACTTAACTTAGAGCCTTTGGCTTTATTTTCTAGCATCTCACGGGCCTTATCGAATTCGCCGTTTTTGATATGCTGGTCGATTGAGGTTTTGTCGGAGGGCAAGACATCGGGCAGTTTAGCAGTATCGAACTTGATCAAGCCTTGCTGCATGGCATAGAAGACGCCACCGCCGGCAGCACCAAGTACAACCAGCAGAGCCAAGACCATGACAGCCGGATGTATAGCCGGGCCGGTTCTGCCTCTAGACTTATTGGACATGGGTTCGCGCTTAGATTTCTGCGACTGCCCTTTCATATTGCGCTGCTGCAATTGCTGCACTTGTTCCAGCGGCACAGGGTCAGGCATAGCCGAGCGCACCCCGGTGTCGTTGGGGTTCATGCGTGCTTGATTGAGTATACGATTGACTAGTTCAGACTTAGACTCAGGTTCGTCCGACATAGGCGGAGGAGTCATACCGGCAACACTACCGGTACCGACGCGATTTATAGATGAAGAGGAAGCCGAAGCACTGGGAGGCTGTCCTACTCCAATAACGTCTTGTCCTCGCATACCCGAATATGTAGCACCAGGCGGCTTGCTCTGCTCTTCTAGTTTGCGGTTGAGAGCTGCGATGCGGGCACTGACGGCATCGCCCGACATGGCAGCCTGTGGCATGCCGCTTGCCGGCGAAGGCGGCTGCATCGCCCCAGAGGCAGCGGCGGCGTTTTGTCCGGGGTAGTTGGTCATAGAACTGCCCGGGCTGGCAAAAGGCGAGGTAAAAGCAGGGCTGCTTCCACCTTCTTGCATGGCATCCATCTGACGAGAAATTTTGCCCGGAGGCTTATTGATCATCTCAGCCAATTTGGAAGCCGAATCGGTTGGGCGATTTGCCGGTGCCGCTCCTTCTTTCTCAGGCGCTTTCGACGCCGCTTCCAGAAGCCGAGACAAGGCATCGACTTTAGACTGTGTCAGGGTCATGGGGTCTTGACCCTCTATATTGGGCAGACCGGCTTGCCCATCTTTATCAAGATTGGCAGCCATTACCCTTTCTTCGAGAGCTTTCTCTTCTATTGATTTTTCTTTCTCTGCTGCGGGCTCTGAGGCGGAAGCAGCACCTAAGAAGGCTCCCAAAGATGCTCCGGCAGCTCCGGTAGCGGCAGCAGCGGGAGCAACTGGACTATCGAGCAGCTTATCGAGAGCATCGGCTACGGCATCGCCAAGGGAGGGTCCATCGTCTTCATCATCGCCGCCGGATGAGGCAGGCGACTTAGATATAGACTCAGCTTTCTTTCTATCGGCAAGTTTTTCAGAAATAGGACGATCATCGAAGTTATCGTAATCAAAATCAGGCTTGGTTTTGATTGGTTTGGCAGCTGGTTTCTCAGGTTCGGAAGCCGCTACAGAAGCCGTTGCTGAATCAGCGGCTTGCTCTAGCTTAACTTCAGGTTCTGATACCGCCTTAGTCTCAGGTTCAGAAGCAGGTCGGGCAAAGGGCGACTCAACTACCGACTCGGAAGATGGAGACTCTTCTTTGTTTGATTCTTCTTTCTTAGCTGACTCTTCCTGCGCTTTCTTAGCCGCTTCTTTCTTGGCTTGCTTCTCTTTCTTGAGCAAAGCCTTCAACTCTTCTAGAGAAACTTCTTCATCGTCATGTCTGGGTGTGTCGACACCGGCCAAAAGGCGAGCCACTTCATCGGCTTCACTTGCCGGTGTGGATACTGGCGCGGCTGAAGCAGTTTCAGAATTTGTCGCAGCGGCTTCGGGTAAGTTCAAGCCAGCCAATAGCTTAGAGATAACCGGCGACTTAGGCTTAAACTCTTCAGCTTTAGGTTCTTCAGATTTAGGTTCTTCGGCTTTGGGTTCTAGAATCTCAGGTTGACTGAAATTGTCAAAAACAGGCTGCTCCACTATAGGTTGCGCAAACTCAGACTGGCTAATATCTTGCGACTCTCCGAACTTAGAGTAGTCGGCACCGGAAGTGACAATTTCATTGCTGAACAAAGCAGAGAAAGCCGGCGCCTGACTTTCTTGCGAAAGACGCATCGGTTCAGGCTCACTGTCTGAAGCATAAGAAGCCGGTTCGTCAAAGCTGTCGCCTTCTCTATCTGGGGCAAACTTAGTTGATTGCTGACCGGTGGGGGTCATCAAATGAGTGAGAGCACTTTCTTTGGGATCGTCTTCTGAAAGATTTTCTCCAAGCAAACTACCAAAGCCGAGCGGACGAGAAGAAGTCGATTCCAATCCATACTTTTCAGGGTTTTCCTGCAGGGCTTCCTGCTCTTGCTGAAAAGCCCGAGCCAGAGCATCAGCTCCGACATCTTCGCTGCTTGCTTCTTGATCTTCAAATAAGGAAGAGAGCTTGCGCTGCGGTCCGGAAATGCGAGTATTAGAAACTCTCGGACTGGGCTTTACTTGAGCTTCAGGTAGGGCGGCGGCATTAAAGTCAGATTGCACTTCACTGGCCATGTCGCTTGGCGCCTCCAAGCTGGACTCAGGGAAAGCTTCGGCAAGCGTCGCCTCAAATGATCCGTTTGTACTTGCTAGAGCGGCTTCGGCGCGGAAAGCTTGGGCGAAATCTATCTCGCCACCACTGGCAGGGGCAGCAGCAAATAGATCTTGTGAAGCAAGATCTGGCTCAGAAGCTAAATTAGGTTCAGAAGCCAGAGTAGACTCCGAAACCAAGTTAGATTCCACAACGGGTAGAGGCTCGGCAACAGGTAGAGGCGCTGCCGACTGGGGCGGACTAAAAGATGGTTTTTCTTCGACTTTGGCTGCTTCTTCGACCGGCTCGGGGGCGCCGGGCAATTGCACGGCCGGCTTATCTCTATTTAAGTCGGAAGGAAGTCTGACCGGCGAATTGTTCTGCAGGGTCGGCCGACTAGGCACCACGGTCGGTGCATTGCCCGGAGACTTAGGTGGAATACTTACTGCTTTTGGCGCCAGCCCCTCCATAATCGGTTCTTCATCGCGCAGATTGTAAGGCTGCGAAACTCTGCCGGCAGGCTTAGGTGTGGAGGGAGACTTCAATATGGGCGGGGCGCTTCCCGAAGAAAGCGTATTCATAGGTTTAGCTTGAGGAGATTTGAACTTATCTAAGGCAAGCGGACGAGCAGCAGCCGCACCCATCGGTCTTGGCTTTGCCTCTATCGAGCCATGATTATCAGCCGCTCGGCCGTTATAACCGTTATCGTTGCCGTTATTGGCGCCGCTTGGAGAGTTATTAATTTCGGTCTGTGCCTCTAAGCGGGCATCAACACTATTTTCAAAATTACTTTCGTCAATGGCTTCCAGAGCATCGTCCGAATTGGAAGCAGAATAATCAACCACCGAAGGTTTGGCTTCAGAGACTACTTTTGCCCAGCTATCAGAAGTGGAAGAGGAGGGGGGTGCGGGGGAAGAGTTAGTATTACTAGAAGATTGACTGGCAGATTGCGGAGGCATCGAGCCGACAGCTGGCACATTGGTGGAGGAACCGGTCGGCTTCTTGACCAAAGCGGACAACTTTTCAGAAATATCTGCCTTGCCCGACTCGCTCTTGGCCTGGCTATTGCCGCCTTTCTTACTCAGATAAGGTGTCAGATCTGGCACATCGTCCTTCAAAACTACCGTCCTCTCAAGGTCAAAACTACGAGCCTATTGCCCCCTCATTCGCTCACTTACCCGATTTGGTTGATTTTGCAACCTGTCGGGGTCTTGCTCGTTACCGCTGGTAAAGGCAAAGCCTGAACCCTCGCAAGATTTAGTAAGTTCGGACGCGAACAAGTTGATTGAACTATGCCGGTCCTTTGGATTCTTCTGAAGAGCCCTAGCAATAACAAGATCCACTGGCTCAGGAATACCCAGATCTGGTCTAACGGTAGCCATAAGGGGAACTTTCTCGTTAACAGTCTTAACCATGAACTCTTTGTTTGAGTTGGCCCGGAATGGTTTGCGCCCGGTGAACATCTCGAATACCACCAAGGCCAAAGAGTATATGTCGGTGCGGTGGTCCAGAGGCAAGCCACGACACTGTTCGGGGCTCATATAGGCAGGGGAGCCCGCCACCGTGGTCGGACGAGAGATAGCGTTCATACGATTTTCAAAAATTGTATAGCTGATACCAAAGTCGAGAAGTTTCACCATATCTTTGCCGGAGGAATGATCCAGAACTATATTGTCGGGCTTCATATCTCTGTGCACAAAGCCTTGATCGTGCGCAAACTGCAGCGCCTTGCAGATCTCGAGCGTTATATTTAAGACTCGTCCTGGATTTATCGGACCCTTTTGAATAATTGTGGTGAGCGCAGTACCTTCCAAAAAGTCCATAACCAGAAATGGCTGACCGTCGTCGGTGATGCCCGAATCGAAGAAACTGACAATATTGGGATGTCTCAATCTCTCGAGGGCGGTGATCTCACGAGAAAACTTTTCTAGACTTTTGGAATCAGCCCCCTGGTAAGTATGCAGAACCTTGACAGCCACGAAGCCGCCCATCACAAGCCTGGTGGCTTTGTAGACTATGCCGGAGGCGCCTTTGCCAGCCACACAGTCCACGGCATAGCGGTTATTTATGAGCGCACCAATCAGGGGTTCCTTCCCAACATATTCCAGGGGGGCGCGATCATTCGGACAGACGGTGTTCTCGTCGTCGAAGTAGTTATTGCATCGCAAGCACAACTTCATTGGGTTGACCGAATTTAAGGGGAGGGGAAAGGCACAGGAGTTAGTAAAGATCTTATGGTCTTTATTTAACTTACCCAAAAATGTGGCCCTTACACCGAGAGATTTCCCGGCTGGGCTACAGCTAGATAAATTATCAGCTTGGCAATAGAAAAGTTATGATGCCTGATAATTGTCCCCGGCAAGCCTTTCCACCGCGCCAGCCAGCTCAAGCATGATTAGAGCACTGGAAAGCTCGCCGGCCGACAAACTACTTTTCTCAGCCAACTGGTCGAAATGAATTTGCGGATTGGCGCAAATAAGGTCATAAACTTCTTTCTCTGGTCCGAATAACTCCACCGGTACCGGTTTGCCATCGTATTGCCCGGTAATCCAAGCAAACTCGGACAGCAAGTCGTCAATAGAAGAGACAAGCTTGGCTTTATTAGAAGAAATCAGATGGTTGGTGCCATCTGAAGCCGGTGAGTCGATGCGTCCAGGAATGGCAAAAACCAATCGCCCCTGGTCGAAGGCCTGATTGGCGGTTAGTAGAGATCCAGATTTTTGACCAGCCTCAACCACAAGCACCCCTTGCGATAGACCAGAAATGATGCGATTGCGCTGGGGGAACATCCAAGTCTGGGGCTTGGTGCCAGGGAAATATTCAGAGAGAACGGCACAACCTGGAGTCTCAATAAGCTTTTGATGGAGACGGCGGTTTGTGGCAGGATAGATAACATCGGGGCCTGAACCCAAAACAGCCACCGTCGTGCCACCAGCTTCGATGGCACCCCAATGACTATGCGAATCAATGCCCAGAGCCATGCCACTTATGACGGTGATTCCTCTTTTGCCCAATTCAGAGGCAAATTGCTTGGCAACCTTTTGCCCATAAGGACTGGGGTTGCGTGTACCGACCACGGCAATAGATTTGTTCAAGCGGATAAAATCGGGCTTTCCTTTGATATAGAGCACCGCCGGCGGCTGATGTATCTCTCTGAGACAAAAGGGGAAATTGGGATGGGCGAGACAGAGAGCCCAGACATCTTTATCTTTGAGCTCTTGCATCAAGGCGTCGGGATCGATGCGACTGCGAGCCGAGACTATTTTGCCCACTACTTCATCGGTCAAAAAGGGCAGGCGCGCAAAAGGGTCTTGACCCAACTCGGCAATTTGCAAGGGATCTGCTTTCCAAAGCTTTTCAAGGGAACCAAGCCGGTCGTAAATCAGTCTCAACTTGGTACCGGACATTGCTATCTCGGCGCGGTCGAAGGCCACCCAATACTTGGTTTCACTCTCAAGGAAATCAAGAGAGTAGCCCGACTCTTGCATCAGTTGGCAAGAGAAAGCCTTTTTAGGCGGACTATTCTCAACTGCTTTCTTATCTTCGTCCATTTCCACCTCTTGCCCTAGAGCTTAACACTAAAGTTCTTGCTAGCATTTAAGACAGGTTTTCCGCGGAAAAAGTTCAATGAAAAGACCAGATTCAAAGATAAAATTTGTCGGGACAGGCAAAATCGACACGTCTCGAAAGCTCTCGATGCTTACCCTAGCAGGCTTATGGGCTTTCAGCCTCTTTCTGCCTGCAGCCGCCCAGATGTCGAGTGACGACCTTGCCAGACTTAAGGGCATGGAAGAAAAACTCTTCTTTAAAAACTACGAAGAGGGCGAGGTGGAAAGTCGCATCACCAGGCTGGAAAAAAAGGTCTTTGGCGACCAAGGCGAAGGCAGTCTGGCAGAGCGCTTTGCCAAACTGAAAGAACTGATCAAACCCGAAGTAAAAGAAGCCCCCAAGAAACCGAATATTGACACTAAGGCAGCGCCAAATAGGACAGTGCCAAATAATAGCCAAAAGTCGACTTACCAAGGCTCTAATGACGATCTAATGGACCGCAAGCGCCGCGCCATGCTTGCCAAAGAAGAAGAAGTCAGCCAACTGCAAGCGGAGGCAGTGGAACTCTGGAAAGCTCGCAAAGGACAAGAAGCAATAGAGAAATTCCAGCAAGTACTGCGCCTGGCGCCCGACTATGCCGAGGCCCATTTTAGTATGGGCGTAATTTATGAAGCAGCCCGCCGTTACGGCGAAGCCCTCGACTCATATAAAAGAGCCCTGGCTCTTAATCCCAGCAAGAGAGAATATCAAGAAGCAGTTTCGTCATTGGGCAAAAAAGCCGAAAAAGAACAGACCGAGCAAGGCGAGAAAGCCGAACTAAAAGAATTAGCCATGCAGGCATCGGCCGCATACAAGCGAGGCGAATACAATTCGGCTCTGGGCTTTTATAAAGAGCTTGACAGTAAAGCCCCGCGACAAGCCATGGTCAAATACAACATCGCCACAATCTATCTCGCCTTGAAAAATCCGGTGGATGCCCTCGACTATTTCAAACAAGCCTACAAAATCAAACCCGATGAAGAACGCTATAAAGAAGCCGTGGAAAAACTCTCGGCCAACCTCAAGCAGGCTCAACAAGAAAGAGCAGAAGCGGAAGCCACTTATATCTCTAAAGAGGGTGGTGATGCCGACGGCAGCAAAACAAACAAAGCAATAAAGGGCGGCAATCTAGCCGGTCGAGGCAGTACTCAGGCAAGCGCCGCCTATGGCATTCTCACCAAAAAGGGTGAAGGCGGTGTGGAAATAACAGCGATAGCGCCCCAATCTAGAGCCGACCGCGCCGGTTTGAAGAAGGGCGATATTATCAAAGCGGTAGACGGCACCATAACAGAAAACAACAATGCCTTCAACGACATGCTCAAGCGCAAGCAGCTCAATGAAGGAGTGCAAATGATCATTCAGAGAGGGGCTAAAATAGGTCAGTTTGTCATGTAAGACAAGAGTCTAGGGTCTAGTATCTAAATCTAGCTTTTCTAGCCTTTAAACTATAACCGACAAGCGCTCTTGCAGAGGTGGAACCGCCTTTGGTGCGGTACTGGAAACAGCCTTGATATTGTATATAGTGTCGCGCTCAACCGGTTGATAACCACTGGAGGAGATCAATTCTTCCATGCGCTCTTTGGCCAACTGCAAAGGTGTTTTTGCTCCGGCGGCATGGGTGATTTTCTCTTCGCCGATGGTACCATCCATATCGTCTGCACCAAAAGAAAGAGCCAGCTGAGCCAGTTCTACGCCAAGCTGAATCCAATAAGCCTTGATATGGGGGAAGTTATCGAGCACCAAGCGAGATACCGCTACATCTTTGAGCAAATCTTGAGCAGTCGGTTCATGAACTTCCGGCTCGATGTCGGTACCCTCGTAATAGCACTTGAGCGGAATAAAGCACTGGAAGCCGCCCGATTTGTCTTGCTGCTCGCGCAAAAGCAACATATGATCGACTTTGTTCTCAACTGTTTCACTGATGCCGGTGAGCATGGTGGCATTAGACTTGAGCCCGAGCTTATGAGCAATGCCGTGAATTTCAAGATAGATGTGAGCCGGTGTCTTTTTGACCGCCATACGCTCCCGTACTTCTTCATCGAATATTTCGGCGCCGCCGCCCGGCATAGAGCCTAAACCAGCTTTGATTAGCCTTTGCAGCACTTCTTCATAGCTTATGCCTTCCAGATTGGCTAGGTACTCAATCTCGACAGCGGTGAAAGCTTTCATATGAATCTGAGGATAATCAGCTTTGATAGCCTGCAAAACCTCTTCGTAATAATTCAAGTCGCAGGCAGGGTTTAGTCCGCCTACCATATGTATCTCGTTGATGCCCAGTGCAGCACCTTTGCCGGCTTCTTGCAAAACTCTGTCAACCGACCAGGTATAGGCTTTTTCGCGCTCGACCGGGTTGGCATAAGAGCAAAAGCGGCAGGTCTCTACACAAAAATTGGTGGGATTGAGATGCATGTTGTGGATGTAATAAACATGCTTTTCTTTGCCGGCGCCGGCGGCTCTGGCTCTGGCATATTCGGCCAGACGGCCGACGGTGAGCAGATCATCGCTTTTATAGAGCCTGATTGCGTCTTCGCGGCTGAGACGCTCACCCTGCATCACCTTATCGACGATGTCTTTCAATTCATGATTTTCCGAAACGAGACAATCAGACATGCCCTTGGAATCCCCCGGATAGCCGCTATCAAGTCAAATCGTAGCACCAAAGCCCCGCTATTGCCCCGCCATGCTTTCTAAGGTAAAGGCAATAAGTCTTTAATTCAGCAATTCTTTAATTCAGCAAGTCTTTAATGCTCTAAGTCATTAATTGGGTGCGAATTTAACGGGCGGTCCAGTTTGGATTGACTATTGAAGTGAGGACATGGTCTTTGAACTTGCCGTTGATAAGCAAATAGTCGCGGGCATAGCCCTCAACTGTAAAGCCCAAACTGCGCAATAGCCAGCCGCTGCGCTCGTTCGCGGGCTGATAGTTGGCCATAATGCGGTGCAGATTGAGAGCCGAAAAACCGTAGGTGATCACCGACTGCAAGGCTTCTTTCATCATCGAGCGACCTTCTCGCTCTTTGTCTATGCCATAACCGAGAATACCGGCATGAAAAGCCCCCTTGATGATATTGGTCAGACTGGCGCTGCCTATGACCATGCCCGAATCGGAATTGCGTTCGTAGATGAAGAAATGCACTGATTTATCGTGCTCGAATTCTTCCAGATTTTCAGTAAGACGCTTAACCCAGTAGGCCTCGGTCAAGAAATCGTCTGGCCAGGCAGGACCGGAGCCCGATAAATGGTCCCGGTTGCGAGAGTAATACTCGACCACGGCCTTGGCTTCACCCGGCTCGGGCAGGCGCAAAATACAACGACCTGTATTTAGCTTGGGCTGCGGCTTTACTAACTTAGCCTGGGCGGAGAGATCTTGCAATTGGAGCCTCACTTCACTCAAATTGGGCGCTGATGGAGAAGAATTATACTAAAAGAGCGATTGCCGATGTCTGCAACCGCCCTCTAATTCAATAATTCGCTTACTCAGCCTATTTTGCTTAGTCTATATTACTCAGGTTAATCTACCCAGTAGCTGGGCATGGTCAAGTTGCCGCCGTGATAGGCGGTGCCGACTCCGATATCATCCGACACCTCGGCGAAGGCATCTACATTACTTTGCGAATTTTCTTCCGGAGCGAAAGAAGACTGTCCGCTCTGATGGACATATTCGACTTTCACCAAACTATTGCTGCTTTCTTCGAAACTGCGCCAAGACTCTTTCACTGGACGATCGAAGAGATATTCATCTTCCGAAGTCCATGCCAGGAAGCAGTCTTCACTGGAGGGCAGGGGCTCGAGCATGGGCAGGCGTGTGGCTCTGGCGGCGGCATCCAGTCTGTCGTTCAGACTTTTCTCTTGACTTTCTCTTTCTTCTTCGGCCGAGAACCAATAAGAAAGAGCTTTGCGCTGTCTGTCACGGGTGGAAAGACCGTCCGGGCAGGAAATTTCACCAGTGGCTCGGCGCTTGAGATTGCCTAGATTGGCGGCGTGGTCTACTTCGAACTTGCCCTTGATGCTCGACATCTTGCTCTGGTCGTTAACTACGGCTCGCAGGTCGGGCATGGGCAGATTTCCTGAATTGACTTCGGCGAGTACAGCCGGACGGGCCAGCTCAGTAAGACCTTTAACCAATAGCATGACATTGAATAGCATGTCTTTCTCCCTTAACCGCCGCCTTATTCGCCCAGAAGCGCTTGACTTCTCTTGCAAGCAATGTAGGTTAAGCCAGGTACCAAGTCAAGGCGCGACTACGTAGTTTCCCCCCTTAAATTTAAGAGGCGGCTTACTAAACTCAGAATAAACTAGGTTTTTGCTCATGACCATTTAAATACTCCTTAGATATACAGGACTTCGGAATATAGTCTTTCAGACGTAGGGCAGGTCAATGTTGTGGTGCCTAACCCACTAGATAAAGCTGCGCCGCTTTTTCTGCTCTTTCGGGCTGGCAGAAAGGCCAACCCCTAAACCAAGCATTCTTTTGGCTATCAGTTCAAAAAAGCGGTCGCGCTCTACACCCCTTATCACAGCCTGATTATGGGCTTCGCTTAGAACCACCGGATAACCAAAACCCTTGTTGCATTGCGACATAACGGCCCTGAGGGCAAACTGAAACATTTCGTCGTCGTCAAAGACAAATCGGGGAAACTCGAGTCTGGCCACTTCACTTGGCCCAGAAAGATAGGCAAAGCAAATTTGGTTTTCGGCCTTAAAGAGCTTAGTGACCGAAGCCTGCGAAGCAAAAACTGAAGATAACTCGCCCCGCTCGAGCAATCTCGAATAAATCAGCCTGTCGCTGAGGGGCCAGATACTCGAGCAAGGAAAGGCTTCTTCGTTGAGACCGGCGCAAAGATTTTGGCAATGACTCAGTTCATAGGGACAAATACTGACCCTAAGGGCATTAACTATATCGGCGCTGCGGCTTTTGGAGATATAGCCGACGCAAGGTATTTTGGCCGCGGCAAAACTATCGAAAAGGGACTCCTGCCTCTGCAAGTAGCTCTCTTGATAGCCCACAGGCATTTTCTCAAGCGACCAACTCAAAAGAGAACCATCCACCAAAGCCAAGACCTTGCCCTTTTCTTTCTCGCTTGCCTTGGCTAGCTGACATTCGCGAAAGAGTATCTCCAGTTCAAAGATAGAGCGCTCGAGTGCGACATAAAGTTCATCAATGTGCACACGTCTTCTGTCTACCAAAGGGTAGAGATCATCTGGACGGGCATAGAGCCTGGGTTCGCTATAGAGCCTGGCAGAGCCGCGATAATCTATAGAGGCAACACCGGCGTTAAGCAAATAAGCAGTGGAAACTTCATGATGACTGCTCATAATCTGCGAGCCATCGACTCCGACAGCCACATAACTATGCGGCTCTTCAGTGACTGGGCTGAAACAGCCAAGCTCGGAGAGGGGCTTGAGCAGGGGCCAAAGCACCCAGGGTCTATTCTCGTCTAAGCGACTGGCAAAAGACTTATCTAGGCTGGCTTGATGAAAAGCCCTGAGAGCCAATTCAAGCAACCTTTCACTCTCTTTGATATCTTGGAGGCTGTCGCTGCCAAGCTCATCGAGTAAGGGCATAAGCTTTAGAAAATCGAGCATAACGCCCCTTCTTTAGTTGCGGTAAACTTTAGGCGAGACAATTTTAAGCTCTTTTCAAATCTAATTGAGCCACATTCAAATACGAGTGCAATTCTAAACACGTGGAAAAACAAAACTTCTGGAAAATCAGCGAACCACTGGAAACGACCCTCTCTAGGCGGGTTTCACAACTGCGTCGCCTGAGGAATTTGACTCTGGAAGAAGTCAGCGAAAGAACCAATTTTACCGTGGCGCGCTTGGAAGACATCGAAGCCGGTCTGGAAACCTGGCTCTCGGCGACCGACAGACAGAAACTAGCACGAGCCCTCACCGTCGACCCGCCGGTTTTACAAGAAGTAGAAGTAAAACCGAGACTGGAGCCCAGTGCCGACCCAAAACGCTGGCAAGCTATTTTAGACGACTTAACCGAATCAATTTTGCTGGGGGCGCGGGAGCTTTCCTGTCCGCAATGCGGACATACACTGCGTTGCCGCGTGCAAGAAGGTCTGGACATCAATGAAAACCCGATCTTTTTTGCCAAAGCTTTCTGTCAGAAATGCCCCTTCACTTTGAAATGAGCCTCTGCCAATAGGCTTAGGTAGCTGCTCTTTTCACGAAGCAATGCCGAATTGTTTCATCAAGCTTCTCTCTTAGTTTAGATAGACGCGCATTGATCTCTAGGCGACGCTCTTGCAAGCTCAGTAGATGCTTGCGTCTATGATCATCGAGGGCTTCCGAAAAGAGTTCGTTCAAAGCTATTTCTTCGCCCTGAGCCCACCACAGATCTTCAATCACCGAGCCGATTAAGTCATGCTCGGCATCATCGAGCATTTGCGAAAAGAGTCTGTATTCATTAGCCAACATAAACTCGATAGAATTGCGCACTTCCATGCGCAAACTCTGAGCGGCAGCCGAGATAATCGAAGCCGATAGTTCCTTGTCCAAGCCACCAACGCGGCAATTCAACTGGTTGAGGGTTTCTTCTAAAAGATAGCGGCGGAAAGCCATTTGATTGATAAGAAAATCAGGCACATACCCGGTGCAAACCATATGCACAATCTCGGAGCGAGGCGGCAGAGAACCTAGAGCATGGCGGCTGCGCACCGAAAGTGCTTGCAGGGTGGAAATAGCCCGGTAGTGTTTGTCGATGAGTTCGCGCAGTCCGTTGACCACGGCATCTTTCAAACCAGGCAAGGTAGAATCACTGCTCAGATTTTTGGCCATGAGCATCATTATTTGCTTGCGCAGAAAGTCTACATTACCGCCTAAATCGACGATAGTGCGCACCGCTATGCACTCTTTCAAATCCATGATGCCGAGCAGCAAATGCTCGGGGTTGATGTAATTCAGTCCCAAAAAAAGAGCATACTCGTAAGCCCTGTGCAAGGCCTGCACAGTTAGGTCACTCATGCCATAGGCTTTGCGCGTATCACCACTGGCCGAGTGTGCCACCACCGGCAATGTCACAGACGGTAAACCGGAAGAAAGATCCGGGCGGCCGCTGAAAGGCAGCTCCGATTCCATCTTGCTCTTTACCTTCTCTTCCAGCTCTTTGCGCACAGCTTCTTCGTCAATTTTCATACTGCCTAGAGCTTCAGCGGCGATGCCGGCATAGTCGCTGGTAAGAGCGGCAATGATATGGTCGGTGCAAATATAACCATGTTCAAGGTTGATGCACTCATCAAGAGCTAACTGCATCACTTGCAAAAGACTGTCACTAGAGCGCTCGAATACAGAATCCAACATAGATTTCCCTGGGAGTTGCGGTAACTATATAATAGTAAGTCATTTGCCCTCCTCGTTAAATAGAAGCAAAGAGGTCCAAGGGGCAAGACATACCGAGAACGGCTGGACAGGCGGTTCTATAACACAGGAAACACAAAGTGAGAATTCTTCTATCTAACGACGACGGCATTCATGCACCGGGTCTGGCAGTACTGGCCGCCCATCTAGCTAATGACAGCCGCCACGAAGTTTATGTCTGCGCCCCCGACCGTCAGCGCAGCGCCACTGGTCATTCCCTCACCTTGCATAAACCACTCAGGGTTCAGCACGAAGAATCAGCTTTCGATTTACAAACCAATGCCGTCAAGGGAGCTTGGTCAACCACAGGTACCCCGGCCGATTGCGTCAAGTTAGCTGTTTGCGAGCTGATGCCGGCACCGCCCGATGTGGTTGTCTCTGGCATTAATTCAGGACCCAACCTGGGCAGCGATCTGCTCTATTCGGGCACAGTGGCTGCAGCAATGGAAGCCGCCTTTATGGATATCCCCGCCATTGCCGTCAGTGCCAAACAAGACAAACGTTTCGTCTATGAAACCGCCGCCCATTACATCGGCGAATTGCTCGGCAAGTTAAAGGATGCACCGCGCACTGCGCGCGGACTGATTAACATAAACGTACCAGCCCTCAAGAAAGATGAAGTTAAGGGGGCTAAACTTGCCGAGCTGGGACTGCGCCTCTATAAAGATAGCTTCGACAAGCGCTCCGACCCGAACGGACGTGATTATTATTGGCTTTCCGGTCATGCCATTGAAGATTCGGAGTCGACCAGTTCTGATGTTTACGCAGTCAACCAAGGCTATATTTCAGTCACTCCAGTGGTTTTCAATATGACAGACTTTGCTCTGTTCGATAAGCTTGCGCAGTGGATTTAGAAATTTTGACCAGTAACTTAACCAGCAATCTGACCAGCAAACCAAAATGAACACTTTTACTTTCAAAGAAATGCTAGCCGATCAAAACTGGCTCAGTAAGTTAGCAATTGGCACTTCTGTCAATCTCACCGCTCTGCTCGTCTTCCTTTTCAACCCGCTCTTTCTGCCCCTGAGCGTCATCATGGGCGGTATCACGAACGGTTATCTGCTCAGAGTAATGCGCACTTACATAAAGGGCAGCAAAGAGCTTCCCGAATGGGACCAATTCGTCGACCTGATGATTTCTGGAATAAGCTGGCTGGCAGTGACCCTCTTCTTCCAATTCGGCGGCTTGGCGCTTCTCGCTCTTTTCCTCACCCAGGGTGTCGCTTCAGGCAGCACCTTCGTAGCCAGCAAAGGCTTCACCAACTGGGGGATAACGACCTTTCTTTCTGTTTACTGCTATTTTGTCCTGACTTCCTTTTTTACATCAATTCTTATGGCTAATTTCGCCCAAGAAGAAAGTATGAAATCAGGCTTTCAATGGTTGAAAGTATCTATAAGAATGCTGAGAGCCCCAGGAAAGTTTCTTTTCGTCTGGCTGGCAGGGCTGAGCCTAATCTTTCTTGCTTCTTTCCTACCGGGACTGACCTTTATCGGTCTAATTATTTCGCCCTTTCTTACTTTTCTTGCCCAAGTGGTGCAAGCGCGCATGATCGCCCTGGTTTGGCGAGAGACGGCAAAACCTGGTGAAGAGCCCAGCGACTCGCCTGCTAGCGCTGCACTATCGTCTTGATTCTTCCGTCTCTGCCATAGACTATCTTGTGGGCGAAACTGCCCGGATTAAGCTCTTTGTTCTGAACGTAGGGATAAGCCCCCGGAGTCAATTCAGGAGTATGGAAATGCTGCTTCAGGTAAACACCAATCCAGTGCAGAATTTTGTTCATTTCCTGATAGAGCTGGAAAGCTCCCTCTTTAGAACGCTTGCCGACTTCAGAAAGGTCATCGAGAGCTTGGTCGACTGAACGCGGCAGCTTGACCGAAATATTCGAGCCAGATGGCAAACCAGACTGAACGAGAGGTTTGCCGGCTTTGGCCACAGTTGGAGCAGGGGTGACCACTATCTTTGCCTCACCGACGCCGGGTATGGCCACGGCGATCTGCTTGGCTCTTCCGGAACCGGCTGGGCTTGGCAAATTTTGCGCTTGGCTTCCATCCTGCGCAATTAAACCGATATCGGTTGAATTTTTGTCTTTACTATTTTTTGTTTTTGTTTCAGCCAAAGCAGGCTGCAGCGAGCAAGCCAAGAGCACGCCCAGAGACAAGAAACCGCTCTGCAAGACCAATGCGCTTTTACTTTTAAGAAATCTCATACTTCTCATCAGTAGCCGAAAGACAGTCAAATTATGTCATAGCAAGGGCAATTTATCGGTACGTCAAAGTAATTTCTTGATAACCTTTGAATTTGCCTACCAGCCATTAATGAAATGCACTTGACGTGCATTAAATTACTGGTTTGCCCCATTAGAGCATGTGGTAGGATTGTTTTAACTCTGGAATCTATATTGGAAGTACTAGAGTTATTTTTCGATTGGGCGACTGCCGCTCAAACCGAATTGGAATTAATTTTCGAGGCAGCTTGAGGCACAATACAGCACTTTGATGGACGACCCTCTTAGTAGCGGTACGGCAAGCAGTACGGCAAGTAAAGAATCAGAAGACCCTCCCCAGTTGTGCAGCCTGAGTTTTTTCGGGGCAAGGCACAGACTCTCAGGCGTCCTTAAAATAAAGGAGACAGGTTCAGTGAAAAACTGAGCCTTTATTGCTTTGTACCAAATCGCCTGGATACCAATTCTAATTTTGATGAACGCCTTCTTCGTTGCGGCGGAGATGGGACTTGCCCGCGTCAGACGCACGCGCATCGATCATCTGGCTGAGAAAGGCAACATGTTTGCCAAGAAAACTCAGCTTTATCTAGATGACCCTGAGAAGTTCATCTCAGCCTGCCAGCTTGGCATAACCATAGCCACTCTCTTACTTGGTGCGGCCGGTGAGTCGGCATTGGCTGAAGGCATAGCCGAACACGCCAGACACGTAGGCGAACAAGCAGCCTGGAGCCACAAGACCATTGAGAGTATGCGTTGGTTCTCTTACGCCGCCGCCTTTACATTTACTGCCTATGTGCAGACAGTTGGTGGTGAACTACTGCCCAAGATGCTCTCATACAGCCGTGCTGAAACAGTGATTTTGGCCACTGTTCTGCCTATGCACTTCTGGTGCATAATCACCTGGCCCTTCTTGAAAATATTGAATGGAACAACGGCGATTATCGTCAGCGTCTTGAAGATTAAAGAGCCGCCATCCACCCATACAGTGCACTCTGAAGAAGAACTGAAGATGCTTGTATCGGCAAGCCACGAAGAAGGTGTTCTGGAATCGGAACAGGAAGAAATGCTGCACAGTGTCTTCGACTTTGCCGATACAACGGCAAGTGAAGTCATGACACCGCGTATCGACATGGTCTGTGTCTCTGCCGAAGCTACAGTCAAGACATTTGTAACTGAAGCACTCAAGCACGGTCATTCAAGACTGCCTGTCTATGACGAAGACGTCGACAACATTTTTGGTGTTGTCCATATAAGAGACGGTCTGCGGGCCATCATGGAGCACAAAGAGAACGCCCATATAAGAGAGTTAGCCCGCAAAGTCTTGATTGTGCCTGAAAACAAAAATCTAAAAGACTTGCTCACCGAATTCAAGCGCACCAAAACACACATGGCAGTGGTCATGAATGAGTATGGCGGCACCCAAGGCATAGTCACCTTGGAAGACCTTTTGGAAGAACTGGTGGGAGACATTGCCGACGAACACGAAATCGTGGAAGAGTTCATCACCCAAGAAGAAGACGGTTCTTTCTTGATAGACGCAAAGCTGACCTTAGATGAAGCCAACGAAAAATTGGGTCTAGAAATAGAAGACGAAGAATTCAACACAGTTGGCGGTCACGTCTTTGGCAGACTGGGACGGGAGCCTCAACCCGGCGATCAGGTGGAAACTAAAGGTTGCCTACTGACAGTGGTTGAATCGGATAGACACCGCATTATGAAACTGCGGCTGATTAAGCTTGAAGAAAACGACAGTGAAAGCACCCAAGTTCTCACCCAGACAAACAATGCCATAAAGCCTGAACCTGAAGGGAACGATAAGTCAGGTGGCAATGGTAAAAATGGAAACAGCTCTGGTAAAGGCAATCAGAAATCTGGTCAGAAACAGCAAGAGGAAGGTTCCTGAATGCCCTCTATGACCAGGGAAGACCTTTACCGCCGAGCCATGGTGGTAAGAGCAAAGAAAAGACTTTCACAGAATTTTTTGGTTGAACCGTCTTACCATAAATTAGTGAGCGATTCACTCAATGCCGCTCCCGGCGATACCGTAGTTGAGATTGGTCCGGGTTTAGGCTTTCTCACCGAGCATCTGGTCACCACCGGCGCGCGTGTAATCGCTGTCGAGCTTGATGAGGACTTATCCGAGCGCCTCGGCCAGCTGGCCGCAGAACACAAAAATCTGACAGTGGTGAATCAAGACTTCCTCAAGTTTGAACCCGCCGATCTAGCCGCAAAAAATGTAAAGGTAGTGGGCAATGTGCCTTATCAAATCACATCGCCTATCTTGGTGAGAGTGCTTGGCGAAATAGACAGTCCATCGCCTTGGTTGCCCTATTTGCATTCTTTGACCATGATGGTGCAGTTAGAGTTGGCACGAAGGGTAACAGCCGAACCAGGCACTAAAGACTTTGGTCAATTGACTGTCTTAGCCAACTATTACGCTGAGACAAAATTTTTGACTAAGGTGAAAGCAGAGCATTTTGTACCGAAACCCAAGGTGGATTCGGCGGTAATACAGCTTATTAAAAGGGCTGAACCAGCTGTGCAGGTGAAAGATCTGCATATTTTCCGCAGACTTGTGGCTAGCGGCTTCAAAGAAAGACGCAAGATAATTCGCAATAATCTTGCTTTTCTGGGTCTGCCCGACAACGAACTGACGACCTTACTGATCAAACTAGGTATATCACCCTCAGCCAGAGCCGAAACAATTTCGCTCGAGAAGTTCGCCCGACTGGCAGATGCTGCCTCTGAAATTTTGAAATGAGCGCAAAGATAAAGGTCATCGCCCCCGCCAAGATCAATCTCACCTTCGAACTGAAGGGACTTTTCGAAGATGGTTATCACCGGGTGAGCTCGCTCATGCAAAGCATAAGCTTGGCTGATTTACTCACTTTCGATATTGAAAGAAACGACTCTCCCGATATCGAGCTAAAGGCAGCCAAGGGCAAGTTTACCAGCGAGTTTCCTATAAGTCCGGATAATCTTATTGCCAAGGCGATAAGGCTCTATCTCTCGTCGATGGAAAAACCCGAACCCCTCAAGGTGAAGGTTGAAATAGAAAAAAATATCCCCATTGGTGCGGGCATGGCTGGTGGTTCAGGCAATGCCGCCGCCGCACTCTTGGCACTCAACACCTATTTTGAAGAGCGGGCAGATCAAGGAAGCGCCCCAAAAGCAGCCCCCTTTAGTCAGGATGAATTGTTGAGCATGGGCTCTAAGCTCGGCGTTGACGTGCCCTTTTCCTTTCTAGGGGGAACCGCTAGGGCGGAAGGGCGCGGCGAGATTTTACAAGCCCTCAGTTTGGCCTGCGATAATCAAGCCCTGCCACTACATATGGTTCTGGCCAAACCACGCCATTTGCATATTGCCACCCCTTGGGCCTTCAAGAAATACGACCAATTTGAAGATAAGTTTTCACTCTCGGAAAAATTGAAAGACCGCGGCATTACCGATGATGCCACTGGTTTTGCTTGCCAAAACTTGCTTGCCGGCGACCAGGAAAAGGCAATCACCGCTTTCGGAAACGACTTTGAGCAAGCTATCTTTCCAGACTATCGTGAACTGAAAGGAATCAAGCAACGTTTTATGAATCTCGGCGCCCGGGTTTGTCATATGACCGGCTCGGGTCCGACTATCTATGCCATTGCCCGGGACAGTGAACATGCGGTGCAATTGAAAGAAGCCTTCGAAGAAAGCGTATTGAAAGAAACAACTATTTCTTGCGCGGCCAAATCTGATCCGGTGGATCTTTTTGTGGTGCAAACCCTAGAGCACGGCGTTAAGATTTTAGATTGATGGCAGAGGGACTGTTAAGGATGACAAAGAGGCAGGCTCAAAGTAAGGGCATAAAAGTTCAAGCTGAAAGTAAGAAAGCTGAAAGCAAGAAGACTGAAAGCAAGAAGACTGAAAGCAAGAAAGCTGAGACTAAGACTAAGAAAACCGAGACTAAGTCCAAGAAGACTGAGCTTAACAAGACTGAGACTAAGAAAGCTCAGACCAAGACCAATAAATCTAATTCTGGTCAAACTAAATCTGGGCATTCTAAGTCTGGGCAATCTAAAGCCGGTAAATCCGATCTTTCTCGGTCCGAAATTTCTCAGTCCAAACTTTCTAAATCTGGTCTCTCGGGAGCCGCAGTTCCCAAAGCTGGTCGTGCGCAGGCAAGAGAGATAATGGACGCCCTTCTCTCTCTCTATCCTGATTCGGCTTGCGAGCTTGTTTTCGCCAGCGATTTTCAATTATTGATCGCCGTCATACTCTCAGCCCAGTGCACCGACCAACAGGTCAATAGGGTGACAGAAAAACTCTATGCCCGCTTTCCAGATGCAAAAGCACTAGCCGAAGCCGACCTGGAAGAAATCAAAGCCATCATCAAACCTACCGGCTATTTCAATGCCAAAGCCAATAATATTCAAAACTGCGCCCGGATGCTCATCACTAAATATGGTGGCAAAGTGCCGCAATCGGTGGAAGAACTGACGATATTGCCCGGAGTTGGTCGAAAAACAGCCAATGTAGTCTTGGGTGTCCTGCACAACATACCCGGCTGGAGTGTGGATACCCACGTGCAAAGATTGTCGAAACGCTTTGGTTTCACCAGAGAAGAAGACCCGCTAAAGATTGAAAACGATTTGCAGAAGCTTTTCCCCGGCGAAGATTGGTCCAAATTATCGATAACGATAATCTGGCACGGACGCAGGCTTTGTTATGCCCGTAAACCGGCTTGCGGAGAATGCCCGCTGCAATCTTTCTGCCCATCTAGCGAAGTCTGATTTGAGCTTTAAGGCGAAGTCTGATTTGAGCTTTAAGGCGAAGTCTGATTTGAGAATTAAGGCAAAGCCTGATTTAAAGCCAAACCCGATTTATCAGCCGCTCTGTCGCAAAAGTAAAGGCAAAAGTCAATCCAGAGCCAAAGCCAATCCGGACCCAAAGCCAATCTGGACCCAAAGCCAATCTGGACCCAAAGCCAATCTGGACCAAAGACTAAAGCCAAGGCCGAGCTTTGGATTGACAGTGCCCTGTTAGCCAATCGGTCAATTGGGTACTATAAATCCATCCCCTTCTCATATCTATTGGAGCAGAAGCATGCCCGAAGAAAACAGCTCTGAAGCGGTTCAAAACCCAAAGAGTGTGCCGCGCCTGGGCTTTATCGATAACGTCCTCGAGGCTCTCAGGCATGTGCGCCAGTCGGTCAAGAACCAAGGCGGGAGGGTGCGCTCCAGCGACTATCTTTCCATTCTTTTGGTGCCGGTCACTTGCGTGGCATTGCTGGCCGCTTCGCTTTGTGCCTCATGGGCGCGCCTTTTGGTCTCGCTTTTGGCTCTCTGCTCGGTGCTCTTTTATGTGCTGGCGCGCATAGGCATCATGCGCACCCTCACAGAAAGACAAGCAGCCCTGATCTGGCATATTCTCATGGCCACCTTCCTGATGGGCATCACCTTTGCCTTTGTCTTCCTGGAAATTCTCAATTCAATGCCCAATTAGGCAAATGTCTGCTATTTCGTTTTCGTTTGCTATTTCTTGACCGGCAAATCAATCTCTCTAAGCGGTCTAGAAGCGGTGAGAGTATCAACGGTCGGGGAGCCGACCGCGTGCACCAAGCGCACCTGAGATTGGTTGAAATCAATCAAGGCATTGGCTTTGTCAATTAAGGCATTGGTATAGTCGTGCTGAGCATTGATGACGTCGATGTAGGTGCCTACGCCCTCTTTAAAGCGCACCTCGGCGAGTCGCAAACCCTCTTCGGCATATTGCACGGCATCGGTGGTTTCTTTGATCAAATTCTCGGCTGAAATCGTAGAAAGATAGGCATCGCGCACCTCTTTAGTAATGCGCTCCAACTCACGTAGAAAATCGAGCTGGGCTTGTCTGGCCATATACTGAGAGGCACGCAATTGCGATACTTCCTGTAAGCCCAAACCACCAAGGTTCCACTGTACGCCGACTCCGATAGTAAAGAGAGCACGGGTTGTATAGCTTGGACTGCCGCTAGACGAACTGGGCGCAGCAAGCGGTAGACCGGCAGCTGATGAGACGGCGCCGACACTGAGACCATTGGAAGAAAGAGTGGTTTGTTGATTGGAACCGGTTAGAGGCGAATTGACCGCCCTAGAGCCTGTACCAATGACATTGCCGCTCACCGCCACTGAAGGCAAAAGAGTAGAACGAGCCACCTTGACGGCATCTTTAGCGGCCATGCGCAGTTCATCATACTTCTTGAGCTCGGGACGGCGCTCGATTGCGATGCGCAGCAAATCGCCAGGTTTGAGGGAAGCATCAATTAGTCTTTGTTTTGAGACAGTGCGGGCGCCGACTGAAAGATCGACACCGGTATCGGCATTGAGCAGGGCAGCCAACCTTATGGCATGCTTACGTCTTTCTACCTGCTGCTTAATGAGATGCTGGCGATCGCTCGCCAACTGATATTTAGCCTGCAGAACATCGAGTTGGGTGTTGACGCCGTTCTCAAATAAATCTTGATTGACCAGCAATAAAGCTCGCGATACTTCCACTGCTTTGATGCGTATTTGCAAAAGCACATCGGCGCGGACCAAATTATAGTAATCATCGGCGGTATCAAGCAAGACATCATTGACGGTGCCTTTCAGCTGCGCCCGCGAAGCTTTGTAGCGATGCTTATCTTGCAATGCCGTATAGATTATGCCGCCGCCCTTAAACAAATACTGATTGAAGCCGGAGGAAGTGCTGAAAAAAGGATTAGCGATGGGAATGGCTAAACCCGCGGGTGAAACATAGTTACCCTTGATGCCCTGATAGCTGAGTGTATTGGTCAAGGAGGGCAAGAAGCCGCTGAGCGCTCCGTAATAAACCCATTTTTCTTTCTCGGCCTGAGCTTGAAAAATTTTGATTGGTAGGTTTTGAACCAAAGCCTGCTGCAAGACAGAACGCAAATTTATCTCGCGAGATGAAGCAGCATCTAATTCATAAGGATTATCAGTTTGGGTCAAGCTGATCAGAGACTTGAGCAGGGGAGGCTTGACCATGACATTCTCGGCATCAATAAAAATACTGCCGGAAGACTTGCTCACTTCTCGGGTCAGATCATCAAGAGAGGTACGTCCCTCTGGGTTGGCTGCTGGCAGTCCACGCAAACGCGGCATCTCTTGCTGCAATAAGTCGGACATACCGGGGGGCTTGGGACCATCAGGTTTAGACATAACCGGATCACCCGCCCAAGCCGGCGAAGCTAGCCCAACCAAAGATATATAGGAACTGCCAAGAGCGATGGAGCAGGCGAAAAGAACCGCGCCGGCTTTTGAGGCGCAATACTTATTGAATCTGGAAAAGTGGATTGAAGAAGAGGTCAATTTGCAACTATTTGCAACTAAAGATGCTTACCGCTTAAACAATAGCGCAACCAATGCGCCTTGTCTGCCCGGTTGCAAAGAGATAAAGGTAAATAATTTGCCAGAAGCACTGTCTTGCAGATTAGTTTTAGCTTCAGAAGCTAATCTAAGCGCCTTTGTCTCGCTTGCTTCGCCACCACAGACGGTGCGATTGCCGAGCTTTTCTCGGGCAATGACCGCCGAGACGAGCGGCCGCCCAAGTCAAAATACCGTCTGAAAATGCTAAACTATGTCACCTTAATACAGTTTATTCAGGGAAGGGCTATGCTGCATTTCTCGGTTCACAAGAGTTTTACATGTCTATCTGCGTCAATGCTTGCCTTGGCATTTGTCAGCGCACCGGTTTTTTCTGCCGAAGCGACTGACAACCAAAGCACCAAAGCAGATGCGCAGGCAACCAAATTGGTCGCCCAAAAGGCAACTAAAAAGACATCCAAAAAAACAACAAAATCAGATTCTACTCTCAAGGGCAATAGCAACCTTGTTGAGGTCAAGGCGGCGCTCTTAGCACTGAAAGAAGCCTTGAGCCGCGGCGACGCCGAGAAAGCCGCCGCCGCCTGGTCGGAAGACGGTAGCTTTACCAATATGGATGGTCTTGCCTTCAAGAACCGCAAAGAAATTCAAAAACGCTTTCAAGAAGTCTTTGCCAAGGAAGGCAGACCAAGTGTCACCTTCAATGTGCAAAGAGTAAAAGAACTGAATGATGGCGCTGTTCTAATCGAGGGACTAGTGCATCGCAGCAATGCACCGGCAGCCGAGAGTATAGAATCGAGATTCAGTATGGCTGTGGTCAAGGAAGGCGGACGCTGGTCGATCAAGAGTGCGAGCGAAAGCCCTTACCGAAATGATTTGAGCACCCAAGCCAATCCTCTTGATGCCTTTAGCTGGTTGATTGGCGACTGGAAAGTGGAAAATGAAAACGGACGCCTAGACCTGAAAGTCGACTGGGCTCACGGTAAGAACTTTATCTCCTGTCTCTATCTAATTAAACACGGCAATGCCTCTGAACCGGAAAGCCGCCAGGTTATAGGCTTCGACCCGCTTAACCAAGCCCCCATTTCTTGGAGCTTCGATGCTTCGGGGGGTTACGGTCAAGCTCGTTGGATCAAAGAAGGTAATAAATGGCTCATAGACTCGTGTGGAGTAGATAGAGAAGGTAATCAAACCACCTGCACAAATGTGATCACTATGGTCGATAAAGATACATTTACTTGGCAGTCAATCAACCGCACCATCAATGGTGAATCGCTGAGTGACACGGCTGCCTTGAAATTAGAAAAATTGAGCAAGTAATTGACAGATAAAGACCAATCAGCAGAAGCCTGATTAATCTAGCCTGATTAATCTAGCCTGACTAATCTATCCTGGCTAATCTAGCCTGACTAATCTATAAGGTACAGAAACGTGAAGACAGTAAGGACAATGAAGACCTCAAGCCAAGCCGGCTTTATTCGATTGCTAGCCGCCTTGAGCCTTTCATCATTATTAATCAGTCCAGCCTTTGCCCGCGGTGGTTTTGGTGGTGGCGGCTTTGGCGGCGGTCGTAGTTTCGGCGGTGGCGGCTTCGGTGGCCGTGATTTCGGCGGCGGCGGCTTTGGCGGCGGTCGCAGTTTCGGCGGCGGCGGCTTCGGTGGCCGTGATTTCGGCGGCGGCGGCTTTGGCGGCGGTCGCAGTTTCGGCGGCGGCGGCTTCGGTGGCGGTGGACGCGATTTCGGCGGCGGCGGCTTCGGTGGCGGTGGTCGCGATTTCGGCGGCGGCGGCTTCGGTGGCGGTGGTCGCGATTTCGGCGGCGGCAGCGGCTTCGGCGGAGGTGGCCGTGACTTCGGCGGCAATTCCGGCATATCTGGCAAACAACCCTTCCAAGGTCATCTACCCACAGACGGCGGCATGGGCGGCTTAGCTGGAGCCGGAAATCGTCCCAATACTCCCTCCAAAATCAATAACAACGACTTGAATAATCAAGGGGACAAAGTTCGCAATAGCTTCAACAACGACACTCGCAACAATTACAACAACTACAACAACGTCAATGTCAATCGCAATATCAATGGCTATGGCGGCTACGGTGGTTACGGCGGTTGGGGCGGACATTCTTATGCCAACGGCTGGGCACACGGCTACGCATATTCGAACTGGGCGCATGGCAACTGGGGCTATCCGGGCGGTTGGTACTGTCCTGGTTGGTCTTCGGCAGCTGCCTGGACTTGCGTCGGTCTGACCGGTCTCAATTCTTTCTTGGGCATGGGCATGATGGCAATGGCCATGGACGACAAAAATCAGCCGAGCGTGACCAATATCACCTACCAAGGCGATACTGTTTATAGCAATGGACAAGCGGTGGGCTCAGCCAGTCAGTACTATCAACAAGCACAGCAACTGGCCAGTCAAGCCTACAGCCAGGGTTACAGCGATGCCTTGCAAAACGGCACCGGCAGCACCAGTGCCAATACAAATAACGTCTTTAGCAGTTCGCCTATGCAAAGCACCGAAGCCGGTGGCAGCCAAGCAAACAGCTCTCAGACAGCCAGCGCCGAGGCTACTAAAGCCGCGGGCGAATGGCAGCCGCTCGGGGTCTTCGGTCTAGCAGAGCCGGGTCAGACCAACTCTAATATGCTTTTGCAGCTGGCCATAAATAAAGACGGCATTGTACGCGGCAATTATCTAAACCAACTGACCAATGAAACTTCTCAGGTTTTTGGTGCCCTAGATAAGAAAACTCAACGCATCTCTTTCACAATCGGACAGAATACCCAAACTGTTTTCGATTCGATGCTGCCTGATCTAACCAAACAAGACAGTCAGATTTTGGTGCATTATGGTCCGACCAATACTCAGACCATGGCCTTGATTAGACTGCCGCAACCGCAAGCCACTATGTAGAACAATTGTGTGAATAATCTGTGTGGATAGTTGAACTGGCATTACGAAAAGGTCACACCTTCGTGGTGCTGGCAATCACTATCTTTTTGTTCGGCGTGATTTCGCTTGCAAAAATGTCAATCGACATTTTTCCGGTTATCAGTTCTCCCATAGTCAGCTGTGTCTGGACCTATCAGGGCATGTCTCCATACTATATGGAGAACCTTGTGACAACAGTGACTGAAAGAGCCTTGACCTCGACCATAAACGGCATAGACCGTATGGAATCGAACAGCCTCTCGGGTATGTCGATAATCAAGGTCTATCTGCGCAAAGGTACTCCGATAGGCGAAGCGGTAGCCATGGTCTCGTCGGTGGGCGCAGCTATCTTGCGACAGTTGCCGCGGGGCATAAGCGCCCCTTTCGTTACCAGATCGTCGGCCACCGATGTGCCGGTCATGCAGCTGGCTATTCATAGCGATACTATTGCCGAAGAAAAACTCTTCGATATAGCCAACAATCTCTTTCGCACCCAGCTTGCCACCGTGCAAGGTGCTATCACTCCCTTCCCCTATGGCGGCAAATACAGGCAGGTAACCATAGATCTAGACCCGGCTGCCCTGCGCGCCCAGGCGCTCTCAGCCTATGATGTGATGACGGCGGTAAACGATCAATCGGTGGTGGCACCCACCGGCACCTTCAAATCAGGTCCTTATGAATACACCGTTGTCCTCAACAATATTCCCAATCGTATCGCCTTGCTCAATAATATTCCGGTCAAAACAGCTTTGACTAAGGCTCAGACCGAGGCGGTTGTCTTTCTAAAAGATGTGGCCACCGTACATGACGGCTATCAGCCTCAGCTCAATATAGTCAATCTGAACGGCAAAAGAGCGGTTCTCTTTAATATTCTCAAAAGCGGCGACGCCTCCACCCTTAAGGTAGTGCAAGGGGTGAAAGAAGTCTTACCCAGACTGAAGTCAATGGTACCCAAAGAATGCCAGATTGAAGTAATCACCGACCAGTCTCGCTTTGTGCGCGAATGTGTCAGCGAAGTGGTAAGAGAAGCCCTCACCGCCGCCCTCCTGACTGCAGTGATGATGCTCGCCCTGCTTGGCAGTTGGCGCTCCACTCTAATTGTTGCCACCTCGATTCCACTGGCTATTTTGGCTGCAGTAATTGGTCTCAACATTACCGGACAAACAATCAATTCGATGACTCTCGGTGGTTTGGCGCTGGCAGTAGGCATGCTGGTGGACGACGCCACAGTGGAAGTGGAGAATGTGCATCGCAATATGGCCATGGGAAAAGATATAGAAACAGCCATCTTGGACGGAGCCAGACAAGTGGCTTTGCCGGCTCTTGTTTCCACACTTTCTATTTGTATTGTCTTTGTGCCGCTCTTCTTTCTCACAGAGCCGAGCCGCTCTTTGTTTGTGCCGCTTGGCCTTTCGGTAACTTTTGCCATGTTGGCTTCATATGGACTATCGCGCACAGTGGTGCCGCTCATGTCAAAGACTCTTTTGGCAAATGAAAGCCACCACGAAAGTGCTTCACAAAAGAAGCAGAATATTTTCGCCAAAATTTTCCAATTTATCGACGGCATTTTTGAGGCTGTGAGGGTCTTTTATAGTGGTCTTCTCAACAAAGTTCTCAGCCATCCACTGCTTTCGGTGGCTGGCTTCCTCTCACTTTATGCCGCTTTACTTAGCTTACTACCCTTGATTGGACAAGATTATTTTCCAGAGATAGACGGCGGTCAGCTGCGCATGCACGTGGCTTGCCATGCCGGCACCAGGGTGGAAATCACCGAGACTATATTTAAGAAAGTAGAAGCCGCCGTAAAAGAGGTGATACCGTCAGATGAGATTGCATCTATCTCTGACAATATCGGACTGCCTTGTTCTGGCATCAATTATGCCTATAGCGACAGCCAGACAGCCAGCGAAGCCGACGGCGAGATCTTAGTCTCACTAAAAGAAGAGAGGCAACATGATACTGCCTACTATCAAAAGATAGTGCGCAAGATGATGCGCGAACGTTTTCCTGATTTGGTCTTTTACTTCCAACCAGGCGACATTGTCACCCAAATTTTAAATGCCGGCTTGCCGGCTCCGATTGATATAAAAGTAATTGGCTATAACAAAAACAACTATGCTTTGGCAAAAGAGCTAAAGCGAAAAGTAGAAAAAGTCAAAGGTGCAGTCGACACATCTTTGCACCAGATCACCGACGGACCTCACCTCAAGTGGTCGGTCAACCGCACCTTTGCCCAAGAAGCCGGCGTTACCCAAGCCGATGTTTCCAATTCATTCAATATAAATACTAGTTCTTCATTTCAAACCAATCCAAATTTTTGGGTAAACCCCAAAAACGGCATCAGCTACAACTTAGCAGTGCAGACCCCGCAGCGCGAACTTTCCACAATCAATGCCATTGGTCTTACCCAGATTACAGGTGATACCACAGGCATCAACCCATCAGTGAGCGGAGACCCGCAACCGGATAGCGGTCTCACCCAGGGCGACAGCCTCAAGCGGGGTCAACTACTGATGAATCTCGCCACTTTTCAAAGAGAGTCCACACCTCTGGTGATCAATCATATCAACGTGCAACCGGTCTACGATATTTATGCCGCCTGTCAGGACCGCGACCTCGGTGGTGTTTCCGCCGACATTCAGAAAATCATCGACGGGGTCAAGAAAAATCTGCCGCGGGGCTGCAAAGTAATCATGATGGGACAGGTACTGAGCATGAACCTGGCTTTCTTGGCTCTTATCGGTGGACTCGTCTTTGCCTTGGTTTTGGTCTATCTACTTCTGGTGATTAATTTCCAGAGTTGGAGCGATCCAATTATCATTCTTATGGCGATACCTGGTGCTCTGTCAGGCATTGTCCTCAGCCTCTTTCTCACCCAAACTACATTTTCCATTCCAGCCCTGATGGGCACCATCATGACTATGGGTGTGGCTTCGGCCAATTCAATCTTGATGGTCACTTTTGCTCGCAGTCAGCTGGAAGAATTGGTTGAAGTAAAGGGCACGGAAGAGCGGGCTTTTAAAGCAGCCCTTAATGCAGGTTTTGAGCGCTTTCGTCCGGTGATTATGACAGCCTCGGCTATGATCATAGGCATGATTCCTATGGCTATAGGCGGCGGCGAGGGTGGTTCTCAAAACGCTCCGATTGGACGCGCCGTCATTGGTGGACTATCTATCGCCACCATTTCCACCCTTTTCTTCGTGCCTTTGATTTTTTATCTGCTGAGACGCAAAACAGGAAGGACTAAATATGTGGATAGTTGAACTGGCTCTTAAGCGAGCCCACACATTCATAGTGATGTCGCTTGCCATTTTGATCTTCGGCATACTTTCGATCAAGCAGATGGCGGTCGATATCTTTCCGATTATCGACGTGCCGATTGTCAGCGCCGTCTATACCTTCACCGGCATGTCACCCTACAATATCGAAAACCTGATCACCACGGTGACCGAGCGCTGGCTAACTTCCACCGTCAATGGTATCGAAAAGATTGAATCGACTTCGCTCTCGGGTATGAGCATCATCAAAGTCTACCTGCATAAGGGCACCGACATTGGTGAAGCAGTAGCCATGGTTACATCGATGGGCTCGGCAGTACTCGAGTATCTGCCGCCTTCCATCACCCCACCCTTTGTCACCGTCAGCAGTGCCACCGACGTGCCGGTCATTCAGCTTGGTATCGGCTCAAAGACATTGTCTGAAGCCGAACTCTTCGACATAGCCAACAACTTCGTGCGCAACCAGCTCGCCACCATCCAGGGTGCCACCATTCCCTTCCCCTACGGCGGCAAATATCGCCAGGTCATGGTGGACCTCGACCCAAATGCCCTAGTGGCGCTGGGCGTCTCCGCCAATGATGTGGTTACAGCCATGAATTCGCAGACCATTATCGCCCCGTCCGGCACGGCTAAAATTGGACCCTACGAATACATCATGACTCTCAATAATATTCCGCTCAAAATAGAAGAGCTGAATAAAATTCCGGTTAAATCGCGCAAAGGGGCAGTAGTTTTTGTCAAAGATGTCGCCAATGTGCATGACGGTTATCAGCCCCAGCTCAACATAGTCAATCAAGACGGACGCCGCGCCGTCCTTTTCAACATTCTGAAAAACGGCACCGCCTCAACTCTTTCGGTGGTGGAGCGCATCAAAAAAGCCTTGCCCGATATTCAGAAAATCGTGCCGCCGGCCTGCGTCATTTCAGTACTCACCGACCAATCTATCTTTGTCAAAGAATGCGTCGACGATGTTATCAGAGAAGCGGTGACAGCAGCTGGTTTGACCGCCTTGATGATGCTGGCTCTGCTTGGTAGTTGGCGGTCTACTTTGATAGTTGCCACTTCGATTCCGCTTGCTATGCTATGTTCGATTATCGGACTGCATATCTGCGGGCAGAGTATTAATTCGATGACCCTAGGCGGTCTGGCTCTAGCTGTAGGTATGCTGGTGGATGATGCCACAGTGGAAGTAGAGAACGTGCACCGCAATATGGCTATGGGCAAAGATATTGTCACAGCCATACTGGACGGCGCCGCTCAAGTAGCCACACCTGCCTTGGTTTCTACTCTTTCTATTTGTATTGTTTTTGTGCCGGTGGTATTTCTCACCGAACCATCGCGCTCGCTCTTCGTGCCCCTAGGCATGGCTGTGGCATTCGCCATGCTGGCATCTTACGGACTCTCGCGCACAATCGTGCCGCTTATGTCGAAAAATCTTCTCGCCCACGAACATGAGCAGAAAGAAAACCCAGAGACAAGTACTAAGAAGAGCAATATACTAAGCCCAATCTTTTCATTTTTAGGTGCCATCCATAAAGTTATCGATCATGGCTTTGAGTGGCTCAGGGGCGTCTACAAACATACCCTCGACCAAGCACTGGATCATCCATATTTTGCAGTGGGCGGCTTTCTTTCATTCTATGCCGCCACCATGTTGCTTTTGCCTATGATTGGTCAAGACTTCTTTCCGGCTATTGATGCCGGACAACTGAGGCTGCATGTCAATTGTCGCCCCGGCACAAGAGTAGAAGAAACCGAAAGAATCTTCAAAAGTATAGAACGTGCCATTGCGACTGTGGTGCCGAAGGAAGAAATAGAAATCATCACAGATAACATAGGTATGCCGGTGAGCGGCGTCAACTATGCCTTTTCAGACAGCCAGACCATAAGCGAAGCCGACGGCGAAATATTGGTCACCCTCAAAGAAGACAGATCTAAACCGACTGGTCAGTATCAGAAAGAAATTCGGGCCATGCTCACCAAAGACTTCCCCGAAGTATCGTATTATTTCCAACCGGCCGATATAGTCACACAAATCTTGAATGCCGGACTGCCCGCACCTATTGATATCAGGCTGACGGGACTAGACGTGCCCAAAAACTACGAGTTGGCTCAAAAGATAAAGCGCGAAGTGGAAAAAGTACGCGGTGCAGTCGATGTCTGCATGCACCAAGTGGTCAACGCGCCGCAATTTGTATTTGAAGTAGACCGAACCAGAGCAAACGAAATGGGGCTGACCCAGCGTGACGTCTCCAATTCCTTCCTTGTTACACTCAGCTCCAGCTTCCAGACGGCGCCAAACTTCTGGCTCAACACCAAAAACGGAGTCAACTATAACCTGGCAGCTCAGGCGCCTCAGTACAAAATCGCCACCATCGACGATATGCGAGTTACACCGCTCACGTCCAAGACAACCAGCAAAAAGATGCAACCCCCGCTTTTGACTAACGTGGCGGTGCCCTACCGTGACTGCACACCGGCTGTGGTCAACCACCTCAATGCCCAACCTGTGTTTGACATCTATGCTGCTTGCCAGGACAGAGACTTGGGCGGCGTAGCTAAAGACATAGAAAAAATCATGGACAAGTATCGCCCCGAACTTCCCAAAGCAAGCCAGCTCACCATGGGCGGCCAAGTTCTGAGCATGCAGTCAGCTTTCAAAGCCCTAATCTTCGGACTAGTCTTCGCTCTGCTTTTGGTTTATCTGCTCTTAGTGGTCAATTTCCAAAGTTGGACCGATCCAGTGATTATCTTGATGGCAATACCAGGCGCCCTCACAGGCATTCTTTGGAGCCTATTCGTCACCCAGACCACATTCTCTATCCCGGCATTAATGGGCACCATCATGACAGTAGGGGTGGCTTCAGCCAACTCCATTTTAATGGTTACTTTTGCCAACGAACAAATTCACGAGGGTAAAGATGGACGGGCCGCCGCCCTGGAAGCAGGCTTCGAGCGCTTCCGCCCCGTAATAATGACCGCAACTGCCATGATTATCGGCATGATTCCTATGGCTATAGGCGCCGGTCAAGGTGGCTCACAAAACGCCCCAATCGGTAGAGCCGTTATCGGCGGTCTGACTGTGGCTACCTTCTCAACACTCTTCTTCGTTCCTCTTGTCTTCAGCCTTTTAAGAAAAGGCAAAGCCAAGGATAATAATAGTGAAAAGGCTCAACATATCAATGACAACCACTAATCCAATGCAAAATAGGCACCAATCGATGTACCATTCGGTGTACCACTCGGTGTACCAATCGATGCACAAGTCGACGCACCGGGCAACGCCGATGCAGTCAGGATCGCGTAGACGAAACAGCAGGGGCATGGGCCGTTTGCTGGTGGTAATCATAGTCGTCTTGATAATTGCGGCGGTTCTACTCACCATTGGTTTTCTTCCAAGAGTCGAAAGGAAGAAAGAACTCGATAAAATGCACGCCGAAACCAGCGGAGCCGTGCCGGTGGTGCGCACAATTATCGCTCGCCCGGCACGCGAAACTGAATCACTGACCCTACCAGGCAATATCGGCGCCATTCAATACACAACAATCTACGCCCGTGTAGACGGTTATCTAAGAGATAGAATGGTCGACATCGGCGATCATGTAAAAACCGGTCAACTACTGGCTCGCATCGATACTCCCACCATAGACGAAAGCTTGGCTCAAGCCCGAGCTGATCTAGCGCGTGCCAGAGCCGGTGAAGACAAATCAAAAGCAGAGCTGAAGGAGTCTATAGCCAAACAAGTCACGGCTCAAGCCGAAGTTGAGAAAGCAAAGGGCAACGTAGACTATGCCACCGTCACCGCCACTAGATGGCAGAATCTTGCCGAAAGAGGTGCTGTTAGTTTTCAAAGCAGAGATGAAAAAGTGCGCCTGCTTGAAGCAATGACCGCAGACTTAAAGGCAAGCCAAGCCAATTTAAAAGCCGCAGAAGCTCAGGTTGTCGCTAGTCGCTCTCAAGTCAATGAGACGATCGCTAATGTTTTGGCGAAACAAGCCGAAGTGAAGCGATTAGAGGCAGAACAGGGTTTTCAGAGAGTTCTAGCCCCATTTGACGGAATAATAACCTATAGAAAAGTAGATCCAGGTGCCCTGATCACCAAAGGGAGTATGTCGGAGAGCCTGGAACTGTTTCAATTAGCCAAAATCGATCGACTAAGAATATATGTAAATGCTCCGCAAAGAGTGGCTCGTTATCTGAAAGCTGGAATGTCAGCCAAAATTCTAGTACCAGAGTTTCCCGAGAGAAACTTCATTGGAGTAGTTACAAATGTCAGCGGCGCCTTAGACCCGAACACTCGCACTAGACAAACCGAAATTCAGATACCAAACCCCGATCACGCTCTGCTGCCTGGTATGTATGGAGAGGTCAACCTTACAGGCGTCAGAGAAGAAAAATGGATTCGAGTCCCAGGCACAACGATTGTAACTAGACCTGACGGGCAGTACCTTGTAATCGCCGAGAATGGCAAAGCTCGCTATCAGAAAGTTACAATTGGAAGAGACTTCGGTGACGAAGTCGAAATCAGAATTGGCCTGAATGGTGACGAGCATGTTGCAGTCAGTCCAAACGACGACATAATTGATGGAGAAGCAGTACAAGAAATTCCACTTAGCGAAGATAAGAGCAAAAGCTAAATTGACACAAAGTAGAAACCTCTGCGGAAGAAACAATCTAAGAACTCTGACAGTCAACAGTAGAAGTAAAGCCAAAACAATCTCAACTTTATGCAGGCGGACAGAAAAGGCGGCCCTTCAATCTCAGAACTGATCCATCAGGAGGGCAGCATGAAACTCCGCACAACACGGGCTTTAGCATCATTTGCATTAGCGACTCTCTGCTCGTTGTTTTCCCAAGAGAATTGCCACTGCACAGACAGCATAGACAAAGATTGGGAAGGTTTCTCTAGACCAGCAAGAATTCTGGAATTTCCCACAAATGACTCTTACGGTGGTGTATCAATACAGGATAGACCAAGCTTCGAGATCAAACGAAACGAAACTGAGGCGCCTCTAAAGGCAAGAGGAATCATAAAGGTACCGCAAAACAAATTTGTGGTTTTCTTTCCAAATCATAACTTTATCAACAATCCAAAGTCATTAGACAAACTCTCGCCAGACAGCATAGACATGTTGATTTTCCGTCATATCGTTATTCAGAGTGAAGATGAACAAAAAGGAGACCCAGCGCTCAATTATATGTGTCGATTCTCTGGAATCTCAGTACTCTATGCTGATAGGTCTGAAGCGACTGATGAAGGATTAAGAGATGTCAGCAAACTCAAGTCTTTGAGAAGTCTAGACCTATATATGTCGCACGTAGAAGGTCAATTCTTAGACCAACTCAAAGACTTGAAACACCTCAAGAAGCTGAATCTCAGCGAAACTAGTCTTAGGAAAGATAACCTCGGCAAAATCTCCAAACTCACAGGACTGACCAATCTTGCCATCGGGAAACTATCACTTAGAAATGAGGACCTATCTAGATTTGGGAAAATGCCTTCACTTAGGAAATTGTCACTGCAAAGCAATTTGGACATTGACGACAGAGCGGTCTCCTTGATAATGCAGAAATTCCCGAATCTAGAGTTTATTGACTTGCGATACACGAATTTCACGCAAGCTGGCATCAAGGGTCTTCAGGAAAAAGGAGTAAAGAATATAAAGAACTCTATTAATGGAATCCGCAAAGGAAAGACCCGCTCAAAGGACACAGAGAAACAGAAATCTCAGCAACACAACAAAGATATCGAGAGAATTCTAGCGCCATTATCCAAAGGTCGTGGTTTTTAATTCTCAAAAAAAAATTAGACCGATATCGGTCTAATTTTACCAACATAAAATTCCAAAAAACTTTTGAACTTTTTCCGCTGGCATTACGTCTATATATTTAGACATCAGACCGGGGTGACGAAAATGACAAGCGCGGACAGTTCCATTCAAGAAAGACTCAAGAATCTAATGACATTAGAATACGAAGTCTATAGAGGGAAGTTACTCAAGAGCTTCAATAAACGATTCCCCACGGACGAGAGCTGCTGGTTGGCAGTCGTACGTGACATGAAAAAACAAGGCATCTTAAGGTGTAAGAAATGTGGTTCGGAAGATGTAGAAGTATCAATCGAAAATCGCACACAAACATGCAAGGATTGCAAGAAACCAAGTTTCTTCACAGCAGGAACATTCTTCCACCGCGTGAGAAAAATAAGAGCATGGATGTTTGCAATATACATTCTAGATAAGGGCTTTTATGTTAGTTCTAAATGGCTTGGTTACTCGATTGGAGTTTCCCAATCTTCGGCTCTGCACATAATCAAAAGTGCACTGCTCGTGTTTGAACAGAATGAATCAGTGGAAAACGGACTCATGGTCAAGCTTGTACAGTTCAAGAAATTCTTCTGCAAGCGTTCGATTCTCACTAATGCGCTAATTAAGCCAATAGATGAAATGAGCAACTTAGATGAAGACGAGGAATATAGCGAGGAACCCAAAAGCAAAGGAAGGAGAGAGAAGAAGAAGCAAGCCAATAGCGCCTCCCACATAGAGACCGCCATCGCACCAGGGAAATCCCAAAGTAATGACAAGACGAAAGAGTTGGAGGAAAAAGTTCTAACGGAACTATCGAAAGGTCAGCGTTCAATTGATGAGCTGGTAAAACTAACAAAAGAATCTAGCCAGACACTTCTTACTGTGCTCACTGATCTAGAGTTCTCATTCAGGATTAGAGCTATAGCAGGGGGGCGCTTTGAGAGACTCAAAGGCAGCTTAGCAAAGGCGAATGCCAACGATAGACCCTTAGAGAGTTGGTTAGAAGAATACCGCAAAGGTAATCAAAAGGAAGGAGCAGAAGAAAACTCCCTAGATGCATTCGACTCAATAGCAGTATTTTACACAGTGGCGCGCAAGCTGGCGCGCGGACTGAGCAGAAAATACATAGGCTTATTTGTGGCGCTATCAAACGAAATAATTCTTGGTCGTAACTTAGGAGAATTCTTTTCCACCTGCCTAGGAGCTGGCTATTTTGGATCCAGGTTCATAAGAAATTATCAAGCCAGAAAAGAACAAGAGTTTGTGAATAGCGTCTCTTTGCTCAAAGCGCTCTTTGTAGCCTAGCGGTCGCTATTTGACAAATCGACTCAATGTCGAAATGGCAAGCCAAACTTGCAGATTGATACCAGAAACGGCTAACATATGAGTCATGTCAAAAACTCAAGCCTTATTGGAAAAACATGTCGACCTTCTCAAGGGCTGCCAAGCTTGTCCGGAGATGGTGGGCCCAGTAGTAACCGGAGCGCCGGTGCAATCGGAGGTCTTTATGATTGGACAGGCGCCGGGACCTCATGAAGGAAGATTCGGAAAACCATTTGCCTGGACGGCAGGTAAGACACTCTTTAGGTGGTTCGGTTCGATCGGACTGCCTGAAGAGCAATTTCGTTCTCTAGCTTATATGGCGGCAGTATGCCGTTGTTTTCCGGGTAAGGCAAAGACTGGCGGAGACAGAGTTCCAAATAGCGATGAAATATCCAATTGCTCCAGGTGGATGAAGCAAGAGTTCGAGTTGCTGCAGCCGCGACTAGTGATTCCAGTAGGCAAACTAGCAATTGAACAATTGATGGGTAAGGTTCAGCTAGTCGACGTGATTGGGCAAAATTTTGAGAAAACCATTTACGGTGTCACCTGTGATGTCATCCCTCTGCCACATCCATCCGGGGCTTCTACTTGGTTCAAGAAAGAGCCCGGAATAAGCCTTCTGGCAGAAGCATTAAAGCTAATCGAGAGCCATTCAGCTTGGCAGAGTTTGCTCAAGCAGATTTAGACAGAAAGAGCAATCAATGCCAAATGCCGCAGCGTTCAAAGAGGCGTACCTGAGATGGCACAAGCTCTAGCCTTTAGTTCTTGCCTTGGACCATCTTGCCCCTGATAATACAGAAGATCGGCATAGCGATTTAAGAAAGGCACAAGCGCTATTGAGTCGGGACCATAGAATTCTTCAGCAAGCTTGAGTGCATTGGCTAAATAGGGCTGCGCTTCCTGATATTTCTTTTCAAGCATGTAAACATTACCTAGCGCATAGGCAGCTCTGGCTTCGCTGCCGTTGCGACTGTTCTCTTCCCAAAACGACTGAGCCTTCAAATAAAGAGCTTCCGCCTCAGCCAACTTGTTTTCCTTAAGCAAGCACTTCGCCAACCTATCAAGTCGACTATAGACTTGTGGATTGGATTTCGGCAAAATGCGCTCAGTTGTTTCTAAGGCATAGCTGTAGTACTGCTCAGCCTGGCGCATATCGCCGCGCTCTTGAGAAATAGCCGCTAGACTATCGAAACTATTTGCCAAAGAGAGATGCTCCTTGCCCAGAACGGTTTCTTTCACTTCCAGTGCGACGTTATAGCAGCGCTCCGCCATATCAAGTTTGCCCTTGTTTCGCAGATCGCCGGCGACGGCATCAAGGGCAATTGCCCATTCCACAACAGGATTGGTCATAGTGGAAGCGGCAGAGCCAGCCCAGCCTGTAAGAGGTTGACCGTTCTTCAAGATAATCTTCCCGCTTGTTGCCTCCCGGTACTCTCCAAGGCGACCGTCAATCAATGAAAGCAATTCGCTGGCTAGTGGTTCTGCTTTACTTTCACTACCATAGTTGAGATAGAAAGAAGCAAGACTGCTCATAGCTGGTATCAGCTCTTTGTAGTCGCTTTGGGCGACCGCGCCCGTTCCAGTACCTGCAGCAATTCCAGTATTTGCGGCGGTTCCATGACTTGAATCAGCGCTAGAACTTCTTTCAGTTCCAGGACTTAAATCAGCGCTAGAACTTTTTTCAGTTCCAGCACTTGCAACACTGCCACTTCTAGAATCATCACCATTAAATGAAGTCGAATGCCCCGAACCCTGAGCACCGCCCCCTGAAGATCTAAAATGCTCGCGGCACTTAATGCTGTGCAACTCTTCTTCCAGCAATGGCTCAGCTTCCTCGAAGCGAGCTCGCATTGTTAAAAGCCGTCCTAAATCGCCGAAGGCTTTGCCATATCTTTTGTCCGACTCGCCAAAACGTCCTGCCAAAATTATTGCCTTACGATAAAGCCGCTCAGCATCACCGTAACGTCCGTTTCGAAGAGCCTCGGATGCGTCCTTAAAACATCGGTCGAACTGAGCCGACGCCTCAGCGGCATTCAACTCGCGCTTCTGCATAGCTTGGCTATTCGGCAACTGCCCAGAATGCAAAGGTCCGGAATGCACTGCTCCAGAAATCTCTCGACCAGACAACTCTCGACCAGACAACTCTTGAACAGAATCCTCTTGAGCAGAACGCTCTTGTGCCAGCGCCTTATTCGTCGAAGCGATATCGAAAGTGCCAGCCAAAAAGACGAGTGAGCCGGCAATCAATAAGTTGCAAGACGAGCAGCAGCGAAAAGCAGTGGAAAGACTGGCGAAACTTTTAAGCAATTTAGCCCCCAAAACGCTGGCTAAGAAAACTATTTCTCTATCAATATACTATAGAGCTTTCGAAATGCGCTCTTCAAATGAGCTTCTTAAAGAGCCTCACAAAAGTCTTCAAAAACAGCTGACAAAACAGGTATTAAGGCAAGATGGCGTCTTTAGAGTACTGAAAAAATCTATTTGCCATCATAGAGAGTATCAAGTATTGAGGCAGCATCCTCAAGGTCTTTCTTCTGATTGAGCAATTCTTGCCAACTGGCAGCTTTATAGCCATTTGGATATATCCAATCCGACAAGGGAATCCAATCTTCCTTGATTGACTCCGTCTCGATGATGGGAAATCGCTTGCCGTCCCCATCGATAAGGTCCTCTTTCAGAATGACACCACCTGCGCCGGTCATACCATAAACATAGTCAGCAAGCAGCTTTTGCTCTTTCGAAAGCCTAATAGAATCGCTGACGAAATACTCCATCTTTTGGAATTTCTTCGCGCTGCGAGTACTTGTTCTAAACATCGCTTCAGCCTTAGAAAAATAAGAATCGACCGGGGCAATCTCAAGTTTGACACGCTTGCCCGGCAGAGAATAAAGACTGCTAGACGACTCCGAGCGACTAATCTCAGTGATGCGCTCCTTCGAAATCGAAGTTCCCTTCCAGGCGCGCATTGGCTCTTCTTTAGCTAGGTTCAATTTAGGATTATGAATTACCAAAAGCCACTTCGGACCCAAGCAATAATACTTGAGTCCCTTTGCCTTGATAGCAAATTGAATACCGTCATCAGCAATGAGTATGGTTGTGGCACCATAGCCGACTGTTTTCTGTTCAATCCTCAAGACTTTCTTCTTCGCATTGAGAGTCCCTGGCTTAGTATCTGCCTCTGGCTTACTGCGCACCTCAGGCTTAGCGCTAGCATCCCCTCGCTTACTGCGCGTCTCAGGCTTAGCGCTAGCAGCCCCTGGCCTACTGCGCACCTCAGGCTTAGCGCTAGCAGCCCCTGGCTTACTCTCTGAGCTTAGCTTACTATCTACTGATGCCTTCATTGGACTAGCTTCGACCTCCGAAGAAATCCACTGACTACAAAACAAATTCAGAAGCAGTAGAGCAATTAGCCCAACTCTAGAAAAAGACAAACCAAATTGCCGCGTTATTAACTCTAATTTGGAAGGAGAAACTTTAGATGAATAAGCAACCATAGAACCCACAATATCAATTTTGCTCAGAACGGTCCAGCAGCAATGTTGAACTTAGAGTTTCTTAGTGAATTTCTTAGAGTTTCTTAGTGAATTTCTCAGAGTAGCCGGTCATCTCGACATAACCATTGCCGCTTGCCGCCTTCTCACCGCCTTCGAAAACATCCACCGCGCCTTCCCAGTAGCTGACACCGGTGGAGCGCGCCGTGGTCAACTCTTGGTCGCGCAGAAGAGGCACTAACTTGAGGCTTAGTTTCTCAGACGGCACTTCGATACTCCACCCCATGGGGTACTCGCCCCCGGTCTTGGGAGACTTCCATGTATCGGTCTTGACTATTTTGAAGTCATTCAGCTTGAGATGACGACTTTTGCCATCGGCATAAACAAGGGTGCCGCTCGACTGCTTCTCAAAGCTTCCATCTTCGCGGCGCATCACATAAAGCATCAATTCGCGGTTTCCCTTCAGCTGTATCGAGTACCAGTCCCATCCAGTCTGTTCGCTGGTCAACTGATTGCTGCCAAATTCATGGTCCATCCAAGCCAGCCCTTCTACAGCCACCGGCTTGTCGCCAACTATAACCATGCCGTCTGCCTTAAGACGACTCATGCTGTAATAGTGAGAAGCGCAGCCCAGGCATGAGGCTTTCTGGCTCACACCATTTTCGCCATGCACCACTGGCGGTTTGAGTGACTGCAACATCAAATAAATGCCGCAATCGCGTCCGTCTGCTTTCAAAATAAAGCGCTCTTTATCACCCTCGCCAAGTCTGGCTACCGACCAGCCTTCATTATAGACATAATAGGCATCTTGCCTGGCATCGGCAAACTTCAAACCTTTGCGATTCAGTTTCTCATAAAAGCGGAATACTTTGCCGCTTTCATCGGTGAGGGCGAAGTGGGCCAGATAGAAATTATCGAGAGCCCAAGGTTTAGATGATTTACCTTTGACTGGCTCGTATTCGGCGCCAGTACGGAAGAAAGTCAACTCAAAGCCAAAGCGTCTCTTGTCTTTGGCTTGCAAATGCCCAGTGTAATACCACCATTCGGTCTTGAACTGATCATGGCTGAAATGGTCGCGCGGAAATTCATATTTATAGCCAGGCAGAGCTTTCTTGTAGACCTTGGCTTCGCCCTCGGCGGCAAGCGACAGAGATGAATTTGTCAAAAGACACATGAGCGCCAAAAGCAATCTAGATAATCTTAAAAGGTTGAAATACCTAAATCTACTCATCAATGGTCTCCCACTATTGCTATTCATCTCTGATTACCTCGGGGGCTGGCGTTTTGGCGGCAACCTTGGCCGGCAACGCAGCCGAAGCCACGGCTGTTACCAAAACTAAGAAAGAAGACTGCACAATAAAGTCAAACGGAATTGAATACTGTACGCTCCACCCAAAGGATTGTTTGTTGATGACATGGGTGAGCAAGAGCGAAAGAATATAACCGAGGGCGATACCGCCAATATTGCCGGAAAGAGCCAGAATAGCCGCCTGGGTGTATACGATAGACGCCAGGTCTTTGCCGGAGGCACCAAGATAGCGCAATATGGCAAACTCGCGTTTAGATTCGAGGGTGAGAGCAAAGAGAGCATTCATGACCGACAAAATTGAGACCACCACTGCGATAGTATGCAATGCATAGGTAATGGCGAAAGTGCGATCAAAAATTGTGATGGCTTGTTTGCGCAACTCTTGGGTGCTGCTAATCGACAAATTACCAAGACGTCGATAAAGCTCGCCTTTCACCTTTGCCAGATCAGCGGTCGCATCAAGATAAATAGCCACATTTGAAACTTGGTCGTCGCGGTACAAGTCTTTGTATACATCGCGAGGAATGATAATGTAGCCGAGGTCTGAAGCATAGTCATAGAAAACATCCTCGACTATGAAATCACGTTTGCCGCCTTCCACATCAAGAGACAGTTTATCGCCGCGCTTAAGATTACGCCGCACGGCAAAAGGTTCTGAAATTATCGCCCGCAAGCCCTGCATACGCTCGCAAACTTCCTTGTTTGAGCGCTTAGATAGAAAGAGCTGATTGCCGAAACGAGCCAAAACATCAAAGTCTGCCGCCCCCAGAAAAACCGGCATATCTTTGTAGATTATGCGACGGTCAACAAAACCCTCAGCAGCTGCCACTCCTGGAACAGCCGCCACTTCTTTGACTAGACGTTCCGGCAAACGAGCCCCTTTATTGCCAGCGGCACGCGCCTGCGACTGCATCCAGAGATCGGCTTGGAAGCTCTGGTCTATCCATTGGGTGACTGTTTTGCGGAAGCTTGAAATCATAATAGCCAGGCTGACCATCATGGCAATGCCGATCATCAGTGAAGCGCTGGCCACGGCGGTGCGACTGAGAGTACCGCTCAAACTCGATGCCGCCAGTCTGCCACGAGGGCTGAAGCGACCAAGAAAGCGGGCCAAGGCAGGCAGGGTCAAGGACAAAAGCAGGGGCATGAGCAGAGAAGCGCCCACAATGCTGAGAAAAGCCGCCAAATAACCAAAGAAAGGAAACTCGAAAACCGGACCTTGCAAACTCGACCAATAGCACAAGGCTAGACAGAGAAGACCGACCGCAAACAACCAGCCACGGGCCAAGCGCAATCTACTTTCAAAAGAGGCACGTCTGGTCGCTTCAGCCGGCGCCACTGCCACTGCCTCAAAGAGAGGCGGCAGGCTGGCAATCAAAGTCAAGCTCAGGCCGACTGCAAAGGCCAAAAGATACTGAAATAAATCTGGACTGACCTTTTCTAAGGGCACTTTGAAATAGAAATATTGGAAAGTCTGAGCCACAGCCATAAGCGCCCCCTGTGATAGGAAGGCACCCAGAATGAGCCCAAATACTGTGCCCAAAGCCCCAATAAACAAAGCTTCGAACAAGAACATCTGTAGTATAACCCTGCGGTCAACCCCAAGAGCCCGCAGCACACCTATTTCAGGACGACGCCGCAAAACGGTTATGGTCATGGTGTTATAGATCAAAAACATGCCCACCATTAGGGCAATCAGGGTGAGTGCGAGCAAATTGTATTCAAATGACCTGGTCATTTTGGATGCTTGCTCGCTGCGGGTGTCGGGGCTGCCCACCATGACATCGGGGGGCACCACCTCTTTCAGTTTTTCGGCTATGGCGGCAGTGTTGCCGCTGCCAGAAATCATATCGATGCGGCTGACTCGCCCGGCTAGTCCGGTGAGAGATTGAGCCAAAGGCAGGTCGGTGACTAACAAGTTGCCGCTATAGGCACCGCCCAAACCAGACTTAGACATCACCCCGGCCACTTTCAGCCGGGCTTCGCCGTCTCCGGTCAGACAAGTTATGAAATCGCCTGCTTTGACCGCCAGCCTCTCCGCCAGGGCGCCGCCCACTAAGGCGCTGTTTGGTGCAAAAACAGATGAATCAAGTTCGCCCCCATTCGAATCTTTGGACTGGTCTTCATCATTTTCTTCATAGCGTTTAAATTCAGGATCGGCAAGCATGTCAAGCCCGATAATCTGAACAACTTCGCCATTTTTCAAAACAAGATGTTCGTCGATTATTGGAGCAAATTTGACTCCGACCTGACCTAGAAAATAGAGGTCGCCCAAAATGTTTTCGTCCATACTGTCGCTGGACAAAGGCAAAAGCTCTAGGTCGGCCTTGCCGGCCACCTGAGATACAGTCTGCCTGAAACGAGAAAGAGCAGTATCATTGGCGATACTAATGGCTAGAAAGACCGCTACACCAAGAGCAATTCCGGCGACCGTAAGACCGGTGCGCACCATATTGCGCCTAATATCTCGCAGGACGAAATTCCTGAAGAGCTTTAGCCGAAAATCGCTTGCGCCATCAGCCATAAAAATGGACCTTCTGAACAGACTTATTCATCTATATTAACTATGCTTCCGTCTTTCATGTGAATGACAAAGTCGCAATGGCTCGCAGCCTCGCTGCTATGGGTGGCCATAACAATTGTCTGACCATGGTCTCGGTTCAGTTCCTTTAGTAAAGCAAGCACTGACTCGCCGTTCTGCGAGTCGAGGTTACCGGTGGGCTCATCGGCAACGAGCAATCTCGGTTTATGAATAATCGCTCGGGCAATCGCCACTCTCTGCATCTCGCCGCCCGACAGCTGAGCCGGGTAAAAGTTGAGTCGGGCCCCCATGCCCACCCTCTCCAAAGTCTCTATCACAAGCTTTTCTCTTGCCGCTTTACCCATACTGCTATTGAGTTCCAGCGGCAACTCGACGTTTTCTTTGACAGTCAGAGTAGAAAGCAAATTGAAAAACTGAAAAACAAAGCCGATTTTGCCGGCTCTGAGTTTGGTCATACTTTCATCTGACAGCCCTGAGAGGTCTTGCCCGTCAAAGAGAATACGACCGGCACCAGGCTTGTCCAAACCGGCAATCAAATTTAGGAGGGTGCTTTTGCCGCAGCCGCTCTGCCCCATAAGACAAGCAAAACTGCCTTCCGGTATATCCAGCGATACAGATTTGAGGGCCTCGACATTATGTTCACCATATGTCTTTGAGACCTTATCTAGACTAAGAACCGCTTTCTTAGCCGATTCGCCGTCACTGCCTCTGGTCGCGGACATAACTCACCGTTCTACACCGTTCTATAGGGATTCCAATCTTAGCATTAGTAAAACAGAGCCCCGTGAACAAACCTGGAACGGTTTTAAGGCAATTTCACCCGCCTAGGCATGTTATCAACTGAGCATTTAGGGCGGAAGCCGTTCGCGAAAGAGTCAAAGTGGCAATAACCCCAAAAGTTAGTAGGTCAAAGACTCGATGAATCAAAGACTCAAAAAATCAAAGACTCAATAACTGGAAGTCTCAAAGCAAATGCCAACAAAACTAGAGTAAAATAAGGCGTTGCGCGGCAATCCACCATATTAACTAAAAATATCGGCAAAAATTTTGACGACAAAACATAGCCTAGATTTTGAAACTGAAGGTAGAGAAGAGTCTTTGCTTGCCAATCTATCATTTAAGTTTCCGCTTAGAAAATACCAGACCGAAATATTGGAGCTGGTCGACGATAAGCTTAAAAATGGCGAGCGAGAAATTCATATTGTGGCGCCGCCTGGAGCCGGCAAGACTATCATCGGGCTGCAATTGATAGCAAACTATAAGCATCCTAGCTTGATTTTGACCCCCAATACCACCATTCAATCGCAGTGGGGTCAAAAGCTGGACCTATTTGTACCCGACGATCAGTTAGTTGGCTATCAGAATCTGATCGGCACCCATGAAGACAAGCCGCTCAAGCCAATAACAGTGATGACCTATCAAGTCTTGTCCACCCCCGGCAAAGAGCAGGAATATCTCACCAAACTTGCCCATAAAGGCTGGGTCGATGAGCTTGTGAAAGGGCGCGGGCTCTCAATCGGCGAGGCAGAACTGCGCATAATCGAAATTCTGCAAAACAATCCCAAAGCCCATCAAAAAGAAATTAGCCGCCATGTCAGTCGGCTGCGCAAAAAGCTTTCCGAAATAATGGATCTGAACGATGTTTTGCATCCAAACGCCATGCAATTGCTACAAGCTTTGCGCCGTCAAAAATTCAAACTAGTTCTATTTGATGAATGCCACCATTTGACCGACTACTGGGCGGCAATAATGAAGCATCTCATTGCCTATCTGGACGCCCCCTTGGTGATCGGACTAACCGGCACACCGCCAGAGAAGAAAAGTCAGAGCCAAGAAGGTCGCTATATATCCCTGGTGGGTGACATAGATTATCAGGTGCCCACCCAAGCCTTGGTAAAAGAAGGTGGACTGGCACCTTTTCAAGATCTGGCTTATTTTGTCGAACCGACAGCCGCCGAGTTCAAATTTCTTGAAGAACAACATAATGAATTTCACCGACTGCTTGAGACCCTTGTCGGTCTTGAATATCTAGGCGAAAAGCCTGACAGGACTTTTCAGTCAGGTGAGGCACTTATATCTGATCAGGAGAATAAAGAGACGAGGCAGTCAGCTGAGCCAATTCAGTTTGATCAAGAGAATAAAAATATTACGCCCTGTCTGCCGCCCCTTACTGCTCACATTATTGAAAGCACAGCCCTGATTGAAAGAGAATGCGGCTTCAATAAATTCATAAAAGATAGTCCAGCGTTGGCTACCGCCTATCTGCGTGCTCTTTGGAAGTTTAAGCAGCCAGGACCGAGAAAAATCGAACTATCGGATGAATTTATGCAATCGCCGGTGCTTGATGATTGGATGCTGCTCATTGATGACTTTGCGGCCCATAAGTTGAAACTGGCTAGTGACAGCACCAGCCATGCCCTGCTTGAAGAAATAAAGCTGGCCCTACGTAAACTAGGCTATGGCATAACCGAACAAGGTCTGCGCAAGCAAGCTTCGCCGGTTGATAGAGTGCTTGCTTTTTCTGAAGGCAAAGCAAGAGCAGTCTGCGAAATCCTCGCTCTTGAGTATAGAGTGCTGGATGATAAGCTTAGGGCTTGCGTGGTCACAGACTTTGAAAAGATGTCGGCCACGGCAGTAAAAAATCTTGAAGGGGTGCTGAGCGAAGAATCGGGTGGAGCGATAGCAGTGATGCGCACTCTGCTCAAATCGCCGATTTCACTTTATGTCAATCCCTGCCTTGTCACCGGCTCGCTTTTGCTTATAGACAACCGGGTGGCTGAACAGTTTGCTGAAGCAGCACAGCAATATCTCAGAGAAAATGGTCACAAATTCGAAATCAAACTAGTCGAACGCAATGGCGGCTTTTCCTCGATAGAAGCCTCTTCAGGAGCTTGGGAATCGAGACTTTATGTGGCTCTAGCCACCAGTCTTTTCGAAAGAGGAATCACAAAATGTCTTATCGGCACCCGCGGTCTCTTTGGAGAAGGCTGGGACAGTCAGGGACTGAACACTCTTATAGACCTGACCACCACTACGTCACCTGTCTCGGTTAAGCAACTTAGGGGCAGATCGATTCGTATTCAAAATAATGGTCCTTTTGGCAAAAGAAAAGTGGCTAACAACTGGGATGTGATTTGCATAGCCCCTAGCCTGGAAAAAGGTCTAAATGACTACCAGCGTTTTGCGCGCAAGCACGAAGGCTTTTTCGGCATTTGCGACGACGGTCAAATCGAATGCGGCGTAGGTCATGTGCATCCAAGCTTCTCAGAGCTGACCGCCCATGAAGTTTTTGCCAGTTATGATCTCTTCAATAACGAGATGATGGAAAGAGCCTTAGTGCGAGACGCCATCTATGATCACTGGAAAGTGGGAGAGCCTTATCAAAACAGACTGATTCCTTGTCTTGAAGTATCAAAGATGCGTAAACTAGCCCTGACACCACCGCACCTCAAGCACAATCAAAAATATAAAGAGCACGCCTCGGCCATGCGAGGGGCGTTAAACGGCGTCTATATAGAGCATTTCACCCTAGCATCGGTAGTTTCCTTGGCTCTACTATTTTTCTCGGGGGGCACAGCCTTACTGAGCCTCATACCGCCAGTGGTGGCAGCCTATTTCGCCAGAAAGAAAGCCGACTCTCTGCGCGGCCGTTTCTTTCAAGAAGTCTGCCGCCTTGAAGCTTCACCAGAGCTGCTAAATCAAGAACAACTAGATATAGATCAATTAAATACAGAAAAAAATCTGGCCCTTAGCCCCGCCAAGCACGATGCTATTGTAGACAGCAAAATTAACAAGCAAATTAACAGTCAATTTAACAGCCAAACACAAAGTCAAACACAAAGACAAACACAGGGACTAAGGGACATGGCCAGGGCCGTATTGAGCGCCCTCGAACTGACAAGACAGCTACCGCCCGGCATAGCCGATTCCAGTCTAAAGGTGAGCGTCCGCAAAGACGGCAGCTACCGCATCTTTTTAGATGACGTAGAACCTCGATTTTCAAAGATCTTCAATCAGTCGATGAAAGAATTACTAAGCCCGATAAGCAATCAGCCTTATCTGATTCCTAAATATGAATACCCGGCTTTCACTAATGAGAAAGAAGCCCAGCTGTTCTTCAAGCGATATCTGCGTGGTCAAGCCGAAGCAAGAGCCGCTGGCTATCATGCTGTACCAAAACTATTGGCGCGGTCACAAAATGGCCGCGACGCCTTTCAAGACTGTTGGAATAAGTATGTCAGCCCAGGTTTCATAGTTGCCACCGAAACCAAACCGGAATTGCTCAATAAATACTTTGGCATAGGACCATCCCTTGCTCAGAGACTGCTTTGGGAATAAATCTTTTAAACCCTAAGTAGTTTTGAAAGAGGCTCTACTCTTTCATATGCGCGCGCAGAAGCAGCGCCGATAGAAGGTCGAAGGCGCGCTCTTCGAATTGATTATTGGCAAGAGCCTTTTCAAGTAGGGCTTTCTCGTCTTCTGAAACTACACCGTCAGCCATAATTAATTCGCGAATAGCCCGGGCTTCATAGGTAGAGACTTTGTTGTCGTCAGCTAAAACAGCTTTAAGCGCCTCTTCTAAAGTTCTTGTCATTCTTGCAAAGCTCCTTTCCTTTGGCTTCTGTTATTGATGGCGAAGAAACAAAAGCTAACCGGTCTTATCTCAGATTGATTATACTTATACGGTCTTAAATAGGTGCGGAAATGACAAATAAACAGGCAAATCTAGAGATTTCAGTGAAAGAGTTGAAACAGCGCCTTGACAAGGGTGAAGACCTGCTGCTTCTCGACATTAGAGAAGGTCATGAACTGGATATAGCAAAACTCAACCACAACAAACATATTCCAATGGGCGAGCTATCAGCAAGAGTCGGTGAACTAGAGGTTTTCAAGAACAAAGACATCGTGGTTATGTGCCGCTCCGGCGGACGCTCGATGCGTTGTGTTCAGTTCTTGCGCAGCAAGGGCTTCGATAGCGCCATAAATCTAGCCGGAGGCATTCTGGCTTGGTCGGATGAAATAGACAACTCTATTCCTAAATACTAAATTAGCCCGGAGCAGATCTCTGCAAGATTGCCCAGAACAACCAACTAAATCGCCCACGGGGAAGTTCCTCGGGGCGGCGCCTTATGGCAAGCCGCTTAGACTCTTGCTTGTTTTGAGTCTTTTTGTCTTGCTGGGAGAGCGCGCCGCCTGGGGACAAGGCTGAGCAAGCGCACGTGGGATGGTCCCAGGTATGGGGCTAGGGTCTGGTAAGTTTCAGTTGTCTGTAGGTTGGCGGCAAGCCAATGCCACTCGCTCCTACAACGGCACCAATTACAACGAAGATTTCACGCAGCTTTGGGGTCCAAGGATGCGTCAATCAGTCATGGACGTCACCGGTAGATATTATCTCAACCGCCGGGTATCGGTGCTTGCCACTTTGCCCATCTCAATGAACCGCTTTACCATGTTATTTCCGCCAAAGGGTCCACAAGTAGGAGTTCGAGACGGTTGGAGCGTAAACGGAATCGGTGACTTGCAGTTGCACACGCAAGCCACAGTATTAGATCCGAAGGACCATCCTTATGAGAACGTCATCGTCGGCTTAGGTATGAAAATCCCCACCGGGGATTGGGACGAAAGACGCTACATGCCCAACCTCAATGGCACAGCCTATCGGCGCACCGCGGTCTATCCGGCGGCGGTAATGCCGGGCGACGGGGGCACCGGCATCGTCGCCACTGTAGATGCTTTCAAAACATTCAGAGCCCCACGACTTTTGAGAGGACAATCGGTCTTCGTCTCTGGTTCTTATCTTTCAAACCCACGCAATACAAACGGCACATCATCAATTATTAGTTCGGCGGGAGTGCCTCTCACCCCCAACTTCCTAGACGAATTGACCAATTCAGTTGCTGATGCTTATGCCGTCCAAGCCGGTGTGTCACTCAAAGTTCCTGGAACCTGGAACAAACCCAATTTGAAAGGTCTGCGCGCTAGAGTAGTAGGCAGATGGGAAGGGGTAACCAACACCGACTTAATCGGCGCCTCCGGCGGTTTTCGCCAGCCAGGTTGGGCCATGTCGGTCGGACCCGGCATCACCTGGGCTAGAGAAAAAGACATGATCATGGTCGATGTGCCAATTACCTGTCTTCGCTATATCAATCCCGGGCGCTCTGCCGTGCCAGGACCTAGTAACGGCGTAAACCCAGCCCCATTCAACCCAGAAAGAAATTTAGGATTGGTTGCACCAGTGGCGGTGACTTTCCGTTATATACGCAGCTTTTAAAATAGAAACCCCATATATGCATTCTCTGCTCTATATGGGGTTTCTGCATTCACTAATCTAATTAGGGTTTGCTTGTTCTATTGGCCGTAGGCGGGATCAATTGGCTCATCATAATTGACCTCAGCAAAACCAAAGCCAAAGAGCTTCAAGAAGTCAGAGCGATAGGTGGCGAAATCAGAAATCTCTTTGAGATTTTCAGTCGATACCTTTTCCCAGAGTACTTTGACTGCGTTCTGAACGTCGTCTTGCATTTCTTTATCATCAATGCGAATGCGACCTTCCGAATCAAGATTAGGCTTACCCTTACCATAAAGATTTTCAGCAAAAAGCCTGTACATTTGCTCGATGCAACCTTCATGCAGACCTTTCTCTTTCATTATTTTGTAGAGAAGGGAAATATAGAGCGGAACCACCGGAATAGCAGAACTAGCCTGAGTAACCAGCGCCTTATTGATGGACACATAAGCCTTGCAACCAAGGGCTGAAAGGTCTGCCTCAATTTTCTTGGCGGCTACTTCGACATCGGCTTTAGCTTTGCCTATCGAACCATCTCTATAAATGGGCCAGGTTACTTCCGGTCCAATATAAGAATAGGCAACCGTCTTAACACCTTCAGCAAGCACGCCGCCACTCTTAAGGGCGTCCATCCACATGAGCCAATCTTCGCCGCCCATCACTTGTACAGTATCGGCAATCTCTTGTTCATTAGCCGGTTCTATCGAAATGTCTTTAACCACTTCTTTGTCGGTATCCAAAGTCTTTGCCGTGAAGCTCTGGTTGATTGGCTTGAGCACAGAGTTATAGACCACGCCAGTGCGAGGATGTATCCGTCTAGGTGAAGCCAAACTGTAGACAACTAAATCAACTTGACCAAGATCTTTTTTGATCACTTCAACGGTTTTTGCCTTAATGTCGTCAGAAAACGCATCACCATTAATGCTGTGCGTGTATAGTCCAGCAGCTCTAGCTTCCCTGTCGAAAGCCAAAGTGTTGTACCAACCTGCTGTGGCTGGCTTACCACCTTCAGAAGTCTTCTCAAAGAAGACGCCAACGGTAGCGGCACCGCCACCAAATGCGGCACTAATTCTAGAAGCCAGACCATAGCCGGTGGAAGCACCAATTACAAGTACTTTCTTTGGAGCGTTGGCAATGCTGCCGTTCTTCTTTACGTAAGCAATTTGTTCTTTGACATGGGCTTCGCAGCCCAAGGGATGTGCAGTAACACAAATGAAACCACGAATACGAGGCTTAATGACGATCTTGTTATCTGTGGTAGCAGTCATACAAACTCCTTGACAAAGTAGCGAAGCCGGCTCTAGACCGTTCGAAATTAAGCGCCAAGTTTACCACCTAGAATGTCATGACAAGAGAAAGCTCTGGGTCATGTATCTAGTCATGTAATGAGGAATGGGAGAAACCAACGCAAGAGGGTTGCAAAGCGGGACTCTTTTTTCCGAAAATTTTGAATAAAAATTGCAATCAGCCATCGTAAAAAAATTAGACCGATATCGGTCTAATTTTTTTAGACCAGATTCGTTTCAAAAAACGCCAATATGTCAGGGCTCGCCCTCGCCCGCCTGACAACCGGCGTCGGTGGAGAAGAAGAGCAAGCCCAAAAGTCACCATACAGGCAACCCTGAAATTAATGACTCATGCACCCTGGCAAGAAGGGTGCCAAGCGACATCAGCGGCGAACATAAACAGAAATCGCCTCAAATATATGACTGCAACTCAGTGGTCTCTGCTCTACTTCAATTCGCAATGTAGACATAATTAAATTGGTGAGCCACCCAGGAATCTCCAGCGTTGATGGAAAAGGCGGAGGAACCTCAGCACATTTCAGCCGGAATGTCTCTAATGCGTTGGTTCCTCGTATAGGTACATAACCAGTCAAGGTTTCATACATCAAACATCCAAAGGAGTAAATATCGGAACGCCTATCAAGCGTAGCCCCTCGGCATTGCTCGGGGCTCATATAAAGCGGACTGCCAAAAATTTCACCGGTCTGTGTGAGCTTCAGAGAGTCGTCTTCGTAGTTTTTTGCCAAGCCAAAATCTACAATCAAGGCTTTGGTTGCGCCAGATTCAGAGCTGGTGAGCATCACGTTAGAGGGCTTGATGTCCCGATGTAAGACATTATGCTCATGCGCATAAGCCAAACCTGAGGCAATATCGGCAAATATTGGCAGAGCCTCCATCAATGGCAACTTGCCATGTCTTTCAATGCGGTCAGATAAACTCTCGCCCTCAAGATAGTCCATAACAATATAAGCCTGACCATCAGGCGAAACTCCGAAGTCATAAATGGAAATTAAGTTGGGATGCTTAAGATCATAAGCCGCCTTGGCTTCCAGTTGAAAGCGCTGCACGGCCTTACCGTCAGATGCAAGATGTGCATTGAGCAATTTGATGGCAACAGGCTTTTCTAGAAATTTGTGCTTTGCCTTATAGACTGTCGACATACCACCAGAACCGAGGGCCTCAATCACTTCGTACTTTTCAGCAAAAACAGCGCCGGGATGGAATCTATCTGCCACTCTCTGAAGTTCAGCAGTGTCGTAGGGGCAAGCAACCCAGCCATCGGGAAATTCCTTGCCGCAAGTAAGACAAACCATTTTATAAGCTTGAATAGCGTCGACCTCTTTGGAAAGTGCCATGAGAACCTGTTCGGTCGCTTCCTTCTCGGTGGCAATCTTCTCCAGCTTGCGAGCGCTGATAATCAGAAAAATCACAAAAATAGCGAGACTACCAGCCATAGACATCGGCAGTACAAATTCAGGAAATATCAAATAGAATTTTGTACCATCCTCTAAACGTCGTTCTGCACTGAGCCAAACTATAAGCAGTCCGTAGATCAACGAAATGGGGAAAGCCGCGGCAGCTCCGCGTAACAGCCGAGCGGCTAAATTATCTGAATAGATCAAGCGAACAAAGCCTTCTTCTGGTCGAGATAGCAACAGAGAAATAGAAAGGCAAAGTAAGCTGAGAAAATTCAAGAGCTTGAATTGCACGCAGCCAGCCATGGTGCAAAGCCTATCGGCAAAACCTTCTTGACCGACGGCGGCAGAAGTGACAATAACCAAACAAGGAATAGCTAGTAAACCAGATACGGCTTGGAAAGGTGACTTTGACCGTTTATCTGCAAACGACAACAGCAAAGCTACAAGAGAAAGCAAAGCCAGGCAAAAGGAAACGTCCACAGTAACCGGTCCGGGAAGCTTCAAATGGCCTCCGCCATTGGGCAGTTCACAGATGATATTGGTAGTATTGAAGTCGAGCCCAAATAAATGCTCTATCCAGAGAAGGGCAGTAAAAAAGAAAGTCAAGGAAAGAACAAGACGAGCAGCAAACAAGAGCTTTCGATTTGTGGTATGCAGCACCACCGGCAAGCAGCCGAGCCCCAAAAGAACAAACCAAAAACAAGAAGTGAAGCCTATCTTTTGCCCATAAACAAAAGACTTAAGCCATTCGATATTGAAGACATTACCAATTGCGACAGAGCCATGGATGAGAATGGCAGCAATCACTAATGCAGCAGCAGTTAGACGGGCAGAGCGAATGCCCCCTTTGTCAAGACAGACCTGAGTAGCAGCAAGCACACGAGCCTGAATACCCTCTGGCAGAACAGCTTTATCAACTGAGGCAGAGGCAACCCCTGGCTGGGCTGTGCCGAATGCAGAATCATTCTTACTTGAGTCCGCTGGGTCCATCCTATTTTATTGCCTTTTCAATTGCGGTTTTGTAGAACTCTTTAGTTTTAGGACCATTAAGCTCTTTGACCAGTCTGCGCTTACCGTCGAAAATAAGCACGACCGGCACGGCCTCGACGTCTTTGAAATAGCTCAGGATACCAAGTTGCTTACACTTTTCGGCCGCTTCCTTATCTTTTCCTTTTGAAGCATCCACTTCGTCAATAACAACTCTTTCGCCAAACTCTCCAGCTAGTTCCTTCATAATCGGTCGAACTTTGCCGCACCACAAAACGCAGTGTTCATCGAACATCATGACCACAAGCACTTTGCCCGCCTCGATCTTTTCTTTATCGGCAGCGAAAGCGCAATTGCCCTCAGTGCAAGCCCCACCAAGACCTACAACCCCAAGTAAAGGCATGAACTGAGACAAAATCACCGGTACTGCTAAAAGCAATAACTTGTTAGCAAATCCAACTTTGTTAGTAAGAAACCTGGTCAATGTTCTTCTCCCTGAGCCTAGCCAAATCGCACCTGTGAGTTCGCCCTCCCGGCATTTTTCTAATTCCAGCACTAATCTACTTCTAGAACTAATCTATTTTCAGCTTCCGGCATTTATCTATTTACCATGGTTGGGTCCATTTGTGCCACTACAAGAGAACTATAATAGTGCGCAATCGAGTGTCTTGCCCGTAAGTAATTAAAAGCAGTGCATCGCTTTTATGCTTGCTATGCTTCATTTTCGATTAGCCTTGACCTCATGAAATTCGGAACTAATCTGCGCCGCCTCCGCCTTCTTTCCTACTTTGTTGTAGAGCCCTATTAGAGCCTCATATGCCATGTCTATGTATGAATTTTGCCAGCCCCGCATTGCGAAGGGATGATATAAATCGACAGCCTGCCGATAATACTTGATGGCATCTTCATAAAGTCCTAGATGGCTCAAACAATTGCCAACATGTTGCAGGTTATCGGCTTTAAGGCAAGTAATTCTCTCAATCTCAGCAGTGATCACTCGACTCTGCTCTGGCGCTGCCCGCTCCAGTCGCTCACGCAATTTCAAAAGTTCATCGTCGTAAACACTAATAGTGCCCTTGAGCATAATCATCGAAGATTGATAGTCGCCCTGGTTGAATGCCTCAAAAGCCTTGGTGGTGTCCATACTATATGCTTTGTCCAGCAAATTGATCTTCCCACCGTTGGCTCCGCCTGCTGTAGCTTGCTGTGCTGGTGACTGAGCTTGTAGCGAGCCACCACCACCTGAGACCGCTGCACTAGAGAAGCCAGTGATCATCGATCGACCAAAGAATGTCAGAACAAGCGCAAATAAAGCGAGCGCAAGCAGCGGTACAGCTAGATTGCTCGAAGATTTGACCGGGTTGTTTCTTTTGTCGAGACGAAGTTGTGCACCGGTGGACGCCTTCTTGAATGCACCAATATTGCCGACACTACCAGTGCTGCCGGAACCGCCTGAGATGCCTGAAAAGCCAATTCCTTTATTTTGTTCCAGTACGACCTGACGGTTCTTACCGGTCTGACTCATCTCACCGTTATAGATTAGCTCTAGTTCGGCTTTGAGTTCACTAACGCTCTGGAAGCGCTGCCCAGGCTCTTTCGCCATACACTTGGCAATAACATCGGATAAGCCGCCCGGAAGCGGCGGCGCACCAGTTCTAGCCAGAAAGTGGTCAGCATTTGGCACAGGTGAATTGAGGTGCATCATCACAGTTTGAATAGCATTCTCACCCATATACGGCGGCTGTCCAGTTACTGATTCATAGAGGACACAGCCCAAAGAGTAGATATCGGCACGCTCATCGACTTTAGATGAAAGTCCCTGTTCCGGCGCAATATAGAGAGGACTACCGAACACCTCGCCGGTGGAAGTTATACCCTGGGTCCTGCCATCCATAGTTACCCGAGCAATGCCAAAGTCCAAGATTTTTGGTACTTGGTCGTTTGAAATAAGAATATTCATGGGCTTTATATCGCGATGAACGATGCCATTGCTATGAGCATGGTGCAGTCCATCGCACAGGCTTATCCCCAAACGCACCGCCTCTTTGGGCTCCAGCCTTGACTTACCAGCAATATAGTTCTCTAGGCTTTGGCCATCTACAAACTCCATCACCATAAAGGCGGCACCATCATCGGTGACACCATAGTCCTTAAGCATAATCAAATTGGGATGATGCAAACGACTAGCAGCCTTGGCTTCAGTCAGAAACCGCTTGCGCAAAGCCTCGCCGTCTTTCTCTAAGAGTTCAGGATTTAGAACTTTGATAGCGACAATCTCGTCAAGATCTTTGTGCTTAGCCTTAAAGACAGTCCCCATGCCGCCGCGGCCAATCTGCTCCAACACTTCATACTTGTCCGGCAAGTGATAAGTCAAGCTCTGCACCAGCTTGTAACCACCAGTCAGTGAAGAGAGTGACGAGACCGCTCTATCCTCTACTTGCTCCAATGCTTCGAAATTATCTTTCTCTTCTAGGGCTTCTTTCTCTGTTATTTCTTCAGCAGCTGCTACTTGCTCGGCAAGCGAGCATACTGTATCACCCGACAATGCAGAGTGTTCGGCTCTATCTTTAGCAAGATCTTGATCAAAAGCCGGGGCAAGATCTTGAGATTCAGCTTGCCCATCTGCTTGCCCATCAGATTTCATAAGAGAGAGAGACTCAGCTTGGGCAAGAGCTTCAGGCGAAAGTTCGACAGAGACTTCTCTCAAAGCCTCCTTTGCTTTCTTGTGTTCTTGCTTCTTTCCCATGCGCGAACCGCTCTATGCCGACAAGAAGCTTCCCAAAGGAAGCTTTCGCAGCCCAGAACTCTCTCCTATCGTTTGAGATTCCGGCAACATACCCGTTTTCTCAGGCGATTTCCCTTTATCAAGATTCTTCTTGCCTGCCTTATCTTTCTTTTCAACCTTGCCGGAGCCGTGCTTTTCAGCTTTAGCTTTAGCTTTCTGCGACAAAGAAGCTGGTTGAGAAAGTCCCTTCCCCTCTTGAACAGCTGCGCCGGCAGGAGCCTTGCCCCCGTCTTTTTTGACCAGCTTAGATTTAGCCAAGTCAGCCTTTCCTAGCTTAGACTTATTGGGGGCAGCACTCTTGGCTGAGCCACTCTCTGTAGTATCACTACTGCTACCAGTACTTCTGCCCGTACTTCTGCCAGTACTGCCATCACTTCTGTTACTACTTGTACTTAGTTGCTTAGCGGGCAAGCTAGGATCTTCAATTAGGACAGGATGTGTATTGAAACTATAGGCAAAGCCGATGAAGAAAGCATCAACTGTCATTAAGCAAGTTATGAATAAGGCTTTCGCTTTCATTGCTTTTCTCTATTCGACCTTGAAGTTCGTTACGTCGTTGAAGTCCTGAGTTTCGGAAGCATTGCGACTATAGCTCATCAAGACATCTTTGGCGGCGAAGTTGTCCTGCATATGAGTGCCCTTAACAAGTTTGACAGTGACGGCATAAGCCGCATCCCCGGTATGCTTGTTGTACTGCTCGCCGAGGGCTTTAGCCTCGAACCTCACCTGATTCTCGCCGGGTTTGACGAACTTGGTCACCTCTACTATCTTATCTGGACCGAAAAAGGAATCGACCGGATTGTTATTCACATTAACGGTGACCGAATAGCCGCAATAATCTTCCCCGGAAGAAACTAGCCAATAGCGCATCTTGGCGTTCTTATCGGCAGCATTGGGTTTCTTTTGCGCAGCGGCTTCGGTGCCGTGAAGAGAGGCAGCTGCCGCCGCCCCGTCTTTCTTGCCGGTATTTTCGCCGCCCCCGTCATGGGTGGCATCAGACCCAGCTGGTTTGTTATTTGGCGCCGGTGCGGCGCTGGGTTCTGATCTTGCGCCGGCCGTGCCTGGAGGCACCAATACCACCGGCGCTAATCTCTGATTCATGCCCACATAATAGCCGCCGAAACCGGCGCCACCAACCATCAGACAGATGATTAGAAAGTCGGAAAGAGCCCCAAGTACAGTTTTGCCAGTGATCTTATCAGCCCCAGTATTCTTATCAGCCATAGATTAAAGACTCCTCTCGTCTTTGAATTCTTACCCAAGGGTCACTCACCTAAAGCATTTTAGAAAGCTTAGACTTCAAATAGAGATAGTGTTTACCCTAATTCTTATGGGGGCATATATGTTGGCACTTATATTTATAGAACCTGGTTTTGACAGTTGAAAGAAAGAATCCTGCTAATAATTTCGCGCAAACTCACTTCAAGTTTCTTTCTTTTTCTAGTTTCAATTTTGTCCCTTTCGTTGTGGCAGTGCCCAAACGAGGCGACGGCACAAGAATTTGAATCAAAAGAACTTGCCCCTAAAAACAAAGAAACGAATAATCTCATTGCCCAAGCCGTTTCGAACGGAGGCAATAAAACAAGCGATTATGAGAAGGAAAGACAAGCCTATGATGCCTGTCAGAGAGTCAATAAACTTTTGGGCGCCGGTAGCTATAGCGAAGCCGCTCAGCTGGCGCAAAGCGGCATAAGTTGCGACCCGACTGCCTATTCTGGTTATTTGCACAGACAGCTATCTGCCTGCCTCAAGGCCCAAAAGGACTTTCAAGGGGCTATCGCCGAGTTGAAGAAAGCGGCAAAGCTAGACCCAACCTACAAGAACAGTACTTATGACATTGCTTTGATCAACTATGAAAGCGGTAATTTAGAAGAAGCAATCAAGGGACTGGAGGAAGCCCAGAAACAGCCAGGCGCCGACCCGATCCTGAAACAAGAAGCGAGTAATTTGCTTACCCAAGTCGGTGCCTTCGGCTATCTAAAGCTTGCCGAACGCGCTCTAGCGGCAAACAACCTCTCCGCAGCCAAGAAGCATCTAACCAGTGCCGCCCGTTTTGACCCCTCAACCTATTCTAGTACTGTACACGGCAACCTGGCTTATGTACTGAGAGAACTTGGTGAATCGGAAAGAGCGATAGAAGAGGGTAAGAAAGCTCTGAATTTTCAACCGAATCAAAGCAATCAAGCGCTTCCACAAAATCAGGCAAATACAGTCTACACAATTGGTCTAGCCTATCAAGACCTAGGGAATTTTCAGGAAGCAATAAACTGGTTGACTCGCTATACTCAGTTGGAGACAAATGCCCAGAATCGACAAAAGGCAGAAGTTTTCATTGCCGAATTAAGGGACGATCTGGGCAAGCAAAAGCCAGGGCTCGATAAGAAAGCCGATTATCTGGAAAGCTGTATGGAAAACGGTGTGGTGCCCAGTTGGCCGGCAGCAAAAATGCCGCTCAAGGTCTATATCAAAAGTGGCACAAGCCAAAGCGGCTATAAGCCAATCTATCGGGACTTTACCATCCATGCCCTAGACACTTGGTGCTCGGTTTGCCCCAAACTCTCTTACAAGTTGGTCGATAACCCTCAATCAGCCGACATTTCAGTAAGTTTTTCCAATTCCACTTTGGGCATGAGTGAAAACGGCAGAACCAGATTAAAAGCCGGTATCACCGACATAAAGAGCGATAAGGCTGAAATACTCTCGGCCAAAGTGGCTGTCACCACAATCAATCCTTTTGACCAAAAGCCTGTAAGAGACGGCGAATGCGCCACGATAACCATGCACGAAATTGGCCATAGCTTAGGTTTGGACCATTCCACAGCAGTGAGCGACATTATGTATTTCGGCTCTTCTTGCAAGCAAACCGGCAAACCGACCGCCCGCGACAGAAATACACTCGCCCTGATTTACAAAGACAAGCCGATTATTACAGCCAGTCTAAACAAAACAGTCAAACCGTTAAACATAACCTATTTACCGCCACCGGCTTTTTTACCGCCTGCCCCGGTTGATACAAAGGCCTTGAAGCCTCCGGTCTTTCTGCCGCCGCCTCTGGCAAAAGAAGTGCAGTATATGAAACCACCGCTTTTTGTGCCGCCGCCTCTGAAAAAAGAACTAAACTCTGCTCAAAATAATAAAGCCGAGCCAAGTCTAAACCGTGCACAGCCGGCAGCAAGAGACAAATCGAAGTTGCCCTTCTTTTTGCCACCACCGAAATAAAGCAGCCAAAACCGGTTCTTTGACTTGAGACAAAGAGGCAAGTAGACATGAACTCAAGCTCAATTTGAATTAAGGGAAAATAGCATTGAGAAAAGAAAGCAAGGCAGTGATTAGACAAAGCCCGCCCATACCATAACCAATGTACTGATTGCGCTTCACTAGCGATATGTGCCCGAGCCCAGCAAATACGGCTGCAAGCAAAATAGCCAGCAATATGGTGCGCAAGCGCAAAAGCCACAAAGGCAAAGCCAAAGGCTGATCATATTGCAAAATACAGAAATAGTTGGGGCGCAACTGAAAACGCGGTCCAAGCCCCATAAAGGCGCGGGCCAGAGGCGAGGTTTTGTCGACTGGGTCGCGACTTTGTCCGTCGACGCTGATGTCTAAATAGACGGCGTTGGCGCCGGTGCCTCGCACAAAATCACCATCAAGAGTTGTGCCTCTAAAGACAATGGCATTAATGGTGCGCTTTGTACTCTTGATTTTGTAAAAACATCCACTAATGCCACATACTTCAGGCGACTTTTCGCCAGGGAAAAGTCCACCCTTACTCAATCTCTCTAATTCACTGTTTAGAGAAGACTCTTCTTTGCCGTCGTCAACATTGATGTCGTAAGCCATGTAACGCGGCATATATTTTCGCTTGGTATAAGCATTAAAGACAGTATAGCTGTCCTGACTTATCCCGGGCTCTAGTTGGTTCTCATCACTACCTTCTGATGAAGCGTCTGTAGAGCCGGTATCGGAAGAAGCCCCCTCGCTAGTTACCGAAGAGCCACCTGTCTCGCCGCTTGAGCTAGAATTAGAGCTACCAAGATCTTGACCAGAAACTTGACTAGAACTTTGACTAATCTCAGGGGCACCGCCCTTAGGGTCAGTCCCGTCTGTATTGTCTTTACTGTTCGTACTGTTTGTACTGTTTGTACTGTTTGTACTGTTTGTACTGTTTGTATTTTCTGTGCTTTCTAGCGAATCAACTGTCTTCAAATCACTAAGTGCGGCAGGGTAAGTCTTGTTGCGATTAAAGAAAAGTCTAGAAAGATAGCCGAGCTTTTGGATATTGGCCACATGGTTTGCCAGAGGGCTTTTCTCTTCAAAGAGGAAGGTCCCGTCTTCGTCGACCATGTCGCGACCACGCTCGACACCGCGGTCTAGTATCCAGAACTCTTTGTTGAATACAGAAGATGGTATAGAACGCAAATATTCGTCGAAACCAAAGCCGAAAACTGAATAACCAAAGTTTGTTGGCTGAGCGTCAAATTTATAGACTAGCTCTTTATTTGTCTTGAAACGCATTGTGCGCTTGCCGTCAGCCGACTGCCGCAACTTAGCGGTAGAAAAATTTTGTAAGGGCGTAGAAAAAGGCAGCCAAAGATAATAGAGCGCTGATACCAAAACACCTGTGGTCAAACAGACGAGCACAGCTTTGACGACACTGTCGTTGCGTTCCCGAATTTGTCTGGAATGCATTTGCTGACGGTCTTTAATATCTTGCTCGCTGAGTTTGAACTTGCGAGGACGAGAACCTTCATCTTCACCATCGGCAGAGACATACACTTCGCCAGAGAGTTTTTCGACATCATCTTCTTCAGAATCGCGATCTGCAAAAGTCTTATTGCGTTCAGTTCGAGCAGGGCGACGCACCATCTGCCCCGATTGAGATTGCCCCTCTTTTCGCTCGCCGGTGTTAATCTGACTCTGGGTGGCATACTGGCTCTGCTGAAAGCTAGAGCCCTGACCAGTCTTTTGACTTTGCGTTGAAAACTGACTCTGGGTTGAATACTGGCCTGCCGAAGTATTTGACTGTGCTGCCTGTTGGCGCTGAGAACTAGTTTGAGACTGTGCCGAAAAACCAGAGAGCGGATCGGCAGCCATAGAACCACCTTGCCAGATGACGGTCTTATCTTGATTGTCCGGCGTCGGCAGACTGGCAAAATTGAGAGCCGATAAAGGGGGCTTCGCTGCTTGAGCAGGCCCTGACCCCGCACCGGCACCCTGACTAGATTCACCACCCCCAGACCAATTCTGAGTGGAATTTTGACTAGAGAAGGAAGACTGAGCGCCACCATTATCAGTATCGTCGCTTAGTCCGACTGCTGCGCGTTTAGACCTAACTTTCTCTTCCAGTTGAGCCAGTTCCAACTGCCACTGCTTCACCCCGGGATGATCGACACCAAGCAATACCTCGCCTAGTTTTACCAGTCGGCGATTATATTCCAGGGCACCATAAAAGTCGCCTGTCTCTTTCTTTATGACAACAAGACATTCCAGACACTCGGCATAATAGGGGTCATCCTCCTTGAGCACCTTCATCAAGGCGGCATAACACTGCTCAGCCCGAACGGCATCAGCCCGCTCAAAAGCCTCGCGGGCTTGCTGCAATAAAACTGTTTCAGGGCTAAGGGGCAATTCTTGTGACCGAACCAAGTAAAAGGGGGGGCTTTTGATACCAGGTTTACACAACTAATTTAGCAAAAAGCTTGCAAACTGCCAAATGTTGCCGACTCAGCTCTATCCTATACGCTGTTCGATACTGCCTTCGATATACGATTGCAATTCCTTTCTCAGACTCTTAGGATTGACTCTTTCGATTGCCTCTTTAAGCAGCTCGGAAGCACCTTTGAAATCATCCCACTGATGAGCGGCCACCTGGGTATAGTTGATGGCATCGATAAAGGCATTGGCGCTATCTTCGTCAGTCGGCTTAAAGTCTTGCATATTGGCCGAATCAAACAAGAACTTGACCACGAGCGGATTAAAAGCAACCGCCCGGGTCAGGATTTCACGTGCTTCTTTGTTCTCTCCGGCATGCAAGAGCCTGAGCGCGCGACTATACATAGAAACGACGCACTCAGGAATGTTCTCAGCCAAGAATTCGTCGAACTCCTTCAGAACCGGCTCTCCGGCATTGAGCAAGTCGAGCAAAGTAATTACCAGATAATACTGAGCCCGTGCCATTTCGGGTCGCAGAGCGCATTCGCGCAGTATGTCGGCTATTTTCTTAAGCTCATCAAGGTTGCGACTCTTAAGCCAGAGAGCGCGCAATTCTAAGACCAGAAAGACTTTGAGCGAGAGCATCGGCATCTCTTTCAGATAGACTTGCAACTCAAAGAATGGGCCATTCTTATCGAGAGCGGCAATCTCAGAGTCTATTTGAGCGCGAATCTTTTCTGTATAGGACTGAACAATGCCTATACGTTTTTCGATGTCAGCCTGCGAAGTACCTTGGGAAGATTCAGCCAAAGCCGACTCCATTGCATCGACTAGAGATTTCACTTCCTCACTGCATTTACCGATTTCTTCTTTGTGCTCGTCGTGGTCGTGATCGTGATCATGATCGTGATCGCAGTTGGGTCCGTGCTCGTGCTCATATTCATGTTCAGGCTTGTGTTCATGTTTTTTGGCACCGGTACTAATACTTACCTTTTCGATAGTGCCATGCTCCTGATCGCAGCTAGGTCCGTGTTCATGATCATGTTCATGTTCATGTTCGTGCACGTGCTCACATTCGTGAGACTCTTCCATCGCTGCTTCTTCGACCCAAGACTCTGGACCACCAATGGTCTTGAGAAAATCCAAGGCCTCGGCTTTGCGGCCGCAAGCAATCAAATTGCGCACATAGCGCCAAATTTCCTCGCCCATTTCGGCACTGACTGCGCCGTAATGAGTCTTGATCAAAGCAACTAGCTCCATCTGTTTAGCCAAAGCCTTTTCAAACTGCTTTGTATCAAAATAGAACTCGACAAAGTCAGCTGTAGTGTCAATTAGACGCTCCGGCTTCTTCAAGGCTTTGTTTATGCCTTCGGCTTCAAGCATAAGCGACTCAGCCAGTTCTGGCTGATCAGCATGTTCAAGCCAGACAGCCCTCACTTCCAGCTCATCTGCATACTGCTCACTCTCGCGCCCATAAGCCTCGGCCATGGCTTCCACACTGGCGGCAATCATCTCGTCGGCTCGCCCGCTCTGGGTTTCCATACAAAGTCTGGCATAAAGTGAAAGCGACTCGGCAATCCCCTTCTTGTCATCGGCTTTTTTAGCGGCTTCCAGAGCCTTAACTAAGTGCCCTTCAACGGTTTTCAGCTTTCCCGACTGAAACTGTCTTTCCGCTATTCTAAAGAACTTTTCCCACATAGAGCCTCAACAAAGAAACAATCGCGCTTAATAAGCTCAGCTATTTTAATTGATCAGGTGCCGACTGGGCGCCTAAGGCATCAAGAAAGCCTTCAATGGCAATGTTTTGGTACGAAGGTCGCTTGACTACCGAGAGAGCGGGACAAAGGTCCCGCTGTTGAAATGATCAAGGTTTGAGTTTCTCTGGCTCTAAAAGATCAATTCTCATGCCCTCTTTTGATTTCTGAGGACTGATCTTCTCGATAAAATCAATCTGCGATTGACTTAGGTCTGACCGAATTAAGCGCAAATGAGTTAGCCTATCGCTTTTCAGAATCCAATAAATATCGGCGTCACTCCATGCCAAGCCATTTACCTCCAACATGCGAACATATGGATTGGTAAGCATTCTCTTCAACTGAGGCATGGTCAAGCCGGTAGTCCAAAACTTCAAAGACCTTATCTGTTTCGACCGCCTGATTGCCTCAATTAGCTCAGGAGGGATGCTCTTGTTCGTAGCCTTCTCAGATCCTGTGAGAAATAGCTGATTTATCTTCATAAAAGATGGCATTTGGGCAACTTTGGCAAGATCTATATTGCCGCCATGAAGCTCAAGCAAGTGCAGGTTTCGTCTCGATAAGAAATCGTAGAAAGACTGATCGACAGTGCACTGTCGGAAGTGAAGCGTGTCCAACTTCGGCCACTTATTCAATCGATCAAGTAGTTTCTTCCAATCCGCAGCGGAAGAGACTTCTCGCACTTCCAGGTCTCCCACCTCTCCCTCTTGGAATACTTGCAAAAACTCTGTACCAGTCTCATCTGGTCTAAACACGATACGAATTGGGAACTGAACCTCCAGCTGAATAGTCGAATTCGCTAGTTCTCTTTTTCTATCGCGATGCTCGACAGAACTGATGGTAAGTGGTGCATTAAGGTCAGCATGCCAGGTCAGTCTGGCTTGTTTGTCACCAAATCTCTCACATTGCAATGAGAAAGGAATTGGATCAGCCTTATTATCTGCGCCTGCAAAAACCCTATTTGCTATATTCCTTGCTCTCACTTCTGAAACATCTGGCGATGGCAAGTAAGGGACGAACTGGTCAGACACTTCTCTTTTGTGCTTTGTAGGAGCAGGTTTGGAGTAATGTCTCCATAAAAAGACCATCGGCATTACTACAAATAAAATGAATAAACTGAAGAGGAATCTTTTCTTGAGTGTTGACTCTAAAGCGTCTGTAATGCTGCCGACGGGCGAGTGATCGGGCTCTGAAAAGTCGTAATCATCTTGAGTGTTCTTGTTTCCGGCATAGTTTCCACTCTCCTTAGTCTGACCCAATATTGACCTGCCTGCACCAATTCGAGAGAAATCATGCAAAATCTCATCCATCGATTGGTAACGCATAGACGGTGTTTTGGCGAGCATCTTAGCGACAGCAAGCTCAATACCTTCTGAAAAGACTAGTTGTGGACAGACCTCTGACAACCTTGGAGGGACCTTGGATTGATGCAAAATAAAGGTCTCATATGGCGTCTCACCGGCAAGCGGTACTTGCCCTGTAAGAGCTTCGAAGAGACTACAACCGAAAGAGTAGATATCGGTGCGGCTATCTAAATCAATACCGCGGCACTGTTCAGGGCTCATATAAAATGGCGAGCCGAAGACCTGACCAAGAGCTGTGAGTGCCTGCTTGTCTCGGCTTCCTTCATTGAGTAGAGACTTTTCCTTCTCGTCGATAAGTCGCGCCAAACCGAAATCAACCAGCTTGAAGACGATTTTTCCAGCTTCATCTCGACTGACTACTATATTCGCCGGCTTTATGTCTCGATGAATTATCTGCTGCTTATGGGCTACCGCCAAAGCCTCGGCTATTGCAGTGAAGCAGGCAAGGGCATTATTCTCAGGCAGCGGTCCGCTAGTCTTGATTATCTCAGAGAGGGGCTCCCCTTCAAGCAATTCCATGACATAGAAAGGCGTCGTATCTCTGTCGATACCCATGTTGTAGATTTGCACGATAGAAGGATGACTCAAGCGAGAAAGGGCGCGCGCCTCTCGCTGAAATCGCTGCCAATTTTCGGCGGTCATTAGCTCGGGCGCCAAGAGCTTGAGGGCAAATTTCTTGCCCATGATGCGGTGGGTCGCGCTAAAGACGACACCCATGCCGCCTCGCCCGAGCAGATCATTCAAAATATAATCATTGCCAACAACAACACCAGGCAAGTAAACAAGTCGACCACTCAAGCTGCGGCGCGGATTCTCATCGAGCTTTCGGGATTGGGCAGGAATGGTCGCATCGGAACTGACACCGGTCAAATCTTTAGGATCAGCTGGTTCATTGGGAATAGTAGACTCTTTGGGAATAGTAGAGTCTTTTGGATTAGTAAAATCCTGTGGTCTTCCGGAGCCTTGGTCCGCCAATGATCATCTCCGCTAAATATTCGGTGAGCGGCGAATCCGCTCGGGTGGTATGCCTAGGGCTCCTGGAATTTTATAACAAGTTAGTTGGAAGTTTAAGGCTAAGGCCAATTCAAGTTAGGTGGAGAGTAAACCTTAAAGACCTGCCAGTAAAGATTTGATTTATCCAACGGATATTCAAAGTCACTTTTGTTATATCCCAAGCTGTTGTAACTAGCATTTGACTTATTCTTAGATGATTCCTTTAACGCAAAATCGTATGTCATGCGCAAATTCTCAGCTGGCCTGTTCGGAATTCCTGTTTTTCCATCAACGCCACCAGATATAGTCTTAGCCACTATAGCGCCTGAAAAAGTCTTGATACCATTGCCCCTAAAAATCACATTACTATTGGGTGCATAAATTACGGCAGAAACATTAGACTGATCTATCAAGATGTTTCCAGAACCGTCATACCAAATCTGAAACTGAGCCGGATTTGCCGGGTTCCCTGCACTCAAGGACCCGGAGATACTTACAGCGTCTTTGCCTGAACCTTCAACGAAATATCTAATTGGCAGGTCACCGCTGGGACTTATTGTAGGAGTTCCGCTTACTGAAAGTGAGTCTACTACATAATCTCCTGATGTAACTGGCGCGGAACTAGTGTTAAGCGTCACATTTCCAGAATTTGAAACTCCTGAAGGCGGCGCTAATGCCGGCGCTATTGTGGGATCAGTATTCGGAGCAGCGTCCAGCGCAGGAGTTACAGCAGGAAGATTGGAATTACCATCACCAAACACATTAGTTGCGTCGCCCCCGCTACCATCTGAGAATCCGGACTGCTGACCATCATTGACTACTAAATACTGACTAACTTGAGAATCGCCTCCATTCTCTAACTTTCCTTGAGGAACTCCCTCTATCTTTAGGTTGACGGCACCGCCGATATCAGCATTTGTCAGCAAGGCATATCCGTAAGTACTGACATTTCCACCGAGATCGAAAAATTCACCAGTCTTTTGATTAATGAGACCGCCCTTAAAGAACGACACATCCACTCCATTAGCGCGAGCTTTAGTACTTGTGCCACTGCCTAACCAGATAGAGTCAACTGAAGTTAATGCAGAATCAGAGAAGTATGAATTCTGCCTGTCAATCATTGGAGAATTCAGCAATGATTTTGCAGACAACCGAGGTCTACAAACTGCATAGACTTTTTTCCTCATTGTGCCATACAAAGCGGTAGCCTCAATCTGCCGCCATAATCCTTTTCCACTCAGAGCGCTTACTGCAGAGGAATCTAGTCCATACTCATCACTGTAAATTTTCAGGCTAGGTTGCGGATTTAACGCTTCTGGTGAAAACTTCGAAACCTTGATCTGAATAGATCCACCAGGAAGAATTTTATCAACAAGAGCCTGCGGAACCGCAACTACTTTGTCGATACTTGCACCAGGATCAAAATTCGCCCGGCTAGACATATCATTGAGACCAGCAAGCGCGTAATCGACCGAGGAGTCTAATGCAACCTGCAGCCTAACTTCAGAGCTTTCTGTGCCAACCCATTTGAAAATTGGCATGATTGCCGCTGCCGTTCCCGCCAAAAACAACAAGGCGGTAGCGCTTATTGCCGTTACTGATATTAGGGAGAACCCCTTTTGCTTTCGACTAAATCTTAGAAAATCGGCTTTCATTGCAAATTCCGCAAGTAGATTTCACTTTTGATTACCTGTTGAGTGTTGTTAGAACCAGCAATATCTTGCTTACTTAATGTGAGCCGCTTTAGCTCCAGAGTCACAGCTACCGAGGATATACGATTGAGATCGTCATCTGAAGGGACAATAGATACCTCTTGGCTATTGGCTGTCTGAATCAGAAATGAAAACACTCTTGCGCCCGGAACTCCCGTTGGACCGACAATTCCTGAAAGAACCTTTACTGGAGCTGAACTTCCTGACGACTTGAATATAACGAAATACCCTGGGTCATCTGCATCAGGCAAAATCTGGTAACGAATAGTTGTCGATTTCGGCAATTGAGCGATAGGGTCAAACGTGCGCCAGTCGGGAACTGTGTAGCATTCGAACTCGATACCACTCTCTGATGCAGCTACAAACTTAAAGCAATGCTTGAGCTCATGCTGCAAGGTAGTGATGAAAGCTTTTGCAGCAAGATAATTATCAAATCTATTATGCAGGCGCCAAGTCCAGGCACTGCTCAATAGAATAGCCTCAGACATACCAGCCATAGCCACTCCCATGATTAGGATTGCAACAAGTAACTCAAGAAGAGAAGCACCAGTCAATCTATTGCGACTGCGGCGACGGTTTTTGCAAGCTTTCATTGACGACATCCTCATTTGCGGCGAATTCCTCTTTTCGCAATGAGAGCGGTTAACTTATACTCGTTTTCTTGATTAGGAGAGCTAGAATCGCTCCAAGTCGCTCTAACTTCAGCAATATCCAGATTCTCTACCAAAAGATAAGGCGAGACCTTTACAGTAACTTCTCCCTTGAACTCCGGTAATGAAGTTCCAGACCAAACAAAATTGTTGTAATCGATCTGAAGATAGCGACCCAGAAGACTATTTGGAGGAATTGCCCTAGGATCATTAGAGGATATCTGCATTTTGTAGAGTTGATCATAGTTCAAGCCACTAACAGGAGCCGCTCGAAGTCTTTCAATGACAGACTGACACAGAGAGGATGCTGCATACCTGTTCTGGGTAGTCACACTCAATCTGAGCAATTCCGAAATAGAATTACCCATACAAACAAGTACAATTCCACAAATTGCCACTGCCACCAAGACCTCTATGAGAAAGGCTCCTTTGGCTGCTCTCTTGTTTACATTCAGGCTGATGTACTTCGTTTGCATTTCATATGACCAAAAGCCCAACTTCTCCTTAATTTGCCCAAAATCGCAGCCTTAGTCCCACTTAGGGCAGGCTTGCCACACCAGAGCTATCGACATTGACCAGCAAACTACGATTTTCCATAGTCACATCAAAACTAGATGGACGCACAGGCTTACCGGTTTGCTCAAAGGTCACCTCACCGACCATTACCACTCCTTTCGGCAGCACGACCTCTTCCAAAATCTTTTTATCAGACTTAATCAGGTAAGAGTTCTGACCGGTCTTCATGCGCGCAGAAGTGATGGTGATAGGCATATCGTAGTTCACCGACATTTCCTTCACCCGGCGAATATCTTTCACCAATTCATGGGCGGCGTTATTGAGAGCTAGCTGGCGAGCTGTATAGTCTACAACCCGGAAAGCAAACAATGGCACGGCTATGAACATAGCCATGAAAGCAGCACTCTCCAAACGTCTGATCAGCGGCCAGGTGAAAATTGGGCTATTTCTCGGAATACTCGAAAAGGTTCCGCTTTGCGAACCGACCTGATTTAGATTGGTCTGACTGCCTGTCTGTGACACCGAAGACAAATTAGACGAAGAAGCCTGTTGGTCCGAACTCTTCGCACCACCATCGCTCGCCGCTTTCGGCGCCTGTGACTGTTTGGCTTCCTCTGACATATTCAACGCCAATTTTATCGTAACTTACTTATACCGCTCGGGTATTGCAATTAACCCCAAAGCCGAATTCGGGACAGGTGAGAGCAAGGCGAACAGTTCGCCAACTTCACTAATTTCACAGCCCGGTTGACAAACAACAGACATTTCGATAATATTGGAAATATGGAAAAACGAAGGAAATATGGAAACAGAGAATGCAGTCAAAGCTTTAGCGGCTCTCGCCCAAACCACCAGACTGGAAATCTTCCGACTTTTGGTGAGGAAGGGTCCGCAAGGTATTTCAGCCGGCAAATTGAGCGAGCATTTCGCGATGCCGCCTGCAACTATGTCCTTCCATCTTAAAGAACTAACTTCATCTGGGCTTATCGTTCAGAGACGGGAAAGCCGCTCTCTCATTTATGCGGCTAACTTTAGTGCGATGAATCAGCTGCTTGCCTTTCTTATGGAAAACTGCTGCAGCGAAGGAAGTTCGTGCTCAAATATAGAGGTAGAAAATAATGAATGAAGACTGCAAAACAAAGAGCGGGGCAGCGAAGAGATTTCATGTGCATGTGGCGGTGAAAGACATTGCCGAATCTGTCTCTTTTTATACAACCTTGTTTGATGCACCACCATCGGTGCAAAAGGAAGACTACGCCAAGTGGATGCTCGACGATCCGCGAATAAACTTTGCCATCTCAAAAAGAGGCAGGGAAGCCGGTCTAGATCATCTAGGGCTGCAGGTTGAATGCGATGAAGACTTACATGTCATCTCGAACCGGCTCAAGGCTGCCGGTGACCATATCATCGAACAAGAGTCTACAACCTGCTGCTACGCCCAAGGAAATAAAGCCTGGGTGCACGACCCACAAGGTATCGCCTGGGAAACCTTCCACACCACGGGCAGTGCCACAGTTTATGGCGAAGACCTGCAGATCGCCTCGAACTCCGCATGTTGCGCGCCAGGTCTTGATTCTAGTGACAGCTTAAACAAGCAATGCTCAGAGAAAGCACAAGATAGCGTCATTAGCGTCAAGATAGAACTTTAATCTAGCGATTGAAGACTGAAAAGATAGAAGAAAAGAATTACAGAAGAATAGAATTACAGAAGAACAGAAATAGGTTAAGTCTCTTATGCACGTTATCTTTGCCTGCATCCACAATGCTGGTCGCTCTCAGATTGCCAGCGCCCTCTTCAACAAACTGGCAACTGAGGGCGGAAGTAACATGCGCGCACTTTCGGCTGGGACAGATCCGGCTCAGACGGTGCATGAGATTGTCGCCGAAGTTATGAGCGAAGAAGAAAATATTGATCTGTCTGCTGTAAAACCCCAACTGCTCACCAGCGAACTGGCAAGCCGGGCCAAAGTTCTAGTAACCATGGGTTGCGGCGAGAAATGCCCATTTGTACCGGGTCTAGAAATAATAGAATGGCAGATTCCTGATCCAAAAGGTCAAGCGAAAGCAAGAGTAAAAGAGATAAAGAAGATAATTGAAAAACAAGTAAGCGATCTTTATTCTCGCCTCAAACAATTGGAAGCCAGAGGCTGATCCCAGCTCTAGCTCATCTAGACGGACAAATCCAATTTACTGCTCTAGGCAGTTTCGATGGCAGCCGCACGGTCGAGACCAAGCTCTTTCACCATAGCATCACGCATGGCAAACTTCTGAATCTTTCCTGTGACGGTCATCGGAAACTCACTCACCACTTTGATATTGCGCGGAATTTTGAAATGAGCCAGACGCTCTTTCATCCATTCATTCAGCTCTTTAGTATCAAGACTTTCACCAGCTCTGAGCATAAGCCAGACACAGACTTCTTCGCCGAGCTTTTCGTCAGGCACACCAAAAACCTGGGCTTGTGAAATCTGAGGATGATGATGCAAAACCTCTTCAATCTCACGCGGATAAATATTTTCACCACCTCTGATGATCATATCTTTCTTACGACCAGTGATGTGCAAATAGCCTTCGCTATTCATCACCCCTAGGTCGCCTGAATGCAACCATCCAGCCACATCTATGCATTCGTTGGTGGCTTCATCATTCTTGTAATAGCCAAGCATAATGCCGTGACCACGGCAACAAATCTCGCCCTGCTCACCGCGCGGCACAACTCTGCCGGTCTCAGGATCAATCACTTTCACCTCGACACCGGCTATGGCTCGCCCAACTGTGGTGGCACGAGTTTCCATAGAATCATGAATGGTAGTGGCGGTCATAAGCGGAGACACTTCGGTCAATCCGTAAAGAATAACCACTTCAGGCACATGCATCTCGCTGGCAACACGGCGCATCAATTGCACCGGGCATGGTGCGCCTGCCATAAAGCCACCCTTGAGACTTGTATAGTCGAACTCTTTAAACTGCGGGTGTTCTAACTGGCCGATGAACATAGTCGGCACACCGGAAATATGCGTCGCTCTTTCGGCAGAAACTGCCTTCATGACCGTCATTTCTTCGAAATAAGGACCAGGAATAATAACCGTGCCGCCTATGGAAAAGGTTGCTAAGGCCGAGCTAACCATACCGCCGCAATGGTAAAAGGGCATGGGTATGCAGAACCTGGTCTCAGGAGAAAGAGCCATTGCTCGAGCAGCAAAAAAACCGTTATTGAGAAGATTATGATGGCTGAGTGTCACACCTTTGGGAAAACCTGTAGTACCGGAGGTGTATTGAATATTGACCGGATCATCAAATTGAACAGAATTCTCGCGCTCAGAGAGTTCAGTATCATTTATGGTGCTTTCCAGAGCAAGGAAAGTTTCTATTGAAAAAAGATCGCCCCTAGCTTTGAACTCGTGCGCCAGACCATCGGCATCAGAACCAGGCAATACAACTAGATCTTGCAGGCTTGGCACTCTTGAGCTCTTGACCGCACTGCCTTGAGCAAAAAGACGCGGATTTAGTTCTTCCAGCATATCGAGATAGTTGGAAGAACGATTGCGTGGAATAGCAAAAAGCAGCTTTACGCCAGATTGATTGAGAACATATTCTAGTTCGGGCACTCGATAAGCCGGATTGACATTGACTAGAATTGCACCAACCCGCGACACAGCATAGAGCACAGCCAACCAGCGCCAATTATTGGTCGACCAGATACCGACGCGGTCACCGCGCTCGATGCCTCTTGCAAGCAGCGCCCTAGCTAATTTGCGTGTATAAGCAACAAACTCACTATAAGTAAGATTGGCTTCCTCTAGAACACTAACCACACAAGGTTGATTAGGATTCAGCGAAGATGTCAAATCCAGATGAGAACTTAGTGTGTAGCCGAGCAGCTTCTCTGCGCAAATTCCGTAATCGTAGCTAAGCGGCTGGGGAAACACTTAATTCAGCAAGCTACATGGGGAAAACTTCAGCACCACCAAGAATATAGACATGCTTTTCATTCACACGCTTGCTCTTTGTCTTGCTGGCGGGAAGTTGAACTTGATTCTCACGGAGGGCTTCTTTGTGGCTCTTGATGAACTTAACTGCTTCTTCAACAGCTAAATCGGAGTTACCAGGAGCAGCGACCGGAGCTGCATTCAAAATTGCAGCACCATTAAGCTCATCTGCTTGGGCAGGAGCCAGGCTAAACCCGAACGACATTGAAAAGAAAAACGCACCGACTAGTGCTTGAATCTTGCGGCTCGGAGCTTTAGCTATATACATCGAATAACCTCGTTCCAGGTGCCTCTACCTGCACCCTAGGACACGAGTATAAGTGTGCTTTTGCCGAAAGGAAAGGCTTTACTAAATGTATTAACATTCATGTGAGCACATTCTAATGTCAAGGGGAGAGTGCGCTCAAGGGTAGTTTCTAGAACGTTGAACCTGTGGGCTTTTTTCAAAAAAAAAGAAATTCTCGAGAATTTCTTTTTTTTTTGAAAAATCCTATTGATAACGGTTACCCGCGAAATCTATATAACCACTTTCATGCCTAGGGGTGTCACTGTGATGAGTCCAGTGCAAGACACCACCTCTTTGATTCCAAATAAACTCGCCGTGCACTGTCACTATGTCACCGGCTTGAGCAGGCACATAAGGCGCCATATCTATATTGTGAGCAACCAAAACAGTCGTACCGTTGCTAAGCTCCAGCAAGAATCTCTGATGCTTACTACCCTTTCTATCATCGGGCAGAAGTTTCTTAATTCGGGCTGTACACGTTGTGACAACCTTTCGCGCCTGCTCAGCCTGCAGCGCCACGACAGCAGCATCATCCAATGCCGGTTGGGCGAGGCTCGCACCGACTGCAGGTGAGGTCTGAGACTGCCCCCCTCCAGCTTGACCTAATGCTTGACCTAGTCCCTGACCTAGACCTTGACCCTGCCCGTTGCCGTTGCCGTTGCCGTTGCCGTTGCCGTTGCCGTTGCCGTTGCCGTTGCCGTTATCGTATGCGACCGCCTGAGATGCCGGGCCGCCAGCAGAAGAAGCATCGATAGAACCGCCTCTCTGCCCCATGCAACCGCATAGAGCCCCGCTCAAAATCGAGGCGAGGAAGAGCGAAACCAAGATAGCGGAACATTTAGAGGCTTTAGAGGTTTTAGAGACTTTAGAGGCTTTGTTTTTCATTTTCTCTTCCCAATCACTTGTGGGCTTGATTGTTGTGATTGCAGGAATTATAGCCAGAGTAAGAAGCCTTTTGCATATAGTCCAAATCTAACAAACCAGTGTTCAAGCTCTCTTTTACATACCGGCAATATACTCTAGGGATTGGTGCAAAAGCCGAAGGCTGTGGTATATAGAGGAATATCGTCGTTTTTCTTATCTGCTTGGTCTCTTCTTTTTTCAGGAATTAGCGATGTTGTCCTCGATCTATCTGACAGGTTCTTCGATTGATCCGGGCGAGCTCAGCCAGGTTCACAAATCAGATTGGCGCACTTTAGCCATTACCCGGCTGATGAACCACGGTCTCAAAGTAACCAATCCTCTAGAAATACCCTGGACCGAGACTGAATTCAACTTTGATGAGGCTATAGATCTAGCCGGCAGCTCAGATCAAAGGGTAAGAAGGGCGCTTGGTTTGATAGACCAGAGCGACGCCATTCTGGCTAATCTAGAACGCCCAAGTTACGGCACGGCAATGGAGATTTTCTATGCCTACCGCAGCGGCAAACACGTTACTGTCTTTGGCTCTTCGCCTTTGAATCCCTGGGTGGCGACCCATTCGCAGGCCAGATTCAACGATATCGACTTGGCCCTTCGCCATATCATTGGCAATCAACCTCGCTCGGCCCCTGTAGACTGGGCAATTCACTACGAGAACCAACTCAGTGAACGATACGAGCAAATGCCCCCATATGGCGAGCCCGACTATAAGTTTTTCGGCGGCGACCTGCCGATTCTTGTCATTGCCCCTCATGCCACTGCTTATTTTAGAGAAGGTGAGTTCCAAGAGCAGGAGTCATTTACAGGTTCTATGGCGGTGCTCCTGAATAGACGAACCACCTGCCATGCTCTCACTTCAAATTATTGCTTGGTGGCTGATCCTTGTGTTTATGCCGACACCCCTTTCAAGACCGCCATCAAAGACTTGGTCAAAGCAGGCAATATCGGATTGATTCTGATGATCTTGGGGTCGGGACAACAAACACCGGGGTTGCAAATTGATCATTGCGGACCGACCCGCGATTATGACTTCGAACAGCGGCTGAGATTAAAATTGGGAGCATTGGAAGAAATTGCGCCGGTAAAGCTGGCAAAGAGTCAGGAAGAATTGGATAGGGAGACCGGGCCGCTTAGTCGCTTTATCGCAGAAGAGTTGGCAGTGCCGCTTGTCACAGTAAAGCTCTCCAAGCGCTACAGAATGCCTAGACTGCAGTCGATGCTCTTCAGCCGGGCCACCGACCTCCTTGCTCAGTTCGTCCTAGAGAGTTCCAGCTATCTTAACTCGCGGCTTTACTGAAACGGGCTAAAAACAAGGTGAATTTGAACAAAGACGAAAGCTGGGAGACAGAAACACTTGTCGTCCTAGTGACGGCGCCAAGCGCGGAAGCGCAGGCATTGGCAACCAAGTTGTTGGAAGCCAAACTAATTGCATGCGCCAATATCCTGCCTTCGGTGCTTTCGATCTATAGCTGGAAGGGAGAGACAGCCGTAGATCAGGAAAGCTTGCTTGTCATGAAAACGAGAAGCGAGATTTACGCTCAACTTGAGGCTAAAATTAAGGAGCTTCATAGCTATGAAGTACCAGAAATTCTTGCGGTTTCGGTGGAGAGAGGCTCAAAAGCCTACCTTGACTGGGTGAAAGAGAGTCTTTCAAAAGTCGGCAACTAGCAAAGTAGAAGGCACCGGTGAAATCCCAGCATGGTCGTTAGTGCAAAAACTATAGTGGAAGCTTTCTGGTCGCAAGTGCGCGATAAAGCCGAGCGACCGGCGATTATGCACAAAATCAAGGGCGAATACACTCCGGTCATCTGGCGCGAGCACGGTCTCACCACCGAACTAGCCATGGCCGGTCTAGCACGCAATGGTATTACAAGAGGTGCTCATGCAGCCATTCTGTCTCATCCTAGCCCCCGCTGGACTTGGGCAGACATGGCAATACTCTCTCTTGGCGCGGTGACGGTGCCAATCTATCCCACTCTGGCCGTACCCGAAGTGGAATTTCTAATTAAGCATAGCGATGCCCAAGCCATCTTTGTCGAAGACTTGGTGCAACTAAAGAAAGTGCTTGATGGCAAGCCCGCCGAAAAGCTCAAATTCGCAGTGCTGATGAATGGTCAAGCACCGCCTTCAACGGCCACGCTCAAAATCATGACCTGGGAAGATCTGCTCAAAGACGGTGAAATTCATCTCTTAACTGCCAGAGAAGAACTGGCGAAGCAAAGAGAAGAAGTCAGTCCCGACGACCTGGCATCGATCGTCTATACATCTGGAACCACCGGCATCCCGAAAGGGGTGATGATTCACCACCGCAATATAATTGCAGTCTGCAAAGCCGTGGGCGAGCGGCTGGACTTCAAAGAACAAGACCTGGTCCTATCTTTCCTCCCTCTTTCACACGTCTATGAAAGAGTCGGTGGTCAGTTTGTCAGCATCTTTTTTGGCGTCACCATGGCTTATGCCGAAGCAATTGAAACAGTGCCGCGCAACATGGTTGAGACTCATCCAACGATCATCAATGGCGTGCCGCGCTTTTACGAAAAAGCCTATCAGCGCATTCAATTTGAATCAAAGAAGTTGCCTAGACCGCAGCAAATTCTTATCAACTGGGCCTTTTCTTTGGGCAAGGAAATCCAGACAAAAGTAGCAGGCAGCGAAGGAAACGGCAGTGTTGAACGCCGAGAGCACACCACCAATTCACTTTTGAAACAATTGAAAGCAGCTGAGCTTAGAGCCGCCGATAGACTTGTCTTTTCCAAAATCAGGCGCCGTTTTGGTGGTCGGCTGCGCATGTTGGTATCGGGCGCAGCGCCCTTACCGGGCGAGGTGCAGAGATTTTTCGACACCATCGGGCTGACCATTGTAGAAGGTTATGGACTAACCGAAACCTGCGCCCCGGTTGCTTGCAATACACCGCTCTCGAACCGCCCGGGTACGGTCGGCAAGCCGCTCGTGGGAGTGGAAGTGCGAATTGCAGGCGATGGCGAACTGCTGGTGAAAGGTGACACGGTCTTTAGCGGCTATTACAAAAATGACGAAGCCACAGCCGACGCTTTTGAAAACGGCTGGTTCAAAACAGGTGATATAGCCGAAATTGATAAAGACGGCTTCATCAGCATCAGAGACCGGAAGAAAGACATTATCATCACAGCCGGTGGCAAACATGTGGCCCCTCAATACATCGAGAATCTCTTCAAGGGAGACCCTCTAATAAGCCACTGCCTGGTTTACGGCGATCGGCGCAAGTTTATTACTTGTTTGTTCACCTTGAATATGGACAACCTCAAGGTCTTTGCTGACAAGAACAAGATAAGCTATACCGACCTAGAAGAACTGACCGATCACCCTTTGGTCATCTCGGCAGTGCAGCAGTCGGTAGACCGAAAGAACGAAGGGTTAGCCAATTTTGAGAAGATTAAGCGCTTCAGTTTACTGAAGAAAGACTTTTCAATTGAAGCCAATGAACTGACACCCACTTTCAAGGTGAAAAGAAAGCTGGTAACCGAGAAGTACAAGGAAGTTTTGGACGGTCTTTATCCCAAAGAAGACCTGGAAATCCAATGAACCATAAAAATCTTTGCCAAATATCTTTGACAAATATCCCTATTTGCAAAAAAAGATCTTTACATTCGCTTGGCAACTAATTACAATAATGCCGAGGTTTCAGGATCGCAGGGTCTGAGAATGGTCTGAACGTCCGAAACCCTTTTAAATAACTTACTAGCAGATGTGCCGCCTGAGGTCATACATCCATGTTTGAATCTTTTGGAAGGGGTCTAAAGCTAATCCTGGCTTCAATTAAGATGGGGTTCCAGGACAAGCGCTTGCTTATCCCCGGTTTGATGACAGTCTTTAGCAACTTCTTTTTCGCCATTCTTCTTTTCCTAGAAGCCAAATCGCGAGTGGCAGTGGAGCATAGCGCCTCCGCCAAAGCAGTCTCGGCTGGAATCAATATGGGCAAAAACGCCCTGCAGCACGGGAATCCCGCCGATATCCAGCAGTTAATGGCTAAGACAGCCCTCAATGGTCCATGGGACCAGGGTGGACTGCAGGGACTATCGGAAGCTGCCAGCCCTGATGCTGTTCTGGCTGTGGTGGCAATTCTTTCGGTCTGGTGGCTCACCAACCGTTTCTTGGAAGGCGTCACCACCGCTCTTGTCTATAGCCATTTAACCGAAGGCTCAGGTTCCGGAAGGTTTTCCACAGCCTGCGCCGCTGTTTTCAGCTCTTTACCGGCGATCATTACTCTCGGCATCGTCACCCTCATCGCCAAGAAGGTGGCACGTTTCATGCGTGACAAACGCAGTAGTGGCATCTTCGGCATGGGTATCAACTTTATCGCCAGTATCGTAGAAGTATTCTGGACCATGGCCGGCCACCTCATCTTGCCAGCCATTGTTATAGAAGGCACATCTTTTTGGGGTGCCCTGAAGCGTGCGGACCGAATTGGACAGGGCAATCTGATCGCAATCGGTGTAGGTGAGATCGGTATAGATACAATCAACCGACTGGTCATGCTGGCAGTATGCCTGGTAGGCGTTGCCGGTTATGGAGCACTCTACGTCTACAAAATCCCGGCTAATGCTCCAATCGTCATGATTGGCGGAGGTTTGTGGGCGATGGCAGTGGTCTTGACCACGGCAATGTCCATCTATATAAGATCGGCATTCTTTACCTGTCTTTATGTCTGGGCTATAGAAGCTGAAGCCCTTTCTGAAGCAGAAAGAGTGAACTGCCAACCGCCGGCACCGCTGGCCGCTGCCCTGGCTTAATCACGAAAGCAAAATTGAAAATTTGAATTGGAAAAAAGTAAACCGATATCGGTTTACTTTTTTTTTGGCAACGGCGAAAAATTCAAACTTACGAATGGTTCAATCTAGCAAGCCCTTGACTATCTTGGGGGTGAGATACCACTTCAAGACTCCTGGACCATCGGGAGGCATGCCGGTGACATCGATACGGCAAACTCCTGCCTTCTTGAAAGGCATCTCGAAACCAGGACCGGCATACAGCAAATTACCAACCAGCATACCCATATCAGGCTCATGCCCGACCAAAAATACTTCTCTGGCAGTCTCGTGCCGACCAATCACTCGAAAAAGCTGAGTAAAGTTCACGGCTGGAGCTAAGGCATCGGTAATCTTGATTTCTTGATCTAGAGCCTCAGAAATATACTCGGCAGTCTGCCTGGCGCGCACAAGTGGACTGGAAAAGATCAGATCTGGCTTTACTCCAAGCTTCTTAAGAGCTTTAGCCACTTGCTTCATCTCATCGCGACCTTCATCGGTCAGTGGTCTTTCGCTATCTTTGGTAATGCCGCCTCTCAAACCTTCCACCGCTATGCCATGGCGCACCAGATATAGTCTCATTACAACTCCATATACATATGAGTAGCTTTCGCGAAGACTAATTCTAGTAGTAATATTTGTTTGTGAGTAACGCTAAACCACGAATTATTGGTCTTGACATAGGTGACCGCCGCATAGGGGTGGCCATCTCTGATCCTTTGCGCATAACAGCAGCCGGACTGGAAACTATAGAAAGGACCAATGTCAGAGCCGACGTAAAAGCAGTGCGTGACATTGCACTTAGGCACGGCGCAGTGCAGATTGTGGTTGGTCTGCCTCAAAACATGGATGGTTCGATGGGCGAACAGTCCGAAAAGGTCAAATCTTTCGCCCGAAAGCTGGCTCGCGAAATCAACATACCGATAGTCTATGAAGATGAGCGGCTCACCACTATTTCAGCCATCAGAACCTTGACCATTCAAGGCGTAAAGACCGGGCACAACAAAGCACTGGTCGATCAGCAAGCGGCTGCCATAATTCTGCAAAAGTTTCTAGACAGAAAAGAACCGCCGCCAATAGCTTAATCAAGCCATTTCATCACGACCATTTCCTCACGAGACTTTAGCTTGATCTAGATACTTGATTTAGATACTTGATTTATAGGTTTGCTCTAGACGCCCAACTTAGACGCTCAACTTAGGCGGTCAATTTAGACGCTCGATCTAGACGCTTGATTGAGATGCTTAGTCTGCTATTTAGACTTTGCGCTTAGCCACAATAAGATCAAAGGCTGTTGCATCATTATCAGAGGACATTTGGATTGTGCCGGCAAGCTCTGCATCGGCTAAGCGCTTGAGCTCTTCATCAAGCAGCCCTGCCGCTAGCGGATTCAACGCAAAAAGAGTGATGTAGGGCAACCATTGCGAAAGTTTGGTATGAGTCCAAACCTCAACTTCAAAGCCGGCCTCTTCAAAATACTGAGATATCTGTTTAGTATCAGGCAAGCCAAACTGCAAGCTTCTCTGCATCTCACTTTTCAAAGTAAGTTCAACAAGTCCGGACCAGTGCTTTCTATATCCGCTTGATGGCAAATCAACTATGCATAAAGATTGCGGAATGCGAGCCAACTCTGCAAGCAAAAGCTCTCTTTCTTGTTGATTCAAGGCTTCTAGCACACCGATGGCGGTGACTGCATCAAAAGATCGAGAAGGCAAACTAATGGGGGCTGGTTTACCAGGGGGACAGGCATCGGGTCTTTCAGAACCGGCTATTGCACCAGACATACTATGATTTTGACTATGACTTGGCAGAGACGAAGCCGCTAGAGTCGAGGCAAGAGACTGTACTTGAGTCGGTGCTTGAGTCGGTGCTTGAGTCGGTGCTTGAGTCGGTGCTTGAGTCTGCTCTTGAGACTCTTTCTGAGAAGAAAGCCCCTGAGGCTGACGACTCTCGTTCTCACTTTCAGATGAATCGGCAAGAAGAAAGAGCTGCCAATCAGGAATGAAGGCTTGCAATGCACCACTTGTAGTACCGACCTTGAGCAAGGTCGGTGGTTCTTGCCGGGAGGAAAGAGAACTAGCTTCTGGTTTACCAGCACCGTCTCCCTTGCCAAGAAAACGATTGAGAAAAATTGAAGCGGCTAGAAGGCGCACGTAGCGCTCTAAAGGCACTTGCGAGAAGTCGACTTTCAACGATCGATCTTGAGGCCTGACGCCTACAAGCATTTTCTTAAACCAAACCTTTCATCATGCCGTACCAATAGACCTGGGGCAAGATATCTCTTTTGAAGACATACATAGAATACCGCTCTTCCGATTGATCGAAAGGAAAAGTCTCCTGAGGCTGTAGCTCATAATCGAACTCAGCCAACACAAGACTGTTGTAACCAGTCACAAGTGGACAGCTGGTGTAGCCGTCATACTGCGCTCGAGCCGGTCTGCCCTGCATAACCTCTGCCAAATTAGACACTACCACTGGTGACTGTTTGCGAATAGCGGCACCGGTTTTGGAAGTGGGCAGACTAGAGCAATCACCTAAGGCAAAAACATTCTCAAACTTTTTATGCTGCAGAGTTCCTTTATCAACATCAACCCAACCAGCGGCGTCGGCTACACTAGATTTCTTCAAGAAATCAGGCGCACTCATAGGCGGAGTGACATGAATCAAGTCAAACTCCAACTCGAAGGTACTGCCGTCATCAATATTTTTGAAAGTAGCTTTGTGCTCAGGTCCGTCAATCGCAACTAAGTCGGTACGGAAGCGGGCATCGATTCTTTTGCGCTTCAGCACCTTCTCTAGAGTGTTGGCGTATTTTCTGACAGAGAAAATGGATGGATTGGCTGAGCAAAAGAAAACATTCGTTCTCTCTCTGACGCCGCTTGCCTGAAAGGCTTCTTCGGCAAGATAAGCGATCTTCTGCGGTGCCCCGCCGCATTTAACCGGGGTACTCGGCTGAGTAAAGACTGCATTTCCCCCTTGAAAGTGCGAGATAAACTGCCAGGTCTTATCGACCAAGTCATAACTGTAGTTGCTGCATACGCCGTTTTTGCCCAATGTTTCAGTCAGACCCGGAATCTTGTCCCAGTCTATTTGAATACCGCAGGCGATTACCAAAAAATCATAAGAGAGAGTTCGTCCAGACTCGAGCCTGACTTGATTGTTCTCAGCCTTGACATCAACCGCGCTTTCTTTGATCCATTTGACCCCGGTTGGTATTAGCGAAGATTCATCTTTCACCGAATCTTCTTTCTTGGCCGCACCGCCGCCGACCAAGGTCCAAAGAGGTTGGTAATAGTGCTTGTCACTTGGTTCGACTATGGCAATATCAACATCGCCAATTTTGCGCATCAGCCTGGCAGCAACTGAAATGCCGGCTGTTCCGCCTCCCAAAATGAGTACACGATGATGATTTTCCCGTTTACCGCTTGCCACTTCTAGCCTCTTCCCCCAGCATTTCTGCTTGCTGCCAATGCACTGAACTGATATGGATGCCTAATGTACTTGCCTGCAATGTGTCCCCTGTTATGCTTCCCCGGCTCTTGCCCCTGTCAATATCTTGAGAAAATTCAAGACTGCCCAACTGGTCGGCATTTTAAATGCTGCACTGCGCTTAATGTTTGGCGGGGTCTGGCTGCATAATAGGATATAATTTTTGCTGATATAAATCACGTCCTCCGTCAAAAAGAGGACTAAAAATCAGGAAGTGAAGAAGTTATGAGCGCAGCCTACATTGCTCTATTGGTGATAGGAGCCATATTGGCAGTTTCTTTAATTGGTCTAATTTTATTGCATTCGCCCAAAGGCGATGGCATGGCTGGGATAGGCTCTGCCGCTACGGTATTTTCAGGAAAGAGGGGCGCAGAAGCCGGTCTGGACCGTCTCACCTGGATAGTTTTCGGCTTGTTCATGCTCGACTGCCTGGTAGTCGGCTTTGGTTTCATCAAATAGTCAGCCATCCAATTCTCGGTCTGCCTGAGCGAACAAGATTCAGAGAAAAAATGTAAGCAACTAAAGTTATTGTCAACACGCACAACAGCAAGCGAATATGTCATTTCAATTACCCACCCTAGAAGAAAAATCTGCCTATGTGCACGACCAGTTCGAGCGCATCGCCAAGGGTTATGACCTGAGCAACGACGTCATCAGCCTGGCTATGCACAGAGCCTGGAAAATGCGCGCTGTCGGCGAATTGGTAGATATAGGCGCACCGGGTCGCTTCTTGGATGTCTGTTGCGGCACAGGCGACCTCTCACTTTTGATCGCCCGCATGGCTGCACCCGGCAGCCTTGTCACCGGTTTAGACTTCTCACAGAATATGTTGGATATCGCCGGTGAGCGCAACCGCAGAAAAGCTCACAAAATAAATGAAAAAACCAGAATCGATTTCGTAAGAGGTGACGCGCAGAATCTGCCCTTTGAAAAAGAGACTTTCAACGGTGCCATCATCAGTTTTGGCTTACGAAATCTGACAGATCTGCAAAAAGGTCTGAACGAAATGGCGAGAGTGGTAAAGTCGGGCGGCAAAGTGGCCAATCTCGATCTTGGTCATTGCGAAGTGCCGGTTTTCGCCCCTATTTTTTCCACCTATTTTGGCAGAGTAGTACCGGTCATCGGCGGTATCCTGCAGAATGATCGAAAGGCCTACACATATCTGCCCGAATCTTTGCACACCTACCCGAGACCGGAACGCATATCGGCGATGTTCGAAGAAGCTGGTTTGACTAATGTCAGGCATATTCCCTTGGCACTGGGTACGGTGGCGCTTCATATCGGAACCAAGCGCTAAAGACTAAGCTATAAAAGACACTAAGCTATAAAAGCCACGAAGCAAGAAAAGATACGAAGCTATATCGGATACAAAGCTCTAAAAGATAAAAGCTCTAAAGAAATAAGTCTTGAGCTATCGCAAGTCAATGAACTGTCGGAGGTCAGCTTTGACGAAAGAAGAAGCAAATAAGCCTCTCAGTCACCAACCTGTAGAAGAAATGCCAACTACCAAGAAGAGCAAAGAGTCTCTCATGGTAATCGTCGGCGACCCTTCAGCAGACAAACATGCTTCTAAAGTCTTGAAACGCCTAAAAGAAATAGAACCGGATTTGCATATTTTCGGCGTCGGCGGCACTGAGATGCAAAAAGCCGGCGTTGAACTTCTCTTCAATTGCAATGATTTTGCCGTCCTGGGCATTTTTGAAGTAATCAAATCGCTATTTTTCTTTTACAAGATGCGCCAGACCCTTCTCAAGGAAATCAAAGAAAGAAAGCCGGCAGCGCTACTTTTAGTCGATATGGGCGGCTTCAATATTCAGTTCGCCACCGCTGCCCGCAAAGCCTATCCCGATCTGCCCATGTATTACTTTATCTCGCCCCAAGTCTGGGGTTCGCGCCCGTGGCGCATAGACGTACTCGGCAAAGCAATCACCAAAATGCTGACAATCTTTCCTTTCGAAGAGCCCCTCTACAAAGATAAAAAGATTGATGCGCGGTTTGTCGGTCATCCTCTGCTCAAAGATCTGCCGGAGCCCAGTACACTACCCAACCGAGAGGAATTTCTCACCGAATTGGGACTGGACGCCAATGCACCTGTTATTGCCATTTTGCCTGGCAGTCGCAAGCAAGAAATCAAAGCCCATATGCCGATTCTTATTGAAGCGGTAAAAGGATTGCACAAAAGGATGCCGCATTTGCAATTCATTTTTTCTCGCTCTACCGAAAAGGTCGCGCCCCTCATCGACTCATATTTGCAGCAAAGTCAACTGAGCAATCTCACAAACGGCACAAATCCTCTGGTCAAGACTGTCAGCCTCAGCCCCAATTATCCACTCTACAAAAACGTCGATCTCATTTGGGCAAAATCGGGAACCACAACCTTAGAAATCACTCTTTATGGACGTCCGATGATTATTTTCTATAAGGGTAATTTCTTTTCTTACTTGCTGGTCTTGCTGTTTAAATGCGTTAAACATGTGGGCTGGCCCAATTTGCTTGCCGGCAAACTATTGGTGCCTGAACTCTTGCAAATGGATTTCAGACCGGACCAACTAGTCAAATATAGTATGGACCTCTTCTTAGTGCCAGGTCTCAAGGCAGAAATAGAAAAAGAATTGCTGACGCTCCGTTCTGAACTCGGTCAAGGCGACTTTGTCGAAACCGGAGCCGCAGAGCTTTTGGCCCTGACCAGAAGAAAAGAATTATTGACCAATGGAGCGAGAGCTTGATGAGCCGGGAAACTGAAACGAAAGAGCAAAAGCAAGCACAAGCACAAGCGCAATCTGTAGAGGAGAAAGAAGTGCCGGTAGAAGTGCAGGACCCCACACAGAAGCAGGCGCCAGCGCAGGACCACATACAGAAGCAGGCGCCAGCGCAAGGGCAATCTGCAAACTATAAACAAGAGCACAAGAAAACAGCGCCTGAAAAAGTTTCCGACTCGCAGTTCCATCTTTACATGAGACTGCTTAAGTATCTCAAGCCCTACGGCACCATGTTCGCCTTCGGCACTTTAGCCGCTATTCCTTCGGGGGGCATGGACAGCGTCATAGCCTGGCTTGCCGGTGAAGGTTTGAAGCGAGTCTTTGATGATCACCAGACACATTTGCTGGCTTTCGTGCCGCTTGGTGTCTTGGCGGTGGCATCGACTCAGGGCATCGCCCGCTATTTCGAAGCTTATTGTATCCGCTATGTCGGCGCCGCCGGCATCAGAGACCTACGCAATGAACTTTTCAGACATCTGCAAAAACAGCCCTTGCTCTATTTCCACGGACAATCCTCAGGTGTCTTGATCGGTCGCCTCATCAACGATGTCGCCATAGTAGAAGCAGCCATCTCACAAACTTTCCAGTCACTGGTCAGCCGAGCCATCACTCTTATTTCGCTCACAGCTGTCATCTTGCTCAAATCATTTGGACTAGCCATGATCGCTTTGCCGATTCTCTCTTTGATTGTCATTCCAGTGGCCATACTCGGCAAGAAAATCAGAAAATCTTCTCGAGGCGGTCAAGAGAATATCGGCGACCTGGTCTCAGTATTATCTGAATCTATCCAAGGGGCAAAAATAGTTCAGTCCTATAATCTCGAAAACTTTCAAATCAATCGCTTCGAAACCACCAATGGTGCCTTCTTCAAAAACACACTCAAGGCAGTAAGAGCCGAAGCAATCATGTCACCCATTTTGGCGATGATTGGAGCAGTCGGCATCGCCTGCGTAATCTGGGTGGCAGGCGCCATGGTGATGAACAAGCAGATGGACTTGGGCGCCCTCACTTCCTTTGTCATCGCTTTGATTTTGCTTTATTCGCCCATCAAGAATATCGGGCGAGTAAACGGTATTCTGCAACCCGCGCTGGCCGCCGCCTCACGCATATTCGAAGTGCTGGACCACGAGTCTGACTTGACCGACTGCGCTAATCCTATAGACCTCAAGAGCGGTCCCCATACGGTTAAGTTCGACCATGTTTTCTTCAAGTATCCAAACCACGACGCCGTCATCCTTGATGATATTTCAATCGAATTACCGCCGGCAAAGATGATCGCCCTTGTCGGACTTTCAGGCTCTGGCAAATCAACCTTCGCCAATTTAGTGCCTCGCTTTTTCGACGTGACCGGCGGCACTATCTTTATTGACGATATACCGCTGCCTCAGATCTCGCTCAAGAGCTTGCGTCAAGAAATAGCCATAGTGACGCAGGACAACTTTCTCTTCAACACTTCAATTGAAGAGAACATACGGTTCGGCAATATCGAAGCCAGTCATGAACAGCTGATTGAAGCAGCCAAGGCGGCCTATTGCCATGACTTTATTGAGGCGATGCCCCAAGGCTATAACACAGTCATAGGCGAACGCGGTCTGAGACTATCGGGTGGTCAGCAACAACGTATCGCCATAGCAAGAGCCTTTTTGAAAAACGCACCGATACTAATTTTGGACGAAGCAACTAGTGCCTTAGATAACGAATCGGAAGCAATGGTGCAACAAGCGCTCAATAAACTTATGGAAGGGCGCACGACAATCGTAATCGCTCACCGCCTAACAACGGTCCAACACGCCGACCAAATCGTTGTTCTAGATCAAGGTCGCATTGTCGAAAAAGGCACTCATAGAGAATTGCTTGCAAAGGAAGCCACCTATGCCAGACTTGTACAAGCGCAGTTCGAAAGACTAAAAGACGCGGAAGCAAATCAGTGATTCTCTCATCGAGTTTCAAGGTCGGCCCACCCGGCGTAAACTGTCTAGTATCTCTGGTCTACCGGGTCTATTCGTTATGCGTGTCCTGCATGGTTTGTATGTTCTGTATGATCTGCATTTTCTGTGTGATCTGCATGTTCTGTATAACCTGCATTTTCTGTGCAGCGCCGCTAGTCTATGCAGAAGAGGCGATGACAGAAGCGCAGCCAGATTCAAAGCCAGAATCAAAAACATATTCAAAGCCAGATTCAAAAACAGAGTCAAAAACAGAGTCAAAGACAGAATCGGCGAAGATCTCATCCTACAGTAAGGAAGAATTGAAAGAAATCACTGCCGGCTTCATCAAAAGCCGAAAGTACTGGGAAGGGATTCAATTCTTCAATAAAGAGCTAGCTAAAAATACTGATCTCAAAAGAAACAGTGAGTTAGCTAAAAATACAAATCCATCTAAAAGTACTGAGTCTGCCAGAAATACTGAGCCATCTAGAAATATTGAGAGAGAAGTAGCTCTCTTGTTGGCGCGAGGACAGGTTTACTTCGCCTGCTCGGCTTACCGAAAAGCTCTAAAAGACTTCAACGCAGCAGTTAGCCTCGACAAGGGCGCTAGCGAAGCCTGGCTCCGAATCGCAATTGCGCAGTGCCGTAGGTCCGATATGGTGGAGGCTTCAGCTACATTTAAAAATTTAGCCGAGATAATTGCCAAAGACAAAGCTGATTTAGAAATCGCCGCCCTGACTGCTCGTGGTTTCCTCGAACTAGGAATGACTGACGCAGCAAAAACTTTTCTCAGCCAGCTTATAAGCGTTGAGAAAGCAGATTTAAGCGTGGATAAGAGCGCGGAGTCTGCTACCGAAAAGACTCTTCAGAGTGACAATCCCGAAAATGCTAGCTCAAGCCCCGAACTTCTTTACTTGTACGCGCAATCTTTGGCTTTATCAAATGAGAATAGCAAGGCATTAGAGTTTCTAAACAAGGCACTTTCAAAAAACTCGAACTCTTTCGAATGTCTACTTGCGAGAGCCAAGATTTATATGCAACTAGGCAAATCGCAAGAAGCAAAAGAAGATGCCCAAAAAGCCCTTGCACTCAACAATCGCAGTTCTATAGCCAGCTATTACCTGGCTCAAGCTTTGTTCAATTTAGACGACCTAGCAGAAGCTCGTAAGACAATAAACGAATGCATCAGCTTAGCTGGAAACAAAATCTTTTTTGAAGCACTGGCTCTTAGTGCTCAAATTGCTCTAAAGCAAGGAGATATTGCAAGAAGTGCTACCGACGGTGCAGCCTCTCTCAAACTCTCACTGAACGGTCGCGGACTTGGACCACTCCCAGACCGAAAAGTAACGATTCCAGATTTAGTAGCCGGACAGATGCCCTCAGCTGTCTTGACCCCCCATTTCATTCTTTATGGAGATATCGAAGAAAGCCGACTTAACTACTATGCCGAGATCTCAGAAGCATTCATCAATTTCGCAGATCGAAACCTGATAAAGGTAAAGGGAAATTTCCCCAGATCAGTATTTATATTCCATGACAAACCCACATCCCGAAACTTTCTCCAACAAAAGATGGGCTTTTATAGCAAGGTACAAGGAGTCTATCTAGCAGGACCGAATGCCGTAGTCACTTTCGATGGTGTTGGAATCGAAATACTTTTCCATGAATTAATGCATACAGTATTAGGGGAATACAAGCAACTGGACTTCTGGGCGGAAGAAGGAGTTCCAACTATTTTCGACCAGCTTTGGGGCTATCCCAAAACCACAGGGCAGGTAAGCTCTCTCCTCTTGATCTTGGGACTACCTGAAGTCTGGATACCCAAACATATGGGCGGGAAAGAGAGAGTGGCACTACTCTTGAAAGACATAGTCACAAAAGCGAAGCACGCCAACGCAGAGCATGAATACGAACAAAGACAAGTCGCCCTATTCCTAATCAAACATGGCAAGCTCAAGCAATTCCTGAAGCTCGTGGAGTCAAACAACAAAAAGGGATACGAATATTTTATAGAGGCAGTTTTTGAAAAGAAACTAGATGACCTTTCAATTCTCTTCTCTCAATACATGAAAGAACTTGCCACAAATACCGAAAGACTAAGGGCGCTCCCCCAATCTCAATTCTTTGCAAACAAGTCTGAATTCGAGAAATTCTACAATTCCTCGTCGCACGCCGCTTCTCTCTTTGGTTCGCCCTTCGGTCCCTAAATCTGAACTTGCGCGAGTCATCGCGCATAGAATCGACTACCAGGAACTTTGTAATCTCGGGTCCGACCATTCTTGAGATTTGCTGGTCGCGACAATAGGATCTGCAAAACATCACTCGGAGAAAGAGGCAACTTATCACTGATCCACTGAGGCAAGAATTGCCGCAGTGAGGCGACAACTTGACGATCTTTTCTACTTAGACTTGCATAAGCTGTCCTTACTATTTCTTGAGTACAGAGGTCCTCCCCTCTCAGCCAAATATCCCTAAAGATTCGACCTGCTTTGGTCTCTCCCAGAAGCGACTTTCGATTACCTACGGCTTTCATCTTGATCCTAGAGAAACGAATCGAATATCCAGTATCAAAATCGAAGTTAATGAACTGTTGACTCAGGAAATTCGAACTTCCAGCAAGACTCACAAAGCTGGTGTTATTCTCGTGGTTTCTCTCGTGATTCTGCGCTTGCTCTTGAGTATAAAGAGTAATTTCTTCGCTCTTATTTGAATTCGCCAGAGACCCAGTCGTCAAGCATCTTCCGGCAAACGCAAATCGTTTGATTCCCGAAATCTCGGCATCTGGAATAATCCGATTACTCTTGCGAAACCTTCTGAAGACCCCCCGCGCGAGTCTCTCCAGTACCCCAGATTTAACTTGCATGCAAAGAAAATAGTCTAGCGGGGCTCGACGCTCTACAAATTGCAGCAATTCTCGCGTCGTAAAAATCTTGTTGACGGCGGCATAAAAGCGCAACAAATTGGGCGGCAAAAGAATTTCGCATATCAGAAGGAAAGGGCTGCCGGCTACGGCAGCCCTTTCCTTCTGGTGTTTTG